>Ga0155418_1025_pt3 | contig 24303 bp, 29 predicted proteins | sample RifCSPhighO2_02_FD_106386 | JGI IMG/M metagenome (GOLD analysis project Ga0155418, IMG submission 106386) | Planctomycetes bacterium RIFCSPHIGHO2_02_FULL_52_58
CACCTTCTTTTTCAGTCCCGCAAACTCCTCCTCAGTAAGCTCCACCCTCTTTTCTGTGGGAAGTCCTGCTTCAGGTGAAGGGACGGCCTCTGTGGCACCTTCTTCTGCCTCGCCCCGTACCTGATTGGTAGTGGGTTTGCCCCGGGCAGAACGCGTGCCTTCTGGTCCACCGGAGGAGGTGGATTTTTCTTTTTCGCCTGCGGTACTGCCGCTAGATTCCCCTTCCCCTTCTCCGCGCGAAGGGGCAGATTCAGGGTCAGGGCCCTGGCTTTGCTTACTACGGGTTTTTTCCTTCTCTACCATTATCCAAAATACTCCTTTACCTTCTGCCAGAAATTCTTCCACTTGGGGTTCTGGTTCTTGTTTTCAAGCTCGGCAAACTCCCTCAGCAGTTCCTCTTGACGTGCGGTAAGCCGTGTGGGTACCTCCACTACTATCCTTACCAGCAGGTCTCCCTTACCCCAACTCTGCATGGCCGGGAGACCTTCTCCTTTGAGGGTTATTACGTCACCGTTCTGGGTCCCACGGGGTATCCTCAGTTTAGCAGTAGCCCCTTTCAGGGTAGGCATATCCAGTTCATAACCTAGGGCGGCCTGGGTAAGACTTATGGGAAGTTCGCAGATAAGGTGACTGCCTTCCCTTTGAAAGAGGGGATGTGGTCTTACGTGGATGTCACAATACAAATCACCCCTGGGTGCCCCGTTCTCACCTGGTTCTCCCTGGCCTGCCACCCGGAGTCTCACACCGTCCTCTATTCCAGGGGGTACCTGTACGGCAACCTGGGCCCTCTTTGCAATACGCCCCTGGCCGTTACACCTGTAACAAGGGGATTCAATCACCTTGCCGTGGCCGCCGCATTTAGGACAGGTACTGCGGAAGGTAAAAAAACCCTGTGTCTGCTGGGTCTCACCCTTGCCCCGGCAATAAGAACAGGTTGTGGCTGAGGTGCCTGGCTTGAGACCAGAACCGCCGCATACGTCACAATACTCCCGGCGGTTGAGGTTTATGGTCTTTTCTACGCCGGTGGCTACTTCTCTGAGGTCTATGTCTATGTCCACCCTGAGACTCGGCCCCTTGCGTGCTGCCCTGCGGCGAGTGCGGGTGCCAAAGAACTCTTCAAAGATACTCCCACCAAAGATGTCGCTAAAGTGTTCAAAGATGTCATCAAAGTTGGTGAACCCATGGATGTCGTACCCCTTGAGGCCCTCTCGCCCATACGTATCGTACCGCTGTTTCTTCTCCGGGTCGCCTAACACCTCATAGGCCTCGGCGGCCTTCTTGAAGTATTCTTCTGCCTCCTTGTTTCCCGGGTTCCTGTCGGGGTGATACTTGAGGGCCATCTTACGATAGGCCTTCTTTATGTCTTCATGGGAGGCATTACGGTCTACTTCCAGTATGCTATAGTAATCTTTATCTTCCCAAGCCATGGACTTCCCTAGTTGAGGTGAATAATGTGGATTGTATAGGTTTGATTAATCAAACCCTCACTTAAGGCACACTTCTTCTTACTAAAAAATTATAGTGCTACTATATGTAAAATTCAAGGGATAAGGCCGGGGGCAGAGATAGGGGTCAGGGGCTAGGGATCAGGGATTAGGGAAAAAGTATAACGCAGGCTAAAGCCTGCGGCTACCCCTGGTCCCTGCCCCCTGTCCCCTGGTCCCTGTCTTGTGTCATTTCCCTATCAGAAATTTTCTTATGTCAGCAGGATGTGCCAGGGGTGGGGAACATGTCCCTTCCCGGCAGACGTAGGCCACGGCGGATTCTTGCTGGGGGAAGGTGAGTTGACCGATTTTGAGGGGGTCAGTGGCAGGGTCCAGCACCCGTACTATCTTCCATGTGAGGGCTGACTCAAGACCTTCCCCATGTGGGGAGACTCTGGCGGAAGACGGCGTCTTTAGGGCCTCTTGGTGCAGGGCCAGGGTGTCAGCATCTGATTCCCTACCCACGATAAATATACGGATGGGGTATGCAAGATATTCCCTCACGGCCAGGGCAAAGGTGGCCGCCTGGAGGGAGTAGTCCTGGTAGGTGTCCAGGAAGGCCCTCAGGGCGTTTAATGCCTCTTTTTTATATCTCTCCTGACCGGTGAGGTAGGATAGCCTGATTAGTGCCCTCGCCGCCGCAGAGTTCTCCAGGAAGGGTTTTTCCCTGGAGGAGATGCCTTCAATAGAGGCGACCTCTTCCGAGACGTCAAAAAAACCTCCACCGGTCCTGTCTCCAAGGACAGTGATTGTGTAGTCTATCAGGTCAGTGGCCCATTGGAGGTACTCCCTCTTAGCGGTAATCTGGTAGGCGGTCAGAAGGGCCTCCACTGTGTACACCTGGTCTGCCAGGAGGCCACCCAGCCCTCTGTCGGGAGTGGTCATGCCACCTTCCCCAATGACTGTGTAGTGGCGCATCCCATGACCTTTCTTGTAGGCCCTCTCTTTCAAGAAATTCAGGGTCCTGGTGGCCTTTTCCAGTCCGCCTGAGGCGGATTTATGGCCCAGGGATTGGTGGGCCAGGAGGTACTGGGAGATTATCTGCCCGTTCCAATTGGTATGTATGCATTCGTCTACCACGGGGGGGATAGCCTTACCCCTTTCCTGGACGTCCAGGCGGTAGTATTCCTCGTCTGCATCCTGGCTGCCGTAGAAGCCGCCGTCAGGGGCATAGAGGCGTGTGCCTGTGTAATGGAGGATGCCTTCTGCTATAACACGGTACGCCTCGTTCCCAGTGGCTTGATAGCCCAGGAGGTAGTCCTTTAGCAGGCCGGCATTGCCCTCCAGCATCTTTTCGTAATGGGGGACTGTCCAATTGGACTTGGTGCAGTAGCGGAAGAAGCCCTTCTCTACGGCATCCCATAGTTCGCCCTTCATCATACCGTCAAGGCTCTTTTGGGCCATTTCCAATCCATCCAAGACGTTTGTCTCCCCTGCAGGCGGATTAAAGAGGGATTCTTTTATCAGGAATTCAATTACCTCTGGTTGTGGGAATTTTGGCTCCGTGCCAAAACCCCCATGGACGGGGTCAAAGGATTTCTTGATGGAGTTGAAGACCTCCCTGGGGATTTCTTCCGTTAGCCCTTCTCTTGGCAGGCGTTGTCTCTCCCTTTCAATGCCCCTTTCTATCTTGTAGCGGGCCATCCTTGCGTAGAGTTCGCCTTTTTTGTGCCTGTAATGTTCCGAGACCCGGTTGGCAAGGGACCTGAAGTCCTCCGGGTACATATAAGTCCCGGCAACAATAATGTCTCTCCTTGGTGTGAGGAAGGCGCTGGTGGGCCAGCCTCCAGCCAGGTAGCGGCCCTGGATGTGCGGGTTTTTATCTGCATCCACCCTGATGCAGATGAAATCCCGGTTGAGGGTTTCTATGACCTGGGGGTCTGATAGTGTGGTCTCGTCAAAGACGTGGCACCAGTGGCACCATACGGCACTGAGGCTCAGATAGACGGGTTTATCTTCCTTTTGGGCCTGTTGGAAGGCCTCTTCATTCCACTCCCTCCAATGGATGAGGTGGGCATTATTTGGTCTGGGTGAGAACCGAAAGGTCTGAGGCACAAACTCAGGATATACCACGCTGTAGTGCCTTGCAAGCGAAATGTATGTATAAGTTGTATTCTCTATAGATATTGGTGATACTATGTAAGGGGGAAGTCTCCCCCTTACCACCCCCTCAAAAAAACCAAGCGTTTAAGGGTTTAAGTTGTAGGGGCAGGGCTTGCCCCTGCCCGACCTTACTTACAAAGGGAATCTTTGTAGCGTGATCCGCCTTAGGCGGATTATCTCGCACGTCATACGTGCCAGGCAAGTTGTAGGGGCGTATTGCAATACGCCCCTACGCCCTGTTCTGGCCTGCCCTGAGTCCACCTAAGGCGGAGAAGGGATGGATAGACCTGAAGGTCTGTCCCTACATTCTTTTTCCCTAATCCCTGGTTTTGGGGGCGGTAAGGGGGCAGAGCCCCCTTACATCAATAAAAAAAACAGAGACACTAAAATTTTCTCCTTGACATTCCAGTATACTGGAATGTTTATACTCAGTATGGAGAAGCGGATGGAAAGAAAAGGATACTTGATTGGTGAGGTCAGCAGGGAGAGCCACGTTCCCAGGAAGACGGTGCGTTATTACGAGGAGATTGGGCTATTATCTCCTCCCGTCAGAACCGAGGGTAATTACCGTTTATACGGGCTGGAGACCATAGAAAAGCTTAAATTCATTAGAAAGGCCCAGGGGCTGGGCTTGACCCTTTCGGAAATTAAAGGGATTATCCAGTATAGCAAGGAGGGGCTGGGGCCTTGCTGTAAACTTGTCAGACAGCTTTTTACAAAAAAGATACAGGCTTTAGAGGCCAATATTAAGGAGATGCAGGGGATGCGGAAGGAATTAAAGACGCTTCTCTCCAGGTGGATTTCAGCGGAAGAGGCGAAGGAATGTTCCTTTGCTGTGTGTCCGCAAATTGAAAGGGAGGCAAAGGGTAAGAGAAAAAGGAGGTGAAAGAAATGAAGACTAAAAAGAGATTAACTATTTGTCCGTGTGGCTGTTTGCCCAGAGATAGAAAGAAACGCAAGGGGTAGAAGAAAAAGGAGGCAAATGAAATGGTTGCAAAAAGAAGGATAGAGGTCTTTACTGCCGGCTGTCTGCTTTGCCGGCAAGCAATAAAGATGGTCAGGGAGCTTGCCTGTCCTAGTTGTGAGGTAGTGGTCTATGACCTTATCAAGCAGTGCGAAAGCAAGGAGTGTCTGGACAAGGTTAAGAACTACGGTATAGACCGTGTTCCGACCATTGTGGTAGATGGCAAGATAGCCGAGTGCTGTACGGGTTCTAGGCCAAGCCTCAAGGCACTAAAAGGGGCAGGGATTGGTAGCCCCCTCTAGGCCATCGTACACTGGAGGTGCAGAGGGCTCGTACTAGAGCCCTCCACCTCCTGCTATTGACTTATTCGGGAGAGAGTAACCATGAAAAGACTGAAAGTTCAGCTACTCCATACGGAGTCTTGCCATAGTTGCCAAGAGGCTTTAGTGGGAATAAAGGAGGCATTGAAAGAGTTGGGTCTTTCAGCAGAAATAGAGGTAACCCTGGTGGACAGCCCTGAGAAGGCCCGGGACTACAAATTTCTAGGTTCTCCAACCATAAAGATTAATGGCCTAGACCTGGAAGCAGGTAGGGGCGACCGGCCGGTCGCCCCTACGGCTACGGAAAATTTCAGTATAAATGCATGTAGGACTTATATCTATGAGGGGGCACTGTATCATTATCCTCCCAAAGAAATGCTACTGGAGGTTCTGAAATCCCTGAAAGAGAGGCGTGGAGCGTCATGAGGGAAAAAATTCTTGCTGGAGGAAGCATACTAACGGCCATCCTTGCCTCCTCTTGCTGTATAGGGCCACTGGTACTGGCAGCCATTGGTGTTAGTGGGGCAAGCTTCTTTGCACCCATAGCCAGGTACAGGCTCGTCTTTATCGGAATTACCTTCGCCCTTATTGGGGTGTCCTACTACTTTACCTACAGAAGGAAAAAGCCTTGTTGCCCAAGTGAGTCTATTGATAGACGCTGGACCCAGGAAGTCCCCCTCTGGGTAATAACGGCCATAGCTGTAGGTTTAGTGGTCTACACTTATACTAATGAGTTTGTGGGTAGACCCGACAGCAGTAATCCTTCTGAATGCTGTAAAGTACCAAAGACATCATTGCAAGGTGCCGAAGAATCTGGCTTAAGATAAAAGGTTTTTCGCTCAGAATGACCCTTCGGGTGTACTATTCCTTCTCTACGGCCACCTTTTCTGCCGCCTCGCTCAGCAGTCCGTATTTCTTTATGTTTTCATCGGCTATCTGCTGTATCTTTTTGACTTCCGCCTCTCCACCGCCCTTCTTGAAGAGGTGGGCGAAGCGGCCCTGGAGCTTTAGATATTCTGTAACAGGCTTGGCCGGTCTGGGAATCTTTCTCACCTTAGTAACTACACCATTTTCCATCTCAAAGATGGGATAAAGTCCGGTCTCCACCGCCAGCTTGGCTACTTTTATTGTGAGGGCGGGGTCGCTCTTCCAACCCAGGGGGCACGGTACATGCACCTGGACGTATTTAGGTCCGGTGATGCTCAGTGCCTTCTTGACCTTGGACTGGACGTCCTTGGGATAGGCTACGCTGGCAGTAGCGATATAGGGCACCCCGTGGGCGGCGGCTATGGCAGGCATATCCTTCTTGAGGTAGCGGTTGCCCCAGGAGACCTTGCCAGACGGGCTGGTGCGGGTGTCACTATCATAAGGGGTGAGGCCGCTCCTCTGTACGCCGGTGTTCATGTAGGCCTCGTTGTCGTAACAGACATAGAGGATGTCGTGCCCCCTCTCAAACATCCCGCTCAGGCACTGCAGTCCGATGTCTGCCGTCCCTCCATCGCCCCCCTGTGCAATGACCTTGGCCTCCCCCTGGCGTCCCATGGCCTTTAAGGCCGCCTCCACTCCGGAGGCCACTGCCGCCGAGTTCTCAAAGAGGGAGTGGATGAAAGGTACTGCCCAGGCCGATTGGGGCCAACGGGAAGAGAAGACCTCCAGGCACCCCGTGGCATCCGTGGTGATTATATTTGGTCCTGCTGCGTCCACCACCAGCCTTGCCCCCAGGGCCTCTCCGCACCCATAACAGGCCGTGTGGCCAGCAAGGAATAGATGTTTTTCCATAGTTGTTTCTCCAAAAATTACAATAACTTGTAGGGGCAGGTCTTGCACCTGCCCTATTTTGGGCAACCGCTAGGGTTGCCCCTACTTTAACAGGGCCTCTTTGAGGTCCACAAAACGGTCCTCTCTGCCAACAGCCTTTCTATCTTTTACGATGTTTATTATGGTCTCTACACTTATCTCCCTGCCTCCGAGGCCTACAATGTGGCCCTTTATCTCGGGGGCCTTTTTCACGTCCTGGAGGGCGGCACGGATTTCGGTAGCTAACACCCCTCCAGAACCAGGAGAGAAGGCCCTATCTATTGCCAGTACCTCTCTTGCCCCTACCAGGGCCTCTTTTATGGCCTCCCTTGGGAAGGGACGGAAGCATCTTACCTTGAGTAGCCCTACTTTGACCCCCTCCTTCCTCAGGAGGTCTATGGCCTCTTTGATTGTACTTATTACTGAACCCATAGCCACAAGGACTATCTCGGCGCCTTCAATACAATAGGTGTCAACGAGGGCACCCTGGAACCTCCCGAAGCGTTTCTTGAATTCCTTAGCTACCTCCTCCACTATCCTGGCAGAGCCCCACAGGGCACGGTCAAGCTGGCAACGGGCCTCCATGTAGGACTCCGGTCCCATCATGGCGCCAAAGGTTATGGGGTTCTTCGGGGTCAGGTAATACTGGGGTTGATAGGGAGGCAGGAAGGCATCGGCCTCTTTTTGTTCTATCAGGTCCACTGGTTCATAGGCATGGGTGAGGATAAAGCCGTCCATGCAGACCATCACGGGAAGTAGCACTTCCGGGTGTTCTGCGATGCGGAAGGCCTGCAGGTGGAGGTCGCTGGCCTCCTGTATGTCCTCTGCGTAGAGCTGGACCCAGCCGGCGTCTCTGACAGAGATAGAGTCCTGCTGGTCATTCCATATATTTATGGGGGAAGAGACGGCACGGTTGGCGCAGGTCATCACCACGGGCAGTCTCATGCCGGATATGTTAAAGAGCACCTCCGTCATGAGGAGGAGTCCCTGGGAGGAGGTGGCCGTATAAGTGCGGGCCCCAGTAGCGCTTGCACCAAGGACTACCGAGGCGGCGGCAAATTCGCTCTCCACCGTAACGTATTCTGCCTTTAGTTCCCCATTGGCCACCATCTGGGCGAGTTCCTCAGAGATATGGGTCTGAGGGGTTATGGGGTAAGCGGCAATGACGTTAGGCCGGCAGAGTTTGACGGTCTCCGCAACGGCCTTAGAGCCTTCCGTAAAAGTCCTGGCCATTTACTTCTCCTCCATTACCATCTCTATGTCGTCCACGGGGCACTCCGCCGCACACATCCCGCATCCCTTGCAGTACTTGGCATCAAAGGTGAACTTCTTTTTTTCTACGCTGTAGACACAGCCCTCGGGGCAGACGATGGCACATATCGTACACCCCGTACAGGTCTTCTGCAGAAAGACGGGTATGTAGTTACGCCATGTCCCTGTATTATTGGCAAGGCTGGTAGCCGGTTGGGCAAGCCCGCCTAGAATGACCTTCATTGCTTCTTCTCCTTTACGAAGTTGTATCCCTTTGTGGCAGCCTTCAGGTTCTTTTCTGCCAGTTCTTTTGTAAAACGGTGCTCCAGGGCGCTGCGTATGCCTTCAAGGGAGATTGCCCCTGAGGCGGCGGCGAAGGCACCCAGGATAGTAGTGTTCACGATGGGGCGGCCCAGGGCCTCCATGGCCAGTTCTGCCGCGGGGATGGTCAATACCCTGGAGTTGAGGTCTAAGCCCAGGGCATCGGCCGATTTTTTGGTGTTCACCAGTACGAGGCCCTTTGGTTTGAGCCCATCCAGTACAGGTTCAGTGGCCAGGAGGGTGGAGTCCTGGATTATTATAAAGTCGGGGTTATAGATGAGCGTCCTCGTGCGGATAGGGCGGTCGTCTATCCTTACGTAAGTGGTAACAGGTGAGCCCATCCTTTCTGAACCAAAGGAGGGATAGGCCTGGGCATATTTACCGTCGCTAAAGGCGGCGAAACCGATGAGTTCACCGGAGGTGACGATGCCTTGTCCCCCGCGGCCATGAATCCTTATTTCAATCATATATACTTAACCTCTTTAAGGTTTGGAAAATAGCAGGGCCACTTCCGACAAAGAGGATTGTTCTCTTCCAGAGGTAGGGGCGACCCGGCGGGTCGCCCCTACTCAAAAATCTACTATATCATTTTTATTATCTTTATCAAATACAATTTTAGTAGGGCAGTGTGGAGTATAGGGACGTGGGTAATCCACCTAAGGCGGATGTTACCCATCTCTATAGCAAATACATACCCTATGGAAGGGACTCTTGACAAGGGCATGGATAAGTGCTAACCTCCCTCTACTTCCCCCTTATGTTTTTCCAACCCCAAGTATATAAATAGCTCAATCTGGCCGGGGGTTTTGTTTTTTAAAAATGGACTCTATAGCCGTACTGAAGAAAAAAGTAAAGGATAGTCTGCGGTTTGCCTTTCTGGAGGGGGCACCTGCGGGCATAGCCCTGGGGATAATGGACAACTTCGTAAACCCCCTGGCCGTGGCCCTGGGAGCCAGCAACGTCCAGATAGGCGTACTGAACTCCCTGCCCAGGCTCTTTGTCTCCCTATCCCAGTTGAAGACGGCGGATTTAGTGGAGAGGGTTGGCTCAAGGAGGCGGCTAATAGTGCCTGCGGTGTTCCTCCATGCCCTATCCTTTCTACCAATCGCCCTCATGCCCTTTTTAGTGGCAAATACGCTCCTTTCACCAGGAGTAGCCCTGCCACTGCTAACGCTCGGATACGTGTGGTGCATGGTCTCTGCCCATTTTGCTGGACCTGCCTGGGGGTCTATGCTGTCTGACCTTGTGCCTGTGAGGAGAAGGGGGAGTTATTTTGGGAGGCGGGAGAGGTTACTGGGCTTCGTCTCCGTCCTCAGCGTCTTCCTGGCGGGTTATTACCTGAACTGGAGGGAGACATCCGCCTCAGGCGGACTTCTGACAAAAAAGGAGGCCGCCCTTTTCGGGTTCTTCGTAGTCTTTCTGGTGGCCGGGTCAGCCAGGGTAATCTCAGGTTACCTCATGACCCTGATTTATGAGCCGCCTTTGAGGATTAAGGAGGAGCATTATTTCTCCTTTTGGGACTTCCTGAGGCGGGCCCCGGAGGGCAACTTCGGGCGTTACGTGGCTTTTGTGGCGGTCATCCATTTTGCCGTCTTGATGTCCGGTCCCTTTTTCTCCGTATTCATGCTGAGGGACCTTGGGTTCTCCTATCTTACTTATTCAGTGCTGGTGGCAGTAGCACAGACGTTTGCCCTCCTTTCCGGCCCCTTCTGGGGAAAGTACGCCGATAAGGTTGGGAACTTGAGGGTACTGAGGATTTGTTCCTGTATCTTACCCTTTCTACCCATCCTGTGGGTATTCTCCCAGGACGTCCGTTACCTCTTTTTTGTCCAGATACTCAGCGGTATAGGCTGGGGGGGGGTTTAACCTCTGTTCCGTAAATTTCGTTTACGAGTCCGCCATCCCCGAAAAGCGGACCAGGTGTGTGTCCTACTACAGTGCCACAAACGGCATAGCGGCCTTTGCTGGTACCCTCCTGGGAGGGTTTCTGGCCAGTCATCTCCCCCACCTCATGGGCTACAGGCTGCTGTTTCTCTTTTTACTCTCAGGGGTCTTTAGGGCGCTGGCGGGGGTATTTCTCCTCACAAAGGTAAAAGAGGTAAGGGGGGTGGCAGAGCCACTCCCAACAAAACCGGTCAGGCCAGGACCGGGGCCGGAGGCGGTATCCGCCTCAGGCGGACCAGGCATCGGGGAGGGGTCCTCAGGGTGATAAAGGCCCTCCTTATCTTTCTCATTACCTACTTTATTATTTCCGCACAGCGGATTAGCTGGCTGTGGTTGGATAGGCCCACGGGGGCCCTCCTGGGGGCGGTACTCATGGTGGGCCTTGGGGTGATGACCCTGGAGGAGGCGTACAGGGCCATAGACCTTAACACCATCGTGCTACTACTGGGGATGATGATAATTGTGGCCTGCCTGAAGGCAGCCAATTTCTTTGAATATCTTGCTTATATCCTACTGAGATGGTCCCGCAGCGCCACCGGCCTCCTGTGTATGGTCAGTCTCTCCAGTGCCGTACTCTCCGCCCTTTTTATAAATGATACCGTCTGCCTCCTCTTTACCCCCTTGCTCCTCTCTGCCCTGAGTAAGACCCGCCTTAATCCTGTACCTTTTCTTATTGCCCTGGCTACTTCTTCCAACATCGGCAGTGTGGTTACGTTGACAGGGAACCCTCAAAACATGATTATTGGGGTGCTCTCAGGCTGGGGTTACTGGAATTATTGCTTACACCTGTTGCCCGTGGGTTGTATAGCACTGATATTAAACGTAGCGGTAATATATCTCTTTTTCCATAAGGACCTGGCTAAAAAGGGTCTGGACCATCTGACCCCCTCCGAGCCCTTTCTGGACGGAGACCTGATGACCCGGCTCGGCTTAATCCTGATAGCCATCTTCCTGGGTTTCACCTTCTCAAGGAACCTGCCCCTTGTCTCTATTATTGGGGGTACGGCTGCCCTGGTATTCTAAGGAGTAAGACCCTCTAGTGCCCTGGAGAGGGTTAACTGGCCCCGTTTACTATTCTTCGGGTGTCTCTTTATAGTCGTAGGGGCGACCCTTGCGGTCGCCCAAATGCCTGTCAAAGCAAATAGGGCAGGGGTAAACCCTGCCCCTACAGGGGCAGATAGAACCCCTTCTTGGACAATCTCTCCCCAGCCAGATAGCAGGCTTTAGCCTGTTCTCCGTATTGGCCTCCAACCTCGTGTCTAACGTCCCTTACGTCATCCTGGCCAGCCAGTGGATGGACAGGTTCTCGGAACCTTCGGTCATGTGGCTGGTGTTGGCCATGCCCAGCACCTTTGCAGGGAACCTGACCATTGTAGGTTCTGTGGCCAACATGATTGTGATGGAACTCTCCAGGGAGACGGTCCATATAGGGTTTTTCCAGTTCCTGAAGGTAGGACTGACGGTGACCATCCTCTCCGTCGCCGTGGGCGTGGCCATAATGGTTATCCTCTTCAGGTAGCTTTCTTTAGAAGAGACGGAACTGTAACCATTCCCTACATACCCCCCACATATTTTTTTATTTTTGTTGCGAAATCTCTTGTAGTATTTCTTGTAGTATTGTAAAATATTGCAAGACCACTGAATACTTTTGAGGTTTTGGTCAACCCCAAAGGCTTTCTCTGGCCGTTGGGTTCTTTTTTATCTCTAGGGTTTACAAATTAAGGAAAGGCCAATGGGAAAAAAACTTTATGTAGGGAATCTGGGAAGTTCGGTAACTCGTGAGATGCTAGAGAGTTGTTTTGGTGCAGTGGGGAAGGTAGAGTCCGTGAATATAATTACGGACAGATATACCGGACAACCCAGGGGATTCGGTTTTGTTGAGATGTCCAGTAACCAGGAGGCGCAAGATGCCATAACCAAGCTGAACGGCCAGAGCCTGGGAGACCGCACTATCATCGTAAACGAGGCCCGTGCCGAGGAGCGCAGGGGGGGCGGTGCTGGCGGTGCTGGTGGTGGTGGCGGCAGGAGGGGTGGTTTCGGAGGAGGAGGAGGAGGAGGAGGAGAACGAAGGAGGAGATTTTAGAAACTACCTCCATCGGGGCACTAGTCCCACCTAGTGACAAAAAGTGGCCCTGCCACTTTTAATGTCTCCATAAGTGAACAACCAGTAGGCAGTGTAACGTAACAGACGAATTTGCACGCTACACTGCCTACTCTACGGTGTTTACTGCCTGCGCTCATTGTCAGAGGCACCCTTCTTCCCCATAGCACCCTCTATAGCCTGAAGCCTGCCCTTTATAGACTCCAGTTCTCTGGCATATTCCTGGCGTTCCAGCCGCAAGGTCCTTACCTCCTCAATAATGAATTCCTTGAGGAGGCTCTGGGCTTTCAGTATCGCACTTACATTCATGTCAAAGAACCTCTTGGCGTCATTTACCTGGTTAGCTAAATTAGTCATCTCCTTCTCAGTGGTGGTGTAGTCCAGCGTCTTTAGTTCTTTCAGACGGTTTAGGTCCGTTTCTATCTCTTCCAACTTTGCGAACTTCTTTTCTATCTCAGACTGCGGGCTGGTTATTTTTATTTCTTCTTCTCCCACTCTGGGGGAGAGTGGTTCCTTTGACCTTTCCGCTTCTTCTTTAAGCCTTCCAATGAAGTTATTCCATTCTGCAAGCTTTTTGTCCATTGCCTCCAGAGATGCCCTCATCTCTGTTATTTCTTCTTCCAGTGCAATCTGTTTCTTTTCTGACTCCTCTTGCCTTTTCCCTCTGTCGGCCGTGTATCTGTCTAATGTCTCTTGTAATCCGGTGGTCTCGCCCTTTACGTACTCTTTCACCCACTGTTCGGAAGTGCATCCGAGACAGAGGCAGAGTGACAGGGCCGCCCCCGACAAAAGAACCAATAACGGTATCGCTCTCCCTTGCATATTTCCACCTCATGAGACCCTGCAAAAGTTGCAACCGAAATTCCCTCCCCCTGGATGGGGGAGGGAAGGGTGGGGGTGAGTACCACCCTCCCCCTTCCCCCTCCCATTAAGGGAGGGGGAAACTAGAGCCCACACAAACTTTTCCTGAGGTCTCCTAATAAATGTGCAGGTACTTATCCCTTACTTAAGTATCTCCCTTAACTCCAGTGCGTTCCTCACCGCCCAACCCTCGGCGTCGTTATTAAAATATATATAAACGCTCCTACCCTGTTTTAGCAAGGCTTTTATCCTCTCCGCCTCCTCCCTGAGGAATGCCTTGCTGTAGCGTCCAGAGTAGAGACCCCATTCTCCCCCGGGGCCGTGATGCCTGAGGTAAACAAAACCGGTGGTTATTGATTCACCTGGGGCGAATTGAGGCATCCCTGGCCAGTCCGCCTCACAAAGGGCCATATCTGCCTCCCCAAGTAATTCATATACCTCCTCCGCCATCCAGCTTGCGTCCCTGAACTCAAAGGCATGGCGGCAAGTGGTATAAGGCCTGAGAGATTCAATGAAGGTCTTTAATCTCTGTGTATCTTTCTTATACCTGGGAGGTAGTTGCCACAGGACTACGGAAAGCTTTTCCTTTAATAGCCGTGCCCTCTCAAAGTACAATTCCAGTGGCTCCTGACAATCCTTCAGCCTTTTTATATGTGTAATGAACCTGCTCCCCTTCAGGGCAAAGGCGAAGTTTTTAGGCGTCCTCTTATACCATGACTGAAAGGCCCCCTCTGTGGGCAGGCGGTAAAAGGTCACGTTGAGTTCTACCGTATCAAAGCGTTCGGCGTAATACTCCAGCCACCTCCTCTGAGGCAGACCTTCAGGATAAAAGACCCCCCCTCCCCAGTGGGGATAGATGAAACCGCTGGTGCCCACAAAGGCCTGTCCTGCGTGAAACGGAGGGACAGCAGGCGGTCTTTGTGCCTTTTTGGACTTTTTTATACTTTCTTGGCCCGGCCTGGTCAAATTTTCAGATTTCAGTGGTCAGTGTCTTGACAACTGATAACTGGAGACCTCTGCGAAAGTTACCGCACTACTTCGTGTCATTCTGAGTGAGCCGAAGCCCTGAGCGTAGCGAAGGGGAAGCGAAGAATCTGAGATTCTTCGGTCGTTTCACTCCCTCAGAATGACATCTTGTAGGGTTTTTCAGGGTTCTAGACTGAGGACTAAAGGTTTTTATTCTATAAAAATTACGGCCTTCTCCCTGGACACCCTCCTGGGCGCCGAGGGGTGTTCGTCGGGGTAGCCTACAGGGATGATGGCCACGGGACGGAGGTGACCTGGGAGGTTGAGTACCTCGTTAACCCCCTCTTCCTCAAAGGCCCCTACCCAGACGGTGGCGAGGCCAATTTCGTGGGCCACTAGGAGGAGGTTCTCTACGCTGGCGGCCACGTCCTGGAGGGCATAGAGTTCCTTGCCACGGCTACCGTAATGGGTACCTATCCTCAGGTCGGCACAGCAGACTATTGCCAAAGGGGCCTCGGCGATAAAACTCTGCCCCCAGGCGGCCTTCACCAGCCGTTCCTTTACGTCCTTATTATAAATAAAATAGAACTGGCGGCTCTGCAGGTTCCCGGCGCTTGGGGCCCAGATGAGAGAGTCTATGAGCTGGTCTATCATCTCCTTAGGGATAGGTTTATTCAAGAAATGTCTGACACTCCGCCTTTCTTTTATTACCTGTAAGACGTGCATGGACTTTACTCCCTTTCCATCTGAAGTGGACTTATGGACAAAGAGGCCGTTATACGGAAAAGAGGCAAGGTGGTGGTACCGCAGGCAAAAATAGAAGACATCCAGCTCATAATCAGCATCCATGCCTTTAGCAGGAGGGGAATTTTCAGGAATTTTAACAGCCCCCTGTTGCTTTGTAAAGGATAAAGAACGTAGGGGCAGGTTTCAAACCTGCCCCTACAAAGATTCCATTTGTAAGTAAGGTAGGGCAGGGGTTAACCCTGCCCCTACTCAAACATCAATGATTGACAAAATCCCATTCGGTGTTAAAATTACATTTTTTGTGAGTCAACGAGTAACCAATTCAGCAATAGCACCGTCCGACTACAAAAAGGAGAGGACCCGTTCCCATGCCAATCAAAGTAGGCATAAATGGCTTTGGTAGGATAGGAAGAATAACCTTTAGGGCCATAGCAAAGAGACCAAATATAGAGGTAGTAGCCATAAATGACCTTGCCGATGCCAAATCCCTGGCATTCCTTCTGAAGTACGACTCGGTGCATCGTAAATTCCAGGGCACCGTAGAATCCAGAGGAGATGCCCTGGTAGTAAACGGCAAGACTATCAAACTCTTGAAGGAAAAGGACCCTGCCAGGCTCCCCTGGAAAGACCTCGGCGTGGACGTTGCCATAGAATCCACCGGGATATTCACCTCCAGGGCCGATTGTGAAAAACACCTCCAGGCCGGCGCAAAGAAGGTACTCCTCTCTGCCCCTCCCAAGGACGGAGTAGACGCAACAATCGTCCTGGGAGTAAACCAGCATTTCCTCAAACCCGAGCACAAAATCCTCTCCAATGCCTCTTGCACCACTAACTCGCTTGCACCCATGGCCAAGGTACTCCATGAAAATTTCGGGATAGAAAAGGGCCTTATGACTACCATCCACGCCTACACCAACGACCAGAAGGTAACTGACTTCGTCCATTCAGACCTCAGGAGGGCAAGGGGTGCGGCCATCAACATCATCCCCACCACCACGGGTGCCGCAAAGGCCATAGGGGAGGTAATACCAGAACTAAAAGGCAAACTGGACGGTATCGCCATGAGGGTGCCTGTAGCCGACGGCTCCATCACTGACCTGGTAGCGCTCCTTAAGAAAAAGACCACCAGGGAGGAGGTTAACCAGGCATTCAAACAGGCCGCCCAGGGGACCCTTAAGGGTATCCTGGAATACTGCGATGAGCCAATAGTCTCCTCCGACATCATCGGTAACTCCCATTCCTGTATCTTTGATTCCCTCTCCACCTATACCATCCAGGACAACCTGGTCAAGGTAATGGGCTGGTACGACAACGAGTGGGGGTTCTCTCAGAGGATGGTAGAACTAATTGAATTGATGGCAAAAGCCTAATAGGGAGTGTATATGGACAAACTATTTATAAAAGACCTTGAAGTGAAGGGGAAAAGGGTGATGGTAAGGGTAGATTATAACGTCCCCCTGGATGCCGAAGGCAACATCACGGATGACTCCCGCATAAGGGCAACCCTACCTACGATAAACTTCCTCCTTGATGAGAGGGCCAGGGTCATCCTAACCTCCCATCTTGGGAGACCCAAAGGGAAGGCAGTCCCTGGCCTCAGCCTCCGCCCGGTGGCTAAGAGGCTCTCCAGGCTGCTGGGTAAGGAAGTACCCCTGGCAGAAGACTGCATCGGCCCCAAGGTAAAGAAGCTGGTAGACAAGATGAACCCGGGAGACGTAATACTCCTTGAGAACCTGAGATTCCACCCGGAGGAGGAAAAGAACGACCAGGGGTTTGCCAGGGAACTGGCGGGCCTCTGCGAGGTCTTTATCCAGGAGGCCTTCGGGAATTGCCATCGCTCCCATGCCTCTATGGTTGGTGTGAGCCGTTTCGTGCAGGCATCAGCCATTGGATTCCTTGTAAAGAAGGAACTGGAGTACTTTGAAAAAGCTATAACCAACCCCCTCTGCCCCCTGGTGGTCCTCCTGGGTGGGGCAAAGATATCAGATAAGATAAAGGTCATCAAAAACCTCTTAATGAAGGTGGATAAGATAATCATAGGTGGGCCAGTGGCCTACACCTTCCTGAAGGCCCAGGGGTATAATACCGGCCAATCCCTGGTAGATGACACCATGCTTGAGGAGGTAAAGAATGTCATGCAAGAGGCAAAAAGGGCAGGGCTAAGGTTTTACTTGCCTGTGGACTTTGTGGTGGCAGAGAGATTCAGCCCAGAGGCAGAGACGAAGGTGGTGCCCTTCCGAGAGATACCTTCAAACTGGTGCGCCCTGGATATAGGTCCGGCTACTACCAGGCTATTTAAGGAGGCCCTGGGGGATGCCCGGACTATAGTCTGGAACGGGCCTATGGGGGCCTTTGAGATGGATACCTTTAGCAGGGGCACTTATGCCATGGTGGAGGCCGTTGCCAGCTCCCACGCCCTTACCATTGTGGCTGGGGGAGATACCGCTGTGGCCTTCCACAGGGCAGGGGCTACCTTTAATGTCTCTTATATCTCTACTGGGGGTGGTGCATTCCTGAGGCTCCTGGAAGGGGATAAACTACCAGGACTTGCCGCCGTCACAGAAAGACAGGCCTATCTTGAGAGGACGAAGGCCCCTGCAACCACGAGGTAAACCACACACTTCAGGCTTGCCAGCCTTTAAAGGGGACTGAATGGATAAACTCTTCATTAAAGACTTGGATGTGCGTAATAAGAGGGTTATGGTACGAGTAGACTATAACGTACCCCTTGATGCCGAGGGGAATATCACCGATGATACCCGCATACGTGCCACATTACCTACCATTAACTACCTTCTGGATGAAAAGGCTAGGGTAATCCTTGCTTCCCACCTTGGGAGGCCAAAAGGGAAAATAGTCCCCAGTCTCAGCCTTCTCCCAGTGGCAAAAAGGCTCTCAAGGCTCCTGGGTAAGGAAGTACCCCTGGCAGAAGACTGCATCGGCCCCAAGGTAAAGAAGCTGGTAGATAAGATGAACCCGGGAGACGTAATACTCCTTGAGAACCTGAGATTCCACCCGGAGGAGGAAAAGAACGACCAGGGGTTTGCCAGGGAACTGGCGGGCCTCTGCGAGGTCTTTATCCAGGAGGCCTTCGGGAATTGCCATCGCTCCCATACCTCTATGGTGGGCATCAACGACTCTGTCCCGGTAGCCGCCGTAGGTTTCTTGATTAAGAAGGAAATGGAATACTTTGAAAAGGCCGTCAACAACCCACTGCGGCCAGTGGTGGCCATACTGGGGGGAGCAAAGGTATCGGACAAGATAAAGATTGTAGAGAACCTCTCCAAAAAGATGGATAAAATCCTTATTGGAGGGGCCATGGCATTTACCTTCCTCAAGGCCCAGGGGTATGAGGTGGGTCGCTCTCTGGTAGAAGACAGCCTGCTGGAAGGGGTAAAAGTTGTAATGGAAAAGGCCAGGAAAAATGGGATAAAATTTTACCTCCCGGTGGACTTCGTGGTGGCAGAGAAATTTGACCCCAAGGCTGAGACCAAGGTAGTTACCTTCCAGGAGATACCCCCCAACTGGTACGCCCTTGATATTGGCCCTGCCAGCACCAGACTCTTTGTGGAGGCCCTCTCCGACGCCCGCACAATAATATGGAACGGGCCCATGGGGGCCTTTGAGATGGATGCCTTCAGCAGGGGTACCTATGCGATGGTAGAGGCTGTAACTAACTCTCATGCCCTGACCATAGTGGGAGGAGGAGACACGGACGTGGCCTTCCACAGGGCAGGGGCCACCTTTGGGATCTCATACATCTCTACGGGTGGTGGTGCCTTCCTCAAGCTCCTGGAAGGCGGGGAACTCCCTGGTATTGCGGCCATTACCAACAAACAAATCTACGAAGAAAAGAGGCGGGTTTTAATCGGGAGTGGCCCTGCCACCTCATAATGTCCAGATAGACCGCAAAGACAGAGATTGAAACCTAATTCTCCCAGAGAATTGCCAGAAAATTGAAAGAACTAAGACCTCACCCAAAAATCAAGATAGGGGCCTCTATCCTGGCCGCTGACCCACTGCACCTGGAGAGAGAGATACAAAAGGTGCAAGAGGGCGGTGTGGACCTCATACACGTGGACATAATGGATGGACACTTCGTACCTAACCTCACTATGGGACCCTTCGTAGTAGAAGGCATCAAGAAGGCAGCCAGGGTACCCCTGGACCTCCACCTCATGGTGGAATACCCTTCTAAGTTTATTGAACCCTTCCGTCAGGTCTCTGGAAAGGGGGACTACTTCACGTTCCATATAGAATCCAAAGACGAACCCAGAAGGGTAATATCCCAGTTAAGAGAGGCAGGTTTCAGGGTGGGCATAAGCCTTAACCCCCCCACCCAGGCTGAGAGGGTAGAATCCGCCTTAGGCGGACTGGGAGAGGTAGACCTCCTCCTGGTGATGACGGTCAACCCCGGCTTCGCAGGACAGAAGTTCATTGAGGGCGTCATGCCTAAACTCAGACACCTGAGGTCTCTATCTCCCGAGCTAGACATAATGGTAGACGGCGGTATCAACGAGGAGACAGTACCCATTGCCGCAAGGCATGGGGCCAACATCATGGCCGCCGCCAAAGGCATCTTCGGCAAGAAGGACCCGGCACAGGCAGTTAGGGACCTCCGCCATCTGGCACAGGAAAACTTCCTTGCCGGAAGTGACCCGGCCACCGTTGGGGGTAGACATTAAATGGTAATCCACAGGAAAAAGAGGGTAATCCCTGACGGACTCTGGATAAAGTGTGAAGGCTGTAGCGGCCTTATCTACAGGAAGGCCATGGTGGAACGCTTCTACGTCTGCCCTGAATGTGATTATCACTTCCGCATCCCCGCCTGGGAGAGGATACGGATAACCCTGGATGAGGGGAGTTTTCAAGAGTTCTGGCCAGACATGGAACCCGCTGACCCCCTCGATTTTAAGGACAGGATAAGCTACAAGGAAAGGGTTCAGACAGAACAGAAACGGACGGGTCTAAAAGACGCCGCCCTGGTAGGTACAGGTACCATCCACAATAGAAAGATAGTATTTGGCGCCACAGACTCTAATTTCATCATGGGCAGTATGGGCTCCGTAGTAGGAGAGAAAATCACCAGGGCGGCCGCCCTGGCCCGGGAGAGAAGACTTCCCCTGGTAATCATCTCAGGTTCAGGGGGAGGTGCCAGGATGCATGAGGGCATGTTCTCCCTCATGCAGATGGCCAAGACCAGCGCGGCCCTCTTCAGCCTGCGGGAGGCCAACGGGATATTCATTTCCGTGCTCACAGACCCCACTATGGGCGGGGTCATGGCCAGTTACGCCTCCCTGGGAGACATTATCGTCGCTGAGCCTGGGGCGCTCATAGGTTTTGCTGGCCCGAGGGTCATTGAACAGACCATCAAGAAGACCCTGCCCGAGGGGTTCCAGACGGCAGAGTTCCTCCTGGAGCATGGGTTCCTGGACATGATTGTCTCCCGCCAGGACATGCGCAGAGAACTATCCAGGTTGATAGACTTCATGATTGGCCCGCCAGAGGGGGACGAAACCGAAGTAGCAAGCGGGGAGAAGCAAACCCCCAATATGACCACCCAGGAGACTACGTCCGCCTCGGGCGGGCTCTCAACAGAGGAAGATAGTGGTAAAGACCAAAATGAGACAACGGAAAATCAGATATGAGTGGTAGCCGCAGGCTTTAGCCTGCGTGTGTTGCAGTAAAAACTAGAACGAGACAATGGAGGATTAAATGGCAAGACCCACTGAAGAAATCAGGGAACATCATAAACACCTGGAACAGAGACTGGAAGGCTACTGGAAGGCGGTAGAAGCCCTGGACAGGTTAAGCGCCCGTGAGAGGATGCAACTCCAGGACTTCATAGAATTCCTCAAACTGGAACTCCTGCCCCATGCCGAGGCCGAGGAGAAATACCTCTATCGCAAGGTAGGGGAGGTAATGAAAAACCCCATGTTCACCAGGACCATGGAAGTGGACCACGAGGCCATCAAGGCCTACATCCACGAACTGGAAGGAGAAATTGCCCAGGCCTACAAGGAATCCGCCCAGCAACAGGTCAAGAAGATACAGAAGGCCTCCAATAAATTAGAGGGGATACTGGCCGTCCACTTCCGGAAGGAAGAAGAGGTCTATCTACCCATCCTGGACGGAAAACTCTCCGCAGAAGAGATAGAGAAGGACGTCATAACACCGACACGGCCATGGACACGGTCATGAGCACGGACATGGGCATGGTCATGGTCACGGGCAGTGTAATCACTAACCCCGAAATAACACTTCGTGTCATTCTGAGCATAGCGAAGAATCTCAGTTAGGAGGTACAGGTCATGAAGAATCTTATCCTTGCCGCCGCTTTACTAAACTTTCTAATCGCAAACTCCTCCCAGTCAGCCACAGCCGGGAGCGGCCCCGCCATCTCCTGGGAGAAGGATTTTGAGATTGCCCAGAAAAAGGCACAAGAGACGGGCAAACTCCTCCTAGTAGACTTCTATCACCCACAGTGAGGGGGCTGCCAGAGGATGGATACCGTGACGTATCCAGAGGCAAAGGTAAGTGGTCTTATCTCCCAGCACTTTGTACCCGTTAAGTGCAATGTGGGAGAGAACAAGACACTCCCCCAGAGGTTCAACGTACACTGGACGCCCACCCTGGTAGTGTTAGATGCCCAGGGGACAGTCCACCACAGCCTCACAGGCTTTACATCCCCCGAGGAGTTAGTAGCCCAGTTAGAATTCGCCCAGGCCAAGGCCTCCTTTAACAAGGGCGACTTCCAGGCCGCCCTCTCAGGGTTCAACGGGGTAGTAGAAAAGTATCCCAAGAGCCCCATCGCCCCGGAGGCCCTTTACTGGTCAACCGTCTCCGAATACAAACGCACAGGCTCCCGAGACGCATTGATGAACGGATGGAAGAGACTCCTTAAAGAGTACCCTGACAGCGATTGGGCAAAAAAAGTGGGATTCATTGAGGAGAAATAAACCCCTTCCTGGATAGACCCGATTTACTCGGATGCAAAAGGGCTGGCTTAATTACTTCCTTGACCTGGCCCTGGGATTGAATGCCCTTCTTATGGGCACCTCGGGGTTAATAATGTGGCTAGTACTACCCTGTCCAGGAGAGGGGAGAAGTTTTAGTGGAAGAAGGGCCCTTCTGGAGGGAGTGGAACCAGAGACCTTTCTGGGGTTAGGCCGAAGTACATGGCGGCTCCTGCACGAATGGGCGGGGGTGGCCATCTTATGCCTCCTCACCCTCCATCTGATACTCCATTGGGGCTGGATAGTACAGATGACAAGAAACCTACTAAAAAGGTGATGCCTGAGAGATGTAAGGACAGACCTTCAGGTCTGTCCAATACGAAAGACCCGTCTCTACATTTTTCTTGACGTCACCCTTCCCCCACAAGGGATATTGAGATTGCCAACAATCGTGGTATAATCACCCAACCGTTGCTCCCCAGTAGCTCAATGGTAGAGTAGGTGGCTGTTAACCACTTGGTTCCAGGTTCGAGTCCTGGCTGGGGAGCCAATTTTTATAAGGGTCGCTTTTTGCGACCAGATGGAAGGGGGAAGTGTAAGAAAAAGATCCGCCTCCTAACAACCGCATCAACGCTGACCGGCAATTCCGCTGCGCTCCATAGCCAGCCGGTTATGCATCCGTTTGACGGAAAGGAAGAAAAGATGCCCAATGATGCGCGGTCGTTAGATTGCAAAATAAAATGGATTGTATTAGTATGCTGACATGAGTCCTACAATTTTTAAGGTCAAAGGGTATAGGTTTTATTTTCTTTCAAATGAGGAAAATAGAATCCATGTCCATGTAACATGTGAGGATGGCGAAGCAAAATTTTGGTTGGAACCCATAATATCATTGGCTGTATCTCATGGGTTGAATCCAAGAAAGTTGAACGAAATTCAAAAGATTGTAGAGGAGCACAAAAATGGAATCATTAAAGCATGGCAAAAACATTTTAGTAAGCGTTGAAAATATAACACCTTTTGGCATATGGCTTTTTGTAAAAGAAAAGGAATACTTTTTAAGCTATAAAGATTACCCGTACTTTAAAGACCAAACATTGAAGTCCATACAGAATGTTCAACTGCTTCATGGCCATCATTTATACTGGCCAGATTTGGATGTTGATTTAGAAATTGATAACCTCGAAAATCCTGAAAAATACCCTTTGAAATCAAAAATAATAAAGAAGCATCTAACAAGTCATTCAACGGGACGGCGAATAGCCGCCCGTTAATTCAATCGTTGCTCGGACAAAGATGTATAAGGTATTCTGAAAAATGGGACGGTTCTATTATCTCTCGGAATATGGGATGTGTCCCCAATTATTCCAATTATTCAGGAGGCGGATTGAAATACGCAAAAAAATAAATCTGTCCCCATTTTTATAAAATAAAAAATATGGACGATATCTCATCAATAAAAGTTATAGATATATTTAAAATAGCATCTCAACCTGTATTCACAATGGAACAGCTCAGAGAACGAGGGCTTGATGAACAGGGCATAGCTGCTTACCAATCTTTTAGGGATTGTTTAACATGTTTCCTTAAGGATGCAGTCGACGACTGGAGAGTTTTAGATGAAAACTATGTAGGCATTGATAGAATAATTGATAAGTTTATAGAAATCAAAATGGGAGATCTTAAAGATTTTCCGCATGAATTATATGAAACTATCCATCATATTCTTTATGAGTATTTTGGACTTTTAAAAGAAGCAACTCATCCGGGGTGGTTGCCAAACAAGATAAAAAGAGCAAAGAATATAGAAATTGGCCTTACGTGTTTCATTGAAGAAAGAAGCAAATTGCAAAGCACAGTATATCATTTGCCAGACTTAATAAAGGAATTACGAAATGTCCCAGTTTCTGAAAGAAAATATGCTGTTAGGATACTATTGGATCAAATTAAATATAACATCAAAAACGTGGGTTATAAACCAGAGTTGATAAGAATCTTTGAACGTAAGTGGAAAGGTTTTAAAAATTTCTGGGGGAACCGTTAACTGTAAAAGTCAATCTCTCGCCTTGCAGTCTTGCAGGTTTGTGTGCCTCTCAGACCTCTATCTTTTCTACAAGCTAACAGATCACCTGCTGGCGCCGGTTATATGATTCAAGTCCGGCTATCCGGAGTAACATCTTCCCGGAGAACTTTTTGATAATCGCTTGGTCCTGGCACCCTCCCATATAGTCCACAAATTCCTGCGGCAGAACATCGGCTATCTTCATGAACTGGGATATCCTGGACTTGGTAACCTTTGAGGCGAGCCAGTCTTCGGCAGGCTCAGGGTTGGTTAAGTGGTTAACCAGGGAGGCAGGTTTTAAATATTTAAAACATTTTAGGCTGCCTCTTACACCTTCATTGCCTTAAGGTCGGTGCATGCCTTAATGAGGTCAAAATCGCTGTCCTTGTGAAGAAGGGGCAGGTCGTTTTCCATGCATATAGCGGC
>Ga0155418_1075_pt1 | contig 22900 bp, 17 predicted proteins | sample RifCSPhighO2_02_FD_106386 | JGI IMG/M metagenome (GOLD analysis project Ga0155418, IMG submission 106386) | Planctomycetes bacterium RIFCSPHIGHO2_02_FULL_52_58
GGCCTCAATAGGTCCTCCGTCCCTCCTGGCAGGGCCAAGGCCTTTTAGCAGTGAATAGGCAGTGTGGCGGAATGTTGCAGGTAAGGAACCGTACCACCGCCTGATGTTAGAGGTCTTGTACCCTTCCCCTGCCAATAGCCCGTCTGCCCCTTCCCCGGAGAGGCAGGCCCTGACCTCCTTGCTGGCCAGTTGTGAGATAAGGAAGGTGGGTACTGCGGCGGCATCTCCAAAGGGTTCGTCCAGGTGCCACAAGACCCTTGGGAGGAGTTCCGTTACGTCCTTTGGCTCCAAAAAGATTTCCAGGTGTTGGGTCCCGTAGCGTTGGGCCACCAGACGGGCGTAATGAGATTCATCGCACTGGGGTTCCTTGAAGCCTATAAAAAAGGTCTTCAGGGGGCGTTGCCCCCTCTCTGAAGCCAGTGCTACCAGACTGGTGGAGTCCAGTCCGCCGCTGAGGAAGACCCCCACGGGGACGTCACTGCGGAGGTGGAGTTCCACTGCCTCTTTTAGAAGACCAAGCAGTCTCTCAACGGCCTCCTCTTCCGGTATGCGTAATTGCGCCTCCGGGGAGGGCAACTCCCAGTAGCGTCTCTCGGACACCTTTCCCCCTTTATAAATAAGATAGGCGGCGGGGGGTAGTTTCTTCACACCGCTGAAGATGGTCTGTGGGGCGGGGACGTAACCGAGTCTCAGAAAATTCCTCACGGCGAGTGGGTTTACTTCCCTGGGCAGTTCCTTACACCTCAGCAGGGCCTTCAGTTCCGAGGCGAAGAGGAGTTTCCCACCTGTGAGGGCGTACAGGAGAGGCTTCATCCCCAATCTGTCCCTGGCGGCGAGAAGCCTCTTTTCCTTTTTATCCCATAGGGCGAAGGCAAACATGCCCCTGAGCTTCTTGAGGCAGTCCTCTCCGTATTCCTCATAGGCATGGACGATTGTCTCTGTGTCGCTGGAGGTGTAGAAGTCATGTCCAAGAGAGGTAAGCTCGGCGTGCAGTTCCTTGTAGTTGTAAATCCTTCCGTCATTGACTGCCCAAATGGTTTCGTCCTCGTTATGAACGGGCTGGTGTCCTGTCTTGAGGTCAATAATGTTCAGCCTCCTTATGCCTAGCCCTACGTTCCCCTCAATAAACGTACCTCCCTCGTCAGGGCCACGGTGATAGAGGGCCTGGCACATCTCCTCCAGTAGAGGCTGAATATTTTCAGCCCCTACGGGTCTTTTTTCGTCAAATCCTATGACACCACAGATTCCACACATGGCTTGAGACCTCTGCAAAACTTCTGTCTATATTATAATGTAGGGGCGGGTTTTAAACCCACCCCTCCTCCCTCCCCCTTGATGGGGGAGGGTAGGGCGGGGGTGATTATCAATATGATGCATATATACTTATCCCATACCGACTTAGCTGAGTCAGACAGTCACCCTCCCCCTTCCCCCTCCCCTCAAGGGAGGGAGAAATTTAGGGGTATTCTCAAACTTTTGCAGAGGTCTCTCTTTATATCATAAATTTGTTAGACAGCTGTTCGGTTTCTAAGAAATTTCCTGACTAGCTCCAGAAGGGAATAAAATTCCTGTACCTCCAGGAAGTAAATAAAGAGGGTGTAAAGTGCCATCCCTGTCAGGAGGATGGCCGAGAGTTGAACAAATGACTGTGTATGATTAAGATAACTGCCAATGAAGGCGGCCCCATAGGCGGCGGCCACGGAGGAAAAAAAGACCTTTAAAAAAGAGGCCAGTATCTCCCGCATCTCAGGCCCCTCCAGTACATCCCTCAGACACCATATCATGACTATAGTATAGATTATCAGAGTTAAGGAGGTGGCCAGGGCGAGGCCCATGTAGGCAAGAGGTTTTACCAAAAGGAACCTTAAAAGGATACCGGTTGACGTACACAAAATAACTATTCTTACGGCCAGCCAGTACCTCTGCAGGGCAAAGTAGCAATGCGAGGCCATGCTATAGGGGGCCAAGACCAACAACCCTATGGAATAGAAGGCCAGTGCCCTGGCAGTACCCTCTGTCATGGATGGAAGGAACTGCCCACGTTCAAAGAGTATCTGGATGATAAGATTACCGAAGAACAAGAGGAGCATGGCCGAAGGCACCAATACTAGATTCCCCATCCTCACCCCAGCTGAAAAATAGCGGCGAAATTCCTGCCAATTTTCTTGCGTAGCCTGCTGAGAAAGGGTGGGAAAAATGACCGTCCCAATGACCCCCATAAAGATCCCTGAAGGCAAAAGCATCAGGCTGTTGGCATAACCTAGGTAAGAGATGCTCCCCTCCGGAAGGTGGGAGGCAAGGGCCCTTTCCACTACGACGCCTAGTTGGGAAATACTACCCCCCAGGATGATAGGGACCATTGCTAAGGCAAATTTCTTTGTAGCAGGGGGTAGGGCAAGGTTTAGACTGTATTTTTTTATCTCCTTAAATGTGTAGGGCAGGTGGAGTAAGAGCCATCCCAGGGCCCCCAGGGCCATTCCCACGGCAAGGCTATATATACCCCATTTCTTGCTAAGAAAATATATGCAAGAGATAATAACAAGAAGGTTTACTACCCCGCCCAGGGCAGGGATGTTGAAGTTGTGATGTACCTGGAGAAAGCCCATCATCAGCCTGGCGAGTGCCATAGTCATGATAATGGGCACCATAATAACCATAAGTTGGGCCGAGAGCCTCTGTCCCCCCTCGTCCAGGCCCGGGGCTATTATCTTGACTACCCAGGGGGATAGGAGGACCAGGAGGAAGGATAATGAAAAGGTGATGAGAAAGGTCCAGTTAAGAAGACTGTTCAAGAAGTCACGGGCCTTTTCCGTACCCTCCTTGTTTGCACACTCAGAAAACAGGGGTATAAAGACCACACCCAGGGCGCTCACAACTACGTTACAGATTACATCGGGCAGGGTCAATGCCACCAGGAAGGCATCGTAAGAGCCCGTCGCCCCAAAGGTGCTGGTGGTAATGTACATCTTTAGATAACTCAACATGGAACTCAGACAGGAGAAAAAGAGGACAAGGAAGGCCGCGCTGGCTAACCGTTCTTTTTTTATAGAGGCAGGAGATGAGAGTCCTTCAGGGGTCATTTTACCTAAAATATCTATCAACGAATCGCTTGCCCGGAGGGATAGCACCTTCTCCAGCTTCCCAGTATGCCTCTGACACAGCCTCTTCCCCTTCCAACTCTTCTTCCTTAATGTTTTTAAGTGCTACTATCAGGGCAATCATGAACCAGAAAGGTCCCATGATACGTGGAGACTCCAGTAGCTCGCCAAAGAAGGAAGCAACCAGTACCCCTATTACCCCAGCCAGAAACCCAATGCTGAGGGCCCTGCAGAAGTAATCCTCAGAGGATAACCGGTAAAGTAGCAAGATTTGATGAATCACCCTCTTCATCAGCCAGCAGAAGATTACAAACCCTACAACCCCCATTTCAATAAGATAAGCCAGGTATTGATTATGGATGGTAGAAAAACCAAAGGCCCCATGGAAACGAGCCCCCCAGAAGCCTATCCCTATGAAGGGATTTGTAGGTCTCTCTACGAAGACCTTAGCGGCTAGTCGCCAAACGATCAACCTAGCATCGGCAGAGTCCTCAAACTTGAGTGCCCCTCCCTGCTCTATATGAAAGGTCATAGACATCCTTTGTACTACGAAAGGCAAGAAATATACCAGGGCACAAAGGGCTATTATTAAGAAGATAAAGGGGAGACGTACTCTTGCACCACCGCCTGAGATGGTGAGCACCAGTAAGATGGTAGCCATGCCCAGGTAGTTGGCCCTGCCATAGGTAAAAAACAGACCAATGGAGACGACTGCAGCAAAGGCTATTAAAAGCCCCTTGTGCCTGATTCCCATGGAGACCAGCAGGGATAGGATTATACCAAAAGATAGTAAATAGTAGGCCCCCAGGACGCTGTTGCTCTCCACTCCTGGGACGAATATCTTTGTCGCTATTCCTCCCAAATAGACCTCTCTTCCGTAGTGCCCTGTTGCCGTAAGGGCTAACTGAACCGCAACTATTGCGGCACAGCTTATAAGGGAGAGGACTACAAACCTCTTTGCCTGCTCCTCGGTGTTTACCACCCTGAGGACAATAAAATAGACTAGTGCGAACTCCACCCATTTAAACAGGTGGAGGCCGCATATTGCCAGTACTGACGCGCCTTTTGTCAACCCCAAAGGGATAAAAGAAAGACCTGCCCAGGTCACGAAGGCAACGATGGGCAAATTTAATGGACTGGCTGGAAAGGGTCCCACCTTCCCGGTGGCCATGTGTGCAAGCCACCCCAACATCATCCCAAAGAGTACGGCATCATCACTGCCTATCTTAAAGGGAGCGCCAGCTATTGTTGCTACTTTTATTTGTAGGGTCCAGGGGAGGGCAAAGACCAGGATAATGAGCCCATACTCCAGCCTCAGCATAGTAATGCAGAAGGCTATCAGACCACCCATTAGCACGAATACTACCTTGGGGGGGATTAGGGCAGTAAGGAGGGCAACTATATTAAATATGAGGAAGAGGGAAGCTACGGTTATTATTACTATACGGGACGACTTCAAGTGTAGACTCTATCTCTTTTGGCCATGCAATTGTAGGGGCGTATTGTCATGTCACGCCGTAGGCGGATCTGCCTTCGGCATGACCTTAGGCAGATTCGCCGTGGCGAACAATACGCCCCTACATAAATCGGGGCCGTCTCCTTCAAGACTATTTCCCAGCCTTCTTCACCGCATAACCGTATTTATAGTGATACTGGGAGGGGTAAATCGCCAGACTGGGTTTCATGTTATTTAGCACTATTCCCAGGAGGGTCCCCTTTCCCCTTTCCAGTTCCTCTTTTGCACGGAGGAGTATCTCCTTTGAGGTCTTGCCTACCTTGTACACCATTACGACAACGTCCACCTTTGAACTCAAAAGGACCGGGTCAGTAACCAACAGCACCGGTGGGCTATTCAGTATCACTATATCGTATCGGCTCCTGGCCTTTTGTAAGAATGCCTCTAAGTTGGTTGAAGTCAGGAGTTCTGCGGGGTTGCCTGAGTAGTAACCTGCAGTTATGATGTGCAGGTAGTCCAGGCCCTCGGCATCAGCTATATCCAGATCAAAATCCCCAATTGCCACATCAACAAAAGTTCTTAGACAATCTTCAAAATTGCAAGTTTCTGTTAATACGTCGCCGAGGCCTGGTGCCTTGGGAATGCCAAACACGGCGTGGATATCTGCCCTCCTGAAATCTGCATCTACCAGGAGGGTCTTCAACCGGTTCTTGGCCATGGTTATAGCCAGATTACATACGCTGATAGTCTTACCCTCCATAGGAAGAGAGCTTGTGATGAGGATGACCTTTTGATGGGGTTGTCTCTTGAGCTGTATATTGGTCCTCAGGGTGCGGTAGGCCTCCAGAATGGGGTCGTCTTCCTTCTGGAAGAGGATCAGTTGTTGTCGTATTTGCAAGATACCCTTACCTACCTTGGCATGGTGGTTCCTTGGCCTCTCCTTCCTTTTCGGAATCTTGATAAATGGAATAACCGCCAGGACGGGAAGCCCTGTTATGGCCTCCACCGACTCAATAGTAATTAGCGAGGTATCAAGGCTCTCTAGCAGAAAGGCTATGAGAAACCCCAGGACTAGCCCGGCCCCGGCCCCGGCCCCAGCGTTAGGGAGCATCTTTGGTTTTATAGGGCTTGTAGGGATGGAAGCACGGTCAAGTATCTGTACTTCTTCCACCTTCTCTGCCTCGGCAATACGGGCATCGGCCAACTTCGTCATAAGCTCTCCATATATCCTCCCCTGAACCTCTACCTCTCTCGCCGTCCTGGCTACCTGCATTTCTCCTTCTGGCAGTGTCTGCAACTGCCTCTTTATACCATTAATCTGGTCTTCTATGGCCGCCGCCTTAGGATGTTTCATGGTGTATTTTCCCAGGAGTTCGGACTTCTCCCTCTCCAGGGTAGAGAGTTTTGTTATGAGGATTTCCCCAATTCCAGTTACCTCTCCGCTTTCTTTGGCCTGTTTCAGTTCCTCCTCCATATGGTTAAGCCTCTCCCTCACTAATTTTACCTGTTCCTCTATGTATTCTCTAACGGCCGTGGCCTGTTTAATCTTTCTCTGGAAATCTTCTTTTACGTATACCTCTGCCGTGGCATTAGCTATCCTGGCGGCTAGGGTAGGACTCGGGTGGCGGACAACTATTTTTATCACGTCAGTTTCTTTCACTGACTTGACAAAGACAGTCCCCCGTACAGAGGCAGTTTGATTTTCTATCTCCTTTTGGGTGGCATTCTCCCTTAAAAGGCCCAATTTCCGGGCTACCTTTTCCATCACCGCCGCACTGGTTATCATCTCCACCTCACTCTCAATGGGATTCGCATACGTCCACATGGCGGTGGTAGGGATAGGCTCTACAGAGGTCTTACGTTCTGTAATCCTCACAGTAGCCACGGCCTGATAGATGGGGGTGATAGTGAAGGTGTAGAAGATACTTCCCCCTAGTACGCAAAAGAAGGTAATTAGAATCCACAACAGCCTCTTCCGGATTACCAGTAAGTAATCCCAAAGGCTAAGCTCTATGCGTGAAGGGGTCTTTTTCACCTTTATCGGCTCTGCACTCATGATTATATTACAGTTCCATTTTACTTGTAGCTCCACCTGATAGGGCAGGGGCAAGCCCTGCCCCTACTTAGGAGCGGTGAAAAGGTTCTTTCGGACGATATCGGCGGTTGAGGCCGCACTGAGCATACTATATGCCATGGGCGCAATCACACCTATAATAATTTCAGCAATGTTTGCACCTCGTGTTGGCACATAGACCAGGTCCATGTGGTCCACTACGGTGTTGTTCGCAATGGCGTCCTGGATGCTGACGGTAAAGATTTGAGGACCGTCCATTGTCTGGTGCACCAAAAAGATACTGTCACTCCTTGCCTTCTCGGTAAGTCCACCGGCCTTGGCCAGGACTTCTATCAACCTCTGTCCCCCAAAGACGTCGTACATCCCGGGTATCCTCACCTCCCCAAGGAGTACGGCCTGGGGTTTAGCAAATTGCTTCACCACCACTGACACCTTGGGGTCCTTTGTGTATTCCGATAATTCCTTCGTAAGGCGTTCGTTTAGTTCGCGGGGCGTAAGCCCCAGGCTCCATATGTCGCCTATCAGGGGGAAGGATATCCGGCCATCGGGTCTCACCGTTACTTCCTTTTTTAATTCATCATAACCCCAGACTGAAATATCCAGGACGTCGTTCATCCTTAGCTTATACTCCGGCAGGGTGGGGATTACCCCATCCGCATCCGAAGGGACGTTCATCACCAGCTCCTTCTGCCCCGTCTCAATCACACTCATATAGACCTTTGCCTCATTAGAAAGGGGGTCTAACTCCAATACCTTCTGTAGTTCAGCCTTTGCCTTCTCCGTGTTCCCTTCGTAGAAAAACCTCTTTGCCCTCTGCATATAGAACCCTTTGAGTCTTATTTTCTTGTCCTGCGCAAGCTTGCCTTGTATATCTGCCTCCAATGCCTCCAGGAACCTGGCCTCTTCCTCATCCTGGGGACTCACATTTACTGCAGGAGAACTCCCTTGTGGGGAATTATTTACTGTGGTCGGTGTGGGGTTTTTATTCAACATGGGGCTTGAACCAGTAGACAGGCATCCAATGTTGGAATATAAAAAGGCTATAGATACCATAATCCTTATAGTCTTCATAGTTTTCCCTGGCTTAAAAACATTGATGTTATATATTATTACAAGTCATAACCTTTTTCAACATGTATATCTAATCTTTTTGTGGAGACAAAATGGTGCGTTGCACGCACCCTACGTGACCTTATTCCCCAAAAAAAGCGACACGAAATGGAAAAAGGCCCTGAGTCCTGCAGTAATAGTGCGGTAAACCACTGCGGCCCCTCCCCGAATCGGTCGTATGAGAAAGTAAAGGGACCTGATGGGCGGAGGGAGCGGAAGGAACTGGTAGTCGGTCTGTGTCGGCCAGAAGAGGGTGTGGCACAGGCAATGAAGACGTTTTGGGCCCTTAAAGGGGTGGTCTCTGGAGGGAGAGGGGAAAAGCGCCACCCAGAAGGGCAGCTCATTAAGCCTAAGGGTCTTTGGTACCTCTGTCCCAAAGAGACGGTGGCAGACGGTCAGGGCCAATCGTATCGCCTCAGTCCAGCCGTACCGGCCTGCAACCTCCTCCACTACATCCCATGCGATTTCCCTCCGTAAAGAGAGTTCATTGAGGTCAGCCAGGTTATCGACCAGTGCAAAGCGGTGATGATAGGCATGGAGGGCCAGGAAGAGCAGTGTCCATTCTGGCCTTGTACTAAACACTTTTCTGCCAGACAGTAGGGGCGTATTGCAATACGCCCCTACAACCCCCTCCTCCCAAAAGACCTGGGGGAGAGGGGGGACTCCAAATGAAGGGAACACAAGCTCCCAGTGGAGGTCAACCGGAAACGAGCCCCCCTGTGATTCTCGTACCATACCAATTGCATGGTTACCGGGAAGAATGAACCGTTCAAAAAAGGCCTCATCCACCTTCCAGTTATACCCTAACTCCCTCAGGAGCCTTACAGCCCGAACCGCCTCCCCCCTGGGAACGAGGAGGTCTATGTCCCGTACAACCCGCAGGGTTGGTCCTCCATATAGCTCCTGGGACAGTATCACCCCCTTAAGTGGTAGCACCCGAAGCCCCTGTCCTTGAAGGAAATCTAGTAGCCCAAACAACTCCTTCTGCAAACCCAGGCACCTCTTTTCGTTACCCAACGTAAACGTCTTAAGTCCCCAGAGTACCTCATCCGGGATTTCCTTTGCGTCTAGTCGTGAAAGGTGCTGAAAGAGGCGGGGATAGATGTCGGCGTAATAAGCTATCTCTAGCACACGTTTCCATCCCGAACGTTGGTGGATCGCCTCAATGAGGGCCGCATAATATTCCATTGGAAACGTGGGCTGGAACGTCTTGCGTGCCAGTAAAAGGCAGAGCGACTCCTCGGGTGGGAGGCCCTCAGGGACGCCTCTGAAAGGTGTGCAGGAATCTAACTGTGGCATCCATTACCCTTAGCATATCGCCCCCTCAGGATGAGACCTTTCATCTCAGCCCCAGGAAGAGCTTTTCAATTGCCTCAGCGGCCTGAAAAGGCTCGTCCCAGAGGAGGCGGTAGGACGGGACTTCCTGGGCCAGCTGAGCAATTAAGCTAAGCCCTCCACCCATTATATATTCAGTCTTATTAAACGCAAGGCATGTCAGATAAAGGGCCGCTTCTCCCTTCTTTAGCTGGAGGAACTCAAGGCGGGAGGAATCCCACTCCGGAAAGAGCATTAGTGAGACTGGAACCTCGGAAGTGGCAAACCGCTGGACTGGCAGAAAGAAACGTATGGAATAGGATGGTAGCAAAAGGCACTGATTGGATGGTAAAGAGAAGGGCAAGGGTATCCACTCCCTCAGGCGGATAGCCCGTGGGAAAGGGGAAACATGGTATTTACCCTCTTCAGGGCTCATGGAAAGGGGTGACACATCATCCGAAAAATAGGAGAAATCCTCCGACCTCTCCAGTAAGGCAGTGGTAAGCAGGCTCTTTCCACTGCCCGAAGGCCCAAGCAATAAGAGGGCCTTTCCCCCTTTTGCTACCACGCCGGCATGGAGGATAAGCCTTTCATTCACCGAGGGGAGGAAGTGATAATATAGAAAGGTCTCAAAAAGATAGACAATCTCTAGTGGAGAGCCCCCACAGAACAGAGGGGCTTTCGCCTCCCCATTGCCCTCCAGCACCCAGAACTTTCCATCAAAAGCCCTAATTGTGTAGGCCAGGGAAGGCTTCCCCTGTCCGGGGGGAAAGGCCTGAAAGAAGGTCTCCAGGAGTCCCCCAACCTCCGGGACATCGGTCTCCACCTCAACGACCTCACTCAATAAGGCCTTTTTCACGGAGCTCCCCCAGTGTGCGCCCTACGTCCTTCCCTATGTCGTGGTCTCCAGGGGTGACGAGTTTCACTATCTCCTGTGCAATCTCCTCGGCCGTCCGTGTCCCATCACATAGCTCAAAGATTACCGAGGCCGAGACGTTAAGGAGATGCACATGGTCTTTACCGGAATCGTAGAGGAGTAAATCATCCTCTACCTCCTCGGTAGCTAAGGTACCTCTATGCCTGGGCTTCCAGGTGGCATCCATCACTAATTGTTATTATCCCCCTTTTTGTGCCCCTCAAGTCTATGTTCCGCCTCAACAAGCTTTTTACCATAATCCAATAAAGGCGTGAGCGCTTTCATTAAGTCACCATCCCTGTGAATACGGACACAGAGTTGACAGACGGAGGCGAGGTTGTCGTCCTTTGGTAAAAGGGGAAGCAGGTGGGGGAACTTCCATCGGGCGAGCCCATATATGGCATCAAACCCACGGTTAAACACAAGCTGTACATATGCGTCTGCCTGTATCCGCTCCAGAATGGTCTTAAGCGAGTCCTTCTTAGTGTTCCCAAAAGAGAGCTTCCCCATGAAGTTTAGCTCACCCGCACAGCATGGGTAGACCTCTCCATCGGGGTAGATGTTGATGTCACGTCCGCCCAGGTTACAACCCCCCATCTGTGAGGGAGGTGGGATGTTATAGTCCCGCCATGTAACCTTACGCTGTCTTCCCCTCCCCATGGGGACAGCCAGATGCTGGGAAAAACGGAGACGAGGATGACGGAAACCATCCATAAAGTCCTCAATCTCTGAGGTAGTATCCCAGGATACGGAGACAACCTCACACACAAGCCCAAGTTCAAGACCTACCTCTACGGCGTTTTTAACGAAGGCGGCAGGTACAAAGGCCTGGTGGGTTGGGTCGGTAGAGCAGGAAAGCTCGTCAAGACCCCTTTCAACCAGGGGTCTTAGCTTTTCCAGTGCCTTCTCCCTCGTCTCCGCCCAGTAGCAGGAGGTCACAATCCTCGCAGACATGAGGCCCTTGCATGCCTCCAGGACCTCAACTAACTCTTCATGATAGAGGAATGGCTCACCGCCGGTGAAGGAAACCCTCTTTACAACCCCTAGACTGGCCGCCTCCTTTATATACCGGATTGCGTCTTCCTTCCTGATTTTTACCGGTTTATACCCATTCCCCGGACACCAGCAAAAGTCACACCTGAGTGGACATTCTACCGTATAAATTAGAACCAATAAGGGGGACTTCATTTAGCGTCAAATCTAAAATTCTACCTCTGAACCGGGACTAGCGGTTTACCTCCATACGCCTCGCCGGGCCACAATACGACCCACAAGGGATTAGCCCGCTGCAGCCTTGGATGTCTTTGCCTGTGCCCACGCCGCTCGGGAACTTAGGGTGAGGATTGCTGGCGGAATCCAGAGGGCTAGTTTTAAGAGCCTCCTCCTGGTACGGTCTGCATCGTTTATTTGATCATTACCAGGTCTTTCTTTTTCCATAAAAACCACCCTCCAATCTCTATGTCTCGGAGACGTTACCTGACCATAAATATCTCTAAAGTAACAAATTATCAAAAAATGACGCCTGTATCAATACTTTTTTCACTCTTTTTTCTCTTACCATACCACCGTTTGTGTAGGGGCAAGGTGAGATTTTTATGGAAGTGAAAAGGGATTTCTATTATAAGAGACCTCTGAAAAAGTTTGTGTGCTGACTGCTGACTACTGATTGCTGATTGCTGACTTATGAAAAATATCTTCGGGATAGAGGCCCTGGAAGGGGCAAAGAGCGGTATCAGAGAGGCCGTAGACTATGCCAGGTCTCTGAAGGACTGCAGGTATGCAGACCTCAGGGTCGGACTGGTGGAGAGCCGTACTGCCAGCTCCGAAAACGGCAACCCGAAGATCGCCAGGGAAGACGTCCACTCCTCCTTTGGCATAAGGGTAATAGCCGGGTCACCCCAAACAGAGGCCTGGGGATACTATGCCCAGCCACTGAGCAAGGCAGAACTGGGGGGGAGGGCCTTGTGGAAGACCCTCAGACAGGGGATAGACAGGGCCTACCAACGGGCGATGGTCAGTTCCCAGAGGAAGCAGGCCCTGAGGGAATTGGCCCCAGCCCTGTCCCCCGTGAGGCTCGCACCCGTAGAGGTACGTAAGGATACGGTAACTGCCCGCTTTGAAGAAGACCCACGACGGATACCCATTAAGGAGGTGCTAAGCGAGGCCATGAACATAACCAGGCAGGCAAAGTCCGTCTCTCCAGAGATGAGATTTGCCTTCCTGATGATGGCCACCGGGTTGACGAGGGAGTTGTTCTTCAGCACGGAGGGGACGGAACTAGACCAGGCCTATGCCCTTACCAACGCCACCCTATTGGTAGTGGCCCAGAAGGGCAGTGCCATACCTGAGAGCTTTATAGACCACATCGGCGGTCACGGGGGCTGGGAGGCGGTAAGGGGTAAAAACGTATATAATAAGAGTTTTCTGGACTTTGCCCTGGAAAGGGCCAGGGACACTGCGGAACTCGCCGGGGCGGAGTTCCTCCCTTCCACAGAGAAGCCCGTTACGGTAGTAACTGAACCCCACTTCAATACCCTCCTGGTGCATGAGATAATTGGTCACCCCACGGAGGCCGATAGGGCCCTGAAGATGGAAACGGCCTATGCGGGGAGGTCATGGCTGCTCAGGAGACTGGACGACAACGAATTTGGCAAACAGGTGGCCTCCCCCCTGATAACTGCCTTCTCCGACCCCATCCTGGAGGGTTATGGAAATTACAAGTACGATGCGGAAGGCGTCCCGGGCAGGCGGGTAACGCTCATTGAGAAGGGGGTCCTCAGGGGTTTTATGAATAGCAGGGAGACTGCGGCCATCCTCGCCCAGGAACCTAACGGTTCAATGCGGGCCACTGCCTGCCACTACGTCCCTCTGGTAAGGATGACTAACACGGTGATTGCCCCTGGAGACCGTAACCCCCAGGACATATTATCCGAGGTGGAAGAGGGCTACTACATCGTAAACCACCGTATCCCCTCCATCAGCGAGTCCAGGGAGAACTTCCGCATGTCCGCCCAAAAGGTATACAAGATAGAAAATGGTAGGCTGACAAGGCTTTACCGGGGCGGGGGTATAACCGCAGACTCCAGGGACTTTCTTATGAGCATAGATGCGGTGGGGAACGACTTCATAGTCCTCCCCATACCAAACTGCGGTAAAGGACAGCCCATGCAGGTCATGCGGGTAGGAAACGGCGGTCCTACCCTGAGAGGCAAGGCCAGACTAACAGGGGAATATGCCAGATGAGACTGGAAGACCTCAGAGAGTGCGTCCAGAAAGGCCTGGATAGTGTAAAGCAGGAGAAAACGGAGATAGAGGTCTTCGCCTCCTGGAATGAGCTTATCACCATGAGGCTCAATTATACCTCAGACATCCCTTCCGGGGGTCTACAAGAACCCAAGTCGTCCCAGTTCTCAGGGATAGCAGTATCATCGGCTTTTAGTGACAAGGGAAAGACAAGCCTTGGCTTTGGCTCTCAGGCCAACGAGCTGAGGCCCAGGGGGGTTACGGAGGCCTTCCGCAAGGCCAAGAGGGGCAGGTTCTACGACCCGGACTTCCGCTCATTACCTTTGCCTGCAGGTAACCCCACCCTGGTAGACTACCACGACCCTGCCGTACTGGATATCTCAGACAAAGAAGCCGTGGACTTGGGCTGGAAGGCCCTGGAAGGGGCCCTGAGGGCCTTCCGAGAGGCAGGGATTAAGGAATCCATTATCGTAGGGGGAGACGTATGCATCTTGAAGGAACTGGTTGCGATAAAGAGCACCACAGGGATAGATACCTTTGACGTATCCAGCATCCTTACGGCTGCCATAACCACTATGGTAGAAAAAGAGGGTGTGAAAGGGACTGGTTGGGCTACCAGTACGAAGCTGGCAGGTTTCGACCCTGCCCTCGCCGGCAGAGAGGCCGCCCTGAGTGCCATAAGGACCATAGGGGGGAAGCGACTCCCCCCAGGGCATTACGAGGTAGTGTTCGGCAGTCAGCCCATCACGGATATGATGGCCAACGTCATTGCCCCATCCCTGAGCCTTGCCACTGTTAACGCCTCCAATACCCCATTCCTGGGTAAATTAGGGCAGAGGGTGACGTCACCCAATCTAAATATCTACGACGACGGCTCCCTGCCAGGACAGATTGGTAGTAAGAAGGTTACCTGTGAGGGCCTTCCCACGGGGAGGACAGACCTGGTCCAGGAAGGCAACCTGGTAGGTTTCCTTGCCAACCACTACCTGGGTAGAAAGTTCAGCAGCAACGTTGCCACCTTTGTCCCAAGGAACGGCTTCAGGTTCCACGGGCTGGGAAGGACCTATGAGATGCAGCCCGGGGTATTCCCCACCAACCTGGTGCTTGAAGGGAGGCAGGGGGTGACTACGGAAGAACTCTTCCGAGGGATAAGGGAGGGGGTTTACATCGGGCGTATCTGGTACACGTATCCAATAAACGGCCTGGCGGCAGGGGATTTCACCAGCACTGTCATAGGGGACAGTTTTCTTATTAAGGACGGTCAGATTTCCACCCCCCTCCAACCCAATGCCGTACGGATTAATGATAACATTAACCGTGTACTACAAAATATAGTGGCAGTGGGAAGAGAGAAGAAGGCCATCCAGGTCTGGTCAGCAGAAGAGGCCGTAATAGCACCCGAGATAAGGGTTGAAGGGGTCAGGCTGGACGGTATATCCGCTGGCACTGCCTAGAGAGTAAGCAGTAGGAAGGGGTTTCTGCTTACTGTCTTTATCAAGTTAGACCGACATGGCTCTCTATTACTAAACCTCCCACTCAAGGCACCCCCACTTTACTAAAGGGGGTCTGGGAGATTTTTTTATCTTATCAGGGCAATTTGTAATTGACAGCTTATGGAGGTTGATTTTATAATTCGGTATTACGTTCTGTCCATAGAAATACAGTAGACGGTAGAAAAGGAGGAGACTGATGCGCGTTAAGATTGATCCAGATATTTGCACTGGATGTGAACTCTGTGTGACTACCTGTCCCGAGGTATACAAGATGGAAGGTGATAAGAGTATAGTCATAGCTAACACTGTGCCACGAGATGCGGAGGCCAGTTGTAGAAAGGCCGTTGAAGAGTGCCCGGTTGAGGCTATTATTATAGTAGAAGAATAACTTCTTTTCTTTTTTGATGACAAGAAATATGTAGGGGCGACCCGCCGGGTCGCCCTTACTTTCTATATCTCCCGCCCCCTGGCCCGCCTCCTCTTTATGATGTTCCTACCTCCTTTTGTCCTCATCCTCTTCAAGAAACTAGTCTGCTTTCTCTTCTTTAAGGAACTCCTTCTTATATTTACCTTCAAGGCACCCTCCTTTTTGTTGGGGGTGGCCCTGCCACCCTCTTTTACAATACCCAAAAGCACTAGAGATTATTAAATATTGGAAGCCCTGTCAAGGGTGGATTGGCGGCAGGGGGCAGGAGCTAGGGAAAGAATACAGAAGTCAGCTATCAGCAATCAGCAAGCTGACCCCCGACTGCTGACCCCTGACTGCTGTCTGCTGTCTGTATACCCCACAAAAAAAAACAGATTGACATCTTGACATCTCTAACCCAAGTTGATAATATGCCGTCGTTAGTAATTGGCAAATCTAATCTTATGAGAATCTTCAAAGGTATTCTTTCTTACTAGCCTGGGCCAAAAGAGGGGAAATCATGCAGACCATCACCAAAAGAGATGTATGCGAAAAAATAGCCAGGAAGACTGAAAATACCCACACCATAGTAAAAGAGACAGTACAACTATTTCTGGATGAACTCATTAGCGAGCTTGCTCAGGGACACCGGATAGAACTAAGGGACTTCGGGGTCTTTGAAATCAGACAAAGGGCTGCAAGGAAGGCAAGAAACCCAAGGACTGGGGCAGAGGCCTTCGTGCCAGCCAAGAACGTAGTAGTCTTCAAGGTAGGTAAGCTTATGAGGGAGCGGGTGAGCGGTACCCCTCAGACCGCGGGTTGAAAATCCTGAAAGTCCGCCTCGGGAGGACGCCTCAGGCGGGGGGTTAACCCATTTGTTGGTGTGGCCCTTGTGAGCCTCGCACCTTATCAGTAGACAACGCAGGGGTGACCCGGTGGGGTGCCCCACATACAGAAGTGGCCCTGCCACTTCTTTTTCCACCTTTCCACTCAACCAACATATATCATTAAGGTACAATCTAGGATATTACTGCCGTGATACTGGAAGAAGGAATAGTAACGGCTGTTCATAACGGCAAGGCCGCTATAGAGATAAACAAGACTGCGGCAGAGGCCTGCGCCAGGTGTGGGGTCTGCATCTCTGCCGGGGATGTCAAAAGACTCTTGGAGGTACCGACGGTACCAGGGTTATCGGCCGGCAACAAGGTAATCCTCAAGATAGACACACCATCTGCCTATAAAGGCATCGCCCTCCTCCTCCTATTCCCCCTCCTTGCCTTTTTCTTCGGCTGTATTGCAGGGGAAAAAGTGACCTTTATCCTCCCCGAGTCAACCAATCTGAGGATGGGTATCTTCGGACTGCTCTCTTTCTCAATCAGCCTCCTGGGGGCAAGCCTCTACGATAAACGCTTGAGGGCCAGAGGCTTCCGCCCCCCTGTAATCGTATCCGTTGAAGGTGAAAGACCAGAAGATGCAGAAGGTGGCGGAGACACTACAGAGAGAGGCTAAAAGGTTCGTAAAGGCTCACCGGGACGAGTTGGTAGAGCTCACCTGTCAGCTCATACGGGCACGGACCGAAAACCCACCGGGCAAAGAATCCCTGGCAGCAAGGGTAGTACAAACCTACTTAAAGGCACTGGACATACCCTATACCTTCCACGAGAAAGAACCAGAGAGGACAAATATAGTGGCAAGGGTAGGCCACCCTCAAACTAAAGTTCAAAGGTTTAATCCGCCTAAGGCGGAAAAGGTTCAAGCGGCAGGTCCCTCCCTCCTTGTGGCATGTCACCTGGACGTGGTCCCGGCAGGAGACGGCTGGGAGACAGACCCCTTTGAACCCCTCGTGAAAGACGGTAGGGTATATGGCCGCGGGGCTACAGACAATAAGGGACAGATGGCCGCCTGTATGGTACTGGCACGTTTTCTTAAAGAGCATGAACCCCAGCTCCAGGGGGAGTTCATACTGATAGGGGCGGCTGACGAGGAGAGGGGTAGCAGGCTAGGTCTTGAATATCTGCTTGAGGAGTGTGGCCTCACGGCAGATTATGCCGTCATCCCCGACGTCTCCTACGGGATGAAGAAGATAGACGTAGCTGAAAAGGGCGCCCTCTTCCTGGAAGTCACCTCCTACGGCAGACAGGCCCATGGCTCCAGGCCCGAAGAGGGCATCAACGCCATCTGGAACATGATGGACTTCCTCCAGGAACTAAAGACCCTCTCCTTTACACGCACCCATCATCCCCTCTTTACGCCACCCACCTTAAATCTAGGTACCATCCAGGGTGGGGCGGCCAGGAATATAGTCCCAGGGAAGTGTCAGGTCGGTATTGATATACGCCACCTCCCTGGAGAGTCCAAAGAGGAGATACTGGAAAGGGTTAGTGGCATTATCAAGAGGGTAGAAGAGAAAAACTCTCAGGCCCATTTTGAGTTAAAAATAGACTCCTACCTGGAACCCTCCTCTGTAGATGCAAATAATCCCCTGATAGGCCTCCTCAAGAGACATACGGAGGCCGTTATGGGCCTCTCTCCGGAGCTAACAGGCCTCTCCGGGGCTACCGTCACCAAGCAACTCCTCCAGAAAGGGATTACCGCCGTAGGGTTTGGACCCGGAAGTGAAAAAGAGGCCCACGTGGCTAACGAATCCATTGACATCCAACAACTTGCAGACTTTGTAGAGATTATGGCCCTGGTCTGTATGGAACTACTTGGGAAGAGACAGAGACCGTAGGGACAGGTTCCGCCTGAGGCGGATATCGCTACAGATTGCAGAGTGCGGAATGCAGAATGAGGTATTTTTCCTTGACTGGAAAGAGAGATAGTTTATATTAGGGCAATAAAGGGGGGTGCAAGATGGGGACCAAGGGAGGAGCTATACTTGAAGTTAGTGTATAAAATGGGAATTACCCTGGGGGTGGTGGTCTTTCTGGTGGCGGGCCTGGGGATAGCGGGGGGGTTCTCCATTCTATGGATGAGACGGAACGCGGCCGAACTGGAAAAGGTTAACAAATATTCCGCCATGATAGAAGACCTCAGGGCAAAGACCCGTCAATGGGCGACCTCCGCAGAATCCGTCCTTACTGGGGAAGGGAGTAAGGACTTCTTTCACTTCAGTACCCTGCTACTAGAAGAAAGGCTCTCTTCCCTCCTGAACCAGCCTATCCCTGGAGATGAATTGAAGCTGGTAGAGGTCATCTCCTCCCATTTTTACAAGGCTAGACCCCTATTAGAGGGATTATTAGCGAAGGGAGAAAATCCCCAAAAGAATGCAGAGGTAATAGCTAAGGTAGACCAATACGTTAGGGAGATTTCAAGGAACGTAGAGGTACTCGTAAACAGCCACAGGATTTATACAGAAAGGGTCACGGCCAGGGTAAACAGGACGGAGGACATCGGCAAATGTGTCTCTCTAGCCGTCCCTTCCACGACTATCCTCCTGTCCATTCTTTTGGTATTGACCATGGGACGCACCGTCATCAACTCCGTGGGGACGCTGGTCTCGGCTACCAGGACTATGGCAGGAGGGGACCTGAGCAAACCGATAGGGTTAAAGACAGGCGATGAATTTGGGGAGATTGCCAATGCCTTTGAGGAGATGCGGAAAGAGCTAAGGCAAAAAGAGCAAAAGCTTGAACAACTGAGCATTACAGACGCCCTCACAGGGTTGTTCAACCGACGCTACATGAGCGTCAAACTAGAGGAGGAAATAGCCAGGGCAAAACGTTTCCACCACCTCCTCTCCGTAGTCTTCATTGATATAGACAGCTTCAAGAAATACAACGACCGCTACGGGCACCTGGAGGGAGACAAGGTCTTAAAGGGCCTGGCCGTGGCTGTCTTAAACAATATAAGAGATAAGATTGACACCGCCTGCCGATATGGAGGGGAGGAATTCCTTTTAATTGTCCCGGAGAGCAGTACCCTCCAGGCCCTGACCGTGTCCGAAAGGATACTCCAGGGTTTTAGCTCAAAGCCTTTCCTCCCTAAGGACCCTGCGGGAGGGGAGGACCCTGGATCAGTTCACGTCACCTTCAGCGCTGGAGTGGCCACCCTCAAGGACCATGATGACGATAGCGAGAAATTACTCCATAGGGCTGACCAGGCCATGTTCCAGGCCAAATCCCAGGGGAGAAACAGGATAGTGACTGTGTAGGGCACTGCCCGCCCAAAACGCTTGTCCTTCTCCGCCTCAGGCGGAAAGCCTTCTTCAGAGGTCCCAAATAGTGTCCTTTCAAGGTCTAACCCCTCGGGTGAAATTGTTTATGTATGGTCTTCAGGTGCTGGCGGTCTATATGGGTATAGATCTGGGTGGTGGCGATGGAGGCGTGGCCTAGCATCTCCTGGACGCTCCTGAGGTCAGCCCCCCTTTCCAGGAGGTGGGTGGCAAAGGAATGCCTCAGGGCATGGGGGGAGATGGCCTTTATACCAGCCCTCCTTGCGTAGGTCTTGACTATACGCCAGACGTCCTCACGCCTGAGCGGGTAACCCAGCCTGCTCAAGAACACTGTACCGTCCCAATCTACTTTGTCAGGAGCGGCCCTCGTCACTTGAACCTTTGAACCTTTGGACTTTTGACCCCTTGAACCCTTTCCGCCTGAGGCGGATTGAACCCTTGAACTCTTGTTGGGGTTGGTCGCAGGGCCACCCAGATGAGGTCTTGCTTCTGATAGATACCTCTTCAGGGACTCCTGGGCCTGGGACCCAATGGGAACTATCCTCTCCTTATTTCCTTTGCCCTTACAGCGGAGGTATCCGGCCTCCAGGTCCACGTCTTTTAACCTCAGGGTGGTCACCTCTGAGGCCCTGGCCCCTGTAGCATAGAGTACCTCCAGCAGGGCCTTATTCCTCAACCCCAGAGGGGCGGGGGAAGGAGATACGCTAAGGAGCTTTTCCACCTCTTTCCAGTGGAGCACCCCAGGCAGACGCTTCCACAGCTTTGGCGAATCCACCACTGCAAGTGAGTCCTTCTGGTGTTTCCCTTCCAGTACCAGGTACTTATAGAATTGTTTAATGGCCACCAGGTTCCGGCAGATGCTGTTTACGCTCAGACCGCCCTCCTTTTCGGAGGACATGAAGGTGTTCAGGTGTTCGGGTTGGACGTCCTTGGGGCGGCGGAGACCCCAGGTCTCCATGAAGGCAGAAAATTTTGTCAGGTCGTTCCTGTAGGCCAGGATGGTATTTTTTGAGAGGCCGCATTCCAGGGAAAGGTAGTCTAAAAAGGACTGTATCAGTTCTTCCATGTTGTTTCCGGTGTAGGGGCACGGCGTGCCGTGCCCTACCTTATTTCTCTCCGTCTCCAGGGGGTACTATCTGTGCCAGATCGGCTATCCTTGTGGAGTAGAGTTCATTTATGTTCTTCAGGAGGAGGAGGCGGTTGTTCCTCAGCCTCTGGTCTTCTACGTTCACGAAGACCTTATCAAAAAAGGTATGTACGGCCTGGGCAAATGAGGTGTAATATTCCATAGAGGCCTCTTCGTATTGCTCCTTATCTATAAGGGATAATATCTTGTCCCTGTATCTTTGATAAAGCCCCCAGAGTTCTCGCTCCTCTTTTTCCTGCAGGAGTGCCTCTTCCACCTCCCCGGTGGTTGCGGCCTTCTTGCCTATGTTAAAGGTCCTCTCTACCACTGTAACCAGTCCTTGCCACTCGTGGGTCTGAGAGAGGCGGGAAATGACCTCTAGCCTCCTGGAGAAGTCGGCTATATTGCCAAAGCCTGCCGCCAGCACGGCATTAATGATGTCGTAACGGTATCCCCTCTCCAGGAAGGTCTGGTAGAGTCTATCCCTGAAGAATTCCAGGAGTTCCTGGAGTGTGGTACCCCTGCCTGGGAAATTCTCCAGGGCGGCCGCCAGGGAGTCTTTCAGAGAGAGGTTAAGGTTTTTATCTTCCAGGATGCGGATAATGCCCTGGGCCTGACGCCTCAGGGCATAAGGGTCTTGCGAGCCTGTGGGCACGAGGCCGATGGAGAAACAACCACAAAGGGCGTCAAACTTGTCGGCAAGGCTCAGTATCGCACCCAACTGGGTCTCCGGCAGCCTATCGCCTGCAAAGCGGGGAAGGTAGTGTTCCAGGATGGCCCTGGCCACCTCCTCTCTTTCCCCCTCTTCCCTGGCGTAGTGGTAGCCCATCACCCCTTGAAGTTTTGGGAACTCCCCCACCATCTGGGTCAGTAGGTCGGCCTTACACAGCCTGGCGGACCTATGGAGGGTCTCTCTTTCGGCAGGCCCCAGTCCCAGCCTCAGGGCCAGGTAACCTGATAGACGGTCTACCCTCTCTACCCTCTCCCAATAGCTCCCCAGCTTCTCGTGGAAGACCACCTCCTTGAGCCCCTCCAATCTCTTCCAGAGAGAGACCTTACGGTCTTCCTCCCAGAAGAACTTGGCGTCTGCCAGCCTCGCCTTTAGCACCCGCTCATTCCCCTCTATGCAAGAGGCTGACTCCCGAGGCCCTCTGTTGGTTACCACCACGAACCTGGGCAGTAGCCTCCCCTGGGCATCCTCTACAGGGAAATACCTCTGGTGTTCCTTCATTACTGTCTCTACTACCTCCTGGGGGACCCTCAAGAACTCCTCCGGAAAGGTGCACTCTACGGCACACGGGTACTCCACCAGGAAGGTTACCTCCTCCAAAAGTTCCTCCTCCTTTAGTTGGGAGCCGTGCTGTGCAAGTATATTGGTAATGCCTTCCCTGAGGAGGGCCTTCCGTTCCTCTATGTCCACCAGGACCTTTTCCTTCCTGAGGGTTGTCTTGTACGTATCCAAATCTGCCCTTTTTATTGAAAGACCCTTCCCTGAGAGGAAGGGATGGCCAAAGGTGGTCCTCCCACTGGTTATGCCGTTAAGCTCCAGAGGGATTACTCCCTGGTCTAGCAGGGACACTATCCAGCGTATGGGGCGGGCAAAGAGGAGGCCAGACCCCTTCCACTTCATCTTTTTTGGGAAACCCAGGGAACGGACCATCGTAGTCAAGAGGATAGGAAGGAGCCTCATGGTCTCCTCCCCTGCGTGGGTCCTGATGGCAAAGACGTAGTCCCCCTTCGGGGTCTCTTTTATCTTTAGTCCGTTGGGTTCTACCCCCTGGGCCTTCGCAAAACCCAATGCGGCCTTGGTAGGCTGTCCTTCCTTATCAAAGGCTACCCTGGCAGCCGGGCCCTGTATCTCTTCCACCAGGGGGGGTTGCCTCTCCGGTATCCCCTCGGCGTAAAGACTCAGCCGCCTGGGCGTTGCCATGGTAACCACCCTTGCACATTCAAGGCGGTTCCCCTTGAGACCTTCTCTGAAGAGTTCTTCCATCTGCCTCAGGACAGGGGAGATATAACCCGAGGGTATCTCTTCTGTGCCAATTTCAAAAAGGAGGTTTCCCACTGAAAAGTCTGCCTTTCTATAGGGGTGGCCTGACGGCCCGCCTCAACAATGACCCTAAAGGTTTTTTACTATATAGCTACAGTCTAGACCGATTGTCAATTGAAAAAGTCTACGGCCTTGTGGTTTCTAGTTGAAACTTGGTGAGTCTAGCCATTTACTCTTTTGAGAGATATGTTATATAAAGAGGTGTTGGGTCAGTAGCTAGTAGCCGCAGGCTTTAGCCTGCGACTAGTAGCTAGGGTTGAATTTTATTCCTGGCTACTTGCTACAGTTAAAGTTTCGGTAACCGAAGGTTCCGTCCGCCTAAGACGGACAGGATTCCAAGAGGCCCGAGGGAAGACATAATATGCCTGTGTCCCTTCCTTCGGGCCTTTTTATTTTGACAGGAGACATACACATGTTAGAAGACATCGTAAAACAAATAA
>Ga0155418_1095_pt1 | contig 22260 bp, 15 predicted proteins | sample RifCSPhighO2_02_FD_106386 | JGI IMG/M metagenome (GOLD analysis project Ga0155418, IMG submission 106386) | Planctomycetes bacterium RIFCSPHIGHO2_02_FULL_52_58
GTATGATGACAGAAGCCACTATGACTCCCCATTCCCCTTTGGCTTCCTGAAGCTGGACAGAGAAGGAAGGTATGCAGGGGTAAAGCATGGTGAGGACGTGGTGGTACCTGCCGACGTGTACTATGGTGGGCCATCCGGTACCACCTCTCAGCCAGTGGAAAGTCTGAACGCTGATAAGAGGAGGACGGTGGACTTCAGGCGTGATTTACAGCCCATTATAGACGCCAAATGCGCCGGTTGTCACAACGGTACTATATCCCTTAACCTGAGTGGTGGTCCCAAGCCGGTAGAGGCTGATGGCGTAGCCGCCTACAGCCAGGCCTACAATGCCTTGCTTGCGCCTCTGGCTGGAAAGGACCCAATCCTGGGTGGGAAGTATGTCAACCCATCTAGCGCCAGGAACAGTCTCCTTATATGGAGGTTATATGAGGAGCCACTGAGCGATTTTGGTCCTGGTCATGGGGTCTTCGCCGCCGAGGGCAGGGTCAGCCACAACAAGTTCCTCAGCAACGAGGAGAGGTATCTCTTTGTGGAGTGGGCAGACCTTGGTGGCCAGTGGGATAACATCCCCGGTCCCGATTTCTATCCAGGTTATAGGGCTCAGTAAAGGGCTTAGCAGTAGTCTGTCAGAAAAGGCTGGCTGGGTTGGTGAAACCAGCCAGCCTTTTTCTTTGGAATGGAGAAGGTTTAGCAAAAAAATCTTGACACTGCTTCTATCGTTGGTATAATCTTGTTCTTCTTTTTAACGGTCGGAGCAATCGGGAGAAACTGGGAAAAAGGGGAAAGGGGGATTGATACAATTAACACTTCTAGTAAAAGAAATAAGGACAATGGGACAATCATTTGTCTTGAGGGTAAGTTAATTTAGAAAGGAGAAGAAGGCTGCATGAACAGGTTTAAGGGTTCATTGTTTACCGTTCTGCTGGCCATGGCGGGATTCGTATTGCTGGAAAGCCATGTTGCCTTTGCAGCAGATCCTGGTCCGGCTACTTTCCAAGAAGTGGCCTCCCAGGTCTTTGGGCAGGGAGTAGGGAAGTGCGATACGGGGGACCTTTACATCTTTGGGCTTACCTCTAACTACGTGCCGCCGGAGTATGTGGACGGTAGAGGGCCCTACAAGTCCTTCCTGAAGTTCATACCTGTTGTAAGATGGTACGACCCAGAGAACTACTGGGTGAACAAAAATAGTGTGGAAGGGGTGTACAAGACTGAGGAATGTGTCCTCTGTCATTCGGTTCAGACCCCCACCATAGTGAAGGACTGGAAGGTCAGTGCCCATGGCAATACAAGGCCAAACGAAGAGCAGGCCAAACATAACCGTCTAGGGGACCATACCGCCGTTGCCCAGAAGGCAGCCGAGATAGAGAAACGGGTGGGCAAGGAGCTTCCCGTAGTAGGCTGTGACGCATGTCATGGTAATGACCACCAGAAGCTCGCTATGCCTACCTGGAAGACCTGTCAGCCTTGTCATCCTGAGCAGACGGCAGGACACAGGAGTGGTGGATTAGGTTCTCACACCCACGCCTTCACCGTAAACGTGCTGGAATTCTCCTGGCACGTTGGTAAACCACCGGAGGAGGTGAATGGATGTCAGGCCTGTCACGCCATTGCGGAGCACAGATGCGATGGTTGCCACACCAGACACACGTTCAATGCCGCAGAGTCCAGGAAGGGTGACGCCTGCAGGTACTGCCACCTGGGTGTGGACCACAGGGAGTGGGAGATGTACAGCACCTCTATGCACGGGATACTCTACACGGGAGAGGGTTACAATCAGGACTGGACAAAGCCTGTAAAGAAGGGTAACCACAGGATACCGGCCTGTGCCTACTGTCACATGCAGGATGGGGACCACAACGTCCAGAGGTTCGGTACCCAGTATAGCGACATGGGTATGTTTGAGATGGACCGTGGTGCCCCCAAGCACGCCGCAAAGAGAGAGGCATGGGTAAAGAAGTGTATGGATTGCCACTCTCCCAACTTTGCCAGAGACCAGCTCAGGGCCATGGACTATGGTATAAGGCTGAGCTTTACCAAGTGGCGCGAGGCGGCCGCTATCATAGTGGGATGCTTCCTTGAGGGGATATGTGACCCCATGCCCACTGACCTTGCTCCAGACTGGTACGGCCACTATACCTTCAGTTTACTGCCCACAGGAGACCCGAGATTCTACAATGTCTCTGAACTGGAGAGGCTGGGTCTGGAGTTCATCTGCTACCAGACGGGCAACGTGTACAAGGCCCTTGCCCATATGGCTATTTACAACGCCACCTATGGGACAGGCGGTGCCTTTGAACAGGACCGCATGCTGATACAGGTGAAGGCCGAGGCCAGCCGTCTGAAGAGGTTCAAGGCCCTTGAACAGAAGGTCGGGATTGACTTCAAGGCGCAAGAATTCTGGAAGCATGGAGAGTATACCGACCTCCTTGCTGGCTGGAAGAGAAAAGAAGGGGACGTGGATCTGGCCTGGTTCAAGAGGACAGATATACCCCACAGGCATAACGCTGATGCCGGCCTGGAGGCCCACATCCCAGAGGTACATGGAAGCGAGACGCACCATTAAAGGAAGTTGTTGACAGTTGATGGTTAAACCGGGGGGGTAGCTTTTTCAGCTACCCTCCTTCGGTTTTAAGGTTCATAGGAGGAAACTAATGAAAGTTACTGCTAAACCCTCTACCAGTCAAATATTGCCCGATGAACGTGGACGTTTTGGCAAGTTTGGTGGTAGGTATGTCCCTGAGACCCTGATGCCTGCCCTGGACCAGTTAGAGCATGAGTATCTGAAGGCCAAAAAGGATAAGGATTTTCAAAAAGAACTCAATTATTATCTCAGGGAATACGTCGGGAGACCTTCACCTCTCTATTTCGCCGAGAGGCTGACCAGGGAACTGGGCGGGGCCAAAATATATCTTAAGAGAGAAGATTTAAATCATACTGGCGCCCACAAGATAAATAATACGATGGGCCAGGTCTTGTTAGCGAGACGCATGGGCAAAAAGAGGATAATTGCAGAGACCGGGGCCGGACAGCACGGGGTAGCCACCGCCACCGCAGCCGCAATGTTCGGGCTGGAGTGCGAGGTCTATATGGGCGAGGAGGACATGCACCGTCAGTCCCTCAACGTCTTCCGCATGAAGCTCCTTGGCACCAAGGTCATACCAGTAAAGACCGGTTCCCGTACACTGAAGGACGCCACCAATGAGGCCCTCAGGGACTGGATGGCATCCGTCAAATATACCCATTACATCATAGGCTCCGTAGTTGGACCACATCCTTATCCAATGATGGTACGGGATTTCCAGTGCATTATTGGCGAGGAGACCAGGGAACAGATACTGGAAAAAGAGGGCCGACTCCCTGATTACCTGCTGGCATGTGTAGGCGGAGGGAGCAACTCTATCGGCCTCTTCCATCCCTTTATAGACGATACCACAGTCAAAATGATTGGGGTGGAGGCAGGAGGAACAGGTTTTGGTGTGGGGGAACATGCCGCGACCCTTTCCTATGGCAAGGTCGGCATCCTTCACGGGAGCCTGAGTTACGTCCTGCAGGATGAGGATGGCCAGACCTCCCCTGTCCACTCTATGTCTGCCGGTCTAGATTACCCGGGTGTGGGACCCGAACACAGCTACCTGAAGGAGACTGGGAGGGCACAATACGTCTCCGTTACGGACCAGGAGGCCCTTGAGGCCTTCCAGAGGTGTGCCCGTTCCGAGGGCATCATCCCAGCCCTGGAAGCCGCACACGCCCTCTATTACACCACGAAGTTTGCACCCACACTGGGCAAGGATAAGCTCGTGGTGGTCTGCCTCTCTGGGACTGGGGATAAGGACGCCTTCCAGGTAGCGGACAAGTTGGGCGTTAAGATATAGGGCCGTCCGCCTTAGGCGGATGCCCCACGGCTAATGCGTCAAGATATAAGTGTATCCACCCTGGGTGGATATGCTTGAGGCTTACCAAAGACGAATCCCGCCACAGCGAGTCCGTCAAGAGTCCGCCAAAGGGAATCTGTCCCTGGCACTACATGGCTACCCAGGAGGGGTTTGTGGACGGCCACAGGGTACTGCCTAAGGCACGATATGAGATGAACCGCATTGACCAGAAATTCCAGGAACTAAGGCGCAGAAAAGAACCCGCCTTCATCCCCTTCATAACTGCAGGCGACCCAGATTTAGAGACCACCAGGGGTCTTGTCCTTGAGCTGGAGAGGCGTGGGGCAGATATTATAGAACTAGGCATCCCCTTCTCAGACCCCATCGCCGATGGGCCAATAATTCAAGCCTCCTACTACAGGGCCCTCTCTAAGGGCCTGAAGGTCTCTCAGGTATTTGAATGTGTCAGGGGCCTGCGAAAAGAGACGGATATCCCTATTGTGGCAATGGTCTCCTATAGCCTTGTCTTTAAAGGGACGCCTGAAAATTTTGTGGCCAGGGCCAAGGAGTCAGGTCTTGATGGGGCTACTATCCCAGACCTGCCCATAGAGGAGAGCGATGCAGTACACCTGGCGGCTAAGGAGAAGGACTTCAAGATAGTCTGTTTCGTTGCCCCTACTACGACGCCAGAGAGGATGTCCAGGATAGCCAAAGGCACCCAGGGTTTTCTTTACTATATCGCCGTGGTGGGTATTACAGGGGTGAGGGATGCCCTCCCACCAGATATGAGAGAGAACATACAGAAACTAAAAGGTATGACGGATAAGCCGATTGCCCTGGGCTTTGGTGTCTCTACACCTGAACAGGCCAGGGTCGTAGGACAGGTGGCAGACGGTGTAATCGTGGGGAGTGCCATCGTCAAGGAGCTGGAACGGTACGTAGACCGTCCAGCTACTGAGAGGATAAAGGCCGTGGGGGAGTTTACCTCCAGGCTGGTGGCCGGGGCAAAGGGGAGGTTGTAGGGATTAGATTATTTGTGTTATTTTCTAATTTTGGCGGGAGAACCTTTAATGTTATATGGAATAGGCTTATTACTTGTGCCATTTTTCTTCCTGGCAGGTACTGCGTTTGCCCAGCCTCTAGAGGAATTAAAAAAACAGCTGGATGAGACCAGGGAGATAATTAAGAAACAGCAGGAGATAATAGAAAGCCAAAAGGCGAAAATAGAGTTACTGGAAAAGGCCATTAAAGAAAAGGTCCCGCCTGAGGTGGCAGAACGTGAGACCCTACTAAAGGAATCCATAGAGCGGGGGAAAAATATATATTCCAGTAAAGGTTGTCTGGAATGCCACGGAGAGGAGGGGCAGGGAGCCAAAGGCCCTGTCCTAAAGGGGGTAATACTAAAGTACGACGAGGAATTTCTTGTATTAAGCATAACCAACCCAACCGTCCATCACGGCCCAAAGGCCTTGATGCCAGCCTTTGCAGGACTACAGAACGATGAGGTCGGAGACGTCCTGAATTTCCTTACCACTTTTACCCCTGGACGGGAGAACCTGGAAAGGATAGAAAGGGGTAAAAGGCTCTGGAATAAGCTGGGGTGTCTGCAGTGTCACGGCCTAAGGGGAGAGGGAGGTGTGACTGGTCCTGCCATAATAGGTATTACTAAAAAGTATAAGTACGATTGGATACGCCTCTGCATTACCCGTCCAGAGGTTCACCATGGCAAAAAGACAGAGATGCCTGCTTTTTCTGAGGTGCCCTTTATGGATGTAGAGGCAGTAATAGACTTCATGAACACCTTTTGACGTCATGCTAGAAAAGGCCGTAGAGATAGTCCCTGGGGTGTACTGGGTGGGGGCCGTAGATAGGGAGAGGACTATCTTTGATAGTTTTATGAGCCTCCCTTACGGCACCACCTACAACTCCTACCTCATTAAAGGAAAGGGCAGGACCGCCCTGGTGGACACGGTTAGTCCTGACTTTGCCGATACCCTCCTGAAAAAAGTCTCAGAGGTAGTTGCCCCAGAGACCCTGGATTACGTAGTAATGAATCATGCCGAGCCTGACCATGCCGGCACCCTCCCCAAACTATTGTCCATAGCCAGGAAGGCCCAGCTCGTTACCACTAAAAAGGGGCTTGGCATGGCGAAGGTTTTTTATGACATCCCGGAGGAGAGGGTAAAGGTGGTGGCAGGCGGCGATACCCTTTCCCTTGGAGATAAGACCCTCAGGTTCGTAGATGCCCCCTGGCTCCACTGGCCGGAGACGATGTTCACCTATTGCGTGGAGGATAAGATACTGCTCAGTTGTGACTTTTTTGGGGCCCATGTGGCATCAGAAAGGCTCTATGAGGAGGAGGTCGGGGACGTCGTCCTGTCAGAGGCCAAGAGGTACTATGCAGAGATAATGATGGTTTTTCTAAACCCGGTAAGAAAGGCCCTGGAGAAACTGGAGGGTCTGGACATAAAAATAATAGCCCCAAGCCATGGACCGGTGTGGCGGAACTCCGATAAAATCCTCCAGGCGTACAGAAGGTGGGCTATTGGGCCGTTGAGGCCAAGGGTCGTTATAATCTATGTTTCCATGTACGGCAGTACTACCGAGCTTGAGAAGGCTATTGTGGCGGCGATACAGGAGGAGGGGGTGGAGGCGGTGGCCTACAACATGCTCAGTGCCGATGTCTCCCATATAGTACAGGAGCTGGTGGATTCCAGCGCCATAGTCTTTGGCTCACCTGCCTTCTACGGCGGTGTCCATCCCAGGCTTGCCTCTTCTATTGAACTGATAAGGACAATAAAACCCAGGGGGAAGACGATGGCTATCTTTGGTTCTTACGGCTGGGCTGGAGGTGCGGTCAAAGAGATTAAGGCAAGACTCCAGCCTGCCGGCTTTGATATAGTAGACTTCCTTGAGGTGCAAGGCCCTCCCAGAGAGGAAGACCTGAAAAAGGCATCAGCCCTTGGCAAGAATATCGCAAGGAAGGTCAAGGAATCCCTTGTCAGAGAGTTCTAGACCTCACAGACCTCTGCCATGCCTGGTTCCACCAGGGTAAACTCTGAGAGGCAGTAGGGGCACATAAAGGCAGTAACCCTCTTCCCGCAGAGGGCACAACCGTGGGTCTTTTCCTCCGGGGTATCCTCTATTTCTAGCTCTTCAAGGCAGACTGGACATTTGACGCTGACCATTTCAATCCTTCCTCTAGATTCAGTATATAATGCCACGTTTGCCCTGTCAAAGGTGCCAAAAAAACAAAAGGGACTCATCCCCCCTGCCCAAAGGCCGATGGGCAAAGCCCCCCAGCATGCCTCTCTAAGCATACTCCCTTCTTCTCCAGCCCGCTTGACGCCAGTTATAGCAAAGAAAAATTCTTTTTCAATAGGCTGGGACCTCTGAAAAATTCCACTTCCGCCTTAGGTGGATCAGAATGACCTCCTGGATATTTTTCAGAGGTCTCGTATAATGAGACCTCTGCAAAAGTATTTTTCTGTGGACTTCACCACCTAGTTCCCTCCCCCTTGATGGGGGAGGGTAGGGTGGGGGTGATTATCAATATGATGCATATATACTTATCCCATACCGACTTAGCTGAGTCAGACAGTCACCCTCCCCCTTCCCCCTCCCCTCAAGGGAGGGGGAAATTTAGGGGTATTCTCAAACTTTTGCAGAGGTCTCGTATAATCTGAGAGTTCTGAAAAAGTCCCAACGTGTCATTGCGAGGGGCGAAGCCCCGAAGCAATCTCTCGTTCTTAAGGCTTTTGTATACATGGCGATACGAGATTGCTTCGCTTCGCTCGCAATGACAGTTCATCGCACTATTATGTGTTCTTTTGGTATTTTGCAGAGGTCTCAATCTATATAATCTATTCTTTTTGAACGGCACATAATCCCATGACCGATATCCAAGTCCTGCCTGGCTGGAAAGAACTAGTTGACAGTATAAATAGGCTAAAGGGTGTGGTAATAATCCTTGGGGCGCCAGACACCGGGAAGACCACGCTGGCCTTTTATCTATCCAGGGGGCTCCAGCTAAGGGGCTGCAATGTGGCCATGGTCTCTGCCGATATGGGGCAGTGTGCCTTTGGCCCTCCTGCAACGCTTGGCATGTCGTCCCTGAGCGGACTGGAGGCCGTTCCAGGCCTGCACCCTGAGGTTGCAGGGCCAACATCCCTCAGAGACGTGGAAATCCATTCCATGTACTTTGTTGGCTCTACTTCTCCTCTGGGACACCTGCTCCAGACTACCGTGGGCCTGAAAAAGCTGGTAGAGAAGGCACAGGGAGGGGGTGCAGAGGTTGTGATAATAGATACTTCAGGCTTCGTGGAGGGAGGGGCCGCCTGGGAATTAAAATTTCAGAAGATAGAGCTCGTCAATGCCAGGCACGTAGTGGCCCTGCAAAGGGGACAAGAACTGGAGGGTATCCTCAGCCCCTACGAGGACAGGAAATGCCGTACCCTTCACCGTCTAAAGACATACGAGGGGATAAGGCCAAAATCTTACGAACGGCGGAGAAACTACCGCAGACAGAAATTCTCAGAATACTTCCAGAAGGCAACGACTAAAGGCATCCCACTGAGGGCAGTCAGGCTAATCAACCCGCTAAATATCCTTACAGGAGAGGGCTACGGCGTCCTGTACAAGAGACTGCTGGTAGGGCTGAACGATGACGAGAACTTTACCCTGGGACTGGGCGTTATTGAAGATATGGGCCTTAAGGAGTTGCGCCTGCTAACGCCAATAGAAGGGATTGAAAGAGTAAAGCTGGTGAGGTTAGGCGCTATCAGATTAGATGAAGATTGGTATGACAGCCGGGTAATGCCTTGGCTAGGGGCTAGGGAGTAGGGAAAAAGTATAACGCAGGCTAAAGCCTGCGGCTACCCCTGACCCCTGATCCCTGACCTCTGTCCCCTGACCCCTAGTCCCTGCTCCCTTGTTCCAACAGTCTGGCAGTGGGGAGCTGAGACTTAAAGCCCATCTCTTCTACCAGACGTTCTGCCAGGACTCCGGCCAGTTTATCCAGTTCTTCCTTAAGGAGCCTAGCATCCTCTTCGGAGTACTTCCCGTAATTGAAACCAAAGGCCTTCTCCTGCTGGGGCAAGGTTTGTACCATCTTTGTCTGCCATAGTAGAGTACCATCCCTCACCCTCCTCATAGAGGCCTTTACTTTTAGCACCAGGTGGGGTTTGGAAAACACCCCCGGGTCTTTTACCCCGTAGGAGAGGATAAAGAGTTCTACGACCGTATCCGCCCCAAGGTATCTGCCTATCTGCTCATAATCCCCGGGGGTCTTTGCCTCCGAACCCTGGAGTTTATGGGTGACCCTGCATGCCTCCACCTCCTCCGGGGAGATAAGGGAAAACGTGGCCGAGCGCTGCAGCTTCCTGTAGAGGTACTCCCTGATGACGTGCCCTATGTGCATATCAAAGGTAAGGCTGTTAAAGCGACGGCTGTCATTTCTGGTCGTGCTGACGTAAGACATGGCAAGGAAGAGTTGGGGTATCACGGCGGGGGACAAGAGCATAAGGGGAAAGTGTTCGTCTCCAGCTACGCTCATAAAGAGGTCTGGCCTTTCGTTAGGGCACATGATAGCTACCTTCCTTATGTTCTTTACTTCTTCCTTTGGAAAGGGTATCTCTGTCACCTTCTGTTCGCTCGCACATCCCTGGAAGATGAGGACCACGAGCGCCAGTAGTTTTGTCAGTATTAATGGCGAATCCGTTGCGCTTTTTGGTGGATTTCTCTTCATGGGGAAGCCTTGACAGGCAGAGACCCTGTCGTTGTCTTTTCTGCCGAGACCGGCCCTTGCTCTTCAGGGGGCAGTAGGCTTAGCAACTCCTTTTCCACCTCCTGGAGATGGGTGAGGATAAGCTCTAACTCCTTTTCTGCTACGTGTTTTCTGCTGCACTTTTCGTACAGGTTGGCGGCCTTGCCATAGTTTTCCACTGCTGGAGGGGTTTGGCCATTTTTAAGATATAGTCTGGCCATGTCCATGTAGGTATCTGCTATAAGGAGAACCACTCCTACCTCAGTAGGGTTGTAGTGCAGGGCGTAAAAGAGGTATCTTGCGGCCTCTTCGTCCCTCGCCAGTTTGGTCTCAAAGGCCCCCCCCACTTTATTTTCTCCTAGCTTGGCCTTGCCCTTCTCCATGTAATACTGAAAAAGGGAGAGCCCCCCGATGCTACTCTGAGGGGGAGGTGGGACCTTTTCCTTCCACTCCTTAAAGATAATCTCGCTGTAGGTAATCACCCGGAGGTTTTGTAATTTGCCCTTCCTTATAAGTACGAGACCCACCTCCGTATCCTTATCTCTCCTAGCCTTAGACGTCTTGACAAATTCGTCCAGGGTCTTTATCTTCCGGCCATCTATCTCTATAATCAGGTCCCCTGCCGCTACCCCTGCCCTTTCTGCAGGACATCCAGGGTAGATTTCCACCACCTTCACTCCGCCTGAGGCGGAGTCCCCCTGAGATACTACGAGTCCAGAAAAGAGACCCGAGGCGTAGACGTCCGAGCTTACAATAAGACAGTAGGCAGTAAGCAGTAGTAGTAGAGACGGGGTGACCCCGCCCCTACGGGTTTTTGATTTATGCAATTCCTATCCTCCTTATGGCTATATCTATGAGAAAGAGGCCCATGGCAAGGGGTATGAGGAACCTTGAGAGGTCATCTTTCTTTTCTATCTCCCCGGTATCCTGCCCCAGTTCTTCCATGCCCGGATTGATTTTGCCGCGGGTAATTCGGGTAACGGCCTCCATAAATTCCCTATTATTACCCTGGGAAAGGCTCTCAAAGGGAAGTGGACGTGCCTGCGGTGGTACTGTTAGTCCTTTGGTTGCGTGGTCCATCAACTTGTCCCCCTTAAACGTGGAGACGTCCAGCGTGTAGTAGCCAGGCTGATAAGTCTCCAGGCTGGCTATGTATCGCCTCGGCGCCACCTGCCTGAGGTTCACCTCATGACCCTCAAGGCCAGAGGAAAGGAGGCGCAACTGGAGACGGTCAAAATCCCCAACGCTGGATTCTATTACCAGGTGAGGCTTACCTTCTCTCTCCTCTATCTGCAGGGCATATTCTCCCCTTGGCCTATCCCGCATGGCCCAGTGTATAGTTTGGGACCAGAATTTATTGTACATAGCCCAATTTACCCACTGATTAGACCATCTGGCCTCGGCATCGGAGGTGTAAGCTACTACCTTACCCAACCCATACCTCCAGTCTGCCAGTATAGGGTCGTCCACGCCTCTAACGTCGGCCACCAGGGGTACCTCAGCCGTAGGCTTAGGTTTCGTAAGGGAGTAGCCCCTGAGGGGGGGTATCTGCTCCTGGGATATACCTTTCAGTATCTCACTGCTGGGGTCTAACTTGGGGACGAACTGTTCCTCGTGGAAGTCTGCCCTGGTAAGGGCCTTATCGGTATCTGTTACTACCAATTTTGGGAGGTCCTTCACGTCTTTCAAGATATAAAACTCACCCCTCGTTCGCATGGCGATGTCCTTCATAAGTCGTGTATTAACTAACCAACCTCCTATGGCTATGGTGGAGACAGAGATGTTTGCCTGTTTAAACATCTCCATAAGGCTCTCGTAGCTGTAATAGACGGAACGGGTGTTTCCGTCTGACATAAGGATGACGTGGCTGACCTGGGACCCTGAGTTGACCAGTTTCTTGTAGGCCTCTTTCATGGCAGGGAAGATGTCCGTCCCTCCACCTGCATTAAGCCGGGTAAGTTTATTGACTATGGAGGACTGTAAGTCCCTTACCGGCATTAGCTCTATAATATCATAGGGTACCACGTCAAAGGCAATAAGCCCCATCAGGTCGTCAGATTTTAACTGCGCCATCAACTCAATGGCGGCCTTCTTCGTGGCAAAGAGCTTGCTCCCAGTCATGCTTCCCGATTTATCTACCAGGAGGATAACGGCTACCTTCCTGGGTTTTTCTTCTATGAAGGTACTTCCAGTCGTTACTCTTACGGGGAGTATCTCCTCCACTGCGGTGTCAGCGTACCCTCCCTGGGCAAAGCTGTGCTCTCCCCCCAGCATGACAAGACCACCGCCAAAGTCCCCGACGTAATTCTTCAGGGCCTCCATCTGCCCCTGACCAAGGGCAGTTGCAGGTACGTTAGAAAGGATAATGCACTCGTACCCCAAGAGTTCCTGCAGGGTACGGGGCATATCCCTTGGTCCTCGTATCTCTACTTCTACGTCCTTTCCTTCCAGGGCTTCAACCAGAAAGGGCCTGTTGTGCGGGCTGACTTCCCCCTGGAGATAGAGGATTCTAGGCTTGCCCCTGACGTTAACAAATGCCTCATGGAGATTATTGTTGGGGTCAGTGTCGGATTCTGTCTCCAACACCGCACGAAACTCAAGAAACCCCCTCTGAGGGTTGTCATATAAAAAGTCAAAGGTATTTAGCCCTGGGGGAAAGCTCGTCTCCCACTCTTTGAGGAGTCTCATGCCTTCGTAAAGGCTGAGTCTTCCCTTGCTGGGGAGGCTTCCTTTGTTCTCAACGGTGACCCTTGCCTCAAAGGCCTCTCCTTGGGCGATTTCTTCCGGTACCATGAGCTTCTTGACGTAGACCTCTTTGACTTCTGGAGGCGGGGGCAGCTCCAGGGCATGCACCTCTATCCCTTGTTTCTCCAGGATTGAGGCGGCCTGGAGACCATTGCCCAGGTTCTCGTTGCCATCCGTAAAAAGTAGTATCCTCTTTTTACTGTCTTTGGGAAAGATACTAAGGCAAGCCAGGAGGCCACTGGCAGCGTTTGAGCGGGAGGTGTCCACCTCCCAGCGGAGGGTTTCTGGCTTCAACCTCTCCTCCACGGGGGCCATTACCTGGGCATCCTTGCCAAAGACCACAAGCCCGCGCTTTACTTTCTTTCCCAGCCCATTTTCAATATTCATAATGGAATTCATTACCCAAGCCTTATTTTCTAGGCTTATACTGTCAGAGACGTCTGCACAAAAGATTACCACGGATTCCCCAGGCAGTTTTTCTATCCTGCTCAGGCCGGCAAGGCAGAGTAAGAGCAGTGCCAGTACCAGCCCCCTGAGAAAGTTGGAAGCAATGAGTCTCCATAGTGGCAATCTCCCCAGTGCCAGGGCTGATAAACCCCAGAATATGGGTATGATAGCCAGTAGTTTCAATAAGGATGGGTGTTCAAAGTCTATATTCATGCTAAAGAGTCCTGGCCCGCGCCTTCAGATGATAAAGAACCCACTCAGCTAATAACAGCAGGAGTACCAGGATGAGGAGGTATTTACCCAGTTCTTGCTTCTCCGTTAAAGAAAAAGGGGCAACACTGGCCTCTTCAAAGGGTATTCCTCTCTTAGGGAAAGAGGAAGGTCTTATGTCCGATTCTTCCCTATCAAAGAGATTGGCCACAAAGCGCCTTTCTATCCCTTTTCCCTTGAGGTGATACTCCCCCACATGGTTAATATCCCTTATAACCGCGGTATTTTCCGACACGTCAATTTTTACGGTCTTACCCTTTGGGTCGGTAAGGCTTAACTCCTTACTATCCCCCTTGAGGTTAAAGGTAAGGTTTTTTCCAGTCTTTACCTGAGTGGCCGCAGTGCCCTCGGGGTCTAGCCACTGGAGGATGTTGAGGAACATTATTAAAACGGGTATATCTTTTGCTCTGGTGAAGCTAAATTCTGCCAGGTCAAATCCGAGGACTGCAACCCTCTTCCCTTCCACGAGTCCAGCGATGACCACAGGGAAGGGGCTGTCGCCAACGCTGGCCCTCACCACAGGCACAAACCCATCCATATTCTTAAAGGCCAGGGCCTTGGTCAACCAGATGTCCTCTATATAGTCCAGATGTCCCATTATGGGATGGGAATGTTCCCAGTCAATAATTTCTGAATTCCTGAACCACCCCTCTACAGGAAAGAATTTGTTGTCTTGAGGTGGGAATATGAAGAGGGAGTTGATGTCTGGTAAGGCCTCCGGGACATATTTGTGGAAGAGGCAGATGGCAAAGTCTTTAAGGGGTAGTTGACCGTAGCCCCTGGGTGATGTAAAGAGGAATTCTACCTCCTTGACGGCCTTATCCACCTTTCCCAGTTCTTCCTCAAGTGATCCCCCTGGAGTAACCACCAGGACCTTTATTGTCTTTTTTGGTCTTATTATGGCAAAGGCCTGATTGTCCAGCGGCATGGCGTCCTCAGGGTGTAGTTCTACTTTCAGCAGACCGGGTCCGGAGATGCCTTTTATACGCACAGTGCGGTCTTCCTGGGGGGTGAGTTCCACAGTCTCCTCCATTAACGGTCTATGGTCCAGGAAACCCTTAAGGAGCACGGTCTTGGTCTCAGTACCCATGTTCCTTACCGTTACGTAGCCCTCCCTTTCGGAGTATTCTTTAAACATGTCTTGATAGACGTCTAGCCCTACGATGGCCACGTTGGCAGATGCCTTTCCGCACGTAAAAAATCTTATTTTATTTGCCTGGGGTGTGTTGATTTCAGGAGGTACTCTATCGGTAAAGACGTGTACCTCCCCCAGACTGTTCCGTCTCAGCAAAGAAAGGGCCAGGCTAAGCCCTTCTTCCAGATTTGTGGTGGTATCAGTTACTTCCAGGTTTTGTATAAGGCGGTTCAACTTCCACTTATCCCCAATTGGTTCTGAGACTATGAGGGGCGAGGAGTGCATGGAAATTAGCTGTGCCTTATCCGTCATGCCCATCTTTTCTACGACTTTCAGGGCCTCGGCCTTTGCGAGCTCAAAACGGGTTGACTCTCCCTCTCTTGTCTGCATGCTGGCAGAGGTGTCTACTAGAAGGATTATGTCTTTACCGGTAATTCCCTTTATAGTAGAGGTGATGTAAGGCCTGGCTAGAGAGAGGGCCAGGAGGCAGAGGATAATAATTTGCAGGAAGAACAGGGCATCTGCAAGGAAAAACCTGGTACGTACTGTACCCTCCGTGAGGTCTCTCCAGGGAATAAAGCTGGATACGAGGATGGTCTTTCTCTTTTTCCTGAAGAGATAGATCACCACCAGTAGGGCAATTGTGGCCAGGTAGGCTAGGGCCAGGAGATTCAAGATACCCATGAGATTTACTACCTCACAAAGCCTAGCTTGGGCAGTTCTTTGAGGATAAGAGACTCAAAGTCCATGTCCGTCCTGGCTAGGGTGTAGAGGGCCCTGATTGAGTGACAGTAGCGTTTCAGTTCCTGGTTGTGGTTCTCCAGGAGTTGGTGATACTTCTTCTTTAAGACAGGGGTAACGTTTATAACCTTTCTCTCGCTGGTCTCCACGTCCACAATCTCCCCGCTTTTTAGGTCTCTAAAAGGGTCTATCTCCCTTGGCCCCAGTACCTGAATGACCTTTATGTCATAGTGTTTGAACCTTAATATGTCCAGGGCCCTTTTGTAGGAATGGGGGGGAATCATAAAGTCAGAGATTAATACGATGGTCCCTCCTTTACCTTTGTTCTCAAAGATATAACGGGAGAGGAAATTCACCAGGTCTGCCTCTCCGGTAGGGGTAAGCGACTGGACAAAATTTTTTATGTGGACTATGCCGCTGGGTTTTTGAAAGAAGGGGGTTTGATGGAGTCCTGAACGGGTTTCTGGATGGGCAGGGGTTAGGGCCACCACCCTGGTGCTATTCTGGTTAGACAGGCCAATGTAGCCCAGGGCCAGGGCTGTCTTTCTGGCGAAGTCGAACTTCCCGTCTCCCTCCGGGAAAGACATAGAACGGCTTGTATCCAGGAGGATATGGACTGATAGTTCTATCTCGTCCTTAAAGGTCTTTATCAGGAGTTTGTCCAGCCGGCTATAGAGGTTCCAGTCAATGTAACGGAAGTCATCGCCCGGATTGTAGGCCTGGTAGTCAGCAAACTCAATGCTGTTACCCTTTTTATTTATAAATACGTATCCCCCTTTTCTTGACACCATGGCCGCCTTTTTACAGACGATGGTTAGTGCCTCCAGTCTCCGCAGGAACGTGGGGTTAAAGAGGTCTCTGAACATGCTCTGTCTCGGGTCTAAGTTCTTCTATGATTTTGTGCAATATATGGTGGGCGGTTACCTTATCGGCATCGGCCTCAAAGTTCAGCACAAGCCTGTGATTCAAGGCAGATACCGCCACCTGCTCCACGTCCTCAAAACTCACGTTGACCCTGCCGTCTAAGAGTGCCATCGCCTTGGCGGCCAGTACCATTGCCTGTCCTCCCCTGGGGCTGGAGCCATAGCTTATATATTTTCTCGTGTATTCATGCAAGGCGTGTACGGGGTTTGGAGTATCTTCCAAATGGGCCTTGCTGTCTGGCTGGGTGGCCATGACTATCTTCACGATGTAATCCTGGACTTTAGAGGAGACCAAGACTTCCCGGATTAACTTCCGCATCTCTAACACCCTGGCCAGTGCCCTTTCTTCTGGAAAGACCATCTTTATCTCATAGTCTCCAGTGGAGGTCGTCTGGTTTAAAATCGTCCTTAACTCCTCATGGCTGGGATAAGGGACGTGGAGTTTGAAAAAGAACCTGTCCATCTGGGCCTCTGGTAATGGGTAAGTCCCCTCCATTTCTATGGGGTTCTGGGTGGCCATAACGAAGAACGGTTCTTTTAAGATATTGGTCTTCCCTGCCACGGTAACCTGTCTCTCCCCCATGGCCTCCAGGAGGGCAGATTGAGTCTTCGGGGTGGCACGGTTAATCTCATCGGCCAGGACGATATTGGCGAAGATGGGGCCCCTGGAAAACCGGAACTCCTTTCCCCCACTGTCCCTCTCCACTACCATTTGCGTACCTACAATGTCTGCTGGCATGAGGTCCGGGGTAAACTGTATCCTTTTAAATTCAAACCCCAGGGCCTTACTCAAGGACTTGACCAGCAGTGTCTTGCCCAGTCCGGGAAGGCCCTCTATCAGGACGTGTCCCCCGCAGAAAAAGGCGATAAGTATCTCCTTTATGAGTTGCGTGTTACCTACGACTACACGACTAATCTCTTCCAGGATGGAGAGTAAATCCTTCCTGAAGACCTCTACTTCCTCAGCCAGGTCTTCCATCTTTTCCTTCTCTTCTACACCGAGTGGATACATTTAGTTCCCCTTGTATATTTCCTTTACGATTCCCTCGTATTCCTGTGGTATGCGGGCCTTTTTTATGGCATCTTCTCCTGCCTGCTCCTTACCAAGCCTGGTATAAGGGTCAACCTCCACGGTAGGGCTGTGTTGTTTAAATGGCACCGCACCTTCAACTACCTCCTGACCGGTGGAGAGTACCTCCCGTTTCTCTTGCGTGGATGCTTTGTCTGCCTTTAGTCTTAATTCATGCCCCCTTTCCCCTGGAGGACCCATTTCCTCTTCTCCTTCAGAGAATAGTTTGTCCCCAGGTTTGTCTCCAGCACCCATACCTCCAACTTTTGTACCCTCCATGGGAGAATAACCCATTTCCTTCCCGGCCTCAGCCCCGGCGTTAGGTGTACTTGTTCCTTCTTGCCCTTCTTGGGCAACTCCCGTTTCCTCTCCCTGCGGCCCCCCGGATTCCGCACCCATTGCAGTCTGTTCCTCCAGGGCCTTATCCTGGCCGGGTTGCGTCCCCCCGCCCTGAGAGGCCTTTTGCTCTTGTTTACCAGAGGCGGACCGTCCCCCTGGGGCGGGTTGAGACGGGGATTTTCCCTCTTGCATAGTAGTCTCTAAACGCTTAAGGTCATAATCAATATCCTTTAGGGTCTTCTGGATGTCCTGTCTCAATTGGCGGATGTCTTTTGCCCCCTGCTCTCCACCTGTATCTCTCTTGGTCATTTTTACATCGGTAGGGCCCTTACCCTCCTGGGCTGTCTTATCCCCCTGGCCTTTTTGATTGGTCTTACTATCCCCCACACCCTTCTCTTTCCCCGGGGCCTTACCAGAAGCTACCTGTTCTTTTGCAGTGGAATTGGGGTCAGCAGATGACCCCTTCATCTCCCCGGAGAGGCCCTGGCTACCTGAAGCAACCTGTTCACCGGAGGTTCCCATCTGTCCTCCCTCTTTGCCCCCCTCAGTGCCCCCCTCAGCGGTAGTAGGGCCACTTTTCTGCTGTCCGGCTGTGCTACCACCTCCGACGGCGGATGCCCCACCGGCCATCCCCTTTTCACCCGATTTCCCTGCCCCAGGACTGTCTCCTTGTCCAGTGGAACCCTGCTGTTTCCCTGCCTTTGCCTTAGGCTGGCTTCCCCCTCCCTGCGAGGAGTCCTGACCAGCCCCTTTCTCTGCAAGGCTGCCTCCAGCGGGGGTTGCATTTGGTTCAGCCCCTCCCCCACCTCCTTTTGCGCCAGGGGTAGGGACCCCTGGTTGTTGACCTTGCCCACTTGAGGCAGATTGATTCAATGCCTCCTGGGATTTACTACCCTGACCTCCAGCCTTGTCGGGTTGTTTGCCAGCTTCCCCGCCCTCTCCTTGTCCGCCTGAGGTAGACTGATCCTGTTTGGCAAGACCACCCTGCCCCACCCCCTGTGAACCCTGACTTCCGCCCTCGGTACCTGCCTGTGCCCCCTGACTACCGCCAGCGTTTTCTGTGGAGGCCCCTTTTTGGGCACCCTGTCCCTGGGCAGTTTGTGATGAACCGGCAGTCTGAGATTGCGAAGCACCAGCGCCAGACTGTCCGCCTGAGGCGGACTGGTCTTGTTTGGCAAGGTCGCTCTGCCCAGTCCCCTGTGAACCCTGTCCTCCACCCTGGGTACCTGCCTGTGCACCCTGACTGCCGCTGTCACCTCCTGAAGAGGCCCCTTGCTGAGTACCCTGTCCCTGGGCGGTCTGTGATGAACCAGCCGGTTGGGATTGTGTGCCTCCAGCACCTGACTGTTCACCTGAGGCGGGTTGACCTCCTTCACCCTGAGAGGTGTCTTGTTTTTCTCCTTGTCCTTTGCTGGTTGCCGCCTGGGCTAACTTTTCCTTCTGGGATGGCTCTCCCTGGTCACCACTCCCTTTGGCCGCCCCTTCCTTTTCTGTCCCCCCGGACTGGGGGGCGCCTTTCTTGCCCCCTGTACCAGCAGGGCCTTGTGCGAGTTTATCTTGTTGTCCAGGGCCTGTCTGTGCCCCTCCCTGGGTACTACTGCCAGCACCTCCTGAGGTGGTTTCTTTCTGATCCGCCTGAGGCGGATGCCCTTGCCCAGCTTTTGAAGGGCCAGCGGTCTGAGATTGCGAGGCACCAGTGCCTGACTGTCCGCCTGAGGTGGGCTGGTCTTGCTTGGCAAGGCCACTCTGACCTGTCCCCTGTGAACCCTGCCCTCCACCCTGGGTACCTGCCTGTGCACCCTGACTACCGCTGGCACCTCCTGAAGAGGCCCCTTGCTGGGCACCCTGTCCCTGGGCGGTCTGTGATGAGCTGGCCGGTTGAGATTGTGTGCCTCCAGCACCAGATTGCCCGCCTGAGGTAGACTGGTCTTGCTTGGCAAGGCCGCTCTGTCCCGCCCCTTGTGAGCCCTGTCCTCCACCCTGGGTACCTGCCTGTCCACCCTGACTACCGCTGGCACCTCCTGAAGAGGTCCCTTGCTGAGTACCCTGTCCCTGGGCGGTCTGTGATGAGCCAGTAGTCTGAGATTGCGAGGCACCAGTGCCTGACTGTCCGCCTGAGGTGGACTGGTCTTGTTTGGCAAGGCCACTCTGACCTGTCCCCTGTGAACCCTGTCCGCCGCTTTGTGCACTTCCGGTGGAAGTGCCTTGGCCCGTCTGCCCCTTTTGGTCTGCCCCTCCAGAACCAGCCTGTGTAGGTTGTTTGGCGTCTGTCTGAGGTGGACTGGCCTGTCCCCCGGTTCCCGCTCCGCCAGAAGAGGGTTGACCGCCACTTGCACCTCCAGTGCTGGAGGCCGCTTGTGGAGCGGGACTGCCGCCCCCTTGCCCGGAGGGCTGTGGGGACGTCTGGCCTTTTTGGTCTCCTCCACCTGAACCAGTTTGTGAGGGCTGTTTGTTGCTTGCCTGAGATGAACCAGACTGCCCCCCGGAGGCCGTTGCGCTTGAAGAGGATTGACCACTGCTCGTACCTCCGGCACTTGAGGCCGTTTGCGGGGTAGAACTGCCTCCCCCCTGTCCAGACGGTTGTGGGGAGGTATCGCCTTGAGATGGGGACGCCCCGCCACCCGTACTTCCCGATTTCTTAGAGCCGCCTCCCTGGTTTGATGCCGTGCCGGAGGCAGAACTTTCCGTCCCACCGGAGGCAGACTTAGAGGAATCTTTTCCACTCCCTGAGGAAGAGGTATTTTCACTGCTATCGCCTTTCCCTGAGTTATTGGCACTTCCGCCCCCTCCGCTTTGTCCACCACCACCACCGCCACCCGACTGTGGGGGGCTCAGCATCGGAGGCATTGGCATAGGCGGCATGGGTGGCTGGAGCATGGGGGGCATAAGCTTGGACAGGAGGGACTGGATGGAGGTCATCTCCTTGTCTATCTTCTTCTGGGTTTGTTCTTGCTTTTGTTGTTTCTGCTGTCGCTCTTGTTCCTTCTCTGCCAGACGCCTGAGAGGCTCAGGGGTAGATTCGTTTTCTTTAGCAGTCTTTTGCTGTGGCTCTTTGTCTTGAGTGTCCCCGCCGCCTGTGTCAGGCTTGGGCTGACTGGCCTCTTCTTTCTTCTGTTCATCTTGTTTATTTTCAGGGGGCACAGGCTCTTGCGGGCCTGTGGTGGGAGTTGTCTCTCCACCTGGGGCGGATTGTTCCTTTGCCGACGTGTCCTGGCTAAACCCTGGAGTAGAGAACATCAGTTGAGGGGAGGATTCCTTAAAGGCCCAAAAGGGTTCTTTCTGATGGAGGTCAGGCATCAAGAAGAGTAGCAGTGGCAGGATTATGGCCAGAGGTATTGCCGCTGCCAGCGATTTAGGCACCCTACCTGGGAGTATCCTCTGCAGGCTTTTGTCGTCCAGTTTATTAAGGACGTCTGCTACCAGTGCGGAGGAAAACTTTGAGGGGTTAGGTTCCCTTACGCATTCAATGGCAGTGATGAGGCGGGCCTTAAGGTTTAAACGACGGTCTAAAAAGGTAGTAGTCTGAGAAAGGCTTATCCACCTGTTGTGTAGCCTTACGGTTGCTATAGATGCGTAGATAATAAGGGGGAGGAGGAATAAGAAATAAAGGGGGGCATAACCTCCAACGATTTTTCTTGTCAGGGTGGCAGTGATAGCCAGGGCAAGGCCCACCACGGAGATATTTATCAGCGTCCTTATCAGGGCGGAGTGGTTAAACCCGCTTCTGACCTTGGCTACCTGTAAAAATAATCTTTCGCTATTATAAGACATGAGGGGGGTTAATTACTCGTAATGGTCTGGGACCCAGACCTTTTCCTCAGATTCTTCCCAGTAACCAGAGGGAGTCAGGCGTTCTTCATAATGACCATCAATCTTTTTGCCTTCTTCCTGGCGTTCTTCCACCCAGACGCGTTCCCTTTGGGAGGTATCCACCCATCGTTTCTTTTCTACATGTTCATAGTGCCCTTCTATGAAGCTTTTTTGGGGCATGGGTGTCGGTGGGTTAGCCTCCTCTAGCTGTTGTTCCAGTTCCTTCTTTTCCTTCTTAGCCCGTTCTTTATCCTGGTGGCCCTGAACCAGGGCACCACCAGCGGTGCCAAGCCCTAGACCTACGATGGCGCCCAGTATTGGATTGCCAAGGGCCATCCCAATACCTGCCCCCGCAGCGGTACCCCCAGCCATGCCCACGGCGGTACTCTGGTTAGATACACATCCAGACCCCAAGAACAGGGCCAATAAGCACAAGGCCCACAGTCTCAATGATTTATCCTCTGTCGGGAGCGGCCAATCCAGCTGAGTTCATGGCCAGGACCCCGCCACCCTCTCCAGCAGTTTAAGAGAGAAGGCTATACGTAAAATTGTATCACAGCGTTCTTTATGGTGTCAATCTTTTTCGGGAGAAGGGGTTAGAAAATAGGGATAGGGGATTAGGGGCCAGGGAAAGAATACAGAAGTCAGTAGTCAGAATTCAGAATACTAATCCGCCTCAGGCGGACTAAAGTCTATAGTCCATCACCTACTACTGAATTTTGAACTAAAGAATCTCTTGATGTTTTTCACCACGTACCCCCTCTGCTCCTCGGTAATTTCCGGGTAGAGGGGTATAGCCAGGGCCTCCTTTGATGCCCCTTCAGCCTCGGGCATACTGCCCTCCCTGTAATCCAGGTATCTGAGGCACTCTTGCATGTGCATGGGTAAGGGGTAGTATACGGCGGTACCTATTCCGGCCTCTGTCAGGTAGTCCTTCAGGGCGTCTCTACCCTTTGTACGAATGACATAGTAGGTGTAAACGGAGTCATTTTGCTTACAGACATAGGGACAGGTTACAGGGGTGTCTTGCAGGTCCTTGTCATAGAGGTGGGCGATTTCCCGTCGCCTCTGTTTCCACTGGTCTATGTATTTCAGTTTGACGAGGAGGATAGCCGCCTGGAGGGTGTCCAGTCGGCTATTGATGC
>Ga0155418_1083_pt1 | contig 19430 bp, 15 predicted proteins | sample RifCSPhighO2_02_FD_106386 | JGI IMG/M metagenome (GOLD analysis project Ga0155418, IMG submission 106386) | Planctomycetes bacterium RIFCSPHIGHO2_02_FULL_52_58
CCTCCGAAAAAGTTTGTATGGGCTTTAGTTTCCCCCTCCCTTGAGGGGGGAGGGGATTTTGGTTGCTACTTTCGCAGAGGTCTCGTGCCAGACCCATTGCCGTCCTAAAACTGGTATAAAATAACCCTCCTGAAGAATGCGGAATGTTAAATTCAGCATTCGGAGTTTCTTTATCCCGCATTCCATGCTCCGCATTTATCATTCCTCACTTAGCCCTCACTCTTCTTCTTGCTGGTCGTCAGCTTAACGGCTGAATATATCCCCAGGGCGATACCTGTCAAGGATAGAATGCTCAGGAGCATACAACCCGCAAGGTTCACGGCCACCCAGAAGTAGGAGAGTTTCCCCGTAATCCATGGGCCTATCGCTATCTTAAACTCTGCCAGGAAGAAGAATATGGCCGCAAGGATTATTATCCCTGGGATGAGGTACTTAAGGTCCTTCGCCTGAGGGGCCATAGAGACCGTAAAGATAATAGTAGCGATGATGAAACCTACCCACTTAGGGTCCCGGGCATCTGCCGTGTGCCAGATCCCCAGGGTAGTAAACTTTATGGTATCAACGAGGTCTTTTGCAAATTCAAAGAAACCCTGCCCCGTAAATGCTATGTCTTTGGGCAAGGAGGCATTGACATTCACCGGGCTACCCAGGGCAAGAGAGATGCCCATCCATACGGCGGTACAGGCCACGATGGGGGCAAAGACTATGAGGAAGTCACCAAAGACGGGCACCTTGGGTGTATCGTACTTTATCTCCACGTCTTTCAGCCTCAGGAGGTTAAACTCCGTGATGGTGGCCCCCGTAATCAGGCAGAGGACGGCGTGGCTGAGTTCATGTACTACGGTGCCGGGGTAGAGGAATAGATTGAGCCATTTGAAGTACTTTGACCACAAGGCCTTTATCCCGAAGCTCAGGAAAATGATGGCTATGAGCCATACTGCCAGGGCAACGTAGATTTCAGACCTCCTAATGACAGTAGACAGTAGTCAGTAGTCAGAGTTCAGCAATTAGTATTCTGTCTTCTGTCTTCTGACTACTAGTTTCCGCAGACCCTCACCTGCCCTAAACCAGACCCGCCCTTGAGCGGAGCGAAGGGACGGTTCAGGGCCTGGGCTATTAGATTATCAAAGGAGGCCAGCCCTGTCAATCATGCAATTCTGACCTTCAGACACAAGTTCGGACACCATTGTGTAAGTCCACCTAAGTGGATAATACCTTGCCAAATCCCCCTCCCCTGGTGGGAGGGGGTGGGGGGCGGGGGATTCACCCTCTCCCTTCCCTCCCCCATCAAGGGGGAGGGAAAAATTGCCTAAGAGCCTCTTTTACGTTAAGTTACACTATGTCCGAACTCTTGTCCAAAGCTCAGTGTAATTAGGTGGTTAACAACTGGCTTTACTTTAGGACATCCTCCTTCTAAAATCTATAGAGACCTCTGAAAAACACGCAAGATGTCATTCCTTCGGCTTCGCTCAGGACGGCGTCTGAGGGAGCGAAGTCTGTAGGGGCATCCGCCTAAGGCGGACCGTGCCCCTACTTAAAATACTAGATTCTTAGCTTCGCTCAGAATGACGGATAGTGTTGGCGTGAGTCTTTCAGAGTTCTCCTATCCAACACAGGACGGACCGGAGAATGAAGGGCATAGAGATTAAAGACCTCAAGGTGCTCAAAGACCACAGGGGATGGTTCGTGGAGCTATTCCGTAAGGAGTTCGGGATAGAAAAGATGGCCCAGGTAAACCTTACCGTGGCTAACCCTGGAATGGCAAAGGGCAATCATTACCATCTATACAAAACGGAGTGGTACTGCGTAATAAAGGGCAGGATGAAACTGGTACTTAAGGATATGGACAGCGGAAAGGTATCAGAGCTAACCCTTGGGGATGACAACCTAAGGATAGTCAAGATACCCCCCAGGGTCATTCACGGATTCAAAAATACAGGAGAGGGGGACATGTACCTTCTTTACTGTACAGACACCCCTTTTGACCCTCAAGACCCCGACACCTCTACCGGGGTGGTGCTGGAATAATGTACGGTTAAAATAGTAAAATAGGGACACATCACATATAAGAAAATATGGATGTGTCCCCATTTTAAATTTTAAAAAGATTGCTTCGCTTCGCTCGCAATGACACTTTAAGTATAGCTTCTCTCACTTTTTCAGAGACCTCATTTTTTCAAAACCGGATGACACAGGAGTTTCCTGTGGGAATTGTTCGTTGAGCATTAGTCGGGCTATTCGCAACTTGTCGTATGAATATGCGCCGCCAAGTTTTTTAAAAACAGGTGAGAGTTTATTAGTGCCGAGTTCGCAAAACGCACTATGGATTTTGGCGATTGCCTCCTCGGACCCGCGCGCTAGATGCGCAATATCTTGTACCGATAGTTTATTGAGTGCCCGAAGTGCCTCCAGATGTTCCAAAATTGTTCCTTCAGTCCGGCCGCGTATTCTCGCAACATCAGCGATCGTCTTTCCTGACTGAATAAGAGCAAGGGTGCGTTCCCAGCGCCGCTCACCCCTGGTGTTTCCGTCCTCGTGGGCCGTGTGTAGGGCACGAGACGCTATCGGCGCACCAACGCGGCTTTCTGAAATGATTTCCCCCCCACATAAGTGAATGAACCGCTCATGCATTGCTGTAATCTCGTCTCCTGCAACCTTGCTGAACGTGTGCGCCGTCTGCTCCGACTGAGCGCGGAACTTCGCATCCTTTTCCGATACTTCGGGGTGCACCTGAAACGCACGCCCATTCCAGCCGAGAAGATACAGACCCGAAAGCCGCCTGACGCGCGAGAGTGCGACATAACCTTGCCCGAATTCAAAAACGTTGCTCAAATCCATCACCGCTTCGTCCAAACTCATCCCCTGGCTCTTATGCACAGTGATTGCCCAAGCAAGACGAAGTGGCAATTGCGTAATTTGCGCACGAATTTTCCCGTTCTCTTCCACCGCCCAGTCCATTGGCTCAACCTTAATCCGTCTTCCGCTCCGTGTCTTCACGATTGGATAACCACTGTGCTTATCAAATTCTTCAACCGTGCCAAGCGTGCCGTTCACGAATCCTTCTTTCGGATTATTTTTTGTGAACATCACGGCCGCTCCGACTTTGAGGTAAAGCGTCTCGGGCGAAAGGCATCCTCTCTTAAGTGCGGAGACTAGCACATCCGGGCCTTGCGAAGACATGGTAAATACTTTTGACTCGCCAGGAAGATTAGCGAGTATTTCGTCATTGACACGGTCCACATCTATATTATGCGAAAAGAGTTTCGGTGCGCCATTCGGTGCGGCATGATGGCCAATTTTTCTGCTTTTAATGTGGCACAAGTGGTCTTCACCGAAGGCGTTGCGCCGAATTGCTGAGAGCAAACTAAGAAAATCGCTGTCGTCCTGCCGGTACTGCTCGGTGAGATAGCAGACGACCAGGTTTGCCCGTCCCCACGCAAGAGAGTCATAAACGAAACGGGCCGGCGACTCTCCAATGAACATTGTTTGCGAGTCGTTTCCCACTCCTGTTTTTACAATCGGTGGCAATTGGAAAAAGTCGCCGACCAAGACGACTTGAATACCCCCGAACGGCTCTAAACTCTGTTTGATTTTGCCACAAATGGCATCGATCATGGAGAGGGTCTCAGGAGGAAGCATGGACACTTCATCTATGATAAGGACTTTGGCACGCTTGATGCGATTCACGATGTGGTTATTTGATGAGATTTTATCAAGATCGCATTTGTCCAATTTCGTTTTAATTCCTATACCACTCCACGAATGAATGGTCATCCCGCCGATGTGCGTTGCGGAGATGCCCGTTGAGGCCGTGATTGCCGGCTCGATGCCTCGCGCGCGCAAATACGCTACATACTCGTTGATCGTATGCGTCTTGCCGGACCCGGGCTCGCCGGTCAAAAAAACATTTGCACCAGTCTTCAATATTGATAGCGCCTGAGATTGAGTCATATAACAGTAGGGTGGGCTGTGCCCACCCTACACCTTTTGCACCTTTAATTGGTGGGCATAGCCCACCCTACATTTCTGGCACGAAATGTCACCCTGAGCGAAAGCGAAGGGTCTATAGATTCTTCGCTTCGCTCAGAATGACACATTGCGTTGCTGTGACTTTTTCAGTAGGGTGGGCACAGCCCACCTTACACCCTAGAGAGTAAAGGTAAAACTTTTAAGATAAAAATAATACTGGTGGAGACGAGGGGATTTGAACCCCAGACCTCAGCGATGCGGGCGCTGCGCTCTCCCAACTGAGCCAGATTTACAGCTTATCCACAAGCTTGTTCACAAGGTTTTGCATCAAGAAGAAATAGCCTTTGGTCTTACTATAGATGAGTTGGGCAACCTCTTCCTTATAGGTATGTGAAGTCTCATTCCTCCTGTCTGTCATTTCCAGGAATTCTGCCGCCTCTTCCTCTTTCAAGAACCCTAAGCCAAAGGTCTCTCTAAAGCAGGACTTGGGAGAGTTGCAGATGATACCCTCTTTATTCCTCAGGTATTCCCTCAAGAATTTCCATACAGCCTCAAAGGTGTACTCAAACCTCTGGATAGTGGCATCTCTTACGACAAGAGAATATGGCTCGTTGATCACCTCTTCAAGAGTTTTTAATGCCCTTTTGGCGTCTTCGTATCTCTGTCTTAGTCTTTCCAAACTACTGCCCCTTTTAAGGCATTTTTCTTAAAATCTTTTGAGACCTCAGAAAAGTTTACTACCTCTACCTTGTAAGGGATATTGGAATCCTCAATCCTCTCCCTCAAAATGGCAAGTTCCTTATCGTTCAACTCCCCAGAAGGTACAATACCAATATCTACATCAGAAAAAGGGTATCCCTGTCCTCTTGCCCTTGAACCAAAGAGAATTATCTTTACTTCTCTATCCTTCAGGAAGTTTATCACTAGCTCTTTTAGCCTGAGGAGATATTTTTGCTCAATTTCCACGGGCATACATCCCCTATTTACCATAATCCTGATTTATTTCCAACGGTTTTTGACTGAACTTTTTGGTACTAGAGAGGAAAGGCAAACTTTTAAGATAAAAATAAGACTGGTGGAGACGAGGGGATTTGAACCCCCGACCTCAGCGATGCGAGCGCTGCGCTCTCCCAACTGAGCTACGTCCCCACCTTGAATCAGGGATTAGGGGTCAGGGAATAGGCCCCGCACCACGCAGGGTGCAGGGCTTGCCATATACCCGTAGCTGTGAACCCCACGTGGTTCACAGGGCTAGGGAATGGGGAATACAGAATTCGGAATTCAGGATGCATACTTCCAACTGCCTGTATTCTGACTACTGTTTCACGCAGGCTAAAGCCTGCGGCTACCTGCTAACCCTTAGTCCCCTGAGACAGCACCATTATACCCATTGTCCATTGACACAGTCAATGGACTCCATACGAAAGACTGGGGTAGGGGAGACAACTGTCAATCCATAACTTTTATGGTGTGAGTCCAGCCCAGATGAAACGGATAAAAGCTGTTTGGCCAAAAACGCTACTAACTTTAGGGGGTAGATTCTGTCTACTGCCTACTGTCTTACGCAGGCTAAAGTTCGCCAGAGGCGAATCTGCCTCAGGCACGACCTGCGGCTACATGTCTACTGTTACGGTAAACCCTATAAACAAAAAAGGCCTCCTTTACAGAAGGCCCTTCAAGCCAGCCCTACAGGCGTCTTCGTTGTAGTCCTTAAGCAGGCAGAACCTCGGTGAAGACGCAAAACGGGCTGGATAATTCTTTATCCGCCTCAGGCGGATTATTTCAAGACGACTTCCAGGTCTACTTTGACCTCCTTCTTGGCCTCTATAGTGACGTCCTTGGTCAGTTTCTTCAAATCCTCTTTGTTGGCCGCCTCATGCCAGACGTTCAGCTTGTAGGTCCCAGGGGGGACATCTGCAATCGTGAAGCTCCCATCCGCCGCAGTTACTGCGCAGTAAGGATTATCCCTCACCACTATCCATGCGTTCATCCACTTGTGGACGTCACACCCTACCTTTATCACCTCAGGGTAATCAAATTTCTTGTGTACGGGTTTCCCATCACCCGGAATGCTCTCATTAAAACTGCTATTCTTCATAGAGTAAGAGTGCAGGTTATGCATTAAAGGGTCCCCGTTCCTCAGCTCCACTTCGCCTCCAGCAGGGATGACCTGCACGTGAGGTATAAAACCACACTCCTTCTGGTCCAGGGTATATTCTCCTCCACTTGAGACTGGCGCTTCCCCTGCACCACCATGGCCATGGGGGTCAGCCGCTCCAGAATTGGGACCCGTAAAGGCCTTCCCCTTGGCTACACCTACCAGATACACCACGGCGTTCTTTACGCCCTTCGTGCCCTTGTCCACTATTATCTTCTCAGAGAGCCTGGGCAAGTGCTTGCCGCACACCTCCGGGTCTTTATCAATCAGTAGCTCCTCCGTCCCAGGTATATCCCCGGATGCCTTTATCACTCCGGCGATAACACCCCCATCCTTTACGTCTATAACCTCATAGGCATGGGCGAGGCAGGCATAAGTAACAACCCACATCCCCAGCGCCATACCTGTCAAAACCCTTGCTAACATCAGTTTCCCTCCGGGTGCAGAATCACTGTAGCCCGCCTGAGGCGGATTTTCAACAAATCCTAGGCAGCAACCTCTTGGGGGGTCGCCCTGTTAAGGGAACGGCAACGCCCTCCGTCAGGCCAGAGGACCCTGATGGCCTCCTTATCTCCACAGACCACCTCACACATCCTACAGGCCACACAATCCTTTGTCCGTACGTTCCTGGCAACCTTGTAAATAGTCCCAGGCTCCCCATCCTCCATCTCCAGACAGCCAGTGGGGCACACGTCCACACAACGGTTACACCCACTGCACCGCTCCAGGTCTACTACCGCTAGCGGTCTCTCTTTTATCTTGAAGGTCTGTTGTCCATCATTATCATAAATACTATTTGATGGGCAATAACTCCCGCAGACGCCACAATCTATGCACAGTCTAGAATGAACGTAATGAAGCCTCTTTGCCTCCCCGGTAATAGCCCCTACGGGGCACTTCTTCGCACAAAGGGTACAACCTATACAGGTATCCGTAATCATATATGCCATATTTATCCTCCTTAGCAGTTAGTCTGGATGTCCAGCTATTCAGCTCTAGCTAGGAGACTATTCACAATTAGCGTACCAATTCTTGATGAGCAACTGGTAATTATCATAATATATTGGAAACAAAAGGGTTGGGACTCTATATCTGTTGACATGCAAGAAAAGGCGGTGTGTAGTCTTGGTCACATATTGTGCAGGACAATAACCGCACCAAAGATATAAGTGCTTGATAACACATATGTTACTGAGATACGCCCTTATACACATTACTTATATGCTAGAGTATACTCACTGAGACAGTTTAGGGTGGTTTCTGGGGGGAGGGGACTTGTATGTCAGGACTCTAAGAAGGTGTCATTGCTAGATGTAGGGGCGGGTTTGAAACCCTACAACTGGGCAGGGGCAAGCCCTGCCCCTACTTTTCTCACCTCTTGGCCAATTCAGCAGGTGCCCTGGTTAATAAATCTCCAGGGCTCATAATCAAATCCTTCAGGGCCTCCACCTGGTCTCCGGCACTGCCTGGGAACGTGTCCTGGAACTCCCCCCACGGGAACTTGGGCATCTTTGTGCCTACCTGTACCCTCTGGGGGTCGGTAAGCCACTCCTTTATCCAGTTGGGTCTCAGGCGTTCCCTGGCCAGGGACAAATCAGGCGCCCAACCAGAGGGGTCTCCTGAGGGCTTCAATTCCCCGCGGACGTGGCAGGAGCCGCAGTTCACGTCCTTGGAGTCCATGAGGTGTTTGGCCTTCATATAGTAGTCTGCATCCTTGGAACACCTTGCGTCCGCGTAGGCCCTCTCTCTCTCCTGCAGTCGTTCGTAAGGATACTCCTGATGTTCAAGGAGGGCAAAATATTTGGCCAGTGTGTTAGCCTCCTCTTTAGTAAGACCAAAGGTGGGCATCTTTACGTTTAGCCAGGGTCTCAGGGGTATTGGGGCCTGAACGAACCTGTAGAGCCAGTCTGCCTGCACCCTCTTTCCCTCTCCATAAAGGAATGGGGGGGCAAAGGCCCTGGCCTCCTCAGGCACCAGACCCTCCTCCTCTTCCAGCTTCCCTATAATCAGGGGGACTATCTCCCCCCCCATGGTGGGGACACGCCCCTTTACCTCAGTCAGCTCTACTGCAATGTTCTCTCCCAGCTTCTTCCCCATCTCCGGGTAATCCCGCCAGAGTTGGAAGAACAGGGTGCCCTCCTCCTCCATCTTGGTCATACCCTCCACCTTGGTGCCGTCGGCCAGGGTTAGCTTTTCCAGAGTGAAGGGATGGCATCCTACACAGTTATATCTCCTGATGAGGAAGGTGCCGTCCAAAACGGCCTTGTCCCGCTCTGGGAGATTGCGTTTAAATTTAGGAGAGACCTTTTCGCCCGTAAGCCCTATGACGAACGTAACAAGGGCCTGTGCCTCCTGGTCGTTCAGCCCGCCGTTGGGCATACGGAGCTTATCCTCTGGTTTTTTGTATTTACCCGTATCATATATCCTGGGGTCTTTAAGTTTAGTAGTGAGCCAGGCGATCCTTGCCTTTGCCACCTCGTCCCTGGGGTTTTCCAGCCCTGTCTTGTGCATAATCTCATGTTCAAGCAGGGCAAAATCAAACCGCTCTATGGGCTTGACGCCCTCGTCCGAGAGGTCTGCCCCAATCTTACCCCTGTCTTCCATACCCTTTATCCTGTGACAGCCAAAGCATCCGTATCTGGCTACCAGGGCAAAACCTGCCTCGGCCTTACTGGGGTCACCAAAGTTCGCATGTTCACCGCCTGGCTCTTTTGTCCTGAGGGTGGTGAGGTAGGCCGCTATCTCTCCTGCCTCTTCCTTGCCCAGGCGGAGGCTGGGCATACGGCCCTGGGGCTGGTGCTTCTTCGGGTCGGCTATCCAGTCCACCAAGTAGTCGTAGCGGGCCTTCTCTCCTATATTGGTAAGGTTGGGGGCAAACTGTCCCCCCCTGTCTCCTATCTTGTGGCAACCCAGACACCCCGTCTTCTCAAAGCGGTTCTTGCCTGATTCCACCATCCCCGCCTCAAATTTGGGCACACTTAATGGCTCGGAGGTCTTCTGAGTTATCTGCCAGAGGTAGGAGGCTACGTTCCCTATCTCCTCCTGGCTCAGGAAGAAGCGTGGCATCTTGGTGTCAGCCCTGAATTCTTTGGGGTTATCTATCCAGGGGATAATCCACTCTGGGTATACCTTACTGCCAATCTCGTCAAGGGTCGGGCCTATGTAACGGGTCTTGTCCTCCCTCTCCAGGGCCCCTACTGAGTGACACCCAATACAGCCATATTCATGGAACAGTTTCCTCCCCAATGACACCACCTCACCCCCAGGGATGTCTATCTCGTAGTCATGGCACTTGAAGCAGGTAGCCTGGTTGTATTTGCCCCTGAGGAGGGGGGTGTGGACGTACTCCAGTTCTCCATGGGCCTTTTGGGCAGTGGTGGTGGCGTAACCCTGCCCTCTATGACACGGGGTACAGCCAAAGGTCTCTATGGGATGGGCGTCCAGTATGCCCCTTTCCGGCAGCCCGGGGGCAAGGGCTGGCAGGCCCACCACCATGGAGTGGGTCTTGAGGGGTTGTTGTATCTCCTCAAAACCCTTTGTGGCCACACCAGCGTGACAGCTATGACAGCGGTCTATGACCCCCAACTCGTTATTCACTATCTGTTTTATCTCTACCTTCTCCTTTTTTAACGCCTCTCTGAAGCGCTGTATACCCTTCAGGCGGTCCTCGTAGGCCAGTAGTTTCTCTTCCAGGGCCTCTCTTTCTCTGGACATCTCCTTTAGTTCCGCCCGAAGCTCTTTCTTGCGTCTTTGCATGGTGGCCATCTTGGTAGAGAGTTCTTCAATGCACGGCTCTAGCCCCTGGGCATCATGGAGGAGTTTGCTTTTATCCCCCCCCTCGGCCTTTTCCATCACGTACACGGTGGCCTGATATTCACCCCTATGGAGTTGTAATTCGTGGATATGCTCGGCCAGTTCTTTATCCAGCCTCTCCAGCTCGGCTATCTTTTTGTTCCTCTCCGGATTGGACTCCAGGGCCTTAGTAACCCTATCGTACTCCTGTCTGAGCCCCTTGTACCCTTCAGCAGCCAGGGCCTCGGTGGCCGCCTTCAGTTCCTGCTGGGATTTCCCATCAGCCACGGCCAGGAATTCCCGCTGATAGTGCTTCCAGGGCCTCCTCCCTATTACCTCATCGTACATCGCCCACAGGGTACTGATAAGGAGCAGGGAGATGGTCAGGGAAAACAGCCACGCAAAAGATTTTTCCTCTATGGGGTCTCTTTTACTCATATGTTAAACCAGGGTGTAACCAGGATATACTTGATAGAAAACACGAGCCTGAGGACTATCTTGATGGGCAGGGCCATCATGGTCCAGAAGAAGAAACCCACCACGCCGTAGCGGATGAGTCCCAGACGGTATATTATGGTTGACTCCTGCCTCTTGAGCCAGAGATAGGGCAATGCCATCCCCAGCCCGAAATAGGCCAGGATTGTAAGTATCCCCAAAAGGAGCCCTGCCGTCTCCGTCTTCAGGGCCGTAATACCGCTAATGTTTGCCAGGAACTCATTCCAGTTAATGTTCACCTCTGACACTACCCTGTGGGGGTCCCATTCCTGTCCCGGCCAGAAGAACATCCACCCTGGCCCACGGCAGAACGTACCAATGACTATCTCCAAGACCCATAGCACAAAGAAACCGAACCAGTATACCAGTATGGCAAAGGGCCTCTCGGCAAAGGTGTAGTAACCATTACCCTTGGGGTTTACGTCCACATAAGGTATGACCATCAGCCCCACTATAATAAAAGTGGGGAGCAGTACCCCTGCAATCCATGGGTCAAAGTACACCAGCATGTCTTGTAACCCCAGGAAGTACCAGGGCGCCTTGGAGGGGTTGGGGGTAAGGGTGGAGTCTGAAGGCTCCTCCAGTGGTGCGTCTATGGGGATAGACCAGAACATGAGCAGTGCCATAACGGCTATGGCACATATAAACTCCAGCTTCACCAGATGGGGCCAGCAATTGACCTTTTTGGGCAGCCCTTGCTCTTCCTCCGGGTACATAAAATCTATTACATCTACCACATCCCCTTTGGACTTTTCACCCTCCGGCCTCGGCCTGCCGGCCGCGGCCCTTCTTATGCGGTCATTTTTAAAGGCCGCCCAGAAGGAGAGGAACCAAAAGAAGAGGACGAGGAGGAGCATCCCCACGATGGGGATGTTATCCGGCTTACTGGCTATCTTAAATATATTGTGCCACACGGACTTTACCTTAAACCTTTTCCGCCTAAGGCGGATTGAATACTTGAACCCAAATTTTTATAGCGGCCCTGCCGTGCCACCGTCTTTTCTAGTCCTCCAGAAGTGTACGGCCAGGAAGATGATGGCAGTTACAGGCATGGCCACGCAGTGCCATACGTAGGCCCTGAGCAGGGCATTACCACCCACCACCGAACCGCCGAGGAGGGCAAAGCGGATGTCGTTGTAGGCCGTAACTCCCAACTGTTCCCCAAAAGGTCCCTCGTGGCCCAGTAATGGCGTAGCCCTGGCCATATTGGTACCCACCGTCACGGCCCAGAAACCCAACTGGTCATCCGGCAGTAAATAGCCCGTAAAACTAAGGAGCAGGGTCAAGACCAGCAGGAACACCCCTACTACCCAGTTAAACTCCCTGGGAGGTTTATAAGACCCGGTCATAAAGACCCTGGTCATGTGAAGCCACACGGTGATGACCATCAGGTGGGCGGCCCAACGGTGCATGTTCCTCAGTACCACCCCGAAGGGGACGTCGTACTCAAAATACTTCATGTCCCTGTAGGCGTTAATCTTGTCGGGATGGTAATAGAAACACAGGAACACCCCGGTAAAACAGAGGACTAAAAAGAGCAGGAAGGTTATACCCCCCATACACCAGCTATGGGTGAATTTCAGCGCATGTCTCTTTACGTAAGGCGGATGTAGATGGAGGAATACGTTACCTAAGATGGCCAGGACGCGGTTCTTTGGGGTGTCCTCAAAACCTCTACGGAAGATGGACTTGTATACCCGCGATCCAATAATAATTTCCTTTATCTCTTCTATTTGTTCTGTCAACATTAGTCTTTCCCTTGAGGATAACGCCCAGGCGGATACCGTCTTGAGGACTTTATACCTTGAGGAATGCCCCTTGTTTCTCCCATTCGCCCCTTTCCTGCCGGAAGCGAATGGACTTGTCTACGAGCAACTGCCCATCGGCCGCCAGGGTTACCTTCACCCTTTCCAGGGGTCTTGGCGCCGGGCCCTCGTAGTTTATCCCCTCCTTGGTAAAACCACTCCCGTGGCAGGGGCACTTGAATTTATTCTCCCCCTCCCACCATACGGGCGTACAGCCCAGGTGGGTGCACTGGCCAAACAGGGCGTAAAAACCCTCGCCCTCTCTTACTATCCATACCCTGTACTCCTTCTGAAACCTCGTGCTTACTACGCCGACCGTATACTCCCACGGGTAACCTGCCTTAAAGGTCATGGGAGGCTCAAAGAGGCACCGCGGGAAGAACAATCTCATAAAGGAGACCATCCATGCAGATAGGAATAGGGCAAAACCTGCCCAACCCAGCTTTAAAAGAAAGGAACGCCGGCCCCCTATCCCCAGCCCAATTTCCTTTTGTTTAAGGGGGCCAGCTTCCACAACTGCAGCTTTCTCGTCCACCTTCGCCGTATTCGTCTCCACGAACAATCTCCTTCAGTGTCTATCCTTTAGTAGCCGCAACCTTTAGGTTGCGTTGTTTCTCGTCCGCCTTAGGCGGACTAAAGCCTGCGGCTACTTACCTTGTATGTCTTCTCCACAAGTGAGTGGCTCCGCCTCTCGTTTCCATCCCTCTTCCGGCGCCGATACCTTCTTGGGGGTCACTCCAAGATACTGGCAATCAAAATCCACGAACTTCTCTAATAGCCTCCCCAGGGTCGTAAAGTAGTCCATATGCGAACTAACCGAAAGGGTCAGAGCAAAGGCCCCTGCCCACACGCCAATATGTCCTTCCACGAACTTGGCCTGGGCCTCACGGCAGAGGTCAGCCTTATCTTTCTCACCCTTTTTTAGTGCGTGGTACTCCTTAAAGCAGAGCACGTACATGAACTCCAGCTCCGTACCTATAAAGTCCGCCAGCTCCTTTTGTTCCTCCGCAAGGTTGAAACCGAAGGCATTGTAAAAGCCCTGGATGTCCGCCAGGTCCTGGCTTTTCATAAAGACGTGGGCAGAGGTGTAAAACGTCTCGTGATGGGGGCACAGGAGGCCCATGGAGAATATCCTGTTGTAGCCTCCCTCAACATCCCTCAGTCCGAAGGGGGCTATCTCCCCCTCCATGGCCTCGCAGAGGGCCCCCACAGATTGCAAGAGTCCCTCCTCTTCCAGGTAGGCGGCCGAACCCTTTAGCTCACTGGAGACGGCGCCTGCCTTTATCTCCCCCAGTACCTCTTCGGTGGGATAGGCAAAGCCCCTGGACAGGATGCCATAGAAACTGCTCCTCGCCAGGGCCTTTTGGGCCCTCTCTTCGTCAGGGGATTCTTTCACCACAACCTCTTTCCCGGCTTCTTGCATCAACGTCTCCTTGGTATAGTAGCCGCAACCTTTAGGTTGCGTTATTTCTCGTCCGCCTAAGGCGGACTAAAGCCTGCGGCTACGGGTATTTTTAAGTAACGTTCAGGTACTTCTCATCCCTGACGAGCACGGCCTCGTTGATGGGTACCCTCATAATCTCCTTATGCTCCCTCCCGTAGGCAATGATGGTGTCCGCAGTGACCTCGTAGCAGTAGATGAGCTTCTGCGTTACACCAAAGAGTTGCAGTACGGACAGGAGTTCGTGGGAAGGCTTGGTGTACTTGGCAATGGCCTCGTCCACACCAGGGCCAAACATCTGATGGAGATAGCCCCTGGGTGCCCACCTGGGCGGTATATAATACACGTTAGGCTCAGTCCCGAACTGGGGATACAAGGGCAAGGCCACCTTCTCCTTCCTGACCAAATAATGGACAGGGCTATCCGGGTCATCCACCCAGCCCTGCAGTCTTATCTTTCCCACACAGGCTGATATACAACGAGTGACCATGGGGTCTCCCTCGCTCATGGGGTCTTTCCCCTCCACCCTGGGATAACAGGCTATACATTTTTCAGAGACCCTGGTCTGCCCGTTAAACATAGGTTTCTTGTAGGGACACTGTTCCACGCACTTCCTGTAACCCCGGCAGCGGCTCTGGTCTATGAGGACTATACCGTCCTCTGGCCTCTTATAGATGGCCTTCCTGGGACAGGCCGCCAGGCAGGCAGGGTAGGTGCAGTGGTTACAAATCCTCTGCAGGTAGAAAAAGAATATCTGGTGTTCAGGGAGCATGGCCCCTTCCTGTACGCCATTAACGGTCTTAGGGGAACGGTTGGCGGTATCTTCAAAGAAGTTAGGGGCGCGCCATTCCTTGTCCTCAGGGACGTATCCCAGGGCCTGTTGTCCGCTGGCGTCTATTCTCTTGCCGGCGGCCTCAAATAGGGTCTCCCCTTTATACTTTCCATGGGGAGAATCATGTGTCTTACTGCTGGTATCCCAACCTGGTTGCGGGCCAAGGAGCTGGAGGGCCTTGGAGTCCCAGGACTGTGGGAAGCCTCCAAAAGGCTTGGTCTCCACGTTGTTCCACCACATGAACTCCTGCCCCTTGGAGAAGGTCCAGGTGCTCTTACAGGCCATGGTACAGGTCTGACAGGCTATACAACGGTTTATATTGAAGACCGCAGCGAATTGTCTCTTTGGGCGAGCGGCCTCGTACGGGTATTCCATCTCCCGCCCTAGCTGCCAATTGTAAACCTTTGTCATTAGATTCCTCCTAAGTCCTAAGTAGGGGCGACCCGCCGGGTCGCCCCTACCATATTTGCCTCTAGACGATGAACTTGCCGGCGAGGTAGTTCTTCATGGCCTCATTTTCATGGGCCGGGGTCAGGCCCGTCCTGGCGGGCTCCCATGCCCCCCTGCCGTCTATACCCCCATCCTCGGCCTTGCATACCCTTATCAAAGTCTCCTTGGGGCAGGTGTTGGGGGCATGGACGTCTATCTCAAACCCCTTGCCAATCCCTTGTCCCATGATGTTCTTCCTCACCAGGCTGTCAGTCATCATGGTGGGCTGTAGCCAACCCCTGGTCAATGACTGCTGAGAGCCGTAACGGAAGTTGGCCTGATAACCTGTGTCAGCCGTAACGGCCCTGCCGTCTGGCCTGGTCTCATGGGCCTTCACCGTCTTCCAGAGGGCCATGAAAGGTGCATGTTTCATCATGGTCACCCCTCTGGGGTAAGCCGGGTTGTATTTAACCCTGAGCATCAGGCGGGCCACCTTGTAATTGGGGTCGTCGTGTTTCCAACCCACGTAGGGCCTGTCATCAGGGTTTGCGTCCGCATATACATAGTCACCGTCATTGATGCCCAACTCCCTTGCGTCTTCCGGGTTCAGATGGATCTGGTGCTCACCCACCCCTGGGGTCCTCTTGTCCATACGGTAGGGGTCTCCGTAGTTGCTGTCCCAGATGAGGTTCCAGTCTGAGTTGCTCCAGGAGGAGTGTACCCTGTGCCTGGTCTTGGGGGTGAGGCAGTAGAAGCGATAGCCCTTCTCCCAGAGGAAGTTCTTGGTCTTTCTTACCTCTTTCCATGACATCTTCACGTTCCTTACGGACCGCTCATCTGCACCGGTGGCAGTCAGCGGTATACCGTAGTCATTGGGCCTTATGGCCGGGTGGGTACCCACTATGACGTTGGGCAGATAGGGTGTGGCCTCCACTGGTTCACGGAAGACTATGAGGTTCTCTCCGTATTCAATGAACTCGTCCTCGTCCCTGTAGAACTCCAGCCTTCCGGTCTTATTGTAGAAGGGCTTGGATTCCTGTATCTGCTCCCAGCCCGTTATCCTCGGGTAGGTACGGAAGAGCAGTAGGGAGCCACGGTCTTGCTTGAGGAGTTCATCCACCTTATAACCCTGGGTGGTAATACAGGCGTCAAACATCCGCTGTATGTATACCTCTGTCTTCCCTTCCAGGATAAACTTCCAGTAATCCCTGTAACGGTTATCCCCGGTAAGTTCTGCCAGCTTGCAAGCCACTCCGGCATATACCTCGCTATCTTGTTTGGAGTTGTAAAGTGGTTTTATCCCACCCTTCCAGACCTGGAGGAAGGGGTTAGAACATGAGGCGGTAAAATCTGGCTGTGTAAGTTCCATCCAGCTATGGACAGGGAAGACGATGTCTGAGACCTCACAGCTACCCGTCCACTCCCAGTCCTGGGCCACTATCATCTCCACCCTCTTGTTGGTGTTGTAAATCATTTCGTAGGCCCACTTGGCGTTATTGATGAGGTTCACGTTGGCGAACCATATAACCTTGGTGGGAGTTGGCATGTGGGTTTGGCCGGTAAAACACTTCCCATTTACCTTCAGGATGTTGTCCTGGTAGTTCCAGTAGCACACTTCTTCTGGTTTGAAGTACTTCTTTACCTTGATGTCCTCCACCTTGGCATTGGGGTCCAGGTTAACGTGGAAGGGGTCCTCACCCATCATCACGTACGACCCTGGGAAGACGGCAATCTTGTAATTCCCCGCCCAGTGACCGGGACCTCCGCCTGGCTTGCCGAAGTTGCCGGTGAGTGCCAGTATAAGGAAGTTTACCCTGTCTTTTATGTCACAGTGGAAGTAGTGATTGGTACCCTCACCCGTATGAATCATGGCTGGCTTTATGGTGGCAAAGTCCTTGGCCAGTTGCTCTATCATCTCCTTGGGGGTGCTGGTTATCTCCTGGACGGTGTCAGGGTCGTACTCGGCGCAGAGTTCTTTGTAGAGCTGGAACGAGGGCTTTACCTCTATCTCCTTGCCGTCCGCAGTTTTGACCTTGAAGCTCCCTTCCAGGGCGGGGTCAATGCCCATGGCGGCAAAGTGTTTGCCCACGTCCTCGCGGGTAATGACCTTGGGACCGTTGCTCTTGGTGTCCCAGACCACAAAGTCTCCCCAATCCTCTCTCATCTGGGGGTCTATAATCTGCACCTTCTTGCTGTAACCGGTGAGTTCCTTGTTCTTATAGCCGGAAATAATGTCTGCTGCCCGCAGGATCTTCAGATTGTCCAACCTCACCAGCAGTGGCAAGTCGGTGTATTGTTTTACGAAGTCCACCTCGTACCAGTTGTTCTTTATCAGTAGATGGACCACTCCCATCATCAGTGCCACGTCAGAGCCTGGCCTTACTGGTACCCAGTAGTCTGCCTTCTGGGAGGCAGGGCTGTATTCGGGGGAGATGTTTACAATCTTCCCACCCCTCTCCATTATCTCTATCCACCAGTGGGCGTCGGGCATCTTGTTTTCCACCATGTTCTTTCCACTGAAGACCATGAGCTTGGCATGGCGGAAGTCATTGAGGTCTGAGTCAAAGGTCTGGATGCCTGAGACCATAGGATGCCCAGGGCCCAAGTCTCCGTGCCACGTATAATTTGACCAGTTACGAGCGCCACCCTTACCATCGTAGAGGCCCAACATATTGCAAAAACGTACAACTGAACCGTAAATACGGGTCATCCCCAGGAATCCCATGCCCGGGCGAATCTTTATGCAACGGGCGCCTGTACCATGAGTAGCCTCAATCATCTCCTCCGGATAACCCTGCTTCCTGAGGAGTTTTGTCCCTTCCTCGCCCCCGTAGGTGGACATCACCCTGAGCAGGCCCTTGGCCACCAGGGTGAAGGCATAGTCCCAGGAGACCCTTACCCAGGTATCCCTGTCCCTCTGGAAGTATTTCTCCTGGTTCTCTGGGGTGTTGGGGTCTGGGAAGCCATTTTCTGCCCACTCCATCCAGCCCTTCCGCACCATGGGGTATTTTATCCTGTAAGGGCCATATACCCTCCTGACCAGTGTATATCCCTTTAGGCAGCCACGAGGGTTCCACATAGGGGAGCATTTATTGCCATGAAGATCTTCCACGAGGTGACTATCGTAGTTCTGCTCTATCCTTGTTACAACGCCGTTTCTTACAAAGGCCTTTAATCGGCAGTTATGGGTATCGTTGGGTACACAGCAGAAGGTAAAGGTCCTATCATAGGAATACTGGTCCCTGTAAACCTTCTCCCAGTTTCTATCGGGGTAGTGTTCAAGGGGGTTAGGAATCTCCGTCTGTGCCTCCAGGAAGCGGAGCTTCAGGCCCGTGGCCATGGCGCCTCCTGTGGCCATCCCTGTATATCTTAGGAAGTCGCGTCTGGAAATCTCCATTATCTCTTATCCTCCCTCTATGATTTGTAGGGGCGCCCCGTCGGGTCGCCCCTATACCAGTTTCCTGTAACGCTACATTTTTAATCTAAACCAGGTAGATACAAACTTTATGCCGTCCCTGTCCTGACGGGCACCATCCCATACGGCAAAGGATACGGGGATGGCGGCACCCTTTGAGAACTTTACGTCCCTGGCCTCCTGGGACTCCAGGGGACGCCTTAAGACCACCTGCCACTTGTTATCTGACCAGTCGCCTCTCCCCTGGACGCCCTGCGAGCTGACGGGCTGGGACTCCAGGCTCCCAAAACCTACGGCATTCAGGTCTTCTACGACGGAGGGGCGGTGGTCGCTGGAAAACAAGTTGCCTGCCGCACGACCAGCTAGGTAGGTCTTATCCTGCACCTCCTTGGGGAAATAATAGGTATCCACGTGCATGTACGGATAGACGTGCTTTATATCGGTATAGGTGCCAGCGTCTGCCTGCCAGTCTCCCTTCCAGTGCCAGATGTTGACAGGAATCTCCAGCCCTGTCATGGTCTTACCATTACCCATCCCTATGAAGGGGAACTCACCGCTGGGGGAGAACTGTACGGCTGCACCGTCTCTAAAGGTCTGGGGTTGGGAATAGCCCATGTTCTGGGTAGCGTCGTCCCACTCCAGGTGTATGGCTATGTCCTTGCCGTTGTAGAGGGCACGGACCCGTACGTGCATGGGAAGGATTTCTGGCTGCCATAGCCTGTTAAGGGGTATCTCGTATTCCTTTGCTGACTGCCAGACCGTGGCCTCGGGGTTATCGTCTGGGATATCCTCGTTAGTCTGGGTGGCCACTATGGTGGCGTCGGCCGGTGGGGTAGCCAACCTTACGTCCGGGTTCTTCAGGGACTGGACGTATTGGACTAATGACCAGCGGTCCGCATCTGAAAGCTGTTCACCAGAGAAGGCAGGCATTGGGGTGCCGCTCATCCCGGTAGCAAACCTCAAATAAACGTCTCTGTTGGTATTACCACCCTTAAATACGCCTGTGGTAAAATCTCTCACCTTTATGGGCCTGCCCCAGTCGTCCACCTGCTCCTGGGCCGAGGGACCGTCCCCTTTCCCAAGCCTGCCATGGC
>Ga0155418_1043_pt1 | contig 18961 bp, 21 predicted proteins | sample RifCSPhighO2_02_FD_106386 | JGI IMG/M metagenome (GOLD analysis project Ga0155418, IMG submission 106386) | Planctomycetes bacterium RIFCSPHIGHO2_02_FULL_52_58
CAGGCTGTGCAAGTATGGGAGGGTTGGAGGTTGCCCAGCCCCAATACTCCAGGGCCTACACGGCTGGCCACGAGGAGGCCTGGGAGGGTGTCACGAAGACACTGGAAGGACTGGACATAGACACAAAGGAGATAGACAAGGCAACCGGGGAGATAGAAACCAGGTGGTTCTATCGGGAGGGCGAGAGGGCCATGGGTCTTGTGCACGGAGGCCACTGGAAGGAGCGTTATAAGATGAGATTGACCCTTGTATCAAGGGGAGATACTACTGTGGTCACTATCCGCTCCCTCGTAGAGGAAAAGAGGCCAGGTGGTAGCCAGGCCTACAGATGGACAAGGAAGACCTCCACGGGGGAGGTAGAAGGGTTGTTATTCCAGGAGTTAGATAAAGTCTTGAGGAGTAAGGAGAAGAAATGAGGACGGTTGTACTCCGCCTCAGGCGGACTGGCCCCATACCTTATTGGTACGGGGTTGGCGTCAGAAAGCTGGGGCAGGGCCTATTAGGAGACCTATGCAAAAGTAGCAACCGAAATCCCCTCCCCCTTGATGGGGGAGGGAAGGGTGGGGGTGGTTTGTCAATCCTACGGCATATCCATTTATGCCAGACGGGCTCAAATAAATTTGAAAATCACCCTCCCCCTTCCCCCTCCCCTAAAGGGAGGGGGAAACTAAAGCCCATACAAACTTTTTCAGAGGTCTTATTAGGTGTATTCTTGGCCTTTCTGCTATCATTACAGGTCTTCTCTCAGGAGGCAGTATCTGCCCCAGGCGGACCTGGCACGGAGATGGAACCCCAGGACAATTACGAAATCCAGGTCTTTCTTACCGAAGAGGAGGCCCTGAAACGGGTCTTCCCCGAGGCCGATGAGATATTGACCGATAGACTCCTCCCCTCTCCAGAGGATAAAAAGGCCCTGGAAGACAGGCTGGGGAGGAGACTCTTTGAAGAGGGCTTCCTGGTCTATATTGGCAAGAAGGGGGATGAGGTCTTGGGCTACGCCGTGATAACCCAGGAGGTTGGGAAGTTCCATCCCTTTGACTTTATAGTGGCGATAAAGCCCAATGGGAAGATAAAGGACCTGGCGGTGCTGGTCTACAGGGAGAGTCGTGGTGGGGAGGTGGCCAAACGGAGGTTCTTGCACCAGTTCATCGGCAAGTCCTTAAAGAACCCCCTCAGGATAAACAAGGACATCATAAACATCACCGGGGCTACCATGTCGGTGGTGTGCATGTGTGAGGGGGTGAAGAAGGTACTGGCAGTGGTGGAGAATTTCTATATCAGTGGGAATAGGGGACTGTCTATGGCGGCCCCTTACTCAAAGCCCGCCTCAACCACTGACGGGTCTGTCACAGCCCTACCTGTCTCTTACGCAGACTACCCCCAGGAACTCTATAAAGAGGCAAGGCTCATAATGGGCACGTATGCAGAGGTCTCCCTCTATGCACCAAACAAGGAAGTGGCGGCAGAGGCCATAAAGGCGGCCCTGGGGGAGATGGAGAGGCTGGACAGGCTCATGAGCAATTATAAGCCTGATAGCGAACTATCCAGGGTCAACAGAGGGGCCGGAAAGGGGACGATTGACTGTGACGAAGAGCTCCTACAGGTCATAGAAAAGTCCCTTTACTATAGCCGCCTGACCCAGGGGGCCTTTGATATAGCCGTGGAACCACTGTTGAATCTGTGGGGTTTCTACGACGGGAAGGTAAGTGTCCCCTCCCAGGCAGAGGTACAGTCTGTACTCCCTGCTGTCTCTTATAAGAATATAATCGTTCAGAGGCCCACCTCAGGTACGAGGGGGGGTATCTCTTTTAGTAATCCGTCTACCAGATTAGACCTGGGGGCCATAGGCAAGGGTTACGCCGTAGACAGGGCAGTGGAGGTATTAAAGGGCAAGGGCATAGAGGCCGCCTGTGTCAACCTCGGCGGCAATATCTATGCCCTGGGCAACCCCCCAGGCAAGGGTTTCTGGAAAATAGGCGTACAACATCCCAGGGAAAAAGACCGCCTGATGGGCCATCTGGAGCTGAAGGACCGTGCAGTGGCTACCTCCGGCGATTACGAGAGGTTCTTTACGGTAAATGGTAAGAGATATTCCCATATCCTGGACCCCAGAACCGGATGGCCGGTGGAGGGGATGGTGAGCGTAACAGTGGTAGCGCCCAGTGCCACAGAGGCTGACGCCCTATCTACCAGTGTCTTTGTGCTCGGGGAGGAAAAGGGACGGGGACTCCTGGAAGGTACTCCGAAGGAGACTTCAGGACTTATAGCCTGGGAGAGTGGCGGGGAGATAAACTTTAAGGTCACAAAGGGCATGGAACAGTCCTTTAAAGAGACAACCAGGAGGGCCCAAAAGGATGCCAAGACGCCTGTCCTCAGCCTCCTTGAGTAACAAGGTCTTCTTCAGCTTCTTCCTCATCTTCATGGGGATAAGCATGGGGGTGGCCTTTCTGAACTTTTACGAAAGGACGAAGTTCTGCCCGGAAAAGGTGGACCGTTACTACCTGGGCAACGTGCGGGAGGACGAGCCGGAGAATGCCCCATTACCGGCGGAAGGTCTGCTCTTTCCCAAGAGCAGGAGGGAGCTACTGGAAGTAACCCACGTACATACCTTCTCCATGCCACTAATATTTTTTGTGCTGTCCAGGATCCTTTCCATGACGGCAACGAGGGAAGGGTTGAAGCTGGCCACCTATGTGGCATCCTTCGTAGGGATTGTCTGTAATCTCATCGGGCCATGGCTGGTAAGGTATGTGTCTCCTGGGTTTTCGCTCCTCCTCCTCTCTTCGTACATTGTGCTGGCAGGGGTCATGATAGTTTACATTGTATGTCCTATGTACGAGATGTGGGGCACTAAAGAGGAGGAGGGGAAAGGTATGTTAGTAGAGGAATAAAAATTTTTAAGAGTAACTGAGATTAAGACTCAATCGCATTTTGTCTTGTCTAGCAGAAAGGAGACCAAAAGATGTCTGTTCTCATAGTAGGTGGTGACCATCTGGGTTCTATTCCAAAGGAGCTGACCAAAATGGGGGCCACGCGTATAGTCCACTTGACTGGAAGGGACCAGTCGGGGTTCAGAAACGGACTGCCTGAAGGCATGGACCTTATCATAGTGCTTTGTGATTATGCCAGCCACAACATCACCCAGAGGGTAAAAAACCTCTCGCGGTCAAGGAACGTCCCTATCCTCTTTGCGAAGAGGTCTTGGTCCTCCATATACCAGAAGCTAGGCATGTCAGGACTCAGGCCGGGGGCCAGGGGCTAGGGAACAGGGGGCAGGGGCTAGGGATTAGGGAAATCCAAATTCCAAAGCTCAAATGTCAAGTCAATGTCAAAGTTCAAATGCCGAATGTTTTTGGCCTCCAGTTTTCTTTGAAATTTGGATTTTGACATTCATTTGGTATTTGGATTTTGTCATTTGGATTTCCTTTGGATTTGTAAGTCGCATTTTTGCAAAAAAAAATAGAGCGATGTCCGAACTCATGTCCCAAGCTCAGAGAACTCCCTTGACTTTCCTCTCTCGGTGAGTAGAATTTCATTATTATGACACTGAGTGAGACCATTGACTCAAAATTTGTGTCCCTGAGCAACCTGGTTAATAAGCTGAGGGCGGCCAAGTGCCCCCCTAACAGCCTCCTCATACTATTCCCCCATTGCATCCAGTATTCAAAATGCCCTCAGAAGATTACCCTTGACCTTGGCGAATGCAAGCGGTGTGGTAAATGCAAGGTAAAGAACCTCCTAGAACTCTCTGAAAAATATGGGGTACAGATTGCGGTGGCCTCGGGTGGAAGGGTAGCACTGCAGAGGGTAAAGTCGGAAGAAATCCGCGGGGTGGTGGCAGTAGCCTGCGAGAAGGAGCTACGCATCGGGCTAATGGCCGCCATGCCCAAGGCCATCATAGCCGTCCCCAACCTACGCCCCCATGGTTATTGTAAGGACACCGACGTGACCATGGAAGAGGTAGAAAAAGAAATCCTCCGTTTCCTGGAAGTCCAGGGCAAATAATAGAAATTTGTAATCAAGTCTTGTAGGGGCAGGTCTCGCACCTGCCCTTTGTATTTGTAGGGGCAGGTCCCGCCCATAACACGACGTCCTCCCAACAAAAGGCGGACTTTCAGGATTTTTAACTTGCACCTGCCCTTTTATTTTGGGCGACTGCAAGGGGTTTATTCATAGCGGAGGATCTCCACGGGGTCAAGTCTTGCGGCCTTGACTGCAGGGTACACACTGGCCAGGATGCTTAGGGATATGGCTACCCCTGCTATAATGGCCAGGCCCCAGGCGTTTACCTCTGTGGGTATCTTGTCAAAATAATATACCTCCGGGGGAAAGGGCCTCCAGCCTGTAATCAGATAGAGTTGATGTTCAAACCAGTTTATCCTGGCGACCAGCCCCAGTCCTATCCCCACACCGATGGAGGCGCCGATGAACCCAATGGAAAACCCTTTGAATAGGAAGATACTCAGGATGCCCGTATGAGTAGCACCCAGGGCCTTCAGTATGCCTATATCCTTGGCAACGATAAAGACTATCATACGCAGGATGGCCATTATGCAGAAGGCCGCTACTATAAGGAAGAAGAAGAGGATGATGGCCATGACCCTCCTCTCCAGCGTCACCGCCCTGAGGAAGGTCTTGCGCACGTCTTCCCAGGTCTGGACGAAATAGCCAGGGCCTAACCGCCTCTGGAGGTCGTCCCTTATCTGAGGCCCGTAACGGTAATCATCCAGTTGCAGACTTATCCCGGTCACGGCGTTTGGACTGCCCACCAGTTCCTGGGCGGCCTCCAGGGGGATGTACACGAAGGTCTTGTCAAAGTCATACATCCCTGACTGGAACCTCCCCTCCACCACAAAGGGCTTTACGCTTATCTTGTCCCAGCCCTTCACCGTTACCAGTGTAACCTTCTCCCCCTCCGGGATAAAACACTCAGGCTGTTTCTCTGTATCACCCGGTAACAACCTCAGGAGTTCCGTCCCGCCGAAGATACTGGCAGTCTTGGTCTCTCCATGCACCTTCAGGAGGTCTTCCGGCTTCTTACCGAACTTGCCTATGTAGGAGGCAAAATCCCCCACCTTAGCCTCCTGTACGGGGTCTATTCCCCTGAAGTAAGCAAACTCCCTGTTCCCCCTTATCCTGGCCAGGGCAGGACCCTCCACAAAGGGGGCGCAGGCCTTTACGTGCTCAAGGCCCTTTACCATCTCCACAACTTCCTTATAGTTATCAAAGGCATACAACCCCCCTATCTTCAATATAATCACATGGGCCAGGGTACCACGGATCCTGGTCCTCAGCTCCCTGTCAAAGCCTCCCATCACCGATAGCACCACGATGTAGGTCATAACGCTCAGGGCCACGGCCGCAATGGCTATGTAGCTGCTCTTTTTCTTTTTCAGGTAACGTAGGGCTACAAAAAATTTATACATTCTTTTCTTCTAGACTCTGTTATGGAGTCCAGTCCGCCTAAGGCGGATGTCGCTGGGCCTATGTCCTCGTCATCCATTCAAAATTTACTTCAACCTTTCCAACACCCAAAACCAGGCTATTTTATCACACCTTCCCAGGAGGTGTAGTGAATTTTGGTAGAAATTTATGGGGCTTTGTGATAAAAGCTTGTAGTGAGCGAAGCGAATCTATCAGAAGGGTATCCGTACCATAACCTCTAGGATGGAGGTGAACAGTGAAAACCTTTACAGCTTATGTGGAATGGGATCCAGAAACAAATCTATATGTGGGGATTGTGCCAGGTATCCCTGGGGCACATACACAGGGGGTGACTCTGGACGAGCTTCAGGAGAACCTCAAGGAAGTCCTGGAGTTGTGCCTGGAGGAATACAAGGGCCAAGTAGGAGACGTGCTTCTTCTTGCTTGAACCTTCAAGAAAATAAAGGAGGTAAAAAATGAAATTGACACGAATTACTGTTAATCCCAATCAAATGGGCGGTGTACCCTGCATTCGTGGGCTACGCATACCTGTTGCTACGGTGGTGGGCATGGTAGCGGAAGGCATGACTGAAAAGGAGATTCTTGAGGCATTTCCTGATTTAGAAAGGGAAGATATTCGTGAGGCCTTGTTATATGCCGCAGAAGCCGTGCGAGAACGTGAACTGCCACTGGTATCAATACCGTAAGCTGACCTTCGGACATAAGTTCAGACAAAATATAACCTCTTTTAACGTAAGCCCTTTAGTCATCCAAATATGCTAACTGTCAAATTTCCCTCCCCCTAGATGGGGGAGGGAAGGGTGGGGGTGAACCCCCTCCCCCATCCCCCTCCCACCAGGGGAGGGGGATGAGAGGTGTTCCTTTTGCAAAATAAAACTGGTGTCCGAAGCTCAGAGATAAAGGCTTGCCTTTACCCCTGCAAACAGTAAAATACCCTTTTTGGCTCGCAATGACCACGTCTTCTGCTAGATTTTTCGTCCGCCAAGGCCTGCCCTTGACCCGCCTCAGGCGGAGAAGGGGCGGACTCAGAATGACATTTTTGGATGTTTTTCAGGGGTTTGGATAATACCATGCTCAAATACATCACCACAGGAGAATCCCACGGCAAGTGCCTGATTGCAGTGGTGGAGGGCCTGCCCGCCGGACTCAAGATAGATACTGAGTCAATAAACAGGGAACTGGCCCGCAGGCAGGGGGGCTACGGGCGCGGGCCCCGCATGAAGATTGAGAAAGACACGGTAGAGCTCCTGTCTGGCACACGGAAGGGCCTCAGTATAGGCAGTCCCATTGCCCTCAAGATAAAAAACGCCGATTACTCCATAGAAGACCTCCCTGAGCTTATCAGGGCCAGGCCCGGCCATGCTGACCTGGCCGGGGCCATGAAGTACAGCTTCCACGACATGCGTAACGTACTGGAGAGGGCCAGCGCCAGGGAGACTGCCGCCAGGGTGTCCGCAGGTACCCTGGCAAATACACTCCTCAAAGGATTCAATATCAATGTGCTGGGATACGTGGTGGGTATTGGGGGATTCTTGGCCAGCCCCGTTGCCAAAGACCCACAGGAACTACGGCAGTGCCGGGACGCAAGCCCCATTTACTGTCCTGATAAACAGGCAGGAAAAGCGATGCTGGATAGGATAAAGGAGGTAGAGAAGGCAGGTGATACGGTAGGGGGGATAATAGAGGTGGTGGCCTTTGGGGTGCCGCCAGGTCTTGGAAGTTATGCACAGTGGACGGATAGGCTGGACGGTAGGCTGGCGCGGGCCGCCATGGCCGTCCAGGCCATAAAGGGGGTGGAGATTGGATTGGGTTTTGTCTTAGCGAATGCGTCAGGGTCCCAGGTACATGACGAGATATTCTACGATAAGTCTAAAAAAGGTCTAACTGGTGGATTTTACAGAAAGACCAATAATGCAGGTGGCCTTGAGGGGGGTATAACCAATGGAGAGCCGGTAGTTTTAAGGGCCGCCATGAAACCCATCCCTACATTGAGGAAGCCCCTGGCCTCGGTAGAACTCTCCAGCAAGAAAACAGCGGAGGCCGCCGCAGAGCGTTCGGACGTCTGCGCCGTCCCCGCCGCCTCTGTGGTACTGGAGGCAGTAGTGGCCTTTGAACTGGCCTCCGCCTTCCTGGAGAAGTTTGGGGGGGATTCGGTGGAGGAGGTAAAGAGGAATTATGCGGGCTACCTGGAACAAATTAGGGGCCTTTGAAAGGAAGGAGAGACCTCTGCAAAAGTTTGAGAATACCCCTAAATTTCCCCCTCCCTTGAGGGGAGGGGGAAGGGGGAGGGTGACCGTATGACTCAGCTAAGCTGATATGGGATAAGTATATATGCATCATTTTGATAATCACCCCCACCCTTCCCTCCCCCATCAAGGGGGAGGGAACTAGGTGATGAAGTCCACAGAAAAATACTTTTGCAGAAGTCTCAAATTGGAAATTTAAAATTTTAAATTTACAGAGACCTCTGAAAAACTCCACTTGCTTGTCATTCCTTCGGCTTCGCTCAGGCTTGTAGTGAGCGAAGCGAATCTGACGGCGTCTGAGGGAGCGAAGTAGTTGCCGAAGCCCTGAGCGGAGCGAAGGGGACCGAAGAATCTCTAGACCCTTCGCTTTCGCTCAGGGTGACACTTCGTGTCAGATTTTTCGCTTCGCTCAGAATGACACACGACGTTAGGGAGACTTTTTCAGAGGTCTCTTACAATTTTCTAAGGAGAAGATTGCATGCACAGGATAGGCATCATTGGCGGTAGTGGGCTTTACGATATAGAGGGCATCAAGGACGTCCAGAAGGTGGAGATAGATACCCCCTTTGGGAGGCCCTCGGACGCCTTCACCATAGGGAAGCTGGCAGGGAGGGAGGTGGTCTTCCTCCCCAGGCATGGCGCTGGACACACTATCATCCCCACCCAACTACCCTTCAGGGCCAATATCTATGGGATGAAGAAACTGGGGGTGGAGCAGATTATCGCCGTCAGTGCGGTGGGGAGCATGAAGGAGGAGATAAGACCCCTGGACATCGTCATCCCTGACCAGTTCTTTGACCGCACCAAGGCCCGTGTGGATACGTTCTTTGGGGATGGGGTCGTGGCCCACGTGGGCATGGCTGACCCCGTCTGTGCCGGTGTGGCGGAGGCCCTCCATAGGGCGACGAAGCAGGTAGGCGTGCGAGTACACAAAGGGGGGACCTACGTCTGCATGGAAGGCCCCCAGTTCTCCACCAGGGCCGAATCCCTGGTCTATCGCCAGCTAGGGGTCTCGGTAATTGGTATGACCAACCTCCAGGAGGCCAAATTGGCCAGAGAGGCGGAGATATGCTACGCTACCCTGGCACTGTCCACGGATTATGACTGCTGGCACGTGGGAGAGGAAGCAGTTACAGTAGAAATGATTATAGCAAACCTCAAGAAGAACATAGAAAATGCCAAAAAGATTATCAAGGTAACCATCCCCGAACTCCCCAAGGTACGCAACTGCCCCTGCTCCACTGCCCTGAAGAATGCCATTATTACCCGACCGGAGGCCATCCCCCAGGAGCGGAGAAAGGAACTGGAGCTGATTATAGGAAAATATCTGGGCTAGGGGTTAGGGACGTGACCCCTAACCCTAACACTGTAGTTTCCCCTCCCCCTTGATGGGGGAGGGAAGGGTGGGGGTGACCCCCTCCCCCTTCCCCCTCCCACCAGGGGAGGGGGAATTAGGTAGTTGCTCCCATCAGGGGAGGGTTGAGCTTTCACCCCAGGCAGTGTGTAGAGCGTTCGGAGACTTCCTATGGAAAAAGAGATACACAAACAAACCCATCTCACACCCAATCTCCCTGATTACAAAAAGGCATACAAGGGCTTTCAATGGGAGGCGGTAAGAACGGAGTTGGGCCTGGTACCGCCAGTCAACATTGCCTCCAAGGCCGTTGACCAGCACGCCAGGTCGTGGAGGCGGAACAAGGTAGCCCTCTACTGGGAGGGGGCTGAAGGGCAAAACTGCAAGTATACCTTCTACGAACTGCAGAAAGAGTCCAACCGCATAGGCAATATGCTCCTGAACCTGGGGGTAAGGCGTGGCGACAGGGTCTTCGTCTTCCTCCCCAGGATACTAGAGCTTTACACCAGCGTCATTGGTATAGCCAAGATAGGGGCGGTGGCTGGCCCCATGTTCTCCGCCTTCGGACCAGAGGCCCTGAGGGACCGTCTCCTTGACAGCGGCGCAAAGGTGCTCATTACCCATGCCTCTCTCAGGGAGCGCATACACCAGGTATGGGATGAACTGCCAGAGCTGAAACACGTGATAGTGGTAGGGGCATCCGCCCCTTCGGCTTCGCTCAGGGCAGGCTCAGGCGGACACGTGCCCCTACGGAAGGGGGAGGTAAGTTTTGAGAGGGAGGTAGAAAAGGCCCCAAGGGGACTGGAGGTAGAAGACATGGACCTGGAAGACCCCCTCTACATCCTCTACACCTCCGGCACCACGGGTAAACCAAAGGGGGTGGTGCACGTCCATCATGATATGCTTTCCCACTACATCACTTCTAAATGGGTGCTGGATTTGAAGGAGGAAGACGTCTATTGGTGCACTGCCGACCCTGGGTGGGTAACGGGTACGGTCTACGGCCTCTGGGGGCCCTGGCTTAACGGCTGTTCCCAGGTAACCTTTGAGGGACGCTTTGAGGCAGAGCACTGGTACTCCATTATTGAGCGTTACGGGGTAACGGTCTGGTACACCGCACCCACGGCACTAAGGATGCTTATGAAGGCAGGCCCAGAGGTAGTAAAAAAGTACAACCTCAAGAGTCTCCGCTACATCCTGAGTGTGGGAGAACCCCTTAACCCGGAGGTGATACGCTGGGGGATGGAGGTATTTGGTCTGTGCATACACGATACCTGGTGGCAGACGGAGACAGGGGCAATAATGATAGCCAATTACCCCAGCGTGCCCGTAAGGCCCGGCTCAATGGGCAAACCCTTCCCTGGTACGGAGGCGGCCATTATTGATGGTAAGGGCCATAAACTCCCCCCTGGGAATAGTGGGATACTGGCACTGAAAGTGGCAGGGCCACTCCCGACACAGGGCTGGCCCTCCATGATGCGGGCCTTGTGGGGGGATGAGAAGCGGTACAAGGAATATTTCACAATCCCCGGCTGGTACACCACGGGAGATACTGCCCACGTGGACAAGGACGGCTACTTCTGGTTCATAGGACGGGCCGATGACGTAATAATGACGGCAGGCCACAGGGTGGGGCCTTTTGAGGTAGAGAGCGCTCTGGTGGAGCATAGGGCAGTGGCCGAGGCAGGCGTAATCGGTAAACCAGACCCCGAGCGGGGAGAGATTATCAAGGCCTTCATCGTCCTCAGACACGGACATAAGCCCTCCATAGAACTGGAAGAAGAGATAAAGGAGTTTATCCGACACCGCCTCTCCGCCCATGCCTACCCCAGGGAGATACAGTTCATGGACGGCATACCAAAGACCCGAAGTGGGAAGATTATGAGAAGGTTGCTGAAGGCCAGGGAACTGGGCCTGCCGGAGGGGGACCTTTCAACATTGGAAGATTAATGTCTTGCTAAAGCAACGTCTTGTAGCCTTGCAGGGGGTGTCGTAACGCACCGTATATCTGCTACTCCCTACTCTTCTCCTTGATTATCTCCTTATACCTCTTTAACTCCACGTCTGCCTCTACTATCCGGCCCAATCTACGGTATAGAGCGGCCAGGTGCATGTGGATCTCCGGAGAGTTGGGGTCTAGCTCCAGGGCCTTCTTGTACTCTCCGATGGCCTCATCAAACTGGCCCATAGTGGTATAGGCCCGGCCTATAAGTAAATGGGGTTCTGCCTGGCCCGGGTCTACCCTGAGAGATTCCATGTATTCTTTCACCGCCTCACCATAAAGCCCCTTGGTAAAGTAGACACTGCCCAGCAGGGTGTACCATGAGGCATGGAAGGGGTCTAGCCTTATGGCCTCCTTTAACTCTTCTATAGAATCGTTTAACTTCCTTATGGCCAGGTAGACCTCCCCCAGGAGCATGTGGACTTCTGCCAGGGTGGGTTCCAGCTTGATGGCCTTTCCCAGGTGGTGGACGGCCTCTTCATATTCCCCCTCCTGGAGGAAGGCCTGGCCCAGGGCCATCTGGAACCTCCCCTCTTTGGGCTTTAGTTTTATTGCACGGGAGAACTCCTTTATGGCCTCCTCCCTGTTCCCCTTCTCTAAATACGTATAGCCCAATAGTACCCTCAGTTCTGCGTCTTTTGGCTCCAGGGTAATGGCATTCTTAAACTGGATTATGGCATCGTCAAGAAACCCCTTCTCTTTAAGGGCAGTACCCAGGAGTTTTCTTGCCTCTGAGAGCTTTGGGTCAAGCTCTACTGCCCTTTTCAATTCAACCAGGGCCTCATCCGCACGCCCCTCCTGGAGGTAAGAGCGTCCCTTCTCTAAATAGTCTCTGGCCTCTTGAGCCCCTGAGAGACAGGAGAATAAAAAGATTAATAAGGCCACCAGGAAATTGATTAACTTTAGAAGTGGTCTCATAATCTATCTGCCTTCTCTTTCTGTCATTCTGATCCGCCTAAGGCGGAGAAGAATCTCCCGTTTTACAGACCCTTCGCTCCGCTCAGGGTGACGTTCTCTTCTTCGCCACCAGGGCCAGGGTCCTGGTGGGGAGCCAGGGGGCAATAACGGTAAAACTCTTTGCCTCAGGAAAGCCTGCCTCTGCCAGGAATGAGAGTGCCTCAGGGTACGTCCTCAGGTGCTGGGCCCGGGTAATGGCATAAATGTATCTATTTATCCATGGAAATGGTGAGGGTAGAAACTCCCAGAAGGCCAGGCTCCCCCCAGGGACCAGTACCCTGTGTGCCTCTCTCAGGCACGCGGTCAGGCTCTCGTCAGATAGATGTTTTATCACATAGGCCAGGAATACAAGGTCAAAGCTCTCTGACTTGAAGGGTAAGGCAGAGGCGGGAGACTCTACCAGGAAGATATGGCCGCCCAACCCCTTCTTATGGATGACCTGCCTTGCCCTATCCAGCATGATGGGGGAGACGTCTATGCCAAAGTATCTCTTGTCGTTGCCACTCACGAGATTGGCCCTGGTAAGGATGCTGGCCGCACCACAGCCAATCTCTAACACCCTACGGCTAGACCTCAGCCTGCAATGTCTCAATAGATTCCCTACGTAGAAATATCCGCTTACGTCAAAGACCCTCCTGCCTACAAAGGAGAGTATCCCTAACCTCCCCCCCTCCAGTTCGTCGTAAAAGGCCTGGGAAAACCTCTCGTCCTCGTACACGCCTTCTTGTCAGGAGTCCGCCCCTTCTCCGCTTGAGGCGGATCAAGGGCAGGCTTAGGCGGATGCCCCTCCTGCCTCCAGTCTGCTGGCCATGGCCCCTCTTACCCTCTCCACGGCAATCTCCATGGCGGCATCCCTTGGTTTCATCCCCTTGTACCTGCCATACTCCAGCACTAGCCTGGTATTCCTCTTGACCCTTCGTTCAACAATATCAAACATGCCTCTGGAACTGTAACCCATGTACTCAGCGTATGAGGATATTACCCCACCCGCATTGGCCACGAAGTCCGGCACGACCAGGATGCCCTTCTTGTGGAGGACCTCTTCTATATCCGGAGACATGGGTATATTGGAACCTTCCACTACTACCCTGGCCTTCACCCTGTCCACATTCAAAGGGGTGATTACGTCAGAAAGGGCGGCGGGGATGAGGACGTCTACCTCCAATTCAAAGAGCTCTGCGGTCGTAAGGACTTTACCGGGTCTATAATTTATCACGCTCCCCGTCTCCTCTTTTAATTTGATGAGGGACTCCACTTCTAGGCCCTTCTCATTATAAATGGTACCCTTTCTATCCGAGACCGCCACCACCCTTGCCCCCAGTTCTGAGAGGTGGTTGGCCACAAAGGTCCCCACGTTGCCAAAGCCCTCAATGGCCACCGTAACATCCTTTATGTTCAACCCAAGGAAGGTAACTGCCTCATCAGCCGAATGGGCCACACCGAGTCCGGTGGAACCTAACTCGTGGGGGATACCGCACTCCTGTCTGGGGTTGACGCACATATCGGCAGGTTTGCCCGTGCAGGACTTAGGGGAGCCATTGGCCTCTACGTACCAGCGCATCTCCTCCTGACCGGTACCTGCATCAGGCCCAGCGATATAAAGGGAAGGCGAGAGGGGCCTGATAGCCCTGGCGAAGGCCTGGATGAGGGACTTCTTGGCCTCAATGCTCAACCCGTGTACCTCCGCCACTATACCTGACTTGGCCCCACCAAAGGGTATCTCTGCCAGGGCATTCTTCCAGGTCATGGTACGGGCCAGACGGTAGACCTCCTCAGCAGTCACGCCGAAGGTCATCCTTATCCCACCCTTTCCAGGGCCGAGGGCGGTGTTGTCAATGACCAAGAACCCATGCATCCCCACTCCTGGGTCATAGACCTCAAGCACCTTCTCTGGCCCGAACTCGTCCCTCTTTATCATGATGCAACCCTCACTGCTCAAAGCCAGGTGCCAGGGGCTAGGGACCAGAGATTAGGAGAAAGTATAACGCAGGCTAAAGCCTGCGGCTACCCCCTAACCCCTGTCCCCTAACCCCTAGCCCCTAAAAATGAAGGAGTCACTCCCCCGCATTCACCCCCCAGTCGTACTCCATAAACTTAACCTCTTTTTCCCCATCCGCTAGAGACTTGGATACGTTTGGTGGGAGGGAACTGCCTGCCTTGTTTAGGAAGTCCAGTAAGGTACCCCTCTTTGCCAGGGGTTCAAGCACGGGGGAGAGGAGTACCCCCGCCTCCGTGGCGTAGAGGTTAGCGGGCTGACTCAGAAAAGACTTAAGGTCCTCTTCCAGTTGTCTCTCCAGGAGTCTGCCGCAGTAGGCCTCCTTGCGAAGAGATGGTGAACTCTTGGTGCCAGGCACGAGGGCAAAAAGCACCCTGGGTTCTTTGAAATCCCCACCCAGGAGGTAATCTCTCAGTTCATCAAGGGGGAGGGACTTCCCTCCGGCCTTGAGCTTTTCCTTGTCAAAGAGGCCCTTTATCTCTTTCACACTCTTGACGGGGTACTTCTCGGCAACACGCCTAAGTACGGTGGCGTTATACACGTTTATCCAGAAGGCAATCTGTTCCTCCCTGGGAAGGTCCGCCAGCTCTAGTTTATGCAGTTTTGAGGCCTTTGTAAGAAATTCTTCAAGATGGATATCCTTCTTGAGGGCTGAGTATTTTATCCCCTTAGCCGTTACACAACTGGCGAGGGCCACATCAAGGTCTGAATGATCAAAATGTTGAGGGGAGAGTTCCTTGTGTTTGTGGTCGTACTTCCACTCCTGGATGTGGCTGACTCCCTGGGCGTCTATGGCCCTTAGCGAGAGCTGCCACAGTTTGTCCTGGGTCCTTAACCCCCTACCCCTGATTTCTTCCACCTGGACACCCTTACCTTCTATCTTGGCCAGGGCCAGGTTTATGGCCGGACCTATAACATAGTTGTCAAGAGGAAAGGAATAATACTTAGTTGCCTCGTTCATGGGCTTGAGGTCCCACTTCTCCCTCCCGTAACGCCAGCCAAGCTCCTTGACCTTTGTCCTTTTAATAAACGTGAAGGCAATATCCCATACGTCCCGTTCCGCGTGCCTGGTATTTCCTACTATCTCAGTAATCCCTTCGTCTTCTGCCTCATCTATGACGTAGTCAATGACCTTCCTGACAGGTATGGTCTTCAACCCGGAATGGATATGGATAAAGATTTCCTTCTCTGTCGCCTCCTGGGCAGGGACCTCCTGGAGGAAAAACCAGGGCATAAAAAGCCAAACGACTGGCAACAGGATTCGCATAGAGGGCTCCTTTTTAGATTTAAGACCCAAGATAGTATGTGTTATTTGTATATTTTAAGTAACGCATTATACGGGGAAGTTCCTCAAATCAGGAGCGGGGGATTAGCAAAGCCTTGCTACCCTCTACTCCCTAGCCCCTATTCCCTTTCTGGCTATCTATAGCCATATTGGCCAGGGCATCGGCCCTGGAGTTCCGCTCCCTGGGGATGTGGGCTATCTTCCAGTGAGTCAGACTACTTAGCAGCTTCATTGCCTCCATATAGAGGTGTAACAGGGACTGGGACTTTACCCTGTACTTCCCATTAATCTGCCTTACCATGAGTTCACTATCCGAAAATATCTCCACCCGCTTAACCCCCCTGGCCAGGGACCTCTTAAGGCCCTCCAGTAAGGCCCTATACTCCGCCACGTTGTTGGTAGTCTCTCCTATATACTGACCCGCCTCCTCTATGACCTTGTCTCTTTTATCCCTCAAGACTACCCCGATGCCAGCCTTCCCCGGGTTCCCACGGGCCGCCCCATCAACGTAAAGGACAACCTCCTCTGTCGGGGGCCCGTCTGAGGTAGATGCCACATCAGACCCTAACTTCCCCTTCAGGCAGTCCAAAAGACCTCTCAACCTCTCCCCTGTAATGGAAGGGTCTTTGGCCCTAAGGGTCTCCATGTCCACACTCAGGAAGACCAGTTCCAGTACCTCCAGGTCTGTAGTGCCCATGTCCAGTGGTCTAAATTATATTTGACAGGAGGGTAACAATCAATTAAAGATTAGGGGGCAGGAACAGGGATCAGGGTCTAGGGGTCAGGGGGCAGGGGTTAGGGGTTAGGGGTTAGGGGTTAGGGGTTAGGGGTTAGGGGTTAGGGAAAGAATAAAGAATACAGTAGTCAGAATTCAGAATACTAACTATTGAAGACTTTGGACTAAAAAATAGACTGTGGACTATGGACTATGGACTAAAAAAAGTCCAAAGTCTATAGTCCATCACCTACTACTGAATTCTGACTTCTGAATTCTTAATTCTGGCCCCTGGCCCCTAATCTATGACTCTACTCTACTACCACGACATATTCCTCAAGCACGATACCGGAGGGTTCCACCCCGAATCTCCCAGGAGGCTGGAGGCTATCCTCACCCACCTGAAGGCGACAGGACTATGGGATAAACTCCGTGTGGAGACGCCCAGGAAGGCCACAGAGGAGGATATTGCCCTTGTTCACAGTCAGGAATACATCAACGCTGTAAAAGAGATGGCCAGGAGGGGGGGCGGCCAGTTAGACCCGGATACCGTAGTCTCCAGGGACTCTTATGAGGCGGCCCTTTACGCCGCAGGGGCGCTTGTAGATGCTACGGACGCCGTTATGGCAGGTAAGGCCACAAACGCCTTTTGCATGGTGAGGCCCCCCGGCCACCATGCCACCCCCACCAGGGGAATGGGTTTTTGTCTCTTTAATAACGTAGCCATAGCCGCCCGCCACCTCCTATCCAGGCACCACCTCCAGAGGGTACTCATCCTGGACTGGGACTGCCACCACGGCAACGGGACACAGGAGGCCTTCTACGAGGAGCCAAGAGTCCTCTACATCTCACTGCACCGCTGGCCCTTCTACCCCGGCACAGGCAGTCAGGGGGAGACAGGCACAGGTCCAGGAAAGGGCTTCACCCTGAACGTCCCCCTGGACTGGAATATCTCAAGAGAAGAATACCTGGAGGTCTTTGAGAAGGTGCTGAAGGGGCAGGCAAAGGACTACCGCCCCGAATTTGTGCTCATCTCCGCCGGTTTTGATACCTATGCAGAAGACCCCATTGCAGGACTGGGCCTTGAGGCGGAGGATTTTAGAAGACTCACAGAGCTAACCATTGAAGTAGCCAGAGAGTCCGCCTCGGGCAGGATAGTCTCATGTCTGGAAGGGGGGTACAGCCTGGAAGGTCTACCCCTCTGCGTGGAACACCACCTGAGGGCACTATTAAAACAGGGGCCAGGGGTCAGAGGCCAGGGAACAGAAAACAGGATGTAGGGGCAGGGTTTACCCCTGCCCAATGTAGAGGCAGATACGCAGGTCTGCCCCTACGTGTTTGCCTTGACTTTTCCTGCGGCAACCAGTGCGTTGAGTTTTTTCGCAAGCTGGGACTTCTTCCTTGAGACGGTACCCTTATTTATAATCCCCCTGGAGACCGTGTGATCCAGTAGCTTAACGGTAAGACGGAACTGCTCCCTTACGGCCTCAACATCCCCTGCCTGCAGGGTTGCTGAGAACCTCTTTAACTGGGTCTTCAGGGCTGATTTAGCACTCCGGTTCCTCAGCCTCCTCTTTACGTCCTGTTTCAGCGTCTTAAGCGCTGATGGTGTATGTGGCATACTACCTCCTTTTAGATGAGAATTTAACAGACCCTGAAGGCGTTGTCAATGAGCATATTTTGTCTTGGGGCGTACTTCCCGCCCGAGGCGGACTTGCAGCCTTGCTTTTACCTGCTATGGATGTTATATTTGAATTCTAAAGGTAAAAACTATGCAGATATTATATTACCCAGAACCTGCCCTCCGTAAGAAGGCTACGCCGATAAAGGATATAAACCAGTCCGCCTCAGGCGGAGGGGATTATCAGGAAAAGGCCGAAAGTATGCTGGAGCTTATGTATGAGGCCTGTGGGGTTGGCCTCGCCGCTAACCAGGTGGGCTGGCTTGAACGCCTGATAGTAAAGGATGAGACGGGGGAACGTACGGGGGAGAGGGTCTTTATTAATCCAGAGATAATCCATAGCGAGGGTGAGACCCTGGAAGAGGAGGGGTGCCTCAGCCTGCCGGGTGTCCTGGGAAAGGTGAGCAGGTCCCAAAAAGTGGTGGTGGTGGCCTTCACTCTCAAGGGAGAAAGATTGGAGATGGAGGTGGAAGACCTCCCGGCCAGGGTCTGGCAGCACGAGATAGACCACCTCAACGGTACCCTGATTATTGACAAGATGACCCCTGCCAGCCGCCTGACGGTCTCCAGGAGACTAAAAGAACTTGAAGAGATGTACAGAGAAACAGTAGATAGTAGTCAGTAGCCAGTAGTCAGGGATAAATCTTTTTCCTACCTACTATCTACTATCTACTATCTACTAGCTACTTGCTACTGTCTACTAACCCAAAATGAACCTTGTTTTCTTAGGCACACCCTCTTTTGCCCTCCCCAGCCTCAAGGGCCTGGCCCTGTCTAACCATCAGATTTCTGCCGTAGTTACCCAACCCGATAGGCCGAGGGGGCGTAGCGGTCATCCCCTGCCGCCACCGGTCAAGGAACTGGCACTGGAGTCAGGGCTACGGGTACTCCAGCCTGACAGCGTCAATGAAGAGCCTTTCCTGGTGGAGCTAAGGGGCCTGGCCCCAGACATCATAGTGGTAGTGGCGTTCGGGCAGAGGCTCTCAAGGGCCTTTATTGAGCTACCCAAAATCTGCTGTATAAACCTCCATGCCTCACTATTACCCAAATACCGGGGGGCCGCCCCTATAAATTGGGCCATCATAAGGGGTGAGACCCAGACCGGGGTCACTGTCTTACGGGTGGCGGAAAAGATGGACAGCGGGGATATAATAGCCCAGGATTTCGTGGAAATAGACCCTGAGGAGAACGCAGGAGAGCTGGAGGAGAGACTTGCCCACATCGGGGCCAACCTGCTAACGAAGGTGGTGGATGGCTTTGAACTCTCCAACGTCTGCTTC
>Ga0155418_1133_pt1 | contig 17343 bp, 17 predicted proteins | sample RifCSPhighO2_02_FD_106386 | JGI IMG/M metagenome (GOLD analysis project Ga0155418, IMG submission 106386) | Planctomycetes bacterium RIFCSPHIGHO2_02_FULL_52_58
TAAGATTATCCAGCCAACGGGGGCTCCTCAGTTATCTCCGCACCTATTATCTCTGCATACTCTTTGACCTGGGGAGGCTCACCATTGAGAGGCTACTGGAGGAGGTGTATAAAGACTTTAAGGGTACGTCCTTAAATACCCTATGGGAAGTATACAAGGAGATGCACCTCATTGGGGGCATAGAGGAGGTTATTCAGGCCCTGCGGAGTAAGGGCCACACAATTGCCATTATAAGTAGTGGGGTACCCGATTTTCTGGTCAGGGATTTGGCCCTTGAGCTAGGGGCAGACATGGGTTTTGGTATAGATATAGGGTTCCTTGACGATTCCCTATCCGGGACGGTGGGAGGGGAGTTGAGCACCTTCACTGGAAAAGAGTCCCTCATAAAAGAACTTGCCAGGCAACGAGATGTTGAGTGGAAGGAGGTGGTAGTTATAGCCGATGACCCCAATAACCTCTCCATCATGGAGAAGGCGGGTCTTAGTATAGGCGTAAACGCCTCCTTTCTTGTGAGAAAGAAGGCCGACTGCCTGGTGGACGGAAACGACCTGAGAGAGTTGTTGAATTATATAAATGGTTGTGGAGAGGTAAACCAGGGGAAGGAGTTCCTCCAGGAAGTAAGGAGGAAGTTGGTACACGTGTGGGCCGGGGCCATGCCCTTTCTCGCAAACATTGCCTTCTTCCCCACCATAAACTTCTTAGTCTTATTGGTGGTGCTTTATACCCTTTCTGAGGTGGGACGGCTAAATGGGAGGCTGGTACCTCTGTTAGGCCCTATAACCGTGGCGTGCATTAGGAAAGGGGAGAGGCGGGGGTTTATTACTGGACCGATTACCATGGCCATTGGCGTGATAATGTCCCTTTTACTCTTTCCTGCCCAGGTGGCCCTGGTGGTAATATGGATACTGGCCTTTGCAGACACCGCAGCTACCCTTATAGGAAAGACCTGGAAGGGACGGCCGCTCCCCTACAATCGTTCCAAGAGTGTGATGGGCTCTCTGGCCTTTTTTCTAGTGGCCTATCTCTGTTCCCTCCTCTGTCTTTCTCCCATATCTGCCCTGCCTGTAGCCCTGACTGCTTCCTTCCTTGAGTCTTTACCGCTAAAGGACGATAATATCTCCACGCCCCTTGGGTCTGGGGTAGTACTAATGTTCTTTACGGGTTGAACCACCTGAAAGGTGAGGGTACCTTGCGCATACTGGGGATAGACTACGGTAGAAAGAGGATGGGGTTGGCCCTGAGCGACCCGCTGGGCCTGACCGCCCAGGGGCTTGAGACGTTGGAGTGCAGGGGGTCAGAAGAGGATATGGAAGAGCTGTCCCGGCTGATACGTGAGAAAGGGGTTGAAGAGATAGTGGTGGGCCTCCCCAAGAGGATGGACGCCAGTCTGGGAAAGGAGGCCCAGGAGGTGCTTCGTTTTGTAGAAGACCTCAAGGTCAAGATTAACCTGCCCGTCCACATGGTAGATGAGAGACTAACCACGGCAGGTGCCCACAAGATTATGAAGGAAGGGGGGCTTTCCAGGAAAGAAAGGACTAAAAGGGCCGATACGATAGCGGCCCAGACTATCCTACAAATTTACCTGGACAAAAGGAGGAAGGGGTTATGAAAGAAAAGGTAATACTCAAGCAGGGCGACATTACGGGGATGGAAGTAGATGCAATCGTAAACGCCGCCAACCTTGAGCTAATAATGGGGGGAGGAGTGGCAGGAGCTATCCATAAGAAGGGAGGCCCTTCTATCCAGGAGGAGTGCAATAAACTCGCCCCTATCCCGCTGGGGGAAGCGGCTATTACGGGGGCAGGAGCCCTTAAGGCCAAGTACGTCATCCATGCCGCCAGTATGGGCCTTAAAGGCCCCCTCACCACCAGGGAGTCCCTCCTCAATTCTGTAAAGAATTCCCTAAAAAGGTCTGAAGAGAAGAAGATAAAGAGCATTGCCTTCCCTGCCATAGGGACCGGAATAGCTGGCTTCCCAAAGGAACAGTGTGCCCAGATAATGGTAGATACAATACTGGAACACCTGAGAAAGGGAAGCTCCCTGGAAAAGGTCTATATAGTCTTCTTCAAGGGGAATATCCAGGAGGCTTTTGAAAAATATCTGGCTACTGTAAAGTAGGGGCCAGGGGCTAGGGGTCAGCAGTAGCTAGGTAGCCGCAACCTTTAGGTTGCGTTGTTTCTCGCAGGCTAAAGCCTGCGGCTACTGGTTACTATCTACTGCTTGCTCTCTGGTTGCCTTCTTGCCAAGTTTTCTGTAAACGGCCAGTTCCTTTTCTGCCTCCCCGGTCAGCCCTACCTTCTGAAGGACCGTTGCCAGGGCCTGGTGGGCACTGGCCAGTTCTGGGTCTACGCCTATAGCCCTTCGGTACTCGGTGATAGCCGCCTCAAGTTGTCCGTGTTCTTCATAGAGTTCTGCCAGGTGGAGGTAGGCATCCACCAACTCGGGATGGATTTCCGTGGCCTTCTGGAGGTGGAAGATTGCCTCCCGGGTCAACCCTCCCTTGGCCAGGGTTAACCCAAGGTTTTTGTGGGCCTCAGCCAGGTTGATGCTGGCTACGGCGTCCTGTGGCCTGAGGGCAAGCACCTCTTCGTACTCCCTGATGGCCTCCCTATGGCTATCCATGGAATCATAAGCCAGGCCCAGATACAGGTGGGCCTCAGCGTAGTTGGGCTCCAGTTCCACGGCCTTCTTGAACTCTTTAATTGCCTCCTCCGGCATCCCCTTCTCCCCATATACCATACCCATCATATAGTGGGGTTCTGCCATCTTGGGGTAGGTGTTTACTACCACCTTAAGCTCGGTGACGGCCTCGTCCAGCATGCCCTTTCTGGAGTAGGCCAGCCCCAGGGAGGCGTGAGCACTGGCAGAACGGGGGTTATCTTCTGTTGCCCTCTTGTACTCCTGGAGGGCCTCTTCAGATTTTCCTTGCTTCTCATAGGCCTGTCCCAGGAGGATGCGGGCCTGGGTATTTTTGGGGGAGACCTCCAGGGCCTTCTTTAGTTCTACGATAGCCTCTTCCACCTCTCCTGAATCTAAGAGCTGCGAGCCCAGAGACAGGCGGTCCCTCGGCTCGGGTTGACAACCTGCAAGGAATAAAAACAGTAGGCAGTAGGTAGTAAGTAGTAGGCAATAGGCAGTATTTACCCCATACTCCTTACTGCTTACTTCATGCAGAGTGGCCCGCATTGCATTCATTCCAGTTGGAAGCAATTTTCTAGATGCTCCTTTCCGTCGATTCCAGCCTCCTGGAGCATGAGCCTGTGGAAGGAGAAATCTCCAAACCCTTTTAGCGAATGGCTGTCCGTGTTAAAGGCCAGTTTGACACCCTTTTCCAGGCATCTGCGTAGAAAAATGGAATTGGGGTCAAGGGAGTGGGCATTCACCTCAAGGGCTACCCCCCTGGAGAGGGCCTTATCAATAATGACGTCGTGGTAACGGCTCGGCACCGCTATGCCTGCCTTCCTCAGACCCCTGGTGGGGTGGGCCAGGATGTCTATATCTTGCTCCAGGGCCTTCATGGTGAGCGACAAGAACTCTTCCTGTATTACCTCTTCCTTTTTCCTCTTTTTTAGGGAAGGGATGACGTGGACTGCCCCTATGACCACATCAAAATTCCCCCGGTAGTCCCAGTCAAAGATAAATTCCCCATCAGGCATCTGCTCCAGCTCAATGCCAGCCCTTACCCCGTATTTTCTGTAAGGCTCCAGGTCTGAGAGATATTTCTCTAGACGGTATGCCCTATCTTTAAGTAGGGGCTGGAGGTTTATCTTTCCTGTCTGCCGTCTCAGTCCCTCTCTCTCGTTCTGTTCAAAGTAGATGTCGTTGCTGTGGTCCGTTATAGCGAAGCACCTTAGTCTGGCCTTACGGGCATAGAGCAGGTAATCCTCTACTGTTACCAGGTCTGCACAGGCAGACCAGTACGTATGGACATGGCAATCAGTATCAAATATCAAATCCTTCTCTCCTGGGAGACAGAAAGGGTGTTATTAGGCTGTGTGGAGTATATGGACACAGGTAAATTTTTGGCTTTAATCTCTTTTTATTTCACTAATTTGTGCTACTTATCTTTGTGAGCGATACCCAGTTCCTTCATTATCTTCTTCATATCCTCCCAGCACTTGGGCTTATCATTGGGGTTTCTGAGGAGATAGGCGGGGTGGAAGGTGGGCATAAGTTTTATACCCGCCTCAGGCGGATAGTCAAGGAATCGTCCGCGTAAGGAACCGATGGGTTCCCTGGTCTGGAGCAGCCCCTGGGTGGCACAGTTCCCTAGGGTACAGATGACCTTGGGCCTTATCCATGCAATCTGCCACTTGAGATAAGTCTCAGAACATATAAGCATCTCGTCCGGCCTCGGCGTGCGGTTCTCAGGGGGACGACACTTTACCATGTTGGCGATATACACCACCTGACGGGTGAGCTTCATGGCCTCAATAATCTTCGTGAGCAGTTGACCCGCCCTCCCCACAAAGGGTTCTCCCTGCTGGTCTTCGTCATAACCAGGGCCTTCTCCGACAAACATCAACTCCGCAAAGGGGCTTCCTACCCCGAAGACCACCCTGGTGCGGGACTGACTGAGACGGCATTTTATGCAGGTAGAGGCCACCTTCCCCAGTTCGGCAAGTCTTTCCGCCCTGTCGTCTCTTTCTGTATCTTTTGAAGCGGCATAAGACGCAGGAGGCTCTTTTATCTCCTCAGGGGCAGACCGTACCTCTGACGGGTTCACCACAGGTAATATTTTCTTGGGCGGATATTTTGGCAAGGATTCTATGCCGAAGGCCTTTTCAAGAAGGAGCCTCTGTTTTACCTCTCTCGTAAGCCTTAGTAGTTCTTCCTGGGAACTCAAGCTGGAATTGTTTACGGCCCCTCTTCCAGGGCCTTCTCTATCTCTTTCACCACCACCCCCTGCACCTCTTCAATGGTACCCTGCAGTTCGCACCCTGCGGCCCCCTTGTGTCCCCCTCCGCCGAACTTCTGGGCTACACGGTTCACGTCCACGCCGTCCCTGGAGCGCAGACTCACCTTCACCTTGTTAGGCTCTCCCAGTTCCCTGAGGAGCACCCCCACCGAAACCCCCTCTACGGAGGCAGGTATATCGGGGAAGTCCTGGGTATCTATGGAGGGTGTACGGGCCTCCTTCATCATCTCTCTCGTGAGCCATATGGTGGCAATCCTCTTGCCTCCAAAAAACTTCATGGTCTCAGTGGCCCTTGCGGCGAGCTGGAGTTGGCCATAGGTGTTGGCCTTGTAGAGGTGGTTGCCTATCTCCGTGGGGTCCGCCCCACAGTCAATGAGGTGGGCGGCCGCCCTCAGGGTCTTTGAGGTGGTATTCGGGTTGGTAAAACGGTTGGTATCAGTAACGATCGCCACGTACAGGGCCTCGGCTATACGGGGGGTAATCTTCCACCCTGCCGACCTGAGGAGGTCGTAGACCATCTCCCCGGTGGAGCACTTGCCGGTATCTACCCAGTTCACCGTACCAAAATTGCCCCCGTCCGCCTGAGGCGGATGGTGGTCAATGTTTATTACGGGAGTGGGGTCAGAAAAGAGCCGTGCGACCTTCCCTAGCCGATCCTTGACTGGCGTATCTACGGAGATTACCAGGTCAAATCCCTTATCCTTACCAGAGGAGGATAGGACGGCCCCACCTCCAGCGTCCGCCCCTTCTCCGCCTGAGGCGGACTCAAGGGCAGGCTCAGGCGGACTGGCCTCCGCCGTCTTGACCTCTCGTACGGGGACCTCTCTGACCAGGAACTTGTAGACCCTAGGGATGGGGGAATCGTTGATAATAGCAGGGTCTTTGCCCAAATCCTTCAAGGCATAATACAGGGCCAGTTCAGAGCCCAGGGCGTCCCCGTCCAGGCGTATATGAGAGGTCAGCAGGGTCTTACTAGATCTATCTATCAGTCTTTTTATGCTCTTTAAGGTGTTCTTCATCTTATCAAAACATTTTATCATTAAAAGTATACGGTGTCAAAAGAACGGTGTTATGTCAGACCAGAAAATCACTTGAACTTTTCCCATGAGACGGTATAATCAACGGCAAGGCTGGGGGGAGGGATTTAAAAAAATGAGTGTGGCGGTGCCACCTTGTCAGAACGCCTGTCCTACCCACACTAACGTAGCCGAATACATCCGGCTAATCCTGGAAGGCGATTTCTACGGGGCATGGAAGGTCAACCGGGTAGCCAACGTCTTCCCCAGTATCTGCGGACGGGTCTGCGTCCACTATTGCGAGAGCGCCTGCAAGAGGCAGTACATAAAACCCAGGGACGGAGAGAAATTCTCCCGCGAACCTGTGGCCATCAGGGGGCTAAAGAGATTCATCACAGATAACCTCCACCCCGACTACGTAGAGAGGTTCCTGGCAGAAACCCTACCAATAAAGAAGAACAGCAAGTCCGTAGCAATAATAGGCGCTGGTCCCGCGGGGCTTGCCGCCGCCAATGACCTTATACTCTCGGGCTGTGAGGTAGTGGTGTTTGAGGCCCTGCCTGAGCCTGGCGGGATGTTAAGGGTGGGCATCCCCTCCTACCGCCTGCCCATCAGCATAATAACGGAAGAGATAAACATACTAAAGAGACTAGGGGTAGAGATCAAACTCAACACCGCCCTGGGGCGGGATATACAATTAGATGGCCTGAGAAAGGACTTTGATGCCGTATTCGTTGCCGCCGGGGCCCACAGGCCCAAACTCATGAAGGTCAAGGGTGAAGAACTGGAAGGGGTCTTTCCAGGCATCGTGTTCCTAAGGAAGCTCAGCCTGGGTGAGCCTGTGGACGTCAGGGGTAAGTCAGTGGCCGTAATCGGCGGTGGTTTCACCGCAGCCGATGCGGCCAGGAGCGCCATCAGGATGGGGGCCAGGGCATTCATCCTCTACCGAAGGGGTAAGGAAGAGATGCCTATGGACGAACTAGAACAGATAGCCCTACTCAAAGAGGGTATACCAGTTTATTACCTGGTGGCTCCCGTAGAGATAATAGGCCAGGGCGGTAAGAAAGTGGCCAAACTGAAATGCGTAAAGATGGAACTGAAAGAGGAAGAAGGGGCCAAATCTCAGAAAGGTGGGCGGCGTGTACCAGTCCCCGTCCAGGACAGCGAGTTTGAGATAAACGCCGAGGTAGTGGTCCCAGCCGTTGCCCAGGAGCCAGACCTCACCGCCTTTCCTCTGAACTTTAACTTCGTAACCGGCCGCCAGGGCTACAGCACTAACGTAGAGGGGGTGTTCGCAGCGGGTGACTTCCTTGCCGGCACCACCAGCGTCATAGAGGTCATTGCCCAGGCCCACGAGGCCTCCATTGAGATACTCAAGTTCCTCGGACAGGATCCCAGGTTACCCAGCCTGCCTCCCAAACCCAGGAGGCTGGATAATTCACCCTGGTATTCTGAAGACCCGGAGAGACTCCGCCGCGAAAAGGTCTACGGCGGGTGGCTAGGCCCCTCCGGACAGAGGTTCCAGGAGGTGGAGGACAGCATGTCCAGGGAGCTTGCTATTTACGAGGCCACCAGGTGTCTACAATGCGATTACTTCATAGACATAGACAAGGCGTCCTGTCATCGTTGCGGCAGATGTGTGGAGAGCTGTCCACAGGAGGCGCTGGAACTGGTGCTTCAAGAGACTACCGAGGGTCAACCAGGGACCTGGTTTAGCAACGGTAAGTGGTATACGGAAGACTCGGGGGTTCACACTACGCCAGAACTCTGCATCCAGTGCGGCACATGCCTGAGGGCCTGTCCTCACCAGAACATCTCCTTTGTCCGCCAGAGATGATGTACTTGTAAGTAGGGGCGACCCGCCCTACACCACAAGGGTGCAGGGCAAAAGTGCAGGACAAAGCCCTGTACCTGATTGGTACAGGGCCGGGCCACCCCTACAAACTTCGCCTCCCTGAAGCCCCTTGAAACTGGTTTTTTGTGTGCTATTATAGGATTGTCATCGTACCGTTTTTAGGTAATCCCTGGAGAAGATGGAATGTTCAAGATAGTAGCAAAGGAGAAACTCTCAGACGTTATCTACCGCACTGTAGTAGAGGCCCCCAAGATAGCCAGAAAGCGGAAGGCAGGCCAATTTGTCGTCGTCAAGATAGACGAGCAGGGGGAACGCATACCTTTAACCATCTCTGACGCAGACCCAGAGGCCGGGACTATAAGCATTGTCTTCCAGACGGTAGGCTATACCACCAAGCAGTTGAGCACCTTGAAGGTAGGGGACCACATCCTGGACATCGCAGGCCCCATGGGCCATCCCACCCCCGTCAAAAATTACGGTACGGTCGTCAGTATTGGAGGCGGGCTAGGTACGGCCCTGGGTAGACCCATCACCGAGGCCCTCTACAAGGCAGGTAACCACGTAATTGCCATTATCAGTGCCCGTAACAAGTCCCTCGTGATGTTTGAGGAGGAGATGAGGAAAATCAGCCACGAACTCCTGATAGCCACCGATGACGGCTCCGCAGGATTCCACGGCTTCCCTACCCAGTTATTACAGAAACTCATTGACGAAGGACGGAAGATAGACCTCGTGGTCTGCGTAGGCCCCGTACCACTGATGGCCGCCGTAAGCAAAGTCACCAAGCCCTATGGTCTCAAGACTATCGTAAGCCTGAACCCCATCATGGTGGATGCTACCGGGATGTGCGGCGCCTGCAGGGTGACCGTGGGGGGAGTAACGCGTTTTGGCTGTGTGGACGGCCCTGAGTTTGACGGCCACCAGGTGGACTACGACGAACTAATGAAGAGGCTCAAGACATATACAGAGCGGGAGCAGGAGATGAACCAGCGGTTTGCCGGCCAGTTCCAGGAGGTAAAGAGATGAAAGACCCCACTGTATGTGAAGAAGGGCACAACCTGAAACAGCAAAAGGCCCCCAGGCAACGCATGCCTGAGCAGGACCATCATCAAAGGATAAAGAACTTCAGCGAGGTACCCCAGGGTTACACCCCTGAGCTTGCCAGACTGGAGGCCAGCCGCTGTCTCCAGTGCAAGAAGCCCCTCTGCCGTGCAGGCTGTCCCGTAGGTATAGACATACCGGCCTTCATCAAACTCATCGCAGAGGGAGACTACGTAGGGAGCGCCAGGAAGCTGAAAGAATACAACAGCCTCCCCGCCGTATGCGGCAGGGTCTGTCCACAGGAAGACCAGTGCGAAAAGGTGTGCATAGTGGCCAAGAAGTTCACCTCCGTGGCCGTAGGCAACCTGGAGCGCTTCGCCGCAGACTATGAGAGGACTAACGGGGCAGTAAGTATACCTGAACTGCCGGAGCCTTCCGGTTACAAGGTGGCCGTAGTGGGTTCCGGCCCTGCCGGGCTCAGCGCCGCAGGAGAATTGGTGAAGAAGGGGCACGAGGTGGTGATATTTGAGGCCCTCCATAAGGCCGGTGGGGTGCTAGTGTACGGTATCCCGGAATTCAGACTCCCCAAGGCAATCGTGGAGTCTGAGATAGAATACCTCAAAAAACTGGGCGTAAAGATAGAGCTAAACTCAGTCATAGGGAAGATGGAGACGGTGGACGAGTTGCTTGGAAACGGCTTTGACGCCGTCTTTGTGGCCACTGGTGCAGGACTCCCCCTATTCATGGGTATCCCCGGGGAGAACTTCTGCGGCGTTTATTCTGCCAACGAGTACCTCACCAGGGTAAACCTGATGAAGGCATACGATAATGGCCATGTAACCCCTATCCTAAAAAGGAAACGGATTGCAGTGATAGGCGGCGGTAACGTCGCCATGGATGCCGCCAGGACCGCCCTGAGGATGGGCACGGAAGAGGTCTACATCGTCTACCGCCGCTCCAGGACAGAGATGCCCGCAAGGATAGAGGAGGCAAAACACGGGGAGGAGGAGGGCCTACGGTTCCACCTCCTGACCAACCCCGTGAGGATACTCGGAGACGAAAAGGGCTGGGTGAAGGCCCTTGAGTGCACAAAGATGGAACTGGGAGAGCCTGACGCCTCAGGCCGTCGCCGCCCGGTCCCCGTACCCAACTCCGAGTTCCTGCTGGACGTGGACTGCGTAATAATCGCCATAGGTACCAGTGCACATCCCCTAATCCCCATGACCACCCCCGGGGTGAAGGTCAACCCCAAGGGCAACATCATAGCCGACGAAAAGAATGGACAGACTACCCAGGAAGGGGTATTCGCTGGTGGCGACATCGTCACCGGGGCGGCCACAGTCATACTGGCCATGGGTGCAGGCAAGCAGTCCGCACAGGCCATTGATGAGTACGTAAGGAAAAAGAGGCCAGCCCGTACCTCCGCTCACCGGTAACAAGGAGTGGTGCGTATGCAACTCGTAATAAATGGAGAACGAGGCGACTATCCAGAAGGTCTAACAATCCAGGCCCTCCTCAACAGGTTAGGCATCGCCCAGCGTCCCGTAGCGGTGGAAATCAATAAGAAGATAGTACCCAAGCTAGAGCACTCCACCAGAGGACTAAAAGAAAACGACACCCTTGAGATTGTCACCTTTGTAGGGGGCGGGTAATCCCATAAAATTACCACTCTATGAGACCTCTGAAAAAGTAACTTTAACCCTATGTGTCATTCTGATCCGCCTGAGGCGGAGAAGAATCTAGTGCAGGAGAGGTTAGTCGGTGGAGCAAGTTCTAATAAAGCAAACGGCTGGAGACAAACTTAAGTTAGGCAAATACGAGTTCACCTCCAGACTCTTTGTCGGCACGGGGAAGTACCCCTCCATGCCGATAATGAAGGAGGCCCTGGAGGCCAGCGGGGCAGAGGTGGTAACGGTGGCGGTAAGGAGGCTCAACCTTAAAGACCCTAAGGGTGAGTCCCTGCTGGACCACATAGACACCAAACGCTACACCATCCTTCCCAACACTGCCGGCTGTTACAGTGCCGAGGAGGCCGTAAGGACCGTCTACCTGGCCAGGGAGGCCGGCTTCTCTGATATGATTAAACTGGAGGTACTGGCGGATGAACGCACGCTCCTCCCGGACCTGCTAGAGACCCTCAAGGCCACAGGGCAGTTGGTAAAGGAAGGCTTCACCGTACTGGTCTACACCTCAGACGACCCAATCATCGCAAAAAAGCTGGAGGAGGCCGGGGCCACCAGCGTGATGCCCGCAGGTTCCCCCATAGGTTCAGGGCAGGGCGTACTGAACAAGAACAATATCAGGATTATACTGGAGAACGCCAGGGTACCCATCATAGTGGACGCCGGCGTAGGTACTGCCTCCGACGTCTCCATAGCCATGGAGCTGGGCTGTGAGGGGGTCCTCCTCAACACAGGGATAGCCCACGCAAAGGACCCCGTAAAGATGGCCAGGGCCATGAGACTTGCCTGCGAGTCAGGACGCCTCGCCTATCTTGCAGGGAGGATACCCAAGAGACTCTACGCCAATGCCTCCAGCCCCGAGAAAGATTTCTAGGATATAAATCCCATCATGCTCACCAAACGCATCATCCCCTGTCTCGACGTCAAAGCAGGCCGGGTTGTAAAAGGCACCAGGTTCCTTAATCTCAGGGACGCCGGCGACCCCGTGGAGATTGCGGCCTTCTACGATAAGGAAGGGGCCGATGAGATAGTCTTCCTGGACATCACCGCCTCCCACGAGGAGAGGGACATAATAATAGACGTGGTGGCCAACACCGCCTCCGAGGTCTTTATACCCCTGACCGTAGGTGGGGGAATTAGGACAATAGAAGACATCCGCCGCCTCCTCAGGGCCGGGGCAGATAAGGTATCCATAAATACGGCAGTCGTAAAAGACCCTGACTTAATCAATCGGGCCTCCAGACGTTTCGGGAGTCAGTGCATAGTGGTGGCCATAGACGCCAGGAGAGTCGGTAGCACCGACGGGCGTCTAGGGTGGGAGGTCTATATAAACGGGGGACGCACCCCCACAGGGAGAGATGCAATTGCCTGGGCCAAAGAGGCGGAGGCAAGGGGTGCGGGAGAGATACTCCTTACCAGTATGGACTGCGATGGCACCAAGGACGGTTACGATTATGAACTCACCCGCATGGTCTCCGAGTCCATTCACCTCCCAGTAATTGCCTCAGGAGGCGCAGGCGAGCTTGAACATTTTTATGAGGTACTCACCAGAGGCAAGGCCGACGCCGCCCTCGCCGCCTCCGTGTTTCACTACAAGACCTTCTCCATCTCCCAGGTAAAATCCTTCCTGATGGAAAGAAACCTCATAGTACGCCCCAGCATTGTCATCACATATTAGCCTGAACAGGCCAACAAAACAAAGTTAGTTTCTAAAAAAATTACGAAATTTGTCAGAATTAGCTTGACACAGCTTGTGTTTTTGTTACAATCTGGCCAAAATTCAATTAGTGAACCTGAAACGGCGAAAGGAGGTGAATTCTAATGAAGAAGAAAGGCGGAAAAAAGAAGTAAGCTTACACTAGGAAACCTAAAAACGGCGAAAGGAGGTGAATTCTAGTGAAGAAGAAAGGTGGAAAAAAGAAGTAAGCTTCTACTAGGAAACCTAAAAACGGCGAAAGGAGGTAAATGCTAGTGAAGAAGAAAGGCGGAAAAAAGAAGTAAGCTTCCACCCTGGGCGAAGAAGGTTTTTGAAAAGACCTTCTTCGCCCAATTTTTTTTAACCCCACCAGACCCAAAATCCTTCCAAAGATTTTTGTGAAATATTATGAGACCTCTGCAAAACTCCATATTTATATAGTCCAGTAGGAGCACGGCGCGCCGTGCCCCTACCACTCCCTCCCTTTATACAATACAACTTTTCCCCCTATTTGACTTAGTTAACATAGCAAACTAGAATGGCCTTTAGACTCCTCCAGAAAGATGCAGACAAGACCTATGAGACTGGGACCACTGGAAGACGGTCAGAGGGTTATCATAATCGGCGGCGGGCCTGCCGGGAGTAGCTGTGCCATCGCCCTCAAGAACCTGGGCAGGAAACTGGGCAGGGACATAGACGTTGTCCTTTACGAAGGGACGCAGTACGGGCCTGACAGTATAAAACGGGTGGGTGTACTGGCCCCGCCACTCGTGCAGACGCTGGAGAACACCCTCGGAGTAAATTTCCCCTGCCAGCTGGTGGCCAGAAAGATAGTGGGCTACTATCTCCACTCAGGCAGATACAGCATCAGGCTCTACATGGGAGGGAACCTCTCATACGTGGCCCATAACGTGGCCTTAGACGCCTACCTGCTTGGGATGGCCAGCCGTATGGGAGTAAGAGTCCTGTCTGGAAGGGTAAAAGATATAAAGATAAACCACCATGAGGTGTCCGTAGAAGGGGAATCTGGGGGGACGCGTGGGGACGTCCTTGTGGGGGCCTTTGGGTTAGATTCCTTCACGGCTGGTCTACTGGAGAAAGTTACCCCTTATCGCAGACCCAGGGCACTGTACTCCATCATGGCAAAGATCCCGGCCCCGGTGGAGTATCTCTTGGGGTGTGAGGATTACATACACGTCTTTTTACCCTCCATGGGAGAAGTGGAATTCGGTGTAGTGACCCCAAAACTCACCCACTTTATCGTAAACATTGCCGGTAGACGGGTGAGCCATGAGGCACTGAGGAGGTTCCTCGCCCTCCCGGAAGTTGCGAGACTTATCCCCACAGATGCTCTTGCGGCCTGGTCTACCTCAGGTGGATTGGTATCCCCTCCCATACCCTTCCCATTGGAACCTGCCAGGAACAGTTATGGCGACAGGTACGTTACTGTGGGGGATGCGGCGGGGCTGGTCAGGGCCTACAAGGGTAACGGCATCAATGCCGCCTGCGTTACCGGGGCGAAGGCCGCAGAGGTCATGCTGACTGCTGGCATATCCCACGAGGCATTCCTCTACCATTACTTCCATGCCTTCTCGGACATAATCAAGGACTTGCCATACGGACGTGCCGTCCGCAGGCTGGTCCTCTTCGGAGAGGGCTATGGCCTACTCCCCCTGGTCCTCTACGCCGCAGGAAAGGACAGGACACTGGTAAACGTACTCATAGACTTCCTGTCAGGCCACAAGACCTATCACAGGATACTGAAGGACTGGGGCGGTGTGGAGCTCATCTACAGGTTCTTAAAGGGCCTCCTACCCTGGATGCCACCAGCCAGGGTAGAGGCAACGAAACCTGCCGCTGAGGCCACCATGGGTAGGCTCGCTCCCAGATAATCGTAGGGGCACGGCGCGCCGTGCCCCTACAAAAAGGTAATGACATACGATCCAGAAGAACACCACCGCCGTTCCATCCGATTAAAGGGGTACGATTATTCCCAAGCGGGGGCGTATTTTGTAACGGTATGCACGCATGACAGGGCATGTGTTTTTGGTGATGTGGTAGATGGTGAGATGCGGTTGAATGAATACGGGGCAATTGTCAAAGATGAATGGTTAAGGACGGATACATTGCGAGGAAATGTGGTGATAGATGAATATATTATTATGCCAAATCATATACACGGTATCGTCATAATTATGGGTAATGGTAGGGGCATGGCGCGCCGTGCCCCTACATTGGAATCCTTTAGCAGGCCGGTGGCAGGGTCTCTGTCTACAATTATGCGTTCATTTAAATCTGCTGCCACCAAAGAAATCAATAAAATGAGCGGGGCGCCTAATCTCCCTGTCTGGCAACGGAACTATTACTAACACGTCGTCAGAAATGAGGATAAATTGAACCGTACCCGTGAATACATCCTGAACAACCCCCTGCAATGGCAATTTGATAGGGAGAACCCCAGGCGTATTCAAGACGAGGCATACGATAATCAGTGGGGGCATTTTGAGGGGATAATATACGGCAAATCGTAGGGGCACGGCATGCCGTGCCCCTACTTGGTAAACAGCTTTGATACCCTCTCGGTTGCCCCCTCCAGACTGGTGAGGACGTAGCCTATGCCCTGCTCATTGACCACGGACCCCGGCCCCCCGTCTTTTGGGTTCAATGGTTCCCGGAAGGCTATCCTCCTGATGTTTTCATCATACTCCGTGAGCTTCTCCTGGCTCAAGACCCCGAGCTTTAACAACCTCTCCTCGTAGCTGGCCCTCCTGGAGCCCTTTTCCGGGGAGCCTTTCTTGAACGACTCCAGTGCGTCCTCCCAGTAATACTTCATATAAATCAGGGAGAGCCCCACCAGTTGGTCCCTCAGGGTCTCAATCTCCCTCTCTGACCAGTTCTTGTGCTGTCTCTCCAGTATGACCCAGAACTCCTCGTGTATCTCCCTGGTGGGCATGTTGGACTTCTTGGAGACCGTCTGTAGAATCTGGGAGAGGCGTTCCTTATCCCTCTGGTTTATGTAGTCCATGGGGTTAGTAACACCCTCTGCCAGCGTGATGCCTGCGTATAGTAAAACAACAAGAAACCAGAACCCTTTCAGTCTCATCTAAATCTCCTTATCCGTATTGTGTGTCTGTGGGGGCACGGCGCGCCGTGCCCCTACCTGTCCCTGCAAAAGGGCAACCCCTCCACCTGAGGCGGATCGCCCCTACAGTTAAAAATGACAGAGGCGTACCCATTACCGTGCCCGCCTCATTCCAGACCATTCTTCCCTCCTGACCTCAACCATTCTCAATCTGGCCTTCCTGGATGGTCTTCGGAGGCGGGAGGCCCTCCTCTCAAAGTAGCGTAACAGGGTCTTTATGCCCTCCACTATCCCGAAGACTGCGAAGGAGGCACCAATGATTTCCAACCAGTCCCACCAGGGGAGGGGTACAGTGTGGAATATCGGATTGAGGAAGGGCACATAAACTATCGCCGCCTGAAGCGGGAAAGAGATGGCACAGGCAATCAAGAGCTGTCTATTGGAAACAAAACTTATCTTATGGAAAGACCCAAAGGTCCTGAAGTTGTAAGCTATGAACTTTTCTACTACCACAAAGAAGGTAAAGGCAACGGTCCTTGCCTCGTCTACGTTCATCCCAAAATAAAATAAGGACAGAGTGGCGGCGGCAACTACAAACCCGACGGCCACCAGATATACGATTATGCCCTTCGTGATGATGCCCTCCCTTGGGTTCCTTGGGGGGCGCTTCATTATCTCTTTTTCGTAGGGCTCCACCCCTAGGGCAAGGGCGGGGAGGCCATCGGTGACCAGGTTGATCCAGAGGAGTTGTACCGGCAGTAAGGGCAGTGGCATGTTCAACAGCATGGCCGCAAAGATGGTGATGACCTCTGCAAAGTTGGAGGAGAGGAGGTAGTACACGAATTTCCTTATGTTCTCATATATACCCCGGCCTTCTTCAATGGCGGCGACTATGGTGGCAAAATTGTCGTCGGCCAGTACCATGTCGCTGGCCTCCTTTGTAACATCGGTCCCGGTTATCCCCATGGCCACGCCTATGTTTGACCTCTTGAGGGCCGGGGCGTCGTTGATGCCATCCCCCGTCATCGCCACCACGTGGCCCATCTTCTTGTACATATCGGTTATCCTTACCTTGTGCTGGGGGGAGACCCTTGCATAGACCCTGACCTCGGGGGCTACCCTGATGTACTCCTCATCGCTTAGGGCGTCCAGTTCCACCCCGGTGAGGAGGGTGCCATCATCCAGGATACCTATCTCTTTAGCCACGGCGGCCGCCGTATCCTTGTGGTCACCGGTTATCATGACCACCCGCAATCCGGCCTCTCTGCACTTCTGGTAGGCCTCCCTTACCTCTGGTCTGGGGGGGTCAATCATCCCCTGTAGCCCCAGGAACACCAGCCCCCTCTCCTCATGAGGCCCATCCTCCAGTTCCTTTCTGGCAAAGGCCAGGACACGCAGGGCCTCGCTGGCAAAGAGGTGGTTTACTGCCAGTATCTGGTTAATATCCTCCTGGGTCAGCCTTGCTACCCCGCCGTCTTTATATATGTGGGTGCAATTGTCTAATACCTTTTCCACGGCGCCCTTTGTGTGCATCAGGGTCTTTCCGTCTGCGGTGCATATCACGGACATCTTTTTTCTCTCGGAGTCAAAGGGTATCTCGTCCAGCCTCTCATGGTCTTTCCTCAGGTCTGGTAGCCCTGCCTTTGCGGCGGATACGAGGAGGGCTATCTCTGTGGGGTCTCCGATGGGTTCTTTGTCCAGGATGGCGTTGTTGCAGAATAGACCGGTTTCCAGGAGGAGTCTTACACCCTCGCCTGTCTCTACTTTTTGTCCATTGTTCAGGAACTCACCGTTTTTATCGTAGCCCTTGCCGGTAACGTCCAGGGTCTTGCCGTATACGAATATCTTCCTGACGGTCATCTCGTTAACGGTGAGGGTGCCGGTCTTGTCCGTACATATTGCCGTGGCAGAGCCGAGGGTCTCCACGGCAGGAAGCTTTCTTACTATGGCGTTTCTTCTGGCCATCTTCGTGAGGCCCATGGCCAGGGTGATGGTAACGACTGCGGGGAGGGCCTCGGGTATGGCCGCTACGGCCAGGGCAACGGCGGTCAGG
>Ga0155418_1068_pt1 | contig 16592 bp, 15 predicted proteins | sample RifCSPhighO2_02_FD_106386 | JGI IMG/M metagenome (GOLD analysis project Ga0155418, IMG submission 106386) | Planctomycetes bacterium RIFCSPHIGHO2_02_FULL_52_58
GACGGCCCTGGAATTGAAACTCGTAGACCCCACTACCGGTCAGCTCACCAGGGGGGTGCAGGCCTGCCTGAAGGGGGAGCTGGGATATGACGTAGAAGGTTATCCGGACTACCGTGGGGTGAAGGTACTGGGTTTCTGGCACTGGATTCCTGAGTACAACTTGGGGCTTATGTCCGAGATTGACGTGGATGAGGTCTATAGGGACCTTCATGAGCTGGACAAGACTCTTAAGGCCGTCGCCTTTGCCTTCATCCTGGTGACAGTGGTGGCGGCGGTCTTCCTTGGGCGCAGACTCACCGCCCCCATCCTTCACCTGACGGAAGTTAGCAGGAGGATGTCCGGTGGAGACCTCCATCAGAGGGCGGGTATAAGCTCCAGGGACGAGATAGGTGCCCTAGCCCGTAGCTTTGACACCATGGCTGAGACCATTGAAAATAATATAAAGGAGATGCAACAACTGCACTCCCAGAGGATGTCCACAATTGGACACCTCTCCAACGGCATAGCCCACCACTTAAATAATCCCCTGTCAGGGATAAATATGTGCACAGACATCCTCCTTAACGAACTGGAGAAGGCAAAGGAATGTACCCATTCAGGGGAATTTAAGAGCCAGCTCTCCAGGCTAAAGGCAACCTCACAACACCTGGAATCTGTGATGAAAGGCCTCTTTAGCATATCCAGGATATCCAACCCGGAGAAATCTCCCACCGCCCTGAACAAGCTGATGGAACTTATCCTGAGGAAGACGGCTGAACAATTGGAACCTTTAAGCATCCAGCTCATAAAAGAACTCTCACCCACAGCCCCCATGATCCTTGGCAACCCCGCTCAACTGGAAGTGGCATTTATGAACCTCATCTCTAACGCCTTAGACGCCACGCCCAAAGGGGGCACCCTGACGGTCAAGACCGAGCACCTTGCTAATGAGAACAAGGTTGGAGTAACCATCACAGATACAGGCAGTGGAATCAATGGAAAAGACCTACCACACCTCTTTGACCCCTATTTTATCCTCAATATCAGGCCGTCTACGAAGTGTACAGGACTGGAACTAGCCCTCACACAGTTGACTATCCAGTCCCACGGGGGTACCATTGAGGCAGATTCAGTGGAGGGCAGGGGTACGACCTTTAAGGTGGAGTTGCCTGTTTATAATGAGACTGTAGGGGCAGGTTTTAAACCTGCCCCTACCCTTCCTGGAAAGATGCAGTTGTAGGGGGTAGGGGGTAGGGAAGAATTGCATTGTAAATTGAAAATTGCAAATTTTAAAATTTAATCCGCCTCAGGCGGACCAATTTACACTTTACAACTTTCTGTTCCCTACCCCCTACCCCCTACTGTCTACAACCAGGGTGGTTTAAACCCGTTGATTTGCCTGGACTCGTACCAGGAGGTAAATCTTTCCAGATACCTCAGGATTGGGCCCGGGGGTCTGGTCCTTACCCTCCTGAGGCCCTCCAATGTCCTATCCCCCCGCATGACCTCGCAAAAGGCCATCCATAGGCGGTCGTTCCTGCGGTAGAGGCCATGGACGTATCTGGAAAAGGTATTAAAAAAGCCCCTGAGCTTGCCTGCCACTACTATCTCCTCCATGAGTCCCTTATCTATATCCTCCTCATAGAGGCGGAGGTCTGCCCCGTTCTGGAGGTGTTCCTTTACCCAGTAGGCCGCCCTCTGGCCACTGGCTATGGCATAGTACAGCCCCTCTCCAGTGAAGGGGTCTGTAAGACCTGCCGCATCCCCTACCAGGACGCCCCAGCGACTTGAGATAGGTTCCCCTGGAGTCCTTGTGGGTATGGGATGGGCCTTAATCCTCTCCATGTCCAACTTCAGGCCCTCTTTCTCCAGGAATGCCTTTAGATAACCTATTAGATGCTTGGAGAGGGACCTGGGCGCCATTGCCCCCGCAGTCCAGATCTTTTCCTTTGGGAATATCCAGGCATAGCCTGCCGGGACCGTCCCCCAGTCCACAATGAAGAGGTCTTCGGGAATAGATGTAGGGGCGTATTGCAATACGCCCCTACCTTTCTCCAGCTCACAAATCAGGCCTATAGCCTCTTGCGATATGCCCCTCGGGTTTATTGCCCTCCTTACGACGCTTGCCGCCCCATCCGCCCCAATCACTACCTTTGCCAGATACCGGTTATTCTCAGTCAGTAGGCTGACACACCCCTCCGTATACTCCAGGGACACCAACCCCTCCCCCTCTATAACGACAGCGCCCCCTTCGGATGCCTTTCTCACGAGGAGACTATCAAAGGGCTCACGGCCGAGGTTATAGACGATGGGTCTCGTGGTACGGCGGGTAAACCTATCCCTTAGCCCCAACTGGAAGACCATACCATAGACAACCCTCTCCACCACCCCACTAATGTCAAAGGGGAGCAGTCTCCTGGCCTTCTCCTGAAGCCCCCCACCGCAGGGTTTGGGCCTGGGGTGTCTCTTCTTTTCAATTAGGGCAACCTGGAAGTTATCTCTGGCGAGGGTGTAGGCGGCTATAGAACCTGCCGGGCCACTGCCTACTACTATTACGTCATAGACCTTCATGTGGTCAGTAGCTAGTAGTCAGCAGCTAGTAGCTAGGAAAGAATTCAATCCCTAGCTACTAGCTACTGGCTACTTTTGTTGCTCCCCTACCCCCTACTCCCTAGTTACAGTGCAGAGAGGGCCGTTACGGCCCCTTTGACGGCCCCTATCAGGGGAGTGGGATAGATACCCAGGGCGATGATGGTAACTCCCAGCACCAGTAGCACCAGCTTCCCGAACAGTGAGCCTACAGGCTCCTCCGCGGGGGCAAAACGCCCTGGTAACGCATACATCCTTAGCATCAGCCCAAGATAGTAGTACAGGGACACGGCGGAGTTTAATACCGCTATGACGGCAAGGCCCACAAAACCTGCATTCACCGCCGCACCGAAGAGGTAAAGCTTTCCAATGAAACCTGCCGTAAGGGGTATGCCTGCCAGAGAGAGGAGACATATAGAGAGGATGGCGGCCTGGACGGGCTGGGTATAGCCTAAAGAGGTGTAATCCTCCGCCTTTAGCCTCTCCCCTTCGCCTGCGGTGGTGCTACCGCCGGCCCTGGTCAGGGAGGCAATACACCCAAAGGCCGCAAGCCCCATAACTGCATAAAAGGCGGAATACAGCAGGATGGCCTCCATGCCCCTGGTACTAAGGGTGATAAAGGCCACCAACAGGTAGCCTACGTGGGCAATGCTTGAGTAGGCAAGCATCCTCTTTACGTTCTTCTGCAGGAGGGCGGCCACGTTCCCCAGGGTCATACTCAGGACGGCCAATACCCACAGTATCCCTACCCATTGACTGGAGACCTGGATAAAGGGATTGCTGAACAGTCTAAGGATAAGGGCGACGACGGCAATCTTGCTCCCCGTGGAGAGGAGGCCCGTTATGGGGGTGGGCGCCCCTTCATACACGTCAGGGGCCCACATGTGGAAAGGTACCATGGCAATCTTGAAACCCAGACCGACCATCATCAGGGCAATGCCTATCTGAAGCATGGGCGGTACCCCGCCAGTCAGGCCACCCAGTATGGATTCCATCTTACTGAAACTGATGGTCCCGGTAGCCCCATAGACCAGGGCAATGCCAAAGAGGAGAAAACCACTGGCAAATGCCCCCGTAAGGATATATTTTATGGCCGCCTCGGTAGATACCCACTTGTCCCTCTGAGAGCCTACCAGCATATACATAGAGATAGAAAGGAGTTCCAGGCTCAGGAACATCATCAACAAATCCATGCTGGATACCAGGAGCATCATCCCCAGCGTGGCAAAGAGGACCAGGGGGTAGTATTTCCCTCCATCTACCCTTGTGTTCTCCACGTAGCTAAGGGATATTGCCAGGGTAATCATGGCAATAAGGATAAACAATACATTAAAGAAAGTAGTATAGCCATCCACAGCCAGCAGAGAACTCTCGTAAGGGATCCCCCTACCCCACTGCATAAGGCTCCTGAGGAGGGCTATGTGCAGGCCCACCAGACAGGTGGCGAATACCATACGAGAACTCCTTGAAAAGACCTCCACCAGTAGGGCCAGTATGGCAAAGAGGGCCACTATCAACTGGGGCACGGTACTGTCTATGTTAACGGCTGGAAAAGTTATTTCCATAGACCTCTATCCCTTCCTGGTCATTGCTTCGCTTCCCCTTCGCTTCGCTCAGGGCTTTGGCTCATCACAATGACAGTTTGTTTCTTAAGCATCTCCTTCTGGGCCAGCCCTGAACCGTTCTGGTTTAGGGCCAGCTTCTTTTCTGCCCTCACCAGCAGGGCCGATGCCGAAGGCTCTATCCTGTCCAGTAGAATCTTGGGATACACCCCTATGAGGACCACCAGTATGGCAGGGAGGGTCAGGGTCACCGTCTCCATGAAAGAGAGGTCGTACCAGGTCCTTGCCCTCTCAGGGGCAGGCCCGAACATCACCCGCCAGAACATCCACAGGAGATACGCTGCGGTAAGCACCACTACAAAGCTGGCCGCTACGCCATAAATGACGTTCACCCTGAAGGCCCCCAGGAAGATGAGAAATTCTCCCACAAAGTTACATAACCCCGGTATACCCACAGACGCCAGGGTGAAGAACATAAAGAACCCCCCCATGAGGGGCATATCCCTCCATACGCCTCCCATCTGGGAGATGTCTTTAGTGCGGCTCCTTTTATGGAGCATCCCCACTATGATAAATAATGCCCCACTGGAAAGGGCTATGGATACCATCATCAGGATTGCCCCTTCTATCCCCTGGAGGTTCAGTACGAATATGCCCAAGATTATTAGTCCCACGTGGCTGACACTGGAATAGGCAATCAGCCTCTTGATGTCGTTCTGGACGGTGGCTATCAGCGCACCATAGAGGTTGGCCAGGAGGGCCAGCACCACCACCAGGGGGGCGTAGCTGGCGGAAAAGTCGGGGAATAATGGCAAGAAGAACCTCAAGAAGGCATAGGCCCCTGTCTTTATCAAGAGCCCCGTTATGTCCACGGCCCCGGAGATGGGCGCCTCGGCGTGGGCATCGGGGAGCCACGTGTGGAAGGGAACGAGGGGCGACTTTACGGCAAAGGCCACAAAGAAGGCGAACCCCATGGGGAGAAGGGCATAGGCCGGCACTGAGGTCTCGTAGAGTTGGACAATGTCAAAGGTATACGTGCCAGTCTGGGCGTGGTGGAGGAAGTACAGGGAAAGGATGGCCACCAGCATGAGCAGGCTTCCACCCATGGTGTATATAATAAGCTTTATCGTAGCGTAGCGTCTGTTTTCTAATCCCCACAGGCCGATAAGGAAGTACATTGGCACCAGCATTATCTCCCAGAAGACGTAGAACAGTAACAGGTCCAGGCTGAGGAATATCCCCAGGAGGCCTGCCTCCATGAGGAGGATAAACCCTGAGAAGAGTCCGGGACGCCTCTCCACCTCCCCCCACGAGCTTAAGAGTGCCAGGAATACCATGAAGGTGGTAATGAGCACCATAAAGAGGCTTATGCCATCCACCCCAAGGCTGTAGCCGGCCCCCAAATCTGGTATCCAGTCCCTGCGCTCCGCAAACTGCATCCCTCCCGAGGCGGGATTGAAGGCCCTGAAAAGGGCCAGAGATAAGAGGAGGTTCACCCCCGCTACGAGGAGGGCCAGAACCCTGGGGAAGAACTCCTCCGTCCAGGGGATGAGGAATATCAGCCCTGCCCCTATCGCTGGCAATAAGATTAGTATAGATAAGACTGGCCAGTGCGCTATGTCCATTTCCTTCGCCTTCCGCTCAGGACAAGTAGGGGCGTATTGCAATACGCCCCTGCTCACTACTCAAAAGATATACAAATACCCCATTATTACTACCGCCCCTGCTACCATAAACAGGGCGTACCACCTTACCAGCCCTGTCTGGAGTCTGGGTACAATCTCCCCGCCTCCCAATATAAGGCCAGCCAATCCCCTTACCGTCATATCCAACACGGAGGTATCCACTGCCTGCCAGAAGAAATTGGCCGCTCCCATGAACCTGTCCACAAAGACCGCCTGGTAAACCTTATCAAAGTACCACCCATTGGAAAGGGCATCATATACGCCGCTAAAGGTCTGCCTCAACCTCTCCGGTATCTCCCTGTTGCCGGGCATGACGTAGAAGAAATAGGCCAGACTTATCCCCCCCAGGGCAGACAGAGAAGACACGGCCATCAGTACAATCCCCAGCAACCTGGAGGACGAGACCCCGTCAGTATGGTGTGCCGGTGGAAAGACAGGGGCAAGGAAGGAACTTATCCTGTCCGCTCCCCCCAGGGCATGGGGTACACCCATGTAGCCTCCCACCGCCGCCAACACGGCCAGTAGCATGAGGGGGATGGTCATCACCGGGGCCGGATGATGTACCTCCTCCACGTGCGGGTCCCACCTCTTTTCACCCAGAAAGGCATTAAAGAAGAGTCTGAAACAATAGAACGCCGTAAAGCCGGCGGTAACTACCATTATTAGCCACAGGAGCACCCCCCCATTGGTAAAGGAGGCCTCCAGTATGGCGTCCTTGCTGAAGAAGCCTGCAAGGCCAGGTATGCCAGCCATGGCCAGCGCCCCCACCAGGAAGGTCCAGAAGGTAGCGGGGATATGGCCCTTAAGCGCCCCCATCCGCCTTATGTCCATCTCCTCATGGAGGGCATGGATGACCGCCCCTGCCCCAAGGAACAGGAGTGCCTTGGCAAAGGCATGGGTAAGGAGGTGGAAGATGGCCGCCGCCGGCGCACCAACCCCCAACCCGATGAACATGTGGCCGAGCTGACTGACCGTGGAGTAGGCAAGTATCCTCTTTATATCGTTATTCACCAAGGCGATGGTGGCAGAGATGACGGCAGTAAGGAGGCCAATAACCGCCACCGTAGACATGGCAGTGGGGGAGAGTTGGAATATAGGATAACACCTGGCTACCAGGTAGACGCCCGCAGTGACCATTGTGGCGGCGTGGATGAGGGCACTCACGGGGGTGGGCGCCTCCATGGCATCGGGCAGCCACGTGTGGAGAGGCACCTGGGCCGACTTGCCCACTGCCCCACCAAATATGAGGAGGGCTACCCAGGTGGCCATGACAGGCGTCAGCACCTCATGGGCCCTGGGAAAGACCTCTCCAAAATATATGCTCTTAAACTGGACAAAGACCAGCATTATCCCCAGGACAAAGAAGAAGTCTCCAAAACGAGTGACCACAAACGCCTTCAGCCCTGCCCTGGCCGCCGACTGCTTATGATACAGGAAGCTTATCAGTAAATAGGAACACGTACCCACGCCCTCCCAGCCTATGTAGAGCACCAGGAAATTCCCCGCCAGTACCAGGAGGAGCATAAAGAAGACAAACAGGTTCAGGTAGAAGAAGTACCTGGCAAAACTCTCGTCCCGGCTCATGTACCCCACAGAGTAGACGTGTATCAGGAAGCTTACCCCTGAGACCATGGTAATCATGACCATTGATAAGGGGTCAAGGAGCAGGTCTATCGGTGCACTGAAGTCCCCGGAGGGTATCCAGTTGTACATGCACAACTCTATGTGCCGCTGTTCAACGGGGAGCTTCAGGAAGGAATTGAAGAGGAGTAGAGACAGGGCGGCGGCAAGCCCTATACTGCCACAGGCCACGATACTTACGACAAAGTTGCTCACCTGCCTCCCCAGGAGGCAATTGAAGAGCGCCCCGGCGAGGGGTAAGGCAGGTACGAGCCACAGCTTGCTGAAGAGACCCGTCGCCTCTACCACTTGAGCACCTCCATCTCATCCACATCCAGTGTGGCCCGGTTCCTGAACACAAGCAGGACTATGGAAAGACCCACGGCAATCTCTACGGACGCTATGACCATGGCAAAGAGGACAAAGACCTGACCCTCCAGGGAGCCTGTCTGACGGCAAAAGGATACAAAGGCCAGCCCTGCCCCATTAATCATGAGTTCTATACACATAAGGAGGACTACGACGTTCCTGCGGGTCAGAAAGCCTATCACCCCTATCCCAAAGAGGACAACCCCTACCATCAAGTACTGGTCAGCTGCTAGCATCTATTCCTCACCATTACATTCATAATATTCATTTCTTTATCCCTGAGAGCAGGGCTACGCCTACCACGGCCACCAGCAGTAGAATGCCTGTAAGCTCCACGGGTAAGAGGTATTGGGTGTAGAGTACACCCCCCAGGGACTTGATACTCCCAAAATCTGGCGGCAACGTCGTTACCTTAGGGGGCAGACTGCTTGCCCTGTTAATGACGTAAATCAATTTCATCAGAAAGAATACGGCCACCAGCAGCCCCGTACACCACAGTAACCCCGGACGGAAACGCTGTATCTCCGTCTTCTCATACTTTAGCATCATAACCACAAAGAGGAACAACACCATTATTGCCCCGGCGTAGAGTATTACCTGCACCACGGCCAGGAACGGGGCGCTGAGCATTGCGTACATCCAGGCCACGGCAAGCAGGGTAACTATGAGGGAGAGGACGCTGTACATGACCTTCCTCTGCAGGATGACTGAGCCTGCCGAGGCCACCGCCAGTATTGCCGCTATGTAAAAGAATAGATTTTCCATTAAACCTTTAAACCCTTGAACCCTTGAACTCTTTGTTTACAGTCCTAACGGGTTCGCCTCCATAGGCCCCTGGCCCGGGGCGTTGAGACTGCGTTGACAACCTGGGAGAGGCAGCTCCTTAACAAGCTGTTCCTTGCGGTAAAGCAGGTCCTCCCTGCTAAACCCTGGCTCCGGGGTCTTCCCTGTATCCATATAGAGGGCGTCCACAGGGCAGGCCTCTTCACACATCCCACACCAGCAACACCTGGTTACGTCTATCTCAAAACTCACGGGGTACTTTTCAATGGCAGGGTCAGGATGTTCTCCAGCCACTATATGGATGCACTGTACCGGGCAGACTGTCTCACACAGCATACAGGCCACACACCTCGGGGAACCATCCGGACGGGCGTTAATACGGTGCCGGCCCCTCCATCTCTTGGACAACGGTATTTTCTCCTCCGGGTACTGTACGGTTACTGCCGCCGGCACCTCCGGGTACTTTCCAAGCAGATGGGCAATGTGGAAGTACATGTTATAAATGAAATGGCGGGAGGTTATCCATAACCCCTTTGCTATCTCAAAGAAGTAGAAACTCTCCTTGGTGGTCAGATTGTGGCCAACTATCTTCATCTTTTATCCTTTGATAAGAAGTAGCTAGTAGCTAGTAGCTAGTAGCTAGGAAAAAGATTTATCCCTGACTACTGACTACTGTCTACTGACTACTGTTAAAAGACATATTTTATTAACCCCGTGACCACTATATTAACAAGGGCCAGGGGTACCATAAATTTCCAGCCAAAGGCCATGAGCTGGTCGTAGCGGAACCGGGGCAGCGTCCACCTGACCAGTAGCATGAACCAGCAGAAGAACAGCACCTTCAGGCCAAAGGCTGAAACCTGGAGGAGGACTACGAGGAGGTGCGGCAGGGGGATGGTAAACAGTCCGGGAATGAATATCCCTTGGTTACTGAGAAAAGGTATCTGCCATCCTCCAAAATAAAGGGCCGTTACCACCCCCGCCACCGATATAACCTCTATAAATTCACCCATCCAGAAGGCACCGAACTTCATGCCACTGTACTCAGTGAAGTAACCAATAATCTCCGACTCGCTCTCGGGCAGGTCAAAGGGGACACGCTTGGTCTCCGCCATGGCGGCGGTGAAGAATAGGATGAACCCCAGGGGCTGGGCCACTATCCCCCAGTAGGGTATGACCCCCAGGACGTACTGCCCCTGTCCCCTTACTATGTCGTCTAACTCTATTGAGCCATAGGCCATAACGACCCCGACGATGGAGAGGCCCAGGGCAAGTTCATAGGAGATGAGCTGGGCCGCCCCCCTGATACTCCCCAGCAGGGAATACTTGTTCTCGGAAGACCAGCCAGCCAATACCACGCTGTAGAAGCCAAGTCCGCCGAAGGCCACGATGAAGAGTATCCCCACGTTAAGGTCTGCTATCTGCAGGGGAATGTCCCTCCCGGCGATATGGAGCGTATCCCCGAAGGGAATCACTGCAAAGACCACCAGGGCCGTAAAGAGGGCCAGGAAGGGGGCCAGGGTATGGACGAAGGCGTCCCCTGCCGGGGGCACCCAGTCCTCTTTTGTGAGCATCTTGATAGTATCGGCTATGGGATGGAATAACCCGAATATCCTGAACCCCAGGACGTCTGCACGGTTTGCCCCTATGCGGTCCTGCATCACTGCACTCTGCTTCCTCTCCGCCCAGCTCAGGATGGCCGCCACGTTTAAGACGAAGCCAAAGACTATGGCTATCTTTAACAAGGTTATAATTACGTCCAGATACATCCTATCCTCATTGAGGGCAGGTCTAGAGACCTACTCTACCCTACTTTTTCCCTGACTAATAATCGCAGGCTAAAGTTCGCCAGAGGCGAATCTGCCTCAGGCATGACCTGCGGCTACAGGGCAGGTCAGGAGACCTGCCTCTACCCACTACTTGTCTACTATCTTTATCCCTTGAGGACCTATCTTCCCATAACTAAGACCAGTAAAGGGGGCGACCTCCCCGGCCATGTCCTTAAAGACCTCCTCTGCACACCTGTAAGAGGGGTAGGCCCCCAGTCTCTTCCCAAGCCTGGTGAATATCTCCCAATCTGCCTGGGCGTCTCCCAGGGGTTCCAGGGCCTTGTTTATCTTCTGCAGTCGGCCTTGATAGTTAGTGAACGTCCCTTCCTTTTCCACAAAGGTGGCGCCCGGCAGGATTACGCGGGCGAGCTTGCAACTGGCGTTAAAGTTGGTCCCCTGGAATATCAATAACTCTGCCCTGGAGAGGGCCTCCTCGGCCTTTTCGCCTATATACTTGACAGGGTCGCTGCCGGCCAGATAAAGGGCCTTTATCTCACCCGTCTTAACCTTCTCCATCATGGCCTCTGCCGAAAGACCCGTACCGCTAAGCCCCAACAGCTCGGCACCCCTGGTATTAGGATGTCTATCGGCCTTAAGGAGTAACTTGTCGCCTTCGCCCTTATCAAGACCCGGGAGCTTGAAGTCAATATTGGTTACCTTGAGGACACAGCTAAAGAGACACTTAAGGGCATAAAGGTCCTCATTGGTGAGGTGTGGTGAGGGTATTACGCCAACGGCAGAGGGGCCATACCTCTCTACTACGGTCTTTAACCCACTGGCCGTCTCTCTTAAGACAGTATCCCAGTCGCTCTTAACGAAATCTTCGCCCTTCTTCAGGGCTGGCGTGGTGAGCCTGTCTATGCTGTCTACAAAGGAGTATCCCCATCGGCCCACGTCGCAGAGCCATATCTTGTTGACGTCGTTATTCTCCCTGGGCGTCAGTCTGAATACCCTCTGCCCCTTTATCCCATTGAAACTGCGGAGGGCAAAATGGACTACTGCGTTACAGCCGTTGGAACACCCAGGACATATAGTATCCACCTTACATAAAAGCCATGACCTGCACTTGAAGCGGAAGTCCTTTGCCGTCAGGGCACCTACGGGGCAGATATCTGCCAGATTCCCCTGATAGTTGTGCTCAATCTTCTTGCCAGGATAGGTCCCTATCTCGGAATGGTCTCCCCTGTTAAAGATTCCCAGGTTTTCTTCCCCTGCCACCTCTGTGCAGAACCTTACGCACCTGCTGCATACCACGCACCTCTCGGAATCCAGCACCATCTTTGCCCCCAGGTCAACTACCTTATGTTTTTTCACCTTATAGTCTTTGAACCTGCTGGGCTGACAACTGTAGCGGAAGTAGTAGTCCTGGAGCTTGCATTCTCCGGCCTTGTCGCAGATGGGGCAGTCCAGGGGGTGGTTTATAAGGATAAACTCCAGTATGCTCTTACGGGCCTCCTCTACCTTGGGGGTACCGGTAAAGACTACCATGTTGTCCCTGACCGCATTGGAACAGGAGGTAACCAGTTTGGGGGCATCCTTAACCTCCACCAGACACATCCTGCAGGCATCCACCTTGGTAAGCCTGGGGTGGTAGCAGAAGTGCGGGATGGAGATACCCAGCTTCTTGGCCGCATCCAGGATGGTAGTACCCTGGTCTACGGTAACCTGTTGGTCATCAATGGTAAGGGTAGGCATCTTCTTAGCTTAGTAGGGGCAGGGTTACCCTGCCCCTACTTTAATGTAGTCCTCAAACTCTTGTCTAAATTTGGTAACAAAACTGAGGGCTGGCCCTATGGCCGCGTCCCCCAGGGGGCAGAGGGTACGACCCCTTATACCATTAGCTATACTTACTATGGTGTCCAGGTCTGCACTCTCCCCTTCCCCTTTCTCAATCCTCTTGATTATCTTTGCCATCCAGCCCGTACCTTCCCGGCACGGGGTACACTTGCCACAGGACTCGTGTGCGTAGAAGCACATGAGTACCCTGAGGGTCTTGACTAAATCCGTGTCCTCGTCCATCACTATGACTGCCCCTGAACCCATCATACTGCCAATCTTGGCCAGGTTGGCGTACTCCATGGGGACGTCTATCTCTTCCGGCTTCAAGACTGGTGCAGAGGCGCCTCCGGGGATTACCGCCTTGAGCTTCTTGTCTCCCCGTATCCCGCCTGCATGTTTGTAAATAATCTCCCTGAGGGGCGTACCCATGGGTAGCTCATAAACCCCTGGTTTCTTGACGTGGCCGCTGACGGGGAAGAGTTTCACACCTCCTCCTATCCCGGGCGCCCCCAGGCCATTGAACCACTCCCCGCCGTTCTTGACTATATGGGGGATAGCGGCAATGCTCTCCACGTTATTTATGACCGTTGGCCCCTGGAAGAGACCCACAATGGCCGGGAACGGGGGTTTCATCCTGGGCTGACCTTTCTTGCCTTCAAAGGACTCCAGCAGCCCCGTCTCCTCCCCGCATATATAGGCCCCGGCCCCACGGTGGACTACCATGTCCAGGTCAAAACCCATCCCCAGGATATTCTTCCCGAGGTAACCCTTGGCATAGGCCTCGTTAATGGCCCCTTCTAGCCTCTCTATAGACTTTACGTATTCCCCGCGGACGTATATGCCTGCCCAGTGAATACCCACGGCAAAGCAGGTGATTATGGCCCCCTCCACCACTGCATGGGGGTCGCACTCCATAATTGGTCTGTCCTTATAAGTACCTGGCTCTCCTTCATCGGCATTGATGACGAGATATTTGGGCTTGGTGGCCTCTTTGGGGATGAAACTCCACTTCTTCCCTACAGGGAAGCCCGCCCCGCCCCTACCCTTAAGGCCAGACTTATCCACCTCCTGGATAATCTGCTCCGGCTTCATCTCCGTCAGGGCCTTCTTCATGGCCTCGTAGCCCCCATCCTGGATATACACCCCCAGGGAGTGGGCATTCTTCTTCCCAAAATTCTTGCTCAATATCGGTTTGGGCATGGTTATTTTAATTTCGTTAGTAGTTCGTCTACCTTTTTAGTAGTAAGATTTTCATGAAAGTCATCATTAACCTGCAGGACGGGGGCAGTGCCACAGTAGCCCAGACACTCCACCGTTGACAGGGTAAATTTCTTGTCCGGGGTGGTCTCCCCCGCCCCTATCTGGAGCTTATCCTTGAGGTGCTCAAGGATGTCCTCCGCCCCCAGCAGGGTACAGGATATATTAGTGCACAGCTGGAGGTGGTACTTGCCCAGGGGTTTGGCCGCATACATGGTGTAGAAGGTAAGCACCTCGTGTACCCTTACCAGGGGGACTCCGAGGAGCTTTGCCACATACTCCTCCACCTCCGGAGTAATGACGGAGAACTCCTTCTGGGCCAGCCACATGGTGGGTAACAGGGCGGCACCCTTCTCTGGATACTTGGCCAGGATCGCCTTAAACCTTTCCCTTGTCTTCTCTGAGAACGCTACTGCCATGATTAAATCAGTAGCTAGTAGCTAGTAGCAAGTAGCCAGGAAAAAAAATTCAACCCTAGCTACTAACTACTAGCTACCAGCTACTAGTTCTTACCTATCGCACTCTCCACCAATCATATTGACTGAACCAAAAGTAGGGACTATGTCGGCCACCATCCCACCGTTAACCAGTCTTGAGACACCCGACATTATCATAAAACACGGCGGCCTGCATCTCAGCCTGTACGGCCTGCCACTGCCATCACTAACCACATAGAAACCAAGCTCACCGTTAGCACCCTCCACTGCCTGATATACCTCACCCTTGGGGGGCGTGATGCCGTGTCCGTTCATGAAGAGTTTGAAATGATTTATCAAGGACTCCATCTTGCCGTAGACGTCTTCCTTGGAGGGGAAGGTTATCCTTGGGTCGTCTATCTTTATTGGACCTGGGGGCATGCTGAACAGGGCCTGCTCGCATATCCTCATGGACTGCTGTATCTCCTCCATCCTTACCAGGTAACGGTCGTAGTTATCGCCATTGGTCCCCACCGGCACCTCAAAGTTCATCTTGTCGTACACCATGTAAGGCTGGGCCTTCCTGACGTCATAGGCCACCCCGGTAGAGCGGAGGCATGGGCCAGTAAAGCCATAAGACATGGCCTCATCAGCAGTTATAGCCCCTACCCCCTTCGTCCTGTCCACAAATATACGGTTCTTTGTCAGGAGGCCGTGAATCTCCTGTAATACCTCTCTGGTCACCTTGAAGGCCTCCAGTGCCCTACCCTGGAAGCCCTCGGGCAGGTCGTCTTTTACCCCGCCAATCCTTACATAGCTTGGGGTTACTCCCCTGCCTCCGGCAACCTCCTCAATAAGCCTCCAGAGCACCTCCCTGGCCTTTATCATGTAGAGGAAGGCCGTTATGGCCCCCAGTTCCATGGCTGAGGCCCCTACATTGGTAAGGTGGTCGGTAATACGGCTTATTTCACTCATGATTACCCGTATATATTTGCATCGCTCCGGCACGTCCACCCCGAAGAGTTTTTCCACGGCCATGGCGTAGCCAAAATTATTAATGAGGGGAGAGACATAGTTGAGTCTGTCGGTATAGATAATGGCCTGGTGATAGGTGCGGTTCTCACAGGTCTTCTCAAAGCCCCTATGGAGGTAGCCTATTTCCACGTCACTGCTAACCACCGTCTCCCCGTCCAGTTCCAGGAACATCCTGACAGTCCCGTGCATGGCGGGGTGGGAGGGCCCCATGTGGAGCGTCATCTCCCTGATGTTCAATTCCCTGGCTAAGGTGGCCGTCTTTTCCATATTATTATTTTTGGCAGGTCAGTTTTTAGGGCCTTCAGTTCTTAGGGCCTATTAGGGGCTGACGCCCGGTCAGTGGATAATCCTTCCTGAGGGGATGGCCTTCAAATTGTTCGTAGAGGAGTATCCTCTTCAAGTCGGGATGTCCGTCAAACCTTATGCCGAACATATCCCAGCACTCCCTCTCCAGCCAGTTGGCCACTGCCCACAGGGGGGTGAGGGAGTCAATGGTAGGGTCTGCCTCTGTCAGCGGTGACTTTATCCTTACCCGGTGATTGTACTTTAACGAGTAGAGGTGATAAACTACCTCAAAACGACCCTCTTTAGGCGAGTTACCCATCTGCAAGTAATCCACCGCCGTCAGGTCCATGAGGAAATTGTAGGAGAGGTCCGGGGACTCCTTCAGGAAGCGGCAGATATCCACAACATCAACCCTCTTTATTACTGCCGTATCATCACCCCTGAAGGAGTGGGTATCTATAATAGAAGCAGGAAACCGCTCTCTTAATTTTTTTAGGGTAAGACTTTCTTCCATTACAACTCTTGCTTCTGGCTCTGTATCTTCTCCTGGAGCTTCATAATCCCATCCAGGACGGTTTCGGGTCTGGGCGGACAGCCAGGGATATAGACGTCCACGGGGACGATAGTATCTATCCCCTGTACAGTAGCATAGTTATCGTAAGGTCCCCCTGAACAGGTACAGCCGCCAAAGGCCACCACCCACTTAGGCTCGCACATCTGCTCCCACACCCTCTTGAGTATGGGGGCCTGCTTGTGGCTTATCGTCCCCACCACAAAGAGGACGTCTGCCTGGCGGGGCGAAAACCTCGGCAGCCCTGCCCCAAAGCGGTCTATATCGTAATGGCTCGCCGCCGCGGCCATGTACTCCATCCCACAGCAGGCGGTCACGAAGGGGTAGAGGAACAGGGAATACTTCCTGGCCCACCCCAGTACCTTATCCGTTCTGGTCAGGACAACGCTCTCGCCCAGGGCGGATTCTATCGCCACTCTAAAGCCCCTTCCTTCCAGGCGTATAGAAGCCCCACCGCAATAATGGCAGTGAAGACCATCATCTCCAGTAGCCCAAAAAGGGCCAGCTTATCAAAAAGCACTGCCCAGGGATAAAAGAACACCACCTCTACGTCGAAGACAAGGAAAAGGACTGCCAGGAGGTAGAATTTTACAGGGAATGCGACCCTTGCAGGCCCCGAAGGCTCCATCCCGCATTCAAAGGGCAAGGCCTTTACGGGGGTGAGTCTCTTAGGCCCCAGTACCGAGGTCAGAAATATTAGTAACCCTGCGATAAAGGCTGCAGTAAAGAAAGTAAGTGCAACGGCTAGCCCGTATCCCTCCATGGCAGCCCCTTTCTCCTTTCAGTGTGAGGCAAACACTATACAAAATTTTTTATTGAAGTCAAATGTTTTT
>Ga0155418_1041_pt1 | contig 16013 bp, 19 predicted proteins | sample RifCSPhighO2_02_FD_106386 | JGI IMG/M metagenome (GOLD analysis project Ga0155418, IMG submission 106386) | Planctomycetes bacterium RIFCSPHIGHO2_02_FULL_52_58
AGGGCCAGGCCCATGTCGGGTCCTGCACCCCTGATGGCCATGTGGGGACAGACCTTTATACACTCATCACAGCGGGTACAGAGGGTGTTAAACGTCAATTCCTCCACCGCCCCGGGGGGCCTGAGGTATTTCCTGGTGCCTACCTTCTCCTTGGCCAGTTCCTTTACCAGGTCAGTAGCAGAGTGGAAGACCTCCCTGAAGAACTGTCTGCGTTCAACGTCTGGTTCCTCCGGGAGGGGCCTTTCGGCCAGGAATAATCCTTTAAGAAGGTTCAACATGGGAAAGAGATTACAGGAAACAGGTTACAGGAAACAGGCAACAGGGAATTATTTTCTTTCCCCGCCTCCCGTTCCCTGTCTCCTGTTCCCTGTTTTTTGTTACTTAGGCCCAAAATTCCTCACCTTGGGTACAAAAATGCTTACGTCTACACTTACCCCCAACAGCTCCTCAATCATGTCCTTTGTTGGCCTGTAGTTGGGGTTATCCGTTCCCTTGACCATGGACTGTAACAGTTGGTCATCGGTCTTGGAATTTTGCCAGTTGGCGTCTGTAAAATCAGGGGAACCAAACTGCTTCCCTTGTTTAGTGGGTTGCCCATCTGCACCGTGGCAGAGGGCGCAGAGCATACCATAGACTTGATCAGGGTTCACATCTGCCTTACTTTCTGCCACAAAACCAAATACGACACCAAAGAAAAAAACTCCCACAAGCAACGTCCTTTTCATCTTCCCTCCTCTAAGTGAAGATATTATTAGAAATTGAAAGAAACCCTGCCTTTATCTACAGGACATGCGAGGCAGGCCGCACGGTACAACTCTAGCTCTTAGTCAAGGCCTTGATTACGTCCTCCACCCTGGAATATTCCTGCCAGTCTGCATAGAAGGCAGGGGTGGTATTGATTTTGGAGATGTGCAGGGCGAACTCTGCCCGTCCCTCTACCGTATCTATATTTATCTCTTTATAGGGCAGACCTGCCTGTTCCAGTTTCTTCTTTGCTTCCACGCATTTGGGACAACACTCTTGGGTAAAGACAAGGAGTTCGGCGTTCATTGGCTGTTTCCTCGGGTTATTTCCTAGCAGCGGCCTTAAGTTCTAACTCTTCTATCTCGGCACTGTATGGAGAGATTTCTTTTAGTCTGCGTATGATGGGTGGTATGTGTTCAACTATGTAGTCAACCTCTTCCTCCGTGTTGTAGCGGCTGAGGCTGAAACGGATGGAGCCGTGGGCCGCCGTGAAGGGCACACCCATGGCCCTGAGTACGTGTGAGGGCTCCAGACTGCCAGAGGTGCAGGCGGAACCAGAGGAGGCGCAGATACCCACCTCGTTCAGTAACAGCAGGATGGCCTCTCCTTCTACGTATTCAAAACTGATGTTGGTGGTGTTGGGCAGGCGGAGTATATTATGTCCATTCAGCCTGGAGTTGAGCATCTGGTATAAGATAAGGTTCTCCAGTTTATCCCGGAGTTTCCTTACCTTTGTCTGCTCCTCAGGGAGATATTTCCTGGCCAGCTCACAGGCCATACCAAGCCCTATTATAGAGGGGACGTTTTCAGTGCCCGCCCTGCGGTTATTCTCGTGGTGGCCTCCCAGCATAAAGGGTTTGAACCTGACCCCTTTTCTTATGTATAAGGCCCCCACCCCCTTCGGGGCATGGAGCTTGTGTCCGGATAGAGAGATCATGTCCATAGTACTCTTATCCATGTCCAGGGGGAGCTTCCCCGCCGCCTGGATTGCATCGCAGTGGAAGGTGATGCCTTTTTCTCTCGCTATCTGGCCTATCTCCTCTACGGGGAAGAGTACGCCCGTCTCGTTGTTGGCATACATGATGGTAATTAAGACGGTGTCGTCTCTGATGGCCCCATGCAGTTCATCCAGGTCCAGAAGCCCCTGGCTGTCCACGCCCAGCTCGGTGACCTCGTAGCCATTTTGGGCCAGGTACTGGCAGAGGTTCAGTACGGCAGGGTGTTCCACACGGGTAGTGATGATGTGCTTTTTGTCAGGGTTAGCCTCCAGGGTGCCGCGGATAGCGGCATTATCGCTTTCAGTCCCGCCGCTTGTGAAGATTATCTCCTGAGGAGATGCCCCAATGAGGTTCGCCACCTGTTCCCTGGCCTGATTTATCTTTTTATAAAGTTGGCCCCCAAAGGTATGCATACTGGAGGGATTTCCGTAGAGTTCGGTAAAATACGGCAACATGGCCTCAAGTACTTCAGGGGCAACTCTGGTAGTGGCATTGTTGTCAACGTATACTAATCTCTTCATTTTAGACGCTAGGCGGTGCTACCGCCTTGATTAACTTCTTCTACTACTAGTTCCTCCATCACAAACTCCCTGAGTTTTGCCTCCACCGTGGATTTAAGCGTCACCCTGGAGCCAGCACATTCGGCACAACTCCCCCTGAAGGAGACGTAGACTGTATTACCGTCCACGTCTATCAAATCCATATCCCCCCCGTCCATCATGAGCACAGGGCGTATGTCCCGCTCTATGGTCTCTTGTATCAACTGCATCTTGCGGAGGTTGCTCATCTTCTTGGATTTGGCGGGGACGGCTACGGGTTTTACCTCTTTCTCACATACCGTATCAATAATCCCCTGGATGTCTGGATGGCATGACTTGCATCCCCCCCCAGCCTTACAATAATTGGTAACCTGCTCAACGGTAGTAAGCCTGTTTTCCCTGACTACTCTTTCTATCTTTACGTCCGTTACGCCGAAGCACTTGCATACGATGACCCCCTCTTCTGTGGGGGCGGCCTTGTAGCCCCTGTAGTTGGCGATGGCGGACTCCAGGGCCTCTTTACCCATAACCGAGCAATGCATCTTTTCTGGCGGCAGGCCCCCCAGGAAATCGGCAATGTCCTGGTTGGTTATCTTTTCGGCCTCTTCCAGGGTCTTACCCATTACCATCTCCGTAAGGGCACTGGCAGAGGCTATGGCGCTACCGCATCCAAAGGTCTTGAACTTGGCGTCTGCAATGCGGTTCCCGTTCTTCTTGTCCAGTTTGAGGTAGAGTCTCAGGGCATCCCCGCAGGCGATGGCGCCCACTTCGCCTATGGCATCGGCATCCTTTATTTCGCCTACGTTCCTTGGGTGAAGGAAGTAGTCTTTTACTTTATCAGTATAATCCCACATTGAATTTATCCAGGGGGTTTAATCATTTTATTATATACAGGATTCCTTGTATCGTCAAGGATTAGACTGGAGAGGCAAGACTACGAGTGGACATATTTCCTGGCCAGGAGTGCCGCCCCTATGGCCCCGACTATCTGAGGCTCCTCGGGAAGGTTGACCTTCCTGTGAGACAGCTCCTGCTGAAGTTTCTCAACTACCCCCACGTTCTTCATCACCCCGCCGGTAAGGGTCACTTCTTCTTTAATATCCAGCCTCTGTACCAGACTCAGTACCTTGCGGGCTATGGCCGTGTGCAGGCCGCTGATGATGTCCTCTTTATTGTGTTTCTGGTGGATGAGGGAGATGACCTCGGATTCGGCAAAGACGGTGCACATACTGGAGATGTTTATCTCCGTGGTGGACTTTTGGGAGAGGGGACCCATCTCTCTTATGTCCACGTCCAGCACCCTGGCCATGACCTCAAGGAAACGGCCTGTACCTGCCGCACACTTGTCGTTCATGCAGAAGTCTACCACCCTGGGCCCACTGGGGCCGTCGGTCGTCAGGGCAACGGCCTTACTATCCTGTCCGCCAATGTCTATGATAGTCCTGGTATTGGGAAACAGGTAATGCGCGCCCATGGCATGACAGGTTATCTCAGTAACCTGTTTATTGGCGTAGTGGACGTTGTTCCGACCGTAGCCTGTCGCCACCGAGTAGGCTACGTCCTTCCTCACGAGCCGGGCCATATCCAGGGCTATATCAAGGGCCACCTCGGCCGTCTTTTCTATGTCTACCTGGGAGTCCAGTACAGAGTAACCCTTAATCCCTTCCTCTCCCAGTATTACTACCTCAGTAGAGACCGAGCCTATGTCTATACCTGCGGTGTACATAACTTTCTCCGTTTGATCTCCCCCTCCCTTGAGGGGAGGGGGTAGGGGGAGGGTGATATTCACCCCCACCCTTCCCTCCCCCATCAAGGGGGAGGGAACTTAAATTGCCTCTTCCTTCAATCTATCTTTAAACTCCTCCCACGGCACAAACTCCTCTGCCTCCTTTATAGCCTTTTCCAATTCTAGGGCGTCTTCAATTTCTTCCACGTACTCCATTAGGGCTTTAAACTCTTTTACGGGTAGTACCACTTCCAAAGGGTTACCCTCGGTGTCAGTAATATATCTTGTGTGGATTTTAATCATGGCTATAAGTCCTTTCTGGAATTATTACAGCTTCAAATCCATAAGTCACTTTCACCCCCTCTTTCCAGCCAGTACCTCAATAAAAGCATCCAGCCTGGTACGCACCTGCTCCTTTGAATAGTTTCTCTTATCAATGCACTCTAAGTCAAGTATATAAAAAGGCACGTCCATCTCCCTGCGCAGGCCATCTTTAACGAGCTGGGCCATGCTGTTGAAGTGACGACAGCCCCAGGGGGACATCCATATAATACCATCTATCTGGTAGTCCTTTACCATTTTGGCTACCTCCCTGGTCATACGCTCGTACGGGCCTATGGCGGGGTTGGCCAGTAGTTTTTCTGCCAGGCTCTTGAAGGGCTTTCCAGGGTCCATCTCCTTCCAGGTAATCAGGTTTACGCTCTCAAAGGCCACTACTGCCTTGTGGTGGCCCTCCAGATAATTGAATACCTCGTCGTTGTAATAAGGCCTGAGGTGGCACCACAGGAAGCGGAACTGCTCTGGCTCCACGGCCGCAACGCCTTTCTCTATCCTCTCTTCCAGTTCTTCGCAGAGTAGTCTTGAGATCCTCACCAGCTCGGGGGACCCCCAGAGCTGGGTGATGGAGGCAATGTAGTCTATGGCCTCACAGCCGAGCATGGGGGAAGGGACGTGCCTCCTCAGCTCGTTGGCCTTGAGGAGGTATCTTCTGGCCTCGTTGGAGCTCTGGATAATCTCTGAGAGCCGTTCCCTGTTAAATGGCTTTCCCATGACTTTAGCCAGTTCAATGGCAACCTCTTCAAGCTGTTCAGCCAGGGCGTCCACCGCCCACCCTGCCTCTGCCGCATAGGGTACGTGGAGGTAGAAATGGGGTTTCTTGTACTCTTCGGCGAAGATGTCAAATATCTTTGGGTCGCCGTCGCAGTAATAAGAGGTGGATACCAGGGCATCCGGCCTGGGGAGTATGTCCTTGTGTGAGGCCCCCAGGACGGCTCTCAGGAAGGTGCAGGAGTCCCTGGAGTAACCGCATCTCTCTGAGGCGTCCAGCATCGGCGGGCATATATCCACGGCTGAGGCCACTGCGCTGAAGCTCTCAACGTAAAGGGGGATGGCCCCGAGGGAGTATATTATCTCGGAGGGGACAAAGGTGCTCTTCCACACCACGCTTGAGCCCTCCCTGAAGCTCTCCAGCAGGAGGCGGAACATGGCCCTCTCTCTGGCCTGGGAACTCTTTAATGGCGAATAACCACGGGGCCTCTTGAGGCGTTTCTGGAACTGCAGGGTAAAGAACTCCCTCTGCCTTTTTCTCTGGTCTTCTACGATGGTCATATTAACCTACGCGAGAGCGGTAGCCGCAGTCCGCCTGAGGCGGATTAGCCTGCGTAAGATACCGCAACCTGAAGGTTGCGGCTACTTTATTAACCCAGCATCTCAGTAAAGGCCTGCACCCTGGTCTCTATCTGACCTACGTTGGTCAGGAAATTCTCTGCCTCTATCAGCAGGACGGGATAGCCTGCCTTCTGGAACTTGTTCCTTATAAAGGGATACTCAAAGAGGTAGATGTCATCAAACTTCAGGGTAAAATAGATGACCCCGGTTACGTCGTATTCCTCGGCCAGCTTGTGCAGGTATCCCCAGCGGGCCCTGGTATCAGCCATCCTGGCAGTGGGGATGTCCAGGTATCTCCTGGCGAGGGCGTTGAGTGGCTCTGGGCTGTCCTCCTCAACAAGGTCAGAAAAATACTGCATACCTGTGCATAAGTCCTCACAGACCACCTGGGCGCCCAGCCTTTCTATGAGCGAGATTAGTCCTGGTGAACCCAGGGGGCTCCCCGTGAGCATAAGTCTTGGTCCTACGGCACCATTGCACCGGGCCGTCTCCAGTTCCTGGAGGATTAGTCTGAGCCTCTGGTTCACGTAGGATTTATCATTCCTCTGGGCCCAGGATACCACGTCAAAGAAGTCATGTCCCGATAGGGGTGGTTTTTTCTGCCTCCTCAGCCTGGCCAGCCGTTGCAACAATATCCTCGTCTCATTACATAGTCCTATGGCCTCTCTTAGACCCTCTGGAGATATTCTTACGTCCAGGGCCACCTCCATCTCTCTCATCAAGGCAGAGAGGGCAAGGGAGAAGGCCCTGACCCTTAGTGCATCCGCCCCCTTAGGGACGTCCAGGAAGAATACCTTCTTGGGTTCACCACGGTCGGGAGTGGCCCATGCCACCCTCCAGGCGTCGTAGAGCCTGCGGTGGGCATCGCTGACGTTGGCCACTATCACGCCTTCCAGGAAGCTGTATTCCCCCTCTATGGCCCCCTCCAGGCTGTCCAGCACGGAGGGGTCAAAGGTCTTGGGCAGATAGGCACTGGCCCGCTTAACGGGTTTTCCCCTTCCTAGGAGGCGATAGGGGAGTCTCCCTGCCCCAAGGATTATCTCCTCAGGGACGTGGATGGAGAGGTACCCTATCTTCCCCCTCGTAGGGGCAGGTTTCAAACCTGCCCCTACATCCTTTAAATATTCCTTCCACATCTAAAAAATATTAGCATATCTCCTGAAGATGCGTCAATCACATCTGCTCTTTAAATCTTAACTGGAGCATATCCCTTAGCCTCATCGCATTCTTGACGGCAGAACCCCCGTGACAGTTGTTGAAGAAGACAAACGTGGTGTCAGTAAGGCCGGTAACCTCCTGTATGGGGAGGAGGAACTCCTGGAGTTCTCCCTCACTATAAAGATAATCATATCTCACCGAGGCAGGGACGTTGAACCAGTTGGGGTTCCTGCCGTGGAGGCGGAAATACCCGATAGGTGAGGTGGTCTTGGGGTTAAAGGGCATGAGTCCAGGGAGCCTGGGTTCGTCTACCACGCAGTACCCCAGTCCTTCCCCCTTGAGGAACGCCAGGGTAGAGTCCTTATGCCAGGCCTGGTTTCTGAACTCTACCGCTACCGGCATGTTGGCCGTCCTGTCTTTAAAGGCCCTCAGATAATCAAGGTTCTCCTTTGACGGATGGAACCAGGGGGGAAACTGGGCCAGGATGCAACGGAGTCTCCCTCCCTCCTTTAGGGGTTTCATGGAGAAATTGAATTTCTCAAATACGTCTCTATTGTCCAGTAGGGGCGACCGGCCGGTCGCCCCTACTTTATCCCATATCTCGTGTGTCATGCCCTTAAAGGCCTTCACCGTGAACTCAAAATCTTCCGAGGTCTTTTTTGCCATCCCCTCCATGCTCTTGGGGGAGGGCAGGGTATAGTAGGTGGAATTTATCTCCAGGCACTTGAACCCCAGTTCCTTCTCGTAGTAGGAGAGCATGTCTTGTTTCTTTAATTTGGGTGGGTAGATTGGGCCCTTCCAGTCGTCAAAGGAGAAGCCGCTGGTGCCTAGTTTAATCATCTTTAGATGAGACCTTAGACCGTAGACTTTAGACTATAGACTTCTGTGAATACTTCCAACCTTTCCCCCTCCCTTGATGGGAGGGGGAAGGGGGAGGGTGTTCACCCCCACCCTACCCTCCCCCCTCAAGGGGGAGGAAATTGTTCCACGCCCCTTTTTTGCTGGACTAAAGACCGACATTACTATAGCCATGCCTTAGCCATGTAATTAACTCCGGGTCGTAGGGGAGGTCTAGTCTGGGCCTCTCTCCCTCATGGACAGGAGGGACTGATATAGGCAGTCCCTTAATGGCCATGTTATAGGCCCTCTCAGCCAGGGATTTCAGGCCCACCACGTCCTCCAGGTTATAGCGTATCAGTGTCTCCAGGGCGGCCTTGTTACCCCTCCTATACTCCTGCCACAGCCTGACGGCCATGTAGCCATTCACCTCCCGTAAAGGGCCTTCCCTCTCCATCCCCAACTGCCTTTCAATATCCTTTAGCCCCCCAGATAGCCCCAGTCTCCTGAGCGGGAACCTCAGGTCAAGGTGGGCGCCGGGTAGCTTGAGGCCGGGGAACTTTGCCTTTAAAAAGGGTACGTCAAACTGCCTTCCATTGTAGGTTATCAGGAGGGAATAATCCTTTATTACGGCAGGGAAGTCCCCCAGGTCCTTTCCCTTCACAAAGACCCTTGTTCCCTGGGAATCATAGACGCCGATGACGGTAATATCGTTCCACCAGGAGGAGATACCCGTGGTCTCTATGTCCAGAAATACCGCCCCGTTGGCAAAATCCGGGTACATCCTCCACTTCTCCCTGGAGGGGATCCACTCCTCAAAGAAGGCCGTGTCACCCCGCGAAAGGGAGCGGCAAGAATTCTCAAGGTGTAATTCCACGACCTTCAATACCCTGGTAGAAAAGGGAGGCCGGCCTATCCCACCCAGGGCGGACAGGCACTCCTCCCAGCTCCTGATACCACTCCCCCACAGCCTCTCCTCCGTAACCCGCCCCACACCGGGGATGTGGATAAAGGTATGCTTGAGCATTTTTTCAATATTACAGGAGGTTGGGGAGGAAGACAAGGATTAACAGGAAGAACCTGACCTTCAGACACAAGTTCTGACATTATCTAACTGTTTTTGCAGTACCGTGTTCTTGTGCATTTAAGTAGGGGCGTATTGTCGTGCCTGAGGCAGATTCGCCTGTGGCGAACAATACGCCCCTACTTATTTTTCCTCCCCCTTGAGGGGGGAGGGAAGGGAGGGGGTGAACACACCCCTTAATCCACTCTTTCCCCTCTTTTAAGAGGGGGCAGGGGGTGTGTTAGAGGGGATAAATCCCCCCCTTCCCCCTCCCACCAGGGGAGGGGGTCTCCTTGGGTAGCCTGGCCAATGACAATACCATGTCCGAAGTTCAGGAAGAACCACTTGACAACCCAGGAAGACTGTGTTATCTTTCTTAAAAAGATAACATGGGTCTCTTATGAAAAACGGCGACGGTCTAACCAGATTCGGGGTCTCTCTTAGCTCAAAGCTCCTCAAGGACTTTGATGGCCTTATAACGCGGAAGGGCTACACCAATCGTTCGGAGGCCCTGAGGGACCTTATAAGGGATAGTCTCGTCCAGGCGGAATGGGAGGCGGGGGATAAGGAGACAGTGGGGACAGTGACCCTGGTCTATAACCACCATACCAGGGAACTCACCCACGTCCTCACAGACCTCCAGCACCATTACCACCAGACCATAATCTCCACCACGCACGTACACCTGGACGAACACAACTGCCTGGAGGTGCTGGTAGTGAAAGGGAAGGCAAGGGACATCAAGAAGATTGCAGACCGCCTAATCGGAACGAAAGGGGTAAAACATGGCAAACTGGCAATGGCTACTACTGGCAAGGAACTGGCTTAAAAAATTTTCTCTTATTGGTGGCACGATTGCAATTTTAGTGCTATTCACAATAAATAAGGAGGCCTTCTCCCACCACGAGGCAGGAGTTGGTGAGGCGAAGGCCACAGGGGCAATCAACACCCTATCGGGAGAGACGCTTCCAAAGGGAAAATTTGTGGCAGGTTTCCGCTACGACCGTAGAGAGTTTGAGCGTATTCCTGACGGTAAGCTCGTACACTTTACTCGCATCGGACAAGACGTCCACGCCCACAAGAGGGAGGAGGATTATTGGTTAAGCGCCTCCTATGGTGTCATCGACAATTTTACCTTCTCCCTGAGCCTCCCCTGGGTTAGCTACGACCAATTTTCTGAGGCAGTCCTTGAGGATGACGTGATAAGTTTCATAAAAGGGGACAGCGACGGGATAGGGGACCTGAGGCTCCAGGGGAAATACATGTTCCTCCATACCCACCCGGACCACGTCTCCTTCCTTGGGGGTATAAGGCTGCCCACAGGGGACACCCACGAAAAAGCCAGGGGGAAGGAGCGCTTCGGCACCCACAATCAACCAGGTAGTGGCTCCGTAGACGGGCTCTTCGGGACCGCCTGGAGCAGGATGTTAAATAGAAAGTGGGAAATAGATTCAGACCTCATATATCAGCTCCGTACCGAGGGGTCCCAGGATTACAAGACCGGGAGTTCAATACAGTTTGACCTGGCGGGAAGCTATAATATCTACAAGTCCCGTTCTAATAACAAGTGGCTCAACCCCTTAGTGACCCTCGTAGGGGAGATAACCGCCGTCCATCAGTGGCGGGACGTTGAGAAAGACGAGACCCTGAGAAATAGTGGCGTCAGTGCCATATACCTTTCCCCTGGCATCCGTGTTGGGATAAACAAGAAGGCCAGTCTCTTTCTCACAGGTTCGGTGCCTGTATTTCAGCACCTCCCGGGTGAGCAGGCCCGTGAGGAGTGGAGTTTGGGCGCAGGGTTTAGTGTCAGTTGGTAATGGCCTTTAAAGAGGCAAGAAAGGAGAGGATGGAATGATTTCTCTAAGGAGGGATTTTAAACAACTCCTTGCCCTTTTTGTTGTTGCCATACTTACGGGTTATGTCCTGGCGGCTAAGGAGGTCAAGGCCCATAGGGGAAACTGGCAACTCTCCCCAAGATTTAGTACCTGTGAGGAGGTGGTAAATTACCTCAACCTGGAGGGCATTCATGAGGATTTTGTGGTAGTCCCTGATACGGTCGGGGGATACCGGGTTATAGTTGGGGACTAGGGGAGTCCCCTTTCCGTTGTTGTTCCCCTGGCGTGTCTATCAATGTAAGGACAGTCCGTCTAAGGCGGATTCGGAGGAGATGCTCAGGATAGCTAAGCAGAAGCACTACGATGGAAACGTCTCATTGTTATACAGTCACCTCTCCACCGTATCTGTCAATATAAAGCAACCCATCAGACATGGAGTAGTTATAGGGGAAGGGGGAGATAGTCTCGTTTACCCTATGCATTATGGCCTCGTGTAGCTCCTCGGCCTCCTGGGGGGAAAGCCCCTCCCTTACCTCAGGAGAGGGACGGTTTAAATCCCCCCTTGCCCAATGGCCTTGACAGGTGGTATCCTTTGTCTTACGGAGTGAGACTTCTTTTCTTGTGGAGAAGAAAGATGTAGGGGCACGGCGCGCCGTGCCCCTACCTGGACTATATAGATGGGAAGATTAGCAATTGTATTCTCGTTACTGGTAGTCCTTACCTTGCTTAGTATCAGACTCTATGTCAAGGAGGAGGACAAAGAGGCGTTCTGGGATAGAGAGGCAAGGGAGTGGGAAGAGGCGCTACAGAACGACACCGAGGAAAAGGATAATACAGTAAAGGTCATTCCGTTATTCGGACTACAGGAAGGAGAGGTCGTCCTGGATGCGGGCTGTGGCACTGGCGGTCTCATACCGCTCCTGCTAAAAGAGGTGGGTAGGAGTGGATGTGTATACGGACTAGACCTCTCGCAGGAGATGCTCCGTATCGCCAGAGAGAAGCACTACGATGGGAATGTATCGTTCCTGAAGGGAGATATAATAGAGATTCCACTACCGCCCGAAAGTATGGACAGGATAATCTGCTTCCGCACGTTTGCACACATTGACGACAAAATAGGCGCACTCAGAGAATTCTTCCGTGTGCTAAAACCATCTGGTATCGTAGTGATATGCAACCTCCTCGGCAGTAAGGAACTAAATGAGTTGCACAAAGAGATTGGCGGGGCAATAGCTAACGATACCTCGCCTGGAGTTAAAGAGATGGAGCAGTTCTTTCTTGAAAGCAATTTCACACCAGTAGAACTGTTAGACGCAGACACGTTGTATATAATGAAGGCGAGGAAGCCACTACAATAAGTTAACCCCCCTGTTACCCACTCCCCCTTCCCCCGGGGAGGGGGAACCAAAGGGAATCCATAACCTTTTTCAGAGGTCTCTATCTATATAAAGCAGCCCATCTGACATGGAGTAGTTATAGGAGAAGGGGAGACGGCCTCGTTCACCCCCGGCATTATGGCCTCGTGCGGGGCCTCGGCCTCCTGGGGAGAAAGCCCATCCTTTACCTTTGGGGGTGGTAAGGGGGCTTCTGCCCCCTTACATTTTGGTGAAACAAAAAAAGATTAAAGCCAAAAACATTACCCATATCCATATATTCCACATAAACGAGGTGTTTTCTCTTGACAACAGTAGTGGTGTGTGCTAAGTGTGGGTTAATTAGACGTTACAGGGCATCCAGCCTATAGGGTGTCTTGGTCTACCCTGGGCGAATTTATCCTTGGCGAAGATATGATGAACGTCTAATTTATTATTTTGTAGAGGTCTCAATATATACACCCATTAGATAGACATAAGGAAACTGCTATGGCCAAGATTTCTAAGACGGGCAGACTCAAACAGTGGACAAAGGAAGAACTCAGTATCTTAAAGAAGGAATACCCTAAGACTGATACAAAGCTCTTGGCCAAAAGACTGGGCAGAAGCCTGGAGGCCGTCCGCTTCAAGGCCAAACGTTTTGGTCTGGAAAAGACCAGGGCGTACATGGAGGCCCTCTACATCAAGGCCAGAAAGGCTGGTCAGAAGAGGGCCACAAAGAAAAAAAAGTAGTAGACGGTGTTAAGTAAGGATACAGGTAACAGGTTAAAGGATACAGGCTACAGGAGGAAGGTTCTTATTTGTTACCTGTTGCCTTTGCTCGCAGTCTTCTCCCCCTGCCTCTCTAACAATCCTGTCTCAGGCAGTCCAAGACATAAAAAGGCCGACGTCTCCGTTGAGCTCAGGGATGTAAGTAAATCACGGGGCGAGGTTGCCTTTAGCCACCCCTATTTTATTACAGAGGACAGGTTGCGTACCATCCTCGCTTCTTTACGTTTCCGGGAAAAGGGGGCGCTGAAGAGTAAGAGCAGTAAAAGGATATTTCTGGACAGGGAGTTAAACGAGCTCGTCCCCCGCATAGTAGAGTCCCTCTCTAAGGCAGACCCCCATAAGGAGGTCTTTGCCTCCATCACCTCAGAAAAGACCCTCTTACGTGACCAGGGTACCACTTTTTGCCTTTTTATGCAGGGAAGGGAACTAAACGTAGTCTTTAGTCAGGTGCATGTCACTAAAGAAGAGGCCCCCAGCTTCAAGGGATGGAAGACGGCCCCACCTGCTGAGGACCCCACCTCCATTACAAGCCATGGCTCATGGGAAGTGGTCCCTGTTGGTGGTCAAAACCTAAAAGAGGGACACAAGAATTGGCTGGTCATGGACGTAGAAGACAAGGCCTTTGAACCTGTTATTACCGTAGAGGAGAAGATTACTCCCAGTAGTCTTATTGAAGATAGGTTGCGCAGGTTAGAGGAGAGGGCGGGGTTGCCCTCCACGGGGAAAGGTGAACAAGGGGGGGCTGTGTCAGAGCAGTCCGCCCCTGCCGAATTGCCCCAAAAAAGGACGTCTCCTTCGGACAAGACCCTGGGACAGAAGCTGCGGGAGCTAAAGACACTCTTGAACGAAGGGCTAATCTCCCAGAAAGACTACGAAAAAAAGAAGCTTGACCTGCTCCAGGAAGAACCCCCGCAAGGTAAGAGCGTGCCCGAAATGCTCAAGGAATTAAGGGGACTACAAGACGAGGCGTTAATTACCGAAGGGGATTACGACCGCTGGAAAGCCAAACTCCTGGAAAAATTATAACCGTAGTAGTAGGGGTTGAAAATATTCAACCCCTACTAGCTCTTGATTTGTACGAGAGATTAGGGTAAAAATAGCCTATGCCAATATACGAATTCCAGTGTAATAGCTGTACCTCTAGGTTTGAGGAGTATTTTGCAAGCTCCTCCCAAAGCAGGGCCTTGAAGTGCCCCCAATGTGGCAGTGGGCAAGTTAATAAGGTTTTTTCCGTCTTTGGTATGGGCGGGAGTAACGATAATGGAGGTTCTGGTTCTGGCTCTGGTTCGTCCTGTGGTTCTTGCTCTGCCACCAGTTGCGATACCTGCAGGTAATCCGCCTCAGGTGTACCACAGTGAATCTGCTCAGGCATGACTAGTTCTACAGAAAGATACCCTCTTCCGTGAAACACCTCTGGGCGCCATGGCGGCAGGAGTACATCCAGTCCGAAAAAAAGGGATGCTTCTTCTGCCGGGCCATAGATGATACCCAGGACGATAAAAACCTTATCCTCCACAGGGGTAAGGAATGTTTTATAATCCTCAATAAATACCCGTACAACTACGCCCACCTGATGGTAGCCCCCAATGAGCACCGTTGCAGTCTGAAAGAGCTTACCCAGGGGGAGATGCTGGAGTGTATGCAACTACTCTGTAAGGTCCAGGCAGTACTGGAACAACACCTGAAACCAGAGGGGTTCAATATCGGGCTCAACCTGGGGAAGGCCGCCGGTGCAGGGGAGGAACACCTCCATTTTCATGTCGTGCCCCGTTGGGTAGGTGACACAAATTATATGCCCGTCTTGGGGGAGACCAAGGTCGTCTCCCATTACCTCTCAGAACTTCTATCAAGGTTAAAGGGCTCGTTCTAGATGATTTACCGTAAGGACATAGAACTGAGGGAAGAGAAAGAACTGGCCAGCTACGCCACGAAGAGCAAGGACTCCAGGGGTCGTAAATACCCCGAGGAGGAACACCCCTATCGCAGTATGTATCAACGGGACAAGGACAGAATCATCCACAGCACCGCCTTCCGTAGACTGGAATACAAGACCCAGGTCTTTGTCAACCATGAAGGGGATTATTACCGCACCAGACTCACCCATACCATTGAGGTAGCACAGATTTCAAGGTGTCTGGCCAGGACCTTAAACCTTAACGAGGACCTTGCCGAGGCCATTGCCCTGGCCCACGACCTCGGCCACACCCCCTTTGGCCATTCGGGGGAAGAGGCCCTGTGTAAGCTCATGAAGGGGCACGGAGGTTTTGAACACAACCTCCAGGCCCTGAGGGTGGTGGACGTGCTGGAGAGGCGGTATCCCAATTTCCCCGGGCTTAACCTCTCCTGGGAGGTAAGAGAATCCATACTAAAACACAACGCCGCCAGGGAAGTCCTCACCGAATTTAATCCAAAAGAGAAACCCCTCTTAGAGGCCCAGGTAGTGGATAAGGCAGATTCCATTGCCTACGATACCCATGACCTGGATGATAGCCTCAAGGCAGGACTCATCAATGAAGGGGCACTCCATGGAGAAGGACTGTGGCGTTACGCCGCTGAAAAAGTGGCCAGCAAGTGGACCAACCTGGATAGTGACAACAGGAGGTCCCAGACCATTATATTCCTCATAAACCTCCAGGTTACCGATTTGATAGAGAATACCCAGAAGAGGTTAGAAGAGTTGGGGGTTAAGGGCCCGGAAGAGGTGAGACATTGCCGTCAACTAGTAGTGGATTTTTCTCCGGAAATCTCGGAGAGGAAGAGGAGTCTTGAGAAGTTCCTCGGTGAGAACGTGTACATGCACTACAGGGTGGCCCGTATGGCCGATAAGGCCAGACGCTTTGTGGAAGAACTCTTTAAGGCCTTTGTGGCCAATCCCAGACAGCTCCCCCCGGACTTCCAGGCCTGGGTAGAAAAAGAGGGCATACACCGGGGGGTCTGCGACTATATTGCCGGCATGACCGACCGCTATGCCCAGGACGAGTACCTCAGGCTCTTCCATCCCTACGAAAGGGTGTAACGCCTTGTGTAAACCGAGACATGGGCCATCCGCTTCAGGTGAACCTGACTTAGCGATTACATTGCACCCAGCCTTTTACCTCCTATTTTTTGCATCAATTCTTATCAGTGCCAGCCCCTCTTTGTATGCCTCAGGCGGATGGGCCGCTACGTATGGGGGAGGTGACAGTGAACACGCCAGTTCTATCCAACAGACCCGTGACGGGGGATATATAGTGGCCGGTGAGACAAGGTCTTTCGGTGCTGGAGAACCCGACGCATGGGTCTTAAAGCCACCCAACGTATG
>Ga0155418_1118_pt1 | contig 14931 bp, 7 predicted proteins | sample RifCSPhighO2_02_FD_106386 | JGI IMG/M metagenome (GOLD analysis project Ga0155418, IMG submission 106386) | Planctomycetes bacterium RIFCSPHIGHO2_02_FULL_52_58
TGAGTACCTTTTCTGGATGTTCCCTCTCCAGGGTGTATATGTTATGGTAGATGGCATCTGCAGTGCCCCTGTACCACTGGTCTGATACCCTCATCTGTGGTGGTATTATCTCTACGTACTCGTCTAGCTGGCAATTGAAGAGATTCCACCAACCCATGCGGATATGGCGGTCCAGGGAGAGAGACTTGTACTGGGTAAGGATTACTACCTTATGGAGCCCCGAGTTCAGACAATTACTGAGGCTGAAATCAACAATCCTGTAGATACCCCCAAAGGGGACGGCCGGTTTGGCCCTATCTTTGGTGAGGGGATAGAGGCGCTGCCCTTCCCCTCCTGCCAGTATCATTACCAGGATACGTTTCAATAGTTCGTTGTTAGTTGCAACCATTTTCTTAAATTCAGTAGCTAGTAGCCGCAGGCTTTAGCCTGCGTTAGAGTCGCAACCTAAAGGTTGCGGCTACCTGACTACTGTCTATTGGCCCTTTCTTTTCTCCAGGATTTCTTTTATCGCCTTCTTCAGTTCGGTCAGGTCTGCGGATTTTACTATGTAGGCATCGGCCGACCACGTCATAAAGTTGTCCTTGAAGCTGGAATAGGCGGTGTTGATAACTATAGGAATCCTGTTGTTCTCTCCCAGGATCTTCCCCATGGCCTCTATGCCATCCATCCCAGGCATGTTTATGTCCAGTACCAGGAGGTCAGGGGGGTTGAGCTTTGCCATGGTCACCGCCTCCCTGCCGTCTCTGGCTATGGAGACACTGTAGCCTTCCGCAGAGAGTTCATTTCTGTAAAGAAGGGCCTGGTTCTTTTCGTCTTCCACTACTAGTATGTTTGTCATGGTCTTATCCTCCCTTTGACTTCTGCCGTAAACACAGCCTAACTCTTGTAGGGGCAATTCATGAATTGCCCCTACCTACTCCGTGATGGGGAGGAGGATTGAGAAGGTGCTACCCCTTCCCTGGACGCTTGAAACCCTGAGCTTCCCATCATGGTCGTCTACAATCTTATGGCTTACCACCAGTCCCACGCCGGTCCCAGAGGTCTTGGTGGTGAAGAAGGGGGTGAATATCTTTTCCATCACCTCCGGGGCCATACCCTGCCCCGTATCCGAGATGTCCGTCCTTATGTACTGTTCTTCCCGAGTAGACTGGACGGTGAGGGTACCACCTTCTTCCATAGATTCTACCGCATTCTTTATAAGGTTCAGAAGTACCTGTTTTATCTGGGCGGGGTCCAGGAAGGTAGGAGGCAGTCCAGGGGAGAAGTTCTTTATCAGGTTTATCCCCCTCTCCCTCAGGTATCCCTCCGTTAGACAACAGGTATCTTCCAATAAGGTGTTTATGTCCACACGGACCTTTCTGGGCTCCTGGGGCTTGCTGAAGTCCTTTATGTTGCCCAATATCTTTTCCAGCCTGCTGACCTCTTCTACTATAATCCTGGCGGCTGTAGCCACGTCCTCCTCTTCTGGTTTGGTCTTTTCTATACTGCGTGCAAAGCCCCCGATGGTCACCAGGGGGTTGCGGATCTCGTGGGCAATATAGGTGGATATCTCGCCCATGGCCACGAGTCGCTCCGAGCGGCAGAGCCTCTCCTGGGTCTCCCTGAGTTGCTCTATCTTTTCTTCCAGGGATTCGCAGGTCTCGGCGTTTTCTATTGCCAGGGCCGCCTGTCCTGCAAAGATGTTTAGCAGGTGGACGTGGTCCTCAGTAATGGGTTCCCTGCTGTAGGGGTTGTCCGCTACTATTACCCCTACGGCCCCCCCTTTTACTACAAGGGGGACGCAGACGAATTCCTTGGAGCCAAGGAATTCCCGGAACTCCCTGGTTACCCTGGGGTCAGTAGCCGCCTCTTTTACTACCTGGGAACGCATCTCTTTGACGCATCTCACCACTATCTCCTCCTCTTTGTTCAGGGGATAGACCAGCAGACGGGTCTTTACGTTGAGCGGTGAGTCCAGTGGTTCCCTCTCCATTACCTCCTTGAGGAGTTCTTCCAGGGTGGGGTATCTGTGGGAGACGTCTTGCCATATCCTGGCGGCCTCTTCTCCGCTGGAGGGGCCTACGGCGGCCTTGCCATAGACTGACCCCTTCTCCTCGTTTACCAGGAACAGGAAGGCCCGGTTAAAGGCCAGGGCCTGTCCGGCCGTAACGCTAGTGAGGATGAGGTTGAGGAGTTTTTCTATGTGAAGCGTCTCGTGGAGGGCCTGCCCCAGTTCCCTGAGGAGGGAGAGCTGCCTGAGCCTCTTTTCCCTCTGTGTGATGTCCCGTGAGAGGACTAGCACGCGGCCCATCTCCCCCTGCTCGTCCCGGATGGGAATGGCGGTATTCTCAATGTATCGTCTCCTGCCATCCTGGACCAGTACCTTTATCTCTCTGTAACGGCCCTCGGCACCCTCAAGGGCCTTGGCTACCGGACAGTAAGCCTCCGTGCATTGAAAGACGTCCTTGCATCTGGCCCTTTTGGGCAGTTCGGCCAGACCCCATACCTTTGGGAGGTTTGCATTGGCCCAGAGGATGTTCATGTTCCTGTCCATGAGGCAGAGGCCTATCCCTAGGACGTCTACAACGTAGTCAAGTTTCTCCTTCTCCTGACGTAGCTGTTCTTCTGCAAGTCTGGCATTGTTATAAAGATTTTTGTATCTTTCTTCAGAGAGCATGATCTTCTCAAAGAGGAGGGTATTCTCCGTTATCATGGCAAGTTGGGGGCATATCTCCTCTAACAGGGGAAATTGGGTCGTAGAGAAATGATGCGGCTCCATGCTGCTGAAATTAACGCTACCTATAACTCTCCCCCTCACCTTCAGGGGATACCCCAGGCGAGACCGTATCCCTGCCTTATAAAAAAGGCCATTGGTACTGTGACTGTCACTCTTAGTATCTTCTACTATGATAGGCTCTCCTGTAAGCAGGATTCGTTCCAGGAGGCTCCCCTTCAAGGGGTAGGGCTTCCCCTCCTCAAGGACATTGATAGTGTTGGTTACAGAGGCCACAAAGGTAATGGCATGGTTATCCCCCTCTATGGGGATAGAGATGCTGACCCTGTCAAAGGCCATTACCTTTTTTAATTCATTTACGACTGAGACGTAAATGTCTCTTAAATTGAGGCTGGAAGAGATTATCCTCTGTATGTTGGAGATTACTTCTTTTCGTGCGGGATATAATTCTACTAATTTCATGGCCATACCCTTAACCTTACGCCTTGTTCGTAGGGCGGCGTTGCCGCCTAAATCAAGTATATTTTACTTTGCTCGTTCCTTCAAGCATTTACTTTTGTGTGTTCGTATAACTGTAGGGGCGATTCATGTTGAAAATCCGCCTCAGGCGGGAATTGCCCCTACGGGGCTAGTTCCTCTACGCCCCCTTTTATACGTAACTCCCATCTATCCCCTGGCCGCATAGAGAGTCGCCACAGTGGGAGGACGGTAGAACCCTGGTACACCTTTTCAAAGCCCGATTCGCTCTGGGATACGGTCATGAGGGGCATCAGCCATAGTTCAGCCTCCTTGTCCCACCCCAGGGATACCCTCAGACCCAGGTGCTCGTCCACCAGAAAGACCTTTTTCTTTTGGGAAAAACTCCCAGAGATGGCGAGATGCCCCACTCTGTCCTCGTCGTCCAGTAAGTAGTACCTCCCCTCTGCCTTCCCTGCCGACATGGAGAGGTTAAATTCTACGCCGAAGTTACACACAATCTCCTTTTTAGAGATATTAGCCAGGCTGTAAGCAATGTTCAGGCTGGGAGTCAGGCCGTCTAAATCCACCTGTTTCCTTATCGATAACGAGTCCCTTTCCCCCTGGATGGTGCAATGGCGATAGAGTTTTAGGCTGACCCCATCTGGTCTTTCCTCAAACCGGCACTGGTAGGGCGCAGTCAAGGAGTCCCCCAGTTGAGGGAGTTTCCCCTGGAGGCAGTCCTCCAGGGCGGCCTGTGGTGGCAAGAGGTGGTCTATCAGCCCCTCCTTAAGGTAGCCATCGTAGTGTAGCCTCTGCTTGAGTTCCTCTTCTACCTGGGGGATGATGTCATGGATGCTCTTAACGTCTCTTACGTGCGTTTGAGGTTTTGCCTCAAGGATCTTTTTGTGATAGGCCTCCTCCCTTCTACTAAGGGTGTTGAGGAGGTTCAGTCCCCTGGGTTTATAGTCCAGCTCATAGAGGTGTCCCCCCCTGTCTGGCTTAAAGTAGGCATTGAGGAGCGGGTTGGTGAGTTTGAACTCCTCACGGGTATCCAGGTCAAAATCCCTGACCTCTACGTGAACCCCTGTGCTGGAGTCGCACAGAGACTCTGCCAGGAGGAGGTGCTGGTAGATGGCACTGCGGAGGTGAGGGAGATACAGTCCCCCAAAGACACCGTGCCAGTAGGAGTCGTTACACTGGGCCTGGTAGAGTTCCTTTTGGGCATCCCCCCTGCCCCCCTTTTCTAAAGGGGGGGAGGGGGGGATTAACTTTTCTAAAGAGGGGACAGGGGGGATTTCTGCCACCTTCTGGCTCACCTCTAGCATCCTGGCATACATCTGATGGGCCTCCGGGTATTTGACCCTGAAGTTTCTCCACGTGCCCCCCTTGAGGAATTGCCTGGCCACAGGCCCCCAGGGCTGGTTGGCTATAGCCCTGGAGACCTCTTCATACTCCATAAGACCCCTGGATGGCAAGGCCCACTCCATCATCTCCCTGTAGGAGGCGTCGGGGAGATAGACCCTGCCCCTGGAGGGGAGTTTCTCCACTGCCTCCCTGAAGGTGGTAGTCCTTATCCAATCCTTATTCCTCCTGAGGGTCTCTAAGAACTGTTCCAGCCAGCCATCTTCATATACGTGCTTATAGGTCTTTGGCCAGCTCCCAAACTTCTCCCCGTCATCCGCATACACCAGGAGGGCATTATCTCTTTGCTGTGCAAACTGGCGGAGGTATTCTATGGTCTTTTCTGGATGCTCAAACGGGATACAGTACCTGAGCCGCTCGCTTCCAGGAAAGATTTTCAGTATCTCGCCCTCGTCCTCGGTGAGGAAGTAACCGTCCAGGTCTTTCTCCTCCAGTCCTGCGTGTCTGAAGTGGGAGTCGTCCACCACCGTGTACTCCACCCCCGCCTCCCTGAGGGAGCTTACCAGGGACTGTTCCCACACCCTCTCTGCCAGCCAGATTCCCTTGGCCTCGGCATCCAGGTGGGTGTTAAGCCACCGGGTATAAGAGCGTATCTGCCCCAGTCTGTCTCTCTTTGGGAGCATTACCAGGATGGGTTCGTAGAATCCGCCCCCGAGGAGTTCTACCTGCCCCTTCCGTACCATGGAATGGATGCCCTCAAAGACCCCGGGCCTGTGGGTTTTTATCCACTCAAGTAGTCCGCCCGAATAATGGAGTACCAGACGTACGTCCGGGTACCTCTCCATGATTTTAAGGAAGGGTTCGTAGGCCCTGGAGCATACCTCTTCAAAGACCCAGTGGAAGTTGCCGACCGGTTGATGGTTATGCAGGGCAAGGATTAGGTTTACGCAGTTCATCTGGTGGCCTTCCTTAAACTCTTAAACTTTTGAACCTTTAAACTCTTTTTCTTTGGTAAAGCTCAACGTACTCTCTGGCACTCTTATCCCAGGACCAGTCCTGGAGCATACCCCGCCTCACGAGCTCGGTCCACTGGGTAGTGTTGCGGTAGGCCTCCAGTGCCCGCTTGATTGTACTAACCATTTCCGGGGTATTACTGGAGTTAAAGGTGAACCCTACTTGCTCGTCCACCGTATCCGCCAGTCCCCCCGTACGCCTTACGATTGGTACCGTGCCATACTTGAGGCTGTAGAGCTGATTGAGGCCGCAGGGCTCAAATTTAGAAGGCATGAGGAACATGTCTGAGCCGGCCTCCATCTCATGGGAGAGGCGGTTATCAAAGCCAATGTTTATTGATGCCTTTTCTGGATACCTGGAGGCCTTGGACTTCAGGGCCTCTTCGTAAGGCTGGTCTCCCTTCCCCAGGAGGACTAGCTCCAGGTCTAGCCCCATTAGCTCCTCCCACCCTTCCAGGAGCAGGTCCACCCCTTTCTGTTCGGCCAACCTCCCTATCCACCCTATTACCGGTACGTCCTCCCTCTCTTTGAGTCCGCACTTCTTCTGGAGGTGTCTCTTGCAGGCCCTTTTCCCCTTCAAGTTCTTCGGGCTGTATCTGGAGGGAATGAGTTTGTCCTTGTCTGGATTCCAGGTGTTGTAGTCCACGCCGTTTACTATCCCGAAGAGGTCTTTGTAACGTTCCTGGAGGATGCCCTCCAGTCCGCGGCCGAACTCCTGGGTCTGTATCTCCTGGGCGTAGCGTCTGCTCACGGTAGTAATAAGGTCGGAGAAGACCAGTCCTGCCTTGAGGACGTTTAGCTTCCCATGGTACTCCAACTGCTTCCAGTTAAAGTAACTCCAGTCCAGTCCTGTCAGGGGCATGTCCTCTTTAGGGAATAGACCCTGGTAGGCCAGGTTGTGGACGGTGAAGACCGTAATGGTATTGCGGAAGGAGGTGTCTCCCTGGTAGATGGTCTTCAAATAGGCCGGGGCCAGGGCGGACTGCCAGTCATTGGCGTGGAGGACGTCCGGAGTCTGGCCCAGGGCCTTAATGGTCTCCAGTACCGCCCTGGAGAAGAATGCAAACCTCTCGCAGTTATCCTTGTAGTCAAGCCCCGTGGCAGGGTCTTTGTAAGGTTCGGCCCTTTCAAAGTACTCTGCGTTTTCAATAAAGTACACTGGTATGCGTGTGTCGGGCACATAGGAGGAGTAGACGCGCCCCATGGAGGTCTTGTTGGGCATGGGCACGGCAATGGTAATCTTGGTAGGAGAGAGGGAGAATTCCTTGCGGTTGACCTGTTTGTAGAGGGGCATAAAGAGGCAGACCTTGTGGCCCAGTTTCGCTACACTCTTGGGTAGTGAGCCCAGGACGTCTCCCAACCCGCCGGTCCTTGCAAATGGTTCTATCTCCGGAGATACATAAACAACATTCATCTTGTTGACTCCTTTAGCGGGGGTACGCCTGAGGCGGATGCCACCCCGGTTGGTTTTATCTGTCTAAGATATTCTGCCGCATTCTCTGGGGGCACGGGGTTGATGTAGAATCCAGTACCCCACTCAAAACCTGCCACCCTGGTGAGTCTGGGGATTATTTCTATGTGCCAGTGGTAATAATCCAGTTCCGGGTGGTCAAAGGGACTGGTGTGGATGATGAAGTTGTACGGAGGTTGCTCAAGACTGCCTTCCAGTTTGGCCAGGGCAGTCCACAGGGTCTCCGCCAGTTCTTCTACCTCAAACTTCTGTATGTTCTCAAAATGGGAGGAATGGTTCTTGGGTAGTATCCACAGTTCAAAAGGGAACCTGGAGGCATAGGGGGCAAAGGTGCAGAAGTAGGTACCGTCTAATACTATTCGGCTGGCAGTAGATATCTCCTGCCTCATCATGTCGCAGAACAGGCATCTTCCCCTGTACTTGTAGAAGGCGAGACTGCCTTCCATTTCCGTGGCCACCACCAGGGGGACGATGGGGGTGACGATGAGCTGGGTATGGGTGTGCTCAAGGCTGGCCCCGGCCACGGCACCCACGTTCTTGAAGAGCATACCGTATATCATCCTCTTGTCCTTCTTCAGGTCAACCAACCTGTCCCTGTAGGTCCAGATTACCTCCTGGATGTAGCGGGGTTCCAGGTCTGTGAGGGAGATGACGTGCTGGGGGCATTCTATTATCACCTCGTGGGCGCCTATACCGTTCATAAGGTCATAAATGCCGTCTCCGCGCTTGCTGAGTTCGCCTTCTATCTTGAGGGCGGGGAATTTGTTTGGCACCACCCTTACCCTCCATCCCCTGGAATTAGGGCTGCTTCCGCGCTCCCTGTAGGCCATAATCTCTGGTGGGGTCTTGTCCTCGTTCCCCGCGCAGAAGGGGCAGAAGTTACCCTTTATAGCGGAGGGAGCGGTGATAAAATCAGAGGGCCTGAGGGCCCTTTCTGTGGCAATGATTACCCATCTCCCAGATACGGGTTCTTTTCTTAGTTCAGGCATAGAGTCTCCTTAGTGTGGAATTCGGAATGTGGAATTAAAACAACTCCGCATTCCGCATTCTGCAATCCGCATTTAGAGTGTTCCGCATTCCGCAATCCCCATTCGGCATTCAACTATACTTGCCAGAATATCCTCTCAAAGTCCCTGGTAGGGGTGGTGAAGGCGAAGGGAAAGTGGTCTGGCAGTCTCTCCGTTACCTGTCCCTCCCGCTCTATCTCTACCAGAAATTCGGCATTTTCTCCAGGGGAAAGGCCAATCTCCCGGAAGGGACATCTGAGTTCCAGCACCTCTACGGCCGCTACTGCCTCCGGTACTATCCTGGGGGTGGTCTCACCTTTCTTGATGACCTCCAGGCCCTTTATGGGTTGTGGCGCTCCGCTCACCTGGAGCCTGACCTCCGCGGGGAGGAGGAAGATTACGGCCAATCGGTCATGTGCCGAAAAACGATTAAGGGCCCCTTCTTCAAAGTCCAGCCGCAGGAGGAAGTTCTCTTCATCAAAGCCAAAATACACCTCTCTAATAATCCCCCCCGAGGCCCTGTGCATTACTGGGGTATCCCTGGAGGCCCTGTAATAACCCGCCGCCACCCACTCAAAGAAACTGCTCACGCGTCCATCCAGCCGCACCTTTAGGAAACCTTTGGGTATGGTGTAGGGTTTCTTCTTGCCGAGTTGAATTATAGGTAGGTCAAGTGCCCTGGGGCTTTCGGATGCGCTAAATTTATATACGTTCTTCAGGTGGGTGCGGAAGAGTCTGTCAAAGACCTCGTCGTAGGCCGAGGAGTGGTCGTCCCCGTACCACCAGTACCAGTCGCTCCCCTCACTGATGTATATGCACTCCTGGGCCAGTTCCTTATGGTTCACGCCCAAGTCCGGCCGCTTCTTCAAGAAGTCCCTGGTCTCCGCCACGTACTCCCAGGCCCGGTTCTTTTCTGCGTGGCCTACCCATGTGGCCAGGTTATGGTTTATCCACGAACCGGCGTAAAGGTCTCGCAAGGTATCCTGAGGGGGATGCCTCTCCAGGTAGTCGCTCACCCTCGTCGTCTCAATCCCTCTTTGTCGGGAAATCCCCCTGTAGAGTTCTCTCAGGAAGTCTAGCCCATTATTGGGATAGAACTCCCAGGCGTTCTCTCCGTCCAGGATTACGCTCACAAGGAGGGGCCGTTCGCCCCTGCCCGGCACAATCCTCCCCAGAAAATCTTCTACTGCGGCATGAGGGCTGTGCCTCTGGTACTCAAAACCGATGAGGTCGGAGAGGCGGTGGTCACGGAAGATTATCTGGGTCTGAGACCCCTCGTATTCCAGGCGGTAGGGTTTATACAGGGTTTGGGGTTGATTCACCCGCCCCTGGTGGTCACGGCCAAAGGTAGTATGTAGCGTCCTGGCCAGGATGTCTTCATCTGTGGCCATCCACTTGAGGCCGGCCCCGTTCAGGATGGGTACGAGATGCGGACTGACGGCCCCCTCCGAGGGCCAGAGGCCCTTTGGTCTACGGCCGAATAACCTCTCGTGGGTCTCCACCGCCTTCTGCACCTGGGCGACCGCATCCTCTCTGGCCTCCAGCCGCCTGCTGGGCAGGGGGAGTTGCGGCAGGGCCTGCTGGGCCGTCCTGGGTTCGCAGAGGAGGGGGAGGATGGCATGGTAGAAGGGGCTGGTGGTGGTCTCTATCTGCCCGGAGGTCTCCAGTCCTCTGTACAACTTTATTATCCTGTCTATGACCTCAGTCTGTTTAGCCAGTACCATCCGCTTTTCTTCCTGTGAGAAGCCGTGGCCCTTTCGGAAGAGAGCCTGGAGGTCTCCATCTCCCTCTACTACCAGGGGGTGGAACCAGGTGAGGTTGGCCCATACCTGGAGGTCTCTGAGGTCTCTGTGGCTAAAGTCTCTTACTGCACTATCTGCCGGTTTTTTCCCGAAGGCCCGTTTCCTGAGGAGTTCCCTGTAGCGGGGATACGGCTCTATCATCCGTTCCCAGTTGGCAGAGAAGAAGTTGTCTACAAGGAAGAGTGCATCCTTTTCCTGCAATTCGCCGGGTTCCAATTCACTGAGCTTCTGGAACTTGTCCCTGGCCTTCCCCTGGGCGTACTCTTCCAGTTGGACGAGCAGGCACGGGACGAAATTGAAATTCTGCCGTATTTCTGGAAATTCCTTTAGTATAAGCCCCATGCCTATGTAATCCTTAATGGCATGGAGCCTCACCCAGGGCAGGAGGTACTCCCCCGTACTGAGGTCCTTATAAAAAGGCTGGTGAAAGTGCCACAGAAAGGCGACATGTATCATAATAAGTAGCCAGTAGTTAGTAGTCAGCAGTCAGTAGATAGTGGGCAGTATAACAGTTTTCCCTACCTACTGTCTACTGTAGGTTATCTACGGTAGCGTCAAGAAGATTGTGTAAAATTAAAATTTTTAGGGTGTTCCTTCCACTTTTTACTCAAGTAAGAGAAAATGCAGGGTCGGGCAGGGGGGCTAGCCCTCCGCCTCAGGCGGATTACCATGTGTATGAACAGTTCTAACTTTCAAAGAGGCTTGTTGACTTTTCCTTTTTGATGAGTAATATACCTTTAAGGTAGTAGACAGCAGGTCAGCAATCAGCAGTCAGTAAGTCAGCAGGCTGATAGCTGATGGCTGATGGCTGATGGCTGATTATGGATTTTACCCACCTCCACGTTCACAGTGAGTACAGCCTCCTGGATGGGGCGTGCCGGACTGCCCAACTCGTAAAGAGGGCCAAGGAGACGGGGATGGAGGCCCTGGCTCTCACTGACCACGGCAACTTGTACGGGGCCATAGAATTTTATACCAAGGCCAGAGAGGCCGGCATAAAGCCCATCCTGGGTTACGAGGCCTATGTAGCACCTACCAGCCGCTTAAATAAGGACCCAAGCAAAAAGGAAACGCTCCACCACCTTACCCTGCTGGCAAAAGATATTACCGGGTATCAAAACCTCTTAAAACTGTCCACTGCGGCATACCTTGAGGGTTTCTATTATAAGCCACGCATAGATAAGGAACTCCTCAGCCGTCACCCTCAAGGGCTTATCGCCCTTTCCGGGTGCATGAAGTCAGAGATAAACCTTAACCTCGGCAGGGGATTAAAAAATGAGGCACTTCGTACTGCCGCCGCCTACAGGGAGATCCTCGGTAAAGAAAACTTCTATATTGAGGTACAGGATAACGGCATCCCTGAGCAGAAAGGCCTGGTACAGGGGGCAATAGAGATAGGGAGACAATTGGACATACCATTGGTGGCCACTAACGATATCCACTACCTGTCCAGAGAGGACGCCGAGGCACACGACATACTACTATGCATAAACACCGGAAAACCAGTGGACGACCCTAACCGCCTGAGGTTTGCCACCCAGGAGTTCTACTTTAAGTCCCCTGAGGAGATGCGGTCACTCTTTAGGGAAACCCCCGATGCCCTGGCCAACACGGTATCCATTGCCCAGAGATGTAACCTGGACCTGACCTTTGGCAAGCTCCACTTGCCTAAGTACCACCTTCCTGAAGGCAAAACCAACTCCCAGTTTCTCAGGGAACTCTGTGAGATAGGGGTAAGGGAGAGATATGGCATGGTGACTGAGACCATACGGAAGAGGTTGGAGCACGAGTTGCGGGTCATAGAGGAGACGGGCCTGGTGGATTACTTCCTGATTGTGTGGGACTTCGTGGACTTTGCCCACAAAAATGGCATCCTCACCAGCGGGAGGGGTTCAGGGGCGGGGAGCCTGGTGGCTTATGCACTTAAGATAACAAATGTTGACCCCCTGAGATACGACCTCCTTTTTGAGAGGTTCCTCAATGCAGAGCGTGTGACCATGCCAGACCTGGACATAGATTTTTGTGCAGAAGGGAGGGAAAAGGTAATAGAGTATGCCAGGCAGAAATACGGTGGGGACCAGCACGTGGCCCAGATTATAACCTTTGGCACCATGAAGGCCAAGGCCGTAGTAAGGGACGTGGGCAGGGTGCTCGGCGTACCCCTGGCAGAGGTGGATAGGGTGGCAAAGCTAATCCCTTTCACGCCGGGTATCACCCTGGCCCAGGCACTGGAACAAGAGCCTGAACTGGCATCGCTTTATAAAAATGACCAGAGGACAAAACGCCTGTTTAATATCTCCTCCAGGCTGGAGGGTTTGTGCAGGCATGCCTCCGTACACGCCGCAGGGGTGGTCATCTCCGATGAACCTCTCACCCATTATACCCCCCTTGCCAAGAATGGGGACGTGGTCACCACCCAATACGATGACGTTACCCTGGTGGAGCAGATAGGCCTCCTCAAGGCCGATTTCCTGGGGGTAAGAAAATTCACCGTCATTGACAAGACACTTAAACTTATAAAGGAGACCACCGGCAAGGAGCTGGACCTCTCACAGATACCCCTGGATGACAAGGCCACCTACCAACTCCTGTCCAGTGGGGACGTAAAAGGGGTGTTCCAGGTGGAGACCAGCCGGGGGATACAAGAACTCCTGAGAAGGCTGCGGCCTGAGGAATTCTCAGACATAATTAACCTCATAGCCCTTTACAGACCAGGCCCCCTGCAGAGTGGGATGGCGGATTCCTTCATAGAATGCCGTCACGGCAGGGAAAAACCCACTTTCCTCCACCCCAGTCTGGAACCCCTATTGAAAGAGACCTACGGTATTATCCTCTACCAGGAGCAGGTTATGAGGATAGCCAACGTCCTGGGGGGGCTCACCCTGAACCAGGCTGATAATCTCAGAAAGGCCATGGGTAAAAAGAAGCCCGAAGTCATGGCCAAGTATAGAGACCAGTTTGTCAGTGGGGCGGTAAAGAGTGGAATACCCGAGAAGACGGCCCATGAAATCTTCTCCCTCATGGAATATTTTGCCGGTTACGGATTCAATAAATCCCACTCCGCCGCCTACGCAGTCATCACCTATCAGACGGCCTATCTCAAGGCCAACTACCCCACACAATACATGACGGCACTGATGAGCTGCGAGAAGCAGAACACCGACAAGATCGTCAGCTACATAGAGGATTGCAGGCGGATGGACATTGAGGTGCTTCCCCCCTGTATCAACGAGAGCCAGGCCGATTTCACTATGCTTGACGGTGGTACAAAGGGGAAGATACGCTTTGGCCTTGGGGCCATCAAGAACGTGGGAGAGAAGGCCATAATTTCTATCCTGGAGGCTAAACAAGGGGGTGGGAAGTTCACCTGCAGACACGATTTCTACAAGAGGGTGGATTCAAGGATAGTCAACAAGCAGGTCATTGAGAGCCTTATCAAGGCTGGGGCCTTTGACTCCCTGCCGGGCCGTAGGGAAGAACACCTTAAGGCCATCAGTTCAGACATGGAGATAGCTGAAAAGAAAAGGGACCACCCCGAACAGACTCATCTGGCCTTTGGAGTGCGGAGTGCAGAGTGCGAGGTTTCTAAATCCGAAACCCGCAATCCGCAATCCGCATCCCGGAATTGTCCTGCCTGCGGTGCATGGCAAGGCATTCCAGACCTGAAACCCGAAGAACTATGGGATGAAAAGACGAGGCTACAGGAAGAAAAGAGCGTCCTGGGCTTTTACGTAAGCAGTCACCCCCTGGACAAACTGAAGAAATTCCTGTCCGAGGACTCTCCCACCACGGCTAGCCTGTCTGAGGCCACCGATGGGGAGGAGGTCACTCTAGCAGGGGTGCTAACCGAAGTAAAAAAGACCACCACTAGAAACGGCGACCCCATGGTCTACCTCATCCTGGAAGACCTGGAGGGCCACGCCGAGGGCCTGGTCTTTAAGAGAGAACTGACCCAGTACGAATCGCTCCTCAAAAAAGATGAGGTAGTCCTGCTCAAGGGAAGGGTTATCTTCCGTAACGGCGGGGGCAAGGGACAAAGACCCTCCATCAAGGTCTCAGAGTTAAGTCCATTAGAGAAAGGGCTACAGGAAGAGAGCGCCATTATAACTATAGACCCCGCCAGACATGCAGACGAGACCTTAATACGCCTTAGAGTCATCTTCTCCACCCATCCGGGCCACTGCCCGGTCCTCCTGGACATATTGGGTCAGGAAGGCCAAAAAACCCGTATAAAGGTCAACAACCGCTTCTTTGTTACCGTCAATGAAGATTTTCAGTCAGCAGTAGGAGACCTCCTGGGGCCAGGGCACCTGCATTTTTCTATCCGTCCCCACACCCCCTCTACGGTAGCCAGCCCTGAACCAACACAAAGGGCTCAATCCGCCTTAGGCGGAAAGGGTTCAAGAGTTCAAGGGACAGGGCCACTCCCGATTAAAAACGTTAGTCGTTGATGTAACCCTCCTGATGTGCTAAAATTCCTGTTGTAGGGGCAGGTTTAAAACCTGCCCCTACTTACATGCAAAGGACAGACATGAAAGAAGAACTAGCTTACGTATTGATTACCCCATATAGCCTGGTGAAGAGCCGTACGGGGGGGATTATAGGCAGGATACTCTCTATGGGAGCGCTAGAGTTGGTAGGGGCCAGGATGTACGCCCCGAGCGATGAGTTCGTTGACCGTTACTGCGCTACCATAGAGACCCAGGACATCAAAAAACCCCAGATTAAGAAGGCCCTGTTGACCTACCTCAATGATTACTTCCGGAAGGACAATCGCTTTGGTGTCTCTAACCGCGCCATGCTCCTCCTGTTCCAGGGTCCGAATGCCCTGCGTGTACTAAATGACGCAGTGGTGGGTTCCATCGCAGGGGAGATTAGGGGTGACACCGTAAGGGGTACCTATGGCGATTACATCCAGGGAGAAGACGGACAGGTAGAATACTTTGAGCCTGCCGTACTAATCGCTACTGATGAAGAGACTAACAGGAAGCAACTGGCCCTGCTGGCAGAATACGCCGAAAGGGATGGTGGCATACTGGAGCGCGTACTTAAATTCCCGGAAGGGACAAGACCAGAGACTACCCTGGTGATAATAAAACCAGAA
>Ga0155418_1028_pt1 | contig 14206 bp, 11 predicted proteins | sample RifCSPhighO2_02_FD_106386 | JGI IMG/M metagenome (GOLD analysis project Ga0155418, IMG submission 106386) | Planctomycetes bacterium RIFCSPHIGHO2_02_FULL_52_58
CCCGTTGCCAGGATTACCGTCTCGGCCGGCAGGAAGGTCTCCTTACCTTCTTTCTCAAACAAGATTCCACTGGAAGGCCCCTCTCGTATCTCCTTCACCTTCACCCCTGTCAGGGCCTCTATGCCTGCCTCTTCCATCTCCTGGAGGATGACCCAGCGGGTGGAGAGGCCAAACCCGCTCCCCACCCTCTTCTTCATCTCCAGTACGGTAACCTTGCGGTGACCACGGGTGGTCCTCAGTAGGGCGTTGGGGAGGTCAATTACCTGGTTCTTCAGTAGGAAGAGGGCCACCTCCGGGCTCATACCCCCCAGTTTGGCCGCGTAAAGGGCCACTTCACACCCCACAGACCCTCCCCCTATGATAGCCACAGGGTTCCCCACCGGGACCCTCTTTTCCAGGACGTCCCTGGCCAGCACCACGTTTTTCCCCTTTACCCCTGGTATGGGGGGGATTACCGGTAAAGAACCGGTGGAGAGGATGACTACCTGCGGACGTTCTCTTTCTATAAGCCCTATGTCAACCTTTACCCCTAGATTTACCCTTACCCTTAATTTCGTTAGCTGTCTCTCAAAATAATTTATGACGTGCTGAAACTCCCCCCGACCGGGGGGTTTATAGGCATAATGGAGTTGTCCTCCCAGATGGGGGTCGTTCTCGTAAAGGGTCACCTGGTGCCCCCTCAAGGCGGCCACCCTGGCGGCCTCCATACCACCCGGACCGCCCCCGACAATCATTACCTTCTTCTTAACTGGTGACTCCTTGATGACGTATTCCCTTTCGTAACCCACCTGCGGGTTATAGAGGCAGGAGACGGGTCTCATATTCAGGAGTTCATCAAAGCATCCCTGGTTGCATGCAATGCACGTCCTGATGTCCTCCCATCTGCCTTCTTGGTATTTTTTGGGTAGTTCCGGGTCTGCGATGAGGGGGCGGCCCACTGCTATGAGGTCTGCCTGACCATCCATGAGGAGTTCTTCAGCCACTGCCAGGTCGTTTATCCTCACCCCTGCTATGACAGGGAGGTTGACGTTTTCCTTAATAGACGAGGCCAGAAAGGTGTAGGCCATCCTTGGGATGGCCATGACCATTATAGGGGTCTTGCTCTCGTGCCACCCTGGGGAGACGTGAAAGGCATCTACCCCGACCCCGGCGAGTTCCACGGCAATCTCTATGTTCTCATTTATCCTGTTCCCCCCCTTCATGAGTTCATCCCCTGAGAGCCTGAAGATAATGGGGAGGTCCTTGCCCGCCAGTTCCTTCGTCGCCTGCACCACCTCTTTGGCGAATCTGAGTCGGCCCTGGAGGTCTCCCCCGTACTCGTCATTTCTCTGGTTGGTTATGGGGGATAGGAATTGGTTTATCAGGTAACCCATCCCGCCGTGTATCTCCACGGCATCAAAGCCTGCCTCCCTGGCCCTGAGGGCGGCCCTGGCGTAGCTGGCTATCATCTCCTTTATCTCAGGGATGGTAAGTGGTCTGGGGACGTCCCTGGCAAGACGGGTGGGGACGCTGGAGGCAGAGACGGGTTGCCTCTTCGTGAAGAGGCTGGAGGCATAGCGGCCCCCGTGGAGGAGTTGGGGGGCGGTCTTTGCCCCGAGCTGGTGCATTGCCTCGGTAAACCTTCTAAGGCCTGGGATATAGCGGTCATCGTCCAGGCCGAGGATACTCTTCCATGCCTTACCGCTCTCGTGCGGGTAACAACCTCCTATTATTATGAGCGCCACGCCGCCTTTCGCCCTCTCGGCGTAGAAATCTATGAAGCGGTCGTTAACAAAGCCATCCGTAGAGAAGCCCACATCCATGGCCGTCATGACCAGACGGTTCTTGAGTTCCAGGGGGCCAATGTTTGTATGGTCAAAAAGGCTTATCATGGTTAGTAGCTACTATCTACTGGCTACTGTTCTTCAAGACTAAACAAGAGCCATTTCCTGCAGGGTCTAGAGAGTTTACCATAGCAGAGCGTATGTCTATTTGTAGTGCCTTCTTTGTGACCAGGTTGAGGTTACATTCAGGGTCGGGGTCTTCCAGGTTGGCGATAGGTGGGACGAGGGAATTTTCCATTGCCAATACACATGAGACCACCTGCAAAGCACCGGCGGCACCGTAGCACTCTCCGGCAAGGGGCTTTACGGAGGTTACTAACGCCTTCTTTGAGGCGTCCCCGGAGAGGCCCTTGATTGCCCTGGCCTCTATCATATCCAGGAGCTTACTGGAGTTCCCATTGGCATAGATGAGGTCTAAGGACTCGCCGGAGAGGGACCCGTCCTCCAGGGCTAGTTCCATAACCCTTTGTACCCTGCTGATTTTTTCTTCCAGGCTGAACCTGTTACTCCCTATATAGGTAGTACCGTAGCCTATCACCTCACCGTATATCTTTGCCCCCCTACTGAGGGCTGACTCCAGTTCCTCCAGGATGACGACGTAACCCCCTTCGCCGAGGACGAAGCCATTTCTATGCCTGCCAAAGGGCCTGCTCAGTTCAGGTCCAGAGTTATTGGAACCCGACAGGAGTCCCTGCAGTAGGAATATGAGGTAGCTGTCCAGCGATAACTGCTCCACCCCGCCTGCGATTAGGAGGTTGTCCCTGCCGCTCCTGATGAGGTTAAAGGCGTTGCCTATGGCATCCATGCTGGAGGTGAACCCGGAGGAAATGGTCCTGGAGGGACCCTTTAGTTTGAAGAATACGGAGGCAAAATTGATGGAGGAGTTGAGGGCCACGTCAAAGCTGGCCATGGGTAGCAGCTTTTCAGGACCTAGCTTGAAGATGTTATAGGTATAGTCAGTAGTCTGGGAGTAATTGCCCAGTGCAGAGCCTATTATAACCCCTGCATGTTCGGGGAAATGTCCGTTGGTATTGAGACGGGCATCCTCCAGGGCCATCTTGATGGCTGAGGTAAGGAACTTAGTGCCTTTCGTGAGGTACTTGAGGCCCTTGTCCCCCAGGTAGTCTGCAGGATTGAAACCCTTGACCTCTGCGGCCAGCTTGCAGGGGTAGGAAGTAACGTCTATGGAGGCTATGGGGGCAATCCCTGAGCGGCCTTCTATCAGGTTCGTCCAGAACTCTTGACGGCCAATGCCCAGGGGTGAGACGATGCCAATACCGGTTATTGCTACCCTCTTCCTTACATCTGCCCGCCCTGATCCATTAGGTTGAGTCATTGCTAAATAACACTTCCTCTTTCTACGGGCAGGTGGACCCTACCAAAGACAACGCTGGCATTATTGCCACCGAAGGCAAAGGAGTTATTCAAGGCATAATTTGTCTTACACTCCCTGGCCTGGTTAGGGACGCAGTCAAGGTTACACTCGGGGTCTTCGGTCTCATAATTAATCGTGGGGGGGATAGCCCCTTCTTTTATGGCCATACAGCAGACTATGGATTCAATGGCGCTGGCCGCCCCCATGGTATGCCCTATCATGGATTTTACGGAACTACAAGGTATATCCTGTGCCATCTCCCTGAAGACAGTTTGAAGGGCCAGGGTCTCCATCTTGTCATTGAGGGGAGTACCGGTGCCGTGGGCGCTTATGTAGTCAATGTCTTTGTAGGATAGCCCGGCTGAGGCAAGGGCTACCTCCATTGCCCTCACTGGTCCTTCCCCGCTGGGGTGAGGGGCTGTCATATGATAGCCGTCACTGCTGAGGCCGTATCCCTTTACCTCTGCGTACATCCTGGCATCCCTCTTACGTGCCTGCTCCAGTGACTCCAGTATGAGGACCCCTGCCCCTGCCCCCACTACCAACCCCTGGCGGTTCTTATCAAAGGGCTGGCATCTCTCGGGGGCCAGGGACTTCAGGTTGTGGAAGTGAGTAAATTCCGTCTGGGGCACTACGTCGCTCCCTCCCACTATCATGGCATCTACCTTGCCCTCCCGTATGGCATCAAAGGCCCAGCTGATTGCGTGGTTACCCGAACTGCAGGCATTTATGAGGATAATGTTGGGCCCTTCCATGCGGAACTCTTCGGCCAATTGGGTGGAGAGGGTCATGGGCGGGTAGCTCAGGGCCACCTCTATGTCAAACCCGTCTGCCTTGTTCAGGTGATGGTCTCTAAGCCTCCGTTCAAACAGGGAGAGTTCGCCGGCGAGGGTGCCTATTGAGACACCAACCCTGTCCCGTCTCAATGGTTCATAGCCGTCCAGACCACTGTCTTCCATGGCCTCTCTGGCCGATGCCAGTAGACAATCATACACGGTGAAAGGCTTTTTCGTGATTATGTGGCCGTTGAAATTTAATTTCTTCACCTCGCAGGCCCTGTGGACCTTGTACCTGGAGGTATCAAAGGAGGTTATCTCTGAAATGCCGTCTTTGCCAGCTAACATTGCCTCCCAGGTTTCTTTTACAGTGGCACCGAGGGCTGTTACTAGACCTATACCTGTTACTACTACTCTCCGCATACTAATCCCTTTTATATCTTTGTAGCCATTAGGTTGGTAGGCTCATCGTATCTCTGTTTTTTGCCGATACGCTCAAGGGCAGCTTCATACACGCCCGAGGCCTGAAGGGTCTTCAGATTTTCCAATAAATGTTTGAAGACGTTTCGCCAGTCCCAATTTACCTTCAAGGCGAAGAGGGCAGAATTGTTGTTCTGGAGGACGTCTCTTGAGTTCTGGAAGCGTTTCCTTATGACCTCAGTAGAGTAGAGCCTGTTATAAAGTTTTTGCATCCCGTCTATGAGTTCCGGGAGGGAGAGTTTCTTCAGGAGATACACAAGGTGGTGGGAGGTGTAGTAAATCCAGTCCTCTGGGAAGTGATTGCGGAACAGCCTGTTTTCTGACTCCAGCCGCTTGTATAGTGGGGTATTGATGAATGGGCAGAGGATACCGCAGGTCATAATGTCTATCTGGGAGTTCAGGATGAAGTCTGCTACCTCATCAAAAGTCTCCGTGGTGTCGGTATCGTTGCCGAAGATGAAGGTACCCCAGACGGCTATGCCGTGTTTGCGGATGTTCTTGACCGCCTCGTAGTACCTTTCAATGGTAATCCTCAAGTTCACGTTTTTGTTCATGGAGTAGAGGGCATCCTTGTTGAGGGATTCTATGCCGATGAGTACCCCCACACAACCGCTCTTGACCATGTAGTCCAGGGTCTCGTCGTCCTTGTAGATGTTGAGGGAGGTGAAGCCGAACCAGTTCTGATATATCCCCCTCTCCACCATGCCCTTAAAGAGGTCTCTCACCCTATCGTTTGATTTTTTGCTGTGGCCGTAGAAGTTCTCGTCCGTAAGGACAAGGCCCCTGTACTGCCCCTTTATGGCCGCAAACTCGTTCAAGACGTCCCCAATGGGTCTCTCTCTATATTTCTGCCCCTGGAACTGGGGTACTGAACAGAATTCGCAACTGAAGGGACATCCCGCCGTAGTGATGATACCGGAATAGCGGTACTTGTATTTTGCCTTCAGGAAATCCCTGGCAGGGTAAAGACCGTTAAGGTTCTCCAGGGGCGTCAGCCCCCCGTCGTAACGCTTCTGGAGTTGCCCGCACTCAAAGTCAGCCAGCAGCTTTCCCCATATTGAGATAGCCTCTTTTGTAACTACGCAGTCTACGTGTTGGGCCACTTCGTGGGGGTATATGGTGGCATGGACCCCGCCCATTACTACAGGGATGCCTCTTTTCTTACAGGCATGGGCAATGGCATAGGCCCGGGGTGCCTGATAGCTTACGGACGTTATCCCAACCAGGTCTGCCCCCTGGAAGGCCAACTGGTTATTTGCATCTAATGCAAGCTCCGTGGTCTCATCTATAACGTCCACCTCCCAGTGTTCGGGCATAAGGGTTATCAGGTAACCCAGATTTACAGGCATCTGATTGAGCACCGAGACGTTCTCTTCCCCCACGTTTCCTATGGGGTGAGGGTTTATAAGTACGAGCTTTCTCTTTTTCATCTTTTCTCTCTTTTAAGGAATTTTTGGAACTCGGGATTCAGGACTGGGCATGAGGAGCACCTGGGCAATGGCGTAGTCCTTCGTATGACTTAGGGAGACTTCACAGTTACCAATCCCCTTCGCATCCGCACGCTCCTTTGCCCTTCCGTAGAGCTGCAGGTAAGGGCGGCCGGTGGGGTCGTTAAGCAGTTCTATATCCTTCCAACCTGCCCCCCCTCCTAAAGCCTTAATAACTGCCTCTTTTGTGGCAAATCTTGCGGCTAGGTGTTGGAACCTGTTCTTCCTGTTCCAACAATACTCTACTTCTCTGGGGGTGTAAATACGGTTCAGAAAAGATTCGTTGCGGGAGAAGAGGTCTTCTATCCTCTTCACCTCCACCAAATCTATTCCTATGTACACCCCTCTACAATCCTCTCCTTATACTTTGAAAAAAATTCTACTCAGTGTGCCAGAGATTGTCAACCACAATTTCCTGGGGGCTTCTGTTGACTATATCAGGAGATAAAATATAATGCTCCCTTCCGCTCCGCCTAAGGCGGACGGATTTACAACTACCATGCTCCCCCTGGAACTCACGGAGAAAAACCTTAACAGGAACATCGCCCGCCTGGCCATCCCTGCCGCCGCAGAAAATGTCCTCCACATGATGGTCTTCATCGTGGACATTATCATGGTGGGCAGGCTGGGGACAGAGGCAATAGCCTCTGTGGGGCTTGCCGGTGCCCTGAATTTTGTCCTTACCATAGTCTTCTCCTCCCTATCGGCAGGGACCTTGAGCCTGGTAGCCCGACATACCGGGGCAAGAGAAAGGTCTATGGCAGAGAGGGTTGCCGCCCAATCCCTCCTCCTTTCTATCATAGTGGGGGTCACGGTAGCCCCGGCCCTATTTCACTACTCCGATGGTATCTTCCACCTCATGGGGGCAGAGCCTGAGGTACTGAGGCTGAGTACCCTCTATTTCACCATAGTGATATACTTCCTGCCCTGCAGGTTGATAATCCTCACCAGCAGTGCATCCCTCAGGGGTGCAGGGGACACACGTACCCCCATGCTTATAACCCTGGTCATGAACCTCACCAACGTATTCTTTAACTGGTTGCTAATATTTGGTATATGGATATTCCCCAGGATGGGGGTGGCGGGGGCGGCCTGGGGTACCGTCATTGCCTATATGGTAGGTGCCACCCTGAGTCTGGCCATCCTTCTTAGGGGAAAGGCCCTGGTGACGTTACACCTGAGGGATATGATGGGTTTTGACACGGGAGTAATAAAGAGGGTACTCTGGATATCCCTCCCTGCCACCCTGGATGCCTTACTCATGCAAATGGGCTATCTGGTGTTCATCAAGATAGTTACCATGCTTGGGACAGCGTCCCTGGCCGCCCACCAGATTGCCGTAAGGATAGAATCCATCTCCTTCATGCCTGGCTATGCCCTTGGGATGTCCACCGCCACCCTGGTAGGGCAGAGCCTGGGGGCAAAAAAGGAAGACCTGGCCCGTTTGAGCATGAAGAGGAACTGTCTCTTTGCCCTCCTCCTTATGTGTACCTTCGGGGTAATCTTCCTGATTATGCCTAGACAATTGGGCATGGTATTTGGCCCGGAAGAGGAGGTGCTCCGCCTCTCCAGCCTCTGCGTGATGATATCTGCAATAGAACAACCTGCCCTGGCCATCTACATGGTCTATGCAGGGGGTCTAAGGGGGGCAGGGGATACCATGAGCCCCATGCTAATCACCATAGTGGGGACGTTATTCTTTCACCTCCCCATGGCCTATATATTTGGTATAGTCATGGGCTGGGGACTGGCGGGGATATGGTTTGGGGCCGCCCTGGACTGGATAGGCCGCGCTATTGCCGTGTACATACTCTTCCGCCGGGGAAGGTGGCGGAGGCTAAAAATGTAGAAATTATAAAGAAAAAGCCCCTACCCCAAAGAGAGTGTCTCCTTTTGCCTACCCACAATCCTTGCAACTCCATCCTGTAAGTTTATCGTTAGTAAAAACTTAAGCACTTTAAAAACCTTGACAGGTCAAATGGGGGTATATATGATAATCGCCACAAGAGCTAGCGTAAGACGTCAGTGATTACCTGTTACGGAAAAATCATAATAGTGGAGTAGACTGCTACGGTGAAGCTATTACATGAAGACCTCTGGCCGACAATAACTAGGCTTGCTCGGAAATCCGGCCGTAAGCACGTAGCAGTTGCTTACTTGGGAAGCGGGGCGTCCAGACTCTTACCATTAGGCCGGGGCGACAGCCTTGTTGTAGATATGAGCCCAGGGGCGGTTAAAAGCGGCCAGACGAATCCTTTTGAAGTTGAAAATACCTCAAAAAGGGTGTCAAAGTCTTCACGTACGCAAACCTACATGCCAAGGTGTACATTTTTGATAAAATTCTCATAATTACATCAGCCAATGTCTCAAGAAATTCGCAACAGAATTTGATAGAGGTGGGGGTTCTCTGCCAAGACGAAGATACGGCAACATGTGCTCACGGTTTCGTGAAATCACTACAGATAGATCCTGTTACTCCAGGGTATATAAAACTTTGCAAAGGGTAGTATAAACCACCACGGATATGGAATCCAAAGACAAAGCAACCGAAGAAAGGTACAGCTTTGTGGGTCGTGGGGTACGAACCTGGGAGTCTTAGTGAACAGGAGAAGGTCCTTGTCAAGGAAGTAGAGAAGAAGGCATTAAAGGAACTTACAGACCCACGAAAATACAAAGTCTCATGGGTCCGCTTTTCTCCAAAGGCCAAAATCTTACGACTCATTAATAAAGGAGACCAATTCGTTAGTATATGGACTGAAAATGGAAGGACTGAGGTATATCCGCCTTCAAAGGTGTTACGTTTTGACCGGCCAAGGCGTCCCGAAAAGTTTATCTTCATAGAAGAGCTCAATAATCCAAAAACCTGGAAATGGCACAAATTTGAAAATAAAGTCAACAAACCAGGACTTCTCCGTATTGGGAGATGGTCTTGCCGGGAGGTTCGTCATTTTGTTCAAAAGCAAATCATCCTGGGATTATGGGGCTAGAAAGGAACTTCACAAAAATACTGACTTTACGAAAAAGAAATTGAGAGAGAATGGAAATCCAGATTGACCCTCATGCCCTAGAGCGTGCAGAGGTACGCGGTACCAATGAGGAAGAAATCAAAGAAGTTATAAGAATTGGATTCCCTATCCCAGCAAAGTATGGAAGGATTGGAAAGGCAAAAATATTTGATTATAAGCAAAGTAGACTCGGTGTATACTATGAGCAGAAGCGAGTAGAGGTATTCTATATAGTTGAAGAGGACGTTGCGATAACCGTTACAGTTTATGTCTTTTATGGAAAATGGGAATAGCAGATGCAAATACTCTACAATGACAAAACCGATTTGCTCTACATCCGCCTGGACGAGAGAGAGCAACAGGTAATTAACAAGCGAGTCACCGAGGACATAGTATTAGACATTGGTGAGGGTAACAGGATCATAGGCATTGAGATTCTTGACGCCTCAAAGCACCTGAACCTGGGGCAACTATTGCCAGTGAAATACAATGCCTAATCTTTCTGGCCTAGCAAGCTGTTTTAAAAAACCAACCGCAGTTAGCAGTTATTTGAAAATTTCACAGACCTTAATTGTATTTACTATAGACATGGGTAATCCGCCTGAGGCGGAGTCCCTACGTCCCACCAGACCTTTATTGGGGGTGGTAAGGGGGCGAAGCCCCCTTACATCCATCTATAAGACTGAAATTAAAAAGCGTTACACATGTCCAGAGGCTGTTGCTCAACCCTATGAACAGCCTCATTGGGGCAATTTGAGCAAACGTAAGTCCTTTATTTTCGGTAGTACAGTTGCCTTTATTGACGCCTTAAATCAGCTCGGCAATGCCTCCCCATATACTTCGCAATCTGCATTCTGAATTCAGTTGACAGTCCCAAGCCTCTCTGTTAACATACCATCTTCAGGGCGATTAGCTCAGTTGGCTAGAGCGCTTGCTCGACAAGCAAGAGGTCAGTGGTTCAAGTCCACTATCGCCCACCATAACACGTAGAGTAGCCAGTAGCTAGTAGCAAGTAGCCAGGAAAAGAGCCTACCAGCCCCTAGCTACTAACTACTAGCTACCAACTACTAGCTACTAACTCATGGTTAAGATTAGGTTACCAGACGGCATAGAAAAGACTTATAGGGAAAATACCACTGTAGGGCAGATTGCCAGAGACCTTGGAGAGTCCTGCTATCGTAAGGCAGTCGCAGGAAAGACTAACGGCACCCTGGTAGACCTCAGTTTTCCCCTCACAAAGGATACCACCCTATCTGTCATCACTGAGGATACCCCCGAGGGATTAGACATCCTCCGCCACAGTACAGCCCATATAATGGCACAGGCAGTGCAGAGACTCTTTCCTGAGGCAGAGTTGGGGATAGGGCCTACCATAGAGAATGGCTTTTATTACGACTTCCGCCTGGAGAGGCCATTGACCCAGGAAGATTTGGAAAAGATAGAGGCCGAGATGGGGAAGATTATAAAGGAAGACCTGGCCTTCCAGAGACAGCTCTTTCCCCGTCAGGAGGCCATAACCAGGATGGAAGAGATACGACAACCGTTCAAGGTAGAACTCCTTAAAGATATAGAGGAAGAGACGGTCAGCCTCTACACCCAGGGGGAATTCCTTGACCTCTGTCGTGGACCGCACCTCTTCACCACAGGCCGGGCAGGGGCCTTCAAGCTCCTCAACGTGGCCGGGGCATACTGGCGGGGCAAGGAAACTAACCCCATGCTCCAGCGCATCTACGGCACCGCCTTCTTTAGTAAGGAGAAACTGGATGAATACCTGCACCTCCTGGAAGAGGCCAAGAAGCGGGACCACAGGAAGCTGGGAAGAGAATTGGACCTGTACAGCTTCAGAGAGGAGTGTGGTCCCGGGCTGGTCCTCTGGCACCCAAAAGGGGCCCGTATCAGGAACGTCATAGAAAGGTTCTGGTCTGAAGAGCACTACAAAAGGGGTTACGAGATTGTCTATAGCCCCCATATAGCCAAGGCCAGTCTCTGGCATACCAGTGGACACTGGGACTTCTACCGCCAGAGCATGTTCGCACCCTTTGAGCTGGAGACAAGCCAATACTTAGTGAAGCCCATGAACTGCCCCTTTGCCGTACTCATCTTCAAGTCAGACATGAGGAGCTACCGGGACCTTCCCATCAGGTTCGCCGAGCTAGGGACGGTATACCGCTACGAGCGCTCGGGGGTACTCCACGGCCTCCTCAGGGTAAGGGGGTTCACCCAGGATGACGCCCATATCTTCTGTACACCCGAACAGCTAGAAGGAGAGATAGTGGGGGTCATAAACCTGGCCCAGTACATGCTCTCCTCCTTCGGGTTCAAGGAATACGAAATAGAGCTGGCCGTCAGGGGTAAGGGGGAAAAGGACAAATATATCGGGAGCGACGGGAATTGGGAGTTGGCTGAGACGGCCCTCAGACGGGCACTTGAGTCCAAGGACCTCCCCTTCGTAGTAGGTGAAGGAGAGGCCAAGTTTTACGGGCCCTCCATAGACATAAGGATAAAGGACGCCCTGGGCAGGGGTTGGCAGGGTCCCACCATACAGGTAGACTTCAACCTCCCGGAGAGGTTTGACGTCAACTACATAGGCCCGGACGGTAAAGAGCACAAGGTAGTAATGATTCACCGTACGGTGCTGGGGGCCCTGGAGCGATTCCTGGGATGTCTAATAGAGCATTACGGCGGGGCCTTCCCCCTGTGGATAGCCCCAGTACAGGTAAAGATACTCACCATAAAGGACACCCACGCCGATTATGCCCACAGTCTGAAGACCCGATTGGAAGAAAAGGGCATCAGGGTGCAGTGTGACCTCAGAAATGCAACCGTCGGTTACAAAATCAGGGAGGGGAGGACAGAGAAAGTGCCTTACCTCCTGATTATCGGTGACAAAGAGGTAGAAGAAGGTACAGTCTCCCTCAGGAGCCGGGAGAAAGGAGACGAAGGCCGTCTCCCCCCAGACGCCCTTCTAGCACGTCTGGAAAGGGAAGTCAGGGAAAGACTCTAAGACCATTTTAAGAAAGGAGGTTTTTTATTTCTCAGGAATATAGGATAAACGAAAGGATCTTTGCAAAGCAGCTAAGGGTTATAGACGATGAGGGTGCACAACTAGGGATCCTTACAAAGGAGGAGGCGTTACAGAAGGCAAGGCAATTAGAACTGGACTTAGTAGAGGTGGCGCCTCAGGCAGACCCACCGGTCTGCCGACTCATGAATTTCGGGAAATTCAAGTACCGCCAGAAGAAGAAGACACACAAACACCACGCCAGTCAGCTAAAAGAGTTGCGGGTGAGGCCAAAGATAGACCCCCATGACCTCCAGACTAAGACTCAGCAGGCCAGAAAATTCCTGCAAAGGAAAGACAAGGTGCTGGTGAACATGATCTTCAGGGGAAGAGAAAGGGCACATGCAGAGCTGGGCAAGGAGATGCTCATGAAGGTTGCCCACGAGCTAGAGGACGTTGCCAAGGTAGAAAAGGGGGTAACACTGGACGGCAGGAAGATGAGTCTGCTTCTTGCCCCAAAGACATAAACCCCGTACCGGATTGATACGGGTAAAGGACACTCATTATGCCAAAGCTAAAAACTCATAAGGGACTTTCCAAGAGGGTGAAGGTTACTGCTAGTGGTAAGATCATCCACAGCAGGGCCTATAAGGGCCATCTCCTGTCGGGAAAATCGGCTAAACGCCGCCGCCACTTGCGGAGAAAGACCCTCATCCACGAAACACAGCTCAAATCAATGAGGCCTCTACTGCGCGGGTAATTCAGTCCGCCTAAGCCTCCCATTAAGCGGAGCGAAGGGGCCGAGTAGCCCGCCTAAGGCGGGTCAGGATTCAGAATCCCACATTATTCTGAATTCTGTATTCTGTATTCTATGTTTCCATAGGAGGAGTGTGAATCATGACTAGGGCAATGAAAGGGGCTGCCAGGAGACAGGCCAGGAAGAAGGTACTTAAGGCAGCCAAGGGTTTTTGGGGGGGGAGGAGTAAACTCTACAGAAAGGCCAAGGAGACCCTCCTGCGGGCCGGGGCTTACGCCTACCGCGACCGCAGGGCAAGAAAGCGAACTATCAGGAGTCTGTGGATTGTCCGCATCCATGCTGCGGCCGTGCAAAGGGGACTCTCTTACAGCCAGTTCATGGGTGGCCTCGCAAAGGCCGGACTGGATATAAACAGAAAGCTCCTGGCTGACATGGCCATCAATGACGCTAAAGGTTTTGACCAACTGGTACAGACTGCCAGTGCCGCCAGCGCTAATGTAAGCTAGTACCGTACCAACCGTGTGGCACCTTTTCTATTAGTCGGAACGTTTGTAGGGGCAGGCTTTACGCCTGCCCAATGTGTACCAACCGTATAACACCTCTTCTATTAGTTGGAACGGTACTAGCAGACGGGAAATAGGGGCAACCCTATCTGGATAACCAACCCACACTACACCCAATCGTGCAGAAAAGCTTGAAGCAAGTGGCAAGGCCATTCCCAACAAAAGTAAGAAAAGCGGTACTGCCAGTGGCAGGTCTGGGTACCAGGTTTTTACCCGCCACCAAGGCCTTCCCCAAAGAGATGCTCCCCATAGTTGATAAACCCATGATACAGTACATCGTGGAAGAGGCAAAGGAGTCAGGGATAGAGCAGATAATCCTGGTAACTGGCCGGGGGAAACAGGCCATAGAAAACCACTTTGACACCTCCTTTGAACTGGAGCGCATACTGGAACAGAAAGGGGAGGAAAAACTCCTCCAGGAAGTACAGAAGGTCTCTAACCTGGTAAGTTTCTGCTACGTAAGGCAGAAGGAGGCGCTAGGGTTGGGGCATGCAGTCCTCTGCGCCAGAGAGACGGTAGGTAACGAACCATTTGCAGTACTCCTGGGAGACATGATAATAGACTCTAAGACCCCTGCCTTAAGGCAACTACTGGAGGTGTATAAGCATTATAAAGCCCCTGCTATTGCGGTGGGCGAGGTAGAACGGTCTGAGGTATCTCGCTACGGGATAATCAAGGCCAATCATGTAAGCACAGGGGTTTATAAGGTCTTAGACCTGGTGGAAAAACCCTCCCCGGAAGAAGCCCCCTCCAACCTGGCAATCATTGGTAGATACATCCTACCGCCAGAGATATTTGACATACTGAAAGAGCTGACACCTGGAGCCCTCGGAGAGGTCCAGCTTACAGATGCCTTGAAGAGACTGCTAGATAGTTCGGCCCTCTATGCCTGTGAGGTAGAAGGGAAACTATACGACGGCGGGGACAAGCTCGGCCTCC
>Ga0155418_1086_pt1 | contig 13029 bp, 10 predicted proteins | sample RifCSPhighO2_02_FD_106386 | JGI IMG/M metagenome (GOLD analysis project Ga0155418, IMG submission 106386) | Planctomycetes bacterium RIFCSPHIGHO2_02_FULL_52_58
CCCAAAACGACCCGGGCGCCATCGCCCAGGAGTGGGCGCCCAGCTGGCAATTGCCCCAGAGGGACCGGCCGGCCAATATCATTGAGGCCCCGATTACGGGTCGTGGGGAGATGCCGGAGGGCCGGTTCTTCCCCCCGATTATATGTGGGGCATGTCATACGGATATCTTTCAGCAATGGAAAGGCTCCACGCACGCCTATGCGTGGTATGACCCCCTCCCCAGGGCCCTCTACCAGAAGGGTCTCCAGGAGGCCCAGGGAGAACAGCAAAGGGCCGTCATGGATACCTGTGTCCGCTGTCATACCCCTGTGAGTTTCACCACCGGGGAATGGAAGGCCACGCCCTCCATGCCAGGCAGTGAGGCCAGTAAGGAGAATATCTTCTGTGATTTCTGCCACTCAATAAAGGCTACCACGGGCATAGGCAACGCCCCTTTTATTTTAGACCCCGGAGATGCCACAAAGATGGACTTCGGCACCAAACGGGGCCCCTTTAAGGACTGCCCCATGACCGCCCATAAGACGGAGTATTCTGAACTCCACACCCGTTCGGAATTCTGCGGCTCCTGTCATGACGTATCTCACGCCGGGAGCAGATTAGCAGTAGAACAGACCTATACGGAGTGGCGTCTGGGACCCTACAATACGGGTAACCCTGCCACCACGACCCATTGTCAGGACTGCCACATGAGGCAGAGGCCAGGTGTGCCCTCCACAGGTTCAACCGAGAGGCCAGATAATCCGGGCTTTGCCGCAAGGAAGGAGGTAGGGGGCATAGAGAGGCCCCACATCTGGACCCATTATTTCGTGGGCGGTACCAGCCTTATCCTCGGTCCCGCCCTCCAGGAGCCAGAGAGGCAGAAGATGGCGGAGGACAGGCTAAAAAATGCCGCCAGGGTGGAGCTGATAACGCCCACCTCCATAAAACCAGGGGAGTTGCTCAGGTTCAGGGTAATGGTAGAGAACGTAGGTGCGGGGCACTACATCCCCACGGGGCTTACAGAGGTGCGTCAGATGTGGCTGGACGTGGTGGCGGTGGACGCCGATGGTAAGGAGGTCTATCGCTCTGGTACGGTGGATGAGAAGGGCCATCTGGAGGAGGATGCCGTCATATATCACACCATCTTTGGTAACGAGAAGGGACAGCCCACGTATAAGATATGGGAGGCCACCCACATCATCTCTGATTACCGGGTCCCTCCAAAGGGGCAGAGGGTGGAGAAGTATGCCTTCCTGCTCCCTCCAGACGTCAAACTACCACTGAAGATAAAGGCCGTGCTCCGCTACAGGAGTGCCCCGCAGTGGCTGGCGGTGGAACTCCTGGGGGATGGAGCCCCCACCATACCCATTGTGGATATGGCAGAGGCGACGGCCGCAGTGCAGTAGTGGCGACCGGCCAGTCGCCCCTACTGGCGGGGGGTTATTGATTTGTGGGGGACTTCTTGTTATCCTACTCGGAAAATAGGGGCACGGTATACCGTGCCCCTACGGCTTTTGGAGGGTAAAATAGAAGGTGGCTGGTGGAGGCGTATTTTTTCAAGGGCTTGTTAGCAGGCCGGGGGTCTCCATAAGTGTGAGCTTTATCCTGGCCATATTTATCGGGGCGGGGTTCTTGAGTCTGCCCCAGGCCACCGTAGACCGGAGAGAACTGCCCTTTATTGACGCCCTTTTTATCGCAACCTCTGCCACCTGTGTGACGGGGTTAACGGTCTGCGACCCTGAGTATCTATCCCGCTACGGGCAGACGGTGGTCCTTTTTCTCATACAGGCGGGAGGACTGGGGATAATGACCTGGGCTACCCTCTTCAGGGTGGCCTTGAGGAGGCGGTTGACCATTACCCAGCAGTCAGTAGTGGTAGAGTTTCTGGGGGTGGAACACAGGGGGGCCATCAGAAGGCTCCTCCTATTCATGGTGGCCTTCACCTTTGCGGTGGAGGCCATAGGTTTTTTTGTAATGCTCTCTTTCTTCCTCAGGACCTCACAGGGTACGGGAGAGGCCCTTTTTAATGCGGCCTTTCATGCGGTCTCTGCCTTCTGTAATGCAGGCTTTTCCACCTTTAATGACAACCTCCATGCCTTCCGCGGCAGTGTACTCATTACCGTGACTATTACTTCCCTGGTAATCCTTGGGGGGTTGGGCGTGCCTATTATCTATAACCTCTGGCAGGTCTTTCTCTCCCTTTTCCGGGAGGAGGGGGCAGCAAAGAGGGTATCCCTTCATACCAAGTTGAGTCTTATTGCCAGCGTGGTGCTTATCGGTCTGGGGTTTGGGTTATTTTACCTCTTTGAGAGGGGGCATTCCTTGAATGGTCTGCCCTGGCAGGAGCAGGTCATGGCCTCTTATTTTCACGCGGTGGTGCCCAGGACTGCAGGTTTTAGCACCGTGGACATCGCTACGGTGTCCGGGCCGGGCCTCATGCTCTTGATGTTTCTTATGTTCGTTGGGGGTTCACCAGGCTCTACGGCTGGGGGTATAAAGACTACTACCCTGGCAGTGCTTATGACGGCCCTGGGCGCCTTCTGCCGGGGGAAGGAGGAGGTGGAGTGCTTCGGCAGGACCATAGCAAGAGAGGTGATTGCCAAGTCTGTGGTGGTAGCAGTGTGGGGTATATTGGTGGTGTTGATAGCCGCCCTTATCCTTTTAAGCATAGAACCGTTCTCCTTTGAGGATACGGTCTTTGAAGTCTTCTCCGCCTTTGATACAGTGGGACTCAGCCGGGGGATTACCCCTCATCTGAGCCTTGCGGGGAAGCTGGTAATTATGATAACTATGTTTATTGGCAGGATAGGCCCCCTCACCCTGGCCTTGATGGTGGGCAAAGAGGCGGTCGCGCCAGGAATCAGGTACCCCGAGGAACACGTAGCGGTAGGATGAGTCAGGGGCCTGGGACTAAGAATGTACGGGATTGGAAATTGTAAAATGCAGATTGTAAATTTAGACCTCTGAAAAAGTTTGTATGGGCTTTAGTTTCCCCCTCCCTTGAGGGGAGGGGGAAGGGGGAGGGTGATATCCACCCCCACCCTACCCTCCCCCCTCAAGGGGGAGGAGATTTCGGTTGCTACTTTTGCAGAGGTCTCAAATTTTAAATTCCCGATTTGCAATTCTTCCCTAACCCCGAAAGAAGGAGGTCTGGATACATGGCAAGGGTGGTGGCTGTACTAGGACTGGGCAGATTCGGACAAGCCCTGGTGAAGACCCTGGTTGAAGAAGGGGCAGAAGTTATCGCTATAGATGTGGACAAGGAGGAGGTGGAGAAGATAAAGGATATTGCCACCCATGCCATTCAACTAGACAGGGAGGATGAAGAGTCCCTCAGGGCCTGTGGGGTAGGGGATGCGGACGTGGCGGTGGTGGCCGTGGGCGCCCTCGAGCCGAGTGTAATGAACACGGCCATCCTGAGCAAGATGGGGGTAAAGGAGATTATTGCCAGAGCTACCAGCGACCTCCATGCCCATATACTCAGTACGGTGGGTGCGACCAGGGTGGTCTTTCCCGAAAAAGACATAGGCATACGGGTGGCCAAGGGTATCATGGTCCCCGGGCTAAGGGAATATGTGGAGGTAGGGGAGGACTACTGCCTCGCCGAGGTGAGGGCTGGGGAGAGACTCATCAGGAAGTCCCTCAGGGAACTGGACCTTAAGTCCAGGTTCGGTATCAATGTGGTAATAATAAAAAAGACGGAGGTGGTCCAGGTGAACGACCATCCCGTGGAACGGGAGCGGATGGTACTCCCTACTGCCGATTATGTCCTGGGGGAAGGTGATTGCCTGGTTATTGTGGGAGAGACAGAGAAGGTAGAGGATTTTGAAAGACACACGAAGTAATTAACAAACAGTAGTCAGCAGGGGGCAGGCGCCGATTGCAGAGTGCGGATTGCAGAATGTCAATGAAGATTTTAAAGTCTTTTAATTCCGCATTCTGCATTTGCTGAATTCCACATTCCGAAATCCAAACTCCGAATTCACCAATTGCCCCGTAGATTTCAGTTGCATTTTGGGGGCTTTTTGCTAAAATTTCGTTCTTAGCAAGAAGTATCTAAGGTGCTTCCGTGATTGTGGTTTATGGAAAGGATGCGTAAGCAAAATGGTTACCGAGGTAGGTATTGATATCCTGGAACAGGAAGGCGTACCCAGGGAGGCCGTGAGGCAGCTAAGGAAGAAGGTGTGCTCTTCCAACGAAGAAAGGGAGGCTATGGAGAAAGAGGCCGCAAGCCTTGCCCTGGCCATCAAAAGGGGGAAAGACCCGGCAAAGGTGAAAGAGGACTGTCTCAAGTTAGGTATGGCCCTCTGGACTATGGGCCGGGCAAAGGAGGCCATAGAGGCCCTGGAAGAGGTGAAGACCCGTAAGGTCGCTTGTTACTACCTCGGGAAGTGTTATGAGGAACGGGGAGACTACGAAAAGGCCCTGGAGCTACTTGAGAAGGCCAGGAAGGAAGACGCAGAAGAGATTGATTTAGAGTTAGAGGTGGTGGGCGTACAGAGGAAGGCAGGCCAGACCAAGGAGGCACTGAAAAAGATAGAACAGCTGGCGAAGACCCGCGGTAACGATGCAGAGGTCCATTATCAGTGGGGGTATTGCATGGAAGATGCGGGGGAATATCCGGAGGCCATGGCCCACTACGAGAAGGCCCTGGAGATAGACCCTGAACATGCAAGGGCCCTTTTCCGCCTGGGTTACAACTATGACCTGGAAGGGGAGGACGAAAAGGCCGTTGGGTACTATGAGAAATGCAAGGAACTCTCTCCCACTTATACGAACGTCCTTATAAATTTAGGAACCCTTTACGAAGACAGGGGAGAGTACGAAAAGGCGGTTTCCTGCTTTGAGGAGGTACTGAGGGCCGACCCCAATCACCCCAGGGCGGGCCTGTATCTTAAAGATGCCAAGTCCTCCCTCTACATGTACTACGACGAGGAAAAGTTGAGGGCCCAGAGTAAAGAGAGCGAGGTGTTAAGCATACCCATATCAGATTTTGAGCTCTCTGTACGGAGCAAGAATTGCCTGGAAAGGATGGGCATAAAGACGCTGAGAGACCTTACCACGGTAACGGAAAGCCAGCTCCTTTCCTTTAAGAATTTTGGAGAGACCTCTCTGACGGAGATAAAGGACGTGCTGACCCAAAAAGGCCTCAAGATAGGCCAGGCCCTGGAAGAACAGAAGAGGTTGCATCCCACCCCCAGGTCTGAACAGGAGGCGGAACTCCTGAATAGCCCTATTTCCATCCTGGAATTATCCGCCCGTACCGCAAAGGCCCTGGAAAAAATAGGTATCCATACCGTAGAGGAACTTGTCTCTAAGACGGAAGAAGAACTGCTAGGCCATAAGGGTATCAGCGGGTCGCACGCAGAAGAGATTACCGAGAAACTCACAAGGTGGGAACTATCCTTAAGACAGAAGAAGGAGCCAGAATAAGCTGTAGGGGCGACCGGCCGGTCGCCCCTACAACTAAATAAATAAAGAAGGTGAGGGGAAGTTTGGGAAAGGGTTTAAGCCGAGCATCCTATGATAGCACTAGGGATAGACCCTGGGCTAGCGGCAACAGGCTTCGCAGTGGTGGAGGCCTTGCCCCAGGGTAGTCAGGCCCACGACTGGGGCTGTATTAAGACAAGCCCCAGGCTTTCTAATCCCCTTCGCCTGGGCCTAATATACCGCCACGTCTGCCAGCTTATCACCAGATGGTCCCCGGGCCTGGTAGTCATTGAGGAGGCCTTTGTTGACCCCAAATACCCCAGGGCCGCCCTCCAGCTGGGGGAAGTCAGGGGCACCATAAGCGTAGCCGCCAACAATATGGAGGTGGAGGTCTTTGAATTAAAGCCCTCCGAGGTGAAGCAGGCCCTGACAGGCAGGGGCCTGGCCGCAAAGGAACAGGTACAGGTGGCCGTAAGCAGGATTCTCCGCCTGACTACCCAACCTACCTCCCACCACGCCACGGATGCACTGGCCCTTGCCCTTACAGGCCTCTCCCGAAAGGGCCTCCTTTCCTGTATATGAGGACATACCCTTGATCCGCTACCTCAAAGGGACACTGCTTGAAAAAGGTGAGGACAGGATAGTGGTGCTGGTGGCAGGGCCACACCCGACAAACGGCGGGCTGGGTTACGAAGTAAGGCTGCCTTCCATAGTCAGGGCCTGCTACAACGCCAAAGAACTGGGCCAGGAAGTAGAGCTTTATATCTCCTACCAGCAATCAGAGAGACAGCCCAAGCCCCTCCTGGTCGGTTTTAACACGGAGGCCGAGCGGGAATTCTTTGAGAAGTTGATAACAGTGGACGGCATCGGCCCTTCCAAGGGGGTAGAGGCCCTGACGGTGCCAGTGGCCAGGATAGCCAGTGCCATAGAGGATAAAGACACGGGCGCCCTGGAAAAGCTCAAGGGCATAGGCAGGCGTTCGGCCGAAAAGATTGTGGCGGAGCTCCACGGCAAGGTGGCCAAGTACGCCCTTATGTCCCTGGGGGAGATGCCCCCTCTTGAACCCGAAGATTTACGAAAACAGGTGGAGGCGGTGCTCGTAAAACAGCTTGGACACAAACCCGCCGAGGCCGGCCAGTTAGTCAGGGAGGCCTTCCAGCGGAACCCCAAACTTTCCACCCCCGAGGAACTTTTTGAGGAGGTATACCGTGGCCAGAGAAGGGACTAAGAAGCAGGCCCTGAACCGTTCTGGTTCAGGGCAGGCCCAGGCGGGGCAGGGAGAAACCCTTCAACCCACACCAGGCGGGCCTTCCAATCCACCTAAAGTGGGGACGGGCCCTCCGGGTCATGCCAGAGGCAGGCCAGTCCTTGAATCCGCCGCAGGCGTAGAAGGGGGAGTGAAGGGGAAGGGACAAGGCCTCTTAAAGGGCAAGGAAGAGGTGGAAGAGGCCCTGAACCTGCGGCCCAGGAGGCTCGCTGAATATATTGGCCAGGGCCAGGTGGTGGAGTCCCTGGGTATCGCCATTGAGGCCGCAAAGAAGAGGGGAGACGCCGTTGACCACGTCCTCCTTTACGGCCCCCCGGGACTGGGGAAGACCACCCTTGCCCATATAATAGCCAGAGAGATGGACGTGGGGATAGTCACTACCTCAGGCCCCGCCCTGGAAAAGGGGGGAGACCTCATCGGTATCCTCACCCACCTCAAAAAGGGAGACGTGTTTTTCATAGACGAAATCCATAGGTTGCCCAAGACCGTGGAAGAGTACCTGTACTCCGCCGTGGAGGACTTTGCCATCAGCATAGTCTTTGACAAGGGGAGCCACGCCAGGAGCTACCGCAGTAGACTTGAAAAATTCACCCTCGTAGGGGCCACCACCCGTGCGGGGCTCATCTCCTCACCCCTGCGGGAGAGGTTTGGCATACAGAGGGCCCTGGACTTTTATACGATGGAAGAACTATGCCGGGTGGTCAGGCGCTCGGCCGCCCTCCTACAGGTGCCTGTGGATGAGGAAGGGGTAGTGGAGATTGCCAGACGCAGTAGGGGTACCCCGAGGATAGCTAACCGCATCCTGAGGAGGGTAAGGGACTATGCGCAGGTAAGACACGGTGGGGTGATAACCAGGCCCGTGACCCAGGAGGCACTGGAACTGGAAGGGATTGACGGGGAGGGCCTTACCACGCTGGACAAGAAATTCCTGGAGACCGTGATAATCCATTACAAGGGGGGACCGGTCGGGCTGGAGGCTATTGCGGCCGTCCTGCAGGAAGAGACGGATACCCTGGTGGACATGGTAGAACCCTTTTTACTCAAGGCAGGCTTCATTCTCCGTACCCCCAAGGGCCGTAAGGCCACAGACAAGGCCCACGGCTACCTTGGGCTCCCTAAGACCTCTGCGGAGGAGAGGCAACTCTCTTTTTTGCCAGGACAAAGATGAAGCTCCTTTTACATATCTGCTGTGCCCCCTGCGTCTGTGCCCCTATGGAGGAACTAAGGGCCAACGGGCTAGAGATAGAGGGCTACTTTTACAACCCCAATATCCATCCGCTACTGGAATTCCGCAGGAGACTCAAGGCCGTGAAGGTCTACGAATCCACCGGGGGGGCCCCCCTCCCCATACACTATTGCGAGGACTACGGCCTGGAAGAATTCCTCAGCACCGTAGACCGTGAGGCCCCCAAGAGGTGCGAGGACTGCTATCGCATGAGACTGCTATCCACCGCAAGATACGCAAAGGGGCATGGCTTTGATGCCTTTAGCACCGCCCTCCTCTTCAGTACCCACCAGAAACACGAACTCGTCAAGGGGGCCGGAGAGGAGGCCGCACGCCTGACAGGCGTCCCCTTTCACTATATGGACTACCGCCACCTCTACGAAAAGAGCCACGCTATGGCCAGGAAACGCTGTCTCTACCTCCAGTCCTACTGTGGCTGTATCTTCAGCGAGTACGAACGCTACGCCCCGACGACTAAGTATCTTTACAAAGGAGACGGCGAGGAGGCAGAACGGATTTGAAATCTTTGCAGGAGATATTATACTTACTGGGAATTCAGAATTCAGGGTTCAGAATTCAGGAGACAGGAGTAGTCGGGTTTTTATATTCCAAATTCTGTATTCTGAATCCTGTATTCTGTATTCTTGTTTTATTCTGTCTCTCCTCCTGTGGCAGGCCGGCCTACCGCTCCGAGGCTAGATGGCAGGAGCCGCCGGATATGGAGGTAACCCTCTTAAAGGAGGCCAGTACGGCCCGTCTAGCAGTACATTCTCCTTATAGGATATTAGACCTTAAGAACGGTACGAGCCTGCGGGAAGGGGCGTCCCTCCCCAGTACCCCCGTTACCCTAGAATCCGCCTCAGGCGGACAGTTGGCCCTGGGAGGCATAAAACTGGGGACGAACGGGGTGAGGGTAGTGGCCCAGGTGGACGGTGCCCTGGAACTGGAAGGCACGCATTATCGTGGAGAAATCCACCTGTTGAAAGGCCCCAAAGGGGGCCTAACGGCGATAGATAAGCTGGACGTAGAGAGTTACATCCTGGGCGTAGTGGGGAGCGAGATGCCCAACCATTGGGAGCCGGAGGCCCTGAAGGCCCAGGCCATCACCGCCAGGACGTTCGCCCTCTACCTCAAGGGGAACGGGGTAAACCTTGGCCCCCTCCATCTGGCCTATAAGGGTACCACAAGGGAGACCCCAGCCCTCAGACAAATAGTGTCGCAGACAAGGGGGGTTGTCATGCTCTACAAAAAGGACCTCTTCCCGGCCTATTTTCACAGCACCTGTGGGGGGCATACGGAAGATGCCAGCCTGGTCTTCGGTAAGGACGGCATACCCCCTTTAAAGGGGGTGAAATGTAATTATTGTAAGGACTCCAAATATTATCAGTGGAATCGGGAGATTTCCAAACAGGAACTGGAAAAAGACATCAGAAAGGCGTATCCTTCTCTGAAAGAGATATGGGAAGTAAGTCCCCAGGGGAGAGGGCCTGGCAGACATGCCTCCCAGGTGGAAATCAAATACGCCAGCGGGAGTTACAGGATGAATGCCAATGAGTTCCGCCTGCTGTTGGGGCCTAACCATCTGTTGAGTACTGCCTTTGAGGTCGCAGATAAGGGCAAGATGATAAAATTCTCTGGCAATGGCTGGGGCCACGGCGTGGGCCTGTGCCAGTATGGGGCAGGGACTATGGCCAAGAATGGTTCTACCTGGCAGGAGGTACTTAAAAAATATTATCCAGGTGCGGAATTTGTAAAAATTTATGAGTAGGGGCAGCATTGGGGGCAGAGCCCCAATGCTATAGCCCTGGCCCTGAACCAGAACGGTTCAGGGCTGCTGGGATTGGCTGTGAACCCCATGTGGTTCACAGTGCTCTGCCACCAGGGTTGCGTGTCTGCCCTTTAGTTGGGCGAATCCGCCTCAGGCGGACCTCAGGCGGATTCGCCCCTACGGGCGTATAAGGAAGGGACAAGGTTTGAGGTTCAAGATTCTAGGCGCCGATAGTGAGACGAGGGCCCGTTGTGGGGAGATGGAGACCCCTCACGGGAAGGTCAAGACACCCTTCTTCATGCCAGTGGCTACCCAGGCTACGGTGAAGACCTTGACGCCAGAACAGCTCCAGGAGATAGGGACAGAGGCTATCATATGCAACGCCTACCATCTGGCCCTCAGACCAGGGGAGGAGGTGGTAAAGGGGATGGGTGGTCTCCACCGCTTCATGGGATGGTCCAGGACTATAGTGACCGATAGCGGCGGCTTTCAGATATTCTCCCGCAACGGCCTGAGCCGGGTCTCGGACGAGGGAGTAGAGTTTTGTTCCCCTTTCACGGGTGAGAGGGTCTTCCTCAGTCCTGAGAAGGTAATGGAGATACAATCTTCCCTGGGTAGTGATATTGCCATGCCCCTTGACCACTGCGTAACCTATCCCTGTCCCCGGGAGGAGGCCCGCCAGGCCATGCTCAGGACCCACAGGTGGACCAGGCGGTGCGCAGGGGCAGGTCTCAAACCGGCCACTACTGCACAGGCCCTCTTTGGGATCGTCCAGGGGGGTATGTACAAAGACCTCCGCCTGGAGAGCGCCCGGGGACTGGTGGAACTGGGGCTGGAGGGATATGCCGTAGGTGGACTCAGCGTGGGAGAGGGCAGGGAGCTCATGTTAGAGGTGTTGGAATACACCGCCGAAGCCCTTCCATGGGAAAAGCCAAGATACCTCATGGGTGTAGGCGCCCCGGAAGACATCCTGGACGCCGTGGCACTTGGAGTGGACATGTTTGATTGTGTCCTGCCCACACGGAACGGCAGGAACGGTACCGTCTTTACTAGAAAGGGTAGACTAAAGATCCTCAACAGCCGTCACAAGGAAGACCCGAGACCCCTGGAGGAAGGGTGTCAGTGTTACGCCTGCAGTAACTTCTCAAGGGCCTATCTCAGGCACCTGTTTCTTTCAGGAGAGATACTGGCCATGACGCTCCTTTCCCTGCATAATCTCTATTTCTTTCAGCACTTGATGATGGACGTCCAGGAGGCTATCCTTACTGGGAACTTTGGTCAGTTCAGTAAAACCTTCCCCACCTCTCAGAAGGAGGAAAGGGAGGGGAGAAAGGAGATGGCCCTATGGACTTCCTGATGCGTCCGCCTGAGGCGGATACACCGCACGGGCTGGTAGATTTGCCGATGGACTCTATCGGCCCAGTACAGGTCTTTTTGGCGAACTTGCCATGTATAGGACAAGCAGTACAGCCCCCTCCTGTATTCTGGACGACCCTCCTGCCCATCCTTATGATGGGTCTTATCCTCTATTTCTTCATCCTCAGGCCCCAGAGGCAGAAGGAACAGCACAGGTTAGACCTGCTGGCAGGTCTGAAGAAAAACGACCGGGTAATCACTGGCGGTGGACTACACGGCGTGGTGGTCTCGGTAAAGGAGAAGGAGGTCATCCTCCAGATAGACGAGACTAAAGACGTCAAGGTAAAGGTGGAGAAGGATGCTATAGTCTCAGTGGAACATAGGGAACCTAAAGAGAAGCATAAGGAGGAGGGCTAATACCCCTGACCTCCTGAGAGATAAAGAAAGAAGCTGAGGAAGAAACATGCCCAAGGAAATACTGCGCTGGAAGATGCCCCTGATTGTCATAATGGTAGCCCTGGCCCTGCTGGCCCTTTACCCCCCAACGGATAGGGTCATCAAGAAGGAGAAGGTAAAGGAGGTGGATGGCCAGGTGGTAGAACGCTCCACCCTGGAGGAGGCATGGCTTTCTTCCTTATTAAGAGATAGGACGGCGAAGGAGACCATCCTCAAGGAGGAGACCACCTCCGAGGGGAAGAGGGTCAGGGAAAAGTTAGTGGAGTACGTGGCCAAGGGCAGGGTCAAACTGGGGCTAGACCTCCGAGGGGGCTCAGAACTCCTCTACAGGGTGAGGGTTGAGCCCGGACAGGAACGCCCCAGGCTGACCCAGGAGGTGATAGACATCCTCAAAAAGAGGATAGACCCCAAGGGTATCATGGAGTACCGCATCCAGGAGCAAGGGCTCCACAGGATTCTCATCCAGGTGCCCGGCGCTACCAAGGCAGAGACGGATGCCCTGAAGGACAGGATAGTCCGTCTCGGGAAGCTGGAGTTCAGGATGGCCGCCCCGAAGGGCAGCCCCGAATACCAGGAGGCGGATAAGGGGAAGGCCGTCCCGGGATACTATAAGCACTGGCACGGAAAGAAGCGAGGGGAGGTAGGGAAGGAGACCGAGGAGTGGTACCTGGTAAGGAACAAGATAGAAATTAGTGGAGAGAGCCTGTCCAGGGTCTATCCCGACAGGAAGGACATCCAGCCCGTCGTAGGGTTTGAGTTTAATACCGAGGGGAAGGCCAAGTTCTCCACCCTCACGGAGAGGAACATCGGCAGACCGATGGCCATTATCCTGGATGGGGTGCTCTATTCTGCTCCCACCATCAGGGAACGCATCCCGGGCAAGGGGATTATAGAAGGCAACTTTACCCAGGACGAGGTTAACAACCTGATAGCGGTGATGAGGGCTGGGAGTCTCCCCGCCGACCTGGAGATGGAGATGGAGATGAGCGTGGGACCCAGCCTGGGGAGAGACTCTATCAGGAATGGGCTCGCGGCTGGCCTTGTGGGCAGTGCCCTGGTAGTGGGCTTTATGGCGGTCTACTACCTGGGTTCAGGGATGGTAGCCAACCTGGCCCTTGTCCTGAACATCCTCTTTGTACTGGGAGCCCTCGCAATAATGGGGGCTACCTTGACGCTCCCCGGGATTGCAGGTCTTGTACTCATGGTAGGGATGGCGGTAGATGCCAACGTCCTTATCTTTGAACGTATCAGGGAGGAAAAGGCTAAAGGCAAACCCATCCCCCAGGCCATGAAGACGGGTTACGAGAGGGCCTTTACCACCATTATTGACTCTAACCTGACCACCCTCATTACGGCCCTCATCCTTTATGCAGTAGGTACCGGCCCCATAAAGGGCTTTGGTATTATCCTATCAATAGGTATCCTTGTTAACCTCTTCACGGCGGTCTTCGTTACCAGGGTCATCTTTGAACTCTTTCAACCGAAGGAGTTCAAGATGCTCAGGCTATTTGAAAAACCATCCATACACTTCATGGACTATTTCAAGAG
>Ga0155418_1101_pt1 | contig 12992 bp, 9 predicted proteins | sample RifCSPhighO2_02_FD_106386 | JGI IMG/M metagenome (GOLD analysis project Ga0155418, IMG submission 106386) | Planctomycetes bacterium RIFCSPHIGHO2_02_FULL_52_58
CACCCTTGCTATATATTCCTGCGTGGTTATAGAGGTGTACCAGTGGCCATTGTGCCTGGCCCAGGTGGTAGCCCCCACAAAGAGGCCCAGTAACAGGACGGCGTAGAGGGCATAATGGACGTTGCCCCTTGCCCCTCCCACCTTCATCTCCAGGGCCCCCGGTACGGGGCAGACATTAAGACAGTCGTAACAGTGCCAGCATTCCGGGGAGATTTCCACTTTCACCTTATCTACGGGCAGGAGTACAGGACACGCCCTCCTGCAGGCCCCGCAGTCAATACACTTCAACTCATTCCGTGTCACCCTGAACCCGAAGGGGTTATTAAAATGCAGGAACCCCAGGAATGCGCCATAGGGACACAGATACCTGCACCAGAAATTCTTGGTGACGAAGGACAAACCAACCAATACAGACAGTACGATGAGGGTGTTTGGGGCCATATTGGTGAAAAACTGGAGCATCTTTATGTCTGCCACCCTTATGTAAGGCACTTCTCTATAAAATCGCTCCAGAAAACTCCCGTCCAGCTTTATCAGTATCTGGTAGAGGAAGAAGAAGAGCATTAAATACTTCAGGCTCCTCAATGCCCAGTCGGCCGCCTTTGGCAGGGAGTAGTTCTTCCCCAGGGCCCGTTTGCCACCCTTCCATAGCCACTCCGAGAGGGTACCCACGGGGCACATCCAGCTGCAAAAACCCCTGCCTATAAAAAAGGATGTCAAAAGCGCTGTGGAGAGGATGACGAACCCTGCGGGATGGACGGGGTCAATCTTCCCGGAGACTAGAAAGTACTTAAGCCCTACGAGCGCCCCTATTGGCAGGAAGGCCTCTACACCAGGGGGTCTGGCCGTATAGGGGAGCGTACCGCCTGACTTACAGTACTCCACAAAGAGATAAAACTTATAACCAAGAAATAAGATAAAGAGGAAGAAGAACAGTTGTACGGTCCAACGGACCCTCTGGGAGTTCAGTTTCAGGTCACGGATATAACTTGTGATGTCTTTTAACAAATATATCTCCCCTTCCAAAATAATTACAATATGAAACCTCTGAAAAAGTGCTAAAAAACGCACAATAACGCCACGGCCTGTCATTGCGAGCGAAGCGAAGCAATCCCATTTCTTCTTAAGACAATTACTTATGAGATTGCTTCGGGCTAAGGCCCTCGCAATGACAGCTTGTCTCGGATTTTTTCAGAGCTCTCAATATGTAGTATAAGACATATTTTTCGGGATAGTCAAGGGCGGTTAGTCCCTGAGGAGGGGCAATTCCCGCCTGAGGCGTCCTCCCGAGGCGGACTTTCAGGATTTTCAACATGAATTGCCCTTACAGCTTATCATTTGAAAGCCTGGTAGAAACCTGTTAGAATTTGACTAAAGGTAGGGGCACATTGTCCGCCTGAGGCGGATGCCCCTACTACCGATTACTGATAGCCGATTCCTGATAGCCAAAATCTGTTATGCATTATCAACCCCTTAGCATAGTCTTAACCTTATTCATCATCACCCTGGTTCATACCGTTGAGCCGCATCACTGGATGCCTTTTGCCCTGGTGGGGAAGGGGCAGAGGTGGTCTATGGCAAAGACCTTGACCATAACTGCCGTGAGCGGGCTGGGCAAATCCCTGGTGAGCGTAGCCCTGGGTTTTGGGGTGGCCTTCCTGGGACTCCAGGTTACTAGGTACGTGGAAGGTGGTGAGGTATTAACTAGCGGTTTGCTACTACTGTTAGGTCTGGGTTTTATTATCTTTGCCAAAGACCACAAGCACGGTAATACCTCTACTAATCCTGTCCTTTCGGATAAGGCCGCGGCACTTTCTCTTTTTACTATGGCCATTTTATCACCGTGCGTGGAACTCCTCCCCATATTCCTGGTCGCCAGTACCTTTACATGGCCGGTACTGCTCCTCATGGCCCTGGCCCTCACCCTGGCCAATATCCTGGGGATGGTCTTCCTGACTGCCCTGGCCTATAAAGGGATAAAGGTGCTTAATCTGGAATGGCTTGAAGATTACGAGAGACAGATAATCGGTTCGTTATTAATTCTCACTGGTTTGGCCCTTATCATCTATCATCATTCCTGATGGAAAAAGAAGGCCTGAGAAATATACCCTCTGTTCATGAATTACTGGAGAGCCAGGGGCTAGCCAATCTAAGCCTTAACTATCCCAGGGGCCTAATCGTCTCTACAGTTCGGGAGGTCCTTGAAGGCCTGAGAGGGCAACTGAGAGCAGGGGCAATTCATGAATTGCCCCTACCTGATGCCGTTGTCTCTATGGTAAAGGCTAGACTCATGAATAAGACCAGACTCTCCCTACAGAGGGTGATAAATGCCACGGGGGTTATCATTCATACCTGTCTGGGGCGTTCACCCCTACCCCTAAAGGCCCTGGAAGACGTCCAGGAACGGGCGAAAGGTTACTGCTCCCTGGAGACCGACCTGTCCACAGGGAAGAGGGCGCCCAGGGGGGAGTACCTGGAGACGCTGATTTGTACCCTGACGGGGGCAGAGGGAGGGATGGTAGTAAACAATAACGCCGCCGCAGTCCTCCTTGTCCTGGACACGCTTGCCAGGGGTAAAGAGGTCGTCGTCTCCCGCAGTCAACTGGTAGAGATAGGCGGTTCCTTCCGTATGCCAGAGGTAATGGAGAAGGGTGGGGCTGTCCTCAGGGAGGTGGGCACTACCAATAAGACCTACCTTGCCGATTATAAGAAGGCAATAACCCCCAACACGGCCCTCCTCCTCATGGTGCATCCCAGCAATTTCAGGATGGTGGGCTTTACGGCCGAAGTGGGTATAGCAGAGTTGGTAGCCCTGGGGAGGGAGCACGGCCTACCCGTAATGTATGACCTGGGCAGTGGGGCCTTGATTGACTTTGCCTCCTATGGCCTTTCCCACGAACCCACCGTCCAGGAGAGTGTGGAGGCGGGGGTGGATATTACCACCTTCAGCACGGATAAACTCCTGGGAGGCCCCCAGGGGGGGGTGATAGTTGGGAAGAGGGACCTTATTAATCTTATGAAAAAGAACCCCCTGACCAGGGCCCTGAGGATAGGCAAGCTATCTCTTGCGGCCCTGGAGGCGACCCTGGGATTGTACGCCAATAAGGAAACCCTCACAGAGACCCTACCCATCCTGGAGATGATTGCCCGTCCTATAGAGGAGATAGGGAGGCAGTGTAGGGAATTTGTCCAGGAACTCTCTGGGACGACCCCTGGAGTAGAGGTCTCCATAGAAGAGGGCTTCTCTACCATAGGCGGAGGTTCTCTCCCCGGCGAGGAGATACCCACCAGACTCCTGTCCATAAACCCCAGACCTCACAGCGCCCAGGAACTGTCTGATATGCTGCGAACGAACGTCCCCTCTATCCTGGGAAGGATAGAGAGGGATAGGGTACTCCTTGATTTCCGCACCGTAAGGAATAAAGAGGAATCAGGGGAGATACTCTCCGCCCTGATTAGATGCTATCAAGAACCTAAAAGTTCAAGGGTTTAAGAGTAAGAAGGTCTAAGGACTCAAGTGAAGAGGGCTGTAATTGGTACCGCAGGGCATATAGACCACGGCAAGACCGCCCTGGTGAAGGCCCTGACGGGGATAGACACTGACCGCCTGCCTGAAGAGAAGGCCCGGGGGATAACCATAGACCTGGGGTTCGCCTACATGGACCTGGAAGGCGCCAGCACTGCCGGCATAAAATGGCGGGTGGGCATTGTAGACGTCCCAGGGCACGAACGCTTCGTGAAGAATATGCTGGCCGGGGCCACTGGTATTGACATAGCCCTCCTGGTGGTGGCCGCCGATGACGGCGTTATGCCCCAGACCGTGGAACACCTGGAAATACTGGGACTCCTGGGGCTTAGACACGGTGCAGTGGTTATCACAAAGAAAGACCTCGTAGACAGGGAATGGCTTGCACTGGTTAAAGAAGATATTAAGGACCTGACAAAGGGCACGTTTCTTTGGGGGGCGCCGCTGATAGAAGTAGATTCTCTAAAGGGGGAAGGGATTGCAGAACTAAAGGAGGTAATAAGAGGGCTACTGGAAGGTACGGAAGAGGAGGCCATCCAGGGCCTCTTCAGGCTCCCTATAGACAGGGCCTTTACCGTCCAGGGCTTTGGTTGCGTGGTTACCGGGACGGTGCTTAGCGGTCAGGTAAAGGTGGGAGAAGAGGTGGAGTTACTCCCCGTAAAGGAGGTAGTCAGGGTAAGGGGCATAGAGGTCCATGGGGAGAAAATAGGGTCCGCCGTAAAGGGACAGCGGGCGGCCCTCAATCTCGGAGGAATAAAGACCTCCGAGGTCAGACGAGGTTTTGAGCTGTCGGTACCGGGTTATCTAAGCCCTACCGAACTCCTGGACTGCCATCTCCATCATCTCTCTAGTACCGGGAGTCCGCCTCAGGCGGATGCCGCCTCTCACCGACCCCTCAGGAATGGAGAACGGGTCCGGTTTCATATCGCCACCACGGAGGTTATGGGCAGGGTGGTGCTCCTGGATAAAGAGGTCTTAATGCCTGGAGAGAAGGGTCTCGTCCAATTCCGCCTGGAAGGGCCCGTGGTGGCCGAGAGGGGGGAACACTACGTAATACGCTCATACTCCCCATGCCGCACCATAGGTGGGGGAAGGGTCTTGAGGGGCTGTGCCTCCAGGCTTAGACGTTTCCAGGAAGATACCCTCAAGGAGTTACAAATCCTCCTGGAGGGAGACGACAGGGAGGTAATCGGACAGGCCCTCCGCGGCAGTAGAAATTACCTCCTCTCTGAGGAGGAATTGGTAAAATCCCTCAATATTCACCCCTCCAGGGTAAGAGAGATAGTAGAGGAATTAATAGCTAAAGGAGTTTTAACTACAACCAGAGAGGATTCCAAGGTGCTGTTAGTGGACAGGCAGAGGTTGGAGTCTTTAAAAATTAAGATGCTGAAGAGTCTGGAAGATTTCCACAGGACTAACCCCCTGAGGGTGGGGGTGGAGGAGTCCACCCTGAAGGTACACCTCTCCAGGGAGATACCTCCCCCCCTCTTCTCCTTAGTCCTTGCTGAACTGAGCCGTGAGGGTCTCATCACCATCTCAGACCATAAGGTTTCTACTTCAGGTTTTCAGGTCAAGCTCTCTCAGGAGGACAAGAAGATTGCGGAGGAAATGGAGAGGGCCTTCTTGCAAGGAAAGTTTAACCCGCCAGCCCCGGAGTCCGCCTCAGGCGGATTAAGTCAGGGGTCCGCCTCAGGTGGATCCCGCCCTCAAGGACCTTTGCAACGGAAGACGTACCAGGACCTCCTTTCATTACTCCTGGAACAAAAGACCTTGATAGAGATAGAGAAAGAGAAAAGTCTTTACATCCATGCAAAGGTACTGGAGGAGTTAAAGGGGTTGGTAGCAGGCTTCGTAAAGGAAAAGGGCTCCATAACGGTAGCAGACCTCAGGGACCTCGTCAATACCTCCAGGAAATACGCCGTACCGCTTCTTGAATACCTTGACAAGATACACTTCACCAGGAGGGAGGGGGATAGGAGGGTACTGCACGATTCGGCAGAAAGCCCGTAAGGACGACCCGTCGGGTCGCCCCTACAACTGTTAGAAGTTATACTCTTCGTTCTTCCTGTCAAAGTCATTATCGCTAAGCCCCACGTTCAGCTTTATATTTTTGAATGTGAAGGACTCTACCTCGTCGTTCTCCCAGAGCCAGAAGGTGACCTTAACGGGCATGAAGTGCTCCGCATCAAAGTACTCCTCTGCTGAACGACATTGATAGCCATTATGTCTCCCCTGTGGGGATACGGCAAAAGCTACCTTATGGGCGGGACGCCCATTGACCTCCTCCGTGCTACAGCTAACCGCCATGATGTCATTATTCTTTCGGGCCTCTTCAAACTCTTTGCAGGACATGGAGATAATCCCAACAAAACCCGCATCCTTAATAGAACGTTTGCTAAACTTCCTTACCCAGAAGCCTTCCGGGGCCAATTCCAGGGTCTTTTTTATACCGAAAATAAGCTTCTTGTGGACTATCATCTTGCCATTATTTTGTCCCTCTACGTACAAGAGCTCTGCACCGTCATTTTCTCCTTTGAGCCATTTGAGATAGACCTTAAAGGGCTTTTGAAACTTTATAAGAGTACGCTCGTCTTTCTCTAGCTCCCCGTGTACGTGCACCTGTTTGTGAATCTCTGCGGTATAATCCTGAAGGTTGGCATAGTTGTCTTTGGCCTGAGTTAAGAGTTTTCCTGCCTCATCCAGGTGGTACTGGAGGTCGTGAATATGGGCGGTAGGCTCTCCCACAGTCGCTTTTGACGTCTCACCTGCCCTCGCCTGGAGGTCATGAAGATGTGAGGTAGGCTCTCCCTGACTAGAGGGTAAGCCCAGGTGACTATGTCGCTGGCCCTGAGGAGTTTCCGAGGTAGGCTCTCCCTGACTAGAGGGTAAGCCCAGGAGAAACAGGGTACACACCAGAGTGGTTACTGCTGAGTAGAGGTGGCACATAGCATCTAACTCCGTAAGACCATTTAAGCCCTTGAGGACAGTTCCTCCTAAAATTTATTTCTTGCTTACTTTTACTACCCTTACCTTGGGCAGTCCAAAAAGGGACTCTCCTTCCTTCCACCTTCCTTCTTCCTGAAGTACCTTAACCCTCTCCGCCTTGCTAAGGACACTCCTCTTTCCAGCCAGCTTCCCTTTAACGACCAAGCTCTTATCTATGCTCAATGATCAGCACTCCTTACCGTTTTATAAGGGCAGGTGCAAGACCTGCCCCTACATGACCCTCACTCCTTACTGTTTTACAAGTTACCAAAGCGTATACGTCAGGCAATTCCCTGTACCGTAAGGCAAAACGGGGCTTAGCCCCCCGCTACTTCACCTTTACAGGGTAGCTCCCTGCAAACTGCATCTTACCCTCGTATTTAAACCCTTTAAGCTGCTTCTGAAGTTCTTCCAACTGGGTGTTGTTTCTTGAGTCAAACTCTCCCAGGCACACCACTATCTGAGAACCCTGTCTTGCCACAAAGGCATCGTGTCCAGTACGTTCTTTAAGCAGGGTAGCAATACCGGCAGCCTTCTCTATGCTCTTGGCCCCTTCCTTGTAAGAAACAACCCTGAGACTCCACGTATCTTTGTCAGAAGCAGCCGCCTTGGGAGTAGGGGCTGCCTTTGCCACAGCAACATTGCTGGGCTTCTCCTGAGATGCCTTTGCCACAGGGGTAGACCGCTTGGGACTTGCCTTCTCAACAGATGCAACTTTTACAGATGTTGATTCCGATGGGCCTTTGGTTAAATCCCTGTTGTCCCCCAACTTAAATCCCAGGAAAAAACACCCCACTGCCAGCAGTACACCACCCACTGCCCCTAGTACTATGGTCTCTAACCCTACCCTATAAGGCCCCCTCCAATTCCTACTGGGCCTACCGCTACCACTACTACCAACTTCAGAGATTACCAACAGGTCTTCTCCAGGGCTACCACTACCTGAACCCTTTGCCTCTTTCCCAGGAGAACGCTGGCTGAAGACCTCAAAAAAGGTCCTCCCTTCTTTAGTCATTGCCTTCCCCTTTACATAAGTTGTTTGCCTTCCTTGTCTTGTAAAAACAATAAACCCTGAACTGGAGAATACCTAATCGTCTTTTATATCAAAATCTCCCCTGTTGTCAAGCCTTTATTGACAGCCCCAGGATAAATGATATACTGGGTTTCGTTCCAAAGAGTTTCTAACCCCTTCCCGGTCTTACGCATCTTCGCCAAAGACAGGTCTGCCTCAGGGACGACATGACTAGAGAAAAGGACATATTGTCCAAGATTGAGGAGTTGCGCCAGACCATACGCTATCACGACAGGAAGTATTATATTGAGGCCCAGCCGGAGATAACGGATTACGAGTATGATAAGCTCATCCAGGAATTACAGGGGCTGGAAAAGGCCCACCCGGAATTCATCACCCCCGACAGTCCCACCCAGAGGGTGGGAGGCGAACCCCTCACCGAGTTCTCCACCATTGAGCACAGGATACCAATGCTCAGTATTGATAACGTCTACTCAGAGAAAGAACTGGAAGAATTCTACAATAGACTCAGGCGTATGTTGGGGGATAGAGAAATAAACTTTGTAGCAGAACTAAAGATAGACGGTGTAGCCGTAACACTCAGCTATGAGGAGGGGCTCTTCCGCATGGGGGCCACCAGGGGTGACGGCTACCGTGGCGACGACATTACCGCCAACCTCAAAACCATAAAGGAGATACCGCTGAGGCTGGAACCCCCAGGAGGAGAGTTCGCAACGCTGGAGGTACGAGGTGAGGTATACCTGCAGAACAAGGACTTTCAGGCCATGAACCTGGAGAGGGAAGAAAAAGGGGAACCACAGTTCGCCAACCCCAGGAATGCGGCGGCGGGGAGCCTTAAGCTCCTTGACCCAAGGCTCACTGCCAGACGCCGCCTCCGCTTCCAGGCCCACTCCATCGGTTACCATGAGGGTCTCCCCCTGCACGGCCAGCAGGAATGCCTTGAGACCTTCAAAGGGCTCGGCCTGCCAGTAAGTCCGCACTTCCGCTTCTGCAAAGGGCTTAAGGAAGTAAGGGAATACGTTGCCGAGTGGGACGTCAAGAAGCATGGGCTAGAATGCATGGTGGACGGCATCGTAGTAAAGGTAAACTCCTTTGACCAGTGGAAGCTCCTCGGGAGCACCAGCAAGGCCCCAAGGTGGGTGGTGGCATACAAATATCCCCCTGAGCAGGCCATCTCCCGGATAAAAGACATTGTCCTCCAGGTAGGAAAGTCCGGGGTAATTACCCCCGTGGCCCATCTGGAACCTGTCCACCTGGCGGGTACCACCGTCAGCCGTGCCACCCTCCACAACTTTGAGGAGATGGGCAGGAAAGACATAAGGCTCCACGACTACGTGGCCGTACAGAAGGCGGGCGAGATAATCCCCCAGGTGGTAAAGGTAGTGGAGGAAAGACGTACGGGTAAGGAGAAGGTCTTCCCCCTGCCCAGGGCATGTCCGGAATGCGGGGGAGAGGTGGGCAGAGAGGCGGAGGAGGTCTCTCTACGCTGTTATAATCCCCTCTGCCCTGCCCAGGTGAAGAGACGCGTAAGATATTTTGCCAGCAGAGGTGCTATGGACATTGATGGTATGGGCACTGCAATAATTGAACAACTGGTAGACAAGGGCCTCATTAAAGATTACGCAGACGTCTACTATCTTAAGTTTGAAGACCTGGCGGGGTTGGAGAGGATGGCAGAAAAATCCTCCCGGAACCTTATAAATGGCATAGAGGCCAGTAAGAAGAGGGACCTCTCACGCCTCCTGTCAGCCCTGGGTATCCACCACGTCGGAACCCATGCCGCCGAGGTACTCGCCCTGCACTTCGGCTCACTGGATAAACTGATGCAGGCCACCCAGGAGGGACTGGAAGAAGTACATGAGATAGGGCCCGTCATGGCCAGGAGTATCGTAAGGTTCTTTTCTAACCCCAGGACCAGGGAGATTATTAAGAAACTGAAGACCGCAGGGGTCAACACCCGTAGCCTTGTGGAAAAGAGGCCAGTAAAAGGACAGAAACTATCTGGTAAGACCTTTGTAGTAACAGGTACCCTGGGAAAGTATTCCAGGCATGAGATAGAGGCCATTATAAAGGAGCTGGGGGGAAGGGTCTCCTCCAGCGTGAGTAAACAGACGGATTTTGTGGTAGCAGGGGAATCCCCTGGTAGTAAACTGGATAAGGCCAGGCAACTAGGGGTGAAGACCATTAATGAGAAGGGGTTTGAAAAACTTATTGCGTAGGGGCACGTTGCAACGTGCCCCTACCTAAAAAATGTAGCCGCAGGCTTTAGCCTGCGAAATAACGCAACCTAAAGGTTGCGGCTACAGGAAACCGATACTATGGAAGAACTCATCAAACGAGCACTAAGGGCCGCCAAAGCGGATTACCTGGAGATAAGGGTACAGGAAGGTTCCGGTACCACCATAAATTATACAGGTAAAGAGTTAGAGGCCATCTCCGAAAGTGATAGTATTGGTGGTTGCGTGCGGGCCCTTGTAAAAGGTGGGTGGGGTTTTGTGGCCTTCAACGATATAGAAAACCTCTCCGACCACGTCCTTGCCGCCGTAGAGCAGGCCACTATGCTGGGGAACTCTACCAGACCCCTTGCCCCCATCCCCGTTACCACTGAGTACGTGAAGGCAAGGGTGGATATAGACCCCAGGGGAGTACCCCTGTCCGAAAAACACTCCCTGTGCCAGAAGTACAACAACATCATCCTCTCCTCCAAGCTCATCCAGACCTCCAGCGTAAGCTACATGGACTCCCGTGGGGTAACCTACTTCGCCAACTCAGAGGGGAGCTTCATAGCCCAGGAGACCATCTTCTGCGGGGTATCCCTCCTGGCCATCGCCAAGGAGGGGGCAAACGTACAGAGGGCCTTTGAATCAGTAGGAGACCTGAGGGGCTATCAGAACGTCCTGGGGCTAGAGGCGAAGTGTGAGGAGATAACCCATCGGGCCGTTGACCTCCTACATGCCAAACCCGTGGAAGGGGGCCTTTATACGGTGATAGCAGACCCCATACTCTGCGGGGTATTCGCCCACGAGGCCTTCGGCCATCTCAGCGAGGCCGACTTTACCTATGAGAACAAGAAGCTCCTGGAGGTGATGCAGCTAGGCAAACGGTTTGGTAGAGATGAACTCTCCATCGTGGATGACGGTACCATGTCCGGAGAGGCAGGTACCAATAAATACGATAGTGAAGGCACACCTACCCAGAAGACCTATCTTATAAAGAACGGTATCCTGACCAGCCGTCTACACTCCCGTGAGACCGCCGCAAAGATGGGCGAAAGACCCACGGGGAACGCCAGGGCCCTGGGGTACACTAACGAGCCTATAGTAAGGATGTCCAACACCTTTATGGAACCAAGGGACTGGACCCTGGAAAGGATGCTGGAAGATACCCCGGACGGCATCTACTGTAAAGAGGCCCTGGGCGGGCAGACCAATATGGAGATGTTTACCTTCAGTCCTGCGGAGGCCTTCAGGATAAGGAACGGCAAGTTGGCCGAGAGGCTAAGGGACGTAGTCCTCACCGGTAACGTCTTTGAGACCCTGATGAATATAGACGCCATTGGGAATGACTTCAAACTCCATGGCGGACTGGGAGGGTGCGGTAAGGCGGGGCAATTCCCGCTCAGGGTGAGTGATGGAGGCCCGCACATCCGCATCAGGAACATAGTGGTAGGGGGGAGATAGTATGAGGAGTAGCCGCAGGCTTTAGCCTGCGTTATACACATATCAGGAACGTAGTAGTAGGGGAAAGATAGTCATGAGAGTAGAAGAAAAGATACTTGAACTAGCGCTCAAGGTGGCGGAGGCCGCTGAGGTAATATACGAGGAAGGGGAATCCCGCTCGGTCAGCTTTGAGCATAATAAACTCAAATACATCCACAACAAGTCCATCCGTGGGATGGGCCTGCGGATTATAAAGGGCGGGCGTATAGGCTTTTCCAGCACCACAGACCTGAGGGCCCCCGAAAGGCTGGTGGAAAAGGCCGTCCGCTCTGCCCAGTTCGGACAGGAGGCCAAGTTTGAGTTCCCTTCCTTGAACACGTTCTCTGAGGTAAAAATCTTTGACAAAAACGTAGTAGATTTCCCCACGGAAAAGGCCATAAGCCTGGGGAAAGAGGCCATTAATAAGGCCCTCAGCGTCTGCCCTGATTACCAGTGTACAGTAGAGGTAGGGAAGGGCATAGGCATGAGACGGCTATTGAACTCCAAGGGATTGGATATCTCCAAAAACTCCACCTTCCACAGCATGGGTATAGATATCGTACACGCAAAGGAAAAGGGACTGGTCTGGGTGGGGGAGGGGGAGAATTCCAGGAAGACGGTGGACGGCCTCATGAGGTCTACTGAAAAGATACTGGAAAAGCTGCGACTGGCAGAAAGGGAGGTCAAGGTCAATTCGGGCCTCCTTCCGATAATCTTTACCCCCAAGGCAGTAGGCCTCCTCCTGTCACCCCTGGAAATGGGTTGCAACGGCAAACTGGTCCAAAAGGGGGCTTCCCCCCTTATAGGCCGGTTGGGAGAAAAGATAGCAGACGAAAGACTGACCATCTATGACGACCCCACAATAGACTTTGCCCCAGGGAGTTACCCCCTGGATGGGGAGGGGGTTAAGGCCCGGTGCACGCCACTCCTGGAGAGGGGGGTGCTCAAAAACTATCTATTTGACCTGCAAACGGCAGGCATGATGTCCACCAGGTCCACTGGGAACGGCATACGTGGCTTTTCCTCCCAGCCTGCCCCCTCGTGCTCCAACATCATTGTAGTGCCAGGGGACATGAAACTAGAGGACATGATAAAGGACATAAAGCATGGGATTCTAGTAGACCAGGTACTGGGCGGTGGACAGAGCAACACCCTGGCAGGTGAGTTCTCGGTCAACATAGACCTCGGCTTCCTCATTGAAAAGGGCGAACTAATAGGCAGGGTAAAGGACCGCATGATTGCCGGGAACGTCTTTGAGGCCTTCAATAAACTCGCCGCCATAGGAAGCCAGCCAGAGTGGTACGGGGATAACTACGTCCCGGCCCTCTACTTCAGCGGATTGAGCGTGGTGGGGTAGGGGGGGTAATCTTTGATATTATGCTAGACTACCCCTGAGGGTTTTTGGTAAAAAGTGGTAAAAGAAACCGAAAGGAGGCGAAAATAAACTACCTGGGGGTTGATTTACACAAGCGTAATTTGGGCCTCAGACTAGATTCATAAAAGGAATCCCATGCGAAAACCAGTGGCTATACGGGAATGTCCCAGTTTGCAGGACATTTTGCAGACCCTGAGGACGCACATGCCTGGGCTGCGCCAGCGCTACGGCATCAAATCGCTCGGAGTGTTCGGCTCTTATGTCCATGGCAAACCAGGCAAACGAAGCGACCTGGACGTCTTGGTGGAGTTTGCACGAGTGCCTACGCTATTTGACCTGGCGGCCTTACAGCGTGATATGAGCGACCTTTTGGGG
>Ga0155418_1057_pt1 | contig 11555 bp, 8 predicted proteins | sample RifCSPhighO2_02_FD_106386 | JGI IMG/M metagenome (GOLD analysis project Ga0155418, IMG submission 106386) | Planctomycetes bacterium RIFCSPHIGHO2_02_FULL_52_58
CTCCCCTGGTAAAGACGGCCATAAACGGGGAAGACCCCAACTGGGGCCGAATCATATCTGCGGCAGGGGCCACGGGTATTACCCTTGACGAAAAAAGGCTCAGGCTATATATTGGCGAGTCGTTAATTTTTGAGGGAGGAACGTCTGTGGCCAACCCCATCCAGGAACTCAAAAACATTATGCAGGGAAAAGAACTAGATTTGCGGCTGGAACTGGGGCTGGGCCGCTCAGAGGCCGAGGTCTGGACCTGTGACCTCTCTGAGAAGTACGTAACCATTAACGCCAGGTATCATACGTAGGGGCGTATTGCAATACGCCCTTACGAAAGGCCTTGAGGAGGCAAGCTATGGGTAATGAATTCTACGGCCGTCATTCTGACCCTGAACGAAGTGAAGGGGAAGAATCTCCGCACGAGACCCTTCGCCCTGCTCAGGGTGACAAATCCTTCCTCGGCAGACTCCTAACCTGTACACTACTGTTCTGCCTCTTACTTGTCCCACCGCTACCCCTCCTTGCCCAGGAGCTAAAGCTAGACGTAAAGGAACACGTACTGAAAAACGGGCTGAAGGTATTGACCCTGGAGAGGCACAAGTCCCCCACCGTCTCCCTGAGAATAGTGTACAAGGTAGGCTCCGTGAACGAACGGCCTGGCATCACCGGCGTATCCCACCTCTTTGAGCACATGATGTTCAAGGGTACGAAACTCTTTGGCACCAAGGACTGGGGCATAGAAGAACCCTTACTGAAGAGGGAGGACGAGCTGGTGGCGGCCATAGAGGGGGAGAGGCACAAAGGGGCGTCGGCAGACCAGGGGAAGATTAAGGCCCTGGAGACCGAGCTGGAGGAGGTAAGGAAGAAGTTAAAGGACGTAACGGTCAAAGACGAATTATGGTCCATATACATGAGCCATGGCGGCACAGGGCTGAATGCCTCTACCGGGGAAGATGCCACCTTTTATTACTGCGACCTCCCTACCAACAAGCTGGAGCTATGGGGCCTTATTGAGTCTGACAGGATGAAGAACATGGTCTTGAGGGAGTTCTACTCGGAAAAGGACGTGGTAATGGAGGAGAGGAGGCTGAGGACCGAGACCAGCCCCTTCGGGCTGCTCCTTGAACAGCTCAGGGCGGCCACCTTTACTGCCCACCCCTACAGCTGGCCAGTAATAGGCTGGAGGTCCGACATAAACGCACTTACCAAGGAAGGGACCAAGGAGTACTTCACCAGATATTATGCCCCTAACAATGCCGTACTAATAGCCGTTGGTGACTTCCAGACGCAAGAGTTCATAAAACTGGTAGAAAAATATTTTAGCGACATCCCCTCCCAACCACCCATACCAGAGGTGGAGACGGTAGAGCCGGAGCAGAGGGGTGAGAGGAGGGTATACGTAGAATATGACGCCAACCCCAACGTGGCCATAGCCTATCACAAACCTCAGGTAACCCACCCTGACCAGTATGCCCTTGAGGTCGTAGAGTCACTCCTTTCCAGTGGGCGTACGGCAAGGCTATACAAGACCCTCATAGAAGAGAAGAGGATAGCCGTTATGGTCAGGTCCTATGCCGGGGCCTCCAGGTACCCGGACACCTTCTATGTCTTTGTGACCCCCAGACACCCCCACACCGCCGAGGAGGTGGAGCAGGCCGTATACGAAGAAATAGAAAAATTGAAGAAGGAGCCTCCTTCCCAATGGGAACTGGAAAAGATAAAGAACCAGCTGGAGGCCGGCTTCATCCGCGGGCTGGATTCCAACAACGGCCTTGCAGATGAAATCGGTTACTATGAATCCATTGCCGGCTGGGAATACATAAATATCGCCCTTGAGAAGATTAAGGCCGTTACCGCTGAGGACGTCATGCGCGCGGCCAGGAAGTATTTAACCAAGACTAACCGCACCGTGGCCACGCTGGTCAAGGTGGCGAAGGAAGAGGCCAAAGAAGGCAGTAAACAGTAGGGAGTAAGGAGTAGGCAGAAGACTTAACAATTAACAGGACAAGGAATATGCAGAAAACAAAAGAAATCAACAAAACACAGATTAAAAGACTTCATTTTCTACCCTTTACTGCCTACTGTCTACTGCTTACTGCCTACTGCCTACTGCTTACCGCCCCGCTCTACGCCCAGCACGGGCGCCCCGCAGAGGAGGTGCCTTTCGTAAAGCCTCAGTCTCCAGGGGCCCAGATAGTCTCTAAACTACACTTCAACCCCCTGGAGTTTACGCCACCAAAGGCACAGCGGAAGGTACTCTCTAACGGCATGGTGTTGTACCTCCTTGAAGACCACGACCTCCCCATCGTAAACATTACGTCCACCATCAGGACCGGCGCCGTCTACGAACCTGCAGAAAAGGCGGGGCTGGCCTCCCTGACGGGCCACGTCATGCGCTCAGGCGGGACTACCACCCGCAGTGTAGAGAAGATTAATGAGGAGCTGGAATACATGGCCGCCTCGGTAGAGACGGCCATAGGGAGAGAGGAGGGCACTGCCGGCCTTTCTACCATGAAAAAGGACCTGGACAAGGCCCTGGAGATATTCGCCGACGTCCTCAGGAACCCCAACTTCCCTGAAGATAAAATCAAGAAGAGAAAGGAAGAGGTACTGGAGGGCATGCGGAGGGAGAACGATAACCCTGGCGGTATCGTGTTCAGGGAGTTCAGGAGGCTCATCTACGAGCCTCATCCTTACGGGAGGAAGGTAGAGGGATACCCCGATACCCTGGGCAGGATAACCAGGGAGGACATGGTAGAGTTCCACAAGAGGTACTTCCACCCCAATAACGTCCTGATGGGGGTGGCTGGGGACTTTAATACCCAGGAGATGCTGGAGAAGTTAGAGAAACTCTTTAAGGACTGGCCCAGGGCCGAGGTCTCGTTCCCTGCCGTCCCGAACGTCAAAGAAGCATTTAATAAGTCCATAAACTACATATACAAGGACATTGACCAGTCTAACGTAGTCCTCGGCCACGTGGCCATAGAGAGGACCAACCCTGACTACTTCTCCGTCATGCTAATGAACTTCATCCTTGGAGGAGGGAGCTTTGCCTCCAGGATACCAGGAAAGGTAAGGAGCGACGAGGGTCTGGCCTACAGCGTCTACAGCGCCTTCCATACCCCGAGAGACAAGGGGTTCTTTTTCGTAAACTGCCAGACCAAGTCCGAATCCACCACCAGGGCCATATCCCTGACCCTGGAGGAAATCCGGAAGATAAAAGATAAACCCGTAGAGGAGGACGAACTGGCCACTGCCAAGGATACCTTTACCAACCAATTTGTATTCCTCTTTACATCCAGTTCGGCCATCGTATCCCACATGGTAAACATAGAGTATCAAGGTCTCCCACTTGACTACCTGGACACGTACGTAGCTAAGGTACAGGCCGTCACCAGGGAAGACATACTAAGAGTGGCCAGAAAATACCTACAGCCCGATAACGTCACCCTCCTGGTAGTAGGGAATAAAGACAAGTTTGACCGACCCCTCAGCGAGTTTGGAGAGGTCAAGACTATTGAACTGAAGAGCATAGAATAGGGAGAAAAAAGGATACAGAATACAGAATTCAGTAGTCAGAACTCAGAATACAAAATATTCTGAATTCTAGTCCCTGACCCCTGGCCCCTAACCCCTAATCAGTCTACGGAGACAAATAGGAGGAAAGAAGCATGCCCCTAGCATCTACGTGCAAAGTCACAAAGACCCACTCCCTGAAGAAGGGAGACATACTCTTCTACGAGGGTACCCCTGCCAATGAGATGTTCTACTTAGAGAGCGGGAGGCTCAGCGTAACCAAGAGAATACTGAACAGGAACATAAAGTTAGGGGAGTTACTGCAAGGGGAGTTCCTGGGAGAGGTGGCCGTAATAGGGGGCGGTACGAGGAGTGCCACAGCCCGTGCCACTACCGACTCCACGGTGGTGGCCCTGGACAGAAAACACTGCGACCAATGTTTTGCCAACATCCCCTCATGCGTCCTCATAGTGATGAAGGCCCTGGCCAATAGGTTAAGACAGGCAGATGAACTAGTTATAAAGATCGCAAGGGTCCACGAACTGATAAACGAATTGGCGGGAAAGATCCAATCGCTAGAGTCTTCCCTCCTTGAGGAGGAGAAGGAAAGGGGGTAGGCCCTGAACCAGAACGGTTCAGGGCAGAGAGTAGGCCATGCACCACATAGGGTGTATGGCAGGCCGTGAACCCCACGTGGTTCACGGCAGAGAGTAGGGCTTGCCCTGCACCCTTGTGGTGCAGGGAATAGGGGGTAGAAACATATGAGAAGATTTGCGCCTCAGGCCGTTTTCTGCTTACTGTCTACTGCCTACTGCCTGTTGCCTACTGCCTATTGCCACGGGCAAGATACAAAGACCCTCCCAAAATGGACCTGCATAGTATACCTTGCCGGAGATAACTTCCTGGACTGGTTTACACAGCAGAACCTGGAAGAGCTTAAGGAGGCAGGTAGGGGCGTATTGCAATACGCCCCTGCGTATGACGTCCGCACGGTAGTCCTGGCAGATAAGCTGGATAAGGGAGGACACCTCTACGAGGTCAGAAACGGCTACCTGCTAGAACTACCCGTAGAGGACATAAACCCCTCCTGGAAAAATAAGGAACTGAATACCGGCGACCCGCAGACCCTAATCACCTTTGCCACGTGGGCCGTGGAGAACCTGCCTGCCCAGAATTACCTCCTGCTCCTCGGTGGGTACGGCGAGGGATGGATGGGCATGCTCCATGACTTAAATGACGGATCCGCCTCAGGCGGAGTGGACGTCTTGAGCCTACCGGAACTGGAAGAGACCCTTGGCAGCATTGTCAGGGCAATAAAAAAGGTTAATGGTAAGGACAGGATTGATATTTTAGGGCTGGACGCCTGCTACATGGCCATGGTGGAGGTATTGTTTTCCATCAAGGACTATGCCCATTACGTCATAGCCTCCGAGAACGAGGAGGCCCTGGACGGCTGGCCCTACGGAGACGTCCTCATGGCCTTCTTAGAGGACCCCTCCAAGCCCGCACCCCACATTGCCTCCCGCATAGCCGACGCCTACGTAGACACTACCTCGTACCTCCCCACCAAGCTGGACAATATACTGACCGTAGCCGTGATAGACCTGATGGCCTTTACGGAAATAATGCCACCCCTGGGAGAGTTGGCCCTAACTTTAAAGTCCGCCTTCGGCGGATCGCCCCAGGCCGTGAAGAGGTTTAAAAGAGTGGATACACTTACCGATTCCTTTACCGTCAGTGCCCATATCGCCGGACGCTACATCCCTTACAGTATGCATTATGACCTGGGTTGTTTCCTGAATGCCCTGAGACTAGAGTTCAGAGATAACCCAGCCATAAACAAGAAGGCAATAGAATTACAAAAGGTGCTAAAGAGGGTTGTAATAAAGGAAAGGCACCAAGACCTGCCAGAGAGGAAACTCCACCTCGGTGGACTAACCCTCTTCTCAATGGGGGCAGAGCTGGAGGGTTACAAGGACCTCCCCTTCTCCAGAAATAACCCATGGTATGCCTTCGTAGAGGAGAGGGTGACCACCCTGGGCGGATTGGAGAAGACGGCTAGGTAAAAACTCGGCCCTTTTGTTTTCAAACCCCAAATATTCTGTTAATTCTCTCCTTCCACTCATTTTCAAAAATTACCTGAAATTCAAATTTCTTTTGAGAAAATTCTAGATTTAACTCTCTCCAATCTCTTTGCTGTCCTAACCGGTTACAGAAATCAAAAATATCCTTTTTATAATCGGTATCTTCATTCTTAAGATGAATCCCTTTAGTCTCAACTACATATACCTTGTTGTAATCATCCTGCTTTTCGTCATTGGTATCTGCAAAAATAAAATCAGGATAAATCCTGTGTTTCTTCCAGCCTTGAACATAATAATCTTGCCTTGATAAGTTTCTATACCACCACAGAAGTTTTTCCTGCTCATCAAGGTAGATTGCCACAGACTTCTCCATCTCGTTAAATCCTTCTTCTGGCACAAATTCAAATAGGCTTCGTTGTATTGGTGTGTTATCGCTTCTCACAAGTTTTTTAGAATTATTTCTCACTTTTTGGCTGTCTGGCAACTTGTAGCCACCCCTATCAAAAAGTAAGAAGAACCAAATGATTTTCTGCTCAATTAACTGTCTAAATACCTGTTCGGCTAACTTGTCCCTTTCTTTTCCAAGATGTCTCCTTAACTCTTCTATAAGAAAAACAAGATTATTGGCAACCGTTTCTTCATCATACTTTATTAGAAACATTTCTATTACCTTTTTGCCAACCTCATAGGCTACCCAGGGATTGGGAACAATATCTAAAATTTGTCTGGCCATAAAAACCTTGTTAATCTCCAAACCGCCCGCTTTATAAACTCGGCCTTTTTCTCTAATTAGTGCTTTTTTATCTTCGCTAAGGCCAACAACAAGCTCTTGTTCCTCCGGTCGTGATTCTGAGAGCGGAATGTCCTCTAAAAGTTTAAGGTCAACCCTGCTCCAGTCAATTCTACTCAGAATATCCATTTCATAATTAACGTCTCGCCACCCTTCATGCTCCTGGATAACAAATTTTGGCAGGTAAATCTTTCCTTCAAACTTTTTAAACCTTTCTCTATACCTGACAATCTTTTCTTTTGTGGCCTCTACGCTTTCCGTATCCCCCTCCTCCATGGAAACCCTTCCCGCCAAATCCCCTAAACCTTCTTCTCCAAAGCCTCTTTTTACATTTTCTAATAGTTCCTTCGCTTTCTGCCGAAAACAAAAGACATAGCTCTCGTCAAGTTCTTTTACTCTTGTTTTTCTTGCTTTTGGTTGTCTTAAAATTCTACCTACGAGTTGTGTAATACTGAGCTGTGAGCTTGGATTGGTCAGGATTGTAAGAATATATGCAAAGGCACAATCCCACCCCTCTTGTAACGCCTGCTTAGTGATGATATAGCGAATAGGACACCCTTTGCTTAAAAGGTCTATCCCTTCAATATCGTCCTTCTCACTACTTTTTATGGCTACTTCTTCCTCCAAAATCCCGCATTGCTTAATCAAATACTCTTTAACATCCTCAGCATGGATGTATTTTGTGCCTCTCTGTTCTCTACCTGTTCTTTCCGCCTGTATCAGACAAATAGGACGTATATGCTCACCAGTATTCGCCTCGTATTCTTTGGCCCTTTGTTCTAAAGAGTTTCTTTTCTCAACAGCCGCAAGCATTGCGTCTTTCCACTCAAGACTTGCTTTATTAGTGATATGCAAATCAAGTTTTATCATCTCTTCCCGATTAAGTTCCTGCCCAGCGGTGTTTACCAGAATATTACTATTTTTAGGTGGTGTAGCTGATAATTCTACAATTATTGACGGGTTAAAATTTCTGATTGTCCCTTGAGCAGTTTCACTGTATGCCTTATGCCCCTCGTCAATAATGGTTATTGGTTTTAAGACCCTTAAGGTATTCCCTAGAGAGGTCTTTACCACCCTTCCAAAGACTCCATTTTCGTGACCAAAGTAATCCAGATTGGGAAATTCTTTTAAGAGTGTTTCATTCCCTTTTCTATCATCTTCGTCAGGGAAGAATTCGCCGAACCCACCGCTATCTTTAAAGACCTTCAAGACCTCTTTATTCTGCCTGCTTGCTGAGGGCAACATCAATAGCGTTACCACAAGATTTTCCTCTACATCTAATCGTGTAAATCTGTCCATCTTCTCAAAGATAACTGTCCTCCCACCACTTGCAATATCCAGCACCTGGCGATAAGGATGTTCACGATTTTTTAGACTGGCAAGGGTCTGCCTGTAAATCTGTGTTGTAGGTACAATCCAGAGGACAATCCCTGTTTGCTTTTTAAGGTAGGTTCTATTTATTAAGTCAATCGTGTGGCAGGCAAGCAGGGTCTTACCGCCACCTGTGGGAATCTTGAGGTAAAAATTTGGCAACTCCTCGCCTAAGCCACTCCTCTTTGAATGATAACTTGTCCCAACAGCTTTTTCCCAGGCCTTCAGAGGAAAGTCTATTGAGAGTGTAGGGTCTATATCTTTTGCTTTTTCGTTCTTTGCCTTAAATTCGGCAAGCACCTCAAGGTAACGTTTGACCTGTTCCAGAGTCTTTTTCTGATAGTCTTTAAGTTCCATGATTACCCATGCGTGATTTCGCCAAGATATTTTTCAATACGGTCTTTATTTAAGTAAAGACTTGAGAACTGTTTTTCACAAACGTCGCTGAATCTTGCAAGCACTTTTCTGTGAATAGCTTCTTGGTCTTCATAAATAGCTAATGAACGGAAAGGAATACCCCACTTTTCGAATTGGAGGCAGCTTATAGTTGCGTCCCTGCATTTATCATCGCCTGGGATAGCAAAAACAAAAAGCGGTCTTTTCATGCCATTTACTTTGCAATCAACCACATATTTTGCTTCGGGGTCATGCTGGCTATCGTAATAACTAAATACCCTTCTGCCTTCCGGCACTTTTTCAGCTATAAAAGAGTTAAAATCTTCATAAAAAGTAGACCTTATCCGTTCACGGGTGAGAAAATTAACGTCAGTAATTCTTAATGCACCTTGAATAAAACTATAAAGGGCGTCTCCATAAGATTCGTTTTCAACTTCCGCTATCAACTCGCCTTCCTCATCTTTAATGCCAAAAGTCAATAAAGCTGAGTTGATTATTTTTTGCCTTGTTCCTTTCTCTAAATCCTTTACATCGAGGTCGTAACTTAAATGCATGTAGGTATACCCTTCGTCAGAAATCACCCATTTGCCCTTCTGTGATATTTTCATCAAAATTGCTAAGTGGTCGCCATCTTCAAACATAAAAGGCGTAAATATTCTGAATCGCTCCTTGCCCTCGGAAATAATCCTTATCTTGTCACAAACCTTCTTTTTAAATTCCTTTTCAACAGAGAGAATATCCATATTTCTTCCTTTCAAAACTGTAATCTGAATTGTTTATCGTCAGGCAAAATTATATTGCAATCCTTGATAAGACAATCCATAGCACTACGAATATCCGCATATGCGTCTGATACTTCCGCATATCCGTCCTCTTTCAGTCCAGATTCCTGATATCTCAGTGTCGCCAAGTGGATATGAAAATCATAAAAAGAGGCTTTTTCTATAATATTTGTGTGTTCATGGCTTTTGCCGTTGTATCTTTTCAGCCTGAACATAAGATTTAATTTCGGTGGTATATATCCTAATATAGCAGAAAAATCCAAAACGTTTATCCTGCTTTGGCGCAATATGACTTTAAACAAACTACCGTCATTTCTTTTTAGTGTTATTTCCTGTTCCCTGTGTCCCTTTTTCTCTTTCATCTGAAATAATGAAGGATATTCTTTAGGAAAGAGTTTCCTCTCCCGGATTAGTTGCAAGACCTCACTGTCATTAAGTATTGTAGCCATTCAAATTACCCTTTCAGCTTATAAATCTCAAAGGGCAATTGGCAATAATCAATACGATATTCTAAGAGATAATCGGTATCAAGATATTTACTGGGGGCAAAGACCAGTCGTTTTTTGTCTTTATAAGACCCTAAACTCTTTGCCCTATCAAGGGTAAGTGCAGTTGATTTAAGGTAATCTATATCTGGCTTATAAAAAAGATAGATTTCATATTCCCTGGATTCGCCGATAAAGTTGGGCGGATAGCCATCCGCCCCTACAACAGTCGGGTCAAACTCCTCCCCTGTGGCCGTATAAAAGACATATCGGGCAAGTTCAAGGTAAGTGGGGAGTTTATTCCCTTCAAGGATGCTTTCCATCTCAATTGGGTCACCGAGTTCAAAATAACTGAAAGTGCCTCCAAGACCCTTCACTTCGTTCAGGGTGACATTTTTATTGTCATTCTGAGCCGAAGGCGAAGAATCTCTCTTTTTATATCCTTTGATAACCCTCCTTACCCTTTCCGCCGTAATCCTGTCCGCATAGTCCTCACACTCAACAAGGATAAACTTACGACTTCCACCATCTTCTTTGTTCAAATCCAGGACCGCATGGGCCGTTGTGCCTGAGCCTGCGAAGGAGTCTAGGATGATTGAATTTTGGTCTGTTGCATAAGTTAGCAAATACTGAATCAGTAAATGCGGTTTTGGATTATCAAAAATATCCTTTCTGCCAAAAATATCTTTTAACTCATTCGAGGCATCGCCAGTAGTGGCTAAATCAAAAATTATACTTCTTTCCTTAATAACTTTTGTCTGACCTTCCTCGTAGTAAATTTTTTCGTATGGCACCCATTTGTTATTTTTCTTTTTCCAATAAATCAAATTGTTATCAATCAACAACTGCATCCTTTCTTTGCCGACACGCCATCTACCATCACGTCCATCAGGGGCCACAGGATAAATATTTTTACCATCAGGATCTTTTATCGGGAAAAACATTTTGGGACGATCTTCTTTATGAGCCCCCGTGCCCCACTTAGCCAATTTAACCGCACTAAATTTGCCATTCTTATCTTGCTTATTATACTCAGATTCACTTTCAAGAATAGTCTCGTCTAGCCACTTAAAATCTTGGGATTTAGCATAAACCAAAATATATTCATGTTCGGTTACAAAATATTGATCTGTCTGCCCACCACCTTCCTTTTTACGCCATATAAACTGCCCAACAAAGTTTCCTTGAAACACCTCATCCATCAACATCCTCAGATGAAGCACCTCATTATCATCTATACTCACAAAGATAACCCCATCCTCCCGCAGTAATTCCCTTAGCAGTTTCAACCTCGGCATCATCAAGCAGAGCCACTTGTCGTGGCGGGTCAAGTCTTCTCCATCCACTGGTTTTTTGCTTTTCAGCCATTCCTGCATCATCGGGCTGTTGACGTTGTCGTTATAGACCCATCTCTCATTACCTGTATTATATGGTGGGTCAATGTAGATACATTTCACCTTACCTGCATAGGTAGGCAGGAGGGCCTTAAGGGCCTTGAGGTTATCGCCGTGAATGATGAGGTTGTCATTGAGGCTGACCTTGTCCGTCAGGCTTTTATCCTTCTTAGGGACAAGTTGATGGTACTTTACTGCCAGGTGATGGTTCTGGACGAACGTCTTTCCCTTAAAATTCAGCGTTGCCATTTATTTCACCTTGCCAAAGTTTCATTTATGGCATTATACACACCTCTGCCCCTCTTTCTAGAGGGAAAGTACACACCCCCAGCCCCTCTTATTAGAGGGGAGATACACACTACTGTCTGACCACCGCCCCCAGTCTCTTAGCCAGTCCATCAACTATCACCCCCCGTGCCCCATCGGCCTCCTCTCCCGTCAGTGTGCGGTCAGGGGCGCGGAAGTGGACCCTGAAGGCGATGCCCTTTTTACCAGGAGGGACTTGTTTACCACGATAGAGGTCAAAGAATTCCACCTTCTCCAGAAATTTCGCCCCTGCCTCCCTTACACAGGACTCTACCTCTGTCCAGGTTACGCCCTCGTCCACCACGATGGCAATGTCCCTGTCAATCGGGGGGTAGAGGGGGAGTCTCTGAAAGGTGCTGGTCATGTCTGCCTTCTCAACCAATAGGTCAAAATCTATCTCCGCAAGGCAGGGCATGTCCCGCAGGTCGTAAGCCTTCACT
>Ga0155418_1013_pt1 | contig 10938 bp, 4 predicted proteins | sample RifCSPhighO2_02_FD_106386 | JGI IMG/M metagenome (GOLD analysis project Ga0155418, IMG submission 106386) | Planctomycetes bacterium RIFCSPHIGHO2_02_FULL_52_58
CCGAGCTAATAGACTATACCACGTTTGGAGAACTCGGAGAGATCGTGCGAACTAACTGGATGACTTTCAATGACACGTTCAACAGCCAAAAGGCTTTTACGAAAATTATGAACAGCCTGAATGTCCTGCGTGGCCCAATTGCTCATTGCTCGCCTCTTGCGCCGGACGAAGTGGTTAGGCTTAAGATCACGCTCAGTGACTGGTTCCGACTAATGGAATAGATTTTCGTCCAACAACTACATCCAGCTAATATGTCTAAAACCACATGGCTGATACAACCCGTTGTCTCACTTTGGTTTTATTATTTATGTAAGGGGGCTTTGCCGTTCGGCTGAGCTCACGGCCGAAGCCCCCTTACCATCCCCGCGCAGTAATTCTTGACACCCAAAATCCCTCACTGCTATAATCCGTTCTGGACAGGCTTTTGTAGTGGCCGAGCCGTGCCATAGGCAGGTCTGCCTTCGGCATGACTTGCTCGACCTCTGGGCCGAGGACAGGACGTGTCATGAAGAATGCCGAGATAGCCTCCATCTTTGAACGGATGGCCGACGTACTGGAGCTAAAAGGGGAGAACCCCTTCCGCATAAATTCCTACCGCAGGGCGGCCAGGGTTATAGGCGACCTGACTCAGGACATAAAGGAGATAGCCGGGGAGGGTAAGCTCAAAGACATCCCTGGCATCGGGGAAGGCCATGCCGAGAAGATAGAGGAGTTCCTCAAGACGGGGCGGATGTCCAAGTACGAGGAGGTCATGGAGGGGGTGTCTCCTGAGACCGTGGCCATGATGCATATACCCGGCCTTGGGCCCAAGACCGTGGCCATGCTGAATAAAGAATTGGGCATAGTGGGGATAGCCCAACTGGAGGAGGCCATCAAGCAGGGCAGGCTGAAAGGGCTTAAGGGGATCGCTGAAAAAAAGACAGAAAACATCCTCAAGGGCATAGAACTCTTCCGCACCAGCCAGCAGAGGATAGCCCTGGGGGTGGCCTTCCCGGTGGTGAACCGTATCGTAGAGAGACTTAGAGGGGTCAAGGGCATCCTCTCCATGCAACCTGCCGGCTCCCTCAGGAGGATGAAAGAGACCATTGGCGATATCGACATCCTCTGCGCTGGCCACCAGGGCAAGGAAATCGTGCAGGCATTTGTCAGCCTCCCGGAGGTAAGAGAGGTGCTGGCCGCCGGGGATACCAAGGGCTCCGTACGCATAGAGGAGGGGCTTCAGGTGGACCTTAGGGTGGTGGAGGAGGACTCCTTTGGCTCCGCCCTGCAGTACTTCACGGGCAGTAAGGCCCACAACATCCACCTCAGGGAGATTGCCAAGAAGAAGGGACTAAAGATTAGCGAGTACGGCGTCTTCCGTGGAGATAAGAAACTGGGAGGCAGGCTTGAGGAGGATATATACAAGGCCCTGGGGATGGATTGGATACCCCCTGAACTAAGGGAGGACAGGGGCGAGATAGAGGCCTCCCAGGAGGGGAGGCTTCCAGAATTAATAGAATTAAAAGACGTTAAAGGAGACCTCCACGTCCACTCCAGGTGGTCTGATGGAAGCTCCACCTTTGAGGAGATTGCAAGACATGCACAAGAGATGGGCTACCGCTACTGTGTGGTCTCGGACCATACGAAGAGCACCCGTGTGGCCCATGGGCTGGACGAAGAGAGACTGCTGAAAGAGATTGAGGAGATTGATGGTCTGAATAAGAAACTTCCTGCCACGGGATTCAGGCTACTCAAGGCCAGTGAGTGCGATATCAAGAACGACGGCTCTATGGACATCCCTGATAAGGTACTTGCCCGGCTGGATGTAGTCCTGGGGGCAGTCCACGCAGGCTTCAAACAGAGTAAGGAACAAGTCACGGAGAGGATCCTGGCCGCCATCCATAACCCTTACGTAAACATCATCGTCCACCCCACAGGCCGATTGATTAGCCAGCGGGAGGGCTACGAGGTGGACATGGACAGGGTAATGGAGGCCGCCGCCAGGACTGGTACTGCCCTGGAGATTAACTCCTTCTGGGACCGCCTGGACCTCAACGACGTTAACGCCAGGAAGGCCAGGGAGATGGGCGTGAAGATAGCCATCTCCACTGATACCCACCACCTGGACCAGATGTGGGTGATGCAGTTGGGCGTTGGTGTGGCCAGACGAGGCTGGCTGGAGAAGGAGGACGTCATAAACACGTGGCCACTGGAGAGGCTGTTAGAATTCTGTAGGGTCAAGAGGAAGATTAAACAGAAACCAGGTATTAGGAGTTAGGGAAAAAGTATAACGCAGGCTAAAGCCTGCGGCTACTCCCTACCCCCTAGCCCCCGACCCTTGAACTATGCCCAGGATTGACTGCCGTTACTGTGGGAAGGAACTAGAATACAAGTCCATAAGGGATTTGCCTTACTTCCCCTTTTGTTCAGAGCGCTGTAAACTCATTGACCTGGGCCTGTGGATAGAGGAGAAACACCGCATAGAAGAACCCCTCACCCCGGAGAAAGAGAAAGAGTTGGGAGAGGAGGGGACTAAAACTAAAGATTTAGAGGAATAACGGCTTTCCCTGTCTGCCGTATGCTGTCTACCTGTTATTGAAGGGGTTACCCACTACCTTTATATCTTCTCAACACCCTTATCAGCCTGTCCATATCCTCGGCCATCGGGGACTCTACCGTTATCTTCCCCACCCCCGGAAAAGGCTCAAAGGTTATCCTATGGGCATGGAGGGTGAGCCTGGAGATAATAGGGGTCTCGGTCTGCCCCTTCTTTGGCTTATAGTCGGCCTTCAGGCTGGAGAGGAAGATTGCAGACCTGTTACCATACAGTGGGTCTACGGAGAGGGGGTGGCAGATGGCCTTCAGGTGGACCCTTATCTGGTGTGTGCGGCCCGTCTTTGGCATGACCTTCAGGAGGGTGAAGCCGTCAAATCGCTCCTGAATTCTGTATTGGGTTACGGCCTCTTTTCCACGGGGGTTCGGTCGCATCTTGCCACGGGTAGTCTCTTCCAAAGGGAGATTTATGTCAGCCTCTTCCCTCTCTGCCCTGCCATCCACGAGGGCAACGTATTCTTTTTCTATGACTCTGTCTTCAAACTGCCGGCAGAGGTGTCTTTCCGCCTCCGGGTCCTTTGCCACCAGGAGTACACCACTGGTATCCTTATCTAACCTGTGGACGAGCCTGGGTCTTAGCCCTTTGCCGCTGGAAAGGGGAGAGAGATTTTGGAGGTAATGCAGAAGCCCACTGATAAATGTGGGGGCAGGTTTCAAATTCGCCGAGGCGAATCTGCCTCTGGCATGACCCGCCCCTACATCCTGGGCAGGGGTAAACCCTGCCCCTACACCCTCATCCCTTTCCGGAATTACTGCCAGCCCGGCAGGCTTGTTTACCGCAAGGACGTGTCCGTCCTCAAAGAGCACCTCCAGTGGTAAGGGGTGGGGTTCGTATCTCCTGGTACCCTCTGGAATAAAAACGGCTACCTTATCCCCCTCCCCTAAGGCCAGGCCAGCACTCGCCCTCTTCGTATTTACACTTACTGAGCCTCTTTCTATCAGACCTTTGAGGGTGTTAATAGAATATAGAGGGAGTTTTGTGGCCAGGAACTCCAGGAGGCGGGTACCTTCAAGGGGTTGGGAAACTATAAAGGAGTGGTTCTCAGTCACTTGACTCTTAAGGCCCCCTTCTGAAAGATAGAAGACAGTAGACCGTAAGAAGGTGTTTGCCTGTCCCCTGTTCCCTAAGCTTAGGGAGTCTCTACCCCACTACCTTTTGCTAAAGCAGGCTTACTGCTGACCACGAAGGTCTGTGCATAGGAAAGCCCCGCATCGTCTCTGGCCACGATGGTTATGGTGTTGGGGCCCTCTTTAAGAGGGACCTCGGCAGAGAAGGCCAATTCCTTGACCTTCTCCCCTTTCTTCGGGGATTTGAAGAAGGCCTTCTCGTTGTTTACCATTACAAAGAGGTGCTTGACCATCTGGTCGTCTCTGGCACTGCCTGATAGTGTCATCCTGCTGGATGGAAGGAGGAGAGGGGTCTTCTCAAATTCAATTACAGGGGGCATATACTGCAGGTGAAGGGCAAGGACCTCCTCCTTTTCCACTGAGGTCTCGGAGACGTCCGTGGCAGGGATCCAACCCCTGCCTCCACCAGGCAGGCCCATCCTGTACCAGCCTGGTACCCATCCGTTGACTCTCACTATACTCCCCTTTTTTATCTGGCACATGACGGGGGATTCCGTTGACCTGCCCCCAAAGACCCATGTGGGCCGCACGGCCTGGATGCGTTTATCTACCTCTACCACAGAAGGGGAAACCTTGGGGGCCATCACGGAGAAGGTCAATTTCTGGGAGAGATAGACGCCGAAGTTAAGGTCAGTTATGACCAGGTCCATACTGAATTCCTTCGCCTCCAGGGCCTCTTTGACCAGGAAGCGTAGACGGGCAGTCTTTTCTTCCCCAGGGGCAAGCTCTCCCAGTTCCTTACTGCCTTCTTCCACGAAGACCTCTTTTTGGCTCAGGTTCCTTACGGCAACCACATTTTTGGAGCTAGCACCCTTTCCAATGTTCCGTACCGTTACCAGGAGGTCCAGGAGTTCCCCCTTCTGTACTAACCCATCGTCGTCCGGCCTCCGCCCTTCAGTATTGGCCTCCGTTATCTGATACGAGAATGCAAACTCGGGTCTGGGCAGTGCCTCCACCGTCAGGGTACCATAGACGTCTTTGGGTACGTTCCCATTCAACTCCGTAAATTTGATGGTGAACTCATCGGACCTGTCCAGGCTATTCTTTGGTAATTCTATCTTATGGGTATAGCTCTTAGAAGTACCTTTATCTATCCTTCCCAGAGGGAATTCCAGCTTATCCAGGAGTAGGTTTTTAGATTCTATAATGCCGTACATCCTGTAGAGGGCACCTTCTCCCTGGTTCTCAACGGTAAGGGTAACGTTAACCGTCTCTCCAGCGGTCCATTTCTCCTTCAAGGGCTGGAGGGCAAGGGAGGCAACGGGTTTGGGAGTCTTGGTGTCTTTTCCATAGCGCCAATCTATCCCCAAATCTGCCAGGGCCTTTATAATCTTTTCCTCTTCGGCCTGCCTTATTTTCTCAAAGGAAGGCCAGAGGTCTTTTAACATCTGCTCCCTCGTAGTAGAGGCAGTGTTCTTTATCAGTTCAAGGGCAATCTGTAGCTGGTTGTCCTTGGAGAGGTCCTTTTGTTTGTAAACGCTTTCTTCCTCACCCTCCGGGATCTCCTCTAAGGCGGCGAGATACTTCAGAGAGACAAGGGGAGGTTCTGGAGGATTAACCTCTCCATGTAGGTGTCCCCTCATGTCTGCCTCCCTGAGGGCCCCGGCAGTACCCTTCTCCAGGAGGATATTCTCCTTCCCCAGGACTACTGGAACAAGGTTGACATCGGGGGTTATCCCGAGGGTCTGGATGTCCCTATAAAGGGGTGTGAGGTATTTGGCCACGGTGAGCTTCAAGGCTGAGCCATCCGCCAGGTCAATTAGTTGTTGGACAGTGCCCTTACCGAAGCTTCTATCCCCGATAGTAAGGGCACGGTCATTTTCCTTCAAGGCTGCGGCTACAATCTCCGAACCTGAGGCGCTACTCGCATCTATAATCACTATCAGGGGGCAGAGGGTTATGTCTTTTTCCGAGTACCGGGCCTTCTGTACCTCCCTCTGTCTCTTGCCCTGGCCTACTGTTGCCACTATGACCCCTTTTTCCAGGAACCTGTCCGACACCCCCACTGCCTGGTCAAGGAGGCCGCCGGAATTATTTCTCATGTCCAGTATTACGCCCCTTAACCCTTGAGGGGTCTTCTGGAGCTGTTGGAGGTTTTTATCCAGGTCATCTACCGTGTCTTCCTGAAAATTTCTTATCTTTATATAGCCTACGTTTCCCTCCAGGAGTTGCGATTCTACACTGGGTAGGATAATTTTTTCCCGCTCAAGGGTCACTAACCTGGGTTCGGCCGACTTGCCGGTCAAGAGGTAAAGGGCTACCTTTGTGCCCGGTTCACCCCGGAGCTTACTGACGGCCTCGTGTAAGGACATATTTACCGTAGACTCCCCTTCTATCTCCATAATCTTGTCCCCAGACCTTAACCCGGCCTTGTAAGCTGGAGTACCTTCTATGGGGGAGATTACCGTGAGGGTCATTTCTCTTATCCCCACCACCATCCCCAGGCCACCGAACTTCCCAGAGGTGCCTATCATAAATTCCTTGTACTCCTTTGGTGGGAGGAAGACCGAATGGGGGTCCAGGTCCCCCAGCATCCCATTTATGGCAGTGTACTCTACGTCACTAGCCTTTGAGGCGTCCTCCATGTTTGTCTGGATAAATAGGAGGCCGTCCTTTAACACGGCAAGGGCATCGTCCAAGTTCTGGACTTTAGAGGCGTCTAGTTTCTTTTTAGCCTCACCAGCCGTAATCTCCAGGGTGCCATTGGTCTCCACAAACTCCACCTGTACCTCTGGCAGAAGCCTCTCTGTCCAATTCAGGCCCTCAACGGCCATATGCTGGGCGTGTATCCTCTCCGGGTCTACGTAGAACCTGTCTACGTAGGAGCAGACTGCACCTGGGAGACGGTACTTCGGGGCCCTTTCCCCCGTGTACCAGTCCAGAAAGAGGGCCTGACTGGGTTCTGTGAAGGTTAAGGAGATGGCCAGGAAGGAGACTAATAACGCCAGAAATACTGAGAAGAGCCCCCTCTTCTTGCCAGCCCAGAATCTCTTTGTGTGCCAGGACATTTCTTTCGTCACGCTCAGTAAAAAGTTGTAGGGGCAATTCATGTTGAAAATCCGCCTCAGGCGGGAATTGCCCCTACTGCTATTTCCTCTATACTAAATCAATTTGCCCTTTTGTCAAGGGGAGATGGGGCTTCGCCCGTTACCTGTAGGGGCGTATTGCAATACGCCCCTACAAGCTTTGGAATTGCCCCTACAGCCCTTTAGTATCCTTCGCCCCCTTTGTCTCCTGCGGCCCACCTGAGGTGGGCGGCAACACGGTACGTATATGTAAGTCTTGCTGGGGGAAGGGGATAGAGATGTTATGTTCTCTGAAGGTCTTATCTATGGCAAAATTAAGTTCGCTCAAAGTCACCCATCTTGCGTAGGCATTATCCACCCAGTAGATGAGTTCAAAGACAAGGGCGCTGTCTCCGAACTTCTCAAAGCGGACCATGGGTTCAGGATACTGCCTGACCAGAGGGTGTTTCTTCGCCACCTCTAGCAGGCAATTCTTCACCAGTTCCAGATTGGACCCATAGGCCACGCCCACATTTATATGCACCCGCATCATACTCGTGGGTTGGCTCCAGTTCACTATCGGTGTATCTATTAACTTGGAATTAGGCACCACCACCGCAATATTATCTGGGGTAACAATGGTGGTACTCCTTGGGCCTATCTTCTCCACAGTGCCCCCAAGTTCCGGGCCAAGGATGATGATGTCTCCCACCCGCACAGGCCTTTCAAAAAGGAGTATAATACCGCTGACAAAGTTGTGGATAATGTTTTGTAGACCGAAACCAATACCAATACCCAGGGCCCCGGCAAAGAAGGCAAGGCTCCTGAGAGGAACCCCTGCCACGCTCATGGCAAAGAGGACCGAAAAGGCGATAATAACGTAAGTAATTATAGAAGAGATAGTAGTCTCCATTCCCCTCTCAAATCCTAATTTGCCCAGGATCCTCCTCTGGAAAAGCCGTTTTATAGTAGCGGCTACCAGGAAGGCTATCCCCACCAGTATGAGTCCTATTATAATCTTAAAGGGTGTTGTATATTCTCCTCCAGCACCTAAGCCCAATTTGTACCCCAGTACTCCTACCGTTATATCCAGGACATGCCCCACCTTGGAGGTAAAGCCCTTTAGGAGCCCCGGGGCCGCAGGTGTACTGGCAGAGTCCACAAGGGTAGCCACCCACAAACTCACTATTACAATAATAGATACTATGACTGAAGAATAATCCACTATGCCCCTGGTAACCTTGAAAGCTACTACGCCTTCACCCTCTCCAACAGGCCTCTTGCGGGCCAGCCTATCCAATATAAAGGTAGTTATGAGCTTCCTTGCCACTGCCACAGCAACCAGGGTAATCACACAACTTATGGCGGTGCCGATAAGGGCATAGGTTATGGAGGTGTAGCCCAGACCATCTAAGACTACAAGGAGTACGAGGAAGGCTATAGTAAGCGGATGGACGGTATGGATGCATCCCCTTTGAAACTTTCTCAACTTGGTTCCGGGTGGCGGGGCCACTTTTTTGACATCGGGTCCACCTGAGGCTGATATCACCTCAGCCGAAGGCGATAGGGCCGAATTGGCCCCTCCTGCCGAAGGTGAAGACAATAGTGCCAGGAACACTGACTTAGGGGCCACAAACCAGATAAAGAGGGCAAGGACACTGAGGGAGTACACCCTCCACAGTATTTCCTGGGTTCTGGGCCCGAAAGAACCCAGGACCCCTATAATGGTGATAAAGATGGCTGAGTAGAGTAGGATTGTGTGGAGGGTAAGATAGCCGTGCCAGGCCAGGGGAGGGGGTAAGGTCAGGAGGGGACTGCCCCACCCCTTTGGCCTTACAGCCTCTACCAGAAAACCATGCAGGACTTTATAAATGGAAAAGACTATAAGCCCATACTTTAGAGAGTGCATAAGGGGGCCTTCAATCTCAAACAGGGACGCTATGCCGAAACATAGACCCAGGACCAACCACAAGGTAACCCCACCCTGTAAGACCCTGAAGAGGGCAGGCAGCAGGGCGGCCTTTATATAATTCTGGGAAGCGGCCTCTTCTAACCTCTTGAGGTTTAGCCGACACCACCTCTTACAATAATACCAACCAAAGACTGCCGCCGTAACGAGGGCAAGTACACCCACTCCGGCCATTGACGTGCGTATATTCCTCTGGGCAGGGGCCTCTATGAAGGTAACAATGTCTGAACCCTTCCTGGGGGAGAGGAGTCTCACCAGCCCCCCCTTCGTGGCCGACCAGCTAGCCTTCCACTCTTGCCTGACCCACATGTTAGCGGCACTGATACTGGAGAGTCCCGTCGTAGCATCAGCAAGTAGCCGAAGCCCCTCCCGAATGATTCCCCTCCTCTCCTCTATCCTTGCGACCCATGCAGTTACAAGCCGCCCTTCCTCCTCCAGAAGTTTGACCTTTTCTTGGGCATGGGCCATCAACTTACTGGCCAGGGCCGTATCTTTAAGGATTTCAGCCTCCCTTATGATTTCAGGGCTTTCACCGGGAGGTGCAACCAGTTCAGAACGGGCTTGCTGTATCTGTTCTGCTAGCAGTGACCTCTCCTTATGTACCGCCTCTAACAGGCTCTCCACCGCCTCTAACTTCTCTTCCCATCGTGCCGTCCCGTCCTTTAGCAGGGGCATCTCTTCCCTTATCTCAGAGGGGGTGTTCTCCCCGCCCAATATTGTGTGTACGTCCCTGACCAGCTTCTTATACTCGGCATTATCCTCAAACAGCCTCGTCCTCTCGGTAGCGAGGGTGTCCTTTTTCTTGGCTATCTCCCCTTGTAGTGTAAAGATAGTGGATTCCATTTCCAGCAACCGTCTTCGTTCAGGAGAGACGGCATCCCGTTGCTGTCTGGTTAATTCTTCTGCCTTTCTTAGTGCCTCTTTCTCCTCCCTATGGGCAGCCGCCTTCTCTACCTCTGCCTCCTTCTTTCTTTCTTCCTCAGCCCTGCGGGCTATCTTGGCCTCTTCCTCCTTTTTCTGGAGTTCTTCCGCCTTTAGTCTCCCTTCAAGGAGTGAGACCTCCTCCTTTAACAGCGACACTTTAAGCTGGGCATTAAAAGAGTCTATCCTTGCCTTTTCCAGTCCTCTCTCAGCTAACTTTATCTCTTCCTCTCCTATGGCCATCTCGCCATTTATGTTTGCCAGGCGTGTCTGGAGCAGGAGTCTGCTCTGATAGACAAAACGTTGCGGCCCTTCCCCTTTTCCAAAAGGGAGTTCTTCCAGGGTCTTGAGGTCTCCCCGGAGCCGCCTCTCTTCCTCCTTGATTTTCACCTGCGCTTCTTTAAATTTCACCTTCAGCCCCGCCAAATACGACTCTTTCCCCCTCAGTTCAGCATTGGCCGCCTGGAGGTAGGCCTCTTCAACCTCCACCTCCTTCTGTACCATGGACACCCTTTCCAACGGGGTGGCCACCATTTTATCCGCCAGCCTGGTTCCTTTCTCTAATATGGTCACCTTACCATTCCTGGCCTTTAGGACTTCTTCTTCGGAACGGAGACTCTCCCTTAAGACCTGGAGCCTATCCCTTAAAAGCTGGCCCCTTTCCCTTGTTGCCTCCTCTAGCTGAGAAGCCACGGCCAATTCCAACCCAACGGTCTTCCTGGCAACCAGGGCCTCTTTTTCAGCCATTGTCTTGATGGATTCTTCCTCGGCCCTCCGGAGTTCCATCTCCAGGTCTTTTATGGACTTCTCATAGGAGGCCATTACAGATTCTGCCTGGAGTCTGGCCTCCTCTGCCTTAGCCCTTGACTCCTCCAGTGACTGGACGGTTTCCGCCCCTTCTCCGCCTGAGGCGGACTCAAGGGCAGGCTTAGGCGGACCAGACGCCAAGAAAGGAGCCTTCTGGATGGAGTCCTGTCCCTTTGCCTCTGCGGAGGGATAAGAAAAAATGAGGAGATACAATAGAAAGAATGAGGATAACTTCTTCATCATGAATTTGTGCTGCGGACGGGGCTAAAGTTGAAAATCCGCCATATTTTGGGCGGGCCCTATCCCTACCATTACATTTCTAAATAAACTCCCGAAGCCTCTCTCTAAATTTTTTGAGGGCCTGGGCCCTGTGACTAATCTGGTTTTTCACTGCAGGACCTAGCTCAGCAAAGGTCTTCCCATAGCCAGGCAGATAGAAGACAGGGTCATAGCCGAAACCCTGTTCCCCCCTGGCCTCCTGAGATACGAGGCCTTCACACTGTCCTTCAACCACAA
>Ga0155418_1061_pt1 | contig 10748 bp, 12 predicted proteins | sample RifCSPhighO2_02_FD_106386 | JGI IMG/M metagenome (GOLD analysis project Ga0155418, IMG submission 106386) | Planctomycetes bacterium RIFCSPHIGHO2_02_FULL_52_58
GGGCGGGTATGGCAGGCTCAATCTCTTCCACATAGACATCGGCCACCTCGGTACCGTCTACCTCCTTTCTCATCAGGAGATACAGCACCGTCTGGGCCGAGCCTATATAGGCGGCGGCTATAGACCAGACCACCAGCTTTAACAACAAGAGATAGGCCAGGAGGCCTATGGCGGTGAGGGTCATGGTGGTGGATTGGAGGCTTGAGAAGGCCATCTTTATCTGCATGGGGAGGCTGTAATTGGCAGACAGCCCGACGGGCTGTACTACCCCATTCATGGCCCCCACAATGGTCTGAAACTTCTGCCCCATACCGAGTCCCACTGTGGCAAAGCTGGTCTGTACCAGGAGGTTGGCGGCCGTAGAGGCAACGGCCAGGGCGAACACCCCAAAGACCACGGCTGAGGCAAGGTAGGTAAAATATTTAAGAGGCTGGGATAATACATAGGAATAGGCCCGGCTCATGGAGTCAAAGGCATCAGAGCCGTCAGCACTTATTGTAGGAATCATAAGCCAGCAGCCTATTACACCGATAACCACCACAAATAGGGTCAAGAAACTAAACATCAGTATGATGGGGAAGCCCAGGACCACAAGGATTTCTAGGAACTTTATCTTTCCCAGTAGGCCGGCAATCCCGTTAAGCAGGACAAAGAAGAGGGCACCGAGTGTAGGGGCCACGGGGGCCCAGTAGTAGGACCAGAATTTTGAGGTTGAGTATCTGAGAGAACCCCCATACCCGATACCGCTCCCCCTGGCATAATCCAGAGAGGCTACCCTGGTTATGGCACCACCGGCTAGTGACCAGATGGCCAGGAGACCAAAGAGCATGAAGGCCAGGGGCAGGTAAGCCCTCCAATCCCCTGAGGTAAAGGCCGCACTAAAGGCATTGAGGAACTGGCAGGCCGCTACCGTGGGGGGTTGGAGAAGGGTAACCAAAAAGGTAGAAGGACCCGTACTGATAAATCCCACCGCGGAGAATGCCCAGAGGACCCCAGATACCCACAGGAGGGTCATCACCATCCCCAGGAACCCGAGGAACACCCTCTTAATGTCAAAGGCGCTCCAGAAGGCGTAGTACATATCCTGCCAGTTTTCTTTCCTCTCCGCCATCCGTCTCTCCTGAAAGGTGTGGTTTGATAAATCAAACCCCCTACGATTTAATTTGTCCATTGACACAGTCAATGGATTCCGTAAATAGGCGCGATCCGCCTCAGGCGGATGCCCCTACATAGTCCTATAAAGGTGGCTAGAAATTTAGCAGAAACGGGAGGAATGTCAAGGACTTTCCAAACAAGTAGCTAGTAGTTAGTAGCCAGTAGCTAGGGTTGAATTTTTCTCCTTGCTACTAGCTACTAGCTACTGACTACTCCCTAGTCCTGGCCATTGATTTTCCCGTTCTCCCTGTTAATATGGGCAGAGATGAAGACATCGGATACCCTCATGAAGATATACCGCGAGCTATTCAAGGCCTTTGGGCCCCAGGGGTGGTGGCCGGGGGATGGGCCGTTTGAGGTGCTGGTGGGGGCGGTACTCGCACAGAACACTAACTGGGGCAACGTAGAAAGGGCGATACAGAACCTTAAGGCGGCAGGAAAGCTAAGCCCAGAGGGCCTACATAGAACTAAACTGCCCGAACTGGCCCAGCTTATCCGCCCCGCCGGCTACTTCAACGTCAAAGCAAAACGGCTGAAGAACCTCATTGACTGGTTCTTTGAAAACTATAATGGCAACCTGAAGGAGATGTTCTCTGAGAAATTGGATCCCCTTCGGGAAGGACTCCTCTCCGTCAAGGGCATAGGCCGGGAGACGGCGGATTCCATCCTCCTCTATGCCGGAGATACGCCCTCCTTTGTAGTGGATGCCTACACCTATCGCGTACTCTCCCGCCACCTCCTCATCCCGGAGGATAGTACGTATGAGGAGATAAAGTCCTTCTTTGAGGACAATTTGCCCAAAGACGTACAGCTTTACAATGAATACCACGCCCTCCTGGTGAAGGTGGGAAAGGACTACTGCAAGCCCAGAAACCCGAGGTGCAGGGAGTGTCCCCTCGGGGAGTTGTTGGGGGTGCCGACGCTGGAGGGATAGATAAAAAATCCTTTTATTTTACCCTTTGTTAGACTAATTTAGCCCGATTGCGGGAGGTGAAACCATGCTAGTTGAATACATTCAAGGGGCATTGGAAAAGGCGGAGTACAAAAAATTGGAGGACGGGACCTGGTTTGCAGAAATTCCGGGTTTTGAAGGGGTTTGGGCTAACGGTAAGACAGTGGAGGAATGCAGAAAAGAACTCGTGGAAGTCTTAGAAGAGTGGCTCATTCTCAAATTGAGAGATAAAGACCCCATCCCCGTGGTAAAGGGTATTGAAATAAGGATAAAGGAGATAGCCACTACCTGATTATGGTGTCCTCTATTAAGAGAAAGGAGTAGGGGCGAACGGCCGTTCGCCCCTACGATATTCAGGCCCTTTTTCGGGAGGCAAACATCAATTTATGCTAAAGGGCAAAAAGAAGATTCGTGTCCCCAATCCCCATGGCAGTGGAGACGTACACATAAGCCTGGTTAAAGAGATACTTAGACAGGCAGGCATAAGTAGTGAGGAATGGGATAAGGCATGACCCTAATTAACCTCCAACCACTCCTCCTCAAAAACGGCCATGTGATTGACCCTGCCACCGGGCTGGACTCGGTAACTGACATACTTGTAAAGGGAGGCCGCATATCACTGATTGCCCCTGACCTCACCCCCGAAGAGGGGGAAGAGGTGATTAATGTAGGTGGCAAATACGTGGTGCCCGGGCTTATTGACTGCCACGTACACCTCAGGGACTTTGAGGAGTGCCAGAGGGAGACCATTGCCTCAGGCACCAGGGCGGCGGTTACGGGCGGTTTTACTACCGTTATCTGTGAACCCAACACCAAACCACCACTGGACTCTCCAGAGAGGCTTGAGGCCCTCAGGGAGAAGGTGGAGAGGGAGGCCCTGTGCAGGGTGTATGCCAAGGCGTCCATGACCAGGGGGAGGGAGGGGGAGGTGTTGACGGACTTCAAGGCCCTGAAAGGCCATCCCTTAGTCGTGGCCCTCTCCGAGGACGGTAACCCCATCGTGGAGGAACAACTTATGAGAGAGGCCTGCCGTCGGGCCGCCAAACATCAACTACCACTCAGCCTCCACTGTGAGGATTCGGGCTTTTCCCTGGCCAGGAAGCCAAAAGGACTGGGCTTCCAGCCCAGAGAACCCTTCCACAACGAGCCTGGATTCATTGCCAGGGACTTACGACTGGCCCAGGAGATAGGGGGCGGTAGCACCGCAGGCGTAAAGGTGCACGTATCCCACGTCAGCCTGGCCGAGTCCATCCAGATAATTGAGGAGGCCAAAAAGGACGGTAAAGGGAGGATTACCTGTGAGGTCACCCCCCATCACCTCTTCCTTGACGAGACCAGTAGAGGGCCTCATGGACTGCCCTTCACCGTCAATCCCCCCCTCAGGAAGAAAGAGGACTGCACCGCACTACAAAGGGCCATTAAAGATGGTACAATTGACGCCATTGCCTCCGACCATGCCCCACACAGGGAGGAGGATAAGAGGGCCGGTGCCCCGGGTCTAATTGGACTGGAGACCACACTGGGTGTGGTGCTTACCGGGCTGATCCACCCGGGCCTTATATCCCTGAAGGAGGCCGTAAGGCTGATGTCCACCAACCCTGCCAGGATTTTTGGCTTGGGAGGCGGCAGTCTGGCCGTGGGGGGTCCGGCGGACATAACCGTAATAGATATGGAAAGGGAATGGATAGTAGAAGGCAAAAGATTCCAATCCCTTGCCCGGAACTGCCCCTTTGAGGGCTGGAGGCTAAAGGGCCAGGCCGTCCTTACCATGGTAGGAGGGAGGGTGGTGATGCGGGAGGGGGTTGTTAAGGGTTATGGATTGTAAATTGTAAGATGAAAGATTGGTCAGCCTAAGGCGGATTTACAACTTGACAGTAGTGCCAACAACCTGTAAAATAACACTGACATTTTGAACACCACAAAGAATAAAAAATTTTTATAATAGATTGAAACACAGTTAGTTACAAAGTAATAATATATGACAAATTTGATGACAAACTCTTTGAAAGTTGTGACGCAAAAATCGGGCTATATAGAATTTGGGGTTTTTCTGGATAAGACACAGGCCGATATTCAAAACCTCTTGTTACAGATATACTACGCCCACCGTGCTTACGAGGAATTACCCCAGACATTCCCCATGGTAGTGGAACTCCTAGATAAAGAAATAGTTGCCTCTTCAATATATAGCACTACAAGCATAGAAGGTACAGCCCTTGAGAGTGAGGAGGCAGTAGCGGAGGTGTTAGAACTTTCACCGGAGGAGATAAAGACGGTTAACCAGCGGGCCTCTGCAAACATGAAGGAGGCATACGACTATGCAAGGAGAGAGTCTCAAAAACCAGACTTCAGACTAACAGAGAAGTATATTAAAAAAATCCATGAGCTTGTTACCAAAGATATACCACATTGTTACAATGTTCCTGGATTCTATAGGGACAATCTAAAACTTGATGTTCCGACCAAAGTAGGGAATGAACGGACCGGGGGAGTATACCGCCCACCAAAGACACTGCAAGACATACAAACTTTAATGACTGCCCTTGTTCAATGGATGGATTCCGAAGAAACAAAGAAAGAAAGCCCTTTGATTATTGCACCCATCGTGCATTTCTATTTTGAACTTATTCACCCCTTTTGGGATGGCAATGGTCGTGTAGGGCGAGTGCTGGAGGCAATGATTCTAAAGGCAGGAGGCTATCTCCACGCCCCCTTCCGTATGGCCAATTACTATAGGAATCACATAGAACAATACTTTAGCCTGTTTAATCAGTGCAGAAGGGCGTTAGAGAAAAAAGACCCGAATGCCCATTATCCATTTGTAAAGTTCTTCTTAGATGGTTTTCTGGGGGCAGTTGAAGAAACGAAGGACAGGGTCATAGGTTTTGTTAGAACAATGGCTTCCAGGGATTATTCCTTGCAATTATTGCGGACTAAAGATATAAATCCGCGACAGTACACAATACTCTTGCAACTCTTAAGTCAAGGGCCGATTAGCAAGAAAGAATTGGAATTACAACCCTGGTACACCGCACTCTATCATAGACGCACCTCACGTACCAGACTCAGAGACCTAAATAAACTTCTGAGTAAAAATTTACTTTCCGAGAAAGACGGTAAGCTAGCGGTTTTCCACATGCCCTAAACGGTGTAATCCTTGAACTGATTAGGATTATCCATGCTAAACGTCATTGACGGTTACAACTTCATCTTCAAGATCCCCAGGCTGGAGGGGGCTGTTGAGAGGTCTAGCCTGGAAAAGGCCAGGGAGGAACTCCTCTCCCTCCTGGCCCGCTACAAACTCATCACCAACCAGGACTTCACCGTGGTCTTTGACGGTAGGGAACAGAAGGGGTATCAGCCCGGCCCCACAAAACAACTCTTTCAGGGGATAAAAGTTATGTTCTCCAAGGCCACTACGGCCGATGAGGACATAATCTCCCTGATACAGGTCTTCCCGAACCCCGGAGAGATTACCGTAGTCACCTCCGATAACAGCATACTTAGGGCGGCCAGCCGGTCGGGCTGTCACACAAGCCCTCCTGATGAATTTTACAAGAAGGTAACCCACACCCTGAAGAAGGAGAAATTTGGCTCCACCAAGGAGCCCAGCGGCAAGTATCAAGAACTCCCTGAGCATGAGGTGAAGTACTGGCTAAAGTACTTCCGGGGGAAGTTGGAAGGGGAGTAGTCCAGGTGGAACCTTTCACTGCCCCTGCATGGCTGAGGTGGATACCTGCCACCACGTACGCAGGACTAATCTTCGTGGCCTCTTCCCTGCCCCTGCCCGTCCCCTATATCCCAATACCCCAAATTGATAAACCCATCCACACCGTAGAATATGCCATACTCTGCCTCCTCATCTGCTGGGCACAGTCTGCCGGTAGGCCAGGCGAACCCGTAAGGCCCATTAAAAAGGTGATACTGTTTTCTATAATCGCCAGTTCTTTATATGGGGCTAGCGATGAGGTACACCAATATTTCGTGCCTGGCAGGAATTCAGACGTGGTGGACTGGACCTTTGACACCCTAGGGGCCTCGCTGGCCGGGTTCTTATGGCATAGATGGAAACCAGGAGGCCCGGAAGTAAGATAGATTTCTGTCTTGACAAACAAACCTGAATGTGAATAAATTAAGCTAGGAAAAAGGAGACGAAAAGGAATGTCAACAAGTTTACTGGATGCCCCCCCTACCTACCGCTATAAAGATGTAATTGAATTGCTAAGAGAAAGGGGTATTTGGGCCAAGATAAAGCGACTCCTCATCGTAAGGGATGCGATAGACAAAGCTTTAAAGGGCAGTAGACCCTATCTAGAATTGTTAGAAAAGGATATCCACAGGGTTGAGGATATTTCTCAATTGAAACATATCAGGTCGGACCTTCGTACCTTTATTGAGGAACTGCACTGCATCCTTGAGCTTTGTGAAAAAACTATTGCCGTCAAGGTTTTCCTGAAGTCCCTCTTGCCTGAGCTACGTCAGACGTGTGAAAGACTTGAGGACCTTCTTGAGAACGTGGAGCTGGCTCTAAGTCCCACTTTTAAGCGAAGCGTAGAGCAAGCTCTCGGGGAACTCCCGCCCGATGTAAGCTCCAGGGCCAAAGAAGAGCTTAATGAGTGGCTACATCATTCATAATTCATAGCAGTTCCACTTTTGAAAAAGACCTCACCCGCCTTGCCAAAAAGTATCCTCAAATAAGAAACGATATACAAGAAGCCCTTGCTAAAGTACAAACTGACCTAGATGCACTAATTCGTAGGTGTGGAAACGATATACAAGAAGCCCTTGCCAAAGTACAAAGTAGTAAGATTATTGGCGATGCCATCCCTGGAGGCAAAGGCAAGCTTTACAAATTAAGGGTCAGTAGTTCTGACTTGAAAAGAGGTAAAAGCGGAGGCTTCAGGGTGATATTTTATCTTAAAGCCCCTAGCTCTTTATACCCACTAATTTGCTACTTCAAAGGTGAGAGGGGAGATGTACCAATAAAAGACCTGGAAGAAAGGGCAAAAGAATTAGGACTCAATATAATATAAACTAGAGAATTCCATGTTCCTCAAACTCTTCCTCTTCTTTACATTCGTACCCCTGACGGAGTTTTATCTATTGCTCAGACTGGGGCAGGTGATAGGACTCTGGCCCACCCTCGGGGCGGTCTTTGGCACAGGGTTTCTGGGCGCTGTCCTGGCCAAGAGGCAGGGGCTTGCTCTACTCCGCCGACTCCTCAGCGAGGTGGAGCAAGGAATCCTGCCCGCAGAGGCCCTATTTGACGGGGTACTCCTCCTACTGGCAGGGGCACTCCTCATCACCCCCGGACTGCTGACCGACTGCCTGGGGATTATGCTCCTCTTTCCCCAGACCCGCAGGGCCTTAAAGGCCTGGCTGAGACGAAAGATTGAGCAAAAGATTGCCAGGGGGGAGTTCAGGGTTTATACCCGCTTTGGCGGCCGTCTAGATTGAATTGATTGGACTATAAAAAATCCGCAGTCTAAAGTCCAAAGTCTTTCCGCCTCAGGCGGATTAGTATTCTGAATTCAGACTACTGTATTCTTTACCTGGCCTCTGACCCCTATCCTGCAATAAGAAAGCCCCACCTTGAAGTAAGCAATCGTTTTCCGCCTCAGACGGATCAAAAAGAGGGATTCAAAGAAAAAGGAGTTGTAAGAATGTAGGGGCAGACCTACGTGTCTGCCCCAACACTACTACTACCAGGATTCAAAGGTATTGCTGGGCTGTCTCTACTGTCCCCACCGCATCCCCGGCCTTGAAGGTGATAATGGCCCTGCTCCCTGAGAAGTAGGCCACTCCCTTCACGGTAAATACGGCCTTGCCGTCCTCGTCTGTCTTGACCTCCTCAGGCTCTACAGAGGCACGATTGGGGGTATCGCTTGAGGCCGTAACCAGGACGTTTGGTACGGGTTTCTTGTCTCTGTCCAGAACGGTTACATAAACGGTCTGAACCTCCCCAACTCCAGCACTTAAACCTGTGGGCACTGCCTCTATAAACGCAGGGGCCTTGGCAGAGGCATCCTCCGCATACACCTCGGGGACACCACAGCACTCAAGACCAGCCACCACTATGTTACTTCCCGGTAGCATCAATAGGCCAGAAAAGAGCAGCAGGAACAACGCCACTCTAAGGCCCATTCCTTCTATTCGCTTGAGTACGAGCTTCATAACACTTTCTCCTTCTATTACATCCGCAAAGACTGATGCACCTAATATTAAATATAAAGGCAGATGCAGTAAAAGGCAACATTTGTAGGGGGGGGGAATGCGGGGTGGCTAGTCCACCTGAGGGGAAAGTAGGCAGTGTAGGGGCAGGGCTTGCCCCTGCCCTGAACGGCGGAGTAGACAGTCAGCAGGTCAGCAGTCAGTAGGGGCGGGGTAACCCCGCCCCTACAAAAATTGCTGATTGCTGATTCCTGATAGCTGACTACTGTCTGCTGTCTACTTACTTTCTACCGTGCACCTCGTCCAGGGACTCCTTTAACAGCTTAATCCAGTCCTTAAAGGCGGCCTTCGCATGGTCCCATTGGCCGTAAGACCCCATGAAGCCGCCCAGGGTAAGGGGAGAGCCTCCCTTCCTGTCCACTACGGCCGCCAGCCGCTCCCCGGTCATGGAGTCCATGAATTCTGCCTCCATGGCGGCCCCGCCCGTGTCTACCGGCATCATAATAGCCGCAGTAGCGGCGAGGTTTAGCCATGGGTTGGCTGAATCCAGGTCGGTAATGGCCGCACGGATGCGCATAACGTCCGGGGCGGGTTTGTCCACCACAGGGTAGGCATCCTTCAACGTAGCAACGGCCTCGTTGCGGAAGTAGTCTGCCAGTTTCTGGAGTTCTTCGGGGTTAGCCGCCTTCTTCGCCTTCGGGGCACGGTAGACCACTACGGGGTCAATCATCAGCCTGGTGTACTTCTTCCAATTAACGTCTGGCCTCTCACCGTACAGCATTGATGGGTCTTCTGGGACTGGATTCATGCCAGAATAATCCTTCAAAAAACCCGAGGGCTTGGTAGGTTTGTTGGAGGCACAGCCCACACCCAGGGGTGAACAGAGACCCAGGGCAAATATTAAGCCCGCAGTTACCGCCAGCCTATGGTTTGTGATTCTAGTTAATGTCTTCATAATGACTGCCTCCGAGGAGTTAATATTGTCTTCTAATCCGTCTGAGGCGGATTGTGTATGAAAGGCCATTTGCTATGATTTGACCTGTCCTTATACTACACTCCTGGTCTCTTTTCAAGGATAAAGCGGTAGTGCGGAATTTAACTCCACATTCCGAAGTCTGCAATCCGCATTTAGAACATTCCGCACCCTGCAATCTGTTTTGAAAACTCCCCCAAAATCTCAATATTGACATAACCAGTCCTGCCTGGTATCTTCCTTAATTCAGGGATTAGGGGTCAGGGGTTAGGGGCCAGCAATCTTTTTCCCTAATCCCTAGTCCCTAGCCCCTAGTTTTAGAAGGGAGGGAGAGGAGTGAGGAAAAACTTATTCTACGGTGCATTTGCCCTGATGCTGGTGGCCCTGGGCTTTGTTATAGGTGGCTCCACAACGGCCCAGCACATAGACGTGTTCAATATCCCCAGAGAAAAGGCCGAGCCGCACAAAATCCAGGGGCCTGAACTCTCAGAGGTGGTAGTAACTGATACCTACACCTATAAGGTGCTGGTAGAAAAGGATAAACTGGACAAGGGTAACGTCTTTGCCAACGAACTGGAAGTGCAGGAACTGGTGGGAGACCAGAGGACCCCTTACCTCTGGGGTCAGGTGGAGTATTATGACCGCAGGACCGTCAGCCAGATGCAGACCCGCACCACGGAGTTCCTCAAGTGCTTCCGTACCCGTACGGGGACGCTGTTCTATCTCCCTGACGGAAAACGGGTGATAGACTGGGGTCCCTGGAGCTTCTGGGACTGCCGGTAAAAGTCAGCAATCAGTTATCAGCTATCAGGAATCAGCAATCAGCTATCAGCAAGCTGACTGCTGACCTGCTGACTGCTGATTGCCGACTGCTGATTGCTGTTATGAGCTATATCTTCTTACTAAACCTCATCTTCTTCCTAATGGCCTCTACATTGCACGCCCAGGGATTACTAGACGCCCTCTCCGAGGGGAAGGGTCGGGTAATAGACCTCACCTACCCCCTCAACTCAAAGAATGCCTTCTGGCCTGGGGAGTCTTACAACTCCTTCAAACACGAGGTCCTTGCCTCACTGGAAAAGGACAGGGTCTATTCCGGTGGATATTCTACCCCGGAACACCTGGGCACTCACATGGATGCCCCGGCCCACTTTGAGCCCAACCAGCCCACCGTAGACAAGATACCCCTGGAAGACCTGGTCGGTCTGGCCGTGGTTATAGACGTAAGCCTCAAGGCATCCGCCTCAGGCGGAGACCCCGATTACAGGCTGAGGGTGGAAGACGTTGCGGAATGGGAGAAGAAACACGGCACCATACCACAGGGGGCCATTGTACTCTTATATACGGGGTGGGGGAGGAGGTGGGAGGATTACGAGAGATACAAGAATGCCGACAAAAACGGGGCACTCCACTTCCCAGGCTTTTCCGGGGAGTCCGCCCTCTTCCTGGCCGATAACCGCCAGGCGAAGGCCCTTGGGATAGACACCATGAGCGTGG
>Ga0155418_1070_pt1 | contig 10623 bp, 11 predicted proteins | sample RifCSPhighO2_02_FD_106386 | JGI IMG/M metagenome (GOLD analysis project Ga0155418, IMG submission 106386) | Planctomycetes bacterium RIFCSPHIGHO2_02_FULL_52_58
GGGGGGAGGTTGGATGCCACCAACGTGGTTGCCCCGAGGGTATCCGTCATTACCGAGATTGGCATGGACCATACGGAGTTTTTGGGTGTTACCCTGAGGCAGATAGCGCTGGAGAAGGCAGGGATAATCAAGGAGGGTGTCCCGGTGGTCTCTTCCCCCGGGTCTGAAGAGGCCCTGGCAGTGGTAGAGGAGAGGTGCAGGGAGAAAGGGTCCCCACATTACCTGGTCGGGCGGGACATAGAGGTAACGTCCGTAAGGGGTATCCCCTTAGAAGGAGTTGAATGCAACGTTAGGACGTGGGCCAGGGAATACAGGGGTTTGAGGATACCACTACTGGGGAACCACCAGGCCAGGAACTGTGCCTGTGCGCTTGGGGTGATGGAGGTGTTGGCAGGAGTGGCAGGGCCACTCCCGTCTCAGGGCAGTATTAAGTGGTCAGAGGAGCCAGAAGAGATGGTCCGGAGGGCCTTGAACCGCCTGCGATGTCCAGCCAGGATAGAGGTGGTCTCAAGGGAACCCCTTGCCATACTGGACTCGGCCCATAACGTCCCCTCCATGCGGGCCCTTGTAGAGACCCTTAAGAGGGACGTCCCCTTCAAGAGGTTAATCCTAGTACTCGGGTTATCCAGTGATAAGGACATAGATGGGATACTGAGGGAGATAGTGCCACTGGCCGATGAATTAATCTTGACTACCTCTGGTTATCCCAGGGCCGTAGAACCAGGACTTTTAGGGGAGAGGGTGACTAATCTCCTTGGCCGCAGGTCGCGCGTAGTCAAAGAGGCTGGGAGGGCCATTGAAAAGGCCAAAAAGCTGGCCAGGCCCGGAGACTGCATCTGCGTGACAGGCTCTTTTTATCTGGCAGGGAGGGTGATGGAGGTTATGGGCCTTTCTCCGTAGGGGTGTATTGCAATACGCCCCTACCTTACAACGTCCACCTCAAAGACATAGACTTCCGTGTCGGGTTCCTTCCAGGCGTCAGGGGATAGCCCTGCCTTCCCGGCACAGCACTGGGAGAGGAACTCTTCCTTGCCCCAGCCGGTCTCCCGGGCCACCTGGGGCAGAAAGCATCCGTAACAAGACCCACTCTTTACGTAGACGCCATGTCTGCCCAGTTCAAAATTGAGCGGGTTAGTAATCCTTTTTAAAGGGGATACTACGGAGACCTCAATATCCACCTCCCTTAGCTCTTGCGGCCTTACGTGTTCGGTATTGAAGCGCGGGTCTTCAAGGGCGGCAGACACCGCCATTTCTATCACTAGCTGATACAGGGGCATTTCTGAGACAAATCGCCCCATACAACCCCTCAGGCGGTCATGCCTCTTGAGGGTGACGAAGGCCCCGTGATGGTGGAGGAGTTCCGGGTCATTTATCTGGAAGTTGGGGATGGGGTTACCCTGCAGGATTGCCTCTAAACTCTGCCTGGCTATCTCCAGGAGCTTACGGTGTACGTGGGTCTCATTACCTTCCAAGTCCTGCATGAGTATTGGCTGGGGGCTGAGCCCCAGCCCTATCTCCAGGGGTACGTTCCTGAAAGACGGTAGAGGTGAAGACATAAAACTCCATATCTTTATTCCACCAGGCATGCCAGGGCAGTCCTGCCTTCTGGCATAAGTGGTGGAGGGTCTCTTCCCTGTCCCACCCTTGCTCAGTAGCCACCTGGGGGAGAAAGACGGCAGAGGCATTCCCTAGTCGTATAAGTATCCCCTCCTGGCCTACCTGGAATTCCTCTGGCCCATTTATCCTCCTCAGGGGGCTGAGGACGGAGACCTCCAGGTTTATCTCTCTTAGCTCTTCTTCCTTCAGGGGAGGGAAGCGGAAGTCCCTGAAACCGGAACACATGGCATTTTCCACCACTGCCTGCCACAGGGGGGCCTTGGGCAGTATGTGACCTATGCAGCCCCGTAGCTCTCCATTCTTGTGGAGGGTTACAAATACGCCGCACTTCTCTCTGAGCCTGGGGCTGAGCGTGCCTTCCTTGACCTCTGGCAGTTTACGGTCCCTGGTATAGCTATCCAGGGTGGTGCGGGCCAGGGAGAGGAGGACTTGCCCCTCCTCGGCGGTGAGTTCACCAGAAGGAGGGGTATTCTCTCCTATCAGGAGAATAGGACTACTATAAAATTGGGAGTGCTGAGTGCGGAATTCGGAATACGGAATTCCATAATCCACACTCCGCACTCCGCACTCTGCATTCCGCGTTCCAGGGGTGGCCTTTCCAGTCTTTTTCCCTGGGGCCGTAAATACGATGGAGGTATAGCTTACCGAGTGGCTAAAGTCATTGACCATCTTGCCTGAGGTGTCGTAGACCAGTACGGTACCCTGGGCCTCTCTGGGCAGGAGCTTCAGGAGCACGGCAATGGGATAGAATCCGCAGACGGTAATGCCTGTTTCTTCCCTGTACCTCATAAGGCCGTCAAAATCCAGGGCAAGTATCCTCTCTGTAGCCCCACGGTCCAGTTTCTTTAGATTCTCCTCAATATTGCTCCGGAATGGGGTGTAGCTGAATCTGTCCCCGTAGTGGGTGAAGTCAGAGCTTACGACTACAAGGGTATTTTCATCCATGTACGGCCTCAGGGCGTCGGCTATCTTCTGGAAGTCATCTTCCATAAGGACGCCCAGGAGGACAGGTACCAGCTTGAACTCCCCCAGTACGGTCTGTAAGAACGGGAGTTGGGTCTCTATAGAGTGCTCGTTTTTGTATGCCCCTGAATAATAGCCGAAGAGGGCGTCGCGTCCAAAGTAGGGGGGGTGTTCCGCAAGCTGGTTGCAGACCTCCTGGTCTATCTCTACCTGCCCAAGGGGGGTCTTGTAGTAGCGGGCCTTGAGGATGGCCGCCCCACGGTATCTCTTGCCGTAGTGGCTTGGGGCAAGGACAATCACCCTCTTGTATCCCTTGCCCTGGACGGCCTTATAGCCGTAGGCTGCCACTCCACCAGAATAATCATAGCCCGCATGGGGGGAGATAAGGGCCACAGGCCGGCCCGCCAGCTCTTTTTGGGGGGCATTGGCTAGGAGACGGTTGAGCATCTCCTTGAGTTTTTCCGGGTCTCGTGGATAAAAGAAACCAGATACCGCGGGTTCCTGAACGTCTGTAATCGTGGTGTCAGGGGCTGCCTTGCCTTCTTGTGCCAGGCAGTCCCGGTTACTATACCATAGGCCTCCACTCAGGAGCAGGAGAAATGCTATGAAGTAAACAGTCTGCCGTCTGCCGATTTTGGACATTGGCGTCTACCAGGCAAGAAACTTTAGTGCTACGTATCCCAGGACTAACAACACCACAAAGACCACCGACAATATATTAAAATACCTCTCAATGAATATCTTTACCCTCTCCCCGAAGAAATAGATGAGCGCCCCTTCGGCAAAGAACCTGGCACTGCGACTCAGGGCCGAGGCCAGCACCAACGTAAGGAAATTTATTTTACATACCCCGGCCGCGATAGTAAACAGTTTGTAAGGGATGGGGGTAAAGCCGGCTACGACAACGGCCAGGAAGGCATTCTCGTTATAGCGGGTACTAACGTAGTTAAACTCATCCCACAGGCCATAAAAGTTGATAATGGGTCTGCCCACTGCCTCAAAGAGTCCATAGCCTATCAGGTAACCCAGGCAACCGCCCAATACAGAGCCGACACTACATACCAGGGCGTAGCGGAAGGCCCGGCCGGGGATAGATATACACAGGGCTATAAGGAGGACGTCCGGGGGTATAGGGAAGAAGGAGGCCTCTGCCATGGCTAGCAAGAATAGGGATAGGGTAGCATAAGGGGTATTGGCCCACCCGAGGGTCCAATCCATCAGCCTCCGGAATAGGGCAGGGGCACGTTGTCCGCCTGAGGCGGATGCCCCACTTTCTGGAAGGTTGCCTTTTTCTTTATACACAGGTAATCCTTATGCCGTTTTTACTTAGCAAGGCAGTACAGACGCCGTCTCCCTGTACCAGTTGCCCTCGCCTCCATATAGTCCCGGAACCGCAGGAGGGGCTCTTTCCCTTTAGATAAGCCTCTTTTATCCCCAGGAGTTGGGTCAGTTTCAGGGTCTCTGCGGCCCCTTTTATGAAAGAAATTGTTACGTCCCTTCCAGTCTCATCCAATACCCTTGCCCTCCTGGCAAGGACGTCGTGGCCATCCCCTCCGACAATCTCTGCCCTGGCCCTGGGGGTAGAAAGTCCACCGAGTTGTTCCGGACACACAGGCACCAGTGGCGTACTCTTCAAAGACTCCAGCACCTGCTCATCCTTCTCGGAAGTTCCATCGTATCTGCAATCTAAGCCTACTAGGCAACCGCTAATAAGTATCATATTAGAAAAAGGATTTAGAATGACAAAGTCATTGCGAGCGAAGCGAAGCAATCTCTGTTGTAGTGAGATTGCTTCGGGACTTCGTCCCTCGCAATGACATTATTAAAACCTAATCTAAATTTTACCCCCAGGAAAGTCAAGAAAAAAGGTGGTTCTGGGTCATATTGTTAACAGACATTTATGCCTCTGCGGCCTTATCCTGAACGTATTTGAATCTAAACTCCATGGAAAGTCTGCACCGCTCCAGTTCACGGCCTAGATAGGCAGCATGGTCTAACTGGGATACAAGGCCGAGCTCAATAATCGTGTTACAGATTTCTGAAGGACTACCCCCTTCTATAATGTGCGTGAGCGTGCCGTCGTTTGAGTAGTGTTCTACAAGAATCTCTCCTTTATCTGGTTTTGGATAAATGATGAAGAAACCCGATGGGTCAAGTACTAGTCTTTTAGATGGTCTTGCCAGAACCTTCTTAACCACATTAATTACAGGTATCCCTTGAAATGGGGCTAGATTCTTTTTTGCACAGTCCTTTACCTTCTGTTCAATTGTAGCTAATTCGCCACATCCTACCAGGTCAACAACCTGCACCTGCTTCCGAAGGTGTTGCACATGAAGGAAATCTGTATTTTTAAGCACTGGACGCACTGCAGGTGAGCCTATGATGCGTTTTTGGGTGTCAATACCGCTAGCAAACAAGGCTAGAAGACTTGTTCCACTACGATGTCCTTTTGGGTCTTCTCCGCAGAGTAGGAGAAAGCGGATATACGGGTTAGAGATGATATTCTTAACCACCTTCTCAATGCCAATATTTTCAGTCGCAGTAGGACCAACAATAGCTATGTTCTGAGTCCCCAGGTGCTGAATGATTTCTTTATAAAGTGTAGAATCTGCTAGTGTACTTATGGCCACCGAGGCCTCTTTATTGCCTATAATATATTGGCCCTCTTCTACTGGCCAGGATTCTGCCTTTTGTAAGACTACCCTTTCTTTGTGTTTAATTGATTCCTTTCTTATTTATCCCTCCGAAGGTATTGGAAAGGATAGCGACATGACACGGGTCACACCCAAGACAGTCATATTTTGCAATAGGAATATTACCTTTAACTTCAAGCAGGTTATCTTTGAGGTCTTTAGCTAAAAGGACCTCCGCTAGAGGGACAAGGGCTTCATCCACAATCTGTTGGAAGCAACCACAATAACGGCATTTCTCTATCTGATAGACGGCATAAATCTCATTGATAAGTTGTCTAATGAGGTCTTTTGCGTTTCCATCGGGTAATGGAAGAATAGCCTTTTGTACACTTAATTCTGAAGTCTTGGACACCTTTTCGGGGCAAACCTCGCATCCACATCGCTCAATAGCACGCCTCATCCAGAGATAGCTCCCTCCAATAGATAAAACAGTGACCCCCAATACCAGGGGCTTTGCAAGACCCAGAAAAGACGGGCCTAGAAGTCCCAGGTACACAGGGAGAAGCGGCGAGCCACAACAGCCCACGAGCCAGCAGCCTAGTAACTGAAGCACAACCATTACGGAAAGACCCCCTGCCACACCGGCTGAAGCCAGTTTCCAATTAGCCCACCACTGCATTACTGAATACAATGTAAAGGTAGCGGCAATAGCATAGGCAAGGCCCAGACAAAAGGTCTGTTCGTGAAGGTAGGTTTTAAGTGCACTATTAAAATAATAGAATCCTATCCAATTAGCAGTATGCTCAAAATGAATAAATAATGTGAAGATGAAAACCGAAACAAGAAGAATCTTTATCTTCATCTTAAAAATTCCCAAAAGGCAATCACAACATAGATGGGAGAGGCAAAGCCTCTCCCATCCATTTATAACATCTTACCCAAGCGGTGGCCCGCATGGGCAAGGCTCAGGACATAGTCTTCTTAACACGGACTCCACCCCCTTTCTTGCTCAATAGATAACTCTTTTGTATCCCTAATACGCACTCCCCCTTCACACGAATGCCTAGCCGTTCCTTAAGCCTCTTCGCATCTTCCTTATCAACTGATATAGACCTTACAAGCTTAAAGAGAGAGTCTTTAAAATTGCCACCGTCCTTATTTAGAGAATAATACACCCACCTACCTTCTTTCCTCTCTGTGAGGAGTCCAGCTTGCCTTAACTCTTTGAGATGCCGTGAAATGTTGTATTGGGGTTCCTCTAGAGAATCTACAAATTCACATACGCAGAGTTCCTTCCCTGCAAGGGTTAGGAGATGAATGATGCGAAGTCGGGTTGGGTCACCCAAAGCCTTAAATACTTCAGTATAAGCCTTCATCACAAACTCTCCCCACAATAATTGCATATATGCATTTCTACACATATAATATCCAAAATAAGAAATGAAGTCAAGCTAGATTAAATATTACATCGTAGAATACATGGGCATGGGGCACTCTCTTACCTTACTGGAGTGGACGGTGCCACAGACAACAAAGAAGGGAAAAGACTAAAACGCTTTGGGGTTCAATTGGCCTGAGGCGGGCAAGGCACAAGGAAAGAGAGGGCGGACTGGAACTGCTCCTCATATCCTTTTACCTCCAAATCAGGGGTTACCCCCTTGTCCCTCAGGCTGGAGCCATCAGGCAATAGATATTCTCCTACGGTGAGGATGAGGGTCCTTGTGCCCAGGGGGATGACCTCCTGTATAGTCCCCTTGCCCTTACTCTTTTCTCCCACCACCCTTACCCCACAATGATACCTCAGGGTGGCGGCCACTATCTCGGCGCTACTGGCAGTAGAGCCATTGATGAGGATGACTATTGGGAGTCGTAGCGGTGTCCCCCCGTCTGAGAGGTGTGGCCTTTCACCGCCCCTTGTCTTTTCAATGAGGAGGATATTTCCTGGGGGCACAAAATGCCTTAGCACCTCCAGGGCACTCTGGAGGTGTCCTCCAGGGTTATCCCTTAAATCAAGCAGTATCCCCTTAACCCTGGGTACATCAACCCTGGGTACATCGGGGGAAGTAGCACTGCCACATCCCAGACTTTCCAGGGCCTTTTGAAAATGGGCACCCGTCCTCCTCCCAAAGAAGCCTATCTTTACGTAGGCTATCTCTGCCGTAGCAAGGCGGGCCTCCGTTATGGAGGTCTCTTCCTCAAGCCCACGGACAAAATCCATAGAGGGTGGCCCCCCCTTCACCACCCTGCTGTCTTTGTCCAGGGAATCAATCACCGCCTGCAGACTTAAACCTGCTAAGGAACTTACGTCAACGGTGCCGTAGTAGGATTCTTTGATGTGGGTCAGGGCCTGGTCTAGTTCCTTGATACTTTGCTCCTCCGCAAGGGCTGTGGAGGAGAGGAGAAAGAAGGAGACCAGTAACGGAATGTATGTAGTGGCCGAGCCTGCTCGGCATAAGAGGGCAAAGCAAGTCGTGCCTAGGCAGATTCGCCTCTGGCGAACTTTGCCACTACTTGGGGGTGAGATAGAAATCCACCTCAAGGGTTGCGTCAGTCTCTACGGTTACCTCCGTAGTAAAACTAGGGCGTTGCTCTTTATCCAGGTCTTCATGCCATAACGACAACTTGTACGTCCCTGGCGGGATATCGGCTATATTAAAACGTCCGTCCTTACCAGTCAAGGCATAGTAAGGGTTGTCCCTGACTACTATCCAGGCACACATCTCTTGGTGGAGGTCGCACCCCAGTCTTACTACCTCTACCTGCTCAAACCTCTTAAGGAGGGAAGTACTACTCTCTGGCATCCCCTCGTTAAAGGCTGGGTTCTTTACGGAGGAGGCATGGAGGTTGTGCATCTCAGGGTCGGAGTTGCGCAGTTCTACGGTACTGCCCACAGGGACTACCAGCACGTGCGGTACAAAGAGCTTGTCCCTCTGGTCCAGTACCAGAGGCCCTGCTGCGGAGAAGTCCTTCCCCTGGGAGACGTCCTTCACGTACACCAGGGCCTCCTTTACCGGCCTTCCCCCCAGTACCATTACTACGCCCGAGAGGCCGCCAGAGGCCTGAGTGCCGACGACCCTGTAGGCTTGGGGGAGGTAAGACTCTGCCTCTTCCTTTAAGGCCCTGGTCTCCCCTCCCTGATGCGCCAGGAGGGGTGGAGATAGAAAGGTCAGCAGGATAATAAGGGGCAATATGACCATCAGTAAACTTGGGATACGAGTTCGGACATTGCCTTATAGTTTTCTCAAATCGCACATTAAAACCCCCTCCCCTGGTGGGAGGGGGAAGGGGGAGGGGGATTCACCCCCACCCTACCCTCCCCCATCAAGGGGGAGGGAACTTATGCACCTACTATTTAAGAAGTTGAGCCAAAAGAGCTTAAGTTTTGTCTAAACTTTCGTACTAATTTCAGAACCATCCGAGTAAGGACTGGGCCGAGGTCACCGGGGGCATACCCGGTGCCTCGGCCCCAATTTCCTCCTAACTAATGACAGTAATTGTAGCCACCCAGGATGGCCACCGCCCAGGGGCTATGACCCACGTTGGGGACTACGGAGACCTGGTCACTCTCACCATCTATGACGTACACGGAATTGGTGGTGGAGCAGGCCAGGTAGAGTCTGTTACCATCGGCCGTGGTGGAGGCCGTCTCAAGGACGACGTTCGTCCCCAGCTTCAGCCTTTTTATCTCCCGCATCTTTCCCATGTCGTAGACGTACACGGCACCTTCCCTGCTACTGATGGCGTAGGCCTTGCGACCATTACTGGTGAAATTGATGCCCGTCATACCCTCCCCGCCCTTGAGGGTGGCAACTACCTTGTTGTCCTTGGTGCTTATAACGGATACCGTCTTATCCCCGTTATTAGGTACCAACATCAGACTGCCGTCTGGGGAGGAGTAGGCCCGCCAGGGCTCAGCCCCTACACGGACGCTGGCTATCACACTGTCTGTAGCGGTATCAATTACTGCCACCTCTCCCGAATCGCCATCGGCGGCATAGACGTAACGGCCATCCGGAGTGGGGGTGGCATTGGCAATGCCCTTAATCTCAGCCAGGTACCTATCCGGGTTGAGGGCGGCTACCTTGTAGGCACTGCCTACGGCAATGCGCTTGATGAGTTGATGGGTCTTGGTATCTACCACACCGACCTCATGGGCACCAAAATTGGCGATATATGCCTTTGAGCCGTCAGGGGTGAAGGTAACCCCATGGGGTTCTGCAAAGCCAGGTATCCTGGCCACTTCAACCATCTGAGTAAGGTCTATGGCAGATACGGTACCCTCCTCAAAGTTTGCTACATAGCAGAGCTTGGAGTCGGGGGAGCAATCAAAATGCTCAGGACTGAAGCCCACAGGGATGGGACCGAATTTCTCCCCGCTCTTTAGGTCAATGGCCACAAAATCATTCTTCTTGGTGCGGGGTGCTAGTAGCAGACGGCCATCACAACTTACCATAGACATGTGGGGTGCACACCACGGGCCAATCTCAAAACGGGCAATCAGGTTGTTGTTCTTAGAGTCTATTACGGTAACGTCGTTACTGTCTTTGTTGGTGATGAATACCAGGGAGCTGATGTCATGCCCTGCCAGTGACGTCTCAGCCATGACAGGTGCCGACAGCCCTAACAAGAGGGCCAGGATAAGAACTAGTCTTGTCATAAATGCCTCCTTCAAGATAAGGGTTCAAAAGTTTAAAGGTTCAAGCGTTCAATCTCACTAGAAGTCCATCTGCAGTCTCAGGCCAAAGGTGGTAAGGAAGTCGTTCTCCCGTTCTCTGGGTAGAGGGCTGCCGTCTTCGGACATCCTTAATTCTGGCCTGGCAGGAAAGAGTACCTGGGAGTTGAGGGAGAGGTTCATGTGGTCTGTCAGGAAGAAATTGTAGTATGCCTCTACTAGGTCCTCTTTGGTCCTGTTGAAGGTCTTAATCTGACTGAAGGCCGTGGCAATACGGTCATATCTCCTGGAAGAAAAAGGTGAACTTAACTCTAGTCCCAGGCTCCATGCCCACTTTGGCTCATCCACTGCGGTGTTGCCAGTTGTCCCGTACCTGGCAAAGCCCGTAAGCCTCGGGGTAAACTGCTGGTCCAAGCTAAGGCCCACGGCCCGACTCCTGGTATCCCCATTGTATCTCCCCCAGAGGCGGTAATTCCCCCCTTGTCCAAAGAGGAACTTCGGGGCGTGGTAATCTGCCTCCCCTATTGTGTAGGGCCTGTCAAATACGGCAGTACCAGAGTTACGGGCGTTCTGTAGACCCAGTCCAAAGCCGTATCCCTTCTTTGTGTCAAAGTGGCCCACAAGGCCCGGCCCATTCACTGGTGGACTCAGGACGGGGTTATTTACAAAGGCACTGGTCAGGAACTGGGTAGTCTCGTCGTTGGCTACTACGTTCATGTCAAAGTAGTTGGTCAGGTC
>Ga0155418_1122_pt1 | contig 10495 bp, 10 predicted proteins | sample RifCSPhighO2_02_FD_106386 | JGI IMG/M metagenome (GOLD analysis project Ga0155418, IMG submission 106386) | Planctomycetes bacterium RIFCSPHIGHO2_02_FULL_52_58
AGGAAGGGCGGTCCATGGAGACTACGGTGGATTGGGTGGAAGGGATGCAATTTGATAAAGGGTATCTCTCCCCCTACTTCATTACCTCCCAAGAGACCATGGAGACGGTGCTGGAAAGGCCGCTAATACTTATTCATGAAAAGAAACTCTCCCAGGCCAAGGACCTTATCCCTTTACTGGAAAAGGTGGTAAGGGCAGGACGCCCCTTACTGGTCATTGCCGAGGACGTGGAAGGGGAGGCCCTGGCCACATTTGTGGTGAACAAACTCCGGGGAATCCTGCCATGCTGTGCCGTCAAGGCCCCAGGTTTTGGGGATAGAAGGAAGGCCATGCTGGGGGATATCGCCGTGGTAACTAAAGCTAACGCCATCTTTGAAGACCTGGGCATCCAGCTCGCCAAGTTAGACCTCCCGGACCTGGGGAGTGCAAAGAAGGTGGTCATAGATAAGGAAACTACTACCATCGTAGAAGGGGCAGGGAAAAGGGAGGCCGTCCAGGGCCGTATAGAACAGATTAAGAATGAGTTGCAAATCACCACCTCTGACTACGACAAGGAGAAGCTCCAGGAGCGACTGGCTAAACTGGCAGGCGGCGTGGCCAGGATAAACGTAGGGGCGGCCACAGAGGCGGAGATGAAGGAGAAAAAGGCCAGGCTGGAAGACGCTATCCATGCCACCAGGGCCGCCGTGGAAGAGGGCATACTGCCCGGAGGCGGGGTTGCCCTGCTCAGGGCCTCAAAGGTGCTGGATACCCTTGAACTGGTGGGGGATGAACGCACCGGGCGTGAGATATTGAGGGCCGCCCTGGAGGCGCCTATCAAACAACTGGCCGAGAACGGGGGCCACGATGGCGAGGTAGTGCTCCATAAGGTCCAGTCCCTATCAGGGGGACGGGGAAACCAGGGGTTTGACGTGGCGGAGGGACGGTATACCGATATGATAGAGGCAGGCATCGTTGACCCTACCAAGGTGGTAAGGAGTGCCTTACAAAACGGGGCCAGCATCGCCGCCCTCCTCCTCACTACGGATGCCCTGGTGGGGGAGATACCTGAAAAGAAGTCCGCCTCAGGCGGACCTGGCCCAGCCCACCACATGCACCCCCATTAACGAGGGAGTTACGGAGGCAGTAGGGGCGGGGTTACCCCGCCCCTACTACTTTTATGTCTGTCCTTCACGGGAAGTGGACAGGTCTTTATGCCCGTCCCTGCTATGAGAGACTGAATGGACCCACAGACCCTACTCCTTGTGCTGGCCGTCCTTTTTACAAACATCCTCTCCAGGTTCTACGGTTTTTGGGTCATTGCAAGGCTGGATACCCACTGGAAGAAGGGCCTGTTCTTCTGGCCTGCTATCTTAATACAACTGCTCGTCCCATTATCCCTGCCGAAAGAACACCCCTGGCTCAAGTGGCTCCTGTTGTGCAACACCTGTTTCCATGCCTTCAAGCTCATTGATTATTACTACAGGTACGAGTCCCTCCCCGAGAAAGACAGAAATTTTAAGAGATTTTTTCACTCCTTTGAGTGTCTCTATACTGCAGATATAAGGAAGAGCTTTGTCACAAGCCCCCTGACCCCCCCTGCAGGAAATGGGGGCAGGGGGGATTTTTACCGGGGATTGTTATACCTGGCCCTGGGGACGACATTCCTGCTCCTGAATCGCCACTCTGGATGGTGGAGGCTCTCACCCCAGCTTGATTATCTTACACTCGGTTTAGAGTATTATTTACTGTGTGTGGGACTGGTTTACCTGGGTGTGGGTATCCACAAGAGGATGGGCTACGAGGTGGAAGGTTTCTTCCACGAACCTGCCAGTGCCCGCTCTCCCGGGGAGTTCTGGGCCGGGTGGAATGTACCAGTCCATGAGTGGCTAAGGGACAACGTCTATAAGAGAGTCGGAGGCCGTCGGCACCCCTATCGTGGCCTATTTGCCACCTTCCTTTTCAGCGGCCTATTCCACGAGTACATCATAAGCCTGGCCTCTAATACCCTGAACGGCTTCATGGTGGCCTACTTTATGACGCAGTTTGTCTGCGTGGTCTTCTCTATCTCTCTGCACCGTTTCTTGAATCAGTACCTCCCAGACTATTCAAGGATGAGGCTAACCAGGCCCTTTCTGGGTGTAAAATGGTTCCTGACCCTCTCTTGTGTCCTCATCCCCGTCTCCCTTTTCATCCACAACTTTAAGAAGGTCTTCCCCCTGCATACTTTTTAATCCTTTTCAAGGAGTTAAGACTTTTTATTTTAGGTCCCCATATTTACAAAAAGGGCCCTTTCTAGTACCATTTTCTTTCTACATAACAAGGCATTAATTGATTTAGATTTAAGGAGGCAATAGAGAGATGAGAATAGTTAACGGAGGGACTACTTTCCTGGCACTCTTTCTAGGACTGTTTCTTTCCCTGGAATCTACTGCGTTGGCCGAGTGGGGCACGACGGATAGTGAGGGCGCGATATACGTAGCCCACTGGACCCATACCCCGGAAGACTGTCCCGGGAGGAGTAAAGAGGGGGCAAAGATGCTCAGCGACTTCTGGGCAAGCCGTGACGAGGCCGCCAGGAAGGGGGTTAAAATCCTTGGCGCATATGTTACGGTGACAGAACATGACTACTATATTATCGTTCAGGCCAAGGACTATGCCGCCGTGGTGGAGTTCTTTTTGCCCCTCGTGCCCACCCAGACGGGCTCCTTCAGGCCCGTCCTGCCTATGGAGGAGTGGATAAAGATAAATCAGCCAAGGTAGTCTCTAGTAAGCAGTAGGCAGTAAAAAAGGGTTTTCTTTCTTATTGCCTACTTCTTTACCTTCTAGTTCGCCTTAGACGGGTCATAAATACACCCTTTTTTTCAGGAGTTTATCTGGTAAAATTTCGGTATTATGCCCAAAGCTCCTATTCAGACTTTAACGAAGGACAAAGAATCCCTTGCAAAGGAATTGGTGGCTGCTGCCTATCTTGAAGGGGATTTTGAACTCAGCTCCAAGAGGAGAAGTAAGTATTTCTTTGACAAATACCTCTTTGAGACCGAACCAAAGCTTTTGGACTCTGTGACACAGTATCTCTCGGAAATGATACCAGCCGACACCAAGAGGCTGGCTGGGGTAGAAATAGGGGCAATACCCCTGGCAACCGCCCTATCCCTGAAGACTGGCATCCCATTCGTTATTGTAAGAAAGACCCAGAAGTCTTATGGGACGGCCCGCCTGATTGAGGGTAGACTATACCAGGGAGATACCGTTATACTAGTGGAGGATGTAGTCACTACTGGCCAACAGGCCCTGAGGGCAGTCAGAGTCCTTCAAGAGGCAGGGGCTAAGGTGGCAAAGGTTATCTGCGTAATAGACCGAGAAGAAGGGGGCAGGAAGAATATTGAGGCTAAGGGACTCAGTTTTGAGGCCCTGTTTACAAAGACAAGCCTTGGGATATGAAGGTAGGGAAAGTTTGGAAGAAAAAACTCTTACACACCAAGACCCCCTCGTAGGGCGTTATGCCAGCCCCGAGATGGTCCATGCCTTCTCAGAGAAGCGGAAGCACGTCCTCTGGAGGCGGCTGTGGATTGCCCTTGCAGAGGCAGAGCACGAGCTTGGCCTCCCAATGGTATCAAAGGACCAGATAGAGGAGATGCGGCGGCACACAGAGGATATAGACTATGAGAAAATCAGGGAGATAGAGGCAAGGATAAGACACGAGGTCATGGCCCACCTCCATGCCTACGGCCTCCAGTGTCCCAAGGCCAAGCCCATCATCCACCTGGGGGCCACGAGTGCCTATATCCTTGACAATGCGGACCTGGTAATCATCCGTGATGGGCTGGAGGTTCTCAGGCGGAGACTGGTAGGGGTGATAAACGAGCTGGCCCAGCAGGCCGGGCGGCACCGCTCCCTGGTAACCGTGGCCTTCACCCATTACCAACCTGCCAATCTCACCACGGTAGGTAAGCGTATCGGCCTCTGGCTACAGGATTTCATACTGGACCTCGGGGAACTGGAGTTCAGGCTTCAAAGTCTGAGGTTCCACGGGGCCAGGGGGGCAGTGGGCACCCAGGCCAGTTTTATGGCCCTCTTTGATGAAGAGGAGAAGGTAAAGGCCCTGGAGCTCCTGGTGGCGGAAAAGATGGGCTTCAAGGAGTCCTACTACCTGGCGGGACAGACCTATCCCAGAAAGGTAGATGCCCAGGTGCTGGCCTGCCTCTCAGGGATTGCCCAGTCTGCCCACAAGATGACCAACGACATTAGGTTACTCCAGAACCTCAGGGAGGTGGAAGAACCATTTGAGACGGAACAGGTAGGCTCCTCCGCCATGCCCCAGAAGCGGAACCCTATGCTTTCAGAGAGGGTAGCGGGCCTGTCCAGATACGTCATCTGCTCCAGCCTCAACCCCGCCTTCACAGCGGCCAGCCAGTGGTTTGAGAGGACCCTTGACGATTCCTCTAACCGCCGGTTGAGCCTCCCAGGGGCCTTCCTGGCCACAGAGGCCCTCCTCAACCTGGTCCACAATATTGCCGCCGGCATGACCGTTTACCCCAAGATGATTGACCGCCACGTCAGGGAAGAACTCCCCTTCCTGGCCATGGAACGTGTCCTGATGGAGACCACTAAAGTTGGGGGCGACCGCCAGTTGCTCCACGAACGCCTGAGGGTACATGCAATGGAGGCTACCAGGGTTGTAAAGGAAGAGGGAGGGGAAAACGACCTCCTGGAGAGGATAGCCAGCGACCCTGCCTTCTCTGCCATCAAGGAGAGGCTCCCCAGCCTCCTTGAACCCAGAAATTTCATTGGCAGGGCCCCACAGCAGGTGGAGGAATTCTTGAGGGGGGTTGTGGAACCCTTACTCATGCGGTATAAAGACCTGATAGAGAAACCCATTCAGATTAGGGTATAATCCCGTGGACCACCTCCAAAGACTTAGACTTATTCTTATTACGGACCGAAATGTCTCTCGCCTATCCCTGGTGAAGGCAGTAGAGCAGGCCTTGGGTGATAACAGTGATGGCGACAGGGGGGTAACTGCCGTCCAGCTCAGGGAGAGGGACCTGGAGAGCAAGACCCTCTTCTCCCTGGCAATGGAACTCAGGGAGCTAACCTCTCAACATGGGGTGGCCTTGATAATCAACGACAGGGTGGATATTGCCCTGGCCGTAGGGGCTGAAGGGGTCCATATAGGGAGCCATTCCATGCCCCTGGGCACGGTGAGGAAGCTCATTGGCCCATCGGCCTCAGGCAAGCCACTCGTGGGTTTTTCCGCCCATAATATGAAAGAGGCCCTGGAGGCAGAAGAAGGAGGGGCAGACTACATCACCCTCAGTCCTATATTCCCCACCCATTCTAAAGATAAACCTATTGGTTCCAGTACCATCCTCCAGGTAAAGGAACGGGTCAGGATACCTGTAATTGCCCTTGGAGGGATAAACAAGGAGACGGCGGCCGAGGCCCTGGAAAATAAGGCGGATGGGCTGGCAGTCATCTCGGCCATAATTGCCCACCGTTCTCCAAGAATCCGGGCACTGGACCTCAGGAGAATGGTGGATTACTGGTTCTCACAAAATGGCCTGAAGTAGGGGCGGCCCTTGCGGCCGCCCAAAACGTTATGGAGTCCAGCGGGGACTCCAGAGTGGAGAGGGATTGAAATGACCCTATTAAGACACATCAAGTTCAACGGGCAGGGACTGATACCGTCTATCATTGTAGATTCCCTTGACGGCAAGGTACTGACCCTTTGTTACATGGACAAAGAGGCGGTGGAGAAGACCCTTGAGACGGGCCTGGTACACGTCTACAGGCGCTCTCAGAAACGCCTGATGCTCAAGGGAGAGACCTCTGGCCACACACAGGCCGTGAAGGAGGTCTTTGTGGACTGCGAGGGCAATTCCCTCCTCCTCAGGGTTGAGCAGAAGGTGGCCGCCTGCCATGCCGGTTACCGCAGTTGTTACTACAGGGGCTTTAACACTAAGAGCGGCGAGTTGGAGATAAGAGAAAAACAGGTCTTTAGTCCGGAAAAGGTGTACGAGAAAAAGTAGGTTGTAGCCGCCCGCCTCAGGCGGGCGAGAAATAACGCAACCTAAAGGCTTCGGCACTGAGGCTCAGCCCGAAGGGTTGCGGCTACTATACAATAAGAGACCTCTGGAAAACCGTCCCAACACTATCCGTCATTCTGAGCGAAGCGAAGAATCTGGTGTTTTGGAGATTCTTTCCGCCTCAGGCGGATTTCACTCCCTCAGAATGACAGGTTCGTCGGGTTTTTCAGAGACCTCTCTATATTTGCCCACGCTGACCATTCTAGATAAAGGAAAAAGACCTTGAAAAGATTTATTTCTGTGATATATTTAAAGTTTAATCTGCAAAATACAGGATACGGAATCCTGGGAGAGAATAGCACGTATACCTTGCAGGTATTTTAAAGGGGTGGGCAACGGTGCCAGGGGAGAAAAAAATGGGCAAAGTTGAGTTTTATTTGAAGTTGTTCCTTGTAACGATACTGATGGGTTTAGCAGTGGGTTGTGCAGAGACGGAGGAACTGAGGGGCCTTAACCGCCGCCAGGCCATCACCATCCGGGACCAGTCGGATGAGATAGACCGCCAGAAGAAAGACCTGGCAATGTATCAGGAGAGGGTCAACAGGGAGGCGGAGGAGAAGAAGAGGCTGATGGACGAGCTAGATAAGCTGGCCAAGGCCATCGGCCACGGCGCCTCAGTCAGGGAGACCCCGGAGGGGCCAGTCATCCAGCTCCCCGAGATAATCCTCTTTGACTCTGGCACGGCCGAGTTGAAACCTGAAGGGCAGGCGGCCCTGGGCAAGATAGTAGAACACCTCAAGGCCAACCCCAGGGAGGGCCTGAGGGTTGATGGGCACACAGACGCTGACCCGATTGTGCGGACCAAGTACCTGTGGGAGACTAACCATCACCTGGCCGCCGGGAGGGCGCTGAGCGTGTTCAAGTTCCTGACCTCCCAGGGGGTAGACGAGAAGAGGGTATACATCGCCGCCTACGGTCCCAACCGCTCTGTAGCCAGTAATGCCTCCGACGAGGGGAAGAGGAAGAACCGTAGGGTAGAGTTCCTCCTGGTTGCCTTTACGAAGGCAGAAGGAGAAGGTAGCCCTTAATAAAGGGCCTTTGTTCCTTCGTTTTCGCTCAGGACATGTTTTAGGGTTTATGGTGTAGCGTGCGAGTCGTATCCGCCGTAGGCGGAGCGGACTTGTCGCACACGTCTTAGTCCGCTCAGGCGGAATGGAAAACCCGTGCGATATCCGCCTCAGGCAGGTCGCACGCTACATAGGAAGTTGATGGTAAGTAAAAAGAGTGCAGTCCAGTCTGAGGGGAGTCTCCTCTGGGGCTTCTTTACCTCGGTAAAACTGGCAGTAGTCCTCATATTCCTCATAGCCCTGGCCTGTGGCCTGGGCACCTTTATCGTTCAGGATAAGGCCCCCGAGGAGTATAAGGCCCGCTTCGGGGAAGGCCTGGCCGGCCTCCTCCAGCTCGCCCAGTTTACACATATATTCAGCTCCTACTGGTTTACCCTTCTTCTGGTACTGGTGGTTGCCAACCTGGCCTGTTGTACCATAGCCCGCTGGCGAGGCACCCTCTTACAGACGGGGTTCATCCTTACCCACATCAGTATAATCCTCATCCTCCTGGGGAGCATCATAGGGCTGAGGGTTGGGCAGAAAGGGGTGATGTGGATTGCCGAGGGGCAGAAGATGGAGCAGTTCCACCTCAGGGACGGTACCCCTAAACCCTTGCCATTTGAGATACACCTGGACGCCTTTATTACGGAGAAGCACCCCCCTAAGTATGACCTGCTTTCCTACGTAAAGGACCAGCATAAAGAGAAGTCCCTCTCCACGGAGGTAGGCAGGCCGCAGTCCGTACCGAATAGCTCTTATGCGGTTACCATAAAGGACTACATCCCGGACGCCGCCTTACTGGAGGAGGCCATAAATACCTCTGATGAGGTAAAGAACCCTGCCATCTTTGTACAGCTTTACGGCTCGGAGACCGTGGCCGTGGAAGGCTGGCTGGTAGCGAATGACCGCAACTGGTACGTAGATAGAAAGAGGGACCTCAGGTTAGAGTACCGATGGGTAAACTCTGAGGAAGAACTCAAGAAGGCCCAGGTAGCAAACCCCTCCAGTCCTTCCAGGCCCAAGCTCATTGCCCGCCTGAAGGAGAAGGGCGTCTCCCAGGAGTTTCAGGCAGAGGTGGGTAAGGACTTTGCGTGGGAGGGATATAATCTAAAGATACTGGATTTCACCCTGGATTTTACCCAGAGGATGAAACCCTTAAAAGAACAACAGCCCAACAACCCCGCCATCCAGGTGGAGATGGACGGCCCCCAGGGGAAGGAGAGCCGATGGGTCTTCGCCAGTTATCCTGATTGGGACGAGATGCACCCCACCAAGTATAAAGAGCTGAAGCTCCTCTGTGAGGTGCCGCAGGACCTCTCCTTTGCAAGTCAGCAGGTCAGGATACTCCAGGGGCCTAACGACCAGCGACTGCTTGCCTACATAAAAGAGGATAAGGTGGTGGAGAGCTTCCCATGGGAGCTGGAGAAAAAATATGACGTCGGTAACTCTGGCCAACAGATTAAGGTCTCCAAATTCTACCCCTCCTTCGGGGTAAAGCAGTCCGTGGTGAAGAGGTCTGACGAACTCAAGAAACCGGCCCTTTTTGTGGAGATGGACGGGCCGAGGGGCAAGACTACTGAGTGGGTCTTCGCCGAGGCCCCGCAGGCCACGGCCTATAAGGATGGGAACCTCTTCCTCCTCTACAAACAGATGGGGGAGAACATCAAGGACTGGAAGAGCAAGCTCAGGATAGTGGAGGGGGGAAAGACCGTAGCGGAAAAGACCATTGAGGTAAACGACCCCTTAAAATACGGTGGGTACACCTTCTATCAGGCCAGCTATGACCCCCAGAACGAGAAACTCTCAGGGCTGCAGGTAGCCCGGGACCCCGGGGTCCTCCTGGTCTATATTGGCTTTTCCTCCCTTTGTTTTGGTATAATATTCATATTCTACATAAAACCACTGCTCAGACGCAGGATGTCGGTCTCGGATACGGCGACACAGGAGGGGACTTAAATGGGAAGCATTAACATTAACATTACGCTGGTGGCCTTTGTCATAGTTTCCATTACCTATGTCATTAAAGAGGTATGGAGGCCGGAGGTTTTACGCAGGGGGGCCGTAGCCCTATTCGTGGCGGCCTTCCTCCTTAATTCTATACTGGTAGTGAACAGGTGGGTAGAGGCGGGCCATGCCCCTTTTTCTAACCTTTATGAGTCTCTAGTCTTCTATGCCTGGTCGGTTGGCTTTGCATATCTAGTCCTTGAATATCTCTACGGGCTGAGGATAGTGGGCGCCCTGTCCGCCGTAATGATTATGCTCCTGCTCCTCTACGCCTCTACCACGGACGAGACCATCAAGCCCCTCATGCCCGCCCTCCAGAGCAACTGGCTGACTATCCACGTAGTTACCTACTTTATTGGTTATGGCGCGCTGGGTATATCCTTTATCACTGCACTCCTGTTCCTGGGGAGTTGGATGCGCAGTGGGAAAAACCCCGGTGAGACTATGCTTGGCTTTGAGAAACTTTCCTACAAGATAGTGGCCTTTGGTTTCCCCTTCCTCACCCTTGGCCTGGTCACAGGGGCCGTATGGGCCAACAAGGCATGGGGTACCTATTGGTCCTGGGACCCCAAGGAGACCTGGTCCCTTATCACCTGGCTCATCTACCTCGGCTACCTGCACCTGCCCCTGGCGCTGCCCAGGATGAACATAGACAGGGCAAAAATCCCCCTGATACAGTCCTCCTGCCTGGTATTGGCCTTTCTGGCCGTAGTATTTACCTACCTCGGACTGGCCTACCTCCCCTCCGCCTCTGACAGCGAGCATATCTATGGGAATAAGTAGTGGAGGCCACTAAAAAACTCTGCCAGCTTGTCATTCTGAGTGAGCCAAAGCCCTGAGCGTAGCGAAGGGGAAGCGAAGAATCTCGTTTATTTCCCCTCTAGAAAGAGGGGATAAAGGGGTGTGTAAGGGCTTAACCCCCCAGGTCCACAAAAAGTAACGTAGGGGCGACCCGGCGGGTCGCCCCTACACTCACATTCCGCCCTCAGCTGGAAGGTCTCAATGGAGGCAAAAAAACCACACCCCGAAAAGGCCCGTGCCCATGTCCTGGTGGAGGGCAGGGTGCAGGGCGTCTTCTTCCGGGCCAACGCCTTTGATAAGGCAGAGGCCCTGGGGCTTACCGGTTGGGTAAAGAATACGGGGGACGGCCGGGTGGAGGCCGTCTTTGAAGGCCGGAAGGGGGATATAGAGGAGATAATCCAGTGGTGCCACAAGGGCCCCCCAGGCGCCGTGGTAACCCGCGTGGAGGTCTCCTGGGAAGTACCAAAGGGGGAGTTTAAGGACTTTTCTATAAAATACTGGTAGGGGCGAACGGCCGTTCGCCCCTACGCCCTACCCCCTAACCTCTGCTTCCCCCGCCCCTACAATTTTTGT
>Ga0155418_1077_pt1 | contig 10406 bp, 8 predicted proteins | sample RifCSPhighO2_02_FD_106386 | JGI IMG/M metagenome (GOLD analysis project Ga0155418, IMG submission 106386) | Planctomycetes bacterium RIFCSPHIGHO2_02_FULL_52_58
AGAAAGGCCCGGACGCCAACCTCCTCCTCAGTCCGAAGGGCCTGGTAACAGAGGCTAATTGCCTTGCCCAGAGGCTCTACGGCTTTAAAAGAGAAGAACTCCTGCACAGACCTCTGCCTACCATTCCAGAAGACCTCAAGGAGGAGTTCTTCCGCCTCCTGGAAAAGGTGAGGGAGGGGGAAGAGGTGGTGGATTGGGAGACCAGGAGGCTGAACAAGGGCAAAAAGGTACTGGAGGTGAGCGTCAGTCTCTCCTTTGTGGGAGACGGCTCCGGTGGGTTCTTTGTGGAGAGCGCCCGGGACGTCTCTGGCAGGATTTCCTGGCGGGAGAAGATGTTGGAGGTGGAAAGGCTGGCGGCCCTCGGCAAACTCTCCGCCAGTCTGGCACATCAGCTTAACACCCCCCTGGCAGTAGCCCTCTTAAAGGTAGAAAAGATAAGAGAGAATATACGTGGGGACGACACCCTCTCCTCAGAGGTGGAGACCCTCAGGGAGAGTCTACAGACCCTCAAACTCTCAGTCCAGAATACCCTAGGTTTTGCCAGGAAGCCCGTCCAGCAGAGGTGGCCCGTAGACCTGAATGGCCTCTTGAAGGCGGTGTGCCAGTTCTATGAGACGGCCTTCAGGCATAAACAGGTTAGATGCACCCTTAATATATCGGCTACGGAAGGGATAAAGCTCCATGCCAACCCTACTGAGATTGAGACGGCCCTCTCCTCCCTCCTCATGAATAGCCTTGAGGCCCTCCCACAAGGCGGGGAGATAAGGCTCAATTCCGGTATCCTGAACCTCAGAGAGGTGGAAGTAGTGGTGGTGGATAATGGCCCAGGGATACCTATGGACGTGTTCCCCCACATCTTTGAGCCCTTTTATACGACAAAGAAACTGGGTACAGGGCTTGGACTGCCCATAGTAAAAAGGGTAGTGGAGGAACACGGGGGCTACGTCCTGGCAGAGAGCCAGGAAGGTAGGGGTACTACAGTGGCAATGAGACTGCCCTACATCAGGAGCTAGGATGCCATCGGATAGAATCCTCATAGTGGACGACGACCCCCAGATGGTAAAGACCCTCTCAGAGGTCTTTGAGAAGGAGGGCCTAATGGCCATAGGGACTACTTCTGGCGAAGAAGCCCTTGAAAAACTCTCCGCCTTAGGCGGAGAACCAGGCGTGCAGGTCGTCCTGGCAGACCTGGTGATGCCGGGTATGGATGGGATGGCCTTGCTGGAGAAGATAAAAGACCGTAACAGGGGAATCCCAGTCTTCATTATGACCGGTTACGGCACCATAGAGTCGGCCGTAGAGGCGGTAAAAAAAGGGGCGGAGGACTATCTCCTTAAACCTTTTGAGGAAGAACTCCTGAGGAAGAAGATACGCAAGGCGGTAGACGTGCAAAAATTAAAGAGGGAGGTAGAGACGCTTAGGTCCCTGGTTACAGGGGGGCAGGAGATGGTTGCTTCCTCTGAAAAGATGAGAAAGGTGCTGGAAAGGGCTGGTACCGCTGCCGTAAGCGATGCGCCCATACTTATCCTCGGGGAGACCGGGAGCGGGAAGGAGGTGCTGGCAAGGTATATCCATTACCGGAGCCCATACTCCCAGGGGCCCTTTGTGGGAGTTAACTGTGCGGCCATCCCCAGGGAACTTCTGGAGAGCGAGCTCTTCGGACACAAGAAGGGGGCCTTTACCGGGGCCATCAGGGATGCCCAGGGCCTGTTCCTTGCCTCCTCTCATGGGACGCTCTTCCTTGACGAGATAGGGGATATGCCTAAGGAACTCCAGCCCAAGCTCCTCCGGGCACTGGAGGAAGGCAAGGTCAGGCCGCTAGGCACCCATAAGGAGGTAGACTTCCAGGCCAGGGTCGTAACGGCTACCCATCGCCCACTGGAAGAATTGAAGACACAATACCTCCGCCCTGACCTCTTCTACCGCATCTCCACCGTTGTACTGGAGATCCCCCCGCTCAGGGAGAGAAAGGAGGACGTACCTCCCCTGGCCACCCACTTCCTCCAGAAATTTTCTAAAAAATATAACAAAGCTACGAAGGAATTCTCTACGGAGGCGCTTACCCTCTTGTCCAACCATCCCTTCCCTGGCAACGTCAGGGAACTGGAAAGGCTTATAGAAAACGTCCTCATATTTAAAAAGGAAGGTGAGAGGGTAGAAGCGGCTGACGTCCTAAAGGGGTTGGGAGGGGAGAGAGAGAAGGAGACATCCGTTACCAAAGAAAGGGTGGGAGTAATGAGCCTCAAGGAACTAGAGAAACAGGCCATAGAGCAGGCACTCCTGGCATGTAATCATAATAAAGCCAAGGCCTCCCACCTGCTGGGCCTCTCCAGAGACAGGCTATATAGAAAGATGAAGGCCTACGGAATAGTGCCTTAATTTAATACACTTGCACTCTAGTTTGTGTTATAATGCGACGCCAATTTGTGCCCTTGATTTACAAACGGCAGGTGTATTTCAAGGGTTTTTGTATCCTGGCTTGTTTAATGCACTTAGAACAAGCCATTTGCCCGTGCCTGTAGGGGATACTGGCACGAGGCTTGCGAGTTAGAATTGTGGAATGTGGATGTGAAATGTGGAAGAGGATTGAGACCCAATAACTTTTACGGAGGGAGGGAAGGGCCATGAAAAAGGTAGAAGCCATCATAAGGGTTGATAAACTGCATCCCGTGAAAGCCGCCCTGGAGGAACTGGGGTATCCCGGGGTTACTGTGACGGAGGTAAGGGGCCACGGCAATCAGAAGGGCATAACTGAGATATGGCGTGGCAGGACGTTCAAGGTAGACCTCCTCCCCAAGGTGAAGATGGAGATAGTAGTCCCTGATGAAAACGCAGAAAGGATAGTTGACACTATCGTCAATGAGGCCAGGACTGGCAGTATTGGGGATGGAAAGATATTTGTGAGCACCGTGGATGAGGTCGTCCGCATCCGCACAGGAGAGAAGGGCAAACAGGCAGTGTAGGAGTTGAATATCTTCAACCCCTATAGCGGTGCAACCTTAATGTAGGGGCGAGCCAGCGGCTCGCCCCTACCATCTATCCCCGTAGAGGAAATGAAAAGGCTTATACTGCCAGGCCTCAAAGAGGGCCTTCTGGTCGCTAGTGTGAGGATGGGGGATGCCGTCTTCCACAACAACACCACTCTCCCCAGGGGGTAGGACGTTTACCGCCTCGCCGCCCAGTTCCACCACCTGTTGGTAGGTGCCATGACTTTCTATCCTCTGTGGTACTGCCTTAAGGTCTTCAAGGCTCAATTTTCCCTTATCTACTACCGAGGTTATCTTCGCCACCCTGTGTCTGCCTACCCAGGGCATATTGTCCCCGTTAGGCCAGTCCCTGGAGGGTTTGTTGTTCCAGTTGACGAGGAGTCCGCCTGGAGGGTTTATCCTATGAGGTAGCCACTCCTGCGGTATGAATCCCCTCCACTCCTCCAGTCCGGTACCGGAGAGGGGAAGCCTTGGGTCTGCCCCAGGAGGCAGTATCCTGTGCACCCCCGTATGCCAGTAGCCAATCTCCCCCGTGGCCGTGGCACAAAATAGATTGTAGCTAAGCGGGACGTCCTTTACGGCCATTTCAAGGTCTTCCAGGTTCCTGGCCCTGTTAATGCACAGGAAGGCCCCCAGTGCCTGCAACTCTTCTTTCCAGAAGGTCCTCTTGCGGCTGAAGGCCCGCCCTTGCTCCTGGAGAAAGACAGGGCCGTGGATGCTCCTGTAAAAGGTCTCCCTGTGAGTCCCCCCACCCTTTATTTTGAAGACTTCTCCTCTAGGTTCCAACTCCAGCCATTTCCCTTGAAAGAGATACCTGGTAGGGTCCTCTGGGTTTAGTTCCTCAACAAATACGTCTACGTTGTCAGACAGCCCGCTGGTCACCGTCCAGGCAATATCTGCGTTTCTTCCAATAAGCACAATGGGTACCCCTGGGAAGGTCATGCCAGCCACGTCAAATCCACCACCATGGAGGTCTATCTCGTAGCCTGGCTGGGGCCCATCCATCCCCATCTGGGGACAGCCCAGGAGCATGGCCTTACCACTGGTAGACCGCTGGGGCGCCACCAGGACTGCGTAGCTACCCAGTCTCTTTGGTAAACCAACCCAATCCGTAGCCCTCTTATCTGCATTTGTACTGGCGGGTTTTAAACCCGCCCCTACCATCCCTGGACTAAAGACCTCTACTACGTCCGTCTTGTCTTTAAAAGACAGGGAGGCTATGGTAGTGGGTGCCGAGGGGTCGTTCAGTGGGTATCTCCTGTCAAATTCTTCCTTACCCAATCTCTTCAACTCTTCCAGATTTTCCAGTTCCCTTCCCCCGAACTCCCCGAATCTCCTGCCAGCCGCAATCATTACTGCCAGGCAGTCCGTTACCCTCCACGGTTCGGGTAATGTGCCTCCACCCGGGGCAGACCGGGACTCCAGTGGCAAGACGTCCCCTTTGCCAGCCTCCGCCCGCCAACGGTTTATCCCCGTTGTATAGGCACCAATTAACTCCTTTACTTCTGTCTTTAAGGACTGGAACTGTCTGGCGAGTTCATCTTCAGTATAGGATTCACTGCGGGCAGCAATATCGGCAGGGAGCATATCTGGCCCGAAGACCTCGGCCAACTCGCCCCGGGCCTCCCTCCTGGAGAGTTCCAGTTGGGTCAGGCGGTCCTGTGCCACCACATACCCAAATGCCTCAAAGAGGGCATAGGCATTGGGGGACTTCAGGTGAGGTACCCCAAACTCGTCCCTGAGGATTAGTACCTCTACGTCTCCCACCTTTAGCCTGGACCAATCCTGGGCCTTACAGGGCGGGCAAGATAATAAAAGGAGTGCACAGAGGAGGAGGGGAATCAAGATATTCATGCAATTTTATAATGTGAGACCTCTGAAAAAGTTTGTGTGGACTTTGGTTTCCCCCTCCCTTGAGGGGAGGGGGAAGGCCCTGCACCACAAGGGTGCAGGGCAGAGCCCTGAACCTAGCCCTGTACCTGATTGGTACAGGGGGGAGGGTGGTACTCACCCCCACCCTTCCCTCCCCCATCCAGGGAGAGGGAATTTAGGTTGCAACTTTAAGCAGGTCTCCGTTAACTGGTCTTTACGGCAAAGAGTGCGTCAAAGAATTCTTTGAGCTTGGTCATGGCCTGTTCAGAGAACATACCCACCAGCCCGCTAACCCCGGCAGTGGAGGCCCTCATGAGGTCTATGTCTGGATACTTTGCGGGTATGTTCATACTACCACCTGAAAAGGCGATGAGTCCGCCCCTTACCAGAAAATAAAATATAAGGGCCAACAAAGCCCCATATATTGGGCGGAAGAGGAGGGCCAGATATACTGCTTTGGTGTCAGAACCCCTCTCCACCCCATCAAAGATGGATTTAAAACAGAAGATGATACTTCCCAGCCCTCCCATGATACTGGCTATAACCGCACCAACGAGTATCTCATTACCTGCCATGGAATAAGGTTTTGCTAATGTTGGAATGAAGGGACTAAGCACTAGAACGCCCTCTTTCCATACCTCTAATAAGAGGTACAGCATGTGAAAGGCCACGAGCGTTAGTATAAACAGCGTCCCGTACCATTTGGGGTCGGGTATCCAGCATTTTAAGGTGTCCACCCTGGACGTACACCCCCCTGGTTGTGTCTCGGTCCCGCCAGAGGCAGGTGAAGAGACGTCTGTGGTGGACTTCTTTGCCTCCAGAATCATTCCCTTAGGTACCCCCTTTTGCTCTGGTCCGGTGTGCATCTTACCCTCCTTTAGAGACTTTCGTGGTAAAATGTAAAGAAGTATTTTACTTTTACTGCGAAATCACTTCCACACCGCCCATATACGGCCTCAGGACCTCTGGGATTATCACAGAGCCGTCCTCTTGTTGATAGTTCTCAAGGATTGCTATAAGCGTCCTCGGCAGGGCAACGCCTGAGCCGTTGAGGGTGTGGACGTGTCTGACCTTTCCATGTTCATCCCTGAAGCGGACGTTTATCCTCCTGGCCTGGAAGTCTTCAAAGTTACTGCAGGAGGAGACCTCCAGCCATTTCTCTACCCCAGGGGCCCAGGCCTCTAAATCATAGGTCTTGCTGGAGGCGAAGCTCATGTCCCCCGTGCAGAGTTTCAGCACACGGTATTCTATCCCCAGTAGCTGGAGCACCTCTTCGGCGTCCTTTACCAGTTTCTCTAACTCCTCGTAAGAGGTCTCTGGCCTCACGAATTTTACCAACTCCACTTTATCAAATTGATGGACCCGTATGATGCCACGGGTGTCTTTCCCATAGGCCCCTGCCTCCCGGCGGAAACAGGCGGTGTAGGCGGTGTAATAAATTGGCAGTTCCTTGTAACTGAGAATCTCGTCCCTGTGGAGATTGGTTACGGGAACCTCTGCCGTTGGGACGAGAAAGAGGTCGTCCGAGGTTCTGTACATATCCTCTTCCATCTTGGGGAGTTGGCCTGTACCTGTCATGGAGGCACGGTTGACCAAAAAGGGTGGGAAGACCTCCTGGTAGCCATGCTTCCGGGTGTGCAGGTCAAGCATGAAGTTAAACAGTGCCCTTTCCAGCCTGGCCCCGATACCCTTGTAGAGGGGGAATCCAGAGCCGCTTATCTTGGCGCCACGTTCTAAATCCAGCATCCCAAGGCTGGCCCCCAGTTCCCAATGAGGTCGGGGCTTAAAACTGAACTCACTCCTCTTGCCCCACGTCCTTACCTCTTGATTGCCTGAGGCATCCTCCCCCTTGGGGACGTCTGGGGCAGGGATGTTAGGAATTCTTAGTAAGAGGTCATCTATCTCAGGGGTTGACTGGTCAAGTCTTTTCTCGTAGTCTTTTATCTTATCGGATAGTACCCGCATCTCTTCCACCAGGGGAGCGGCCTCTTGTCCGCCTGAGGCAGACTTCTTTAGCTGGCTTACCCTCTTTGACCCCTCGTTTAGTTGCTTTCTGAGGGTCTCTATCTGGTGTAGAAGCTCCCGCCTGTTGGTGTCCAGCTTTAGTAGGTGGTCTACGTCCACACGCTCATGTTTTTCCCTTACGGCCCTCTTGACCTCCTCGGGATTCTTTCTGATGAAATTTAAGTCAAGCATACTTTGAGCCTTTAAACCTTTAAACCCTTGAACCCTTAAACTTTTTTAAGACCATACCTGTCGTAACACACCCTGCCCGCCACCATCGTAAGAATAACCCTGGCCTCCGGGGATAGTAACCTCTCGTAAATTGTACGGGCGGGTTTTAAACCCGCCCCTACCGACCCTTGGGGTAGCTCTATCGCAGTGAGGTCTGCCTCCATGCCAGGAATCAGCCTGCCTATCTTTTCCTCTAATCTCAGGGCCTTAGCCCCCCCCTCCGTTGTCATGGAGAATATCTCCACAGGGTCTAGTCCGGGGTAGTTTTCATGCAAGAATCTCATCTCGTCCAGGATACTCAGGGATTGGTTGCTGGCCAGGCTGTCTGTGCCCAGGGCCACGTTTATACCCCTCTTCAGTAAATCTTGAAATGGATGCTCCCTGTGGCCAAAGTATCGGTGACTTCTGGGGCAGTATACCACACTGGAAGCGGTCTCTTCTATGATTTTTATCTCCTTCCCACTGAGATAATTGCAGTGCACCAGTAGCCACGGACCTTTCAGGGCGCCTGTTGACTTCAGATACTCCAGGGGGTACATCCCTGGGGGTTTCCAGCCTTCCAACATATTAAGGGCCTTCAGCATGATTGCAAAACTACCCGTACCCTCCCGTAAGAATTCTACCTCCTCCAGTGTCTCACAGACATGGGTGCATAAGAGCAGGTCAGACCCCTGGGCAAAGAGGGCGCAACCCAGGTAGAGCTTAGGACACGCCGTATAGGGGGCATGGGGTGAAAGCCCTGCGGAAAGCAGGGACACATCGCAATACGCCCCTACGGCATTTTTTGTAGGGGCGACCCGCCGGATCGCCCCTACGTCTCTTATGGCCCCTTCCATTACCCCTGATACCTTTTCTGGTTCAAGGCATATCACCTCTCTGAATACCCGCTTCCTTATGGGGAGGTTGGGGAGTACGTGGAGGGAATCCCCCGTACTGCTTATGTCAGCTACGGTGGTGGTGCCTGATTCCAGGCTCAGGCTTACCCCCTTTTCTACGGCGTGGTCTAGTGGCTTACCAGCCTCCCTCCTCCTAAAGGCAAGGATGTGCCCTAACCACTGGGTGAAACTCTTTGGGGGTGGGATTTTGCCTTGCAGGTCTGAGAGTTCCAGGTGGGTATGGGCATTTACAAGTCCTGGGATTACTGCGGCGTTCCCGAGGTCTACTACCCTCCCCCGGTCTCTTTTGGGGAGGCCATTTCCTACCTCTACTATCCTTGAACCGCCTATCTCTATCCAGCCCCCGTCTATTACCTTGTCCCTATGGGGTAGTACGTAAGCGGCCCTTAGCGTTAACGTATCAGTCATTAAGGTCAGTGGACACTACGCAGAGGGTAGGGGCACGGCGCGCCGTGCCCCTACTGCCTACTTTTTAATCCACCTCCGCCAATCCCCCCCAATCCTCCCCTCACGTCTGTACCTCTCCATAGAGGTCTGGCATGGGCATTTTGTGGGGTCTACTGGTCCGCCGCCTGAGGCGGATTGGGAGGCAAGACGCCTGGCGGCCTCCAGTATGATGTTGGGGAACTGGGCCACCGCCCTGGCCACTGCCACCTTGTCCTCCTGGCTTGAAAGCCCCTCAAAGAGTTCCCCTGCCTTGAACTCCCTCTTCACCACCCCCTCTGCATAGTTTGATACGTAACAGAGGGCCGCATAGCACATCTCTAACTCCCTGGCAAGGAATACCTCCGGTACCAGGGTCATCCCCACCAGTTTCCCCCCGTAGGAGGCGAATTTTTTTATCTCGGCCGGGGTCTCAAGCCTGGGTCCCTGGGTGCATACGTATACACCCTTGTCGGAGGGGTCTAGTCCCTGTCCCTTTAATACCTCAACCAGGAGGCCCCTTAGTGCCGGGCAGAAGACCGGGCTCTGACGGATAAAGCCCAGCCCGCCCGTTTCAAAGAAGGTGGACTGCCTGTTTTGGGTCTCGTCAATCAGGTCATCTACCACCACGAATTGCCCCACCTTGTAGCGAGGGTTTATGGCCCCTGGCCCAGACCATGCTACTATCCTGCCCACCCCCAAGTCTTTCAGTGCGTAGACGTTGGCCCTGTAGTTCACGAAGGGGGCTGAGACCTCGTAACCCCTCTCCCCGTGGCGGGAGAGGAAGAGGAACTCTACAGGCTGTGCCGTTGTCTGACTATCTACCTGAATTATGTATATGGGCTGGGAGGGACCAAAGGGGGTCTTTCTGGGGCCTAACCGTTTCCCGTGTATGGCCCCCCTGGAGAGGAGGTCGTAGGCCTGACTACCGCCTATGACGGCAAAACCAGACATGAGATAATTGTAAAATGTAAAATGCAAATTTTAAATTTTAAAATTTCCAATTTCCAATCTCCAATTTGCAATTTAATGGAATTTCATCGGGGTGGAGGGTTTCTGGGGGTGACGGATGTCCCGTCCCTGAACCATATAGATTACGTCCTCGCAGACATTAGTAGCGTGGTCGCCTATCCTCTCCAGGTTCCTGGAGATGAGGATAAGGCAGAGGGCCCTCTGGACAGTGGTGGGGTCGGAAATCATGTAGGTGAGAAGTTCTCTAAATATCTGGTCCTTCAGTCCATCCAGTTTGTCATCCTCAGCAAGGGTTACCTGTGCCTGGTCCGGGTCTCGGTTTACGAAGGCCTCTAGGCTATCGTTGAGCATCTTCTGGGCTATCTCCGCCATCCTCGGGATGTCAATAAGGGGCTTAAGCAGGGGGTACTTTAGTAAGACCTGGGTATTCTGGCAGACGTTTACTGCCTGGTCGGCGATGCGCTCCAGCTCGCTGTTTATCTTGATGGATGCGGCGATAAACCTGAGGTCAACGGCCATAGGCTGGCGTAGGGCCAGGAGCCTCATGGCCATGTCGTCAATCTCTATCTGCAGGTGGTTGACCTCCTCCTCATTCTTGAATACCTCTTCCAGGATGGACTCGTCTCTCTCCACCAGGCCCTTTATGGCCACACGTATCATGCCCTGGGCCATGGAACCCATGTAGAGTAGTCTCTCCTTGAGAGCGTTTAGTTCTTTATCAAAAATCCGTTCCATTTTTTCACAGGATTGCTTCGCTTCGCTCGCAATGACACATCAGCCGTCATTGCGAGGGGCAAAGCCCCGAAGCAATCTCCCTTTGTCCGATTAGCCAAATCTCCCCGTAATATAATCCTCCGTGGCCTTATCCCTGGGGTTAGTAAAAAGGGTACTGGTATCGCCAAACTCCATGAGTTGTCCGAGCAGTAGAAAGGCCGTGTAGTCCGAGACCCTTGCGGCCTGCTGCATGTTGTGCGTTACGATAACCACCGTGTAGTCTTCTTTGAGTTCCGTTATTAATTCC
>Ga0155418_1098_pt1 | contig 10266 bp, 10 predicted proteins | sample RifCSPhighO2_02_FD_106386 | JGI IMG/M metagenome (GOLD analysis project Ga0155418, IMG submission 106386) | Planctomycetes bacterium RIFCSPHIGHO2_02_FULL_52_58
AAATCTAAAGACCGTATAATAACCTTTGTTCTGGGAAGAACTTTTGGGGCACCGTTTGACTTTAGAGGCACAGTCCGCCTTAGGCGGATGACCTTACAAGACTGTCTTGACGAAGACAACGGTAAAGGACAAGATTCAGGCCCTCAAGGCCGAGGTGGAGAAGGTCATCGTAGGCCAGCACGAGCTTATTGAGGGCATCCTGGTGGGGTTACTCTCGGATGGGCACATCCTCCTGGAGGGCTACCCCGGCCTGGGTAAAACCATGACTGTGAAGACCCTGGCCAGGGTCATTGATGCCGAATTCCACCGCATTCAGTTCACTCCAGACCTCGTCCCCGGGGACATCATCGGCTTTGAGATGCTGGAGCCAGGCTCTATGAAGACCACTATCCACAAGGGGCCTGTCTTTACCAACCTCCTCCTCGCAGATGAGATAAACCGCGCCCCTGCCAAGGTGCAGAGTGCCCTGCTTGAGGCGATGCAGGAGCGGCAGGTGACCATAGGCAGGACCACCTACCCCCTTGAGAAACTCTTCCTGGTGCTGGCCACCCAGAACCCTATTGAGGTGACAGGGACCTACCTCCTCCCTGAGGCTGAGGTGGACAGGTTCATGCTCAAGTTAAGGATTACTTACCCCTCTTATACAGAGGAGAGGAGCATTACGGAGAGGCAGGTATTGGACGAGGAGCCCAGGTTGAAGAGGGCATTCACCCCCAGGGAACTCCTCACCCTGAGACACACGATTGTGGACAGCTATCCCCTCCGGGAGGAATCTCCCATACTGCGGTACTCCACACGTATAGTACGGGCCACCAGGCCGGAAGAGACAAACGGTTACATAAAAGGGTTAGTGGCCTACGGGGCCTCTCCCAGGGCCAGTATTGCCCTGGCCAAGGCCGCGAGGGCCTATGCCTTCCTCCAGGGGGCGGACATAGTAATGCCGGAACACGTCAAGAAGATGGCCTATCCGGTCCTCCGACACAGGATAATACTCACCCATGAGGCCGAGGCCAGAGGGATAGAGCCCGATGAGGTCATTAACTCCGTACTGGATACGGTGCCTATATTAGATTGAAGTAGGGGCGGGTTTTAAACCAACCCCTACAACTACTACCAATGGTTGATAGTCTACAAACGGACAGCCGAAAAAAGATACGACTACATCTGAGGAGGCTTGTGACCAACCTCTTTGAGGGGGTATTTTCTAGTTCCGTCAGGGCCAGCCGTGGGTTGGAGCTGGAGGAGATAAGGGAATACCAGGCCGGGGACGACCTCCGCTCCATAGACTGGAAGACCTCCCTCAGGACCAGACGGCTCCACGTCAGGGTCAGACTCCCTGACCGGAGGACCCCCGTACTTTTCCTCATTGACAAGAGCGGTTCCAAGAAATTTGGCTCTGGCGCCGTAAAGGAGGACGTACTATTTGAGGTACTGGATCTCCTGGTAACGGCTGTGGGAGAGACAGGGAACCCTGTGGGCTTCGTAACCTTTACTGATAGTGTAGAGAGGTACATCCCGCCCAAATTAGGCCAACGGCATTCCCTTAAGGTGATAGAGCTATTAAAGACAGAACCCTCCAGGAGCCCCCTCACCGACCTGGACAGCGCCTTTTCTTACCTCGGCGGGCTTGCCCTCCCACCCTCCCTGGCCTTCATCCTGTCGGACTTCCTGGCCGTGGGGAACTATGAACCCTCCCTTACGGCCCTCTCCAAGAGGCATGAGCTAATCCCCATCCTCGTCAGGGATGAGAGGGAGACCACCGTACCCCCCTTAAGGGGGTTTCTTACGGTGAGAGACCTGGAGAGCCGTGAACTGGCCTTCCTGGACCTGGCCTCCCCTCTCCAGAGAGACCTCTTCCCCGTAGAACTCTTTATACGGCTTGGGCTGGACTACCTGACTATCGGCACCCACGAGGGGACAGCGGCCTGGGCAGAAAAACTCTCCAACTTTTTTGAGCAGAGGGCAAGGCGCAGGAGGGCGAGGAGATGAGGGAGACAGGGGACAGGGGACCGGGAAGAGAGAAAAGAGATTTTGCCTGTTACCTGTTACCTGTAGCCTGTTCCCTATTATTTGCATCCTGTCTCCTGTTTCCTACGGAGAGTTTTGGACAATACGGCCCCAGCGCCCCTGGCCTGGAGAAACCGGCCGTAGAGGTGCCCACTACCGAGAGGCCCGTGGAGATATGGGTCTACCCCAGCACCCAGAGGTTAGTCACAGACAAGACCCTGCTCCTCACCGTCCAGGTCATCTGGCGACTGGGCATAAACGTGGCCTTAGAAGACCTGGAAAAGACGGATATGTCCCCATTCAAGGTGGAGAAGGTTACGGTAGGGGAGCGGCAGATATTTGAGAACGAGCGGGACTTCCGCATCGTGCAGTACCTCCTTTCCCTGCCCGAGGGGGCAAAAGAAGGGGAATACATAGTGCCCTCCTTCGCCATCTCCTACGTAGATGAGGTGGAAAAGAGGACGGGAAAGGCCAGTTCCTCACCGGTGGTGGTCAGAAAGGTCCCCATAATAGCCCAGGCCCACGTAGATAGGGACGTCGTAGAGACAGGAGATATAATCCATTACAACCTCACCATCCTCCACGAAAAAGATACGGAAGTGGTCCTGAAAAACCTTGAAAGGCCCAGCTTTGAGCCATTTACCCTCTTAAGTACAAGCTATCGGAAGACCCAGACCCCCCACCTCCAAAAGACCACCTTAGATTACGCCCTCTCCATATACGAGTTGGGAGGGGAAAAGAAGTACGAGATACCAGAGCTTTCTCTTTACTACTACAAACCGGGCCAGACCAAAAAGGGGACCATAGAGACCAAAGAGGTAAGGACCCCTCCGATACCCATAATCATCAATAAGCTACTAAAGACGGTGGACGTCCCGCTGGAGGGCGTAAAGGGTCCAATCTCTTACCGCAGGGCGGAACTCTATGCCTACGGGTACGTGCCAATACTCCTTGGGGTTACCATGCTCCTCTTCCTCTTCGGTCAGGTAGGGCTTCAGAGGGTTAAAGACAGCCTCTTCCCTATCCAGGAAAGGCCCGTAGAGACCCCCGAGATAGCCCGGGCCCAGTTAAGCTCCCTCCTCTCGGCTATACGGGCCAGTGATAACCCTGAAGGGATGGGGCAAGACATAGAGGGACTGGATAAGGCCCTCAGGTATTACCTCGGCTCTCTTGCCGGGCTCCCCAGGGAACGTTCCCTCTCTCTCTCCACCGTCCAACTCCTTGAAGTCTTACCCAGGGAGTTGTCCCCGGGCGCCGGAGAGGTCCTCAACACCCTGGACAGGATGATTTTTGGGGGGCGTCTGGAGAAAAACAGACTGGAAGAGGTATTTAACGGCATAGAAGGGCTCTTCAAACAGATTGAGGTGTTAAAGTGACCCTTGGTAACCCCTGGTTACTATTACTTATACCCTTCTTGTATCTCCTCCTGAAGGTCTTTAGCGGCAGGAGTTACCTGGGATATTCCAGCATAAGGGCGCTGCCACGGCTAACGCCGTTTAAGGCATTGCTAGTCAGGCTTCCGGGGTTCTTCTGGTTCATGGCGGTTGCCTTCATCACCCTGGGGTTATGTCACCCGCAATCTGAACTCCAGGAAACGGAGCTTACCACCCAGGGCCTGGAGATGATACTGGCCGTAGATACCTCCTTCAGTATGACAGGCCATGCACTTGAGATGGTCAAGGGTGTGATAAAGGACTTTATCAAGAGACGCCCTAATGACCTTACGGGCATAACCATCTTCGGTACGGATGCCGCCCTGGTGGTGTTACCCACCAGGGAGTACACCCTGCTGGAGAACTCCCTGGACAGGATACAGGCCTCCCAGGCAGGTTTCCAGACGGCCATCGGGGAGGGGCTCTTTACCTCTATTATGGCACTCGTAGAAGGAGACATGGGCAAGGAGTTTGAGATTAATAAAATCAGAGATAGTCTTAAAACCCCGCAACTGGGGGACTATGCCCTCAGACTGGCCAAGAGGCTGGGCATCAAGAAGAACCGTGTAATAGTGCTCTTCACCGACGGCATATATAACGTCGGCATAGACCCCACCAAACCCCTGAAGCTGGCCAGCCGCCTGGGTATCAGGGTATACGTAGTGGCCGTGGAACCCTCGGCGGAGACAGGCGTAGAACCAGAGCAGGCCGCCGGGAGGATAGCCGACCTGCGTAACGGGGTGGCCGCCACAGGGGGGAGATACCTCAAGGTAGAAGGGACAGAAGGACTCAAGAGACAATACGAGGCATTAGATGCCCGGGCTATCTGGACAAGCCTCTCTCCCGATACCATATACGGCGAGGTGGAGGGGCTGTACAGGGAGGTAGATGCCATAGAGAGGGACAAGCTCTTTCTGGAAAAGACTACCAGAAAGAAAGACCTCTACTTTTACCCCGCCCTGCTGGGGCTGGTCTCTCTTTTAGGCATGGTCGTGGTGGAGAACGTATGGGTCAGGATACCCTAGTGGAATATAAGCGTAATTGTAAAATGTAAATTGAAAATTTTAAATTTGCAACTCACAATACAATCACAGCAAAGTTTACCATGTACCCAGCGTGGTACATGGGCCATAAAATGAATCTAACGAACATAACAAAAGGCGTAGTGGGATTAATTGCGATAAGCCTCGTAGTTTACGGGTTAGGCTTCCGAAGTCGTTACCTCCTCACCAATGCGGCGGAAGAGGACGTCCAGATGGGGCGGTACCATCTGGCCCAGAAGAAGCTGGAGAGGGCAAGTACCTCTCTACTACCCAGGGCATCCAGGGAGGTGGCCCTGCATGAGTACAATCTGGGAGTAGTCAATACCTTCCTGGGAGATAACAAGGTAGCCCAGGGACATTTCAAGAATGCCTCTCGCACCCACGACCCTCTGTTAAAGGCCAGGGCGCTATACAACGAGGCCAACCTCATGGCCCAGGAGTTGGACTTTGTCAACGCCGCCCAGGGCTATGCAAGGGCCTTAGAGATAGACCCTAACGACTTCCAGGCCAAGAAGAACCTGGAGAGGATGCGGCTGGGACAGCAACAATTCTCCACCCTCTTCAGCCCTGAAAAAGAGGAGCGGGAGGAGAGGGTACAGGCCCTTAAGCTCATGCCCTGGGGAAACCGATACAAGTATAGCGGTGAACAGAAACTGCGGTGGTAGCTATGAAGCTAGGGGCCAGGGGTCAGGGGCCAGGGACTAGTAAGAGGTAACAAGATGTTAGTCTTCCTTCACGAAGAATATCTCTGGATGGTGGGGCTTCTAAGCCTTGCGGTCTTCCTCCTCTACCTCTTCAGCCTCTGGAGGAAGAGGCTGTGGATGAAGGGCTTTGGGCGGCTGGAACTCCTGTTGAAAGCGGGCAGGTTCCCAGGGATACCTCAAAACGTCATCAGGGGGCTCTTTATAAGCACAGCCCTGGCAGGACTGGCACTGGTACTCCTGGGGCCTCAATGGCTGACCCAGGAGGAGCAGTACGAAAAAGAGGGACTGGAGATAGTCTTCGCCCTGGACGTCTCCCTGAGTATGCTGGCTGAGGACGTCAAGCCTAACCGCCTGCAAAGGGCAAAGGCGGAGATTAGCACCCTCGTGGGTGAACTCAAGGAGGACCGTCTGGGCGTTGTGGTCTTTGCCGGGAAGGCCTTCTCCCTCCTGCCCTACCTCACCCAGGACTACGAACGCATATTCCTGAGGACGCTCTCCCTCATAAACGAGAGCTACACCAGGTTTGTCCCCTACGGGACCAACGTCGGCAATGCCTTGCTCCTGTCCCTGGACGTCTTCAGTAACAAACCCAACGAAAAGGTGCTGATACTCCTGACGGACGGGGAAGAACAGATAGCCGTGAGGAGTCAGGTAGCCGAGGCCGTAAGACTCCTTTTAGAAAAGAAACACATCTCCCTTTACATGATTGGTATTGGAGACCCCTCCGTTTTTTCCCGAATCCCCCATAGAGACAGTAGCGGTAAGACGGCTGGTTACGAAAGGGACATGGAGGGAAAGATTATTGAGACCCGCCCCGACCCCTCCTTCCTCACGGAAATAGCCCAACTCACCGGAGGCAAATACATCCATGATGCCACCGGGGAGGAGCTAAAGGACATCTTCCGTAAGGCCATTGAAGAACACAGAAAGATAGTGGGCATAAAGACCCATAAGGTACTTATAGACATATCCCGCCACTGCCTGGGGGCCGCCCTGGTATTTTTATCCCTTGCCCTTTTGGTTTGAAAACCCCGTTCTAATTGTCTCACGTTGCCGTCCTCATCGAAGTGGCGAACATTACATAGAAAAAAATATGTCTTGACTTGTATGCTTTTATAATATAATAATAGCATTACCTGGAGGGGTAGCTAGACCGTACGAGAAAGGAATGCAAAAATGAGACGGAGAAATATCAATGGAAATGATAGACGTATTAGTCTACTTGCCACTCTACTACAACGATGGTACTAAAATTGAAGATGAAAAGTTTACCCAAATCTTTGAGGAACTGGCAGAAAGATTCGGCGGTGGCACAATCTTTGAGAATATTAAGGGTGTCTGGTACTCCGAAGGAAAGAAGTTCGTAGACGAGATAAAGATTGTAGAGATTACCGTGCCCGAAACCCCTGAAGTAAAGGAATGGTTCAATGTTTATGCAAGAGATACCCTTAAGCACAGGTTCAAACAAGAGAAGATTTGGCTTAAGTTCAGGAAATCAGAGGTTGATTAACTCTAGTTGCGAGGATTTAACGTCATGAAAAAACTGGAAAAACCTGTTACCCTGTTTGCGGCAATAGAAGAATCTCAGCACGAGGCGCTTCGCTACATAGCGTACAAGGAAAAGAGGTCTATTGCAGAGATAGTCCGCGAGGCGATTGAAAACTACACTAAAAACGTCTCCAAAAAATATCCCATACATGCTGGGAAGGCGTAAGTGTTGCTTTGGTGTCCATCTCTCTAATAACGACCCACCTAAATACCAGATTAGCCCAAAAAATTCCCTTGACATTTCTTAAAAACCGTGTATGCTCTTAAGCAACAGTTCTGGCCGTTTTAAGAACTGGCCTTAATCAAGGCACCTAAGTGGACGCTGGCGAAGAAAGTCCTAATAGTAGTCCTACCATTGGTATCCCTGCAAGGGTACTAAATACCCTACACAAGGAAGCACCTCCTTTAAGATACCTCCCGTTCTGGCACTTCAAATCCGCCTCAGGCAGGCACCTGAATAAAAATATATCTCCAACGAAAACCCCTTATGTAGGGGCATCCGCCTTAGGCGGACAACGTGCCCCTACCAGGTCCTCGCTACGTAAACGGGGTCTCGCTTGGGACCACAAAACCTATAGTGAGCAAAGCGAAGCCAGCGGGTATTAGCTTTATTAGTAAATAGTGGAGGGGAGGCAACCTTTGATAATAAAAGCGTGGAGGCAATAAGGATGAAAAAGGGCAAAGGAAGGTAACAAGGACACGCGTCCTGAAAGATAGGATTTTAGATCCTGCCAGAGGCGGGATGCCTCAGGCTGCCTTGCCAGGTCATGCCTCTGGCAGGTTCGCCGTAGAGGAATTTTGCCTTCGGCGGACCTTTTGGGGGAAACCCCTTAAGATTGACCTTTATCAGGAAAGGAGGTGACCAAAGATGAAAAAGGGTAAAGGAAAGAGGTAAGGTGTTTTTAGACCTTTTGTAAGGAGTTCAATGTGAGACACATATTTGTGGGAAAGGAGGCAACGACATGAAGAAGGGTAAAGGTTGTGGTAGCCCAAAGAAGTAAGCCACAATGGTTTCGTCTTCTTAATGTTCGGGATTGGAATTAGTTGCGCTCCTTCCCGACAGACTTCATAACACAAGGGCATGCCTCATCGGAGGCGTGCCCTTTTTCTTCCCCGACTACAACTCCCCCATAAAAATTTGACAAGACAAAAACAAAATGTTAGACTCCTTCCCTACCCCATGAAGAGAGAATTCCTTTACATTATCCTTTTTGGCGTCCTCCTGAGCCCCCAGGCCGAAGGGGTCCAGCTAAAACTGGGGGACAAGGACATAAAGGAGGCCATCTACTACGGTTCCCACAGAAAAGAACTCTCCCACCCTGAACTCTTGAAGGCATGGAGGATAGACCTTGGTTACGGGGTAGGGTCGGCCACATTAATCACACCCTACGCAAGTCTAATCATCCTGGCCAAGGAATCTGCCCTTACGTCCCGCGAACCTACGGAACAAGAGATACGAAAAGAACTAGAAGAGAAGTCGGGACAAATCAGCTTCGGTTGCGGCCTATACGGGGAAGAAATAGACTTTGCCTCTAACTGCAAGGCGGTACTGGAATATAAAGGTGAGAAACGTGGGCCCACTCATACAAGTCTCCCCCCTTCGGCCAACTATACCAAAAGTTATCCCGCATCCCCCAGGTACTGGGCACTGTGTTTCTTCCGCTTCCCCATGACAGGCATCGGGGCCGATGATAAGGTTACCCTGGTCTTAACAGACGCAAAGGGGAAAGAACTGCGGTTCCCTTTTGACCTCTCCCAATTAAGATGAATCATAAAAAGGGACTAAAGAAAGACCTTGAAGGCTGGTTAGCCCGGTTCCTTCTCCGAGAATTATGCCACCTCGGGCCTTACTTTATAGGTAACCGCACCAGTGAAGAGGTAGCCAGCCTTAACTTCTTACGGAAGGAAGGCTACAAGTTCTTTCACGAGGCATATACTAATGAACACCGGGTGGTATGGACCAGCCTGTTTGTCCCCTCAGAAATCCTTTTCGCCCTGGGCCTGATACCTCTCAGTCTGGAGGTAATCGCCGCCCTCTTTGCAGGGGCAGGTCAGAGTCCCAAGGGGCTTGCCGAGGCGGAGGCCGAGGGTATCCCTACCGACGTGTGCACCTTCCACCGTTCCGCCCTGGGGTTCGCCTTCAAGGGCTATCTCCCCAGGCCCATCATCCATGCCACTACCAGTACCCTCTGCGACTCCAACATTAAGATGTCAAGGATAGGCGAGACGATTACGGGCAAAGAGACGCTGGTGCTGGACGTGCCTTACGACCTTACAAAAGAGTCTGTCTGTTACCTTTCTGCGCAGTTGGAAGAATTTACCAAGAAATTAGAGGTCGTAGCGAGGCGAAGGATGGACCCGCAAAGGCTTAGAGAGGTCCTTGAGAGGGCAAACCGCACAAGGGAGAAGATGTTAGAGGTAAATGAAATAAGGACAAGCCCCTTCTCTCCCCTGCCCGGGACAAAGACACTGGGCTTCATGCTCCCCAGTCATGTCCTCCAGGGCTCCAGCCGCTCAGAGGAATTTTATACCAGGCTCGCCGCGGAGCTCAAAGAAACGGTATCTGCTAAAGAAAAGAGTGGTGTCTCCCCAGAGGAAAAGATACGGCTCCTGTGGCTGGAACTAAAACCCTATTTTAAGTGTGAAATCCCAACGGTAATAGAGACAAACAGCGATATAAAGATAGCCTTTGAAGAGACAAATTACGTCTATTGGGAACCCCTTGACCCGCAGAGACCCTATGAAAGCCTCGCCAGAAAGCTCATCTCCAATCACTACAACGGCCCCCTGGACCGCAGGATAGCGGTATTAAAGACACTGGTAAAAAAATACGATATAGACGGCGCGATAATCTTCTCCCACTGGGGCTGTCGCAGGAATAATGCCGCAGTGCCTGTGATAAAACGGGAGTTAAACCTGGAGGGCATCCCCGTTATGAACCTGGACGGGGACTGCGTGGATGACCAGAATTTTACCTCCGGACAGCTAAAGACACGCCTTGAGGGCTTTATAGAGATGCTCAGGTGTGGCGGTCACTCCCAATCCGCCTCAGGCGAACGGCTAATGACCACCCCATGAGTAAGAGAAAGACCTCTCCCACACCACGTACCCAGGCACCTCCCTACAAGGGCAAGCCCCCCCGCACAAGGTAGACATAGGGGTGGGCCTTAGGACTAATTAAAAGACCTCCACCTCAGGCGGATTACCTATGCCTATATACAATACAAAAGATTAACCGCCTTCCTTCAGTAACTCCTTAATCCTCATCTCAAACGTCGTCTTGCCTGCCTCAGAAAAGCCCGTCTCTTCGTGCCTCTGTGTCCCCTTCTTGTCTATAAAGACGTGGTGAGGGATGTACTGTATACCGTACTTCTCCAGAAGGTCTAACTCTGCCATAAAGATGGGATACTTTATCCCTGCCTTTTTTGAAAAGGCTGTTACGGCCTCTACATTTTTCCCCTCTGTGGAAAGGGCAATTATTTCAAAACCCTGGCCTTTGTACGTCTCGTACATCTGGTTTAGGAAGGGCAC
>Ga0155418_1104_pt1 | contig 9985 bp, 7 predicted proteins | sample RifCSPhighO2_02_FD_106386 | JGI IMG/M metagenome (GOLD analysis project Ga0155418, IMG submission 106386) | Planctomycetes bacterium RIFCSPHIGHO2_02_FULL_52_58
AAAAGGTATCAAGGCCGCTGATGTCTGGCAGGTTGGTATCCATTATAAGGGCGTGCAGGATAACCTCCCTGGCTATCTCAATGGCCTCCCTCCCGCTACCTGCCAAATAAGTATTATAACCCTTGGGCTCAAAGGTCTCCTGGAGACACTTCCTGTAGCCCTCGTCCTCATCAGTAATAAGCAGTGCGTACGGGGCTTCTTCCGGGGCGGTCTTGTCCGTCCTGGGCGGATTTGTATGATAAGTGGCCATCATGGCTGTCCTTGTTATAAAATACAGACCTTATTGTAAAATGCAAATACCATCGCAAAATATATACCAGTTGAACCCCACTTGTCCAGTCATATAAGGCTATTGTAGGGGCAGGTTTAAAACCTACCCTGCCTCGGCCCTTGACGAAAAAGCCGTTAAGCCCACCTAAGGAGGGCCTTTACCCTGCCACATTGGCAGTCCGCAGTAGGGGCGGGGTTACCCCGCCCCTACTGTTCCAGGGTGGCCTTTAAATGATATCTTACGGGTTTTTCTGTGGCCTCCAGGACGGTAACAGCCACGACTACCTCCTTTTCCCCATAGATGCCGCCGTTGTTATCTACCAGGATATTGGCCTCCTTGCCCTGATGTTCACTGACCCTGGTAAGAGAAGGGTCCTCCTTATTGGTCTCTATTACCTCTATCAAAAGTCCTGGAGAATCACCTTCCGCTATTATACCTAGTCTGCCTGCGGCGGGTAAAGAAAACCTGATATAGTCAATCCCATAGCCGCTTACCTCGGCCTCCCTTTCTGACGGATAAGAGGTAACGTCCTCACAAAAAGGACCAAAGGGCAGAGACAGGGACTTATAGGCATATAATCCGTTCTGCACCCCCGGGTCATTAATGTAAAGGGCCACCATCCAGTCGGCAAATAGGGAATTAAAGGTAGGGGCAGGTTTTACACCTGCCCCTGCGGCCGTGTGTTTAATGGCGTCATCAAAACCCTTTATCCCCTGTCCTGGTTCCCTTACCCACCAGCCAATAAATTCTGGACCCAGCCTGTCGTAGACGTAAGTGGCCCAGAGGAGACAGGCCCCGTAACTGGTGGCTCCATGCCCTGGAGCAACCAGCGGCCTGTCCGTATGCTTAAGGAAGGTCTCCACGTGGCGTTTGTCCGTATAATAACCACAGAGTATCATGCATAACTCCGAGAGGGCCTCGTTTACCCACCCTTCTTCTTCCTGGTCGTAACGCCAGTGGATGAGGTGCTGGAACTCATGGGCCAGGACGCCCAGGTGGTATTCACTGGCAGGGTCATGGGCATCTACACAAAGCATGTCCAGTTGGTTACTACCCTTTTCATTGGTCTGGTCCAGGTAACGGAAGAAACCGTCAAAGTGGTGGCCCCTGAATTCCCCCAGCTCGGAGATAAGGATATATATCTTTGGGTCGCCGTCCTTATCGGGAGGCAGACCGAAGGCCTCCGTGGCAATCTGATATATCCCCTTTTGGGGGTCGGCAGGGGTAGAACGGTCAAAGGCCTCTATAATCCTGTCCACATCGGCCTGGGTTACAGGTCTTAGCCAGTCCACATCGTTTACAAACACGTAAAGGTTCTGCCCAATCCCCCGGCAAGTGGCCTTCACCATTATGTCCTCCGGGGGCATCTTCTGCACGTACCAGGTCCAAAACTCCCTATTAACGGGGTCTGCAGTTGTAGGGGCAGGTTTCAAACCTGCCCCTACTATGAAAAGAGAAAAGGCCAAAAAGCCTATAAGGACACGCATAGACTCTGACTCTCCACAGTCGTTGTAGGGGCGTATTGCGATACGCCCCTACCATCGTTCAAACGTCTAGCCAGGGACTTTAGCTCTTCAAAGTCCCCATAATCTATCCCCATCTCCGAGGAGCCCCAGGGGCTTCGCCCAGAGGTCAAAGGCGGTGAAATCATGGGCACCGGGGTTGATTAGGAGGATATGGGAGGACATGAGTTATCACATAGTAGAGCGAGTCACTGAGGGCAAAGCGATGCAATCCATAATACCCTATTGACAAGGCCAGGGGGGAAATCTATCATCTAGCCTATAGGGGCAACCCGTCCGCCTAAGGCTGACAGTTACCCCTATTTATGATACGGTAAAAAGTTTAACCCTTCCGAGCTTTTATGTCAAGGAATACCAAACCGTCTAAGAAGCCCGGTTCCTCTGAGGTAAACATTGCCCCTACAGGGGCGACCCGCCGGGTCGCCCCTACAACGAGGCAGGACCAAAAAAGCCTGACCCTCGGCGAAATTGCCCGCAAGCTCGGGGGAAAGGTGGTCGGAAATAAAGGCATATTTATCCGTGGGGTTATGACCATTGACGAGGCCCGGGAGGGAGACATCACCTTTATTGCCAACGAAAAATACTCAAAGAAACTGGCCACCACCAGGGCCTCGGCGGTGATTGTGTCTCCTGAATTCCAGGCAGTAGGGGCAATCCGCCTAAGGCGGACGGTTGCCCAAAAAAATCGGGCAGGGACAAGCCCTGCCCCTACAACACCTGCTCTATTGGTCACCGAAAACCCCTACCTGGCCTTCGCCAGGGCGGTAGACCTCTTTAAGCCAGAAGAAGTCCATCCCAAAGGTATCCACCCTACCGCCACCATCTGCCCCACCGCCAGGTTGGGCCAGGAGGTGAGCATATATCCGAGGGTCTTCGTGGGCGAACGTACACGGCTTGGGGACAGGGCGGTCATCATGCCCAACGTTTACGTCGGGGAGGACTGTCAGATAGGGGAGGATACCATCCTGTATCCCAACGTGGTCATCTACGCCGGTACTGTGATAGGGAAGCGGGTACGTATACATTCCAACACGGTTATAGGCAGTAGTGGCTTCGGCTTCGCCCCGGAAGAGGAGGGCTACTTCCCCATCCACCAGGTCGGAAACACTATACTGGAAGACGAGGTGGAGATAGGGGCGAATACTACTATACAGCGCGGGGCCCTTGGGGCCACAAGGATTGGCAGGGGCACCAAGATAGGGAGCCAGGTGCAGATAGCCCACAACGTAGAGATTGGGGAGAACACCCTGCTCATCGGCCAGGTAGGCATCGCCGGAAGCGCCAAGATAGGCAGTCGTGTCATACTGGCAGGAGGGGTAGGGGTGGTGGGGCACGTCACCGTTGGGGACGACGTAAAGGTGGGGGCAAGGTCTGGGGTGACCAACGACCTCCCAAGCGGGGGGACCTATCTGGGCTACCCTGCCGAACCCATTAAGAAGATGCGCCGCACCCAGGTGGCCATGCACAGACTGCCGGCGATGATGGAACTCCTGAGGTCTCTAAAGAGGCAGATAGCAGAAATAGAAAAGAGGCCCCCCAAATAAATTACAAATTACAAATCCGTAATCTGTAATTTGCAATCTGTAATCTACATTCAATGGAAAAGATTGGACTCATAGCAGGGAACGGCCGATTCCCCGTCCTCTTTGCCCAGGGGGCCAGGGAGAACAACGTCCAGGTAGTGGCCGTGGGGGTGGAGGGGGAGACCAACCCTGAGATAAAACACTACGTTGAGAGCCTCCACTGGATAAAACTCGCCCAGCTTGGCAAGCTGATTAGGATTCTCAAGCAAGAAGGCATCACCAAGGCCGTTATGGCCGGGGGGCTGACCAAGTCCAGTATGTACTCCCGTTTCCGTTTCCTGAAGTTCAGGCCCGATTGGAGGGGCATAACCCTCTTCTACAGGAAGGTAAGGGACAGGAACGACCATACCCTCCTTGTTGCCGTGGCAGACGAGCTGGCGAGGGACGGTATAGAACTACTCAGCTCGGTAACCTTCGTGCCCCAACTGCTTGCCCCAAAGGGCTGCCTTACCTGGAGGAGTCCCTCCCAAAGGGAGACGGAGGATATAGAGTTCGGCTGGCCTATCGCCAAGGAGATAGCCCACCGCCAGATAGGTCAGAGCGTAGTGGTCAAAGAGAAGGTGGTGTTGGCCGTAGAGGCTATTGAAGGGACTGACGAGGCATTGAGACGGGGGGGCAAGCTTGGCCGTAGCGGGGTGGTGGCCATAAAGGTCGCCAGGGAGGACCTGGACCTCCGCTTTGACATCCCCACCGTAGGCCCTGAGACGGTTAAGACCCTTAAAGACGCGGGGGTATCCTGCCTGGCTATTGAGGCGGGGAAGACCCTTATCCTGGACAAGGGGGAGATGATTAGATTGGCCGATAAAGAGGGTATAAGTATTATTGCCCTGTAGGGGCGACCCTTGCGGTCGCCCAAAATAATAGGGCAGGTGCAAGACCTGCCCCTACTGCCTACTGCTCACTGCCGTCTCCAGCCCTATCTCTTCATCGGTAAGATAACAGGCCGGGTCCGGGGACCAGACGTCCCCGTAGTAGGCCTCGGCACGGGCGCGGAAGTTCCCACCACAGACATTGAGCCACTTGCACTGGGAACAGCGACCCTTTACGTACTTGTTCTTATCCTTCAGCTTGGCCATGAAGGGATTAGAGGTATCTTCCCATATCTCGCTGAAGGGGCGTTCCCGGACGTTGCCCAGGACTATGTGGCGCCAGAACTGGTCGGGATGCACGGTGCCGTCCCAGCTTACACAGCCAATACCCTTCCCCGAACTGTTGCCCTCATTCCACTGGAGGAGCTGGTAGACCTCTTCTGCCCTCCTGGGGTCCTCCCGCAGGAGACGCAGATAGATGTAAGGGCCATCGGCGTGATTGTCCACGGTAAGCACCTCAATCTTGTGCCCCTGGTCATGGAGTTCTCTGGCCTTGTCCATAATCAGGTCCACGACCTGCCGTGTCTCTTCGTGGTTGAGGTCCTCCTTAATGAGTTTTGAGCCCCTGCCTGCATAGACCAGGTGATAGAAGCATACCCTGGGGATACCCTCCTGTTTTATGAGTTCAAATATGTCTGGTATATCCAGGGCATTGCCCCTGTTAATAGTGAAACGGAGTCCCACCTTGATGCCCTCAGCCATGCAGTTACGGATACCCTGGATGGCCATATCAAAGGCCCCTTCCACGGCACGGAAGCGGTCATTAGTCTCCCTCATCCCGTCCAGGCTGACCCCCACGTAGGATAGCCCCACGGACTTTAATTCCCTGGCCTTTTCCCTGGTAATGAGGGTACCGTTGGTACTGATTACGGCCCTTAGCCCTTTGGACTTGGCATGGTGGGCCAATTCCAGGAGGTCTGGCCTCATGGTAGGTTCTCCCCCTGAGAAGAGCACTACCGGGACGCCATACTGGGCCAGGTCATCCAGGAGGGCCTTCCCTTCCTGGGTAGTCAATTCATTGGGATACTCAATGTCCCTGGACTGGGAGTAGCAGTGGATGCACTTCAGGTTACAGCGCTGGCCCATACTCCAGACTATTACGGGCTTCTTGTCACTAGAAAATTGCAACAGGTGGGAGGGAAGCCTCTTTGACTCCCTGCCATAGCGGAGGGCGTCAGAGGGCTCAACGGTCCCGCAGTATAATTTGGAGATACCAATCATGCTAATCTAAACATTTACCACAGGATGCAGAGTCCGTCAAGCCCCTTACCAGCAGGCCCCCACTATAAGGCAAGAATACAGAATACAGAATTCCGAATACGGTTCTTCTTAATTCTGGATTCTTAATTCTGAATTCTTTTTCCTTTGGGCTACCTTGCGAAGGCGTAGAGCTTGCCGCTATCACAGCCCACGTATACCGTGCCTTCAGCGTCTATGGCCGGGGAGCTGGCTATGGAGGCCCCTGCATCGTAGCTCCATTTCAACTGGCCGTCCGGGCCGAGGGCATAAAACTTTCCGTCCCAAGAACCGACATAAACGGTACCGTCCGAACCAAGGGTCGGGGAGGAACTGACGCTGTCCCCTGTTTGGAAGGCCCATTTCTTTTGCCCCTGGGGGCTTACCGCATAGACCTTGCCATCCTTAGCACCAAAGTAGACCGTCCCATCAGCCCCCAGGGAAGGAGAAGAGTATATCCAGGAACCAGTTTCAAACTTCCACTTCGGGTCCCCCTGGGGAGAGAGGGCGTACAGGATGCCATCGTTGGCGCCGAAGTACACCGTCCCATCAGGCCCAACACAGGGGGTGGTATCCACCTTGTCCCCTGCCTGGAAGCCCCACCTCTTTTTTCCTGAGGCCGGGTCAATTGCATGGAGTTGCCTGTCCCTGGAACCTACGTAGACAGTACCATCGTGGGCTATTGCAGGGGAGGAGGCTACGATACTGTCCCCCGTCTGGTACGTCCATCTAAGCGCCCCCTCCTGGTTAATGGCGTAGAGCTTGCCATCCCAGTTCCCAACGTAAACGGTGCCATCCGGGCCCACGGTCGGGGAGGACAGGATTTCTCCGCCCATCCTGAATTTCCATTTCTCCTTCATGTCCGGCCCAACGGCAAAGAGGACCTTATCACGGCAGCCAAAGTAAACGGTCCCGTCCTGGGCAATGGCAGGGGAGGAAAAGATGGCGCTCTGGGCAGGGTAGAACCATTTGGTGTGGCCGTCCGGCCTTATGGCGTAGAGGTTCCCGTCCATACCACCCACGTACACGGTACCATCCCCCCCCACGGTTGGGGAAGATATAATGTGGTCTTCCGTGGGGTAACTCCATTTAACGTTGGCCTTCTGGGCCCCCAGAAAGGTGCTCCTGCCCGTATGCTGGGCATCGTGCTTGAAGAGGGGGTATGGGTTCTCTACAGATTGTGCCCCCAGCACCCCCTCCGCACTATACAGGCCACAGAGAAAAAGGGCCAGCAGGCAGTAAGCAGTAATCCGCCTCAGGCGGGCTGTCCCATACCACTTACTGCCCACTTTATTAACAAACCCTGCTATCGCTACCGCCCCCCTGCCCGAAAAAAGGCCGGTAAACAAGTCCCGTACCGGTATGGTACGAGATAAGCAAATCCCCATATCTCCCCTCCTTGTCAGCTATCAGTAATCAGCTATCAGCTAACAGTAATCAGCTGTTAGGAAACCCGGTGTCCGAAGGGCCAACGGGTCAAAGGTTGAAAGCTGTCTCCTCTCCCTTTCTAGGGAATAATCAACACGTCTCCTGGTTCCAGCGCCTCTCTCTGGCTGAAGACGTCCTGGTTGGCATTGTATATCCTCTTCCATTGAGACTCATCACCGTAGTACGTCCTGGCCAGCTTATAAAGGGTGTCTCCTTGTTGCGCCCTGTGAGCCCTGCCCGAGGAGGACCTTTGAGCCTTTGCGGCAGAGACTTTTACTGCCGGCTTCTCCGCCTTTGTCGCCTGTCCGCCTGCGGTGGAGGCTGAAACCTCTTTGGGTGTAGGGATAGTCAGCTTCTGGCCCACCGCGAGGGTGCGCTGGTTAGAAAGCCGGTTTGCCTCAGAAATGAGGATCCACTTTGAATCATCTCCATAATACCTCCTGGCCAGAGCCACGAGGGTGTCGTTGGCCTTTACCGTATGGGTGGTAGGCAGGGAGATAGGAGACGTCTTAGTTACCACCTGCCCCTGTTCACCTGCGGCAGGCATTTCAGCAGTGGGCGCCACTGGTGCCTCTGCGGCCCCTGGGGGAATCCCTATAGCCGGCGCTGGCGTCTCTTGGGCTAAGGGCGCCCCGACTGTCCCCTCTTTGGGTTGCGCCTCTGCCTGGGCCTGCTCCAGGGCCTTCTGGTTCAGCATCTCCGAGGTCTCGTCCGCCACTTTGGTCACCACCGTGGCCTCGTCTGGCTTCTGCTCCCCCTTCCTTATGCCCAGAAACACCCCAAGGATGGAGAACATCACCACTCCCAGGATTATCCCTATCTGCACCTCAACCCTTCTTATAAAACTCTTCCTATTCATGTACTCCTCCTAACCACATAAAAGCTCACCATAGGCGCATCTGCCTATGGCATGAGGTGCCACCCCTTTTTCTAGTAGCCAGTAGCTAGTAGTCGGTAGATAGGGAAAAATCTAGCTACTGGCTACTGACTACTAGCTACTTGTTCTGCATCTATGCCCGGTGAGGATGGGCAGTTCCGCCCATAAACCTCTTCCAGACCTTCCACGGCAGCCAGAGGGGGGCCGTCAGGGCCAAGAATATCAACCCAAAACCCCTCCTCACCGTGGGCCAGTGTACCAGTACGGGACTAGCAATAAAGATAGAAGAGTAAGTCCCCACGGCTATCCCCACCAGCATGACGAAGGCGAAGCCCTGGAGTTCGCTTCCTCCCAAAAAGTAGAGACTGGCTACTACAAAAAACACTGTCAAACTAGTCAGCACGGTACGGCTCAGGGTCTGATTGACGCTCTCGTTCACCAGCCCGGCGTCCACCGCCTTCTTCCCTCCCATATTCTCCCTGATTCTATCAAAGACTACTATAGTATCGTTAAGGGAGTACCCAACAAGGGCCAGGAATGCGGCGATCATGGGGAGGTTCAATTTAAGTTCCCCAAAGACGTCTGAGAAATATCCAGCCACGGCCACGGCCCCAAGGGTGAATAATACGTCATGTACCAGGGCAATGACGGCCGCTACCCCAAACTTCGCCTCTCCGAAACGGAACCATATATAAATAATTATGGTCAGGTTTGCAAAAATCAGGGCAAGATACGCCCTGTTCTTCATCTCCTCGGCCACCGTTGAGCCAATGCTTACTACCCTCTTCAGTGGGTCTGGCATCTGGAAGGCCTGTACCAGTTTGGGCTTCATGGCGTCAAATTCCGCAGATTTCACCCTGAGCTTTACTGCCCGGTAGTCCTGGCCCGCCTCCAGAGGCTCCGCCAGGGCCTGATTACAGCCTGCCCCGCTCAGGGCACCTTCTATCCTGTTCTTGGACAGGGGCTTGTCCAGGTTCATGCTCGCCAGGGTTTCTCCGTCCGCATCAGAAACCTTCTCAAAACTCACCCCAATTGTCTCTCTATAGAGATTGTCCCTGAAGGCCGATATTATGTCCTCTTTAATCTTCTCCTGTAACTTTTCCGCCCTGAGCGGGTTTAGCTCCATACCGAAATTCTCTGCAGCCGCACCCAGGGGGATTATCCTCGTTATACCCAGGCGTCCAGGCTGGACGGTGGCCCTCAATGCCCCCTCCTCCAGGGGGTTTTCTAACCCCACTCTCAGGGAGGTATCGGTAAGGAAAATAAATGCGGGGAGCCTTAACTCTCTGGGCATCTCTCCCTTCATGGACGCCAACGTATCCCTGTGACCCGTGAGTTCTAGCCTGGTGCCCGTAAGCTTCCTGGCCCTTTCCTCCCGGAGGCTCACAAAGACCTGGCGATAGCCCCTCTTCCAGAGTTCTACCTCCAGGAGCTTCGGGTCTATTGGATTATTAAGTTCTAGCCCCAGGGTGCCTTGGGCCCCAACCATCGCACCCTTAGGCGCGGGTTGCGTCTCTACCTCCTTCAGTTCACCCCACTGGATGGTAACACCCTGGAAGGCCAGGCCAGGGACACCCTGCACAAGTTTTTCCAACTCACCCACCCTTGCGTTCTCATTTTTCAAGGCGGGTAAAGTAAGCTCATACTCCCTGCTTGAGACACCAGAAGGTATGAGGGTAACGATGTCCTCGTCAGCATAACCCCCCTCAGCCAGCACCCTCCTGAGCTCAGTCTCTTCCATGGGCTTTTTGAGTTTTAAGGATACTGCGGTGGGGAGCTTGCCAAATTGTATGCTTTCCAGCCTCTCGCCCAGTACCTTCTGGAAATCCGCCTGGAGTTTCTCCCTTGTCTTGTCATCGGAGAGGCCCTTTATGCGGATGCCAAACTCCGTTGGCTCTGCTACCAGTGCCCCCGCCGTCCAGACGCCCTGCACCTCTGCGCCCTTATACCCTAACTGGGCGAGGGTGCCCCTTACCTCCCCGACCGGCGTGGGCCGGGCAAGTTGCAGGTGGATAAGGGTACCGCCCGTGAAGTCTATATCATATTTATCAATACCCCTCCACTGGAATGCTACCAGCCCCACAATTATAAGCAGGACTGAGGCGGTGCAGCATCTCTTGAAATAGTCCATGAAGTGTATGGATGGTTTTTCAAATAGCCTGAGCATCTTGAACTCCTTCGGTTGAAAGAGTTCAAAG
>Ga0155418_1034_pt1 | contig 9760 bp, 9 predicted proteins | sample RifCSPhighO2_02_FD_106386 | JGI IMG/M metagenome (GOLD analysis project Ga0155418, IMG submission 106386) | Planctomycetes bacterium RIFCSPHIGHO2_02_FULL_52_58
TGCGGTCGGTATTAGTCTGTATCCCCACGGCATAGACCCTGTCGGGTACCTCTCCAAACTCTATAAGGTAGTCCTGGGGATGGTTGACCTTGTGCTGGAACCACTGGCCTACCCCCTCCGGCCCGCCTTGTACCACAATTATCCTGAACCTCTCGTCACAGGGACTTGTGTAACGTTCGCCTGCCGTAACGTTGGACCCCCAGACGTAGATTAGCCCCCTGATATGATGAGTGATGCCCATAAATTTTTTAGCATATACTATACAGACGGCCGCAGGATAATCGTCCCCTCCCTCCTCCTTCTCCCTGCTCTGGGGCAGGACGTTAGAGACCTTCCAGCTCCACCCTAACAGGGGGTACTGATTGGCCTTTCTGCCCACCTTCCTCAATAAGACGAGGCCGTCATCCGCCGTCTTGACCTGGAGGATACGTTTGCCATCAAGCTCCAGTACCCTGGGTTGGGCCTTCTTGAGTATCTTTCTACATATCCCCGGATGGACCTCCCACCCTATCGGCTCACCTTTCGCCAGCTCCTCGTCGGTAAAGGCAGTGATGGGAAGGGTTTCGTTTACTGGTTTTATCTCCGAGGCGGCAGCACCACCGGGTACGCAGGCGGTTGCACAGACACAAAGAAAGACAAGGAATAAGAGACGCCTTTTCATGGTTACCTTTATTGGATTGGCCCTTGCCACCCTCTAGATTTTGAAAATGCAGGATACAGGATTCAGGACACGGAATCAAGGAGGCAGATTCTGAATTCAAGTTTTAGTAGCCGCAACTCCGCTAGAGGCGTGACACGACCTGCGGCTACTGCCTATTGGATTCCCTGAACTTAGGACATGAGTTCGACAAAACGTAACACTATGTACTATACCCCATTAGAGTATGAGAACTTAAGCTCCCTCCCCCTTGATGGGGGAGGGAAGGGTGGGGGTGAATCCCCCTCCCCCTTCCCCCTCCCACCTGGGGAGGGGGTTTTCCCGCCTTAGGCGGACTGCGGCTACTGCCTCCCTGACCGACATCTCCCCCACTACCCCCTTGCAAACAAATCTAATCCTTGTTAAACTAATATTTCTAAAGGCTTTACTGCGAGGAATCCTTGGAACGGACACATAGACGCCTGGCTGTACAAGAGAGAAACGACCCTCACCGTCCCCCTAAACGCCAGCCCCACACCAGCAAGGTGCAGGGACAGCGGTGCTACCGAATTGCAGTAATCCCAGGGGATGGGATAGGGCCTGAGGTAATCAGGGAGGGACTGAAGGCCCTTGAGGCTGTCTCAGGGAAGAATGGATTCAGGTGTGAGTTAATTCACTACGACCTGGGCGGCGAGCGATATCTAAGGACAAAGGAGCTTTTGCCGGATTCAGTACTGGAGGAGTTACGACAGTGTAGCGCTATATATTTTGGGGCCACAGGACACCCTGACCTCCCCCCCACGCTACTTGAACAGGGGTTACTCCTAAGGTTAAGGTTTGAGCTAGACCAATACATAAACCTCCGTCCGGTGAAACTTTATCCTGGTGTAAGCTGTCCTTTAAAAGATAAAGGACCGGAAGACATAGACTATGTTGTAGTTAGAGAAAACACCGAAGGGCTTTATATAGGTGCTGGAGGTTTTTTCAAAAAAGGGACGCCTGATGAGGTGGCTATACAGGAATCCATTAACACGCGCTTGGGGGTGGAGCGATGTATACGTTACGCCTTTGAGTATACCAGGAAGAGAAATAAGGAGAAGAAACTCCTCTTTTGTGGAAAGACTAACGTACTCAACTACGCCCATGATTTGTGGATGAGGGTCTTTAATGAGGTAGCCAGGGAGTATGCCGACGTTACCACAGAATATGCCCACGTGGACGCCGCCTGCATGTGGATGGTCAAAAATCCTGAGCGTTTTGACGTGATAGTGACGGACAATATGTTTGGGGACATAATCACAGACATTGGGGCCGTTCTTCAGGGTGGGCTGGGTATAGCACCTGGGGGCAATATTAACCCGAAAGGGGTATCTATGTTTGAACCTATGGGAGGCTCCGCCCCCAAATATACAGGAAAGGGTGTAGTTAGCCCCCTGGCGGCTATACGCGCCTGTGCCATGATGCTGGAACACCTGGGAGAGACCCAGGCGGCCAGGGCCGTGGAAGAGGCCGTCAAAAAGGCCACCTCGGAGAAGCTAAAAAGTCTGGAGGCCGGCAAGATGGGCTATTCCACCCAGGAGGTGGGAGATATGGTAGCTGAGGCAGTTTGAGGCTTTAACCCTATGGAAGTAGCAAGTAGTCTGGATGCCAGCGTACTGGTACTGAACAAGTTCTTTATGGCCATGAACGTGGTCAGTGTAAGGAGGGCCTTTACACTCCTCTACAAGAACTCTGCGGAGGTGGTGTTAGTAGATGAGGAGAAATTCGCCTCCTATACTATGGAGACCTGGAAAGACGTCTCCCTCCTCAAGACAGGGCTTGGCCTGCCTGAAGAAGACTACGATTGGATCAGGTCGGTCTCTCTGGAGATACCGGCACCCAGGATTATTCGCCACCTCTTTTACGATAAGGTCCCCCGATGGGGGATAAAATTCAACCGCAGGAATATCTTTGCCAGGGACGAGAACCGCTGCCAGTATTGCGGGTGCAGGTTCTCTACCTACGAACTCAGTCTTGACCACGTCACCCCCCGTTCCCGCGGAGGTAAAACCTCCTGGACTAACGTGGTCTGCGCCTGCACCGAATGCAATAAGCGCAAGGGAGGCCGTACTCCAGATGAGGCCGGTATTAAACTCATACGCAAGCCCTTTGTGCCAAAGCACAGTCCTATACTCACTCTCAAGCTAAACTCAGGAAAATACCGCTCCTGGAAGCAGTTCCTTGACCACGCATACTGGTCAGTACCCCTTAAGTAAGCGGGAGGGAGTCTTGGCCACCGTAACAGGCGGGTCCGCCTCAGGCGGGGGGAAAGGTGATTCCTCAAAGGAGGGCAAAATGAAGAGGGTTTTAAGGTATTTAGTCCTGGGGATTCTGCTATCCTGCTTGACCTGCGAGGCCATAGCGCAGGCTGATGAGGTAGACACGTTAATCAAAGAGTTGAAGGATAAAGACCCAGATGTCCGACGGGGGGCAGTCTTGAGCCTGGGCATAATAGGGGACGACCGTGCCGTAGAGCTACTCATCAATGCACTGAAGGATGGAAACTCAGATGTCCGACATGATGCAGCCAAGACCCTGGGCGATATAGGGGACAGCCGTGCCGTAGAGCCACTCATCGCCGCAATGAAGAAGGATGAAGACTTATGGGTCCGAAGGGGGGCAGCCGATGCCCTGGGCGAGATAGGGGACAGCCGCGCCGTAGAGCCACTCATCGCCGCACTGAAGGATAAAGAACGAGATGTCCGATGGATGGCAGCCGATGCCCTGGGCGAGATAGGGGACAACCGTGCCGTGGAGCCACTCATCGCCGCAATGAAGGATAAAGACCCAGGTGTCCGACAGAGAGCAACCTGGGCCCTGAGAGATATAGGGGACATCCGTGCCGTAGAGCCACTCATTAATGCACTGAAGGATAAAGACCCAGATGTCCGACGGGGGGCAGCCCTTGTCCTGGGCAACATAGGGGACAGCCGTGCCGTAGAGCCACTCATCAATGCACTGAAGGATGAATCCTCAGGTGTCCGAGGGAATGCAGCCGAGGCCCTGCGCAAGATACGAGGCTATTGAGAATGCACTCTATGCCTTTATAGGTATCGGGAGGGCGGAGATAATACACGAGCTAGTTTATGCGCTGAACAGTGTAGGAGATAAGACGATGGTTGAGGCGTATCTCAACTGTGGAAACACGGAGTTATCTAATGCGGCACGAGATTGGGCGACAAGACGCGGGTATCCTATTATGCCGGGTTCTGGGTCTGCTCCGGTGGGGTGGGGTTCCTGGTAAGGGGGGTCTTAAATTTTGGACTATGGAAAAAGAGATACCCAAAGGGGGCCGAGAGTTCTGAAAAATCCTGCAAGATGTCATTCCTTCTCCGCCTCAGGCGGATACCGCCCGGGCCCGGGTGGCGCCAGGGAGCTCTACCTTTCTATCGCCAGCGGACGGAGAGGGGGGGCAGCCGCCTTTGTAACCCTGAACGCCCTGAGACCGGCCTCGTATCTCTACGGAGGCATCTTGTGGACAAGGGGTCTACTTTATCGCCATGGCCTACTCCCCACGGTAAGATTACCCCTCCCTGTCGTCAGTGTTGGCAATATTACTTTAGGGGGAACTGGTAAGACGCCCCTTATAGAGTTCCTGGCCAGGTTCCTGACCGAACGTGGGAAGAAGGTAGCTATCCTCAGCAGGGGCTATGCGGGCACTAACGGTACAAGCGACGAGTTTATGGAATTCCGAGAGAGGCTTCCACACGTACCTTTTCTGCTGGGAAAGGACAGGTTGGCCAGCGCCAGGACGGCTATGGAGGAGTTCCACCCCCAATGCCTCCTCCTTGACGATGGATTCCAGCACTGGGGATTAGCTAGAGACCTGGATATCGTGGTCATTGATACCCTGTCACCCTTCGGAAGCGGCCACCTGCTCCCGGCAGGTACGCTCAGGGAGCCGCTTTCCAGCCTCAAGCGGGCAGGGCTCTTCGTACTGTCCAGGACCAACTTATGTCCCCCTGAGAGACTCCAGGATATAAAAGGACACCTCCTGCGTCTAAGCAGTTCAACCCCCATTATAGAGACGGTGCATCACCCGCTCTATCTAGAGGCTATGAACGGTAACCGTGTGGAGGTCTCGTACCTTAACGGGAAGAAGACCTTTGCCTTCTGCGGTCTGGGTAACCCCATCTCCTTTGAAAAAACCCTCCAGTCCCTGGGGGCTAATGTGGTGGGGTTTAAGAGCTTCTCAGACCATCACCACTACACCCCAGAGGAATGTAAGAAATTAACGTCAGAGGCCATTGGGCTAGGGGCAGAAGCCATCGTTACTACTTGTAAGGATAGGGTAAAGCTCGTAGGGGCGTACAGTCGTGCCTTAGGCAGATTCGCCGTGGCGAACAATACGCCCCTACAAGACAATGATTGGCCCCTTCCCTTTTTTGCCCTAAGAATAGAGATGAGGATAACACGGGGACAGGAGGCACTCGCTTCCGCCTTGAGTAGGATATTGCCACTGTCTAGACCGTCGTGATACCCATGGGCTGGCAAACTGAACTTAAAGAGATATATAGGGAACTGGAGGAAGACCTCTCTAAACTGGCCCCTGAATGCAAGGCCCGCGGGCTGTGCTGTCATTTTGAGGACTTTGGCCACGTCCTCTTCGCCAGCAGTCTGGAGGCAAATTACCTCCGTAGAAAGGCAGGCCCACCCAAAATACCTGTCAAGAAAGAGGTCTGTCCTTACCTTGTGAATAACCTGTGTACGGCGAGGGAACACAGGGCCCTGGGGTGCAGGGTGTTCTTCTGCCAAAAGGACTGGCAGGACACCTCACAGGACTTATATGAGACGTACTACCGCAGGATTAAGCAACTGGCCATGAAATACCCCTTGGAGTGGCGTTATGCCCCCCTGGTGGAACTCCTGAAGGAAGAAGGTACTGAAGAGGCGTTTGAACGGTGGGCAATTGAAGATAGATAAACCTATGCAAAAAATTACCGTGCTGGTAGCAGGGGACACACCCAATAACCTTGTAAGGCGGGTGAGACCTGATATACTGGGTATTTGTGCTACCTTATTGAAAAGGAACTCTTCGGTTAGAGGTATACCTGGATGACAAGGGCAGTCTTCCTGGACAGAGACGGGACTATAATCCACGGCATCCCCTACCTCTCCTCCCCTGAGGAACTGGTATTACTACCCAATTCTGCCAGGGCTATAAGGCTATTCAAGGAAGAAGGGTTTGCGGTCATTATTGCCACCAACCAGTCAGGCGTAGCCAGGGGATACTTCACCGAACAAAGGCTGAACGAGATACACGATAGGCTTCTGGAGGCGCTCTCCCTGGAAGGGGCCACCGTAGACGCCATCTACTACTGCCCCCATCTCCCTGAAGGCACAGTGGCAGAATACAGTATAGAATGCCAGTGCAGAAAACCCAAGACCGGTATGCTCCTGAGGGCCGCAAGGGAGCACGGTATAAACTTGAAGGGTTCCATTATGATTGGGGATACACCTGGAGACATCTTAGCTGGTAATGCCGTCGGGTGTAAGACGGTGCTGGTAAAGAACCATGAGGAGGAGATAGATATGCCAGTGGAGGCAGACCTTGTCGTCAGGGATATATGGAAGGCCGCCCAGATACTCTGTTCAAAGGCTGGGCAGGGTGTAAGACCTGTCTTATGAAGGTACTCTTTATCTACCCCAACATCAACTCCCAGGTGGGCTTTAACTTCGGCCTGGCCTTCGTCTCCGGCATGTTAAAGGCCCACGGTCACACCACAAGACTCCTCAACCTCAATGAGAAGCTGGACAGTCTCCCCACGGATGAGGAAATCAAGGCCTTTGTTGAGGACTTTAAACCAGGACTGGTAGGCATATCGGCAGTCACCCCACAGTACCGTTCTGCCCTGAAGATAGCCAGGCTTATCAAGGGTTTCTCCAAGACCCCAGTAGTCCTGGGAGGCGTCCATGCCACCCTTGTCCCGGAAGAGGTGCTCAAGGAGGATTGTTTTGATTACGCCTGTGTGGGAGAGGGGGAGGAGGCGGTACTGGAACTGGTAGATAGATTAGAGAAGGGACAGGATACCACCACTATCTACAATGTCTGGGCGAAAAAGGCAGGCCCTGAACCAGAACGGTTCAGGGCAGGCAGGATAATCCCAAACAACGTCCGCCCCTTCGTAGACCTTGCCAGACTGCCCCGGAAGGACTACCCGCTCTTTAACATGCAGAAACTCATTGACACGGAGGACGGCTGGGCCAGGCTCATGACCTCCAGGGGCTGCCCCTTCCGATGTACCTATTGCTTCAACCACAGGATAGTAGACCGCTACAGACAAGAGACGGCTAGTTCCACGCCTGCCTCAGGCGGTGTGGGCTACGTACGCCAGCACCCACTGGAGGAGGTCTTCGGGGAGATAGAGTACCTCCAGGGCAATTATCAGAGGATAAAGATGTTCATCTTTGATGACGACGTCTTTACCCTGGACAAGGCATATCTGAGGGAGTTCTGTAAGCAGTATCGCGGCGTAACGCAAATCCCATTCGTAGTAAATGCCCACGTGAGGGCCTTTGATGAGGAGCGGGTCAGGATGCTCAAAGAGGCCGGCTGTGCCATAGTAAAGTTCGGTCTGGAGAGCGGTAGCGAGCGGATAAGGCGAGACATCCTCCACCGCCCCATGACCAATGAGGAGATTGAGAAGGCCTTCCTCCTTGCCCACAGGTACGGTCTCCACACCTCTGCATTCATTATGATTGGGCTGCCCTACGAGGGGGAGAAGGAGGTAATGGAGACGGTGGAGCTCCTGGCCAGAATCAGACCGGGGCGCTTCCGCTGGTCCATCTTCTACCCCTTCCCCAAGACCGAGGCCTACGAGTTGAGCCTGAAAGGGGGTTATATTGATTTTGACAAGATGCAGGCCCTGGAGAACTTCACCGAGGCCTCCTGCCTGAATTTCGGCCCCAGGCATAACCTCCTTATCTCCAAACTACAGCGCACCTTCCCCTGGTTCGTCAACAGGTGTTCCTCCAACTCAGTAGCCAGCCTCTACACTGCCCTGACAAAGACCGTAGAAGACATGCCGGCAGAGGCATGGCAGTACTTCGGGGATAGGGTGCCTGGCATGGACAAGGAACTCTCCGTCCTCTTGAAAAAGGCCCATTGTGAACACTACGCCTTTCGTTACAATTCTTTTACCGCCGTAAGGTCGGATTGGGAGGGATAATTATGTAGCCGCAGGCTTTAGCCTGCGCAAGTAGAATACGCAACCTAAAGTCACGCCTTAGGCGGATCCGCCTCAGGCGGAGTTGCGGCTACTCTACTAAGTTGGATTGGGAGGGATAATGATGGTAGTACCGCACGGCACCAAGATAAATTCCATACTCATAACCGCCCCTAGCTGGGTAGGTGACGCAGTCATGGCCACCCCTGCCTTCAGGTGTGTCAGGGAAAACTTCCCGAAGGCCAAAATCTCTCTCCTCCTCAGGCCCTTCGTAAAAGGGGTGCTGGAGGGGGCGCCCTGGTTTGACGAGTGGATTGAATTTGACCAGAAGGAGAAACACAAACAACCCGGAAAATACCTGGCCCTTATCAGGAAGCTCAGGAAGGAACAATTTGACCTGGGCATCATCCTGCCTAACTCCCTCAGCTCCGCCCTGGTAGCCTGGCTTGCCGGGATAAAACGCAGGGTGGGCTACAATAGAGATGCCCGTTCCTGGCTCCTTACCAACGGGGTAGAGAGGTCTAAAGAGAAAGGGAAATTTCAGCCCACCTACATGGCCGATTATTATCTGAGGCTCTGCGCCAGTACGGGCTGTGAGATACGCAGTAGGGAGCTGGAACTCTTCACCTCCAGAGAGAACCTGGAGAAGGTTGATAAACTCTTCTCCAAATACAGGGTCTCCAGGAATAAACCAATATTCCTGATAAACCCGGGGGCCTCCTTCGGCTCCTCCAAGGGCTGGACCGTGGAGGGTTTCGCCAGGACCGCAGAACTCCTGCACAAGGAGCTTGACTGCCACGTACTCCTGGCCACCGCCCCGGAGGAGAGGGGCATCGCCACACAGATAGAAAAGGCCGCCGGGGGAAAGATTTTAAACCTTACCCCCGAGCATGTCACCCTTGACCTCCTCAAGGCCCTGATAAAGAAGGCCTCCATGCTCATCACCGTAGACTCAGGCCCAAGGCACATTGCCGTTGCCTTTAAGAAACCGGTCGTAGTCCTCATGGGCCCCACAGACCCCCGCTATACCCATACCAGCCAGGAAGTCGGCAGGGTCATAAGAGAGAGGGTAGACTGCGCCCCCTGCCACCTCAAGGAATGCCCCAAAGACCACCGTTGTATGGAATGGATAAAGCCGGAGAAGGTGGTGGAGGCGTGTAAGGAGTTGATGGTGGAGGTAGCCTCCACACAACCCCCATCAAAAGCAGCCAATGTGGCGACATCCAGGAGGTAAACTTAGGGAACTAGTCTTGTAGGGTGCATCTAGACGCACCCTACTGTCTGTTTGTCATTCTGAGCGAAGCGAAGAATCTAGCCTTTTAAGAGATTCTTCGGTCGCTTTGCTCCCTCAGAATGACAAGCAGGTGGAGTTTTCCAGAGGCCTCGTGTATATATTGAATGTAGAAAGACGAGGGAATGAATAATGGATGGTGCGTTACCACGCACCCTACAAGCTTAACAAGTTCGTAGGGTTCAGAGAACTAGAAGTAGTCAAGGATGCCTAAGCTTCCCGGGGTAGGGGCAACCCTTGCGGTTGCCCAACCAAAAAAAATAATAGGGCAGGTGCAAGACCTGCCCCTACATCAAGTGTGTATATATTGAAGGTGGAGAGACGAGGAAATGAATAATAGATGGTGCGTTACCACGCACCCTACAAAACTATGCCAATAATTAAGTCAATACTTGTCTTCATCCTTGCAGGATTTTGTGAGATAGGTGGTGGGTATCTTGTGTGGCTATGGCTTAGGAACAACAACCCCGTCTGGTACGGACTTTTGGGCGGACTAATTCTCATGGCATACGGGGTCGTAGCGACACTGCAACCAGCGAACTTTGGAAGGGTGTACGCTACCTACGGCGGGGTGTTTATTGTGATGTCCCTTTTGTGGGGATGGAAGGTTGACCAATTCACACCAGA
>Ga0155418_1036_pt2 | contig 9212 bp, 9 predicted proteins | sample RifCSPhighO2_02_FD_106386 | JGI IMG/M metagenome (GOLD analysis project Ga0155418, IMG submission 106386) | Planctomycetes bacterium RIFCSPHIGHO2_02_FULL_52_58
TGGTGGATGAGCTTCTGAGGGTGGGGGTGGGGTTGTCTATGCCTCAGAAGTATATCCTGGGGACGAGGCCGCCGGGGAGTACGCTGGCGGAGGAGCGAGCGGGGCAGGGGATTACGCTCACGCCTGAGCAGTATTACCGTTATGGCAAGCTGGCGGGGGGGAATCTGAGGCGGGAACTGGGTAAGCTCTTTGTCTCGGAGGGTTATCGTGGGGCCTCGGATGGGCGGGATGGGGGTAAGGCGTTGCTGATAAAGCGGGTGGTGTATACGTTGAGGGAGGGGGCTAAAGTAAGGCTTTTGGAGGAGTTCCCTGAGTTGAGGGCGAAGGTTGAGGAGAAGGGGCGGGAGCGGGCGGGGGCGTTGGCGCCGGGGTTTAGGTAGACAGGTTGGTTACATTGTAGGGGTTGAAAATATTCAACCCCTACGGTCTTGAAGTATAAGCTTAATAGCTTCTTTCAAACTCTCACGACACTCCTTTATTGTTTCACCCTGGCCATTTGCCCCAGGGACTTCGGGACAGGACCCAATGTAGTATTTCTTCCCCTTGGTGATTATGTAGCTCTGCTTGTTTTTGTTCACGTGGTTTCTCCTCCCTCCAGGGCGTCAATAGCCCTATTAACTACCAGATACATGGCTGACTGTAATTTCCCCGTCATATTCTCCGCTCCGCCCTGTAACCTCTTGGGCTATCAGAATAGCTTTCTGCCTAGCTTCCCTCTCGGTGGTGCAGGCTAAACAATCATTGATACAAGGCATAAAATAGTCATTCCCGTATCGTGCCTGAGCAGCTACCCTTTCCATCCGTTCTTTATCCGGAGTAATAACAATGTGTGCTTGGGGCGACCTTGCCAGCTCTATATCCAGCCAGCCCCAGGCCGTTCCTGTGCCATGCCCCACCCTTGCGACGGGCAGGCCGGCACTGCGTAGGGCCGTTTTTACGACCTTTGTTTCTTCCCTATGCGTAGCCTGATTTCTCCAGTTCATTTTTTTCTCCTTTCTGCAGCCGGACAACATTCTCAATCTGAACAGGTATTGGACTGACTGCGTAACCAGGATGCGGTCTGCCCAAAACATCTATCACCCAACAATCCCCAATAGGATTAGTATTATAGGTGGCAGCCCTTAGATATTTATACTGCCCCATTTTCTCCACGGACGATTTGCCTCTTTTCCACTTGTAGACAGCGCCAGGGACAAACCGTTTTCGGGCCTCCAGCATGGTCTTCATTGTTTTTCTCCTTTCTCCAGAGCCTCAATCAGCCTATCCACTACAATGTAACGAAGTTTTCTCATCGTTTTTCTTTCTCCTCTTTTCGTGGCCTATCAAATAGGTAGGATTTGCATCGTGGGCATACCCTGACCTCCACCTGGCGTGGTGTCCATGTATGACCGCATCGGGTGCATACGATAGATTCTATTTTTGCGTCCACGTTTCTTGTCTCCTCTTTTCTCCTCTCCACGCCCTCGCAGGGGCAAGCCAGTAATATACGATAGTATCACACTGCATATTTTGTGCCAGTCAATGGGTTCACACTTTTATTTTTCAATAAGTTGTAACCTATCTATCCGTCTACCATTACATACAAACATGCAATGTTTCTTAAACCGCACTAATCTCTATCCAGCTACATATTTTGTAGCTCCCAATACGCCTTTTTGGGCTTAACCTCTTGGGGCATACGCACTTATGCCAGTTTGTGGCCCTCCTACAAAAAATGTAACTTCCTGATATGGGGGGCAGATAGGAGGTAGAGAGTGCTTAGGAGGTTACGGCTTTTTCACCGCCAGGCAATGCGGTAATCGGGATGCGCCAACGCCCTTGTTTGCCCCCTTCAAACCGCACCGCTTTTAATTTTCCTTCCCATATTTTCCGGTAGATGGTCTCCGTATGGAACCCGAGTAGGCTAGCTGCCTCCTTCGGGGTCAGGTAATATCTGGTCCTCATCTGCGTCTTTGTCTGCGTCAACTGCTGCCTCCTTTGCGTCTATAACTTTTTGGGCCTTGCCGGCCGTGGCTGTATACGTTATGAGATTAATCTGGAATTGCTGCGGGCCTTTATCTGTGGCATCATGTTTGAATCCGCCACCTAGAGCTAGTATTTCATGGGCGGACCGTATCCGGGCGTCCCAGTCGGCTATCTCGGTGGCCTCCACTATTTTGCCACCCGAAAAAGTGTAGCGTATTTTTGTGGCCTGTAAGCCCTCCTCCAATGTTTTGAGCGCCTTCCGAGGGTGCTTCGGTTGGTACTGAATTAGCTGGAGAAAATCTTGCTTTTTGATTCGGGTAATCGCTGTTGTTGTCGTTTTTTTCGGCATGCCCGCCAAACCTCCGTAGTTGCTCTAGGACGAGACTTTTACCTTTCCACGTACCAAACCACCATCGGCATTGTCTGAGGTCTGATTACCCCCCCTATTTACGATAGTTCCTCAACTACTTGCGATGGTTTCACAGGTAGTCCCCGTCTTTTTCGTGGCGGCCCAATGTGTAGACCCGTTTTTGTCCATCGGAGGAAGCTTGCTAAAAATTTAAATTCGCCTTCACCTACTTGCACGAAACTTCTCATCTTCTCTAGCTTCTTCCTCACCTCCGGTTGGGTAGTGTGGATGTAGCCATGACTACCTGGATTGGATGCAAAATTTATGATGGTCTCCATTTCCTCGCGCCTCATTTCCGTTCACCTCCTTTTCTTTGGCCAAACCTCCTAACTCTGCCCGATTCAGGGAGTTACGCAACGTCTGATAATGTTTATTATGTTACATTCACTGGCAAACACTGGCTGTTTTTCCTTCCGCCACCCCCCATACCCCCCAAGAAGGGGAGGGCATAGCTAAGCGTTTCGGATGTCCCCAGGGCTAAAACAATTCCTAGAAGTTTTTCTTATTTTCACATTAAGTCCTTTGCTTTGGTTGGGTTACAAGAAGCTGTCCAATCATCCTCGGTTCCCAGCCCGACTTTTGCGCAAACTCTAAGCACTTGTTAACTAGGACTCCAGGGTTTCCGTTGATGCCAGGTTTGGTATAGTTTTCCCTGAACCAACGTACCCCTTTTTTCACAGCTTCTTCTGGCAATCCCTCTGCCTCCAGGTCCCGCTTTGTAACCCCGTATTTGCGCAAGTCCAATTTAGTATTCTCAGAGAAACCACCACCACCAACAGGCTGAGCGATAGCAAGACCACCACCACCATTACCAGGGCTCATGGAAGGGATAGGGGGTGGTGGTGGTTTTGCTACGCTATGCTGGTTAGGTGGTGGTGGTAGTGGGCATTGCTTCCCCCCCCCTATAGCACTGCTTGTAGCACTGCTTGTAGCATTACCCATAACCTCTTTACTCCATCGGGCTTTAGCAGCGATTTTGGCCCGTTTCTTAAAAAAGACGATGTGCCCTTGATGATTTTTCCACTCGTGGATGGAAAGAATTTTTTCGGAGTTTTTTCCATCTTCGTGAAGGAATCCTACAGAGACCATCGCCTCAACTGCCTTGCCTTTCTCCCCCCACCATTCCAGGATTGACTCAACCTCTTGAACAGAGTATCCCGCTAGCCTACCACTTTCCGCATGGTACTTACCGCAGTAGCACCAGAGTCGGATAGGTAGTACCTCGGCTCCCCTTCCAAGCAGGCCAATCAACCGGATGGTCTTGGGATGAGTAAAGTAATTAAGGTCCAGGTTCAGGTCTGCCACTGTGTCAGTTACTGTGTCAGTAGATACCCCAAAACAAGCCAAAACAGGCCAAAACAAAAACAGCCTTGTACTCTATAAGTACAAGCAAAATAAACCACTTGAAAATAATCCCTAAAACTGTTACCCTGCTTCCCGCGGTTTTCTAATCCGTCGGTCGGGGGTTCAAGTCCTCCCTGGCGCGCTTTTCTTATAAGGACTTAGGATAATCTACCTCCAACATTTCCTTAGAATGTGTCAGTTTTTGTGTCAGTAGCTTTTCTTCTACTTGACACTAGACCCAAAACTGTCTATCCTCCCTTAAAGGGATTTCATGCCCATCTTTAGTGAGTTTCTTGAGGGGGTTTTTACCACCCTAGTTCAATTCTTGTCACCCTGAACCTGGAATGACATTTTCGTAGAGTATGGAAGAAGTCCTTTCATTAAAGTTCCTATTCAGTGTACTGACAGGTATGACGATAGGCCTACTGGCAGGGCTTACGGGGATGCCGCTGGGGGCCTTGAGGCTCCCGGCGGTCTATGCGGTGGTGCCAACGCCTTATGTGGCGGCCGGGACTAATCTGGGCATAGATACGCTGGCCTCCCTGACGGGGAGCTACCGCTACTGGAAGGGGGGCAAGGTAGAGCCCTGGATATTCCTCTCTATGGGTTCTTTTTCCTGCCTGGGTTCATTCTTTGGGGGTTATTTTAGTCACTGTCTATCCCACAAATGGTTTCTACTGGTCATCGGTTTAGTGTATCTTTATACGGGCATTAGTATGCTATGGGGGACAATATGGGGTGTACTCATCTCTAGTGGGGATGTCGTGCCCGGAGGGAGGAAGTGGGTGGGGACGGCGGCATTATGGGGCTTTGTCCTGGGCTTTATTGGAGGGATGGTAGGGCTTCTCATGGGGAGCCTGCGGGTGCCTGCCATGATAAGGGGTATGGGACTGCCCCCGGCCCTTGCGGCAGGGACTAATATGGCCATAAGTTCCTTTGCGGCACTTTCTGGCTTTATCGGGCATTACCTCCAAAAGAATTTTGATGTCCCCGTCCTCCTGGTTATGGGCCTGGCCTCTATGGCAGGTGCCTATCTGGGCAGTCACCTGGCCGTAAATCTTAGCCCCCTGGCCTTGAGGCGGCTTATATCTACGGCCATAACCCTTATGGCCACTACCCTCATCGTAAAGTCATTAAGGATGTAACAGGTTTATCTCCATGCACTTGTTTTTTGCCGGCCTGGGTGTAAAATGCCCGCAAGAGGGCCTGGGGGTGCTAGTTATAACCTTTTTTTCATATACGGCGAGGTCTCTGAAAAGCCCGACGAACTTGTCGTTCCTTCGGCTTCGCTCAGGACGGCGTCTGAGGGAGTGAAATCCGCCTGAGGCGGAAAGAATCTCTAAAACGCTAGATTCTTCGCTTCGCTCAGAATGACACGGCTGTTAGTGAGACTTTTTCAGAGACCTAAATATAAGCCCTGAGAAAGAGATGTCACAAAGACCTGAATTTTCCCATAACCTCACTATGAGATTCAAGGAAAACGATAGGGTTTTGATGGGGGGACTGGTGGTACTGTCCTTGCTATTATACGTCCTTAATCTCGGCAGTACCGGTTTATGGGAAAAACATGAGGCACTTTATGCAGAGGTAGCCAGGGAGATGTTAGTTGATGGCCACTGGATTATACCCCACCTTGATGGTGCGATATACATTGAAAAACCCCCACTCTACTTCTGGATGGTTGCCCTATGTAGCATACCGGTTGGGGACGTAAATGAGTTCACCGCACGGCTGCCTGCCGCCTTGTGTGCAATGGGCACGGTGATGGTCACCTTTCTCCTGGGGAGGAAGCTCTTTAACACAAGGGTGGCCTTTATGGGGGCATTAATCCTTGCCACCTGTCTCCTGTTCATGGTCTACGGGCGTAGTGTTAGACTGGACACGGCCTTTACCTTCTTTATCTCCTCTGCGCTACTGGCTTTTTATTCTGGTTATACCTCCGATAGAAAGACCTTTTACTTCCTTTCGTTCTGGTCCTTGACAGCCCTGGCCGTCCTTACAAAGGGGTTATTCGCCCTGTTTCTTGTCGTGTCTCCGATTACCCTCTATCTATTCTGGAACAATGACCTGAAGATATTGATAGAGAGGAGGTTCCTCTTTGGAGGGAGTGCCTTTGTCCTTACCATTACCGCCTGGCTACTGCCGGCCTACGCCTGGGACGAAGGCGATTATATCAGGCAGTTTATCCTTGTTAACTCCGGTCTGAGCTATGCACTCCCCCTGGCGGAGTCTAAGCATCACCACAGCGTCTTACGTTATGTTGTAGGATATTTTTTCTACGGCATGATGCCCTGGTCTATTTTTCTAATAGCCTTCTCTTACCGCTTCTTTTCCAAGCGGCTTTGGAGGGAGAACAAGCAATTATTGTTCCCTGCCGCCTGGCTCTCTGTTATGTCCCTTATTTTCTTCCTGATGGGGCAGAAGCGCTCTACTTACCTCCTGCCGCTATATCCTCCCGCCGCCTTACTTATCGCAGTCTGGTGGGATGGCGTAATGGAACGGTCCCCAAATATAAGTAGGGGCGTATTGCAATACGCCCCTACAGTCTGGCTCCTTAGAGGGTTGGGAGGCCTCCTGGTCATAGTATTAGGGTCAGAAATAGTCTGGGTGTGCCAGGGCATCTCTTCCAGGGCGATGATTGTGGTTGGATTCACCGTATTCTCAATATTTGTCCTTGGCGCCTTTCTGGTATATTCCGGGCGTTTTAAAGAACTATTTATCTTCTTGTTCCTGATAGCAGTAAGCACAGGGGTATCATATAACCAGATATTCCTGCCTGGGGAGAAGAAGGACGTCCTCCGCAAGATATTTTACGAGGAGCTTAATTCTAGCCTCGGGACATGTACTACATTAGGTGTCTATGGTTACGGTCTGGACTACAAGGAGCTCCTCTTTTACTCAAAGAGACGTCTAAAGAGAGTTAATTCTGCCAGCGAATTAGAGGAGTTTTTCCGCTCAGAAGGGAAGGTGTACTGCCTTATGGTGGAGGGGGATTACTCCCTATTATCTCCCAAGGTGGATATGCGTCTCGTGAGGGAGTTTCCAGGAAAGGGCCTTTTCCTGGTATCTAATAAGTAGTAGGCCCCTTCAAACGCAGGCTAAAGCCTGCGGCTACTCACCCTTTTTATATTGAATTCTCCAAGGCAGAAGGGCTATAATTAAGTTTTGAGTAAAAGAGAAGTATGAATTTAATCCTGCAGAGATACCTTCTTAAAGAGTTCTTCAGGATATTCATTCCCACTATAATAATCCTGGAATTCTTGCTGATATTGGGGATGGCCCTCCAGTCTCTACACAAGGGGGTGAATGTAACTGCCCTGATAGAGCTGGCCCCGCATATATTTTTCTATTCCCTCCCTACGGCCTTACCCGTAGCCCTGCTGGCAACCACAGTGATTACCTATGGCCGCCTCAGCGGTGATAATGAACTGTGGGCAATGCTTACAAGTGGGGTGCACTTATGGATTATAGTCCTGCCGGTGGCCCTCCTGGGGCTCTTCTTCAGCCTTCTCTCCCTGGGTATGAATGCCGAGCTGTTGCCAAAGTCGTACCGCATGCTTAGGGTACTCCAGGAGAGGGCAGTTCAAGAAATCCTGGCCCAGACTGTCGGGGCCGCCCAGGGTAAGATGAGGTTCCCTCCCTATTATGTTTATATTAGGTCTGCAGAGGGGGGTCTCTTTAAGGACGTAATTATAATGGAAACCGAGGGGGAAAAGGTCTCCAGCATTATCCTGGCAGACGAGGGGAGCCTGACCTTGGATTCAGACAATAACCTTATCCTCTTTGCCCTGAAGAAGGGGGAATTTATTAAGACGGATACCAAAACAGATTCCCAGAGTCTAGCCGTTTCCCCTACAGCCATCACCTTTGATGAGACCCTCTTTAAGGTCCCTTTGGGTCTTACGGAATGGACCAAGTTTAAAAAGTATGCATCTCTACGTGAACTCTTTGAGCTTAAAAAGAATGTAAGAAATGAGATAAGGGAGTTAAAGGACGTCCCAAGGGAAAGGAAGCTAACTCGCAGGGCTATCAAAGGCCGATTACAGGAGGCAGAAGAGGCTTACCAGAAGTTAGTAAATGAGAGGGCTGCATTCCAGCTGGCGATAGCAAAATCGCAGGAGACCGTTGCCAAAGAAAAGGCCGGGCAGGAGAACCTTGACAACGAAATCAAGGTCTCAGAAAACTACATCCGTATTGCAAAAGAGGCCCTCGGGACCCTTCTCTTGAGCAAAGAACTGACTGTCTCTGCAAAGCCTAAACAGGGAGGCCCTGACGATAGAGACATTAAGATTAAGGAACTTACTAAAACGGTAGAAAGAGAGCAGTTGCGCACAGAAAAGGCTAAAGAACAAAAGCAATTGGCAAAGGAGACTGTTAGACTGGAAGAACAGAATTTAGCCCACTACGCGGCTGAGGTTGAACGTCTGAATGCCCTGGAGTTAGACGCCGATGCCGAACGCAGCCGGTGGAACCAAATACTGTATCTGCGGGAGAAAATAGAGACCTACCGAGACATCTCCGTTGCCATTCAAAATAGATTATATCCAGCCTTCTCATGCCTGGCCTTTGTGCTGGTGGGAATACCTATAGGAATAATGAGCCGCAGGGGAAACATCCTTATAGGTATCTTAATAACTTTTGTCATAATCCTGGTAATATATTATCCCCTTGTAACAATAGGGAAGGTTCTGGCTGCAGACGTGCAGACACCCGTGGTACTTACCCTATGGGGACCCAATGTGGTTATAACCGCCATAGCAGTGGTCCTTCTGATAAAGGTCTTCAAGAAATAAGGTGCGGAGATTCACCGAAAAACGCCTTAAAGACGTAACCTGGTATGTCCCAATAGGACAGGAGGCATTACTGGAAGGGTTAGAGGGGCTGGTTAAGTTCCATGAAGGAGCGGGGGTAACTGTCCTCAAAAAGGGGAGGAGAAAGTCCTTTGCACTACTGGAAACCACAGTTAATGGAGGAGAGGTTTACGTCAAGACCTTCCGGGTGAAAGGTATACTCCAACGCCTCAAACATCAGTTTCTCAAGTCTAAGGCCCTGAGAGAACTGGAGGTAAGCCTGGTGGCTCAGGAGAGGGGTATTCCTGTGGTACTCCCTCTGGCCGCTGGGGAGAAATACCAGGGGGGACTACTCCAGGAATCCTATCTCCTTATTCAAAGACTTCCAGGTGCCCTCAACCTCCTGGAATATCTCTGCACCAGGGATACCACTCACAGAGATAAGGCAAGGGTGATAGAGGCACTGGGGAGACTATCCAGAAAGACCCATGACGAGGGCATCCTTCAGGAAGATTTTGCCTTAAACAATTTTCTCCTGGCCAACCCTCAAGATAGTCAGATATTTCTTATTGACTTTGAACGCAGCCGGGTGAGCCAAACACTCTCCACCGAAGAGAAGGAGTGGACCCTCGCCAAGCTCAACCGCATTGGTGCTGATTTTACCCTCACAGATAAATTCAGGTTCCTTAAGGCCTATTGTAGGA
>Ga0155418_1100_pt1 | contig 8821 bp, 11 predicted proteins | sample RifCSPhighO2_02_FD_106386 | JGI IMG/M metagenome (GOLD analysis project Ga0155418, IMG submission 106386) | Planctomycetes bacterium RIFCSPHIGHO2_02_FULL_52_58
CCCTACTCAGGGATTCCTTGTCCACTATCCCGGTCTCTATTGGTATCTCTAATGGGACCATCTGACCCTCCAGGAAGACCGCCACCGTCCCTATAGTTACCCTTCCGATGGTCCCCGGATACTGTATAACGTCTGCCCTCAAAGGACCACCCTTTCTTATGGCCTGTTTGGCCTCGGGCGTGGCGTCATATCCCACTATAAAGACCTCCCGCTTACCGGCCGCCTCCAGGGCCGCCATGGCCCCCAGGGCAGTATTGTCATTGATGGCAAAGATGCCCCTGAGCTTGGGGTGGGCCAGGAGCATGTTCTGTGTTATTATCATGGCCCTATCTCTATCACCCCCGGCCGAGGGTTCATCTACTATCGTCATGCCTGGATACTTGGAGACGGCCTCCTTGAAGCCAGCCACACGTTCCTGGACACTGGTCACCTCGGGGTGGTCTATTATGGCCACCTCTGCCTCATACCCAAGGAGCTTGGCCAGATATTCCCCCCCCAGACGCCCCCCCTGACGGTTATCCGAGGCAATGTGGCAGATTACCCTGGCCTCCTGGGCCCTTATGTCTGCCGTAAAGACCGGAATGCCTGCCTTACCGGCCCGCTCTATGGCACTCCCTATACCCGTAGAATCCACAGGGCATATTACCAGGGCATCTACTCCCTGCACTACAAAGTTTTCCACCTGGGTAGTCTGGAGGTTCAGGTCTTTTTCTGCCGATTGTATCATGAGCTTTATCCCCCTCCCCTTCGCCCCCTCCTGCATCCCCTTTTCCAGCTCCTGGTAGAAGACGTCACGGGTAAGGAGCGTAACGCCCACCAGGCGTTCCTTTGTTTGAGATCCGTCTGCGGCGGATGCCACCCCCTTTACCTCTACTGAGGCCATAACCCCTAGAATCAACGTAAGAAACAAGAAAAATTTTTTAATCATCCGCCTCTCCTTGTTAACTTGCCGTAGGGGCGACCCGACGGGTCGCCCCTACCAAACGGACCAGATAATTATCCTTAGGGTCTCAACAGCTTACCATTTTCCCCAGAAAGTGCAAGGCGATGAACTAGGGAATAGGGGGTAGGGGGTAGGGAATAGTAAGATTTTATCTTGCTATCCCCTGCTCCCTATTCCCTGGCCCCTAGCTCAGGTTGACAGGGGCTGGAGGGGGTGATATATTTCCGATTAAAGATGCTTACCTGGCTTATAAGCAGTAAACCCTTCCAGATACTATACCTTGCCTACAGTTGGGTGCTGGTGTGCACTGTATGGTTCGTCGGCTATCTCCTTGCCATGTTGGTATCTATTGGGAGCCGGAGGCGGGATGAGATTTACAACTCTTTCTGCCGGGCCAGCGCCTGGGTCATCGTAAAGGGGTTAGGTATGCGGGTGAGGGTGGAGGGCCGGGAGGACGTGCCCAAGGGAGAACCACTTATCTTTATTTGTAACCATCAGAGCCTTCTTGACATAAAATTGGCCTTTGCCTTTATGCCTGTAAATTTTTGTTTCGTCTCTAAGGAAGAAATAACCAGGATTCCCATAGTGGGTAGTTATATGAAGACCGCCGGCCATATCGGTATGCCAAGAGAGGAAGACAGACGGGCCTACGTAGTCCTACTGGAGATTATAAAGAAGGCTAAAGAGGGCAAGTCCTTACTCATCTTCCCCGAAGGCACAAGGAGCCCCGATGGAAAGTTGGGTCCCTTTAAAAGGGGGGTTGCCAACATCATCTTAAAGTCAGGCAGGAGGGTAGTCCCTACGGCCATCATTGGCAGCCGGGAATTCCTGCCCAGGGAGAGTTGGCTGTGCCACCCTGAGCACAGGGACATAACTATACGCTTCGGCAGACCCATTGGATTCCACCATTTGGACAAGGTCCCCAGGGAGGAATCCTTGATAGTGCTGGAGGAGTTAAGACAAGAGGTAAAGAAACTCCTGGGGGAAGAAGTAGGGGCAATTCATGAATTGCCCCTACAAAGCGACGACAAAAAGGCGGTAGTACCACAGGTTCGCCACGGCGAATCTGCCAGAGGCATGACATCAAGGGAGGAGGCCCGTGGCTGAAGGTGGCATCCGCCCCAGGCAGACTCCCGAAGAGAGGCCCGGACTCTGGGAAGACATCCTTAGTTCGGGCAGGGATATAATCTTTAGACCGCAGGTATTCTTCCAGGGTATGCCCCTAACGGAGGGCTACCTGAGACCCGTACTCTTTGCCTCCACTGTCTTTCTCATCGTCCTGGCATACAACGTCTTGTTAGTAGCCACGGGGCTTCCATTCCCTAACGGGCAGGGGGTAAAGGATAATGCCCTGCTGTGGGGCGCCTTACTGAAGGCCCCTGTGCTCTACGCCCTCTGGATACTGGGCCTCTTCCTTGGGTCGGCGATCCTCCATCTTTCCTTTAGACTCCTTAAGGGTAAGGCAACCTTCCAGGGTACCTTCCGTCTCTTTGCTTATAGTACGGTGGCAAATCTCCTGAGCCTCGTCCCTTTATTTGGGCAGTACCTCTCCACCGTGTATGCCTTGGTATTAATAATGTTCGGTGGGAGATACGTGCATGGGCTATCCAGTCCCAGGTCAATAGCCGCCCCCCTCTTACCTGCCTTGTTGGCCTGGGCCGTCCTCTTTACCCTTATTTATACAGGCGTCCTGCCACTGGAGAAACTCAAGGAGGGGCTGAGGCACTAAAGAGCAGGGATCAGGGGTCAGAGGTCAGGGGTCAGGGATAGGTATTATTAAGTATTTTTACAACCCCTAGCCCCTGGCCCCTGACCCCTGACTGACCCCTGGCCCCTGGTTTCACCGTCTCCTCAGCAGATACTCAAAGGCGCTCATAACGGCTACGGCCCCCTGGCCGCAGGCAATGACTATCTGCTTGTCCTTTACGTTGGTCACGTCCCCAGCGGCGAAGAGTCCAGGGACGCCCGTCCAGGTATCGCAGTCTACTATTATCTCCCCCCGTTCGTTCATCCGCACCAGACCCCCGGCAAAATCACTGTTGGACAGGAGACCTATCTCTACAAAGACGCCATCCACCGTCAGGCTCTTATATTCATCCCCCTTGGGAAAGCTTTTTATTGTAATACCCTTGACCATCTCCTCCCCGGCAATTGCCTCTGCTACATAGCCTATTATCGTCTCAATGTTGCTGGCGGCCTTAACGTTTTCAATTAACGGCGCCTCATCGGCCCTCCACTCACGGCGAGAGACGAGATAGACCTTGCTGGCAATCCTTGAGAGTTCAAAGGCGGCTGATAGGGCTGAATTCCCTCCACCCACCACCGCCACGGTGGCGTCGGCAAAGAGGGGAGCATCGCAAGTGGCACAGTAGCTGACCCCCTTCCCCCTATACTTATTCTCCCCTGTTACCCCTAACTGCCTGGGTCTGGCCCCTGTGGCTATTATACATGCCCTGGCCGCATGTTCCTTTCCAGAGGCGGTCTGGGCCACAAAAAGGCCATCCTGACGGGAAAGCCTTGTAATCTTTTCTCCCAGGCATTGTTCTATGTCAAACTGGCCCATCTGGGATCTGAACTTGTCCACCAGTTCTGGTCCCGTTATGTACTGGAAACCGGGGTAGTTCTCTATGCCGAAAGTGGTGGCCACCTGGCCACCCACGTCTTCGCTGACCATTACAATATCTATCCTCTTCCTGGCGGCATAGATGGCGGCCGTCATCCCGGCAGGGCCGCACCCAAGTATCATTAACTCGTGAACTGTCCCCATCCCTTAATTAGATTCGCTCACCAGAAGCCTAACCTGCCCCCTATTCCTGCCCTTCCAGGATCTTTTCAATCCTTGCCTGGTCAAAGCCTATCATTACCTCTTCTCCGGCTACGATAACTGGGACGCTCCGCCCCCCGCTTATGCGAATCATCTCCTCCCGAGCCTCTTTATCCTGGGCCACATTGCACTCTTTGTACTGAACCCCCTTCTTCTTGAAGTAGTCCTTGGCCTTGAGACAATAAGGGCAAGTGGGGGTGGTATAAATCTTGATGTCTACCATAGGCATGCTCCTTTTAATAGGAATTATAAGAGTCTCTGGGACTGAATATTATTAGATTTGGCAGGAAACTTCAAGCTGAAAGAGACGGAGAGCCAGGGGTCAGGGGATAGGGGGCAGGGGTTAAGGGGGCAGAAGAATTGTGAATTTGGAATTGCGAATTTTTAAATCCGCATTCCGCAATCCGAAATCCGCAATCCCTAGTCCCTAATCCCTGGCCTCTGGCCCCTAGTCCCTGTCCCCTGGCTCCCCATGTGCATATACTTCACAAACAAAAAAAAGCCTTGCTTGACAGGAATTTTTTTTATGATATATTGTAGGTTGACGCGGGGTAGAGCAGTCCGGTAGCTCGTCGGGCTCATAACCCGGAGGTCGTGGGTTCAAATCCCACCCCCGCTACCATTTTCTCAGTTTACGAGGAACTTAGAGGCACAAATCTGAGCCAATAAAGCTTAAAAAGATGGGCTTGGGTCTGTGCCTTTTTTTATCAAAAGGTACCAGGGTAGTGCCTGGCACCAAAGGGAAAGAAAGGATCAAAAATGGCAACGGGAAAGGTGAAGTGGTTCAGTGATAAGAAGGGGTTCGGATTCATCACCTCAGCGGATGGCAAGGATGTATTCGTACACCATACCGGCATTAAAGGGGAAGGACGTAAGACCCTCCAGGAAGGTGATGAGGTGGAGTTTGAGGTCAAACAGGGCCCCAAAGGGGAGCAGGCCATTGATGTAGTAGTCAAGCGATAGTCCCTCCGCCCAAGGCGGATTTTCAACTTGTCGGGAGTGGCCGATTCGGCTGAGGCCCTTCAGCAATAAGCCCAGGGCCGAACTGCTCACAGCCGAAGCCCTGCCATTTGGAAAAGTAGACAGTAGTCAGCAAACAGTAGACAGGGAAAAGAACTTCTACCCAACACTTATGTCTATTGTTTTGTTGAGACCCGGTACTTCCAGTGAGGATGCAGTAATGGACGTCGTAGACATCTTCCAGCATCGGGGCAAATACTTCAATGTCCTCCAGGGAACCCAACGGTCACAAACAGGGGTAATGACCCTTGGGGTAGGGCAGGACACAGGCGGGGGGGACGTCCATTCAGGAGACCAGGTTATTTACATAGTAGAGGGGAAGGCCCTTTTAAGGCTGGGTAAAGAGGAGGTCCTCGCAGAGGCCGGCACCCTTATCACGATCCCTGCCGGCACCCTCCACTCGGTCTGCAACAAAGGAGATACCCCCTTGTTCATCCTCACCGTATATGCCCCACCAGTATATTGACGTAGACCTGCCCAGATGAAACCCCCGTAAAACCGATAAGCCCCAAGTCATTGCGAGGAGCGGAGCGACGAAGCAATCTCTCTAAGTAATGGATATCCAGGGCCTATCTTTAACCAATGAGATTGCTTCGGGACTAAAGTCCCTCGCAATGACAGCTACAGCTTCCGCAATATCTCCAGTATTTCTTGGGGATCCGGGCGGACCATGAGGTTGGGAGAGACCCTAATCCAGCGGACAACGCCTTCTTTATCCACGATTAAAGTAGCCGGTCTGGAGACGTCTTCCCCCTCGTATCCACTCCTGGGGTGCAAGAGCCCGTACCTGGTAATTATTTCCCTGTTGGAATCGGATAGGAAGGTTACATCTAGCCCCGTTTTTTGTTTGTACGCCGCCAAGGATTTAGGGCTGTCGGCACTGATGGTAACGACCCTGGCCCCCAATTTCTCTATCTCAGCCAGCCTTGCCCCAAGACCTTGGAGCTCTGCACCGCAGGCGGGTCACCATATACCCCTGTAAAATACAAGGACGGCCCCAGCCTTACCCTTAAGGCTGGAGAGGGTAAACAAGTTGCCCTGTTGGTCAGGGAGGGTGAAGTCCAGGGCAGGCTGGCCCAATGCCACCTTGACCTCTGCCCTGGGCAGGCTGGCATAAATGAATCGTACGTAGACAAACCCAGCAGATATTAACAGGGTAAGGACCAGCGGCGCCAGGGTCCAGGCCGATTTCTCCCGTCTTAAATTATACGACGCCCAGGCCACTGCCCCTGACAATATTAGCAGGTTGGGCAGGGCCGTGTTCCTGGCCCAGGGGACACCTATAAGCAGGAAGTAACTACCCACCCCCAGCAGGGCCAGTAACACCGAACCAATCTGAAAGAATCTTAGTTTCATTCTTAGAGACCTACGTAAAACTCCTATTTATACAATGTAGGGGCGGGTTTAAAACCCGCCCCTACCCTATCTAATTTACTGCAAAGGGGCATTTTTGAGTTCTTCCTCAAGACTCTCCATTGAGGATTTGGCCTCCTCAAATTCTTTAGTCTTGTCCGAAAATTCCATTGCCATGCCAGAGCGTCCTTCGTCATACGTACCTTGCTGTGTACGCAGTTTCGTTTCTTCACCCTCCCTTAGCTCGTATTCTAACAAGGGGCGATGTGATAATAGCTTCTCCTCTATGACTAGCCCGCCGGGGCCGCCTTGCTGTACTTGTACTTGCTGTACTTGCTGTCCTGGCTGTATTGGCTGTACTGGCTGTACTGGCTGTGCTTGCTGTACTGGTTGTCCTAGCTTGCCCATGGCATCCTCTATCCTTGTTTGCCATTCCATCGTACGCCCTATCTTTTCGTCCATCTTCTTTGCATCGTAGATACGTCTCTCTTCGGTGCGGGCATCGTACTCGCTGAGCTTTCCCCCCATCTCTATCGTCCGTTCTCTCATCTCTGCAAACTTCAGGTTTGCATCACGGAGTTTGGCCTCTTTTTTAGTAAGACCTTCCCACCACTCCTTTGGTACGTACTTTGCCTCTCCCTTAATCTCACGAGCCTTTTCCTTGGCATTGGCCTTGTGGTAGGCGGCCTTGGCGACGGTGGGATTGCCTAGCTTCTTGTAAACGTCTCCAAGTGCCTCCCACGCCACGGTGTTCTGGGGGTTTCGTTTGAGGACTTCTTTTAAGTACCCTATGGCCAGGCCATTCAGCCCCTCTTCATGATATTGTACGGCAGTATTTACCAGCCTGATTTCTAGGGGGCTCCACTGCGATGTACTCTTCCTTTTTGACTTTTCCAGGTATTCCCTTGCGATGGTGTTATTTTTGTCTACAAGCAACACCCACTGGAGTTTCTCCACTGCCAGGTCATGCTCGCCAAGGTAATGCTGGGCTATACCCAGGAGGAAGTTGGCCTCTTTATTTACACTATCCTTCTGGAGTATACCCTCGCACAGCCTTGCCGCCTGTCTGTACTGCCCTGCCTCCAGCCCTGCCCTTGCCATCTCCAGGAGGAGGCCCTGGTCACCAAAAGAGTCCTGGGTACAAACAGGTCGGTCCGGCAGGATAGAGAAAACAAAGGTGGCAAGAAGGAGACACACCAGGGCCTTTGTTGGGAGTAACCCTGCTACCTTCAACCCTTTTCCCTCCCTTGAAATAGGTTGTAGGGGCATCCGCCTAAGGCGGACCGTGCCCCTACTGACTGCTACTTCTTCTGCTTCCTCTGACGGCGCTTCAGGACATATTTCTTTCTATTAAGTCTGTGTTTCTGTTTTCCTTCGTAACCAGCGGCCATAAGCCCTCCAATGACAATGTTTATTTTCCACAGAGTACCACAAAGGGAGAGGGAGTGCAAGCCCAACAGTTTGAAGTTCGGACAAAACTTAACTCTTTTTATGTAGTTTCTTAAACAGCAATCACACAAGTTCCCTCCCCCTTGATGGGGGAGGGAAGGGTGAGGGTGAACCCCCTCCCACCAGGGGAGGGGGAAATAAGGCACCTTCATGGCAGATTAAAAAAAGTCGTGTCCGAACTCATGTCCTAAGCTCACCAACAGTAATCTGGGGTTTAAGGCTCTGGTGCCAGGGCCTTCTGTCGCAACTCCTCTGCATCCTTCAACAGTTCTGCCCTGATTTCTTTGGTGGGCCTGAACTCTACAGGCTCAAGCTGAAAATCAAAGACCCTTTCGTCTTTAATCTTTACAGGGATTACCAACTCTGAAACGATGTCTGCTGGGAAGAATTCGTAGTAATGGGCCCTAAGGTCGGCCATCATAGTGAGCCTCTTGTGGGTGAGCTTCCCGTCCTTATCCCTTCTTTCTATGGTAATCTTCCGGACGCCGTGGTAGGTAAAGGGCATCTTTACTGGGCTCTCCCCCAGGAGCTCGTCGTCTAAGAATATCCGGGCGCCCGGGGGGTCTGTATTTATCACCAGTGACCTGGTAACACAGCCGGTGGCAGAAAATATCAGGATAAAGAGCAGAATATTACAGGAAGACCACATGGGCCTCTAGGCTCTCCAGGTTAAGGATGGCGGCAGAGGCCCTCCCGAACAGCCAGCCCCCGCACTCCCCAGGGTTTATATAAAGGGGTTGGCCTTCTTTTATCTCAAACTCGTGGGTATGGCCGTAGATGACCACATCGGTCTGTCGGGTTAATTTCTCCCTCACCCTTTCCTTGTAGTGGGTGAGGAGGATATTCCTACCGGCAAGTTCAAAGAGATAAGGAGGCTCGTGTACTTCCCTGCATAGCTCCCTGAGGCCGCTCTTCTCCCCGTCGTTGTTACCGAAGACCCCTACCAGTCTTATGCCAGGTTTTAACAATTCCTTCATGGCAAAAGGTGCCACGAAGTCCCCGGCGTGGAGGATACACTCCACCCCCTCCTTTGAAAATCTATCCAGGGCCTTTTGGATAGCGTTAAGGTTGTCGTGGGAGTCTGCCAGGATACCGACCTTCATAAGTATTTGCCATTGGTTCTAATTTAGAATCCCTCAAAAACTGGCGGAGAGGCCGGGATTCGAACCCGGGGAAAGAGATTTACCTCCTTCAATGGGTTAGCAACCCACCGCTTTCAGCCGCTCAGCCAC
>Ga0155418_1006_pt1 | contig 8727 bp, 8 predicted proteins | sample RifCSPhighO2_02_FD_106386 | JGI IMG/M metagenome (GOLD analysis project Ga0155418, IMG submission 106386) | Planctomycetes bacterium RIFCSPHIGHO2_02_FULL_52_58
GGTAGCCGCAGGCTTTAGCCTGCGTTATACCTTTTCCCTAATCCCTAGTCCCTGGCCCCTGGTCCCTGGCTCTGGGGGTGGAGGTTAAAGCCAAAAATTTACCCATGTCCATATACTCCACATCTACAGCCATATTTTTTGGTTGACAAAACTGGGTTTTCGTAATAACTTAAATGAGATATTCTTAAGAAGTTCTGTCTTTAGTGGCCCTGCCACAGATTATCCATAACAGGAAAAGTGCGGAGGAGGGGTACTAGTGGACCCAATTGCGAAGAATTTTGTCCGTGCAAGTCTTTTATATTTTTTTATTGGAGTATGTTTGGGGTTGCTTCAGTTGTTTACCAAAGATGAACCATTGTTAAAGTTTGCCCACGTGCACTTTAATTTGTTAGGCTGGATGTCCATGATGATTTATGGGGTGGGGTATCACATCCTCCCCCGGTTTAGCGGTAACCCTGTGGCCTATCCCGGCCTTATGAAGTGGCACTTCTGGCTGGCCAATATCAGCCTTATTGGATTGTGTGGTGTATGGGGATATGCTGATGGACTGGCCAAACTCTTTGCCGTTTTGCAAGTGGCGGCAGTGGGGATGTTTGTGGCCAACATCATGGCGAGTATAGGGACAGCCCCTGCCGAGAGTAGTCATTAGGAGGTAACTAGGAAACCGTTATGGCAGAAATCAAGATAACGAAGAAGACCAGCATCGGGGAAATAATCAAGAATTACCCGGAAGCTGAGTCAGTGGTAAAGAAGTATTTTGGTTCAGGCTGTTTTACCTGTCCTGGTTCCAAGATGGAAGACCTTGCCTTTGGGGCCATGATGCACAACATGGACCCTGAGGTAATAGTAAAGGAAATTAACGAGGCCATAGCAAAAAAGAAGGATTAAACCCCTTAATTTTAATATATAGAGAGTTTTTTCCCCCTCAATATGAGGAGAGCTTAGTACAGAGGCTGGGGAGTCTCCTGCTAATGCTAGTACGCTAAATAGGCGGAATTTTGATGGATTTTAGCTGCTTGCTATCCTGAAAGGGACGTTAAGCGGGTTTTTAAAGATGTGGAGCTTGATGAAGACTATACTGGTTACGGGGTCAACAGGGTTCTTAGGGGGTAATCTAATCAAGAGGTTGTCGGGGAAGGGACACCGCCTCCTTGCCCTCGTTAGGAACAAAGGTGGTAAAGCCACTCCCGACAAGAGGGGATGTGGTGGATTCCTTAATGGGGGTGGGAATGGGGGGCCACTGGGAGACGTGGAGCTGGTCCAGGGGGATATTACCCTCCCACTGTTGGGCCTTCCCAGCCGGCGTTTTAGGAGGTTAGCATGCCAGGTGAGCGCCATCTTCCACAGTGCCGCCCTGACCGATTTTACTGACCGTACCCATCTCTTCCGCACAAACGTAGAGGGGACGAGGCACCTGCTACAATTCGCCCTGCTGGGGAGAAAGAAACATTTCCATCACATTAGCAGTGCCTACGTTGCAGGTAAATTTAGAGGTACCTTCTGTGAAGAGGACTTCAATAAGAACCAGGGCTTCAATAACAGTTACGAAGAATCTAAATTTAATAGTGAGACCATGGTCAGGAGGTTTGCCGGGGAACATTTATTGCCTTTCACCGTTTACAGGCCATCCATAATAGTGGGAGACTCGGAGACTGGCCACACACAATGTTACAAGGGTTTCTACGCCTTCGCCAGGGCACTCTTTCTCATCAAGGAACGGTTCCTTAAGAGACACGTAGGTTATTCTGGAGAGGCAAGTAATGGCACGGCACGCCGTGCCCCTACGAAAGTTACACCAGTGGAGATACCTATGAGGGTATTCGGAGTCCCGGATGCCCTGATTAACCTTGTCCCGGTGGATTATGTGGCGGAGGCCATTAGTGAGATATCTAAACGGCCAGAGGCCCAAGGCAAGACCTTCCATCTCACCAATCCCCACCCCCTCACCCTGGCTCAACTTGCGGATAAGACCTCTCAGGCATTAGGGATAGAAGGGGTAGAGCCGTGGTACCAGGATGGCGGAGTCATGGGGACGTCCACCCATTTGCAGGACAAGGGGACAGGCATGGATGGGGACCTTAACCCTGCGGCCCACGACCGTACCCGACTCAGTCCTACGGAAAGGTTGTTTCTACACTACACAAGGCCGTATATCCCTTACTTACAGAGTCGTCTGTCTTTTGATACCTCAAACACAATGAACGTCCTTAATGGAACGGTAACGTGTCCTAAGATAACCAGGTCTTTAGTATCCTTACTCATTAACAAGGCCGTGGAAGACTGCTGGGGTATGAGCGTAGAGGCGGCCAGTCCGCCTAAGGCGGACGCCCCTACCATTGACGAAGAAGCCGCATTGGCCACGATGGTTGGTGATTCTGTCTGTGGCGTTACCTAGTAGCAGTCAATGATTGGCACTATGATTGCCCGCATGAGGCGGGTGGATGGACCCGTACCTTATAGTGGGAGAATTCTTTTTAGCAGAAGGAGGAGCACAAATGCCCACACTGAATCCAGAAAAAGTGAAGGAAGTCTTGAATGAGATAAGACCTGCCTTACAGGCAGATGGTGGAGATATAGAGTTGGTAGGGGTAAACGGCGGGGTAGTGAAGGTCAGGCTGAAAGGGGCCTGCGGTACGTGCCCCAGTTCCCTCATCACCTTGAAGATGGGAGTAGAGGCAAGGCTCAAGGAAGAGATTCCTGACGTAGAGTGCGTGGAGGCCGTCTAACCTTCCCAGACTAAAGGGTAGGCAGTCGGCGGCAGACAGGAAGAAAATCTACTGCAATATAACGGTCTGCCTGAGGCAGGCCGATAAGTTACAAAGGAAAGGAGTAAAGACAGTGAGTTTAGTTTTAGGGCCCATCCATCACTGGATGCATAAGAAGATAAAGACCTCTGAAGCCAGAGAGAAGGCCATTGTAGAGGCCCTTAAGCAGAAGTACGGCAAAGATGCTGACGCAATTCTACAAGGGGTCTACAAGAAGTATCCCCCCGCACAGTCGGATGTTAAGCCGCTGGAGGAACTCCTGGAGGATAAGCCCATCCATGCCGGGATACAGGGGCTTATAGACGACGTGGAGACACGTGAGGCGGCCACCGTTGCGGCCTTCTATAAGAAACATGGCGAGGAGGCCAAGGAGGTGGCATGTAAGGCGGCTTACAACCACGGCGTGAGCTGTGCCCAGCGGGCCGCAAAGGAGAAGAACCTTGGCCAGAATGGGGTTAACCCCGGCAGGGCCTTTGAACTCCTACTGGATAACTTCTGCGATGGAATGCCCTGCGACCGCGGCGCCCAGGTACTGGACGAGAACAATCAGCACATCGTATGGGACCATACGGTCTGTATCCATGGCAGATATTGGCAAGAGACAGAAGCGCCCCCCAAGGCTATGTGCGACATCATAACCGCCTGGCTCTCAGGCTTTGGGAAAGGGCTCAATTCTGCCATCGCCCATGAGAGACAGAAGTGCATTGCCTACGGCGATGACAGTTGTGTTAGTACCTATAAAGTGGGCTAACTCCGTACGGGGCCAGGGGCCAGGGGACAGGGGTAGCCGCAGGCTTTAGCCTGCGTTATATATACTTTTCCCTAGTCCCTAGCCCTTGTCCCCTGTTCCCTGACCCCTCCATGAGAACCGAACGCTACCTACGCCAGATACTCTTCCACCCCATTGGCAAGGAGGGGCAGAGACGCCTTGCTGAAGCCAGTGCCGTAGTGGTGGGATGCGGGGCCATAGGTAGCACTACTGCCAGCCTCCTGGCCCGCTCTGGAATAGGATACCTCAGGGTTATTGACCGGGACGTCCTGGAAGAGAGTAACCTCCAGAGACAAGAACTCTTTGACGAAGAAGACCTCAGGGAGGGCCTGCCAAAGGCCCTGGCCGCAGAAAAGAGACTCCGCCGCATCAATTCTACCATCCGTGTAGAAGGCATTACCGCCGACCTCAACCCCGCTAATGCGGAGACCCTCCTGAGAGACGCCCAGGTCATCCTGGACGGTACAGACAACTTTGAGACCAGGTTATTGCTCAACGATTATGCCCTGAAGACCGGGACCCCCTGGATATACTCTGCGTGTCTGGGCAGTCAGGCCCTCCTCATGGACGTACTCCCAGGCAAGACCCTTTGCCTCCGCTGTCTGGTAGACTCCATCCCCCTTCCTGGCAGTCTACCCACGTGCGAGACTGCCGGCATACTTGCCCCTGCCGCCAAACTGATAGCCTCTATCCAGACCACCGAGGCCCTGAAAATCCTTACGAATCACCAGGAGGCATTAATCTCCGGCCTGGTGAACATAGACCTGTGGAAGGGGAGCTTCCAGAAGGTGGATACCCAGACCGCTTTTATCGGGAGTGGCCCTGCCACCCCCTCCCCCACCTGCCCTGCCTGTCAGAAGGGAGAATATGAGTTCCTCAACGCAAAGGGTTTTAGTCTGACTACTACCCTCTGTGGTTCTAACGCCGTACAGATTACCCCCGGCGGTAACGCCGGAAATGGAGCTAAAATAGACCTCCTTGCCCTATCCCGACGCCTTCAATCCACTTTGGGCGTAGATAACATCAGCCAATCCCCTTACCTCCTCAAGTTCAGGTGTAGGGACAGGGCTTTAGCCCTGTCCAAGGCGGACAGACCTGAAGGTCTGTCCCTACATTTGGAAATGGTTATCTTCCCAGACGGCCGTGCCCTGCTCTTCGGCACCCAGGATACCTCACTGGCCAGGACCCTCTATTCTCAGTACGTGGGCCTGTAATAGGGGGTAGGGGCTAGGGGCCAGGGAAAGAATAAAGAATACAGTAGTCAGTAGTCAGAATTCAGAATTCAGAATATTCTGTATTCTGAATTCTATATTCCGTATTCTTTATTTCCTAGCCCCCTTACATCTAATAAAAAATGTGTATTGTTACCCACATCGGCATACTTTATACTTTACGGTTAAATGATATACCTGGACAATGCAGCCACCAGTTTCCCTAAACCCTCCGAGGTCTACGGGGAGATGGACGAGTTCTTCAGGGAACGGGCCGCCAACCCGGGACGTGCCGGTTACAGACTCTCCACGGAGGCGGAGAAAGGGATAGAAACGACCCGAAAGGCCCTGGCAGGACTCTTCGGTGCCCGTGAACCCCAGCGCCTGGTCTTCACCCTTAATGCCACCGACGCCATTAATATGGCCGTAAAGGGACTGCTCAACCCAGGCGACCATGTCATCACTACCACGTTGGAACACAATGCCGTTACGCGCCCGTTGAACTCCCTGGAAAGGCAGGGTGTCATTACCGTTACCAGGGTGAGGCCCTCTCCACAGGGCTTCTTGGACCCTGGCGACATAAAAAGGGCTATAACCCCAAAGACCCGACTCGTTGCCCTGGTGCACGCCTCTAACGTCCTGGGGACGGTACAACCCATTGGAGACGTTGGACGGCTGGCCAGGGAGAAAGACCTCCTGTTCCTGGTAGATGCCGCCCAGTCGGCCGGGCTATGGCCCGTAAACGTAGAAGAACAGTGCATAGACCTCCTGGCCTTCACCGGTCACAAGTCCCTGTTCGGCCCTCCTGGCACGGGAGGGCTGTACGTAGGAGGGAGGGTGGAGCTAAGGCCATGGAGGGAGGGGGGGACCGGGGTGGATTCCCAGAACCCCGTGCAACCCGAAGATATGCCCTTCCGTCTGGAGGGGGGGACACCTAACTTTGTAGGACTGGCGGGCCTGAAGGCAGGGGTAGAGTTTGTATCCCGCACGGGTACGGATAAAATCAGGAGGCACGGTCAGGCCCTTCTCAGCCAGTTACTGCACGCCCTGGGAGACGATAAGAGATTTACCCTATATGGCCCATCAGACACAGAGAACCGTAGTCCTATCCTCTCCCTGAACATAAAGGGCATGGAACCCCAGGTAGTGGGGACGATACTGGATGAGTCCTTTGGCATCGCAGTCCGCTCCGGGTTACACTGTGCACCTGGCACTCATAGGGAAATAGGTTCATTCCCGCAAGGCACGGTGCGGATAAGCCCCGGCTTCTTTAACACGGGAGATGACATAGCCCAGGTGGCCCTGGCCTTGAAGGAGATAGCCAGTTCGGCGGCAGTAAGCAGTAGGGAGTAAGTAGTAGGCAGGAACCTAATATCAAAGCTCAAATGCCAAATGAATGTCAAAGTTCAAATGATTAATCCCCCTCTGTCCCCCTTTAGTAACGGGGGACTAAGGTGGATTTGGATTTTGACATTTGGATTTCATTTGAACTTTGGGCTTTGAAATTTGGCATTTTTAATACTGCCTACTGCATCTCATGGATTGAGGTAAAAATTGGTACTTCTAGACGGGAAGTTTCTAACGGTTGAGACCCTGGCGTCCATAGCCCAATCCGCCCCAGGTGGACTGGAGGTCAGACTCTCTCCGTCTGTCTTTGATAAACTCAACAAGGCCAGACACCTCGTACAGGAGGCCGTCTCCGGGCAAAAGGTCATCTACGGCGTAACCACCGGCTTTGGTGCCCTGAGTACGGTAGTCCTGTCCAAAGAACAGGCCAAAGACCTCCAGAGGAACATCCTGTTGAGCCATTCGGCAGGGGTGGGTGCACACTTTGACCAGGAGACCACCAGGGCCATAATGGCCTTGAGGGCCCATGGCCTGGCCAAGGGTTACTCTGGGGTGAGACCTGAGACACTGCAGTTGCTGGTAGAGATGATTAACAAGGGCGTCTATCCAGTCATTCCGCAGAGAGGCTCCGTGGGTGCAAGCGGTGACCTTGCCCCCCTTGCCCACATGGGGCTGGTATTAATCGGGGAAGGCGAGGCTTTTTACAAAGGTGAACGTCTCTCCGGCAGGGAGGCTATGGGGCGGGCCGGTCTGACCACCCTCCAGTTGGAGGAGGCCGAGGGGTTGGCACTGATAAACGGTACCCAGGTGATGACGGCCGTAGGGGCACTGGTGGTGCATGAGGCAGTCCAGCTGATGAAGGCCGCTGACATTGCGGCGGGTATGAGCCTGGAGGTCCTCATGGGATCCAATACACAGCTCAACCCCAAAATTCACACGGTCAGGCCCCATCCGGGCCAGGCCCTCACCGCCGAAAATCTCCGCAGGCTTACTGCCGATAGCTCCATCATCTCCTCCCATAAGGACTGCACCAGGGTACAGGACGCCTACAGCATCAGGTGCATCCCCCAGGTCCACGGGGCCTCAAGAGACGCCCTGGGGTACACCCATAAGGTGACAACTACGGAGATGAACTCTGCCACTGATAACCCCTTGTTCTTTGCGGAGAGCGGGGAGATACTCACTGGCGGGAACTTTCACGGACAACCGGTGGCCCTGGCCATGGACTTCCTTTCTATGGCCCTGGCAGAGCTGGCCAATATCTCTGAGAGGAGGGTGGAACGGCTGGTAAACCCCTACCTCAGCGGCCTGCCTGCCTTTCTGATAAAAGACCCAGGGCTTAACTCCGGCCTCATGCTGGCCCAATATACGGCCGCCTCCCTTGTCTCAGAGAACAAGACCCTCTGTCACCCTGCCTGCGTTGACTCCATCCCCACCTCGGCCAACAAGGAGGACCATGTAAGTATGGGCACTATCTCCGCCAGGAAGTGCCGGGAGGTACTCAGGAATACCCAGTACGTTATCGCCATAGAACTCCTCTGCGCAGCCCAGGCGATGGATTTGTTTACTAACCTCAAACCCGGCCGTGGCACCCTGGAGGCCTATAACCTCATACGTCAACACGTCTCCCACATGGAGGTGGACAGGGTCCTTTCTAAGGATATAGAGACCCTTTACAGCCTTGTACAGAAGGGTACCCTGGTAGGGTGTGTGGAGGAAAAACTTGGAAAGCTTCAGTAGCCGCAGGTCACGCCTGAGGCGGATTCGTCCGCCTGAGGCGGAGCGAACTTTAGCCTGCGTAAATAAATAGCGCAACCTAAAGGTTGCGGCTACTAAAACTTTTGTGGAGAAAAATCTATTTATGACCCATTGTAGCCGCAGGCTTCAGCCTGCGAGGGATAACGCAACCTAAAGGTTGCGGCTACATTAGGAGAGGAGACTTAATGCACTTGCTAACTCTAGTACTTGCGGTTCTTGTTTTTCTGAACTCTTCTGTACAGGGGGCAGAGTACAAGCTCTCAGGGACGTTTCATGTGGCCGTTAAAGACCCCTCCGGGCTTACCTACGACCCCGTCCACGATTCCCTCTGGACGGTACGGGACCACGGGAGCGGTTTAGCCGAGAAGTTGATGGGTGGCGGGGGCGGTTTATTTGAGATAGACAAAAAGGGGAAGGTCTTAAAGAAGATGCCCTTAAAGGCCTCTAATGACCTGGAGGGCATTGCTTACAGGGCTGATACCGACACCTTCCTACTGGCAGAGGAGAGGAAGCGGGAGGTGGTGGAGATAGATAGGGCAGGCAAGACCCTCAGGACCATCAAAGTGCCCATAAAATGGGGCTACCGGGACTTAAATCACGGTGTAGAGGGCGTAGCCTACGACCCCAGGAGTAAGAGTATTTTTGTGGCCAATGAAAAGAACCCAACGCAGGTAATGGAACTTAAGGAGGATGGCAATGTTGTAAACTCCTTTGAGGTCATTGAGGTGAGCGACGTCTCGGACCTTTATTATGATGCTACTACCGACAGGCTCTTGGTGTTGAGCCACGAAAATATCCTCCTGGAATTTACCAGAAAAGGCCAGCTCATAAAGACCTTTCCTGTAGAGGCTGACAAGGCCGAGGGCATTACCAAAGA
>Ga0155418_1132_pt1 | contig 8285 bp, 9 predicted proteins | sample RifCSPhighO2_02_FD_106386 | JGI IMG/M metagenome (GOLD analysis project Ga0155418, IMG submission 106386) | Planctomycetes bacterium RIFCSPHIGHO2_02_FULL_52_58
GGTTTGAGTCCCGTGACCCCACAGAGGGCGGCAGGCTGTCTTACAGAGCCACCTGTGTCTGAGCCAAGGGCCATGAGGGCCGTCCCAGCTGAGACGGCCGCCGCCGAGCCGCCGCTGGAACCCCCCGGGATACGTTTTGGGTCCCACGGGTTCCTGGTGAGTTTGAAGGCAGAGTTCTCAGTGGAGGAACCCATGGCAAACTCGTCCAGGTTGGTCTTGCCTATTATTATTGCGTCGGCCTCTTTGAGTCTCTCAACGACGTGGGCATCGTAGGGAGAGACAAAATTTTCAAGTATCCTGGAGGCGCAGGTGGTCTTGAGGCCGCTAGTGCACATATTGTCTTTGATGGCAATGGGGATACCTGCCAGCAGGCCCAACCCCGCCCCCTTTTTCAGCCTTGTATCCATCTCCCTGGCCTTCCGCATGGCCCCCTCCCTGTCCAGCAGGAGATAGGCCCTGACGATGGGTTCTACCTCCTCTATATGGGCAAAGAGTCCTTCCATCGCTTCCTGGGCAGTGAGTCCCCAGGAGAGGAGCTTTTCCTTCAACTGGAGGCCAGTAAGGGATGTCAGTTCTGCGGTGTTCATAAGTCAATCACCCTTGATAACGGGAGATTGCTTCGGGGCTAAGGCCCCTCGCAATGACAACTTTCCAAATTCAGTCTTCTGGTAGTCAATACTATATGCCAAACCTAATTATGTTCCCCATCCTGTCATTTTGCTCATAAAGGAATCTCCTTATACAAATCCTTCCTTGTTAGCGCTGTTGACAAGGTCTACTTTCTTCTGTCTTGACCCAGCTTTGATTTGCTTTTCCCTGCGAATGGCATCTTCAGGACTATCAAATACCTCACAATATACAAGCTTAACCACGTTGTATTTTTTGGTGAATCCCTCAACCAGTTTTTCTTTGTGTTCATAGACCCGTCTTTTTAGGTTGCTAGTTACACCAGTATAAATGACAGTGTTTATCTTGTTGGTCATTATGTATACCTAATATTGTTTTCTTCCCATTAGAAAATTGCTAAAGATCTTATGAGATTGCTTCGGGGCTAAGGCCCCTCGCAATGACCGGCTTGTGTGTCATTGCGAGCGGAGCGAAGCAATCTCGGCTTTTCTCATCTTCATTCTATCACCTTCGGCACCTTGAAGAAGTCTTGGAGTTTGTCCGGGGCGTTATTCAGGGCTTCTTCTAACTTTAAAGAAGGTCTGGGGACGTCTTCCCTGAAGACGTTCTTGGTGGCTGTGGCATAGGCCATGGGTTCTACCTGGGAGGTGTCCAGTTCCTTGAGTTTCTCAATGTAATTGAGTATGTTTCCAAGTTGAGAGGCGAAGAGTTCCTTCTCTTCTTCGCTCAGTTCCAGCCTGGCCAGTAGGGCCACGTGTTCAATGGTCTTTTTGTCTATGATGGCCAATTTTGTTCACACCTTTTCTAAAGGTACGCCTCCTTTAATCTTCTCCAGTAGGTCCTCAAATCCACCCGCGGTTGAGCCATATCTGTCCTGGAGATGGTAGGCTGTGGATTCCTGGGTCTCGGTATGGGGGGAATGACGGTAGAAGTCTTTTATGGGTATCCCCGCGAGGGAGGTGGCCAGGAAGGTACAGAGTCCTTCCTCCAGGTCGTAGGGGTTAGGCGGAGTCCGCCTGAGGCGGATTAATCCCTCTACCAGGAATTCACCGTACTCAAAACCCAGGAAGGCCAGAAATAGGGCAACCTGTTCCCTGCTAGAGAAGTCTATCCTCTGATGGAGCACTGATTTGCCCAGGAACTGGAAGTAGGAGAGTTCGGCCTCCTGGAGCTTCTCCCTGGCCATGCGGAAATACCTGTTAACGTAATGAGATGCAATACCCCTGGTCTCTATGCCTCTCAGCCCCCAGGTAACCCAGGGTTTATCTTTCATGATTGAGCCTATGCAGTGCTTGATGTCCTCTCTGTGTGATAAGGAGAATTCCGCAGAACGGTCCCACGTCTTCCAGTCTTCCAGGAACTCCCTTACCCTGGCATAGAAGTCTGGACTCTCTGACGGGGGGTGGTGGAAGGTCTGCCAGGAGATTAGGCAGTGAAGATATTCGTGTAAGAGGAGGCAGTCAAGGAGTTTTTCTTCTACCTGTAAGGCGCCTTCGGGCAGGAGGGCAAGGTTGTAAAAAGGTCTGGGGATACCTGCGAGGCCGGAGGTACCGGGGAAGACGAGGACGTCAAACTCATTAAAGTGCAGTCCGTATTTAAAACCCAGGGTTTCCAGTCTGTGGAGGGAGGCATGTATGAGCGACTGTCCTGTCCTGGTCAGACCAGGACAGGCATATCCAAGGGAATAAGTAGGTGCCCGACCGCAGGGGCTCATCTTTTTTGACGCAGGAAGGTCTTTACTGAAGTTTAAGGGTTCAAAAGTTCAAGTGACGGAGCCACTCCTATCTACCACCCTAAGAATTGGGCAGACACACAGGTCTGCCCCTACATATCTACCACCCTAAGCTGCCTTCACCACCTTCCCTGCCTTGAGACAGCGGGTGCAGACCTTTAGCCTCTTTACCGCCCCGGTGGCCAGCCTTGCCCTTACTATCTGCAGATTAGGCAGGAACCTCCTCTTGGTCCTCCCCGTAATCTTCCGGCCCGCTCCACCCTTCTTCTTGGCAAGGCCGCGCCGCTCTATACTGTATCCCGTAATTACCCCTTTACCGCATAAATCACAGACCTTGGACATATGATGAACCTCCGCAAGGATTGAGACCGCAAAGACGACTACAGACGCAAATCTACACGAAACTACTTAGTTCGGCAAGGGAAATAATTCCCCTTCTTACGGGCACACAAGGAGTATAAAAAAAGCCGCCAAGAGCCATGGAACGGGGGCAGTTCCACAACAGAGAATCCCGTTTGGTAGGAAGGATCCCCTTTTGCTTGGCGGCGTAAGGTTTAATTGGTTGTCCCGAATCTGGATAGTCAGGTACGCTTCCCCCATTCGGAATGTACTATAAAAAGTACCAGATGCAATGATTTTTGTCAAGTACTGCCGAGAAGAAATTTGTGGAGTATATAGAGAGGCTGTTGCTCAACCCTAAAATAGCCTCCTTGGGGCAATTTGAGCAAACGTAAGTCCTTTATTTTCAGTAGTACAGTTGCCTTTATTAACGCCTTAAACTAGTTCGGCAACAGCTTCTGGACATGGGTTACACTCTTTAGTAGGGGTGCCCCGCCCCTGTACCAATCAGGTACAGGGCTTTGTCCTGCACCTTTGCCCTACACCCTTGTGATATAGGGCGGGTCGCCACTACTCATCAGTGCAAGGGGGCTTCCGCCCCTCGTGCCTTAGGGGCAAGAATTAAGAATTCAGAAGTCTGAATTCAGTAGTAGGTGATGGACTATAGACTACAGACCAGGGACTATGGACTGAAAAGACCATAGACTATAGACTATGGTCTAAAAAAATCCATCCGCCTCAGGCGGATTAGTATTCTGAATTCTGACCACTGACTACTGTATTCTTTATTCTTTCCCTAACCCCTAACTCCTGGTCTTTGCCCTCCACAAAAAGGACTTGTCTTTATCCCAACTAAAATGCTAGTATATTTTTCATGATAACTAAACCTATGAAAATACTCTGCTGTCTACTGTTTCTTGTGGGGCTTACCTCGTCTTTGCCTCAAGTGGCCTTAGCCCAGAGCCTTTACGAGTACATAAAGGTAGAAGAGGTTGCCCCTGAAAATTTCACACAGGTACTCCTCCCCACCTCAGTAGTGCCTGTTGAGAAGGTGATAAAATACGAGAAGAGGTTGACCTCAGACCTTGCCATCACCAGGGAGGAGAACACTATTACCCTGCCCAAGGACTCGCTGATGGCCGAAGAGTACCGCCTAAGGTATCGTTCCGGGGGTGAGGCGTACGAGCCCCTTATTTACTGCACGGACTATTCAGAGGTCTCCTCGGGAAAGCAGGTATCTTTTGCCTCTCCTGCCTGGCTCAAGGCCTATGACTTTATAAAGAATAATACGGAGAGGGACTCTTTGGTCCTCTGCTGGTGGCATCATGGGAAGAGGGTAAAGTTGTTCACCGGGAGGGAGACCTTGACCTCCAAGCCTAGCATGGGGCTCTTGAAGGGCCTCTCTGTGCCTAAGGGCAGACACGAAAGGGCCACCCTGGATTACCTCCTTAAGTGGCTTAAGGACAGGGAAGGTCTTGAGGATGACATGAAGACTAAGGACGTGGCCAGGTTCTTCTGCTCCAAAGAGGCCGAGGCAAAGGAGATACTGGGGCTATTAACCCCCGCAGACAGGCCAGTCTACATCCTGGTGAGTTCTGAAGACTTCCAGGAGATAAATGCCATGAGCCGTCTCTCAGAGGCAGATTTGAAACTGGAGTCAAGGAATATCAAGCCCATGTCGGTGACAGGCGTGGCTGGAGATATGTCCTTTATAAACCAGTGGATAAAGAATAGCGGCATCACCTCCTACTATGCCCAGATATTCCCAAAGTACTACGCCCTCTGGTATCTGGGGGATTATGGAAACACTGATATGAAGGAGGCGCTCATACTCAAACTCCTTCCGCTCAGTACAGGTCATGGGCAGGGACTCAGCTACTTCCAGCCGGTCTTCAGGAGTGACGAGGCCCATGTGTGGGTCTATCGCTTTATCCCCCAGGGGCTGGCAGAACCAGCAAGTTCTGCCAGGATGGGCATCCCTGGTGGTCACGGAGGCGGTAGTCATGGCAGTGGTGGTGGTCATGGCGGGGGTGGGCACGGTGGGGGATACGACGGTCACGGAGGTGGTGGTGGTGGGCATGGTGGGGGATATGACGGACACGGTGGGGGTGGGCATGGGTATTGAACCCAGAATTCAGCATTCAGAATCCTGTATTCTTAATTCGTAATTCTGAATTCTGTATTCTTAATTCTGAATTCTTTGTTAAAGATGCAGGACCGCTTTCAAAGAAATGTAACACGCCTGAGGGTCTCGGTAACCGACCTCTGCAACCTCTCCTGCGTCTACTGCAGGCCCTCCCAGGGTGTCCCTCACCTGGAGCGTAAGGATATCCTTAGCTTTGAGGAGATAGCCACCGTAGTAAAGTACGGTGCCGAACTGGGCATACGTAGCATCAGGCTGACAGGTGGCGAACCAATCACGAGGAGAAACGTAGAACGTCTCGTTACCTCCCTGAGTAAAATCCCTGGGATAGAAGACCTGGCCATGACTACCAACGGCGTCCTTTTGAGACAATATGCCGCCGTTCTAAAGGAGGCGGGTCTCATGCGGTTGAACGTCAGCCTGGACAGCCTCAGGGCAGACCGCTTCCGCCAGATTACCGGGGGAGGCTCCATCTCAGACGTCCTCCAGGGCATAGAGGAGGCACTGCATGTGGGGTTCCTGGAGACAAAGGTAAACATGGTGGTTATGCGGGGCACCAATGAGGATGAGGTAGAAGAGTTTGCCCGTATGAGCCTGGAGAAGCCCCTGGAGGTGAGGTTCATAGAGTATATGGCCTTCGGATGCAGGATGATTGAAGAGCGCAAGTTCGTGCCCAGCAAAGAGGTCATGGAAAAGATAAGCCGTCTTGGGGAACTAATACCTGTGGAAAAAGAGTATGCCACTGTAGGGGCATCCGCCCCAGGCAGAGCCGTGCCCCTACGGGGACCTGCCAGGCTTTACAGACTGAAGGGCGCCGTAGGCACCCTGGGCTTTATCTCTCCCGTGAGTCAGCCCTTCTGTGGGGACTGTAATCGCCTCAGACTCACCTCAGATGGCAAACTCAGGGCATGCCTCCTGGCCGGGGGCGAGGTGGACATAAGGGCCATCCTCAGGGGTAATCCCACACCGGCGACTATAAAGAGGGCCTTCCTGGAGGCCGCCGTCTTGAAGCCTGCCGAGCATTCTGGCACAGGCGAGGCCGTCATGTGCCGGATAGGCGGATAAAGCTAGGGGGCAGGGGGTAGGGATTAGGGGGTAGGGGCGGACCTGTGTGTCCGCCCATTCGGGTTGCAGACCTTTTGTAGTGTGAGATAGAAAATAGAGGCAAAAATAGCAAGGCTCACCAGTCCCAGTAGATATTCCCCGATATAGAAGGTTACGGATAAAATAAAGAGCATATTGACGAAGTAGCAGGCCGGTCCCATAAGGGCATTTTCGGCCCTGGGCATTGCCCATCCCATCTTCTTGTCCAGTCTCTGAAAGCAGTATATGATTGCCAGCCCCACCACGAACCATCCAAGAAAATTGGACAGCGGCACCCCAAAGTATATCCCCCCATCCGGGTAGTAGAATATCTGCCCGAGGAACCATTGAGAACCCCTGAGGGCCACAGGGTCTACTACCACGTCCTGGAGCATCATTAATGTGGCCGCAAGAAAAAGTACCCCCCTGGAGTGCCAGGGGGGGGCTATCAGTTCAAACCTCCATCCCTTCCTTGACACTGGGGACACCAGTAGCAGGGCCAGGGAATAGCTGAAATAGGCCAGGAAGGAGTAGGAAAGGGAGTCCATGAAGGGGACGTTGGAGACGTAAAGCTCCTTCCCGTGGGTCTCCCCTGTATAGATGTAAGGGCCGTAGGGTATCCCGTTACGGGTGGAGCTGTACTCGGAGGTAAACGCAATAAGAAAGGCAAGGAGGGTGAAGACGGTTATCCTTTTAAGTCCGAGTTGTAACCCCCCTGCCAGTAGGTGCAGGCCCAGGAAAATAAATACATAGGGGCGGAGGAGGAGGGTGGATAGGAGTAGGGGAAAGATTTCCATCTCGGGCCGCTAATCTATTCTTCCTCTACTACAAGCCCCCAAATCCTTTTTAAAGGCAATTCGGCTTGCAAATCTTTAGGTAGGTTATCGTAATTCTTAAGGATAGCCTCAAGCAGGTCTCCAGAGTCCCACAACCTTACCGTGAAAAAACTTTGCCTGGCTTCTTTGAGAACTGCTTGATTAAAGCCTCCCCAAGAAATAAGCAAACCTTGTTCTGCATCAAAGGTTTTCATTGAACCCAGCAAATTTCTCAAAATAGTTACATCGGCTGGAGATTGGGACGATTTTACTTGTACACAGAGGCGGGGGGTACTAAATCCCATAGGGCCTGCACCGGCAAGGATGTCCACTCCACCATCGGGCCCAGGCTCAGAACGCCTAGTTACATAACCTTGAGCCTGCAGAACAACATCCACGATACGGGCCAAATCATGTCCTTTGAACTTTCGGTTTAAATACTCAACTATTTGGTCTCTGGCTACTTGCTCAACATCTGTAGAAGGTTCTTCTTCCTCTGTAGAAGGTTCTGCCTCCCCTCTTCCTGGTATTGGAGGTGGAGGCTTCTTGCCTTCCAGGATTGCAAGGACCCTTTCTTCTGCCTTGTTTCGCAAAATTTGGCATACGGTCATACATGCTCCGAAAGAATAAAGTAAATCCTGCTCAAAGGCAGTACGAGGAATATCTGTTTTGATCCATTTCACGGGTCTTGCATGATAAATGTTTGGGGAAAGGTCTGTCCTATATTGATAGGGACCCATCACCCTTCCTATGGCAATAGCGTAGCGGAGTTTTAATGGTAACACAATTAAGTCATTTACTTGAATCTTATTAATAAACGTCCAAAGTTGCCCAACCTCATTTGCCAGGGCCATTTTCTTGTTACCAGGATAGACCCTTTCGTAAAGGTCTTTTAATTCTTCTTTAGATTTAATAGAGGAGAGGTCGGGTAGGTCGTCCCACCCAATAGCTGCTACATTATGTTGAAGGGCACTTTCTTCCTGTTCACCATAGCGACCGGCCCTAACAAGCCAAAGACTCATTTAAGCACCTCCTCACCAAAGGTCTTCTAATGAAATTGAACCACTAAATTTACTCCTGAAAGTTCCCTATGCCTCAAATCACCTCCACCCCCTTAGTTTTAACCTCATCCCCAACAAATGTACCACTCTGTTCTGCCTCAAACTCTTCCTCAGTGAAGCCCAGTATTTCCATAGGTCTCGTTATCCCTATTCGGGTACGTCCCAGTAGACATAACCTCTCCCATAAGTCCATATCTTTAAAGTCATTGGAGACCACCACCAAGTCTATATCACTGTCCTCCCTGACTTTCCCTGTGGTATAAGAACCGTAAAGGATAATCTTTTTAACCTTAATCCCAGAGGTCTCAAGTTTTCTCCTATATTCAGTTATAACACTATGGATTTCTTTATCCATTGAAAGGCCTCTCTTGTCCTTATCAAAATAGATTCAGTCTTTTCTAATGAAAAATCCCTGAGCATCTTTTGGAAGTCTCCTGGATATCTTGTAACAATACTGAGATTACTAATTTCTACCAGGAACTCTT
>Ga0155418_1082_pt1 | contig 8217 bp, 9 predicted proteins | sample RifCSPhighO2_02_FD_106386 | JGI IMG/M metagenome (GOLD analysis project Ga0155418, IMG submission 106386) | Planctomycetes bacterium RIFCSPHIGHO2_02_FULL_52_58
AAGGCCCCGGTCAGCGGGAAGATAGTAGAGGTCAATCAGGAGGTTATTGATAACCCTCGCTACGTAAACACAGACCCCTACGGGAAGGGCTGGTTTGTGATAATAGAGCCGAATAACCTGGCGGAAGACCTCAAAGACCTCGTACAGGAGGCAACCAACGTCCAGAAATGGCTGGAAAAGGAGTATAAAGAGTATAAGGAAAAGGGGCTATTCGCAGAAAAATAGATTGTGGTGTCCGGGTAACTACTTGTAGAGTATATAGACATGGGCAACACTTTTTAGTAGGGGCGTTCAATTGAACGCCCCTACAATTGAATGTAAGGGGGCAAAGCCCCCTTACCACCACCGACCCCCCCTATAAGCCTGAGGCGGATGCCTCTGGCTGGACTATAGACTATAGACCAGGGACTATAGTCTAAAAGGAAAGTCCAAAGTCTTTCCGCCTCAGGCGGATTAGTATTCTGAATTCTGACTACTGTATTCCCTATTCTTTCCCTAGCCCCTAAATAGGGACCTCCCCCTTGTAAAGTATTACCCATCTGTGTGGTAAATATATTTTTCTTTTTTCTCGTATATGTTATGCTGATGAGCTAATGGACGCCGTCGCCACAAAAAAGATAACATTCTACGCCCCAGGGATTAAACGTTACGAGACGGAGGAATTGGCACAGAAGACCCCTTCTCATTTCTTGCCATTCAGCGTCACGGGGACTGAGTGTGCCCTGGGATGCGACCACTGTAAGGGTGAACTCCTGAGGTTTATGAGGCCCACCTTAACCCCCGAGGAGTTAATCAGGAGGTGCAAGGAAAATCTAATAGAAGGTCTGGGGGGGGTGCTCATCTCCGGGGGCTGTAACAGGCATGGACGAGTGCCACTGGAGGGGTTCTTTGACGCTATGGGCTATCTGAAGAGAGAGCTGGGCCTGAAGGTCTTCGTACACTCCGGCCTGGTGGATGAGTCTCAGGCCAGGGGGCTCCAGGAGGCCCAGGTGGATGCCGTACTCCTGGACGTTATCGGCAGTGACCAGACTATCAGAGAGATTTACCACCTGGAGGCCACCACCCTGGACTACGAGGCCTCCCTGCACAATCTCTCACGGTTTAACGTCCCAATAATGCCCCACATCGTCCTGGGCCTCCAATATGGGAGGCTGGAGGGAGAAGGGGAGGCCCTGGAAATGGTCTCTCACTATAAATTAAAGGCACTCGTACTGGTCATCCTTACCCCCCTCCTCGGAACGCCTATGGAAGGGGTGAAGCCACCCAGTTTAAGGGACGTCCAGAATTTCTTTGCCGAAGCCAAAAGAAGGCTCCCGCATACACCCGTCATCCTGGGCTGTGCCAGGCCAATGGGGCAGTACAAGCAGGAGGTAGACAGATTGGCCGTAGAGGCTGGCCTGGACGGGATTGCCTTTCCGGCCGAAGGGATAGTCTCCTACGCCACGAATAGAGGCAGGGAGGTGTCCTTTATTGAGAGTTGTTGCGGGTTCAATATCGCTTAAGGTAATAAAGAGACCTCTGCAAAAGTTTGAGAATACCCCTAAATTTCCCCCTCCCTTGAGGGGAGGGGGAAGGGGGAGGGTGACTGTCTGACTCAGCTAAGTCAATATGGGATAAGTATATATGCATCATATTGATAATCACCCCCACCCTACCCTCCCCCATCAAGGGGGAGGGAACTAGGTGGTGAAGTCCACAGAAAAATACTTTTGCAGAGGTCTCAATAAATAGTAGGGGAGGAAAAAACTTGGAAAAGACCCTCCAGAGTGAACTAATCTACGGTGGGAGGCGGATCAAGCTTTATCGCGATGAAGTTGAACTGCCTGGCGGTAAGAAAACCTATAGAGAAGTAGTGAGTCATCCCGGCTCTGTAGCCGTGGTCCCCATTGTCAAAGAAGGAGAGGTATTGCTGATAAAACAATATCGCTATGCCATAAAGGGTCTTATTTATGAGATACCAGCCGGTACCTTAGAGAAGGGAGAGACGCCTGAGCAATGTGCCATGAGGGAGATGGTGGAGGAGACAGGCTACCTGCCCCGTAAACTAGAGAAGCTGGGCCAGTTTTACCCCTCTCCAGGGGTAATGAACGAGCTCATGCACCTGTATAAGGCCAGCCAGCTTGTCAGGAGAGTACCGGAGATTGGTGCCCCAACGCATGAAGATAGTATTGAACAAGTAGTAACACTCCGCCTCAGCCAGGCGGTGGACATGATAAGGAAGGGGGAGATAGTGGACGGCAAGACCATCTGCGGCCTACTCTGGGTGGTGTTTGGTACGCCTAAGGTAGAGCAATATTAACTTATGGAGTCCATTGACCATGTCAATGGACTTTATTCCAGCGACACGGTCGCTGGACCCTGGATATGGTACTACTTTCCACTGCGTACACCAATAGAAAGGTAGCAACCAAAAAGCACAAGAAGTGGAAATTCGGGTAATGAAAAGGCATTTGGGTCTATCTCAATTCTACCCGAATAAGTTAAAAATACTGGAAGTTTTGGCCTGAAGCTGAGAAGGGGTTTTTCCTCTATGTTAGTAGGCTTCCAGTAGTAGTTAGTCCAAAAGTCAGCATCAAACAAAAACTCTCGGCCATCTGGAAACATTAAGACGCCCTCCGCAGTTGAGGCAAGTGTGTATTCTTTTCTGATAAATTTATACACAGCCACCTGGGATCCTGACTCGGCCGCAAAAATCCGAATCGGTTTATAGGGTGGAAATAAAAAGGGTCGCCAGTGTCGCTCAAAAACCCAGCGTCCATCTCCTGATGAGGCTAGCGATTGTGAGGTATATCCACTCTTCCAGTGTAGATGAACAGTGCCAACTACCTCATTACCAGAACGAATCTTGTATGCCCAGGACCACCACCTGTGGTATCTCCAGGTCAGAACTGGGACATTGATTTTGTGCATTGACCTCAGGACTTTTCTCATAGGACGAGACTTCTGCAAAAGTCTGACTCTTCCAGTTTCAGCAATATTTTTCCCTCCCCCTGGATGGGGGAGGGAAGGGAGGGGGTGATGGTTAATTTGTTATAAGCAGACCGATATAATCACCTTCCCCCTCCCCCCCTCCCATTACGGGAGGGGGAAACTAAGAGTACCCATAACTTTTTCAGATGCCTTAAGACATAAAAACCTGGAAGTGAACTATTCTAGATGGTTTTTGCACACACTCCATGAAGAATAATACTAAACCCACAGGTCGTATACAATAACCACTAAGTAACAACCTAAAAGCACAAGGAGCGGGAGCTCGGGCACTGAGAAGGCATCTGGGTCTATCTCAACGTTTGCATGAGCAAGGAACCTTCGCGTGAAGTTAAGGAGAGGTCTGTTATCTGCATCTGTGAAGGCGTATTCCAAACGTCTGGAGTCGCTGACATCCCATGAGAAATTACGACCATTTGGAAACTCTAGTACGCCTCGTACAGAATTCCTCTTAAGTTTCTTGAATGTTGCAATGTGCGAGTTGAATTCTGCCGCAACAATCTCGGTGTGAGCATCGTCTAGTAATTCTACACGTCTAATAAATATCCAGCGCCCACTAGCCGACTCGGCCAGTGCATGAGGACGAATACCTTTCCAGGTAATTCTTCCAACCACCTCTTCGCCTGAACGTACATATAGCAGTTGCCCTATAGAATCCTTGTAGAGTTTATACCACTTGTACCCTTTTGGGTATTCAGAGGCGATGGTCAGTACCTGGCCGCCAACTTCTTGAATTGACTTCATGGCCTTTTCCCCTGTGGCATAAAAAATGGGGACTGTCTTAAGGAGATTTTACCTGTTCCGGCTCACCACATGGTCGGCTAGCTGAAGGAGGGAGGTCTTGTACTCCGACTCGGGCAGGATGGAGATTTCTTCCTTGGCCTCCTCCACGTAGTGGCGGGCCTTGTTCAGGGAGTATTCTACGGCCTCATGCTTTGAAAAGAGTTCCAGTACGCCAGCACGGTTCTGGGCGGTAAAGTTCTGGAATATCCATGTGCAGGTACTCTTGCGGCTGGCCTCGGGTAGATTCTCTACCAGCTTTATCAAGGGTAGGGTAAGCTTCCCCTTCTGCATGTCTGTGGATAGGGACTTGCCCATCTCATCCTCCGTGCCCACAATATCCAGGCAATCATCCACAATCTGGAAGGCAAGCCCCACCTTGAGTCCGTAGCGGGTGAGGGCCTCCTGGAGCTTGCGGTTAGCGCCAGCAAACATGGCCCCCAGGCGACAACTGGTGGCACAGAGGCTGGCCGTCTTCCGCTCTATGATGTCCATGTACTCCTCTTCAGTAAGACCCAGGTCGTAGCGGCGCTGGAGTTGTATTAGCTCTCCCTCGCACATGACGTTTACCGTCTGGGACATTATGTAGGTAGACAACTGGGAGTCCATGGCGGCCAGGATGGTGAAGCCCCTGGACCAGATGTAGTCTCCCAGGAGTATGGATATCTCCCTGCCCCAGATGGAGTTAACGCTGGGGACATGCCTCCTCACAGTGGCCTCATCTATTATGTCATCGTGAATCAGGGTAGCTATGTGGACTAATTCCACCACCACGGCCAGGTCCAGGTGTTGAGGGACCAGCCTGCCACAACTCTGGGCAGACAGCAGCAGTAAGGCAGGTCTGAACCTCTTGCCTTTGTATCGGCTTACGTGGAGGATAATCTCTGCCATCTTCTCATGCTTGGAGGAAAGGTCAGTTGTGAGGCGTTCCTCTACCTCCAGCATAGAGGATAGTGTCGGTTTGACAATGTCCATCATATCCATATATGTTATCCTTGCGACATAACTTAGGTATAAAAGACTAAAAATGATAACAATACGCATGCAAAATGTCAATTTCTTTCTTGTTCCGGTTGTAGAGTATACAGACATAGGTTATACTTTTTAGTAGGGGCATCCGCCTGAGGCGGACCGTGCCCCTACATAAATGTAAGGGGGCGGAACCCCCCTTATCCGCCTAAGGCGGATTACCCATGCCCATATACTCCACACTCCTGGGGTATTCGTACTTGACAGGAGGTATTCCGTTAATGTTTAATTAATTCTATGTACTGTTTCAAGAGAGGCCCTTAACTAGCCCTGGAGTCTTACATGACACTAGCCAACAAAATAACTCTGCTGCGGATTCTCCTCACCCCGTTTCTCATCCTATGCACCCTGGAGGCCGCAAATGCCGAATGGTTCCGGTATCTTGCGGGAAGTCTCCTCTTTTTGGTGGGAATCGGTGATGCCGTAGATGGATATGTAGCTAAAAAGAGAAATGAGGTCACAAAGTTAGGCCAATTCCTTGACCCTGTTGCAGACAAGTTTGTTGTGATAAGCCTTTGTATAGTCTTATCGTCTCGTTTTTGGCCTGGGCCGCATCTGCCGTATTGGTTAGCCGCCCTTATATTGTGCAGAGAGTTATTTATCATTGCTGGCTTCTTGTCATTGTCCTTAACCAACGTACATGCAAGTCCATGGCCGTGCCTACTGGGCAGGATAAATAACAACGCACAGCAGGTTATGTATGGCGTCGTTATTTTTGGAAACGTCATGCCCGATTTTGTGTTAACGTTTTTCTGGTGGGGTACGGGCTTTTTTTCTCTTATTTCCGCGTTAGCCTATATGTGGCTTGGTGTCCGTATTCTTAGTGAACGTCAAGGCTATAAAACAGACATAGACCGAAGTGCCCAGGAAGTAACCTGAGAAGCGGTTCGTAGGGGTGGGGTTCACCCCCGCCCAATGGGCATAGACCGAAGTACCCCGGAAGTAAAACCTGAGAGGAGCAGTAAAGATGCACTTTAGCAGTATATCAGAGGTCCTGGAAGACGTCAGGGCAGGGAAGATGGTCATCGTGGTGGACGACGCCAACAGGGAAAACGAGGGGGACCTGACCCTGGCGGCGGAGAAGGCCACTCCCCAGGCCATTAACTTTATGCTCTCTCAGGCCAGGGGTATCCTCTGCCTGGCCATCGCCCCAGAGATTGCCGAGGCCCTTGACCTCCACCCCATGGTGCATAACAACAATGCCAAATTTGAGACCCCTTTCACCGTATCTATAGATGCGAAGAATGGAATAACCACAGGAGTCTCTGCAGAGGACAGGGCCACCACCATCCTGACCACCATAAGAAAAGACACCAGGCCTGAGGACCTGGCCCGCCCAGGCCATGTCTTTCCCTTGAAGGCCAGGGCTGGGGGGGTACTGGTCAGGACGGGCCACACAGAAGGAGCGGTGGACCTCGCCAGACTTGCTGGATTAAGACCTGCGGCGGCCGTCTGTGAGATAATGACAGAAAATGGCCACATGGCCAAACTCCCTGAACTCAAAAAGTTCGCCGAAAAACACAATCTTAAAATATGTACCATTGCCGATATTATAAGATACCGCCGCGAAAAGGAGCGGCTCATAGAAAAGAGGGTCGCAACCAACCTTCCAACAATATATGGTAATTTCAAGTTGCACCTTTATCGCTCTTACGTGGATGATTACCTCCACATAGCCCTCTGTCATGGAGACATTGGGAGTATGGACGGTCTGCCCACCCCCCAGCACCAGGAAGCCGTACTGGTCAGGGTGCACGACGAATGTCTGACAGGAGACATCTTCGGCTCTCTACGCTGTGACTGTGGGGAACAGCTCCATAACGCCCTCAAGATGATTCAAAAGGAGGGCAAGGGGGTAGTGCTATATATGCGGCAGGAAGGTAGAGGCATCGGACTTGAAAATAAGCTCCATGCCTACGCCCTCCAGGAGAAGGAAGGACTGGACACGGTAGAGGCTAACGAGCGACTCGGTTTCCTCCCCGACAAGAGGGACTACGGTATAGGCGCCCAGATTCTCAAGGACCTGGGGATAACCAAGATGCGGCTCCTGACCAATAACCCCAAGAAATTCAAGGCCCTGGAGGGTTATGGACTGGAGATTGTGGAAAGGGTCTCAATCTCCGTTACACCGGGAAAGGAAAACGCCCGCTATCTGGAGACTAAGAAGAAGAAGTTGGGCCACCTCATAGACGAGATTTAGAAGCTAGTAGCCGCAGGCTTTAGTCCGCCTAAGGCGGACGAAAAACAACGCAACCTAAAGTCACGCCTTAGGCGGATCCGCCTCAGGCGGAGTTGCGGCTACTATAGTGGTTCTAACTACGCTACGCATACCAGGAGATAAAGATGATACTCAAGTTTATGAACGACGATGAGGCCCTGAGGGTAGCGGCCAACCTAGAAAAAGAGGGGTTCAACTTTTACGTTAGTGCTGCAGAAAGGGCCTCCAACCCCAGGACCCGCCGTATGTTCCACGACCTTGCGGCCGCAGAGAGAAAACACCTGGCACTCTTTGAAGACATCCGCTCAGAATTGCCCAAGAAAGGGGGAGAGCCCTGGGGCGATGAGGATGAGATGGTAAACCGCTACATCCGTATGCTAGTAGATACTGGAGTTTTCACCAGCCCCACCAAGAGAGAAAGGTCGTTGAAGAAGGCGCTCAGTGAAGAAGAGGCCCTGAGAATAGGCATCCAGACTGAGAAGGACTCCATCCTGTTCTTCACAGAGGCCTCCAGACTCTGCACCAACCCCAGGGGCAAGAGGATGTTTAAGTCCTTGATTAAAGAGGAAAAACAGCACCTCACTACCCTGGCCCAGCACCTTTTAAGGCTAAGGCGACCCACACCCAAATAAAGGAGGCAAAAGACCATGACGGAAGACGGAGAAGTCTACTACTGTGAGATATGCGGCGCCGAGGTAAAGGTTACGAAGGGTGGGGCAGGCACACTGGTCTGCTGCGACCAGCCTATGGCCCTAACGGAATAAAATTCTCTGCGTCTAGCCAATGAGGGGTAACGTGCGTAAGATAAATCTTGTAGCCGCAAGCTTTAGCTTGCGAATTTGCGAATAGAGTAAAGTAGGTGTCAAGTCAGTAAGGTGTAACATGCGTAAGATAATCCACGTAGATATGGATGCCTTTTTTGCCTCTGTAGAAGAGTTGGACAATCCAACAATCCGGGGCAAGGCAGTAATTGTGTGCGGTGGGCTAACGGGGAGGGGGGTTGTCTCTTCCGCCGCTTACGGGGCCAGGAAGTTTGGGGTCAAGAGCGCCATGCCCGTCTTCAGGGCCAGAAAGCTCTGCCCTCATGGTATCTTCCTGGAGGGACGGATGGAGCGTTACATGGAGGTCTCCCTCCAGCTAATGCGCATCCTGAAAGATTTCACGCCCCTGGTAGAGCCTGTCTCTGTGGACGAGGCCTTCCT
>Ga0155418_1108_pt1 | contig 8188 bp, 5 predicted proteins | sample RifCSPhighO2_02_FD_106386 | JGI IMG/M metagenome (GOLD analysis project Ga0155418, IMG submission 106386) | Planctomycetes bacterium RIFCSPHIGHO2_02_FULL_52_58
GAAAAGGTAAAGAAAGACATCCGTGGCATCTCCCAGGACGCCATGGAACTCCTCATTGGTTATCCCTGGCCAGGGAACGTGAGGGAGTTGGAGAACTGCATGGAACGGGCCGCAGTCATTGCGGAGGGGGACCTCATCACCAAAGACTGCCTACCCCTCTACGTGACCACACAGGAGGATTTAAAACCCTTCCCATGCGAGACCAATGGCAGTCTAGATAGTACCCTTGCCACCACGGAGAGGAAGCTTATCCTGGAGGCATTAGAAAAGACAGATGGGGTACAGGTGAAGGCCGCCAAACTCCTGGGGATAACGGAAAGAAGCCTCTGGCACAGGATAAAGAAATACGATATAAAGGTTTAGAGATAGTTATACAGGCACGGCCCACCCCAGATATGGCGGGTTTTAAACGTGCCGTGCCGCCCCTTTTCCAATGGACAAGATACGACTCGGTGAGAGACTAATACAAGCGGGGCTCATCAGCCCTGCACAACTGGAGATGGCCCTCAAGGAGCAGGTCAGGACAGGGGAACTCCTGGGGGAGGTAATCTGCTATCTTGGTTACGCAAGCCGGGAAAACGTTAAAAGGGCCCTGGCAAAGAATGCAGACATTGACTTCATCAGCCTCAAGGAGATTAAGATCCCCGAAGACATCCTGAAGTTAGTACCCAAGGCCTTCGTCTTAAGGCACAAGGTCTTGCCCCTCGGTATAAACAACAGTACCCTGCGAGTAGCTATGGCAGACCCCTTTGACGTACTAGTCATAGATGAACTCCAATCACTAACCGGGTACGTCGTCCAGGTTGTCACCGCTACTGATGAGGACCTACACCAGGCCCTGGACAGTTTCTACTATACCTCAGCAATAACATTGAAACACAAGCCACTTAACCAGCAAGAGATAGATGAACTGGTCAAAAAGGTGGCAGGTAGCGATAACCCCATCATAATCTACGGTGAAAGGTGCACGGATAGAAACCTATTAGCCCTGACCATCCACTCTATCTCTCCCAGAAAGAGAAGGCCTTTTATTGTGTTAGACTGTACGGCTACATCCTCGACGCAACTGGAAGGGGAACTCTTTGGTTACGAAAAGGGTTTCATCCGGAGTGTCTTACGTGAGGAAAAGGTCCATAAGGGGAAACTTGAACTAGCCGAGGGAGGGACGCTGTTTATAGATGAGATAGGAGATATGCCCCTCTCCATCCAGACTAAGGTACTGCGGATACTCTTAACCGGGGAGTTTGAAGGGGTCAGCAGTACTGAAGCCAGGAAGATAAATGTAAGAATAATAGCAGCCACTAGCAATAACCTGGAGATGGCCACTAAAGAGGGGACTTTTAATAAAGACCTCTACTTCAGGTTGAATACGCTACCCATAGAACTCGTACCACTGCAGGAAAGGAAGGCCGATGTCCCCCTGTGGGCAGGATTCTTCCTGGAAAAAATCAGGTATAAGATGAGCAGGCCCGACCTAAGACTCTCCGAAGGAGCCATGCAGGCCCTTATGGAATACCACTGGCCAGGGCATTTTGTAGAACTGGAGAGCTGTCTGGAAAGGGCAGCCCTTGTGGCCAAAGGAGAACTGATTAACAGGGATAACCTGCCCATTTAGGAGTGCCGGTGAAGGTAGGGGCACGGCGCACCGTGCCCCTACAGGGGCTTCTGACCCAAAGGTGTAAGGGTTGAGTATTTTCAACCCCTACACGTCCGGTCGGAGACATGCCTCACCCTACGTACAGGCAACCTTAAAAAGGTCTTGTCTCTTGAATTGGCGAGGGTTAAGATATCCACGGAGGTTTTGTATAGCTTAATGGCCAGGATAAGACTGGGTGAACGATTAGTAAAAGAGGGCACCATCAGCCAGGAACAACTAGAGATGGCCCTCAAGGAACAGGCCAGGACAGGGTCCCTCCTGGGAGAGGTGCTCACTGGCCTGGGGTTCGTTACCCAGGAAAATATTATGAGAATCCTGGCCGCCGATGCCGGGATGGAGTTCGTTAGCCTCAGGGGGGCAAACATCTCCGAAGACCTCACAAAATTACTACCCGAGCCTTTCGCCAGGAAACACAAGGCCGTACCAGTTAACCTCAGCAACGGCACCCTGAAAGTGGCAATGTCTAACATCTTTGACGTAGAGGCCATAGACGAACTGCAGGGGTTGACTGGCTATTTCGTCCAGGTCGTAGCCACTACAGAGGTGGATATAGCCCAGGCCCTGAATAGCTACTACGGCACCAAGACCTCCGTTGATGGCAGGCCCATCGGAGGAGGACTGGAGGCAGAGATAGATGAGACCATCCAGAGGCTGGAAAAAGAGGTGGATGTCGCAGACGAAGCAGAAGCGGGTACGGCACCCCCTATGGTAAAACTCCTGGATTTGCTCATAGCCTACGCCATCCAATCAGAGGCTACGGACCTCCACATAGAACCAGAGGAAAACCTCGTAAGGACCCGTTACAGGGTAGACGGTGTGCTCTGTCAGGGGGCCACTATCCCCAAGAAGTTTCTATCCGCCGTCACCGTAAGGGTAAAAATCATGTCCGGCATGAACATCTCTGAGGCACGAATACCCCAGGATGGAAGGATAAAGACCAACGTGGGTGGCAGGGCAGTAGATATCAGGGTCAACAGTTTTCCCACCACCTTTGGCGAGACTGTCGCCATGAGGTTATTGGACAAAGAAAAGCTGGTCAGGGGGTTGGAGAACCTGGGCTTTTTCTCTTCAAACCTGGAGATATTTAAGAAAATGATTAACAAGCCCCACGGTATCATCTTGGTCACCGGTCCTACGGGTTCAGGTAAGACCACCACCCTCTACTCCACCCTGACCTTCCTCAACAGCCTGGAGAGAAAAATCATAACAGTAGAAGACCCTGTGGAGTATGAACTCCCCCTCATCCGCCAGTCACAGATAAACCCTAAGGCTGGCCTCACCTTCGCCGTAGGGCTGAGGGCCATCTTGAGGCAGGACCCTGACGTTATCTTCGTGGGTGAGACCAGGGACGGCGAGACGGCAGAGATGGCAGTGCGGTCCGCCTTGACCGGTCACCTCGTCTTCAGCACCCTCCACACCAACGACGCCATGGGGGCAATACCCAGGCTCATAGACATGGGTGTAGAGCCCTTCCTGGTATCCTCTTCCCTGGTCGGCGTTATAGCCCAGAGGCTGGTCAGGATACTCTGCAAGCAGTGCAAAGAAGAGACCACCCCCGACCCCGTTCGCTTAAAGGATATGAATTGGGAGGGGCAACTGACTAAATGTTACAAAGGTAAGGGGTGTACTGACTGTAGAGGTACGGGCTACAGGGGTAGAATCGCACTAATTGAACTCTTGACCGTCACCCCAGAACTCTCGGAACTCATTGTAAAAAGGGCGGACGACTCTGCTATGAAGGCCCTGGCCATCAGTCAAGGGATGAAGACCCTCAAGGAGGACGGACTGGAAAAGATACGACAAGGCATCACCTCCCTGGAAGAGGTACAAAAAGTAGCGGGAATATAATCCAGGGAGTAGGGGGTAGGGGCTAGGGGTTAGGGATTAGGGGTCAGGGGTTAGGGGGTAGGGATTAGAAAAAGTTTATTTTCCTAGTCCCTGTCCCCTAGTCCCTGATCCCTATCCCCTAGTCCCTGCCTCCCCCCTGACTTTTAGGGAACGGCGACAGCAAAATGCCTCGGTACAGCTACACGGCTATAGATGACCACGGAAAGACCGTCAAAGGGATATCTCAGGCAGGGAGCGAACAAGAGCTAACTGCCAAGCTTTCTCAAGAGGGTTACTACCTCTTAACTGCCTCCGCTGCAGATGACAAGGCGAAAGGTGGAGGAGGGTCTTTTCTCGTCTGGGGGAAGATAAAACCACGGGAGGTCATTACCTTTACCCACCACCTCTCCACCGTCCTGAGCGCAGGCATCCCTATCCTGCAGGGCCTGGAGGACCTGACAGAACAGACCACAGACCCCAGGTTCAAACAGATACTACTGGAGGTGAAGAACGACGTCCAGGGGGGACGGAGGCTCTCTGAGGCCCTCAGTCGCCACCCAAAGGCCTTCTCAGAACTCTACGTGAACATCCTTAAGGCAGGCGAGGCCACAGGAGAAGTGGATAAGGTACTGACCGATATAGGTTACTTCCTGGAGTGGTCGGAGGACCTAAAATCAAGCATAAAACAGGCCACTTTATATCCAAAACTCCTCTTAGGTGCCATAATCCTCCTGGTGGGGTTCCTCTTTGCCTTTGTCTTCCCCAAGATTACCGGGATACTGCTGGAACTACAAATCCCCCTGCCATTACCTACCAGGATGGTAATTGGCTTTAGTGGCTTCATGAGGCACAACTGGTACTACCTCCTGGCTGGTATTGTCTCAGTGGTTGTAATCTTGAGGGTAATCGCCAACTATCCATGGGGCAGGATGGCCCTGGACAAGTTTTCGCTGGGCGTCCCTATCTATGGGGTACTACTGCGCAGTATTGCCCTCACCAGGTTCGCCCACTTTATGGCCCTCCTTTCCAAGGCCGGGGTGGATGTCATCCAGTCCCTAACCATAGTGGAAAAGGTGGTTGACAACGCAGTAATCGCCAAAGTCATACGTACTTCCAGGGAGCAGGTAAGGACAGGCCGTCAACTGTCAGAATCACTTAAAAAGAGCAAACAGTTCCCACCGATGGTGGTGCGTATGGTAGAAGTAGGTGAGGCAAGTGGAGAAATGGACAAGAGTCTGGAAAAGGTGAGTCAATACTACGACCGTGAGATACCCAAGACTATTAAGATGGTCTTCGCCTATGTGGAACCTGCCATGATAGGCTTCCTGGCCATTATAGTTGGCTTTGTAGCCATTTCCATATTCCTCCCCTTGTACGGCTCTCTTGGACAACTCATGAATAAGTAAACCGATGAGAGTTCTGAAAAAGTCTGATGGTTCCCTTAACTTCTCCCCCTCCCTTGAGGGGAGGGGGTTGTAGGGGCACGGCGCGCCGTGCCCCTACCTAGACTATATAAATAGGAGTTTTGCAGAGGTCTCCCAATACCTAAAAACTATGGCTAAAGCCGAACCCTTCATAGGCCTGGAGGTAACCTCTAAGAAAATCAGGCTGGTGGAACTGGTGACCCTGCCTACAGGGATTGAAGTTACCAACTTCGCCACGCTGGAACTCCCCCAGGGGGGGCTGAAAGACGCAGGCCCAAAGCTCCAGTCCCTCCTCCAGGGAGAAGACTTCCGTGGGGAGAAGGTTAATGCCCTCCTCTACTACCCATCCATAGATTACCTGCAGGTCTCCCTACCTCCCATCAAGAGCAAGGCAGACCTAAGCCTCGTTGCCGCCAGGGAGGCCAAAAAAGACCTCAAATCACCCGTAGAGGAATTAATCTATGCCTATGAGCTTGTGGGAGAATCAGAGGAGAAAGGTGTACCAAAAAAAGAGGTCCTCATTGCCCGGGCCAGTACCAAGGATACCAAGGAATACTTCCAGGTATTAAAAGCGGCAGACCTGCGCTTTAACTCCATCACCGTGATACCCTCAGTGCTCTTAAATCTCTTCAAGATGAGCGGGGGACTAAAGGAAGAGACCCTTGCAGGTATCTTGGTGGGAGAGGAAAAAGGTACCATAGTAATCCTCCATCAAGGCAACCTCCGCTTCCCCAGGGACTTCCCGCTAAAGCTGACAGGAGAAGCGGGTGGGCTGCAGGTCCGCCTGATAGCCGAGCTAAAGCGGTCTCTACTCTACCTGAAGCAACGGGTCAGGGGGCTTGAACCCCAGCGGATAATCCTCCTGGGAGACATAGACAAACCTCAAGAGGTAACAGGGGCCCTTACTCAGGAGGTGGGTATCAAGACAGAGATGTATCTCCCTCCAGGGCTTGACCTATCCCCCCTGGGGGATAGGATGGAAGAGTTCAGGAATTCTCTCCAGCAGTTCATCCTCCCCCTGGGCCTGGCATGGAACGGGCCAGAACGTTCAGAGTTAAACCTTCTGGCCCAGGAAGTCCAGGCGCAGAAAATGGTCCATTGGGCCAAAATAGTCGTAGAGGCCGCCGCCCTCCTTTTTATTACTCTTCTAATACTGCGTTTCACATGGCTCTGGATAGATGGCCGCCCACACTGGAAAAGCATTGCCGGGTTAAAAGCTGACCTATCTGAGTTACAACCCAAATTGCAGGAGATGGACAGGGTTAATGAGGAGAGGAGACAGCAGGAGTTGAAACTGGCCCTCCTGGGAAAGATAAAGGGACCCAAAGACGGCTGGGCAAAGATACTTAGAACCATAAGCCTCAGCATACCCCCAGAGATGTACCTGGAGCTGCTGGAACTGAGGGAGACCCCAACCGATTGGAGCCTAAAACTCAAAGGACAGGTAACTGGGGCCAACCCCTCTCTGACAAATAAATGCTTCAATGAATTCTTTTCCCTCCTTCTCACCTCCCCTGACCTGGGTGAAGTAAAAATAGAATCCGATAAGACAGGCTCTGTGATGAAGGGGAGTACCTCCCTTAGCCAGCGAGACTTTGCGGTGGTCACGAAAGTAAAATAGAGTGAGGAGACTCAATTGGAAACGCCTAAAATCAGCCTTGAAAAGATACCCCCATTCATAAAGGTACTGCTCCCTATAGTGCCACTGCTGGTAGTCTTCCTGTTCGTGAATTCCCATTTCCTAAGCGCAAAGGCCCGTAAACTGGAAGCGGCTAAAGGAGAGAAGAATAAACTGCAACTGGAAATTGCCAAGAATAAACAAAAACTGACAGGCTTTAGACCGCCCAGCGAACTGGAAGAGAAGGAGGTAGCAGAAACGGCAACGTCCTTCCATAGAGTAGTGAAGTCCTTACGAGCGAAAAGGGAGGTCTATGATAAGGTAACAAACAGGGCAGTCTCTTGTGGTATAGTTGACCTCTCCATTGACCCCTCCTACATGCCCAGCCAGGCAGGAGATGCAGTAAAGGTGGAAACACAGCTTGGACTAGACCAATACAGGAGTTATATGAAACTCAATTTCCACTGCGAGTCTAAATCCCTGGGTTGTTTCTTGGAGGGTCTGACCGGAGTAGAAAACTATATAATAATTGAATCCCTAATCATAAAGCGCGAACTACCCAGGCCGGGGGTTGAACTGGTACTGAAGCTATTTACGAAGAGTTAGTGGTAGGGGCACGGCGCGCCGTGCCCCTACTGGACTATATAAATATGGCAACCGAAACTCCTTCTCCGCCTTAGGCGGACAAAAGTTGTCTGGCCAAAAACGCCTGAGAACCCTCCCCTCTAAAAAGAGGGGTAAGGGGTGTGTCTTCCCCCCTTCCCTCCCACTGGATGGGGGAGGGGGAAACCATTTCCAGAGGTCACAATGAAACTAACCACGTGGGAGAAAAGGATAGAAGAGGCCTACCAATTAATGTCCCCTTGCAGGCTGTGCCCCAGAAACTGTAAGGTCCAGAGGCTAGAGGGCAAGAAGGGGTTCTGTGGTATTGCCGCCAGGGCGGTGGTCTCCTCCTATGGCCCACACTTTGGGGAGGAAAGGCCCCTGGTAGGGCGCCACGGCTCGGGCACCCTCTTCTTTGCAGGCTGTAACCTGGGATGCCTCTTCTGCCAGAATTATGCTATCAGCCATTACAAAGAAGGCGAAGAGGTTGCCGTGGAGACCCTGGCCAATATAATGCTCGCCCTCCAGGCCTCAGGTTGTCACAACATCAACTTTGTCACCCCTACCCATGTCACACCCCAGATTATGGAGGCCCTAGCAATCGCCAGGGACAAAGGGCTAAGGGTGCCTACCGTCTACAACTGCGGCGGATACGAATCCGTGGAGACCCTGAGACTCCTGGCGGGAGCCATAGACATCTACATGCCCGACTTTAAGTATAGTGAAGGCCGGTGGGCCAAGAGGTTTTCCGGGGCCGAGGACTACCCTGAGGTGGCACGGACCGCCTTCAGGGAGATGCACGGGCAGGTGGGAGACCTGGTGATAGAAGAGGGCCTGGCGGTCCGGGGGTTACTGGCCAGGCACCTGGTCATGCCCAACGGCGTGGCAGGCAGTAGGGCAGTCATTGACTTCCTGGCCGAAGAAATCTCCCCGAATACCTACCTGAACGTAATGGAGCAGTACCACCCCTGTTACCGTGCCAGGGAATTTGCAGAGATAAACCGAAGGATTACCCACGATGAATACATGGAGGTCTACCTCTACGCCAAACAAAAGGGC
>Ga0155418_1123_pt1 | contig 8005 bp, 6 predicted proteins | sample RifCSPhighO2_02_FD_106386 | JGI IMG/M metagenome (GOLD analysis project Ga0155418, IMG submission 106386) | Planctomycetes bacterium RIFCSPHIGHO2_02_FULL_52_58
GACCGTACCGCCTTCACCCCTGCCAGGCCCGAGAGGTTCACGCTCAAGGGATAAGTAATCTGGTCTTCCACGTCCTGGGGACTCCTTCCCAGCCAGTCCGTAAAGATAATCTGCTGGTTCTCGCTCAAATCAGGTATGGCGTCCACGGGGGTGTTATATAAACAATAGACCCCCCAGACCATGGCCAGGGCGAAGAAGATAATGGTCATAAAGCGGTTCTTTATGCAGAACTCTATTATGGCAACTACCATGGGCCCTTCTTCAACATTTTAAGAAATTTGTCAGGGTCTTTTTTGAACTTGCGTTTGCACTCGTCACAGCAGAAATAGTAGGTCTTCCCCTGGTATCTGTAGGTTACGGCCTTATCCTTTTCCAGGGACATACTGCACACCAAATCTGTAGTAGCAGTCTCCTTGTACACCCAGACCCTTGCCGAGAAGAGCCCGGGGTTGGACTGGAAGTGGGCCAGGCACTCCTTAGAGCAGAAATAGTATAAGTCTTCCCCATATTTCAGGCTAAGGGCTTCAGCCACCTTCACGTCCATACCGCAGACCGGGTCTATCGCCTCTCCTTCAGCAGGCATCCTTATCGGGAATGGAACTTCTTCTCCCACGGGCGGGGCCTTCTCCGCTATTGTAGGGGCAGGTTTCAAACCTGCCCCCGTCTCTTTCTCTGGGGGTGGCAACTTTTCGGCTGGCGTACCGTGTATATGGGGTGGAGCTCCCTCTGTCGGCCCCCCCGTTGCCCCATAATACTGGGCGGACACCCCAGGCCCCAATTTAGTCTCGGCATCTATGAGAAATGCCCCGGCCGAGGCCACCCTCTCCCCTTCCCTTAGCCCTTCTAGTACCTGGACGTAGCCCTCTGCCTCAAAGCCGGTCTTTATCTCCCTGGCCACAAAGAGGTTCTCCTCCCTCTCCACATAAACAATCTTCCTCAGGCCAGTATCCAGGACTGCAGAGCGGGGGATGGCCAGTACCCCCTGGGGCTTCTCCACCAGTGGCATACCACCGCATTTCTCGCATACACCCGGTTTATCAGAGACCACCTCAGGGTGCATCTGGCAATAGTACGTAATCTCTCCCACCTCTAAGGGGATTCTTATTGTGGCATTCACGAACATCAATGGCTTTAGTTTCAATTCCGGGTTAGGGACGTCCACCCTGACCTTCACACTGCGGGTCTGCTCATTGAGGAAGGGGTCTATAAAAGAGACCATCCCGATAAAGGCCTGTCCTGGGTAAGTAGGGCTGGTAATCTCCACCTTCTGGCCCAGCTTTACCAGGGCCATCTCAAATTCATAGACGTCGGCCATCATCCACAGGTTAGAGAGGTCCGCAATGGTATACATCTGGGCGCCTTCCATGACGTACTGGCCCACAAGGACGTCCTTTTTTATCACCGTGCCGGTGATGGGAGAGTGAACCGCCATGTGGGTCTTTACCTCATGTGTCCTGGTAAGTTCCTCTACCTGTTCTTCCGTAATACCCCATAGGAGGAGCCTCTCCCTGCTGGCCCTGAGGAGGGATTCTGCCCCTCTGACTATCTCCGGGGTAGTACTCTCCTCCATCCTCTTCACCGTCTCCAGGGCGAGGAGGTACTCCTTCTGTGTGGAGACCAGGTCAGGGCTATAAATCCATACCAGCGGTGCACCCTGCTCCACCTCGGTGCCAGTGAAGTCTACGAAGAGCTTATCCACCCTGCCCATTATCCTGGCCGTGGCATAGGCGAGCTTCCTCTCGTCATAGGTCATCCGGCCTACCGTGTATATCTCCTTGGTGAGACTCTTGTAGGCGGCGGGTTCTTTCCTCACCCCGGCCAGTTTTACCTGCCATGGACTGAACTGGACAATAGATACCTCAGGTCCGGCCTCGGCGGGGGCCTTTACTGCCCCTTTAGACCTCTTGGACAGTGGCATCCCGCATATAGGACACTTACCAGGTTTGTCCGATACCACCTGGGGGTGCATGGGACAGAAATACTCAACCTCCTCCTCAGGGCCTGCCCACAGACTCTCTAATCCCCATGTCTGTGGTGAGCGGAGCGAAGCCATCTGCGGATAGCCCAGAAAAGCTGGAGGGATAAGGATTAGCCACGCTGTCCATACGTATCTCAAAATCCTGCAAGACATCTGTGCCGCCTTCCTTCCGTTTCCCGCAGGCTAAAGCCTGCGGCTACTTAAACTTTTGAACCTTTGAACCCTTAAACCCTTATTTTTGCTCCGGTGTGAGGGACATGCCCACCGCCCTCTCCAGCTCCGCCAGGCCAGCCTCAAATTCCACTGCGGCCATGTGATACTGGATGCGTGCACTCAAGAGCGTCCTCTCACTATCTAAAAGGGTAAGAAAATCTATCTTCTCCGTCTCATACTCTACGAGGGCCGCCTTAAGGGACTGTTCGGCCAGGGGGATGACGCTGTCTGAGTATATCGTGGTCGTACTCCGGGCATTGATGGTCTTCGTCCAGGTGTCCTTCACCTCAAAGAGGACGGCATTTTTTACGGCCAGATACTCCGCCTCTGCGGCCTGGAGGGTCTGCCTGGCCTCCCTTACCCTGGCCCGATTTTTACCCCACAGCCAGGGGACGTTGAAGGCTATCTTAGACGACCACATGTCGGCCATAGTGTCGGTCTGCATGTACATCACCTCAAACTCCGGGTCAGGGAAGTAGAGGTCCTTCTTGGCCAAATCCAGGGTAGATTTATCCCTCTTCCTGGCAAAATCAAACTTCTGGAGTTCCGGCCTCTGCTTCATTGCAACCTCCTCAAGTTCCACCAGGTCCAGAGAAAGCGGGTATATGCTGAAGTCCTCCGGTCTCCCCAGGGGTGCCTCCGGGTCTCTATTGAGGATGGTGTTTATCCGGGTCTCCAGGGCCTTCTTGTCCCTCTCCAGTACCTCTAAATCCCTTATAATCCTGGCAATCTCCACCTGGGCGGCCAGGACGTCCCTCTGGGGGGCACGACCTACCTTGTAGCGGGTCTCCGCTACGGCGGCAAACCTCCCCAAGAGGTCTTTGACCTCCTCATTGATGTCTATGACGTAGTAGAGGTGGCGGAGTTGATAATAGGCACCTTTGACTCTGGCCAGCATCTCCAGCACCTGCTGTTCCCAGTCCTTCTTGGCGATGTTAGAGTCTCCTTCCGCAATCTTGCCCCTCAGGCGGAGCTTCCCGGGGAAGGGTACCTTCTGGGAGACCACCCCCCTGCGCTCCGCACGGTCCCAGTCAGGGGTAACCCTTACGGGAGATTCCACGTTCCAGGTATGGAAGTTGACCATGGGGTCGTCCAGAGACGTGGCCCTGGCAATGGCCTCCTGGCTTGCCTCCCAACGGTTAAGGAATACCTGGATGTTCGGGTTATTCTTCAGGGTCTCATCTATCACCCATTGGAGACGCAAGGTCTTCGGTCCGCCCGGGGCGGATTCTGCCCAGGCCAGGCCCGTACACCCGAACATCCACACAAAGAAAATCATTAACGACTTCTTCATCTCTTTCCTCCGTCACTAATAGGGACCAGGGGCTGGGGATTAGGGGCCAGGGACCAGGGGACAGGAATTGTAAAATACTTAATAATACCTACCCCTGGCCCCTGACCCCGGACCTCTGTTCCCTGACCCCTGTCCAATGCCTACATGGGTTTATTGCATAACGGACAAGTGGCCATCTCTGCCCCGCACTTACTGCAGGTATGGACGTCCATATATATCCCTGTTGTCCGTTTCTGCTAATCGCCACCCTTATGTTTGCCGTGCTCATGCGCATGGTCGTGGGTCTTCTTTTCACACGGGCAGGTGGCAGACTTACCCGTGCAGTGCGGACAATCGGAACCAGACAGACAAAAGCAGGCAAGCTTAGCTGGATCTTTGAGGAATTCAGCCCTGCACTTCTCCGAGCAGAAGCTGTACTTCTTCCCGTTGTACTCCGTAACGTGCGGTGTGTCCTTGCCTGCCTCCATCCCGCATACGGGGTCATAAATCTTCTTGGTCTCCTGGGCAATTGCCAGTCCGCCTAAGGCGGACACTCCTAATGCCAGAAAGGCCACCAGGGTTAATAGGCACGCTCTTCTAGACATGACCTTCCCTCCTTTTCTTTTAAAGTATGACTTTGTTGAGTGAGTACTCAATGATCCCTTCAGCCCCGGCCCTTTTTAATTCCGGGATGATGCGCCTGGCCCCTAATCCCTGATTCTTGTCCGCCTGAGGCGGCCTACATGGGTTTATTGCATAACGGACAAGTGGCCATCTCTGTCCCGCACTTACTGCAGGTATGGATGTCCATGTCCTGTATCTCCTTCTTGCAGTTAGGACAAGCCATCTTCTTTTCCAGGTGTACTCCGCCTCCTTTTTTGGTGGCAGTTACCGTCTCCTTGCAACTAGGACATTTGAGTTCCACCGCGGGGACTCTCTTGACCACCGACCCAACGTGCTGCCTGCAGATGGGGCAGGACAGCATCTCTTTCCCGCATCGCCCACACTCAACGGCCTCAAGCCCTTCTACCTTCTTTTTACAAGAAGGACACTCCATCGCCTTTTCAAGGTGGACACCGCCGCCCTTCTTGGTGACCGTTACCCTCTCCTTACAGTCAGGGCACTTCAGCTGAGCAGCTGGCTTCTCAGCAGCACGGCCCACCACCTTCTTGCAAAGGTCGCACAGGAGGACCTCTTGCCCGCACTTATTACAAACGTGGGCCCCCAGGGTCGTCCCCTCTCCCTTACATTCTGGACAGAGCATCCTCTTCTCCAGATGGACACCCCCGCCCTTCTTTGTGGCCAGGGTCTCCGTCTTGCAGGTTGGGCAGGTTATCTTCTCAGATGATTCCTGTCCCAGGGTGGTCTGAACACCGACAAAAGACATAGTCAAAACTCCTAGCAAACATCCCAAGATTATTCCGTATCTCATTTTCTTACACCTCCTATCAAAGCCGTAGGGGCGTGTTGTAATACGCCCCTACCATCCAAGATATACCTGGGCTCGTAACCCCTAAGCCTCAGGGAATTAAAGACAACCAGAAGAGAACTGAAAGCCATGAATCCTGCGGCCATCATGGGGCTCAGATGCCCCAGGGCGGCCATGGGGATGGCCACAATATTGTAAGAAAAGGCCCAGAAGAGGTTCTGCCTTATCGTCCTCATCACCTGACGGCTCAAGGCCACCGCCTCGGCTACCTTCTTGATGTCCCCCCTCATAAGGGTAACCTGGGAGGACTCCAGGGCCACATCCGTACCGGTACCCATGGCAAAGCTCACGTCTGCTGTCATAAGGGCCGGGGCGTCATTTATCCCGTCCCCCACCATCCCCACCTTTCTACCCCTCATCTGTTCCCTTTTTATCTCCTCCACCTTCTCCCCGGGCTTTAACTCGGCCTTGAACCGCTCTATGCCCACCTGTCTTGCCACCTCCTGGGCGCTCTCATAATGGTCTCCCGTCAGCAGAGAAGGCTCTATACCCATAGCCTTTATCCTGTCTATTGCCTGTAAAGAGGTGTCCTTTATGCTGTCCGCCAGGGCAAAAAGGGCAGAGGCCTTGCCATCGGTGGCAACGTACACCAGTACCCTCCCACCCCCCTTTAACTCCCTTGCCTTTGCCTCAAGGGGCGTAAGGTCTATGCCTTGTTCCCATAACATCCTCTGACCGCCAATGGTCAGCAAGTGGCCGTTGCATCTTGCCTTCACGCCCTGACCGCTATAGGCCCGAAAATCGGCGGCTGTCTGGAGTGGTACGCCCTTTTGCTCGGCATACCCTACGATGGCCCTGGCGAAGGGGTGCTCCGAGGGCCTCTCACAAGAGGCCACCTGGGAGAGGAGCTCCCCATCGGGCCTTTGTGTGGCATTATAAAATTGGGTTACGGTGGGCCGACCTTGAGTTATTGTGCCGGTCTTATCAAAGAAGAGGACGTCAATCCTGGAGGCCTCCTCCAGACTCTGGGCGTCCCGAATCAGGATGCCTAACTGGGCGGCCCTGCCCACACCCACGGTAACGGCGGCGGGGGTGGCCAGACCCAGGGCGCAGGGGCAGGCAACAAGAAGCACGGCAATGGAGGTAGTCAAGGCCACAGGATAACAGTACCCCGCCCACAGCCAGCCAAAGGCCGTACCACCTGCTATTAGCAGGACTATTGGCACGAAGACCCCCGACACCCTGTCGGCCAGGCGTTCCACAGGTGCCTTGGAGGACTGGGCCTCCCTGACCAGCCTTATGATGTGGGCAAAGGTGGTATCCTCCCCTACCCGGAGGGCCTCAAAGACTATAGTACCATCAAGGTTTATTGTGCTGGCCTGTACGGTGTCACCTGGCGCCTTAACTACAGGGAGGCCCTCGCCAGTAAGAGAGGACTCATCCACAGTGGTACATCCATCTATAACCCTGCCGTCGGCCGGTATCCGCTCCCCTGGCCTGACGATTATACTATCGCCAACGGAGAGTTCGTTTACCGGCACTTCTATCTCTACGGCCTCCCGGAGGCAGTGGGCCTTCTTGGGTACCAGGGTCATCAGCCCCTCTATAGCCTCCGTGGTCCTGGCCCTGGCCCTGGCCTCAAGGAATCGGCCCAGCAGGACAAGGGTAATAATCATACAGGCAGTCTCAAAATATAGTTCCTTTATCCCCCACGTTAGGGACGTAAGGCTGTAGGTATAGGCGGCGCCACTGCCCATGGCTATAAGGGTGTCCATATTGGCCCTGAATGATGGGAGTGGCCCTCGCCACCTCAACTGTCTCATTGCCCCCGCGAAGAACTCCGAACCTGCCCCAAAGACCACTACCGTTGCAAGCAGGAATTGGAGGTAAGAAGAATAGGGAAAATCCAGTTCTAACATGGCAACCAAGAATACGGGCATCGTGAGCAGTGCCGAGATAACAAGGCGCCTGCCGGGGGTGGTTAAGGCCCTCACGTACCCCTTCTCCAGTGAATAACCCAGGGAGGCAAGGGTAGAGCCAAGCACCGCCTCGTTGACGTTCCCCCTCAGGACTGCCTCCCCTGTGGCAAAATTCACCCTTGCGTCCTCTATACCTTCTAGTTGTGTGAGGGCATTTTCTATACGGCGGGCGCAGGAGGCACACCGCATACCTTTTATGTGGAGTATCTTTTTATCGTTAGTCACGACTTTAATCTCCAGGAACTATCCATGCACAGAAAGTCCAAATTTCAAAGCCCAAATGCCAAATCAATGTCGAAGCTCAAAACCCAAATAAGAAAATCCCATCTCTAAAATTCTGCATTTGGATTTCATTTGTTATTTGGGCTTTGGCATTTGTCATTCTCCTTCGTCTCTACTCCCTACTCCCTAGCCCCTATCCCCTACTCCCTGCCCTGTGTTATCGCCCGAAGTTCTTAAGGATAGTAATAATCTCCTCTATCTTCTCCCGCTTGTCCTCCTCCCTGCCGGAGCGCATGGCCTCTGTGACGCAGTGCTCCAGGTGTTTTTTGAGGACAAGTTCCTGCACGCGGGCAATGGCGGCGGAGACAGACTGTAGCTGTGTAATGATGTCCACACAGTACCTACGGTCTTCAATCATCTTTTGGACGCCACGAATCTGCCCCTCAATCCTCTTCAGGCGGAGTAGTTGGGCGTTGTGGGGTACGCCTACTTTAATTTTCTCTACCAATTCTTCTTTAGCCATATGCACCTCGGGTGTACATACCCCTGAATCCCCTCTTTCAAGAGAGGATGGAGGGGTGTGTCCCTGCTGATTGCTGTCTACTGTCTACTGTCTACTGTCTACTGTCTACTAGCTACTAGCTACTGTCTACGTAAGTATACCATACCCCCCTACCCTATGCAAGTTTTTTTAAAAAATTTTTGGGTAGGCAAAATCCGAACCCCTGCCCGGCCCAGTCTATAACAGGGAACGGGGGGCAGGGGGCGGGGGACAGGGATCAGGGGCTTACTCCCCTCTAAAAAGTTGAAAATCCTGTTGAAAATCCGCCTCAGGCGGGAGGGGGCCGGGGCTTTGCTCCCCTCTAAAAAGAGGGGGTAGGGGGTGTGTAAGCTAATTGGTGCGTTTTGCA
>Ga0155418_1033_pt1 | contig 7963 bp, 6 predicted proteins | sample RifCSPhighO2_02_FD_106386 | JGI IMG/M metagenome (GOLD analysis project Ga0155418, IMG submission 106386) | Planctomycetes bacterium RIFCSPHIGHO2_02_FULL_52_58
CAGATATTTCCTCCCCGAGGTGAGCAGTACCTTCCACGGCAGGGACGTCTTTGCCCCGGTAGCGGCCCACCTCTCAAGGGGGTTAAAACCAACTAAACTGGGCAGGCAGATAGACGACCCCCATACCTTTTCTTTCCCAGACCCCATAGTCGTAAAAAAAGGCGTCCTGAAGGGAGAGATAATCCATATAGACCGCTTCGGCAATCTGATTACCAACGTTGAACACGTCTGGGCAGAGGTACTGGACTGGGGCCCTGTGTCTATTTCCGTAAAGGACAAGGAGATTTCTCGTATCAGCCACACTTATCAGGAGGGGCAGGTGGGAGAACTGCTGGCCCTCTTTGGCAGTTCTGGGTACCTGGAACTCTCTATCAATATGGGGAATGCCAGGGAGGTCTTAGGGTGCACAAGAGGGGATAAGGTGGTTGTACGTTACAAAGATAGGGCATATAATAGCGACCGCAGTAGCTTATAAGACTTTGATATGGTGATGAGAATGAAATCCCTTGAAGAGGTCAAAGACATTTTAGCCCGAAATAAAGGGGCATTGAGAGAAAGATTTAAGGTAAAAGAACTGGGCCTCTTTGGTTCTTTTGTAAAAGGTAGGCAGAGGAAGAGGAGCGATATTGACATCCTGGTGGTGTTTGAAGAGGGTTATAAAACATTTGATAACTACATGGACCTTAAGTTTTTCCTTGAAGGAATCTTGGATGCAAAAGTAGACCTTGTATTGAAAAATACCCTGAGAGAGGAGATAAAAGAGCACGTCCTCTCGGAGGCTATCTATGTCTAAAAGGAATTATATCCTGTTTCTGAATGATATACTAAAGAGTTCAGAGAAGATTCTAAGGTATGCGGATGACAAATCCTTTGAAGAGTTTGTAGGCGATGAAATGTTGACCGATGCCGTAATTAGAAATCTTGAGGTAATAGGTGAGGCAGTAAAAAATTTACCGGCTGGCGTAAAACAAAAATTTGGTGATATAGAATGGAAGAAGATTGCAGGGCTTAGAAATACCCTAATCCATGAATATTTCGGGATTGACTATGAGGTTTTATGGGGCATAGTTAAGAACAAAGTTCCACAATTGAAGGAACAAGTAGAGGTTATCTTAAAAGGGCATGAAATGTAGTTACCTAAAATGGGCATAGGAAATATTGGTCTGGCATTATTGATAAAGCAGTAGATCATATTCTTGCTGATTGCAAAAGACCTAAATAGCCTGGAAGCCTGGGACAAGGCATACCTCTGGCACCCCTTTACCCAGATGTCCAGTTTCTTAAAAGAAAGCCCTCTCATAATAAAAGAGGCAAAGGGGGTCATACTTAAGGACGTCCACGGGAAGGAATACCTGGACGGCGTCTCCTCCCTCTGGTGCAACGTACACGGCCACAGGAAAAAGGAGATAGACAGGGCCATCAATGCCCAGCTAAAACGGGTGGCCCACTCCACCCTGCTGGGCGCATCCAACGTCCCCTCCATAATGCTGGCAAAGAGGCTTGTGGAGATAGCCCCCAAGTGGCAGGGGGCACCCCAACATATTCCCCCCTCCCCTGGTGGGAGGGGGAAGGGGGAGGGGGATTCACCCCCACCCTTCCCTCCCCCCTCAAGGGGGAGGGAAGTGGAGTCAGACAGCACTACAGCCCAGGTAGCAGGGCTGCCCCGGGCTAAGGGGCTTACTAAGGTATTTTATTCTGACGATGGCTCCACGGCCGTAGAGGCGGCCCTGAAGATGGCCTTCCAGTACTGGCAGCAATCAGGGCATCCTGAAAAGAGGAAGTTCCTTGCCCTTCAATATGCCTACCATGGCGACACCTTTGGGGCTGTGGCCGTGGGGGGAATCCCGCAATTTCATGACATTTACCGACCGCTTACCCTCTCTTCCACCTCCATCTTCACCCCCTCCATTCCCTCCCCCCTCAAGGGGGAGGGAGAAATAAGCCGAATGTCCGAACCTTCCGAGGAGGGGAAAGGGGGTGGAACGCCTGGTAGAAAGTCACTCCAAGATACCCAGCCTGCACCTGTTGAATCAGTTCCCCCCTCCCCTGGTGGGAGGGGGAAGGGGGAGGGGGATTCACCCCCACCCTTCCCTCCCCCCTCAAGGGGGAGGGAAGCCGGGCGTGGAGGCACTACTGCCCAAACCCTCTTTGCCCCATCTCCCCACTGTTACCGTTGCCCTGTGGGAAAAAGTAAAGAGACCTGTCGCATGGCCTGCCTGGGGGAGATGGAGAAAATCCTTGCCCAGCACCATCAAGAACTTGCCGCCCTGATAATTGAACCCCTCATCCAGGGGGCAGGGGGGATGATAGTCCATCCCACAGGTTACCTTAAGGGCGTCAGGGAGTTATGCAGTAAATACAATGTGTTGCTGATTGCCGATGAGATACTGACCGGTTTCGGGAGGACAGGGAAGATGTTTGCCTGTGAACATGAAGGGGTGGTACCCGACATTATGGCCATTTCCAAGGGGCTAACCGGTGGGTATCTACCCCTTGCGGCCACCCTGGTAACAGAGGACATATATAATGCCTTTCTTGGAGACCAGGGCAGAACCTTCTTCCACGGCCACACCTACACGGGTAACCCCCTGGCCTGCTCGGCCGCCCTGGCAAGTCTGGAGGTGTTTGAAAAGGAGGCCGTCCTTAAAAACCTCCAGCCCAAAATGGAATTTCTAAGAAACAGGTTACAGGATTTTTACGGCCTGGAGTCAGTGGGGGACGTCCGCCACTGCGGCCTCATTGCGGGGATAGAGCTGGTCAAAGACAGGCAGACCAGGGAACCTTATCCCTCCGCCGAGAGGATAGGCCACAGGGTCTGCCTTGAGGCCAGAAACCAGGGAGCCCTGCTCAGGCCCCTGGGGGACGTGATAGTGGTTATGCCACCGTTGTCCATTACCCTGAGACAACTGGACAAGCTAGTGGGTATTGTGTGGAATTCTGTAAAGGCAGTAGCTAGTAGCTAGTAGATAGTAGCTAGTAGATAGTAGCTAGTAGATAGTAGCTAGTAGATAGTAGAGAGGGGAAACCATTATTATGTCTGGCGTATGCTTTTAATGAGACCGGAAAGCATTCTTCCTATTTCTTCGGCTGAATTAAGACACTTTTGGGGTTCCTTCATGAACCCCAGATCATTTGCTAAAATAAAGTAGTATCGTAATTCCTCAAGAGAACTTTGGGCAATATTATAAAAATGCGATTTATCTCTTAACGTCCGTTTATTAAATCCTTCTGCAATATTCGCTGGAACGGAGACAGCAGACCTCCGCATCTGGGAAGCCAGTCCAAATTTCTCTTCATGGGGAAAATCTTTGGTAAGCTGATAAACATTCAAAACAAGCTGGTGGGCCTTCCCCCAGACCTCAAGGTCTTCAAACCTCTTTGCTTTCATTGCTCCCTTTCCCCTAGCTACTAGCTACTGATACAAGGCAGGTCAGGAGACCTGCCTCTACCCTGGCTACTATCTACTAGCTACCAGCTACTAGCTATCGCCACTGTCCTATTAAGCTGTGAGATATAGACCCTGCTGGTAGTGGAGAGGAACTCCTTCATGGCCTTGATGAAGGGTTCTACCAGTTCGGGGTCAAACTGGTGGCCGGACTCCTCCCGAAGGATTTTAAAGGCTACTTCCGGGGGACGGGCCTTCCGGTAGGGCCTGGCTGAGGTTACAGCCTCGTAGGTGTCTGCCAGGGCCAGGATTCTGGCCCCGAGGGGGATGGCCTTGCCTTTTAACCCGCCGGGATACCCATGGCCGTCCCACCGCTCATGGTGGTAGAGGATAATAGACTCCTCATGCTCCAGGAAACGTATCCCTTTAATTATGGAAACGCTGTGGTCGGGATGCTGTCTCACAAGGGAGACCTCCTCATCGGTCAGTCCTCCATTCTTCATTAGTATTGCCTCGGGGACGCCTAACCGGCCGAGGTCGTGGAGGAGGGCGGCATTCTTGATTACCTCCCTTTCCTCCGCCGGGAGGTTCAGGACGCCGGTAAAATGCCAGGCGTAGGTGGCTACCAGACAGGAGTGGACTGCAGAGTAGGTGTCCTTCGCTTCCAGGGCCTTTAACAACGCCTTAACGCTGTCCATGTAAGCCCTCTTCATGTTCTTCTCTGATGTGACCAGCCTCCTTCGGTACTCCTCCAGGACAGCGGCGTCTACCCCTGGCCGTCTGCGGGTCTGGGAGGCCAGGATTACACAATTTCCACCCCTGGACTTCCCTTCCAGTAGGGCCTCGTCTGCCAGCCTCACCAGATCCGTTTCCTTTTTGACCTCTGGTTCCTCCAGGGAGGATATGCCCATAGTGACGGTGAGGTTGCACGAATCAATATTATTTTGGAAGGCCTGCCCTTGAAGGCCATCCTTCAGCCTTTGTATCACTGTTTGGGCCCCCTCGTAGTCAGTATGGGGTAAGAGGATAACAAACTCCTCCCCTCCATAGCGACATGCGATGTCCGTACGCCTGAGGGATTCCCTGATCCTCCTGCCCATTTCTTCCAGGACAAAGTCCCCGAAGGGGTGACCAAAGGTGTCATTTATATGTTTAAAGCCGTCCACGTCCAGCATGACGAGGGCGAGGGGGGTGGCGTGGCGGCTTGCCTTGAGGTATTCTACCTCCAGTACCTGCTGGAAGAAGTAGTGGTTGTAGAGTCCTGTCAGAAAGTCCTTGATGCTAGACTCTTGTAATCTCTTATTGGCCTCTTCCAGTTCCAGCTTCTCTGTTTCCAATGCCTTCATGGTCTTTTCCAACTCCAGGGAGAGGGTATTAAAGCTCTGGGCCAGCCGGCCCAGTTCGTCCCTGGTCTTCACCTCTACAGTCCTTCCCCACTTGCCCCGGGTTACCTCCTCAATACCACCCATTAAGTCCCTCAGTGGGCGTTTGATAAACAGGGAGGTCAGAAAGTAAGTAGAAATACCAACTGCGATACTTGCAATAAGGAGGCCCAGGGCAACCTGTGAAAAGGTTACAGAAGGTCTCTTCATGAAGTGTTCCGCTGTCATCACGCAGGTGCTGTCAACATCATACAGAAGGTCTCTTGCTTCCTTACTGTATCTGGAGAAGATGTCATCCTTCTCCCTATGAGTGGTAGCCTCTAACAACTGGGAGAGCAGAGGCTGGCACGTCTCTTCGTAGTGATGTATGTGGCGGTTCCAGTTCCACCAGAGGTTCGTGTAGCCTGGCTCCTCCAATCGCCCAGGGCTTGCCTTTATGCTAAGGGCCTTGTTACCGTCCCGAAGGGCATAGAGGTATGTCCTCACCTCTTCCTGAAGTTCCACTATCTCTTTCTGGGTCTCCTTTTCCAAGAGGAGGTCTCCTGCGATGAAATGTATCTTCATTAAGTCGCTCCTCAATGAACGGGCCGCATGCACGGTGGGGATGGACATCCTGATGTCAATCAGGAAGTAGAACATGGTTCCCAGGGTAGCGGCCAGGAGGACAAGGAGGGGGAGGAGTATGCAAAGCAGTTTTGAAGACAGGCTGAAGCCTGGTTTCTTTTTGAGGTTATTGCCCATGTTATTACGCTAAAATGCAGGATTCAGAATTCAGAATGAGACCTCTGCAAAAGTCTAGCTTTTTCCGTTCTAGTGCTGTTTTTCCCTCCCCCTTGAGGGGGGAGGGAAGGGTGGGGGTGATTTGTCAGTCTCATGGTATATCCGCTTATGCCAAACTGGCTTAGGTGGATTTAAAACTCACCCTCCCCCTTCCCCCTCCCCTCAAGGGAGGGGGAGAAGTTAAGGGAACCGTTAGACTTTTCCAGAGGTCTCAGAATAATGGTTTTCCCTGGCTACTATTTACTGGTACAAGGCAGGCCCTGAACCGTTCTGGTTCAGGGCAGGTCATGAGACCTGCCTCTACCCTGTGGCTACTAGCTGCTAGGGCGGGGGCAAGCCCCGCCCCTACTAGCTACGGTTATAGAATTCCCTTCGTAGAAGGCACGCCCTTCACCCTCTCGTCCACCTTTACGGCCTTTAAGAGGGCCTGGGCCAGGGCCTTGAAGATGGCCTCGGCTACGTGGTGGGTGTTGGAGCCGTAGGGGACGTTTACGTGGAGGTTCATGGCCGCATGGGTGGAGAGGGACTCAAGGAACTCCTGCACCAGCCCGGCGTCAAAGTCCCCTATCTTCTGGTGGCCAAGTGGAGAATGATAGACCAGGGCGGGTCTGCCCCCGAGGTCTATGGCCACGTTGGCCAGGGACTCCTGCATGGGGACGCTTGAGTCCCCGAACCTGAGTATCCCCTTCTTGTCCCCGAGGGCCTCCCTCATGGCTGTCCCAAGGCATATCCCCACGTCCTCTACCGTGTGGTGGTCGTCTACCTTCAGGTCTCCCCTGGCATTGACCTTCAGATTAAAACGGCCATGTTTGGCGAGGAGCTGGAGCATGTGGTCCAGGAAGCCTATGCCCGTGGAACCCTCAAAGTTGCCCGCACCGTCCAGTTCAAGGGAGAGGCTTATCTCCGTCTCGGTGGTCTTTCTGTTTATCTGTGCAGTTCTTGTCATTTTATCAGCAATCAGCAGTCAGTAGTCAGCTATCAGCAGTCAACGGTTAGCTGTAAGCTTTTTGATAAAGGAATAAATTATGGCACTTAACTCGTCTCCTTCTTTTATCAGTGTAGTTGCATTATTGTTACTATCCAGCTTGAGTCACCTGCAGAGTTCTAAACTGGTTATAGTTTCTTTTGTTGACCTATAAGCATACCATAAAAATTTTACGAATTCCTTGTTAGTATTACAACCCGCACCTTCTGAAATATTGAGGGATATAGAGACTACTGCCCTTTGCAACTGGGAGGTTAGATTATATCGTTCGTTAAGGGGCATTTCCCCAGAGAACACATAGACTTTTTCAACGTAATCCATTGCTCTTTGCCATATCAATAACTCCCGGTGGTCTTTCATGCGACTTCTGAACCCTGTCCGTACCTTGCTGACTGCTGATTGCTGACTGCTGATCTACTTTGTCTTGCTTGTCTCAGGAATAATCTCGGCTAAGCAATCCAGGAACGCATCTATCTCCTCTTTGGTCCCCACGCTTACCCTCAGGCAGTCCTCAAACCTCCTGTACTCTACGTATCTGATTAAGATCTTCTGGACCTTGAGCTGTTGGTATATCTCCCTGGCCGCCTGTGGACTGGGGGTGCGGAAGAATACGAAGTTTGACTGAGAGGGATAGACGAAGAAGCCCATCTCCCTCAGGGACTCCGCGAGGTAACTCCGCGTCTGCCTTATCTTTTCTACGTTCCTCTTCAGGTGTTCCTGGTCGTCAAGGGCGGCGACCCCGGCCGCCATGCTGAGCCTGTCCACGTTGTAAGAGTCCTTTACCTTGAGGAGTCCCTGGATAAGCCCTTCCTGGCCGATACAGAGGCCCAGACGGAGTCCGGCCAGGCTGTAGGACTTGGAGACCGTCCTCAGTATAAGGACGTTCGGGTGTTCTTCTATCAGTGGCAGGCAGTTGGTATCGGCAAACTCTACGTAGGCCTCGTCTATGACCAGCACGCCGTCTATCTCCCTCGCCAGACGGGATGCCTCCTCCGGCCAGACCATGGTCCCGGAGGGGGAGTTAGGGTTGCAGAGGAAGGTAATCCTGGCACCCTTTACTACTACGTCCTTTGGCAGGGAGAAATCTTCCGGGAAGTCAATCTCCACCACTCGGGCGTCCTGTATCTCTGCCAGGGTCTTGTAGAGGAGATAGGTGGGGGAGGGGAAGACTATCTTATCACCTGGCCCGGCAAAGGCCCTGGCTATTATCCCCAGGAGTTCGTCCGAGCCGTTACCTACCAGGACTCTTCCTGGCCGTGTGCCCAGTACCTCGGCAGTCTTTTCCCTGAGCTTGGTAACCAGGGGGTCGGGATAGAGTCTGAGCAGGTTGGAGGCAGACTCTTTGAGGGTCGCAATCACCCTGGGAGAGGGTGGATAGGGGTTCTCATTGGTGTTGAGTTTTATGAAGCCCGGTTCCTGGGGCTGTTCACC
>Ga0155418_1030_pt1 | contig 7779 bp, 6 predicted proteins | sample RifCSPhighO2_02_FD_106386 | JGI IMG/M metagenome (GOLD analysis project Ga0155418, IMG submission 106386) | Planctomycetes bacterium RIFCSPHIGHO2_02_FULL_52_58
GTCTTCCCTGAACTTTCCAGCCTTCACAAGTCCTTCCAGGTCTTTGTTGGTAGCCGCAACAATCCTGACGTCCACCGGGACTGGCTCATTGCTCCCTACCTTGATTACCTTTCCGTCCTCCAGGACCCTAAGTAGCTTGGCCTGTATGGCCAAGGGCATGTCCCCTATCTCATCCAGTAACAAGGTACCCCTGTGGGCATGTTCAAACTTTCCTTTCCTTTGGCAGATAGCCCCCGTAAAGGCCCCTTTCTCGTGTCCAAAGAGTTCGCTCTCCAGGAGGCCCTCCGGGATGGCCGCTGAATTCAACACCACAAAGGGGCGGTTCTTTCTTGGGCTGTAATAGTGGAGGGACCTTGCGATAAGCTCCTTGCCCGTACCACTTTCACCACCGATGAGTACCGTGGCATTGGTGGGGGCTACCTGTTTTAGCAGGCTGTTGATACGTTGCATCCTGGGGCTCCTGCCCACTATCTCAGGGAAGGGGAGTCCCTTTACCCAGGGTCTAAGGGCCTGGGGGAAACTCTCCCCGAGGGTCTGTTTTTTTATTGCCTCCTCTACTGCTATCCTGAGTTGATGTGCGTTGACGGGTTTCTGGAGGAAGGTGGTAGCCCCTTTCTGCATGGCGGCTACGGCTAATTCTACGGTACCGTAACCGGTGAGGAAGATTACCTGGGTTCGGGGGAGGTGTTCTCTGGTTTCCTTAAGGACTTCCATGCCGTCCACGTCCTTCATAACCAGGTCTGTAATAACCACGTCAAACCCGCCGTCAGGCGTGGCCCTGCCCCCCCGTCTTATATGTCTGAGACCCTCTCTGCCTTCAGTGGCGACCATACACTGGTATCCCACTTTCTCCAGGGCCTCTGCTGCAGCCCTGGCGTGGGAGTCTTCGTCATCTATTACTAATACCCTCACTACGGGTCTCATTGCCTATCCATTCTAAAAAAGAAGTTCAACGGTTTAATCCGCCTTAGGCGGAAAGGGTTTAAGGGGTTCCGTCCCCAGGGGTAATTGGATTATGAAGCTACTGCCCCTCCCTTCCGTACTCTCCACGGAGATACTCCCCCCGTGTCCCTCTACGATACGTTTTGCCGTAGGAAGCCCCAGCCCAGTCCCTTTCTTTTTTGTAGAGAAATAAGCCTGGAATATCTTGTCCTGATGGTGCCTGGGGATACCTGTGCCGGTATCGGTTACTCCTATGTGGACGTGCCCTTCTTTGTGGGAGGTGCTTACTGAGAGCCTGCCTCCCTGGGGCATGGCCTGTTGTGCATTGATAATAATGTTAAGGATGGCCTGCTTTACCAGGCCCGTATCCAGTCTGGCTATCGGCATGTCGGGGGCATAGTCTCTGACGACTTCTATACCGTTTCTTTTTGCCTCGGGTGCTATGAAGTCTATCACCTCATCCACTACCTGATTTATATCCTGTTCCAGCAGTTCCAGGCTGCCCCCCTTAGCGAAGCGGAGGAAATCGCTAAGGACCTCCTCCAGCCGCTGTATCTCTTTTTGTAATACACAGACCCTCTTGAGGGTCGCCTCGGCTTTCCCATTAAGGGCTGTATCCGCCTGAGGCGGACTCCCAACAACGGTCTGGAGCTCTTCCTGGAGGAGCTGGAGGTTGAGGCTGATGGTGGAGAGGGGGGTCCTCAACTCGTGGGCTAGACCATCGGCCAGGATGCTCAGGGCGGTGTCCATCTTAGGTGAACCTGGTGTCGGTGGAGTGGATTGAGTGGGAGGGCCAGTCTCTATTTTGGGGTCTATTGACTGTGTCAATGGGTTTTTTCCCAGCAACAATGAAGAATAGGATTAGGAGTGTAACGCCCAGGAAGCCTTCTGTGGACATGGTCTTTGGGAAAAAATGAGCCAGGAAGCACAACCCTTTCTTCCCGGCTCATTATATGGCGTTACAGCCTTAAGTACTGCTCACGCGGACTACGTTCTGGGCCTGTAGCCCTTTGGAGCCATCCGTCAAATCAAACTCTACTTTCTCTCCGTCCTCCAAGGTCCTAAAACCATCCCCATTAATGCTTGAGAAGTGCACGAAGACGTCCTTCCCTCCATCGTGTTCTATGAAACCATAACCCTTCTTTGCGTCAAACCACTTTACCTTACCGGTGACCCTCGTTGCCATTCTAATAATCTCCTTACTCTGAAAAACATTAAAAAATTTCTCACCTTCGCCACGAAAACTGGCGAATCTCCGCCTTCCCTCAAGACAAGTCTTTCTGGCGGACTTTACCACGAAATCAAGGACTTTTCTTCTTTTACCTCACCTCCTAAAAAAATTTAATGGACCCTAGAGGATAGCAGAACTAACTTATTGCCTCACTTACTGGAGGGTTGGTAGCACGTTCTTTAAGGGCAGCCTTTCGGCTGAGCCTTATGCGTCTCTGGTCGTCTATTCCTATGACCTTTACCCAGGTCTCATCGCCCACTTTTAGTACGTCCTCTAGCTTCTTTACGTAACTGTCGGAAAGCTCCGATACGTGAAGGAGGCCGTCCTGGCCAGGTAATATCTCTACAAAGGCCCCGTACTCCTTAATGGCCACTACCTTGCCCAGGTATATCTTTCCTACCATGACCTCCTCGGTCATACCCGCTATGATGGCCCTGGCCTTTTCAGCTGCTTCCGGAGAAGTAGAGGAGATAATCACCGTGCCGTCGTTCTCAATCTCCACCCTGGCTCCGGTATCTTCTTGTATCTTCTTTATTACCTTGCCACCCGGGCCAATGACTGCCCCTATCTTATCGGGGTTTATCTTTAGCCTGAGCATTCTTGGGGCATAGAGGGATATCTCTTGCCTGGGTTTATCCATCACTTTATTCATTTCCTTGAGGATATGCAACCTGCCCTCCCTGGCCTGATAGAGGGCCGTTTTGAGGGTCTTTTCGTCCAGCCACGGTATCTTCAGGTCCATCTGTAAGGCTGTGATGCCCTGCTGGGTACCTGCCACTTTGAAATCCATATCTCCGCAGTGGTCTTCCGTCCCCAGGATGTCCGACAGTACCACCGTCTCCTTTCCTTCCTTCACCAGGCCCATAGCTATCCCTGCCACAGGTTCCTTTATGGGTATCCCTGCGTCCATCAGGCAGAGGGTGCCACCGCAGACCGTACCCATGGAGGAGGAGCCGTTAGACTCCAAGATGTCAGATACTATACGTATGGTATAAGGGAACTTTTGATGCGGGGGTATAATGGCCTCCAGTGCCCTTTCTGCCAGGTTGCCATGCCCTATCTCCCTCCTGGAAGGCCCGAACACCGGTTTGACCTCTCCAACACAGAACGGTGGGAAGTTGTAATGGAGCATGAATTTTTTAGAGTACTCCTCTTCCAGGGTATCCATCCGTTGTTCGTCCAGGGTTGTCCCCAGGGTGGTCACCACCAGGGCCTGGGTCTCCCCTCGGGTAAAGAGGGCCGAACCATGCGTCCTGGGGAGGATACCTACCTCGCAGGAGATGGGCCTTATTTCCTCCGGACGCCTGCCATCCACCCTCTTATGTTCCTTTATTATTAACTCCCTAATCGTCTCTTCCTCAAGCCTGGCAAAGACGGCCTTCACCTGGCTGTCCGTCGCCTTGGCGTTGTCGCCACTTGCGTATTTTTCTATGAGTCGTTCCAATATTACCTTAAGGGCCTGACTCCTGGCCTGTTTCCCGGGGGTAACGCCCTTACTCTTTATCTCCCCGTAAGCCTCTGCTCTTATGGCGTCGTAAAGTTCTTTCGGCAGGGGGGGAGCTTCAAAGGGTTCCTTTTTCTTGGCGCATGTCCCCATGAGTTCTTGCTGGAGCTGGACTATCTCCTTGACGGCCTGCTGACCAAAGAGTATTGCCTGGACCATGTCGTCCTCACTAACCTCTTTGACCGCTGACTCCACCATGATGATCCCGTCTTCCGTACCGGCAATCACCAGGTCCATGTCGCTGTCTTCTAACTCGCTGTGAGTTGGGTTCAGTACAAGACTCCCTTTTAGCCTCCCCACCCTTACGGCTCCCACGGGTTTAGGAAATGGGATACTGGAAATGGATAGGGCGGCCGAGGCCCCTATCATGGCCAGCACGTCGGGGTTGTTCTCCTTATCGGCAGAAAGGACGCTCGTCATCACCTGGATGTCCCTCTTATACCCTTCGGGGAAAAGGGGTCTGAGGGGTCTATCTATGAGTCTCATGGTTAAGGTCTCTTTCAGGGTAGGTCTCCCTTCCCTTTTAAAGAAGCCCCCAGGGAATTTCCCGGCCGCATAGGTCTTCTCCCTGTAGTCCACCGTCAGGGGGAAGAAATCTATATCCCTCTCGGCACCAGCGACGGCTGTTGCCAAAATTATCGTATCCCCGTACCTGACTGTTACTGCCCCATCGGCCTGTCTGGCCATCTTGTTACTTTCTATACTTAAAAGTCTGTCTCCAACTACCTTCTCTACCTTGAATATTACCATCTATCCTCTTCTTTCAACTCCTCAAAAAATTATCTCCAAAGTCTTCTGTCTCATCCGCCTTAGCGCCTTAACCCCAGTCTGTTGACGATGTTCTTGTACCTTTCCTGGTCCCTTTCACTAAGGTACCCCAGGAGGGCCGAACGCCTGCCCACCATCTGGAGTAGCCCTCTACGGGAGGTATGGTCCTTTTTGTGCTCTTTAAGGTGCTCGCTAAGTCTATTAATCTTCTCCGTTAAGAGCCCAATCTGGACCTCTGGGGAGCCAGTATCCGTCTCGTGAAGCCTGAGTTCCTTCATCAAATTAACCTTGTGTTCCTTTTCTATGACCATCTCTCTTTTCTCCAAAGTTAGGCATTCTAAGGTTTATTGAATGATTTTGCAATACAAAAATATTACCCCGAACATGGCAGGGGAATTGGGCTATTCCATAGGGAGTACACTCGCCACGTCCTGGATGTAGTGTTCCGCCCATAACTCATCAGGGGACATGAAGGTTACTATCAGGTAGCTCCCCTTGCAAAAGACTCCACTAAAGCCTTCCTCACTCTTAAGACAGACAATACCGTCTAACGCCTCGGAAGATTCACCCCAGGACCGTCTGAGCTCAATATACCTTATCTTGCCTTTTCTGGCCCGTTCAGGGTTGGGATATTTTATAAGCAATAGCTTCTTTGTAGGAATACCTTTTTCTATTATATATTCACCTATAAGGGCATCCGTATCCTTAACAAGGCCAAAGACATTTTCCTCTATGGGTTTTTTACTTATGTAGATGTTGTCCAGGACAATCTTCTGGTGGAAGAATCTTATACTGGTGTAAATCAGTCCCTCTGTTGGGAGATACTTCAACAACTTTGGTGGGGCGCACATGCCCCCAGGTAGCTTAGCTGATAAGGACTGGGCAATATTTACGACGTCTTCAGACCTCACGGTATGGGTACTGGGTAACAGGCTCAGGTAGTATTCCCCCTTCCATACCCACAGGTTGTTATCCTGCAGGAAGGCCTCGTCACCCAGGGAATACTCCGTCCCTGTCCTATTCAAGGTGTAGGCCCCGAAGGCGTCTTCTATATCATCAAACCGCCAGACCTCCACCAGTATCTCTCTACCCATGCTATCCACATAGGAAGCCACTGCCACCTCCTGGAAGGAATAGGATAGATAGGGTTCGGCCCCACCGTCTATGTATTCGTAGAGTCCTTTTTCTCCGGAGTACACCTCCGCTTTCCCCTTCATACCCCAGTCCCCCACCTTTTGTGGGAAGAGGTACTTCATCTTATCTCCTGCGTATTCTTCAGCCCCCACTGTGGCCACGGACGCCTGTGGCTGAATCCCTTCCACCAGGATGGCAGATTTACCGACCACAGGACAGGCGTATTCACAGAACCCGCACCCCGTACATATCTCTTCCCTTACGAAGGGGCGGCGGAGTTCCCTGCCCTGTTCGTCCTTATATACGTTAAAATGTATGGCCTTTGTGGGGACAGGGCATACCTCTTCACATACCGCACAGTTATGGTCCTTCCAGTCCTCCTGGAGTTCGGGCAGACGGGCATGGGCCACCCAGGGGATGCAGCGGGTGTGGTCTATGTAGGCCTTTCCAATGGCCAGGGCCTGTTTCCTGGGTAGTTCTTGTGGCCTTATAGCCCCGGAGGGGCAGACTTGACTACAGAGGGTACAAGTGTACTCACAGTGTCCAATCCTGGGGATTAACCTGGGTGTCCAGGCCCCTTCCAGTCCGGCCTCCAACACTGTCGGGTGGAGTCCGTTAGTCTTACATACCCGCAGGCACTCCCCACACCTGACGCATTTGGCCAGGAATCCTTCCTCCGGCAGGGCACCCGGGGGGCGAATCAGGCGGTGTCCTCCCTTCCCGGACCTCCATGGGAAATTAAATTTCCACATCGGGGCACTGCCTACGCTCAAGAGACAGGCCGTGACCAACCCCCTCCTGGAAAGGTCTACCTCCTCCATCCTGGGCAGACCCTTGCCCGTGAAGCGTATGGCGTTCTCTGGACATACCTCCTGACAATCCATGCACAGGATGCACTCCCCGGCCTGGGTGGCCATCCCTTCCCTGGTAATAGCCCCCATCCTGCACCCCCTCTGGCATATACCGCAGACGGTACAGCCCTCTATCACCCTCCTCTGGAAGTACGAACCCATAGAGGCCAGGGACAGTATGGCCCCCAGGGGACAGAGGTTGCGGCACCAGTACCTCCTGTAGACGAGGCCCAGGGAGACGATGGAGAGAAAGAGTATCAGGAAGAGGGAATGGTTCCTATAGAAAGGCTCTTTAGGGGCAAAGAGTAGCTTATGGGAGAGCCCCTGGGCATCTGCGGCCAGGGTAGATACCACTGGAAGACCCTGCAGGAAATCAAGAACCCCGCTGAGAAGGGCTACCAGGTAAGGATGGGCCAGTACGGTATAGGTATTGGTGGCAAGGCTTAGCGGGTCAAACCACCCCACCATCTGCCGACTTATAAAGAGGCTCAGGAGGAGGAAGGCAAGGAAATAAAACTTGAGCCGTTTGCCGTTGTATATCATGGGTAGGGGCGTATTGTCATGCACCCCTGCCCTCCAACCCCTGGAGAGTTTGTCCGTCAGGTCTAGCGTTATACCAAAGGGGCACAGCCACCCGCAGAAGAACCGTCCCATAAACACCGTGCCCACTAGTAGCAGTAAGGCAGGCCAGTAATCCCTAATCCACTCATTAGAGGCCAGGCTTGCCCCTAGACCTGCCAGAGGACTGAGCCTCAGAAAGAAGTTGGCAGGCTGGCCCTGGGTGGTCAAGGGGTCTAAATAGACCAGTAGTGCCAGAAAGGTTGCCAGACTTAAGAACTGGACCAGTTTCCGTAGGTTGTAGGTCCTGAAAGTATTTTTTTCTTTTTCACCCATATTATTCATGCAGCTTGCCTTATTGTATAGTAGCCGCAACCTTTAGGTTGCGTTGTTTCTCGCAGGCTAAAGCCTGCGGCTACAACGTATAACCATATTATTTACACATGCTAAAGTTTGCCAAAGGTGAATCTGTCAGAGAAAGGTTTTCCTCTAAAAGACTTTCCCTTTCAAGAGTCGTATCCTCTAGTTTATTCAAGCCTTTACCCTGGACTTTATACAACATGCCACACCCTCCTTCCGTAGACGCAGACTCTTTTGTAGCCGCAGGCTTTAGCCTACGTATGTTCAAACCATCGCACCTAAAACATCTTCCATATTGCATCCTATGGAACCCTTAAACGGATACTCCTGCCACGATGATACCCACCCCTTCCTTACCGGATTATCTAGTATATATCTTACTTGGGTCGCTATATCCTCATGTTTCTTTATTACATGGTCATAAAAATCTT
>Ga0155418_1035_pt1 | contig 7422 bp, 6 predicted proteins | sample RifCSPhighO2_02_FD_106386 | JGI IMG/M metagenome (GOLD analysis project Ga0155418, IMG submission 106386) | Planctomycetes bacterium RIFCSPHIGHO2_02_FULL_52_58
ACCCTCAGCAGGCGGCGGGGCTCCTCACTACACATCTGGAATACCTTTCTGAATACCCTATAAAGGTTGCGACGAAGGGCCTTCTCCACGGCTAACAAGCCTGACTCCCCTGCCAGGGCCACAGACATATCCTCCCCATAAGGAGAGCTAAGCAGGGAATCCGCCACCTTCATCAACTCCTTCTGCTCAAGAAGCCCCTGGAAGAAATCCCCAGGTAGTAACCTTCCCTTCATCCCCCTTATCCTGGCTGCTAGGTAACCGTAGTCGTCCATTTAACGCATCAGGATAAATATGGCGATAACGAAACCCAAAATAATAATAGTCTCCGGGATAACCAGAAGTACTAAAACGATGGGTAGCATCCCCGCTTTTTCAGTAACAGCGCCAACCCCCGCAGACCCTATCCTTCCCTGGGCAAGACCAGTGCCTACACCAGCCAGCCCCACAGCTATACCAGCAGCGATGTACTTCCCAGCCTCTGCGGTAGCCTTTGCCGCTGTACCCTCTACTGGCAGGGGCATATCTGCCAGCCCCTGGGCAAAGACAGGGTTATAAAAGAAGCCCAAGAGGAAATCTACGATAATCCTTAGGGTATCATCCACAACTTATCTCCTTTCGGTCTTTTGGAAGGGTTCGTAGGCCCTGCCACCAGGGGCAAAGAACTTAGAGAAGAATTCCACATAGTGAAGCCTCAGACACTGGATAGTAGGGGCGAAGATGTGTAGGACAAGATTGGAAAAGTGGACAACCACCACCACACCAGTGGCGAGGAAGACGTTCTTCAACTGGGCCTGAAATACGTCTGCCAGTAGGGTAAACGCCACAGAGGCCATACCCAGGGCCATAAGCCTTGTATAGGAGAGGATATTTGTAAAAAGTGAGGTTACCTCTATAAGACTCAGGAGGCCCCCGGCAACACCCCAGCCTATCAAAGAGGCGACTAACACACCACCCCCAACATAGAGGAATAGTGGGGGTAAGAACCCTGAATATCTACCCAAAAGGAGGAAGGCCCCTACGAGGGTAAACAGCTTAGCCACCCCCTCCAGGACGTGCCTCAGATGATGCATACGGAAGGAATTGTATATCCCCAGGATAAGACCAAGGACTATGTGTAGTACGCCAAAGGCCAGAGATAGCCCCAGATAATTCATAACCACCTCCGATGAATGTTCCATGTGGAGGTGGCCCCTTGCCAATTGTGGTATGAGGGGATGGAGCCAGGTCCTGATTCCAAAACACTCCCCATACACCGCACCAAAGAGGGCAGAGATGAGACCAAAGATAATGGTGATTAGTCCCACGTCTGCAAGGAGCTGGTTCTTTCTAAATCCAAGGAAGAGCCCTATTCCCATTGCAACAAGGATTAATCCATATCCTATATCCCCCAGTATGAATCCAAAGAATATAGGGAAGAAGAAACTCATGTGAGGGGTGGGGTCAATCGTGCCGTATTTAGGCAGAGAGAAAAAGCCAACGAGGTCTTCAAAGATTGTGAAGGGCCTTGGATTTCTCAGTCTGACAGGGGCTTCCATGCCATCCTGAATGGGCAGCCTGTTGGTAACCACCTCTCCCCCAAACTCTTTTTGGAGCAAATCCTGAAGCCTCCTGAACTCCTTGCTGGGGAGCCAGCCCTCTATGAGAAAGGCGTACTTAGTCTGGGCCATCCTGGAGGTAACTTCCAACTGGGAGAGCCTGTCTTTGTTGGTATCCCTGAGGGCCAGGGCAGTAGGGATGTTCCTGAGGAAGAATTCCTTAATCTTCAGGTCTATTTCCTTTAACTCGCTGGGGAGCCCCTGAAGCCTGTGCTTTATGATTCGGAGGGCCTCCTGGAAGGGTATGCCTTTCAGGGCCTCGGGTGGGCGTATCTCCGCCACCCCTTTACTTGCCAGGAGTCCCTTCACTTCCTCCGTGTAAACTTGTCTGTATCCTATGAGGACCGCCACCCCCTCGGCCTTTAGTGGAGAGGAAAGGAGTACAGAACGGCCACCGGTGACCCTATTTAATTCCTGCCTTAAAAGAGGCAAGACCTCTTTTTGATTCTTGTTTAAAATTATCCCTGTGTATCCCCATATCTTTGGCGGTCCTTCGGGGAGGAGGGGTAGTATGGCGGTGGCCAGTTGTTCGTATCCCCTGAGTACACTTGCTTCCCCCGCTATCTCTTCCTTTCTACGGAGTAATGGGCGAAGCTCGTAAAGGAGGCCCCTTACCCATTCCAGGGCCTCTTCCACAGACATCTCAAGGACCTTTTGCTCTACTTTCCCCGTGCGGTGATTGTTGTGGTTAGAGTCAGAAGGGAGGTAACTGAAGAGGTCACAGAGTAATTTCTCAAGCGCCTCTCTAAATGGATTCTCTTTTCGTTCCTGGGCACTTAATTCCACACCCTTTAGGGAAGCCCGGGTTCCGGAGTCCAATATATGCTCCATGTGGAGCTTTCCCCAGGACTGTAGGCTTTCAAGTACCCTGTTATAGTGTCTTTTTGAGCCGATGATTTCCACCCGGCTCATGCTGGTGTGCATGGCTAAAAGCCCCTGGTAGCGGAGAGGAAGGCCTTAAAAGAGGACCTACAGAATGCGTGCCCTTCTTGATCCTTTCCAATCCCCTTTGTTAAAAGCATAAAACTCAACGTCTGCCATTTACCTCAGGCATGCCTTCCACAGTCCCCCTCAGAAAGGTGAGAGTTAAATTTTACAGGAGAATTTCGCCTTGTCAAGGGCTGACCTTCGGGTGAATTTTCAATTAACTGTGGGCACTATTGTAAAATCCACCCCTTGCCAGAAACAAGGGGCTCTACAATGCAAACCACACTTAATTGAAAACTTACTTAATAGTTGCCTATTGACAGTAAAATGGTTTTATGCTAAGCTCTGTGCAGACTGGGGGATAGGGTTCGCTTATAGGGTGAATCTATGGGCCTGCGTTTTGCCTATTAGTAGTATTCGCGCTGCCTGTTAAACATTTTTACCTAAAAGACGCTGGGAAGGAGACCTGCTATGGCAGGATACATGGGTATGGGGGGGGCGGCCTCTTGTCTACACAGATTAGCCTCAAAGACTGTATTTAATGCCGCTCTGCTGGCAATCTCTGGATTGATCCTCTTTAATATTGATACACCCCTCTGGGCAGAATATTCAAATACGGTAGCAAAAGAGCACTATGAAAAGGGCCTGAATTACATTAACAAAGGTTATCCCGACCTTGCAATAGAGGAGATGAAAGAGGCGGCGAGACTTCAGCCAGAAGTGATGGAGGGCCACAGGTACTTAGCACTGGCCTATACGTTGAGGTTAGCCTTAAATAAGGCGATTATGGAATATGAGGCAATGTTTAAGATAAGTCCAGATACGGTGGAAGTCCCCCCCGTAAAGGGCCGTTGGATTACGGAAAATGAGGAAGTACTCCATGAACTTAAAAGGGAACTGACACAGATTCATGCATCAAGAGAACATCACAACCCTTTGGTCCACGTCATGCTGGGGTGGCTTTATGGAGAGGAGGGTATGGTAAAAGAGGCCCACAAGGAGCTCCTCCATGCCAGAGAAAAGGCCCCCCATCTTGATAAGGAAAATCTGCGCAATGAAGATAAAGCCATTGCGCATCTTATGGAGGAGCTAATAACGGCCATGCAGAGTAGCCCATCGCAGGCTAAGACCCAACTGGGCCTCCTCCTCTATGTCCTTAATAGGTAACATGTAAGTCTCTTCCATAAGGCCCTGCAAGGAATAAGGTCCCATAACCTTGTTATATACGGCGTTGCTTCCTCCACCTGGACTCCTGTAATATTTTCCCCTCAGCACCATTTTTTGTTTGACATTTATGTATTTCTTTATATAATAGCCGTTTGGAGAAAACCACCGATGTATTTAAGGGGAGCAACTGGTGCAAAAGGGGTTTGAAAGTAGGCGTAAACCAAGTGGAGTACCAGTAAGGCTTATCATAGTAGCCTCGGTGTTAGGGGTCTCGTTAATTGTGGGGGGTATCTTTGCCTATCGTAACCTGGGCTACTTCTATGTAGGGGCGGATGAGGTAGCGGTGGTAGTGAACAACCTCACTGGTGGTGTGCAAACGATAGATAGGGCAGGTGTGGTCATATACGTCCCCCTCCTCCAGAACGTGTATACCCTGGACAAGAGGGAGCAGATACTGACAATGAGTTCAACCAATATAACCCCTAACCAACCCGAGGGGAATCCTTTGTGGGTAAAAGCCATAGACGGTAGTGACGTCATCCTTGACATGACAATACATTACCGTATTGTTCCTGCAAAGGCTGATTTCATCATGCAAGATTCAGGGTTTACCAACGCCTTCAAAGATAAGTGGTTGTACGACTACGGCAGGGCCATATGTCGCTACAATTTTGGAGAACTCAGGGTAGATGACTTCCCCTTTGCCTCCAGGCGTGCTGAAAAGGCCAACCAGGCCAAGTCGGAACTCAACAAGCATCTTAACCCTCACGGCATAGACGTCCTGGCGGTAAACGTCCAGGACTATCGCTATTACAGGGAATATGCCGAGAAGATTCACGAAAGAAGGCTTGCCGATAAAGAGGTGGAAGAACAGAAGGCCCGGGGCTCGGCGGCCATGGAAAACCAGAGAAAGGTTGTTGTAGAAGAGACAAAGAAGATGGACATAGAGGTAGCCCGATTCCTTGGGGACCTCCAGAAGAGGGAGATAGATGCCGAGGCCAAGGCAGAGAGTATAAGACATGATGCAGAGGCCTACTACGAGAAAGTAAAAATAGAGGCTGATGCCGAGTACGAGAGGCTGGACCAGCGTGCCAAGGCTGTATTGGTGGCCCGGACGGCAGAGGCAGAAGGTATCCTGGAACTAAGAAAGGCCCTGGAAGGGGAAGGTGGCAGGAACCTGGTAAAGATGGAGTATGCCAAGAGACTGAGGGAGGCAAGGATACTGGGTGTACCTGTAGTAAGACCAAGTGAAGAATTCCCATATATGAGGCTGGAACGGGAGGCATTCCCTCCCGGGGCGGCGGCAAAATGAAAAGCGGCTCAAAATATTATATCCTGGGTGGCATAATAGGCTTTGCCTTTATATTCCTTGCTATAGTCCTCCCCTTTTGCATAAAGAGGGTCCAATTAACCCACATAGGGGTCAGGGTAAAAGTATGGAGTGTGGCCAGGGGTGTAGTACCCGAAGATGCTTACGTAGGATGGCATCGTGGTATTCCCAAGATAGACGAGTGGGAATTCTACGACGGTACTGTGCAGACCGAAGACAGGACCGCTGACGTAACCAGGGACAGGAAGGAAGGTAATCCCATAAAGGTCAGGACGGCAGATGACTACGACGTCACGGTGGAAATGATTCTAAAGTACAAACTCCAGAGAGGGAGCGTCTATAAACTTCGTAAAGAGATAGGTGCGGGGGATATGTACAAGCGTATCATTAGTGTAGAGGCCTACGATGCCTCCCGTATAGCATTTGGTAAGATGGTAGAGTTAGACCTTTATAACCCCTTTGAGAGACGTAAAAGGGCGGAGGAGGCCAGGGACATCCTGGTACAGAAGCTGAAACCAAGATATGTGGACGTTGTGGACGTGCTTCTCCTTAACCTGAATTTTGACCCCAAGCTGGACAGGAAGATTAAAAACCTAAAAGTGGCTGAACTGGATGGCCTTGCCAGCATCTCTAAGGCCAAGGCGGCTGACCAACGGGGTATTACCCAGACCATAGATGCCGACACCGAGGCCCTGGTGGAAAAGATATCTGGAGACAAGGCCGCAAAACTGGCCATTTTAGAGGCCATTACCAGACAGAGGATAACAGAAATCCTGGCGGCGGCGGACAAGTACATGGTGGAGAAAAGGGCCATCTCTGACCGTTACAAAGAGGAGAGGATAGCAAGGGGAAACCTCCTGGTCGCCGTATCCCAGGCAGAAGGTGAACGCCACAGGCGTATGGCAATGGTCGGGGTAGGCGGCGAACTCGTGGTGGCCATGGAGGCGGCAAGAAACCTCAACCTCGGAGACCTGTCCTTCTCTACCCAGCAGGTAGACATGCTGGATGTAGAGTCTATGATCAATAAGCTGGGGGCAGGAAAGCAGTAAACTGTAAAGGCGACCCGCCGGGTCGCCCCTACTTAATACGTCCCCTTAAGTTTGACCGTGTATTTACTTATCTTCTCTGGTTCTATTCCAGGGATTATCTCTTTAAAGGGTTTAACGTCTTTATTTTTGAAACCTTTTATAGTGAAATCTTGACCGACCACAGGATTGTTCTCCAGGTCAAATATCCTGATGGTAAAAGTGGCCATACCGAGGTCCGTTTCTGACAGGTTCTTTAGCTCCCCCACAATCCTTGCCGATGCGCCAAAGGAACTGAACTGTACGTTCCTTATATAGAAACCACCCCCGATGGCCTCGTAGCCTTCTTCCTCAGGGGTCTTGGGTCTAGCCAACTCTTCTGCAGCTGCCTCTGCCACTTCCTTTGGTAACGCCTCCGGCGGGGGGGGCGAGCCAGTGTACTTTTCTAGATTTTCTACCCTTGCCAGGAGTTTAGAGGACGACTCCTGCTGTCCTGCCGCAGCCGTCATGAGCGTATCTAAATCAGTGAGCTTCTCTAAGATACTCTTTTGCAGGATTTCTGCATTCTTTTTCTGAAGCTCTAGTTCAACGTTCAGCTTCTTAATGGCCTCCTCTCCCTCCGCAATAGACTTCTTTAAGGGATCAAGGGGGCGCATATATTCCTGGTATCTCTTTTCTAGTACTGAGATAGTTATCGACTGGTCTTCCGTCTTCTTGCCTAGTTCGGCAACAGACTTCTTGAGCACCTCCATGGTCTTGGCAAACTGCACCATTGGGTTTTCCCCACTGCCGAGGGTGGTATCCACCTTGTTGAGCCTGGTGGTCATATCGGCAAGCTCTGTCCTTAGGGCATTAAGGTTCTTATTTAGCTCCGAGAGGCGGTCCATTACCGGCCCCCCTCCCTGCACGCCTTTCTCCACCTCTCCCATCCTCTCCCTCAGCTTCTCCATGGAACGCATCCAATCCGTAAGACTCTTCTCAAAGTTGTTGAAATTCCGCATCACGTCTTCGCTACTCTGTCCAGTGAAGAGTACCAGGGACAAGAAGGCCACCAGTATTGTATGGGACTTTTTCATAGTCAGTTCTGCACCTTTCGCCCAAATATACACCTTCCCAGGTATTTGTCAACCATACGGGAGGTCCAGTGGGCAGGGATCAGGGAGTAGGGGGTAGGGAAATCCAAATTCCAAAGCTTCCGCCTAAGGCGGACCAAGTTAACATCTACAACCAAATTCATTTGATAATCCCTTCCAAATAAATTATTATATTTTTTATGGTGCCGGCAGAGGTAAAACTGGAGATAGACAAGTGTGCCAGGTGTGGCAAGTGCCGTTCTGTCTGCCCTGTATTCATAGAAACGGGGGATGAGACCCGTGTG
>Ga0155418_1039_pt1 | contig 7140 bp, 9 predicted proteins | sample RifCSPhighO2_02_FD_106386 | JGI IMG/M metagenome (GOLD analysis project Ga0155418, IMG submission 106386) | Planctomycetes bacterium RIFCSPHIGHO2_02_FULL_52_58
TCTTGACACGCATAATAAAGGCTGTTAAATATATGCATGGAGATGATGCACGATGAGAACAACTTTAGACATAGACATTAAGCTCTTAGAAGAGGCCATGAGGCTTACTGGGGCGAAGAGCAAAAAGGAGACCATAGACGTCTCCCTTAAAGAGTTAATAAGACAGAGGCGCAGGGAACGTCTCTTATCCAGGCTTGGTCGTTTTAAATTAGACCTAACCCTCAGGAAACTAGAAAGATTAAGACAGGGTGAGTAATAACGGGCATGTACTGGTTGATACCTCTGCATGGATATTGTCCTTTAGTAACCGCCTTCCCAAAAGTACACTAGAAGAATTTAGAGCCCTCCTTACAGAAGGAAAGGTAGCCACCACTCCTATTGTAGTCTTGGAACTCCTGGGCGGCGCCAGGACCGAAAAAGATTTTCAAGAACTTAGAGAGGACATGGAGGCCCTCCAGCAATTGCCTATTATAAAAGAGGTGTGGCACCGTAGCTACAAGCTTTCTTTTGAGCTTCGCAGAAAAGGTCTTAACATACCTGCAACGGATATAATTATAGCCTCTACTGCGCTTCACTATAACACCCTACTCCTCCACCACGACAGGCATTTTGAGCTTATTGCAAGATACATACCCCTTCAGGTAAAGGGCATAACAGCTTAGGCCCGGCTTTCTTACTACCCCCTACCCCCTAGCGAGGGCCAAGAAGGTTGTAAATTGGAAATTGCAAATTTAAAATTTTAAATTTACAATTTGCAATTTCCGATGGTCTCTCCCTACCCACTACTCCCTAACCCCTGGTTCCTGGGAAGCCACGGGTCAATATGTACAAAGGCCTTGTCCACGCTCTCAAGGGATTCCAGCGCCCTTTGTACCTCCTTGCCTATACGGTGGGATTCGGTGGTGGAGGTCTCCCCATCCACGTTTATGTGCATCTCCACGTGGATATAGTTCCCAACGTGGTGGGTTCTTACCTCGTTCAGCCCTCTCACCCCTTCAATCCCCAGGGCCTTCTTCTTTAATTCTTTTATAAGCCCTTCACTAGCCTTCTTGCCCATGAGGTAATCTATGTTATCTACACCGATGGAGTAGCCTGTGCGGATAATCCAGAGGCTGACCACCATGCCGAGAATGGGGTCAAGGAGGTAGTATCCATAATAGGCCCCCGTCATCCCCATCAGTGCCCCGAGGGCCACCAGGACGTCGTTTTTACAGTCCTTGGCGCTGGCAAGGATTGCCGGGCTGTTGACCTTTCTGCCCGCATTTTCCAGGTACTGTTTCATAGAGGCCTTTGTGCCGATGGTGACAAGGAGTACCAGCAAGGGGGCGATACCAAAACTCACGGCCTCTCCGCTGATGAGGCGAGTAATAGACATGTGAATCAATTCCATCCCTGCCATGCCGGCAATCACGGCCACGATGAGGCCAGAGATGGGTTCTGCCCGATGGTGTCCGAAGGGGTGGCCCTCATCGGCCTTTTTGGCCGAGACCTGGACACTGATATAGACGGCGATGGAGGCCACTATGTCTGTAAATGAGTCCATGGCCTCAGCAAGGATGATGAGACTGCCTGATTTAATGGCTATGACCATCTTGATGATAAACAGGAGGGCATTCCCATACAGACCAAGCAGGGTGGCCTTGCGGGCGGGCTGTCTTTTGGCCATGGTGTCCATTTGTCTTTTTATATCAAATTCTTCCAGTTCCTTCCAGGCACTATCTTTCCCAGGATGACCCTATCCCTTGCCCCCGTTGCACTGGGGACGTTGGCGGGGTGGCCAGAGAGCGCCTCGTAGGCCAGCACGGCAAAACTCATCGGCTCCTTGGCCTGGGTGGGGATGCCCAGTTCCTCTATGCTCCTGACAGGGACCGAGGAGGGCATGTACTCCTTGAGGAGTCTTACCAGTGTATGATTCCTTACCCCGCCTCCATACAGGAAGACTTCGTGAAGCGGGTGGTGGGGCATTATGAACCTTTTGTACCCCTCTGCAATGCTCCTGGCGGTGAAGGCCGTCACTGTGGCAAGGAGGGAGAGTTCATCTCCTGGGCCTGTCTTGGAATAGAGGTTATCGGCAAAGGAGTGGCCGAATTCCTCCCTCCCCGTGCTCTTGGGCAGGGGCTTCTGGAGGAAGGGATGCTTCATGAGTTGTGAGAGGAGCTTCTCGTTTATTTTACCCTTTTGGGCAAGCCTGCCCCCTTCGTCAAAGGATTGTCCCCCGCGGGTGATGTGCCAGGTTATGCGGTCAATCGCCATGTTGCCGGGACCAGTATCAAAGGCGATGATGTCATCAAGTCCTCCCGATGGTGGGAGGAAGGTTACGTTGGCAATCCCGCCAATATTCTGTAGGGCAATGCCCTTATCAATGTCTTGGAATAATAAGTAGTCCACGTATGGTACCAGGGGTGCACCGCTCCCCCCGGCGGCCACGTCTGCCATGCGGAAGTCTGCCACCGTAGTTACCCCCGTCTCATGGGCAATGACGGAGGGCTCTCCCAGTTGGAGGGTAGTGGAGAGGTTGATGCCACCACTACCCATGGGCCTGGGTTTAGGGCAGTGGAAGAAGGTGTGCCCGTGCGAACCTATGAGGTCTACGTTGTCCAGGGGCAGGGAGGCCTTTTTGGCTATAGCTTTAGCGGCCTCCGCCAACCTGTAGCCCAGGAGGATATTCATCCACGCCAGCCTCTCAGTCAGACTTTGTAGGGGCGTATTGCGATACGCCCCTGCCGACGGGTGTATGATTTCAAGTATGTTGTCCCGCAGGGAAGGTTCGTAGGGGTAGGTCTCGTGGGAGAGGACTTTTACATGTAGGGGCACGGCGCGCCGTGCCCCTACCCGGCGACTGTCCTTTGGTGAAGGAGGATGGATTTCTGCAAGACAGGCCGAAATCCCATCGGTGGAGGTCCCTGACATAAGACCAATCACTTTAAAAGGGCGGTTGTGTGTAGTTGATGCCCTGCGAGGCATTAGAGATTTTGGTCCTTAGTTTTTACATTTTACGAGACTTTTGAAGAAGTCCATAAGTACCACCAACTTTTCCCCCTCCCTAGAGGGGAGGGGGAAGGGGGAGGGTGATTTTTTCCCTCTAATAAGAGGGGATTAAGGGGTGTGTTCACCCCCACCCTTCCCTCCCCCCTCAAGGGGGAGGGAAAAACAGCACCAGAACGGAAAAACTAGACTTTTGCAGAGGTCTCATTTTACAGGATAAGCATGGCGTCTCCATAACTATAAAACCGGTAACCTTCCTTCCTGGCAACGGAGTAGGCCTTGAGTATCCTCTCCCTCCCGGCGAAGGCGGAGACCAGTACGAGGAGGGTGGAACGCGGGAGATGAAAATTGGTCAAAAGGGCGTCCACCAGCTTAAACTCGTAAGGGGGATATATGAAGAGATTAGTCCATCCACTGTAAGGAGACAGTTCACCCCTTGCCGCCGCCGTCTCCAGTACCCTGAGAGAGGTGGAGCCTACGGCTATTATCCGCCCTCCGCGCCTCTTGGTCTCATTGAGTCTTCGTGCGGCCTCCGCGCCCAGCTCATAATATTCTTTCTCCATCGCATGCTGTGTGATGTCAGGGGTCTTGATTGGGATAAAAGTCCCCAGTCCCACGTGAAGGGTCAGGAAGATAATCTCTACGCCCCTCTGGGAGACCTCTCTAAGGAGTTCTTTAGTGAAGTGCAGGCAGGCCGTGGGGGCGGCGATGGAGCCGGGTTGGGTGGCAATAACGGATTGGTACCGCTCCCTGTCTTGCGATAGATAGGGGTCCCCCTCCGATAGCCTCTTTATGTAGGGGGGGAGGGGCATCCTGCCTACCCTCTCCAACACCTCTTTGAGACCCCCTTGAGGCCCCAGTTGGATGACCCACTGCCCGGAAGAGGTTCTGCTAATCAGGCGGCCCTTGAGGTTTCCCCCTTCTATGTCCAGTTCTTCTCCCTCCTGGGGTATCCCCCTGGTCTCCAGGAGCACCCTCCATCTGCCGGTGGACGCCTCTACCTCTTCTATCATGAGGAGTTTCAGCCTCCCCCCCGTGGACCTCTTTCCCACGAGTCGGGCAGGGATGACCCTTGAGTTATTCAGTACGAGGGAGTCCCCCTCACTGAGATACTCCGGGAGGTTACAGAATTGGCGATGCTCCAGTTTTCCTGAGTCGCGGTGGAGTACCATTAACCTTGAGGCGTCCCTTTCAGGCAGGGGGTGTTGGGCGATGTATTCTCTTGGCAAGGGGTAGTCGTACAAAGATAGCTTTTTGTAACACTCCATGTTTTTATTTTATCTACAGAAAGGGCAGAGGCAACAGAAAAAAACCAAAAGATTTTCCTTGAAAATCATACCATATATTGTATAGTTTCACCAGTAAAATATGATATATAGCCTGGCCGTAAAAATATTTAAAAAAAACTATTGACTAATGGAGAAACAATGATTAAATTCCTGTGGTGTAAAGTGGGGACAAGTGGTGAGAAAACCCATATATGCTATACGGCAGCTTTGAACATGTACTGGATGAGAAGAACCGCGTGGCCATACCTGCCCCCTTCAGGGAGGCGGCCGTGGAGAAGAAATACGGGAAGGGTTTTTTCGTTACCCGTGGGACAGAGAAGTGCCTGTTCCTCTTTACACCCATACATTGGGAGGAGTTTGTGAACAACATCCTTAGACTGCCCTTTTCAGCAGAGCGGAGGAAGGTAGAGAGGACGTTCCTTTCCCCCGCACGCAGGGTGGAGTGCGACCCGCAGGGCAGGATAGTCCTCCCTCAGGAGTTAAAAGAGTACGCCGGCCTGGAGAGAGACGTAAAGATTACCGGGCTTGGCAACAGGATAGAGGTATGGAATGCCACCAGGTGGAAGCCTATGGATGAGGAAAATGTAGCGGAGTTGGACAAATTGGCTGACAAACTCCTGGGCGGGACCGGAAACTAGTTGTAGGTTATCAGAGGACTGAGAACTGGAAACGGGAGACTGCGGCGGACCAGGACAGGGAGTGGGTTTACAGCCCCCGCTTCATCAGCCCGTTATGCTGAGGGAGGTACTGGATTGGCTAAGGCCAGGGCCCGGAAAAGTCATAGCGGATTGCACGCTGGGTACAGGGGGACATGCCATGTCCATCCTTAGAGAAATAGGCCCTTCAGGGCTCCTTATAGGCATAGATAGGGACTCGGAGGTTATTGAAGTGGCAAGAGGATTCCTTTCACAGGTTGGCAACCCGTTCAGGCTGTTCCACTCCAATTATGGCGGGCTTGGCCAGATACTCCAGGAGACAGAAATAGGCGGCAGCACTGCCGGCGCAAGGGGGCTGGATGGGCTGTTATTAGACCTGGGCGTCTCCTCTTATCAGTTAGGCAGTCCGGAGCGGGGGTTCAGTTTCCAGTGTGAGGGGCCGCTGGACATGAGGATGGACAGGACTTCTGGCCCCACGGCAGGTGAACTACTAAGGCGGCTCAAGGAAGAGGAACTGGCAAGGCTCTTCTGGGAGTACGGGGAAGAGAGGTGGTCCAGGAGGATAGCCAGGGCCATTAAGACATACCTGAGGAAGGCATCACTTGAGACCACTACCCAGTTGGCCTCTCTTATAGAAAGGGCGGTGCCCAGGGGCAAGAGGAGGATACACCCCGCCACGAGGGTCTTTCAGGCCCTCCGCATTGCGGTAAATAGGGAGCTAGGAGGCCTGGAGGCGTTTCTGTCCACGGCGTATCAGTACCTCAGGCCAGGGGCCAGGATAGTGGCCATAAGTTTTCACTCCCTGGAAGACCGCATCGTGAAGCACTCCTTTCTGGCAGGCTTTAAAGGGGGGGTATACAGGCTTTTAACCAAGAAACCCATCAGGCCCTCTCAGGAAGAGGTGCGGGAGAATCCACGCAGTAGGAGCGCCAAACTCAGGGCAGTGGAGAGGATTTAGGGTGCTCCTGGTAAGGACGCTTTTCTTGATATTTATCTCGGTGGGAATGGCTATGGTTGTACTCTGGGAGTCTAAAGGGATTGTGAGGATGGGCTACAAGGTAACGGCCCTGGAGAGGAAAAAGGCCTACCTGGAGGAAAAGAACCAGGAGTTGGGGAGCGAGGTGAGTTCACTGAGGTCTCCGCAGAAAATCCTCCAGAGGTTGGAGGACATGGGCCTTGAGTTGTCACCTCCCGGAAAAGGGGACCTTAAGAAGGATAACCCCAAGCTCGTCCTTGAGCGGAACGAAAGAAAGGCATCAGACTCAAAACGGTAGTGCGAATAAAAAATAAAAGTTTAATGGTTAAAGGGTTCAAAAGCTCAAAGGTTCAAAAGGGTTTTTTGAGGTTGCCGATGGCCGCTAGAGATTTACCGGGACTAACAGCGCTGTACTGCCCGAATTGTAAGGGCGGTGCCTTCATGTTTTCTGGCCTCCAGAAGGGTTACGGTTATTCTCCCGATATAGAACTCTGGACGTGCAGGCAGTGCCACAGCACCTTCAGCGAGAAGTCCCTGGGTCTAAAAAAAGGGGTAGTTCAAGGCACCAGGAGGGCTAGACGGTAATCCGCCTCAGGTGGATAGGTATCAAGGCATGAGGACGTATCTTTTCATAATAATACTTTTTGTGTCCTATCTGGGCCTGGCGATACAGCTTGGGCGTATCCAGATACTGGAGCACAGGAAATACGATGCACTGGCGGAGGCCCAGCACTCTAAGAGGATAGAGATACCGGCCCGCAGGGGCGACATCCTTGACCGTCACGGGAAGGCGCTTGCCCAGACCCTGCAGGTAAACTCTGTATATGCCGACCCCGCGGAGGTAGAGGATAAAGAGGAGGCCTCTAAAGGTCTTGCTAAGGTACTGGGGACGGTACCAGATAATATGCTAACCCTCCTTGACAGGGAAAAGAGGTTTGTATGGCTTAAGAGAAAGGCCAGCCCTAAGGAGGTACAGGACGTTAAGGACCTGGCAATGAAGGGCGTAGGCGTACTTCCTGAGACTATCAGGTCTTATCCGTGCGGTAGCCTCCTGAGCCAGGTACTTGGCATCGTGGATATTGATGGAAGGGGGCTGGAGGGGATTGAGTTGGTCTTTGACAGGGAGCTTGCAGGTGCCCCTGGATATATGGTGACCACTCAGGACGGGCTGCAGAGACCCATCTTTACGGGTGGGACCGTTTTAATCGCCCCCCAAGACGGCAATAACGTTACC
>Ga0155418_1055_pt1 | contig 6733 bp, 6 predicted proteins | sample RifCSPhighO2_02_FD_106386 | JGI IMG/M metagenome (GOLD analysis project Ga0155418, IMG submission 106386) | Planctomycetes bacterium RIFCSPHIGHO2_02_FULL_52_58
AGGCCCAGAGCCTGGCCATTGAAAAGATACGGGAGGGAGTGAGTGCAAGGGAGGTGGACCTGGCGGCCAGGAACTATATAGAGAATCAGGGGTATGGTAAAAATTTTGGCCATGGCCTCGGACACGGCATAGGCCTGGAGGTACACGAGAGCCCCCGACTTTACAAGACCAACAGGCGACTGCTTAAAGCGGGGATGGTCGTTACCGTAGAACCAGGCATATACCTGCCTCAACAGGGTGGCGTGAGAATAGAAGACGTTGTGCTCGTAAAGAGAGACGGCTGTGAAGTCTTGAGCCACATCCCAAAAGCACTGGAAGCGGTAGTACTGTGACACCCCGATGAGGCAGGAAAGAATCTCCGACCCAAGCAAGAGGGCCTATAGAAGTATGGACACGATGAATAAAATAAAAGAGCTCATCTCCCTGATGAATACCAACGACCTCGCCGAGATTGAGGTCCAGGAAGATACCTTCCGGATAAAAGTGAGGCGCAGTAACGGTGTCCAGCCCTCCGTCCTCCCCAGCCACCAACTCCCTGGCGCCATGGAAGAAGGACAGCGACTCCTGCCCAGGAAGGACAACTTCCTTGAGATAGCCTCTCCAATGGTGGGCACCTTCTATAAGGCCCCCACCCCCGGGGCAGAACCCTTCGTAGGGGTTGGTGATATGGTAGACCCCGAGACGGTGGTGTGTGTCATAGAGGCCATGAAAATTATCAATGAAATCAAGGCAGAGCTATCCGGCAAGGTAGTAGAGGTACTGGTGGAGGATGGAAAAGCAGTAGAGTATGGCCAACCCCTCTTCAGGGTCTTCCCCCTCTCGCCTGAGCAAACAGCCCAACAGAGGTAAAGATGTTCTCAAGGATATTGATAGCCAACCGGGGGGAAATAGCCCTAAGAGTCATCAGGGCCTGCCGGGAGTTGGGCATTGAGACCGTGGCCGTCTTCTCCAAGGCAGACGAAAATGCCAGATACCTCCAATATGCCGACGACAAGGTATGTATAGGCCCTCCCCCCTCCGAGCAGAGCTACCTTAACATCCCCAGTATTATCAGTGCCGCTGAGGTTACTGACGTAGAGGCCATCCACCCTGGCTACGGGTTCCTCTCCGAGGCCAGCCACTTTGCGGAAATCTGCGAATCCTCTAACATCACCTTTATCGGCCCTTCCTCCAAGACCCTACAGCTTATGGGCAACAAGTCCCAGGCCAGAAAGGTCGCCATGGAAAATAAGGTCCCAGTCATCCCTGGCAGTACCTCCACCATCACCAACCAGCAAGAAGCCGTAAGTATTGCCCATAAGATAGGCTTCCCGGTACTGATAAAGGCGGCCGCAGGCGGGGGTGGGAGGGGCATGAGGATAGCCCACAACGACGCCAGCCTGGCGAACGCCCTGGCTATGGCCCAGAGGGAGGCCGAGACCGCCTTCAAGGATTCCTCTCTATACATTGAGAAATACATAGAGCATGCCCGCCATGTGGAGGTCCAGATACTGGCAGACCAGCACGGTACCATACTACACCTTGGAGAGAGGGATTGCAGTCTCCAGCGCCGTCACCAAAAACTCCTGGAGGAGACCCCCTCCCCGGGCATAACGCCAAGGCTCAGGGGCGACCTCTACACGGCCGCCCTCAGGATGGCCAAGGCCGTTAACTATACTAATGCCGGTACGGTAGAGTTCCTTGTGGACAGGGACGGTAAATTTTACTTTATTGAGATGAACACCCGCCTCCAGGTAGAACACCCCGTAACAGAAATGGTCACGGGCATAGACCTGGTAAAGGAACAGATAAGGATTGCCTCAGGTGAACCCCTGAAGTACCGTCAGAAGCACGTAAGGTTTGATGGCGTGGCCATAGAGTGCCGCATATATGCCGAAGACCCGGATAACGGCTTCAGACCACATCCAGGGAGGATATCTACGTACCATGTCCCGGGGGGAAGGGGCGTCAGGGTAGATTCCCACGTCCACCAGGGTTATGAGATACCCCCATTTTACGACTCCCTCATCAGCAAGCTAATAGTACACCAGGCCACACGACAGGAGGCCATTGCCTGCCTCAAGAGGGCACTGGAGGAGTACGTAATAGAAGGGATAAAGACCACCGTGCCCCTCCACACGAAACTCCTCAACCACCCCAACTTCCTCAACGCAGACTTCAGCACCACCTTCGTTGAGGGCCTCCTGGGACGGGAGCAGTAGGCATAATACGTAGTTGTAGGGGCAGGGTTTACCCCTGCCCTGGAAGGGCAACCGCAAGGGTTGCCCCTACTCTGTTTCCTGTCTACTCTTGTCTCTATTTTGGATGTAAGGGGCAAAGCCCCCTTACATCCACAGTATATAGGGGCACGGCATGCCGTGCCCCTACTAAAAAGTGTTACCCATCTCTATATCACCCACAAAAACCACCAAAAATTTCCTTGATATTTTCCTCAAAAGTAGTAACATCTGCCCCAAATTGCCTGTAGGGGCGTACTACAGTACGCCCCCGCCTGTTACTGCCGATTTTTGATGTAGGGGCAAACCCTTGCGGTTGTCCTTCTAGGGCAGGGGTAATCCCTGCCCCTACAGCTTCTCATCAAACCTTTTAATCAGGAGGAGGGCCAATATGCGTAAGAGTACGTGTTTATTAATCTTAGCGCTATTGTTCATGGCAGGAATGGTAGTGGGTACTACTTCCTACGTGTGGGCCACAGAAGAGAAGGCGGCCCACGTGACCATAGACCAGGTGGTGAGTGTCCAAAAATATAATCGCTCCATCCACGTCATGGCCATGTTGATGGTAGGGTTCGGTTTTCTCATGGTCTTTGTAAAGAAATACGGGCGCAGTGCGGTAACGGCCACCTATCTCCTGGTAAGCATCGCCGTACCTATGTACATATACATAAATGGCAGGGGTTACCTTGGTGAACCTAAGAGTGATGTAGACGGTCTCCTGCTGGCAGAGTTTGCTGCGGCAAGCCTGCTTATCTGCGCCGGGGCGCCACTGGGGAGGTTGAAGATGTCCCAGTACCTCCTCCTCGCCCTGCTATTCACCCCCTGTTATATGATAAACGAGTGGATACTACTGGAATCCGGGTTGGGTCTTATCCCTCACGGGGGTTTTGTAGATACAGGTGGTTCCATCTTAATACATGCCTTCGGGGCCATCTTTGGACTAGGGGTCATAATGACCATGACCACCAAAGAGGAGTTTGCCGTACCAGTAGAAGCGGACCATACCAGCGACCAGTTCTCCATGCTGGGTAGTATGGTCTTGTGGCTCTTCTGGCCCAGTTTCTGTGCGGGGCTAGTGGAACCAAAGGCAGTACCTTTTACGGCAGTTAACGTGTTCATGGCACTCTGTGGTGCCACCATAGCCACCTACTTCGTCTCATCAACCCTCAGGGGCAAGATTGCCATTGGAGACGTTGCCAATGCGGCCCTGGCAGGGGGTGTGGGGGTGGGCGCCACATGTGACACGGCATCCCATCAAACGGCCTTTATAATAGGCATCCTGGCAGGCGCCCTATCCACTATTGGCTTCGTAGCCATCCAGCCCGCCCTCCAGAACAAGGTAAGGGGGATAGATACATGCGGGGTCACAAACCTGCACGGCTGGCCAGGGCTTATGGGAGGCATAGCCGCCGCCTTCTTAGTACCTGGGATAGTACCTGCAAACCAGTTCAAGGGTATAATCATTGCCATTATTCTGGCACTGGTAACAGGTTACGTTACCGGACAGGTACTGGCCTACTTTGGCAGACGGCGTACACCCTACGTGGATGAGGAAGAGTTCCTATAATCCCTAATGTAATCGTAGGGGCGAGCCGACGGCTCGCCCCTACAAAGGGGGGTTGAAGGGGGTACCAAAAATTGTTAATCTATTGGCGTACTCCATAGGCAAGACACAGGTGCGCCAGTAGCTCAGCTGGATAGAGCAACGGATTTCTAATCCGTCGGTCGGGGGTTCAAGTCCTCCCTGGCGCGCTCCTTCTTACAAGGGTTTATGACTTAACCACTCTCCCTCACCCCTTTAACTGTGTCAGTTTTTGTGCAGTACATCCATGTTTTTATCATCCGTGCCACTTAATCTTTCCTCTAATACACTAACTGCCTCCGCCCTGTGGCCCGGGAAGAGATGGGCATATCGTAGCGTCATGGTCAGGGTCTTGTGGCCCAGTAGCTCCTTGATGGTAACGATGTCTACCCCGGCCATTCTCAAGTGAGAGGCGAAGGTGTGGCGGAGGTCGTGGAATCTAAAATCTGTAATGCCCGCCCTCTTGCAGGCGGTGGGGAAGGAAGTATTAACACTCTTGTAGGGCCTGCCGTTTCTGTCCACAAAGACGTACTCACTCTCAGGCCCATGAGGAATAGCCTCCAGGGTGGCCCGCAAAACAGAGTTAATCGGTATCTCCCTACGCTCCCCGTTTTTAGTCTTGTCCAAGAGTATGAATCCATGCCGTAGGTCTACCTGCTCCCACCGTAAGCCTAGTATCTCCCCTAACCGCATACCCGTATTGAGGGCCACTATCACTATCGGCTTTAGATGTGGTGTACAGGTTTCAATAAGGGTTTGGCACTCTGTTTTGGATAAAAATCTAAGTCTCCTGTTATCCTCGTGGAGAAGCTTGACCTTGCCTATTTTCTTCAAGGTTTCTTCTGAAGCCATGTCCCATTCAACTGCCTTTGTGAAGGAATGTTTTAGTAAGGATAAGAATCTGTTCACCGTGGCAGGCCGGTTGGTCTCTAGTCTCTCTGATTGATATTGCTCTATGAGATGAGACGTGAACATATTCAAGGGTAGATTGCCAAAGACAGTAATTAGCTGGTTCATCCGATTCCGCTTGTCTTTGTAACTCTTTTGTCTCTCGGCCCACCGCAAATATTGGACAGCAAAATCTTTGAAGAGTATCCGCTTGGGAATAATTATTCTGGCTTGGTCCTCAATAATGTCTTTCTTTCTGCAAGCCAGGAAATACTCGGCCTCTCTTATACTTTTTGTCTTGGCGGATTCTCTGACGATCCTGCCGTCTGGTCCTGCATACTGAATCCAGTAGACAGTTCCTCTTTTAAAGATTCCCCTCACCCTTGACATGACGCCACCCTCCTTTTAAAGCTGCTTGAGATATTACCAATGGCAGGAGTGTAAGTCTCTTTTAGCCAGGAGTCAATATCATCCTTTCTGAATCTTAGTTCCTTGCCCACCTTGAAGTGTGGGATGGCCTTACGGTGGGTTAGCCCATAAATTTTTGTCTCCTTGACTTTTAAATATTCTGTCAAGCCGTTCATGTCAAAGATTGTGTCCTTATCCTGGCCTGTACCCCTAGCTTGCAAGAGTTGCCTTAACTCCTTAACCACTTCCGGGGCCAGGGCCTTAGCCAGCAGTGCTAAATCTTCTTGATTAAAGTCTAATTTCATTACTACCTATACTGGGCCTTTGTCGTTTTATCCCAAAATCCTTAGCTTTAATTTTTACCATTCTTCCGTCAGGATGATGCCACACGATACCTTCAATGTTTCTGGGATACGTTGAAAGAGGATATGTTTTAAGGTACTCTTTTATACCATCAAAATCCCTGGGGCAAGCAGGTAATGTATAAATGCCATGTGGAATCAGCCTGTGTGTATCAAATTGTTCATGATTACCTTGTATTTTTGGGCCACATAATTCATAAGTCCCATCTGGTAAACTTACGTTGGTTGGGTCGCCAGAGGTCAAAGCTTCTCTATAATATTTATCGTTATTTTCCCAGCCTACTTTAACCCATCCAGGCCAATGCCCAGTAACGGGGTCGGGGTCTTGGCATGGCTGAAACCCTGGTGGTGGTGTTTTCCCTTTTTTCGCATCGTACCGTTTATATAATTTCCCCTCTTTTACCATACAAGCAGTGCCATCGAATTTCCGGGTGGCTACGCCTTCACCTGCAATCACCCACTCTGCTCCAGGCACGACCTCGTTTCGCACAAGACGGTCTGTGTCATAGTTCCGTTGGAATAAAGAAATAATTTTTCTCATGCCTCGGGGTCGTCCCATACTACAGGTTCGCAATCGTAAGCCCGGAGTCCCCAATATGGCGGGCTAGTGAAAACCATATCAATACATTCGTCGGGGAATATCTTTATTACTTCTAAAGCGTTACCATGAAGAAAGGTATTAGTTCTCAGCTTTTGTGTTTCCCTTTTCCTATGTATTTCCACGGAGGGATAGCGTTAGGTCTCGTCTCGTTAGCATATTCGGCGATATAAGGGACAGCCAAGCTACTAAAGTCAACGCCAGGAAGCTTAATAACATGACAAGAAAACCCTTCCCCATCACCAACAAAAGCATCCATACTGCTAGAACATGGAGAGACAAAAAATAAGAGAACGCTACTTATCGCATCTCGTAACGCCTCTAGCCCTTGCCTATTACCAATAATGCAAGTGTCTGCATGTTCAGAATATTGAGAATAGATATGCAAAAGTTTCATCGGTGCAAGGTCTCCTTCCTTTACTCTACAATTCCCCACGCCTGCGTGGTTATATAATCAAAAAATTTATCATCCATAATATGTTTAGCTTCCGCAGAAGTTGCCAGAATTTGCAAACCACCAGAAAGATAAATATTGTTCCACACAAGACCTAACTGCCACATCGGATTGTGTCTCAACGCATCAAGAAGGTTCTCATTCCCGCTCCATCCACCGGTGGTAAAGACCCAAAATCCCAAAGCGTTTGTTTTGGCATACTCGGGCCAATGCCACGCACTGGCA
>Ga0155418_1130_pt1 | contig 6660 bp, 4 predicted proteins | sample RifCSPhighO2_02_FD_106386 | JGI IMG/M metagenome (GOLD analysis project Ga0155418, IMG submission 106386) | Planctomycetes bacterium RIFCSPHIGHO2_02_FULL_52_58
CTCGCTTATGGGGAAGTAGCCCATCTCAGCCAGGATGGCATAAAGGGCCGGACAACTGTGCCCCTTGGAGAGGACGAACCTGTCCCTCTCAGTCCATTTGGGGTTTTTGGGGTCGTGTCTGAGTTTCCCATAATAGAGGGCCACAAGGAGGTCTGTGGCGGAGAGAGACCCCCCTGGGTGACCAGAACCAGCCTTGGCCAGCATGCGGATAATGTGGCGGCGTATCTCTTTGGCCTTGGCCTGGAGTTCTTGGATAGTGAGTTGGGAAGATAGTGTCATAGGTTACATTTTATTATTGATTTCTATTCTTGGTCTTGTCGGCTAACTTCTCCACTGCTTCTTTTAGCTCACCCAGAGCTTGTGTTAGGTGTGTATCCCTATCACGAAGATACCCGATGAATAAATATACAACTATTACTGCCCTGGCCGTTGGGCCTAAAACGCCGATTGCTTTGATTATCTCTGCATCCATGCGTAAACCGGGAGCTTTAAGATTTCTTAGTAATTTTCTGAAGTAGGTTTTTCATGCTAGCTTCAAACTTCCGTTCCTTCATCTCCTCAGATCCCTTTTTTCGTCTAATGAAGCTAAGGGACCCTATTAAAACGCCTACCGTTGTCAATATGCCTATCAGGGCTAGAATGGTCTCCATTTTCATGTGAAGAAACCTCTTTTGAGATGCTCTAAAGGCTCTGGTGGGCAGAGGCGGGATTGAACCGCCGACACCAGGATTTTCAGTCCTGTGCTCTACCAGCTGAGCTATCTGCCCATAGAATAGAAACTTACGATAGAATTATAGTAGTAGCTCCGCCCTTTGTCAAGGTCTTTTTGCCCAGTCGGCTGAGGAGTTCCTCTTTGTCTTTATCCATCTGGGCCTTCAGGGTTTCTGCGCTGGTAAATTTTAGCTCGCCTCTGAGCTTGTAGATAAATTTAACCTCCAGTACCTCCCCGTAGAGGTCTTTGTCAAAATCAATAACGTATACCTCGGTGGTCGCCTCACCCCCTGGCCTCTCAAAAGTGGGCCTTGTGCCAATATTGGTAAGGGAGAGGTAATCCTTACCATTTATAGTTACCCATGTGGCATACACACCGTCAGGGGGTTTTATCTCGTGATGGAGGTCAAGGTTTGCCGTGGGATAGCCCAGGCCCTTACCCCTCCCGCTCCCCTTGATTACCGTACCAAGGATAGAGACGGACCTTCCTAACATCCCCTCCGCAGTCTCCAGGTCTCCCGTCAGGATGGCCTCCCTGATACGGGTACTGCTAATAATGTCTCCTTTAAACTTTACGGGGGGACAGGTACGCAGCTGGAACCCGTAACGCTGGGAAAGCCTGGAGGCCAGGGAAAAATCTCCGCCCTTATCTTTTCCGAAACTGAAATTAAAACCCATTACCCACCCCTTTGTGCCCAACCAACCGACAATCAACCGGCTTATAAAATCCTCTGCCCCCAGGCTGGCCACCTCATTAAAGTCAAGGACTACGGCAAGGTCTACCCCGAGGCGATGGAAGAACACCAATCTATGTTCCAGAGAGGTAATAAAACTAAGTGGGCTTCCGCTTAATATACCCTTAGGGTGTCTCTCAAAGGTTATTACTATGGACTCACCTCCCCCCTCGGCCGCCCAATCCCTGGTCTCCTGGATAATCTTCTGGTGGCCAAGGTGTACGCCGTCAAACCCCCCCACGGTGATTACGGGCCAGTGAAGTTTATTGGGCAGGGGTTTTATGCCATAAAGGACGTCCATTTTCTATATTCTTGCAGGGGCGAGACCTAAATGTCAAAGCTCAAATGAAATCCAGTAGTCAGCTATCAGCAATCTTGCTGACTGCTGACCTGCTGATTGCTGGCTACTGATAAATTTGGCATTTTTAATCCTCTGCCCCTACGGTTAACCCCTACATATTTGCCTTGGTCAACTTGCCTTTCTCCCTTAAGGCATCAACCCACTCCTTGAGGAAGGTCTGTTGTTTCTCTGTAAGGTATCTCCTGAGGAGTTTTTCCTTGTTCTCATCAAATTTACTCTTCTCCGCCTCTTTCCGGCCGGCCGGCCATATAATATAGCAGGCCTTTTTCCCGGCCTCCTCAGCTACTACGGCTACCTCCTTTGTTGGGGGTCCGCCTGGGACGGAGGCCGTCTCCTTGAGACTGAAGGCCCTCTGCACCAGGTTGGGTACATCGGCATCCAGAGACTTTAAGTAGCGATAGGCCCTGCCTTCCACCACCTCTGTCCTGGCAAAGAATTCGGTCTCTCCCTTCTGGTAAATAAGCCCCCTGTTTTCTCCTCTCAGTTTCTTGCCTTCTTCTTCCAGAAACTTAAGCCCTTCTTCCAGGGATTTATTCCTTATCCTGTCCGCCGCGGCGTCTGCAAGTTCTTTTGCCCTCTGGAGGGCCTTCTCCTCCCTCAGGTCCTTTTCCACCTTCTCCTTAATCTCTTCCAGGGGTGGAGGAGCGGCCTCCTTCCTGGAGACCACCTGGAATACATACTTCCCGACTGGTGCGTCCTGAGGGGGACTGGGGTCAAAGGCCTCCCTCTCAAAGGCCTGCTTGGCCAGGTCTTCTGCCTCTCTTATAACCTTCTCGGACTCCTCCCTGCCAAAGTAATCGGTCTCTTTGTAGAAAAGGCCCAACTTCTGGGCTATGGTGGAGAAATTTAGACGTTCCGCCTTCCCCAGACTCTCATAAATCTCCTCGTCTGCCTGGCTGATAAGTTTGTTGACCAGTTCCTTTGACTTCTCCCTCTTGAGAGAATCCTTTATCTCCCCCTGTACCTCTTCCAGGGACTTATAAGCAGGAGGTTGTTCCTTCCCTTCTTCTTTGGCCTTCTCTGGTTTTTGTGCCTTATAACGTCTTTCCTTATTATCTTCGTAGTAAGATTTTACCTCCTCCTCGGACACAGAGACCCGCTCCTCCAAGTCCCGGTACCGGGCCATAATATACTCAATCTTTACCTTCTCAGTCTCCTTATACCCTGGTTCGCCCCGTGCAGGGTTAGGCAGGTTATCCTTGTGGGCGTTATAGAAAGAGCCAATCTCCTCCGGGCTTACTTGCACATGGTCCACCAAATCGCCAGCCCTCAGGGCCAGGTATTGCACCTTGACCTCTTCATTCTCCCTTGCGTATCTCTGCCAGGCCTCTTCGTTGGTAATCTTTATCCCACTGGCAATGAGGGTACTCATCTTTTCTACGAGGATGGCCTCCCGAAAGGTCCTCCAGAGCTGGTCTTCGTTAACACCATAGGTCTGACAGAGGGCCTGCATTAACTGGGACTGCGGTGGTAATCCGCCCCTGTGACTCATAGTAAGAAAGGCCATGCTTTGCAGCCTTTCCATAATCTCCCCATCGCTTACGGCAATCCCCATCTTCTCGGCCTGTCTGGACATAACCATCTGTTCCCAGACTATCTTACCAATGGGCAGGTTCCCCTCCCTGAGGAAGACCCTGTGCCAGCGGTCCATGGCATCACCGTACTCCTCCTGATACACCTTCTCGCCCAGGATCAACCCTATTGGCTTCCTGGGGATTAAAAAGGAGGCCGAGTACCCGATACCCCAGGTCGCCATGGCAAAGACCATGATTATAAAAACCCTCTTTTTTTGCATCCTCAACCAACCAAGCATGTAACCAGGCTCCTTTTGGGACAGTTTTCAGTCGTCGGTCTTCAGTTATCAGTCTTTGGTCTTCCAATTGCTGACCCGCCTAAGGCGGGCAACTGACCAATTTTTATTTTTACCACTTACCAACCCTTTTTGCAAGCACGCCTTTCAAAGTAGAATGTAGAGCATGCGGACACGGGTTACACTTTGTAGTATGGGCGTCCGTCCCTTCGGCTTCGCTCAGGGCAGGCTTAGGCGGATTGAACGCCCATACGATTGAATGTAAGGAGGCTTTGCCCCCTTACCAAGGTCTTTCTCAAAAAGCTATCCCGGAATTCCCTCCAACTCTTGAAAACTTACTTGATTACTGCCGTCTTGACTTAAGGAGAGCCACTGGGCATAATGTCCTTAGTAAAGTAACAACCGCTCTTAAAAGATAAACTCGGACACAAGGTGGTTTCTTTCTTAATGGCACCAGTCGTGCTTGAGGCTAATTTGCCTATGGTGAACGAACCCAGTGTAAATAAGCCATGGAGGAGGGAGGCATAATGGCCAATGTAACAAAAAAAGAACCTCAAGTAACCCAGGAAAAGACCTCAAAAAAGGTACGCCTGAGGCTGATGGTTGTCCTTCCCCTTTCTTTTAGCTTTTTTACCCTGGCCTCTGGATACCTGAGCTTTAACCTTAGCGAGTACTTCTTTTTAGACACCAGTCGCCCCACCCCCCTGGGCACAGAGGGTGATTTCTGGATATTACTGGCTATATTAATTATGACCGGGCTGGCTGCCACGTCGGGGGCAACAATTGCCCACACCATTACCACGCCCCTGAAGAAACTAAGCTCCAGGGCGGAAACCCTGGTCCCAGGAGGGGCAACTATGACCCAGATGGCGGGGCCAGTACCGTCAAACGAACTTGACCTCCTGAGCCGCACCCTGGAGGACGTCTTTGATTACCTGGAGAGTATAAAAGAGGGTAAGCGTCTAGACGTATTGTCCGAAGGGGTTATAACCCTTGACGGAGAGGGCAAAATCCTACAAGTCAACAAAGTAGCAGAGAGGGCCCTTGGTATCAATTCTAAAGACGTGGTAGGCAAGCCCTTCATGGAATTCTTCCCTGACACTAAGAAGTACAGGATATTCTTGAACCTATTAGGAAACGCCCTTAAGGAAGGCCGCACCCATATCTTTGAGGATGTAGAGCTACCAACCATGTCCCCTGATGCAATAGTATCGGGCGGAAAGGGACCACTACTTTTTAAGGGCAGGATCGTCCCAAGGGAAGGCAAGTATGGGGAGCCCCCTGGGGTAATGATAACCTTTCAGGACCCTTCTGAGATGGAACTGATAAAGCAGTGGTTGAGACAGGCCGACCAGATGGCAGGGCTTGGCACGATGGCGGCAGGGATTGCCCATGAGATTAGAAACCCCCTGGCCTCCATCCGAGGGCTAATGGAACTGATAAAACAGTGGTTGAGACAGGCCGACCAGATGGCAGGGCTTGGCACGATGGCGGCAGGGATTGCCCATGAGATTAGAAACCCCCTGGCCTCCATCCGAGGGCTAATGGAACTGATAAAAGAAGAGACGGCCACTGCTGACCCCCACGGGGTCTATGCCGAGAAAGTAATAAAAGAAGTAGACAGGATGAACACCCTGGTGGGAGAGGTGCTAGAGTTTGCCCACATAGAGGCCACATATCCCACACCCCAGGACGTTAACCCCCTCCTCAAGGAGGCCCTCTCTTCCATCAAATACCGTTTCCCAGACCGGAAATTAGAGGTGGTGGAGAGATTAACTAACAACCTTCCTCCTGTCCTGGCCAGGCCAGAAAAGCTTACCAGGGCCTTTGAGAACCTAATCCTCAATGCCTTTGAAGCAGCCCCTGAGGGCGGCAGGGTAACCATAACCAGTTCCCATGGAGATGGTTTCACCTCCAGGGGCAAGGCATCCGGGAAGGTCTTGCTGAGGTTTCACAATACAGGTTCTTTCATCCCCCCAGAGGAGACGGATCGTATCTTCCTCCCCTTTTATACCACTAAGGCACACGGTACGGGGCTAGGGCTTCCCATCACCCACCGTATTATCTCCTCCCATGGGGGACAAATAAGTGTAGATAGTGACAGGGAGAAAGGGACAACCTTTATAGTAGAACTGCCAACGTGTCTGTCATGATGCGGATATACCTCTGGCATGACCAGTAACCTGACCATGAAAGAAAAAATACTTGTAGTAGACGATGACGAGGGAATACAGTTCTTCCTGGGAGAGGTGCTGCGGAAGAAGAACTATGAGGTGGATTCTGCCACCAGTGCCGAGCAGGCCCTCACCAAGGTTAGAAAGGAGGATTATAGTCTTGTACTCATGGACGTAAGGCTTCCTGGGATGAGCGGCATTGAGGCCATAAGGAAGCTGAAAGAACTAGACCTCGCTATCCCCATAATAATTATGACCGCCCACGGCTCCAAGGAACTTGCCATCCAGGCCGTCCAGGAAGGGGCCTACGATTTCTTTGTCAAGCCCATCAAGCTGGAAGAATTTCTTATAATCCTCCGCCGCGCCCTGGAAAAGAGACAGCTTCAGCTAGAGGTAGACAAATTAGAGGAAAGCCTCAAGAAAAAATATGAGTTTGAAAACATCGTTGGGACCAGTGGGCCCATGGAGGAGGTCTTTGCCCTTGTAAAAAAGGTGGCAGGCACTGATTCCTCCGTAATTATTTATGGCGAAAGCGGCACCGGCAAAGAACTCATTGCCCAGGCCATACACACCCACAGCCCCAGGAGGGACAAACCCTTCGTAAAACTCAACTGCGTAGCCATCCCGGAGGGGTTACTGGAGAGTGAACTCTTCGGACACGAAAAAGGTTCTTTCACCGGGGCCGTAGCCCAGAAGGCAGGCAAGTTTGCGTTAGCTAATGAAGGGACTATCTTCCTGGACGAGATAGGAGACATGACCCTACCTACCCAGGCCAAGATACTCAGGGTACTACAAGAGAAGGAGTTTGAAAGGGTAGGGGGGACCAAGACCATCAAGGTGGACGTCAGGGTCATAGCCGCCACAAACAAG
>Ga0155418_1058_pt1 | contig 6572 bp, 6 predicted proteins | sample RifCSPhighO2_02_FD_106386 | JGI IMG/M metagenome (GOLD analysis project Ga0155418, IMG submission 106386) | Planctomycetes bacterium RIFCSPHIGHO2_02_FULL_52_58
AAGTAATTGTCTTAAGAAGAAATGGGATTGCTTCGCTTCCCCTTCGCTTCGCTCAGGGCTTCGGCTCACTCGCAATGACAGGCCGTAGCGTTATTGTACGTTTTTTAGCACTTTTGCAGAGGTCTCTTTCTGCGAATGATACAAAAAATGGAAGGACTCCCATGAAATTTACCAAGATGCACGGTATCGGTAACGATTACGTTTACGTCAACTGTTTTGAAGAGGAGGTAAAAGACCCCCCCAGACTGGCGAGGAAAGTGAGCGATAGGCACTTCGGAATCGGGGGGGATGGACTGATATTAATAACTCCTTCCAAAAAGGCAGACGTGGGGATGCGTATCTTTAACGCCGATGGCAGCGAGGCCCAGATGTGTGGTAACGGCATACGCTGTGTGGCCAAGTACGCCTACGAGCATGGTCTGGTACCCAAGAAGGGAAGGATGAGTATAGAGACCAGGGCAGGGGTAAAGACCGTTAGTTTAAAGGTTCAAGGTTCAAGGGTTCAAAAGGTGAGGGTGAACATGGGCAGGCCCAAACTCTTAAGGAGGTCTATCCCTATGTTAGGGTGGCAGGGCCACTCCCGTAATACAAGGGTGATAGGCGAACCCCTGAGCGTAGTAGGGGCACGGCATGCCGTGCCCCTACTAATTACCTGTGTCTCCATGGGGAACCCCCACTGTGTGATATACGTAGAAGGTGCCAGAGATTTTCCCGTGAGTCATTACGGCCCGCTGATTGAAAACCACAAGGCCTTCCCTGAGAGGGTAAACGTACATTTTGTGGAGGTGATGGGCAGAGGCGAGGTAAGGATGCGGACGTGGGAGCGTGGTTCAGGGGAGACCCTGGCCTGCGGCACCGGGGCCTCCGCCGTGTGTGTAGCCGGGGTACTCAACAAAAAGACCTCCCGAAGACTCCTGTCCCACCTGCCAGGGGGAGATTTGGAACTGGAATGGGCCAAATCAGGAGACGTCTACATGACCGGCCCTGCGGAGGAGGTGTTCTGCGGGGAGTATTGATGTAGGGACAGACCTTCAGGTCTGTCCTCTTTATTGCCACTAAAATGACGGTACTATACGGCTCAATACACAAAGGGAGAGAGATATTTTATAATAAGGCAAAGGTTGTTCCTTATGAATACTATGTCAAAGAATTCATGTATTATCTTCAGCGACCTAGACGGTACGCTCTTATGTTGCGATACCTACTCTTTTGAGGGGGCAACTCCTGCCTTAGAGTTCCTCAGAAAGAAGAACGTTCCACTTGTCTTCTGCTCTAGCAAAACAAAGGCTGAGATTATGCACTACCGGAAGAAATTAAATAACTACCACCCTTTTATCTCTGAAAACGGTGGGGCTATTTTCATCCCGGTGGGCTACAAAGGGTTTGAGGTGGATTATACACGGGTAGAGGGAGATTACTGGGTTATTGAGCTTGGAACCAGACGAGAGGTGTTGTTGAAGGCCCTGAAGAGTGTTTGTGCTAGAACGGTCTCCAAGATAAGGGGTTTTTCAGACATGAATGCGGAAGAAGTAGCAAGGCTGACGGGACTGCCCCAGGAGGAAGCAAGATTGGCTCTGGAGAGGCATTACAGTGAACCATTTTTTATAATGGAAGGAGCACCAAGGGCTGTGCTCAGGGAGATTGAAAACATGGGCCTCCAGTGGACCGGTGGTGGGAGGTTTCTCCATGTAATCGGCCGTAGCGATAAAGGGAGGGCCGTACGTCTGCTTTCAGATATTTATAAGAATAATGCAAGAGATATAAATTGGATTACTATAGGATGTGGTGATAGCCTCAACGACCTTCCAATGCTAAAGGCGGTGGATAAGGCCGTTCTTTTAAAAAATCTGCGTGGAGTTTATGACCCCGGGGTGAGGGTTCCCGGACTTCTATACGAAGAGAATGGGCCAGTAGGTTGGGGGGAGGCTGTATTGAGACTAATCCAGCAATATGGCCCTACGGATTGAACCCTCAAGCCAAAGGGAAGAAACGATCGTGAATACAAAGAATACCAATAAAAGGAAACAGTAAACGGCTGGGAGTCTGAAAAATTTGTCCTTTAGGGACCACTCTTGTAAATGCATCGTCTTTGGGCCTTTCCAGAGTAAACTAATACCACCCCCAAAGATTACTGTTAATAGACAGCCCACAGGATTCCACCATAACCAAGAGACTCCTGGAAGATATCTCCACAAAAAGAGGTTTCCCAGGACGCCTAGGATTAGTCCTGCTACTACGTCCCTCTCCTTTGTCCGTGAGGTTAATATCCCGAGAAGGAATACCCCTAAGACTGGTCCATAGAAGAGAGAGCCTGCCATATTAACTAACTCTATAACCGTGGACGAAGATTTGCTAAACAAGAATCCGATAAGTGTGCACAATATTCCCCAGGCCACGGTCAGCCCCCTGGCCAGGAAGAGTTCATGTGGAAGGACGATGTTTCCATTCCTGAAGTACCTGCCAAAATCCCTTAGCGTCACGGCACTCAGGGAGTTTAAGGCTGAATCCAGGCTGGACATGGCAGCGGCCAGCAGGCTTGCCATGATTATGCCCCTAAGACCTGTCATAACGTGAGAGGTAAGGAAGGTAGGGACTAAGAAATCCGGGTTACCCTGGGGTATCTCTTTTAAGAAATCAGGATTCTGGGTAATGTAACTGGCAAGGAGGAGTCCCAGGACACACTGAGTCAACACTAAAGGGAACCTCAGGAGTCCGTTCAAAAAGAGGGCCTTTTGTACCACAGGTGGCCTTGGGGCAGTGAGGAGCCGTTGGGCCTGACTCTGGTCACAACCGTAGTAAGAAAGATAGAGGAAGAACCCACCCATGAGCATAGGCCAGAAGGCATAGGTATTCCCATCGCCCATACCGTGGTGGGACCAGTCAAACACCTGCACCCTTTCCACCGGGATATTTGTCACTGCATAGCCTTCATCGCCTAATGCATTCCATACACTTGCCACTAACACCAGGGTACCAATCCACAGAATAATGAGTTGGATAATGTCTGAATATATGTCCGCCTTGATTCCTCCGATGGTAGTATAAAGGATAGCAATGCCACCTACTAGCAGTAAGGTATTGGATAAGGATGTTCCCAGGGGTACGGAAAGGACGATGGCCGTGGCATAGAGGCTGACGCCTGTAGCCAGACTCCGCCCCAGGAGAAAGACCGAGGCCAGGACGAGACGTGCAGTGGGGCCAAACCTTTCCTCCAGGTACTCGTAGATAGTGGTTATTGAGAGTCTGTAAAAGACAGGGATAAAGAAGGAGATAAGGACGGCCATGGCAAGAGGTACTGCAAACTCATACTGGAGCCATATCATCCCACCCCCTGCCTTCAGGGCCACAAAGGCAGGGGTTCCCAGAAGGCTTATGGCGCTAGATTGCGTGGCAAGGATGGAGAGGGCAATGGCCCATGAGCCAATTGTTCTTCCCCCCAGATAGTAGTCCTCTTGAGAGGTCTGATTCCTGCCTACCTTCAGGCTCATGGCCACTATGCCTGAGACATAAAGACAAACTATTGTCCAATCAAGAAATCCCAATGGGTAGAGTTAGTAAAGATTTAGGGGTGTAATGTGTTTATAGGGGATAGAAAAGGACCACGAAAGTTTCTTTGTATTTAGTACAGTCCAATGGATTCCCACCCACCCATCCTTTTAAGGAGGTATTTCTTTTCTGTCTCAAAGAGTTTCGCTTGCGTTTCCACCACTTTTTCCTCCGTCTCCTTGGTGCTCATATCTGCCGTTTCTGTGACAAAAGAGGCTATCCTCCCATAATAAATGGGCGTCATAATCTCTAATAATTTGTATTTATCCTTTACCCATTTGCTATAGGTATAGGCGAAATCGTAGGTGATGTGGACCCAAACCTCTTGGGGCATATGTAGTTTATATCCGTCCGACTGAGTCATATTGACTAACTCGGAGAAGGTTTCGGGCAGGACGACCTCTCTCCAGAGGTTCCCGAAGTGGTGAAAGCCAATTTTGAAGTTATCAATGAGTTTATCAAGGGAGACCTCTACCGTGGGAGGCTCAACGATAGTGGGACTTCCCAGGAGGGGTACGGCCTCACTGCCCCTTACACTCCTCCAGATGCGTTCATACCTGGGCATCATCCCGAAAAGGGTACCCACTACTTGCCTGAACATAGGGCCTAGTGTAGTGGCAGGGTCCTTTGAGTCATGTATCTTTGCACCAAGGTAGGCCTCGCAGACTTTAAACCCCTCATTTATTGCAATGGTGGTCATCCAGATGTCTATACCGAATCTGGCTATATCTGTCTCCCACACATACTCTTGGGTGAAAAACTCAAGGAGTTTCCGGGAAAAACCAAAGTCTCCCCCAATGGGCTGCCTGATCCTCTTACCGTAGAGGGCACGGGTGAGAGAGTATGCGATATTGTTGGTTATGGTAGCATCGTATTTGTGGCGTACATACCAGGGGCTAACGAAATCGTAGCCCTCCGTAAGAACGGGGTCTAGCAGTGCCTTTACCCACTCCGGGGTAATACTCTTGAGGTCTGAGTCAAAGACTGCACAGGCCTTTGCACCTAGCCTGACCCCAGCCTCAAAAATTGCCCTGAGGGAGGTGCCCTTGCCGGGTAGCCCTCTATATATAGTAACTATCTTAGGGCTTCCATGGCTGGACTTAGTCTGTTGTGCTAACTCCCGAGTATAGTCCAGTGAGCCACCGTCAGAGATAAGTACTACAGACTTTAGATTGGGATAATACTTATGAAGCCCTTCGTAAACGTTCTTTATTACGTGGACTACGGTCTCTTCACTATTGTAGGTGGGTATGCCTACCAGGATATCACAAGGGCCTATCTCCAGTATCTTTTGCCTTACGTATTCCCTCAGGGCTGTATCAAACTTTAGGTTCACCTGCATATCTGCCTCTTCCTTTATATCGCTCCCCATCAGTTACGTCAAGGACACAGGGAATTTATTGTAAAATTTATTTTTAGATTTGACCCCCTTTTTACAATACCTATAATCTAATTGCAAGAGAAGGATTTTTGTTTACTGCCCGGATAATGACTTATTGCATTTCCCAGGAGAAAGGAGGTTTGGTATGAGTGATTTCTACCAATCAGGGGAGATAACTACCCTGCATAAGCTGGGGACTCCCAGTTTAGAGGCCCTGGAAAAAGAACTGCAAAGGTATTCCAGGACTCGTCCCATTGCCCTGGTACTTCCCACGATATACATGGAACTGGAGGGGAAGGCCCTGCCGTCCATCCTCCAGGAGATTGCTAAGGTAAAGTATATCAAACAGGTAGTAGTTACCCTGGGAGGCTTTACTGAAGACCAATTCAAGAAGGCCAAAGAGTTCTTTTCTGCCCTCCCCCAGGAGGTAAGGCTAATATGGAACAGTGGGGAGCGGATAAAAAAGCTCTACTATTTCCTGGACAGCGAGGGCATCTCTGCCGGCCCCGACGGCAAGGGACGCTCCACTTGGATGGCCTACGGGTATATCCTGGCAACGGATAAGTGCAAGTTTATTGTACTTCATGACTGTGACATCCTCACCTACAATAGAGAGTTTTTGGCTAGGCTCTGTTATCCCGTAGTAAACCCTAACCTGGACTTTGAATTCTGCAAGGGCTACTACAGCCGCATAAGCGACCGTATGTACGGCAGGGTCACTCGCCTCTTTGTTACGCCTTTAATAAGGGCGTTAAAGCAACTCCTGGGGAATCTGGATTTTCTGGACTACCTGGATAGTTTCCGATATTCCCTGGCCGGGGAGTTCTCCATGGCCGTGGATCTGGCAAGGATAAACCGTATACCAGGGGACTGGGGGTTGGAGATAGGGGTATTGGCTGAGGTTTATAAAAACTGCTCAAAGAGACGTATCTGTCAGGTAGACCTAACAGATGTTTACGACCACAAGCACCAAAACCTTTCCTCTGAAGACCCCTCCACTGGGATCATGAAGATGTCTATAGACATAAGCAAGGTACTCTTTCGAACCCTTGCAGGAACCGGGGCAACATTCCCAGAGGGCTTCTTCAGAACCCTGAGGGCCACATATCTCAGGACCGCACAACATTTCATTGATAAATATAATCATGACTCTACCATAAACGGCTTGTTCTTTGACCGTCATCAGGAGACAAAGGCCGTAGAGGCCTTTACTAAGGCTATTAGCATAGCTGGAGAGCAATTCCTGGAAGACCCCACGGGCCTGCCCCTCATTCCAAACTGGAACAGAATCACCTCTGCCATACCCAACTTCTTTGATATGCTGATAGAGGCCGTAGAGGAGGACAACAAGTGAGTTTCCCTAGACACAAAGGAGGTGCTCAATGAGTTGGCTCTATCTGGTGCTGGCAATAGTACTGGAAGTTGGTGGGACCACTTCCATGAAATTGTCCGAAGGTTTTACTAGACTATTTCCATCTGTACTGGTGTTTATCCTGTACGGCCTCAGCCTCGGTGCATTGACGCTTACCCTTAAAAGGATTGATGTGAGCGTTGCTTATGCAGTATGGTCTGGTCTGGGTACGGCCCTCATAGCAGTAGTAGGGATTTCGTGGTTTGGAGAATCGGCAGGTATCTTAAAGATAAT
>Ga0155418_1103_pt1 | contig 6397 bp, 7 predicted proteins | sample RifCSPhighO2_02_FD_106386 | JGI IMG/M metagenome (GOLD analysis project Ga0155418, IMG submission 106386) | Planctomycetes bacterium RIFCSPHIGHO2_02_FULL_52_58
CACCCACAAAGATGGTTACGCCCTTATCGTTTAGGATTTTAAAGGCCGACTCGTCTGTCCAGTCATCCCCCATATAAACGGGAACGACACTGTCTGTCTTTAGACGCACCTTAAATCTCCTTAAAACCCATAGGGTTGCCTTACCCTTGTCACCCCCAGTAAAAGGTCTGACCTCAAAAACTCTCTTGCCACTACCAACCCTCACCTCCTTCCTTGAGCAATAAGGCCTTACTACCTCATCAAAGAGGGCCTTTACAGTGGGTATGTCTTTTTTCTTCACAAGGCGGTAATGGACGGTCAGGGATAGGCCCTTATCTTCAACAATTACCCCGGCAACGGGCCTGAGGCTGGTGTCTAATTTCTTGCATATCCTTTTAAGGAGCCTCCTGGATTTTCGGGCCTTTGCATTAACAAACCTCCTCCCTGGCCCTTCCATTTCCAGACCATGATTCCCCACATAGATTATCCCTTCTACCCCTACCTTTGCTTTAAGGTCAGTGATTGACCTTCCGCTTACGAGACATACGATAAATCTTTCACTGTCCCTCAAGGACTCAATCAAACCTCTCATCCCCCGTGATAGGACCGCCAGCTCTGGCCTCTTTGCGATGGGAGTGAGGGTGCCGTCGTAGTCAAGGAATAGCAGGATGTATTTGTATTCTTTTAGGAACTCACAGAGGGAGGGCCATGCTTTCAGGGCATGTTTCATAGGTATATCATATCACCCTCATTAAATAGTGAAAGGAATAACAGCATGTAGTCCCTTAGGTGACGGGTTATCAAGAAGTTATTTCTTACATGCTCCCTCCCGTTTGCCCCGAGCTTCTGCCCATACTCCGGATTGTTAAGTAACTGCCTTACGTAATAAGCGGTCCCTTCAATGGTGCGGGTCAATATCCCTGAGTACTTATGGGTTATTTGCAGTGGGATACCACCTACTGCCGAGGCGATTACCGGCTTGGCCTTCCACAGCCCCTCCGAAACAGTCAGCCCGAACCCCTCTCTTAAAGACTTTTGTAGGATAACGTCCGATCCCCGTTGTAGTGCGTTTATCTCTATATCGCTCCCCGCCGGCAGTAGCAAGAGGAAAATATCTTTATCTCCCTCTGCCATCTGTTTTATTTCAGAGAAGACCTTTTCACCTTCGGGGTCGTCTGTGGCAGGGCTGCCAGCAAGGACTAGCTGGCAGTCTATACGCTGTTTTACAAGCTTGTAAACCTTTACCACCCCGGCAGGGTCTTTCAAATAATCAAAACGTGAGATTTGCGTAATAATGGGACGTGTACGGTCAATCCCAAACCCATCAAGTATTTTAGCAATCTGCTCCTGGGGTAACTCCTTGTTCTTGTCGCTCAGGGGGTCAATGGAGGGGGATATCAAGACCTGTCTGGTGTGGAGTTCTCTACTAAAGGCCGGGGCCGAAAAGACCACCCTATCGTACTGTTCAACATACGTCTTCAGGAACTCCCAGATTTGGGGATTGGGACAGGAAAAGTCAATATGACACCTCCAGACCCACTTCTTGCCCAACTCTTTTTTCTTATTTATCAAAACAATTGGTTGGGGGTCGTGGATAAACAGGACATCCCCATAGAGGCTCATCTCTCTAATGTTCCCTTCACTTACCTCCAGAAAGTGGTCAAACTCCTCTTTCGTTACCTCTGTACTGGCCCCGTGCAGGCAATTGTGGAATTTTTTGGTCACGGCAAAAAACTTTTCTCCGCCCTTAATCAGGTCCCAATGTGCATCCACACCTAGCTCTCGTAGTAGTGGAAGTAGCCTGTGTAGTATCTCGGCCACACCACCACCCACGGCAGTGGAGTTGACGTTCTGGATTACCACCCCCCTGAGCCTCTCGGCCAGTAGCCTTAATTCCTCAATAACCCCCTCCCCTGCGACGGGGATATAATCATCTATCCTGGGCATCTAACCTCCTCTTAGCAATGGCAAGAATCCTCCTTCGCAGGCCCTCCAGGGTGTGGGTATAGGGGTCTAGCCTGGTAATCCTTTCTGCCATCTCTTTCTCCCCCAGTTGACCTTCCAGCCAGTTAGAAAAGTCATTGGTCTCCCTCTTTAGCCTGAGCCTTGCCTCAAACATGTGGTAGTAGATGGAATGGACGCTTACCCTCTGCATTATCTCGTAAAACTCCTTGAGGGAGAGGGCATAGTGCGGAGTGGGGATTACAAAGGTTATGGCCTTCATGAAGTGGAACTCATAACCCTCCGGTGCATCAGGGTTTTTACCCGTCCGTTCCATGTAATCCTCAATAATTCCTATAAATTTTCTTCTAAGGTCTTCTATGCTAGTAAACTGAATGGTATCCACCGAGGCTATCCTCTCCCCCACTTCTTCTTCCTGGAGTATGTTTCTTATCCAGTAGGCAAAATCATTGGGGGGTTCAGGGGAAAGGTAATGGTGTTGTTGCAAAAACCGGTGCGTGTGGTAGTAGATGGAAGATTCTGGCAGGGTCTTAAGGTTCCCCAGGAGTCCCCTCAAGTCCCCTGCTTTAAGACCAGTGAGCTCCGTCAGGTAGAGCCTGCTATAGAAACGAAAAGGCTCGCCCATCTTTAGCCCTCCGGGAACTCAAACCTTAGTAACTCTGACAGGACCTTCCCCGTCCAGCGGTAAATATTATTCTTCTGCACCACCTCCCGCATCTTGCTCATACGTTTCTGCTTCTCCCCCTCCGTCATCTCTATGGCAAGTCTTATGTTCTCCGCAAGTCCATCAACATCATAGGGGTTTACCAGCAGGGCACTCTCTAACTCCCTGGCCGCACCGGTAAACTGGCTCAGTATTAAAACACCAGTATTATCTGCCCTGGAGGCCACGTACTCCTTAGCAACCAGATTCATGCCATCGTGGAGAGAACTGACCACGCAAAAATCAGCCAGGCGATATAGGGCCATTAACTCCTTCTTGCCGAAGTTAGACCTGTGGAATTGTATGGGTTTCCACCGTCCCCGTTCATACTTAAAATTTATCTCTACCATCAAGCGGGTCAGTTCTTCATTAAGGTCCTTGTACTGTTGGATGTGGATGCGGCTCAACGGCCCTGCCTGGATGAATTTGACCTTGCCCTTGTACTGCGGGTACTTCTCAAAAAAGAGGTCTATGGCCCGGAACCTCTCGGGGATACCTTTTGTGTAATCTATCCTGTCCACGCCCAGGCCAACTATCTGCCCACCTAGCCCAAGGGTCTTGCGGAGTCGTCGCATCTCTATTTCCACTTCCTGCGACTGACCCCTGCTACTGGCCTCATCAAAATCTATACTTATCGGAAAGGGCCTCACCCTCGTGGATTTACCACCTTTGATTATTTCAAATTTTTCATAATCCGTCCTTGCCTCAATCATACGGTCTACCGTCTCAAGGAAGTTCATGCAATGATAACGTATGTGGAACCCCAGGAGGTCATTTCCCAGGAGCCCATGGAGTATCTCTTCCTTCCAGGGGCATATCCTGAAGGCCTCTGGATTGGGCCAGGGGATGTGCCAGAATTGGGAGAGGATGCAGTTGGGGTTCTTCTCCCTTATTAACCGTGAGAGCAGGGCAAAATGATAGTCCTGTATAAAAACGAACGCCTTTTTGTCCCCTATCTCCTCTAAAACCGTTCTACTAAAGAGTTCATTTACCTTTTTGTAAGTCTCCCAATCTGCACTTTTAAACGTTGGGCGGGTATAGACCACGTGGCAAAGGGGCCACAATGCCTCGTTAGAAAAGCCATAATAGTACCCGGCTTCTTCCTCTTTGGTGAGCCAAACACGCCTCAGTGTATACCTTGACTCCTCTGGTGGCACCTGTATATGGTTGTGTGCATCTACCACCTCTTTATCCGCATCTCCTGAGCCGTGGGCAATCCAGATCCCACCACAACTCTGCATCACGGGGTCCAGGGCCATCGTTACACCACTGGCAGGCATACCGCACTTAATCTCTTCCCCCTGAAACGTGTGCACGTATGGCTCTCTGTTGGATACGATTACAAAGAGGTAATCGGCCATCTTCTGTTTTATAAATTCTTTTAGCCCTTCTCTGTTCCACATAATACTTCACCCTGCGGCCGGTGAGGAAGCCCGGACTCCTGCCATTTATATCAAGATAGTACCCACGGGTAAAACAAAATTTCCCGTCTGCCTGTCACCCTGAGCGAAGCGAAGGGTCTCCGGGTGAATGGTTACGAGATTCTTCGCTTTGCTCAGAATGACAGAGCGGTTTGCTGTGGCAGGTAATACCAGAAATTCCATTACAGGTTTGGGGTGCGTAGGGACGCCCCCTACATTACTATAGCGATTCTAAAAATTCCTCCAACGTTACCCCGGCCTTTGTAATCAGGCTCCGCAACGTACCACGGGCAACCGTAGGATGGTTTGGCACTGAGAGTGCCGCTATATGCCCTGGCTTTGTCAGGATAATATGACTGCCTCGTTGACGTGTGACCTCCCAGCCGAGTTTTTCAAAGGCCTTCACTACCTCATAAGGTCTCAATATTGGGACACGTGGCACTATACATTGACCTCTACCTGGCGAATCTCCACAGTCAAAGGCATCCCCTTTTCAGCTCGCACTTCCAAGCACTCCTTGATTGCCTCCCTAATATTACCCTCGGCCTCTTGTTCGGTCTTGCCCTGGCTCACACAGCCAGGGATAGCTGGACATTCGGCTATGAACATTCCATCCTCATCTTGAAATATGGTTACAAGGAATTTCATTCCCCTTTTCCTCCCTGCATAATATTGCACACTTGTTACTATCTTGCAACGCCTAAAATGACATCGTTTCTCCCTTTGCGAGTCGCACCGACTTGGCCAGGCAGGTCGGTAGACCCGGCCACCACGCTTTGATCCTATTTAGGCTCATCACCCGTGGGGAAGAGCATCAAGTTTGTGTCCTTTACCAGATGGTACATCCTTTTGGCGTCTAGAAGGGCCTTTTCCTGGGACACAAGCGGGGTAATCTCTATCTTGGTGAAGAACGGGAAGAGGGGGAGTTTAGTAACGATTGCCTCTATCTCCTCGCTGGAGTCTGCATCAAAGATGGCGGCGGCGCCGCGCCTACCGGCCAGTTTTCCACCAGCCAGTACCTTACCTCTCTTCTTCATCCTCTCGTAATACTCCCACTCCTTGATGAGCAGCTCAAAGAAACTCCTGGTGGGTATCTGAGGGAGTTTTTCTATCTCAACCTTCACTAGAAATAGCATGGTCTAGTCTTTCGTCAAAAGGGTGTCCTTTGAATTGTATTAGCCATTTTAGGGGCCAGGGGTTAGGGACCAGGGATCAGGGAAAAAGTATAACGCAGGCTAAAGCCTGCGGCTACCCCTGGTCTCTGACCCCTAGTTACATGGCCAGGCCGCCGTCTACGTTCAGGACGTGGCCTGTGGTATAACTGGAGGCGTCTGAGACCAGGAATGCAACGGCCTTTGCCACCTCCTCTGCCTTACCAACGCGGCCCATGGGGATGAGCTTCAGGGCCTCTTCCATGTACTCTTTCTTCAACCCCTGCGTCATCTCTGTGTCTATGAACCCTGGGGCCACGGCATTTACTGAGATATTGAACCTCGCCAACTCCTTAGCGAGGGACTTCGTGAACCCTATAAGCCCCGCCTTGGAGGAGGCATAATTGGTCTGCCCCATCATCCCTATGATCCCACTAACCGAGGTTATATTTACTACGGAGCCGCCTTTTTGCTTCATCATGGGGAACACCACGGCCCTGGTGCAATTGAAGGCCCCATTCAGGTTGGTATCTATTACCTCCTTCCATTCCTGCTCGCTCATCCTCATCATCAGATTATCCCTGGTGACCCCTGCGTTATTTACGAGGATATCTATCTTCCCAAAGTGTTTTATGGCCGTACTGACCATCTCCTTGGACTGGTTGAAGTCTGCTACGTTACTCTGCAGAGGCAGGGCCTTTACGCCGAGGTTACTTAACTCTGTCTCCACCTCCTTGGCCTTTTCTACGTTCTTGACGAAGCTGAAGGCCACGTCCACACCTCTTTGGGCCAGTTCCAAGACGATAGCCCTTCCTATACCTCGTGTCCCCCCCGTTACGATTGCCACCTTACCTTTTAAGGACATAAATAGTCTCCATTCTTTTTAGACAATAGACCCTGGACTTTAGACTTTGGACTTCTTACCATTGTCTAAAGTCTAGTGTCAAATGTCCAAGTTCATATCTCCAGTGAGACCTTAAAACCCTCGTGGACGGCCTCCATAGCCGTCCTGACCTTTACGCAGTCCCCTATTGTATACACCTCCGGCACCAGGCTGTCCAGTTGCTGATAAAGGGAATTGTTGGGCATGTAACCCGTTGCCAGGATTACCGTCTCGGCCGGCAGGAAGGTCTCCTTACCTTCTTTCTCAAACAAGATTCCACTGGAAGGCCCCTCTCGTA
>Ga0155418_1097_pt2 | contig 5235 bp, 5 predicted proteins | sample RifCSPhighO2_02_FD_106386 | JGI IMG/M metagenome (GOLD analysis project Ga0155418, IMG submission 106386) | Planctomycetes bacterium RIFCSPHIGHO2_02_FULL_52_58
GCGGGGTACGATCCAGTAGACAGTAGCAAGTAGCAAGTAGCCAGTAGCAAGTAGCCAGGAAAAAAAATTCAACCCTAGCTACTGACTACTGACTACTAGCTACTAGCTACTTGCTACTGTTCACACCTGGTCAGGTGGGGAGGTAGAGGGTAATTCTTTATAGAAGCCGTCTTCCTTAAGCCTCTTGTATATCTGGAGGCCCTTTTCTGAGGGTTTTATCTCGTAGAAGACCGAGCTGTGCTCGTGGCTCTTTTGCCCTTCAAGGAGGCCCGAACTGAGCAGGGCCTCCACGTCGTAGAATGGCCCCCCCAGCCTGCCAAAGTTGCTGTACTTCTGGGTGGCCTGGTAATACTCACATATACTCCCCAGGGTCCTGGCGATGCGCCTGATAGTCTCCGAACCTTTTATAATATCCAGGAATTCTTCGTATGCCTTCATTTCTGCATCCCACACCCTTTTGATAGACACTCCCTTTTTACCCGTAATTGCAATAAATTTCAAGGACAAAGATGCCAGCAAGTTTTCATGCTACCAATTGAAAAGTTACCTCAGTGAAAACTCTTGCTAATAAAGAATCTTTTTGATAAACTTACAGGCCATTTTATATGGCCCCAGGTTTTTCTATATAACCTAAACAAAGAGATAATTCTCAATTGTCCGTCCCCATACAAGTCAGGTGAAAGGAGAACTTAAAGGATGACGGGGAGAAAGTATGTCTTTGCCTTCGGCAATGGGAAGGCCGAGGGTAGCGCAGAGATGCGTAACATATTAGGGGGCAAGGGTGCAAACCTGGCCGAGATGAGCAACCTCGGACTACCTGTCCCCCACGGTTTCACTATTAGCGCAGAGGTCTGTGACTTCTATTATAAAAACAACCGGCAATATCCCGAAGGGCTAAGAAAAGAGATAAGAGAAAACCTTGAGAAGTTAGAAGAGAACATGCAGGCAAGGCTGGGAGACCCGGAGAACCCCCTCCTGGTCTCTGTTAGGAGCGGGGCTGCCGCCTCCATGCCTGGGATGATGGACACTGTCCTTAACCTCGGGCTTACCCCGGATAGCCTGCAGGGTCTAGTAAGAAAGACTAATAACGAGCGTTTCGTCTGGGACGCCTACCGAAGGTTCATCTCCATGTTCAGCAGCGTAGTTATGGGCATAGAGAGGGAGAAGTTTGAGGCCCTCCTGGACGCCCTGAAGAAAAAGGTCAAGGTAAAGGGCGATACAGGACTTGCCACAAAGCACCTCCAGGAACTGGTAGAAAAATATAAGGCACTGTACAAGAAAGAGACTGGGGGTGATTTTCCTACCGACCCTGAGACCCAGTTGGATATGACAATAAACGCCGTCTTCCAATCCTGGAATACCCCAAGGGCCATAAAGTATAGACAGTTGTATAACATTACGGGCCTCCTGGGGACTGCCGTAAACGTCCAGTCTATGGTCTTCGGCAACATGGGAGACCACTCGGCCACGGGCGTATGCTTCACCAGGAACCCTTCCACTGGAAAAAACCTCCTCTACGGAGAATTCCTCATCAATGCCCAGGGTGAAGACGTAGTTGCAGGTATCCGTACTCCCGAACCTATAGAAGACCTGAAGGGGTTGATGCCCCACGTTTATGAAGGACTCCTGAAGTACAAAGATATACTGGAAAAACGCTACAGGGATATGCAGGATATAGAATTTACCATCCAGGAAAATAAGCTCTACATGCTGCAGTGCCGTAACGGTAAGCGGACTGCTGAGGCCGCCCTAAAGATTGCCGTAGACCTGGTAAGAGAAGGCCTGATAGATAAGAACGCCGCCCTGACCAGGATAGACCCGCACCAGTTGGACCAGCTCATGCACCCCGTTTTTGACCCCAAGGCCCAAAAGGAGGTAATAGCCACCGGGCTACCGGCCTCTCCCGGGGCGGCCACAGGGAAGGCGGTCTTCAGCGCCGAGGAGGCAGAACACCTGGCCGCAAAGAAGGAGAAGGTAATCCTCGTCAGGAAGGAGACCTCTCCAGAGGATATAGCAGGGATGTATGCCGCCCAGGGCGTCCTCACCACCCGTGGCGGCATGACCTCCCACGCCGCAGTAGTAGCCAGGGGGATGGGCAAGCCCTGCATTGTCGGGGCCTGCGCCATTGATGTGGACTACAAGACCCAGCGCTTCAGCGTCAACGGGAAGGTAGTCAAACGGGGGGATTATATATCTCTGGACGGCAGTCTCGGGGAGGTAATCCTGGGAAGGGTCTCCACCGTTGAGCCCTCTCTAAGCGGAGACTTTGCCACCATCATGGAATGGGCCGATGAGGTGAGAAGGCTCAAGGTCAGGGCCAATGCAGATACCCCTGAAGACGCCAGGAAGGCCAGGGAGTTCGGTGCACAGGGCATCGGCCTCTGCCGCACGGAACACATGTTCTTTGGAGAAAACCGCATTGATTACGTGAGGCAGATGATACTGGTGGCCGCTGATGCCAAGAACCTGAAGGCCAAGCTCCTATCCCTCCAGAACGAGCTTGAAAAGGCCCCAAGGGACAGGCAGTCTGCCATAAGGAAGGAAATCACAAAAACTAAGGCAGAACTTAAACACCCTCAATCCCTCTACACCAAGGCACTGAACGCCCTCCTCCCCATGCAGAGGGGCGACTTTGAGAAAATCTTGACGGTAATGGACGGCCTCCCCGTTACCATCAGGCTCCTTGACCCACCCCTCCATGAGTTCCTCCCCCAGGATGCGGCGAGTCAGACACTAATATCCAAAAAGATGAAGGTAAGCCTAAAGGATATCCAGCGGACGGTGGCCAGGCTCCACGAATTCAACCCCATGCTGGGACACCGTGGATGCAGACTGGGCATAACCTATAAGGAGATATACGATATGCAGGTCAGGGCCATAATAGAGGCCGCCTGCAACGTGAAGAAGAAGGGGCTTGATGTCTATCCCGAAATCATGATACCCCTGGTGGGTACGGAGGAAGAGCTAAAGATATTCAGAGACAATATACATGCCCTTGCCGGGGAGATAATAAAGAAGAAAGGCGTGGAGATAAAATACACGGTAGGCACCATGATAGAACTACCCAGGGCTGCCGTTACCGCAGACCGCATAGCCCGGCAGGCCGACTTTTTCTCCTTCGGCACGAACGACCTCACACAAATGACCTTCGGCTTCAGCAGGGACGATATTGGGAGCTTCCTGTCCGAATACATTGAAAGGGGTATTCTGCCTAAAGACCCCTTCCAGTCCCTTGATTTGGAAGGCGTCGGGATGCTCGTAGAGATAGGGGTAAAGAAGGGGCGCTCTACCAAACCTGCCCTAAAGATAGGTATCTGTGGGGAGCACGGCGGAGACCCCGCCAGTATAGCCTTCTGCCACAGGATAGGGCTGGACTACGTAAGCTGTTCCCCCTTCCGCGTACCCATCGCCCGCCTCGCCGCCGCCCAGGCGAATATTAAGGTAGCGGCAACGTCTTCCACTGTTTGAAGCTATATTGAAATTAGTATTTCTTGTGTAAGGAGCGTATCTAATGCAAAGTACAAAACAAGAGGTAATGGAGTTACTGGCACAACTCCCGGATAATTGTTCCCTTGAAGACATTCAGTACCATCTGTACGTAAAGCAAAAAGTCGCACGTGGTCTGCTTGATGCCAAAAAGGGCCGTGTCTACACTCAGAAAGAGGTAGAAAAGCGGATGGGTAAATGGCTCAAGAACGACCGGTAGTTTGGTCACACGCAGCAACAGAAGATTTGGAATCCATCGCTGATTTTATTGCTCGTGATTCTCCATCATACGCAAGGACCTTTGTCCGACGAACAAAAGAAGTCTCTCGCTCATTGGGTGAGTTTCCGGAACGTGGCCGTATAGTCCCTGAATTCGGAAACAAATCTATTAGAGAGGTATTTATACATAGTTACCGTCTTATTTATAAGGTAAGAGAATTGCAGGTTATTATCCTGGCACTAATTCATGGACAGAGAGACTTGAAGAGAGCGTGGGATGCGGAAACAAGATAGGTATTCTTGCGAACACGGCGGAGACCCTTCAAGCATAGCCTTCTGCCACAGGATAGGGCTGGACTACGTAAGCTGTTCCCCCTTCCGCGTACCCATCGCCCGCCTCGCCGCCGCCCAGGCGAATATTAAGAAGACAGAAACGGCCAGTACGGTGTAAAAGGTCATGCCCTCCCTCTATGTCATTCTGACCCTGAACGAAGTGAAGGGGAAGAATCTAGCAGGGTACGTTTAAACGTACCCTATAAGCTTTCGTTATTTCTTTGGCTTATCCTTTGGCTTATCATTTGGCACCCCCTCATCAGAAACAGCAATTGCCTGAGCCTCGTCCGCTAGGTCCGTCAAGAGGATAATCGTGATTTGCTTACGCGTCTTATCAGCGGGTCGGATGATAATCTTCTTGACGTGGTCGGCTTGAACGCCATGTTTCTTAAGGAGCGCAGGCCACATCGGGTTTAACCTCGCTTCATCTGCCGGACCGATCTTGTCCAACTCAGCCAGGATAGCGGTCGCTTGGGCCTGGCGCATTACGTCGGCGGAACAGATCAGGCGGTAGTTGTTACTCCTCGACGAGTTGAGGTTCGTCGCAGCCCAGGAAATAGACCCCAGAGCTACGACAGCTAAAGCCAGAGTTATCAATTTCTTCATGGTGGTACCTCCTTTTCTCGCTGAATGGTTAGTAAGTTTGTAAGGTGTGTCCAGACGCACCCTACAAGACTACAAGTTCTACCCCTCCCCGTTCACGGGGAGGGGTAAGGTGGGGTTTGCTTGTGCCTCGCAGACTAAAGTCTGCGGCTACTTTGCAGGTTAAAGTTCTCTCCGCCTTCAGAATGACACAGGTTAGTACGCTGGCAGTTGTAGAAGGGATGTTCCCTTAGTCAATCTTGTAGTACGGTATGGAGTTGTAAGAGTTTGTCTTTGCGAACCCATCCACGTCCTATTGGGGATAGGATTTCTAACCCCCTTATTACGCCCTCCCTGTCAAGGTCAATAAAGATACCCTCTCCAACCTTTTTCGTGTCAGCAACGGGTAGTTCACTAAAGTATATATACATAGCATCGGCTTCTTCATCATACGTTATTCTCATGGTCCTTCATCTCCTAATGTTACAGTAACCACAACAATTTCAGTTCCTTTCTTAACATGAGACCTCTGCAAAAGTATTTTTCTGTGGACTTCACCACCTAGTTCCCTCCCCCTTGATGGGGGAGGGTAGGGTGGGGGTGATTATCAATATG
>Ga0155418_1094_pt1 | contig 4795 bp, 3 predicted proteins | sample RifCSPhighO2_02_FD_106386 | JGI IMG/M metagenome (GOLD analysis project Ga0155418, IMG submission 106386) | Planctomycetes bacterium RIFCSPHIGHO2_02_FULL_52_58
GAATATCTCCTGGCCGTCAAGAAAAAGCCTTACACTACCATCGGCATGGTAAAACTCTACCCGATAAGACTGCCCGGGAGATAGGTAGACGTCTGCCTCTTGCAGACGCTGTCCGGAACGCTCCAGATAGCTTTTCTCTTGTGTGTCTGAGGTAGATTTGATTGCTAAGGAGACAAGAAAGAGGTCTGGGTTATCGGGAGCGGCCTTACTACCCTCGTTTGGAGCCTCGTTGGGGGTGGCCGATTCGGCTGAAGCCCTGTTACCCCTTTCAATAGCACAAAGGATTGTCCCCCCTGTCGCCTGGGTTATTTTTGTTGAGAAGGCCAGCTTAATGTCCCCCACTTCCGCGGTCCCCTTTACGTCGTTGTAGGCGTAGTTGTCAGTAATCTTCCTGGCGAAGGAGGCAAAGGTGGCCGGGCTACTCCCAACAGTAGCAGAGTCGTCCCTAACAGGGGACTCCCTGGGCGTCTTAAGCAAGAGGCTGGTATTAGAAGTATCTTTTGTGAACATATCTGCCTGCTTCCAGAGGAACTTTTCAAAGGTCCAGGGTGGGACCAGTTCCTCCTTTGGTGCGTGTCTGCTGTTGTAGACAGGTACCCAGAGTTCTTCCTGCACCTGCCTGGGCTTCTTGGCCACGCGGTTGTTGATGTACAGGTCCCCGCCGACTATCTGCAGTTCCTCTCCGGGCAGGCCTACCAGGCGTTTTATGTAGTTTTTATGTTTCCTCTTGAGGCGGCTGGAGCCGCATTTCTTACACTTGAAGCCCTCCACCCACTCCTGGTCCACCATCAGGTAGCCGCAGTCCTTACAGGTAACCTCTGCGAGGGGATATTTAAAGACCACCACGTCCCACCGCTCTGGATTGTTGAAGCCATATATAAATTTGTTTACAAAGAGCCTGTTTCCCCCATGAGAGCCATCGTTACGGATATCTATGTTGAAGAGGCAGTTAGGGCAGGTGGCCGTGGTACTGTAGTGGTCTCTGGCGAAACTCCAACCGCAGTTGGGGCACGCCACGTCCTTATGGACTCCCAGGAGGGTTGGTGCCATAGAACCCGTGGGGATTTTAAAGGCCTCCACCACAAAATGTCTTATTAAGAGGGCCAGGAGGATGGAGAGGATTATCCACTGGAGGTTTTCCTTTATGGCCCCGTATTGTCCCCCCTTGCTGGGGGTGGCCTTGTCCCCTTCGGTGGGAGTGGCCCTGCTACCCAGTGGGTATCCCGCCCAGGCCAGTACCCTGGAGGCTAAGGTGGCATAGGTGTTACCGGTATCTTTTTTCTTACTCATGGGGCGTCAGCACAGAAAGGAATGCCTCCTGGGGTATCTCCACACTTCCCACGACCTTCAGCCTCTTTTTCCCCTCCTTTTGCTTCTCCAGCAGCTTCCTCTTCCTGGTAATGTCCCCACCGTAACACTTGGCAGTAACGTCCTTCCTCATGGGTCTGATGGCCTCTCTGGCAATTATCCGGCTACCAATGGCCGCCTGGATGACCACCTCAAAGAGGTGGCGTGGTATCTCCTCTCTGAGCTTTTTTGCAAGTCTTTTACCTTTATAATAAGCCTGGTCCTTGTGGACTATGCTGGAGAGGGCATCTACCTTTTTGCCCCCTACCAGTATGTCCAGCCTTACCAGGTCCGCAGGGCGGTAACCCAGGAAGGTGTAGTCCATAGTCCCATATCCCCTCGTGGCAGATTTGAGTTTGTCGTAGAAGTCAAATATCACCTCTGCCAGGGGCAACTCATAGTTAAGGATTACCCTCTTTTCGCTCAGGTACTCGGTGCTGATGTACTTACCCCTGCGCTCCTCGCATATCTGCATTACTGCGCCTATGTATTCACTAGGCAGGACTATCTTCATGGCCACTATTGGCTCCCTGAACTCCTCTATGTCTCCTTCCATGGGCACGTGGTCGGGGTTATCTATTTTATTTACCTCTCCTTTTTTATTCACTATCTCATAGGTAACGCTGGGGGCCGTCTGGATGATGTTGACGTTACTCTCCCTCTCCAGCCTCTCCTGTACCACCTCCATGTGGAGGAGTCCCAGGAAGCCGCAGCGGAAACCAAAACCCAGGGCCGGAGACCTCTCAGGCTCAAAGGTAAAGGAGGAGTCGTTTAGACTGAGTTTCTCAAGGGCCATCCTTAGTGGCACCAGGTCGGTATCTGCCGTAGGATAAAGCCCGCAGTACACCATAGGGAGGGGCCTCTGGTAACCAGGTAAGGCTACGCCGGCCCGGTTTTTATCGTGGGTGACCGTATCTCCTATCTCCACGTCATGGATGGATTTTATACTGGCCACCAGATAACCCACCTCTCCAGTGTGCAGGGTCTTTACAGGAGACATCTTTGGCTTGAAGACCCCCACCTCCGCTACCTCAAACGCCATCTGGGTCTTCATCATATAAATCCTGTCCCCCGCCCTGAGTGAGCCGTCAAAGATTCGCAGATAGACGACTACGCCCCTATAGTCGTCGTATATAGAGTCAAATATGAGTCCCCTCAGGGCTTCCTGGGAGTTGCCCTTGGGAGGGGGAAGCCTCTCAATGATAGCCTTGAAGAGTTCATCAATGCCCAGCCCCGACTTGGCACTGACCTTGATTACATCCCTGGGGAGCATCCCCAGGGTCTTCTCCATCTCCTCAATAACCTCCTCAGGTCTGGCCTGCTGGAGGTCTATCTTGTTCAGTACCGGGATGATTTCAAGATGCTTTTCCATGGCCAGATAGGCATTGGCAACGGTCTGGGCCTCTACCCCCTGTGCGGCATCCACCAGGAGTAGTGCACCCTCACAGGCCGCCAGACTGCGAAAGACCTCGTAGCTGAAATCCACGTGCCCGGGGGTATCTATAAGGTTCAGCACGTAGTCCTTGCCGTCTTTTTTGTAGTTCATGGTCACGGCGCTGGCCTTGATGGTTATACCCCTCTCCCTCTCCAGGTCCATGTCGTCCAGTACCTGCTCCCTGAACTCCCTGGAGCTGACGGTCTGGGTACTCTCCAGTAGCCTGTCGGCCAGGGTACTCTTGCCGTGGTCAATGTGAGCGATGATGCAGAAGTTTCTAATCCTGTCGGTATTCATAGTCTATGTGAAACATTATAGGTTAACAGAAAGGGGTTTTGAAGTCAAACTGCACAGGGTGCCATGTAGGGGAATAGCGTGGAATGGGCGGCAGAGACATAGGTAAGCAAGGATAAAAACACCCCCTCCTACCCCGCTTGAGGTGTACGTCTTGGAAGGCGTTTAAAGCCCTTCTCCTTGGTATGTGATGTGGGGGTATTACTCACCTCATGCTCTATGGCGCTTTGGACGAGCTGGTTTAGGGGTATACCCAGTAGAGCCGCCTTCTCTGCGGCCTTCTTGTGTATTGCAGGTGGGATACGTACGTTAAAGCTGCCCATGTGGGGCTTCAAAGGCCCTTTTCCAGCCTTTTTGCAGAGCATGAGGTAATCATCTACTGCTTCATGGAAAGCATTTTCAAGCCCTCCTACGGTACTCCCCTCAAAAGTTATGAGGTCGTTTATAAACTCTAGCTTTCCGTAAAAAGTCCTATCCTCAGCATCAAAGTGGACAGAACCTATAAACCCTTTGTATTTTAATACGTCTTTCATTGTGGCCTCCAAATTACCTTAATAACCCTTGTTGCCTAAGGTTTTCCTCTACGAGGTCTAACATATAAAGTTTAAGCACTGGCCTGGGATGGGGCTTATGGAGCCTGATAATATGCTTCGTGTCGGCGTGTATAAAAGCCACCCTTGAACCTGATGTCCTGCCTGTTTTCATTTCGCTGTATCCTAAACCATTTAGAAGTCTTTTAAGCTCATCGTAGGTAAAATCCGTAGGTTTTGATAGAAACCTTTGCAAGAGCTTTTCAAACCTTTTACTCACAAAAGTATTATACCAACAAACAATATGTCTGCAACTACAATTCAGTTACAGATTTCAAACTTATAAGTGTCAGGTTGTCTGCATTGTAGATAGGTGCCGTTTGCAAACGTACTCTCTGTCTGCATCCTTGATTTTGTATCCCGAATTCTGTATCCTGAATCCTTGACTACGGTGGAGAATACAGCCAGAAACAACCTATCCCTTAGTCGGGAGTGGCCCTGCCACCTCTCAGTGGTAATCCCCCTCTATAACGAGGAAGGGAGTGTCGGGGAGCTTTACCAGAGGCTCAAGAAGGTACTGGACGGCCTGGGCAAGGAGTACGAAATCCTCTTTGTTAACGACGGCAGTACGGATGGCACAGGGGGGATACTTAAGGGGCTCTTCCAGAGGGATGAACGGGTGAAGGTAGTTGAACTGCGGACCAACTTTGGTAAGTCCCCTGCCCTTTCCGCCGGTTTTGACTACGCCCGTGGGGACGTAATCCTCTCCATGGATGGGGACCTCCAGGACTGCCCAGAGGATATACCCCTCTTCCTTGAGAAGATAGACGGGGGCTACGACGTGGTCAGCGGGTGGCGACAGCAGAGGGACATACCCTTCTTCACCCGGAAACTCCCCTCCAGGGTGGCCAACTGGATGATTGCAAGGGTTACAGGGGTGAACCTCCACGACTTTGGCAATGCCTACAAGGCCTACAGGAAAGAGATAATAAAGGACGTGAAGATTTACGGCGACCACCACCGCTTCATCCCCGCCCTTGCAAAGAATATTGGCGTCAACATAGCAGAGATACCCGTAAGGAATGATCCCAGACGCCATGGACAATCCAAATACGGACTGGAAAGGATTTATAAGGTATTCTTTGACATTATTACCGTAAAATTTCTCATGAGCTATTCCACCCGTCCC
>Ga0155418_1109_pt1 | contig 3877 bp, 4 predicted proteins | sample RifCSPhighO2_02_FD_106386 | JGI IMG/M metagenome (GOLD analysis project Ga0155418, IMG submission 106386) | Planctomycetes bacterium RIFCSPHIGHO2_02_FULL_52_58
CCATTTAAGGCTTACATCATAGACCTGGATAAGTCTAGTCTCCATGAGTCCCTCTCCCTGAACCAAAGGATTAAGAACCTGCTGAGGCTGGACAGGTCTGTGGAAAAGTTTATGATTGTAGGGGCGTATCGTCGTGCCTTAGGCAGATTCGCCGTGGCGAACAATACGCCCCTACGACCTATCACACAGAGGGACAGACTCCGCTTTCTCAGGGACTACATGGGCGGAAGCCACACCTGGAAGGAGATGGCCAGGGGGTGGCAGGGCCACTCCCGGCACCCAGGACGTACCTTTCACAGGTGGTGGTGGTGGGTGCTTGGAGTAATGGGTATAGACCCATACGGGCTTAGAAGGAATCAGGAAAGTAAGGGGTAGGCAGGATTTAAATGCCAAATTCCAAGGCCCAAATACCAAATAAAGTCAAAATGTCAAAGCTCAAATATCAAATCCCCCCCCTAGCCCCCTTTAATAAAGGGGGGAAAGGAGATTTTGGCGTCTGGATTTCTGCTTACTGCCTACTACCTACTGCCTGCTACCATATGTATATACTAGCCTTTCTGGGTTCTTATCTGGTGGGGAGCATCCCCTTCGCCTACCTGGTGGCCAGGTGGGCAGGTGGTATAGACATCACACGGTACGGCAGTGGCAACGTCGGGGCCACCAACGTGGCCAGGGCCATGGGGTGGCGTTATGGCTCAGTGGTCTTTCTCATGGATATGCTGAAGGGGTTCATGCCAGTGTATCTGGCCTCAATATATGGCGGGGGAACCGTCCATCCCCCGTTGTCCGTCGGCGCTGCAGACCTGGCTATCCTTTGCGGTCTGGGGGCAATCCTGGGGCACGTCTTTCCTGTCTATCTCAGGTTCCAGGGTGGCAAGGCGGCGGCCACCAGCTTTGGGGTATTCATATGGCTGGCACCCAAGGCCCTACTTATAGCGTTTGCTGCATGGGGCGTTACTGTATTAATTACGCGCTACGTCTCCCTGGGTTCAATTATGGGGGCTGTGAGTTTTTGCGTGATAATGGTGACCTTATACAACGAACCCTTTGGACAGGGGCTATACCTGACCTTATTCAGTTTTATTATTGCCGTGCTGGTAATCTTGAGGCACAAGGAGAACATCCGTCGCCTACTGGCAGGGACTGAGAGGAAGATAGGATAGTAGAAGGTTACAGGGAACAGGATACAGGACACAGGTAAAAAGATTTTTCCTGTTACCTGTTGCCTGTCCCCTGTTACCTTAAAACACTATCCCTGCATACCCCACAAAATTGACAGGTTCGCCCGTTGGCTCTACGTCGTAACTGGTAGTATAGTGGAGAAGTTCCCCACTACTAATCCCCAGTGCCCTGGCATAGGCCACAGTTGCCGACAGGGCGCCAGGCCCACAGGAGTTCAGGTTCTTGGCGGCCTCCGGGACTATCCCCTCGGCATTCATAGTCAGGCAGAGGTCTATGATACGCTTGTCATTAACCTCCTTCACCCAGGTCAGTGCCTTCTTTCCCGTACCCATGTCCTGGGTGCCGTAGTTCAGGCCATAATGGGTGAGGTCACTGGTGCCTACTACCATCACCTCTTCATTTTTTAATAGCTCGGCAAGTTTACTCCCCAGGAGGGGGGCCTCCTTAGTGGGCGGGACCATGATTGGGATTATATCTGCCTCTGGGAAGAGGTGCTGGATAAAGGGCACCTGCACCTCTATAGAGTGCTCCATGAGGTGGCACTCCAACTTCTCCGTAAGAAGGTCTGGACATTCTTTAAGGAGGCGGCTTGCCAGGGTGGAGTTTATATCTATCTCTCCCAGGGGCGTCTCCCACGAACCCTCGGGCATGATGGCAGGTTTGTCAACACCTGATACATGGACGGAGCCGATGAGGATAAAAGTCTCCGGCTGAGAAAGTCTGTTTATATTGTAATAAACTGTGGCCGCCGTATGCCCTGAATATACCCAGCCTGCATGGGGCACTATGCCGGCCACTATCTTCTCCCTCCGGGCGGGGATTGCGGAGGCCTTCCGCAGATACCTCTCCAGGGCCGACCCGCAGACCCCGGCAGTGGCAGGATAGAAACCAATAGCAATAGGACTCCTGATGGTCAATCTCTAACCCCTTCTTTCATCGTAATAGACCTCTGCGTCATTCTGAGCGAAGCGAAGAATCTGGCTTTTAAGAGATTCTTAGGTCGTTTCACTCCCTCAGAATGACAGGTTCGTCGGGTTTTTCAGAGACCTCCGTAAGTCTAACAAGTAAAAAGTAGATTTGTCAAAGGTAATCTCTTTGGGAGTTGTATTGTATATAGACATAGGCACCCCATGTCCATACACTCCACACCTTTACCGGTTTTCTCCCTTTAAATTTCCGAGGTTTCTGGTATCATAACGCCTATAAGATGGAGGATTAAATGTTGAATTTAGACGGTATTACTGTTACCTGGCTGGGCCACGATACGACGAAGATTAAGGGGGATAAGGTAATCTACATAGACCCCTTTCAGCTAAAGGGTGGGGAGTCTGCGGATATAGTCCTCATCACCCATGAGCACTATGACCATTGCTCCCCGGAAGACGTGGCCAGGATAAGGAAGAAAGATACCGTAGTGATTGGCACCGCAGACGTAACGGCCAAGTATAAGGGTGAGACAAAGACCATTAAGGCAGGGGATTCTGTTACTGTCCATGGGATTACTATACAGGCCGTCCCTGCCTACAATACCAACAAGAAATTCCACCCCAGGGCCAGTGGCTGGGTGGGGTACGTTGTAAACATGAACGGGAAGAGGGTCTATCATGCCGGGGACACGGATTACATACCAGAGATGGAGTCCCTGAAGGACATAGACGTGGCCCTGGTGCCAATCAGCGGGACCTACGTCATGACGGCGGAGGAGGCGGCCGAGGCCGTGAACAGGATGAAGCCAAAGGTGGCCGTACCCATACATTATGGCTCCATCGTAGGCACTAAGGCAGATGCCGAGCGATTCAAGAATCTGGTAAAGGCGCCGACCAGGGTGGAGATACTATGACAAAGGCAGTAGCCCTGCTCTCAGGCGGTCTGGACAGTACACTGGCCGTACACCTGATGAAGTCCCTGGGCGTAGAGATGGTGGCCCTGAACTTCACTACCGTATTCTGCTGCTGTAACCGCGGGGGGAGTTGCAAGTCCGAGGCCAAAAAGGTCTCGGAGGCCCTGGGGATACCAGTAAAGATGCTGAACATCACGGACAGCTTCCTCAAGCTAGTCAAGAGACCCAAGTACGGCTACGGGAAGAACATGAACCCCTGCATAGATTGCCGCATTAATATGTTCAGGATGGCCGGGGAGTTCATGCGCGAGATAGGGGCTGATTTTATAGTTACGGGAGAGGTGCTGGGTCAGCGGCCCATGAGTCAGCGACGTGAGGCCATGAGGGTTATAGAGAGAGAGGCCGGGCTGGAGGGCCTGATACTGAGACCCCTCTGCGCCAGGCACATGCCCCCCACCCTCCCGGAGAAATTAGGGCTTGTAGATAGACAAAAACTACTGGACTTCAAGGGCCGTGGGAGAAAGGGGCAGATACAACTGGCAGACGTATTTGAGCTAAAGGACTATCCATGCCCTGCCGGGGGCTGTCTCCTGACAGACCCAATGTTTGCCCACCGCATAAAGGAGCTATTTAATCACAATATGGAGTGCGAGCTTAATGACATCCACCTCTTAAAGGTAGGCCGACACTACCGCCTGGACGACAACACCAAGGCCGTGGTAGGGAGAGACGAGGAAGAGAACCAGCAGATAGAACACTATGCCCGCCCGGGGGACGCCCTCCTTATGCTCACAGATATGACAGGCCCGTTGTGCCTCGCAAGGGGTGACCTGACGGAGGAAAACCTCTGCCTTG
>Ga0155418_1025_pt2 | contig 2417 bp, 2 predicted proteins | sample RifCSPhighO2_02_FD_106386 | JGI IMG/M metagenome (GOLD analysis project Ga0155418, IMG submission 106386) | Planctomycetes bacterium RIFCSPHIGHO2_02_FULL_52_58
TTAGCTGGGCGGAGGACTCTCCAGCAGGGCTGTGGGCTATATCCCTGTGCTCAAGGGCCGGGACTTCAACGTGGATATCAATCCTGTCCAGCAGGGGACCAGAGACCTTGGATAGGTAGTTCTGGATCTGGTGGGGGGTACAGCGGCACCGTTTTTTGGGATGGGTGTAGTAGCCGCAGGGGCATGGGTTCATGGCGGCCAGGAGCATAATCCTGGCAGGGTAGGTGGCGGAGCTAGAGGCACGGGAGATGGTTATTTCTCCTGTCTCCAGGGGCTGGCGGAGGGCCTCCAGTACGTTCCGATTAAATTCAGGCAGTTCATCCAGGAACAGCACCCCGTGGTGGGCAAGGCTGATTTCTCCAGGCTTGGGGAAAGTGCCCCCGCCTACCAGGCCTGCCTCGCTGACGCTGTGATGTGGAGAGCGGAAGGGGCGTGTGGCCACCAGGCATGCGCCTGAGGTGGTAGGGCTACTCCCACCTGAAGCAGACTGATTTAGTAGTCCACATACGCTGTAAATCTTGGTGGTCTCCAGGGCCTCCTGCAGGTGGAGTTGGGGCAGGAGGGAGGGGAATCGCTGTGCCAACATGGTCTTGCCGCCTCCAGGGGGACCAATCATTAAGACATTGTGTCCCCCTGCGGCCGCCACCAGGAGGGCCCTCTTGGCATGTTCCTGACCCCGCACCTCCGCAAAGTCCAGCTCATAGTGGACGGAATTATTAAAGACCTCCTGAAGGTTTAGTTGGGTGGGCCGGATGGAGAGTTGGCCGCTAAGGAACCCTACGGCCTCGGCGAGGCTTCCCACAGGGATAACCTCCAGCCCCTCCACCACGGCGGCCTCCGGGGCGTTCTCTGCGGGGAGTATCATCCCACGGTAACCCTCCCCCCTTGCCTTGAGGGCCATAGATAGACAGCCCTTTACCGGCCTCACACGGCCATCAAGGGATAATTCCCCAACGATGAGATATTTTGTTAGCTTAGGAGACCCTATCTGCCCGCTTGCCAGGAGCAGACCAATGGCCATCGGTAGGTCAAAGGCTGGGCCTTCCTTCTTGAGGTGAGCTGGGGCCAGGTTGATGGTTACGTGGTCGTAAGGGAAGCGGTACTGGCTATTGACCATAGCGGCCCTCACCCTGTCCCGACTCTCCTTTACTGCCTGGTCGGGAAGCCCTACCATGACCACGTTGGGAAGAGAACCCCTGGAGACGCAGACCTCTATCTCCAGGATGTAGGATTCAATACCATTTACCCCCGAGCTAAAGACCTTTGCCAGCCTGGTTTCCATTTCTTAGAGTATCTCTTCGCAAGATATACCCATCTTTCAGATATTTTGCAAGCCAAAAGATGCGTACTAATGTATACAGGGTGGTGCTTGACCCACAGCCGTGATAGTGTATATAATATTTTGACTTCAAATAGGATAGTAGCAGATGGACTGGCTTTATATATTATTCTTAATCCTGACCTTTGCCCTTATAGTTATAACCGTCAAGAGGTATTGGAAGGGTTGGCCGACCCGGCTGGAAGGCAAGCTGGAGAGACTGGATAAAAGGTTGGGAAATTCACACCCTCTTGGCCTGTTGGAGAGCGGTCTTAGCCACGAGGAAAAAGAGGCGACTGGCTAAAGGATAGGTATCTTCTTGTACTGGCTAAGACCCCCTAAAAACTCGCACCAACACTATCCGAGACCTCTGAGAAAGTACTGGCGAAGTTGTCATTGCGAGGGACTTTAGTCCCGAAGCAATCTCCTAAGTGGTTACAGTAGAAAAGCATGAGATTGCTTCGCTTCGCTCGCAATGACACCGCGGTGTCACTTCTTTCACTTTTGCAGAGGTCTCTATCCGTCATTCTGATCCGCCTGAGGGCGAGTCGTGCTTTGTCTCGGGAAGGGATTCCTCCTTAACAGGCGGGGCTTCCTGACCTGGTTTTTCCTCGTGAAGGGCAGGTTTTTTGGAGACTTTTACCTTGGCTGGTTTTAGCACCCTGTCGTGGAGGACAAAACCAGGTTCAAGCGTCTCCAGGACGGTATGGTGGGGCAATTGGGCATCTTCTTCCTCCAGTAATGCCTCATGGAATTCCGGGTTGAAAGGTTGTCCCACCGTGCCTTCAACGTTCTTTACTCCCGCCCCTTCCAACGCCTTGAGGAACTCGTTCTGGATGAGTTGGAGGCCGTCAAGAAATTTTCTTAGGCTCTCAGAGTTAGTCCCTCTTTCACCTTCCGCCTGAGGTGGATGACTGCCTGCCGACTTTATGGCCCTGGAGAGGTGGTCCATGGCGGGGATAAGGGCCTTGACCAGGTCCTGGGTGGCATAGCGAGCCATAGATTCTAACTCCCGCTTCATCCTCTTTTGGTAGTTAGAGAAGTCGGCCTTGGTACGCAGGAGGACGTCCAGATACTCGTCCCTCTCCTCCACCTTCTT
>Ga0155418_1008_pt3 | contig 2088 bp, 2 predicted proteins | sample RifCSPhighO2_02_FD_106386 | JGI IMG/M metagenome (GOLD analysis project Ga0155418, IMG submission 106386) | Planctomycetes bacterium RIFCSPHIGHO2_02_FULL_52_58
CTGGAGGTGTTCCTCCCCGATTAGTTGAGAGGCCGTAAAGAGCGCCCCAAAGAATGCCATTACAGCAAAAATCTTTAACCTATTCATTATTTAAGTCCCTCCTATAAACCGCTCCTTATAGCATATTTATACCATTATGTCAAACCTTGTTCTTTTGGAGGTTTGTAGGGGCATCCACCTCAGGCGGACTCACCACAAAGGACGGGGCTGAAGCCCTGTCCCTACTTTTTCAAAGATATAAGGGGTCAAAGCCCCCTTATCACCCCCAACAGAAAGTTCATCGGGCAAGGGGTGGAGGGGGTGGGTGAGGTTTTAGTTTCAGTGGGGTTATTCCCCGTCCGCTGGATTTTATTGTTGGGTGGTTCTTCGCTTAATTACTTTTTCAATAATCTGTTTTACAAATTCTGGAATTGTTTGTCCTGATTTACTAGCATCTCTCTTCAATTTTTCATATTGTTTCACTTCTTTACCCTGCCATATCAAATCAGCACGCCGAACTTGGTGCATAGCAACATGTGAATAATCTCCTGGGTATGCCCAATAGCAAGAAAGGCATATTTCTTTGTTTTTTAGTGTCTGCCAATTTTCACAGTGCTCACATGACCACGATTTTGCCCTATTCGCTGAACCTGACAGTAACATGAATTCGTCTGGATTAGACTCAGCACTTTCTCCATCGCCCCCCACTTCATACGGCACACGATGGTCTATTTGAAGCCCACGTTCATCCATGTCTTCAAGATAGATGAAGCACTTGCATCCGTACTTCTCGATGAGAAATTCTTTGATTTTTTTGGAAAGCCCTGTACGCCCTGACAGCTTTCTGAATCTCTTCTTGCTTACATCTCCAAACCGATATGCCGCAATTTTCCTGCCGTCTGAACCTGTTACACGAAAAGTCTCAAGTGGAATACCATGTTCTCGGGCGTCTCGAACTGCTCTCGGTGGATGATTATACCCGTATTTTTCCTTTAATTCTTCTGTTGTGATATGTCCATGCCCTAAAATATGGTCAATAACAGTTTTAGGACGTTTTGCAGTAACAGACCTGCAAGGCTCAAGAAATTCTTTTGGATATTTTTGCGGCATAGCGGCCTCTTGACTCCATCAAAATAAGTTGTTCAGTCTCGCGTCTTCTGTGAAAATACGGTGAAGCTGCAACCTCTACGGCCAAGCGTGGCGATAAATATAATGACTCAACAGTGATAGCCTCTCGTCTAAGTAATGTTGCTTGAGACGATTGTCCAGCTTCCAATTCAATTAAAGTGAGCGAAAGACTCTTCGGCAAACGAGTGCCGAAGGTCTTATTGCCTGTCCGTCCATCATAACTAACAGCATAACGAATATTACGGGTATTTAACTCTCCTAATGCAATTACAAACTCATCATACAATATTCCTTCAAAATAACGAGAATCCCTGTCACCACATACTCCTTGATAAGGAGGGTCCATATAAACAACATCGTTCTCATTGACATTTAATAAAACATCCTTGTAGCCAAGTGATGATATTATAGTTCTTCCTTTCAAAAGATTGGAAACGCCAAAGATATTTTCTCTCATGGTTTCGGGCTGTGTGCCGTGACGCCTCTTGTCGGGACTTTGATTAAAGAGTCCTTCAGCATTGTAACGCACCGAACCTTTTACACAACGTGCAAGCAAATAAAGAAATAATCTAGGATCTCTTGTACGATTGAAATCTTCTCTAACCCGATAATAATGTTCTATGGGGTCATCGTGCTGCTGATTCCATAGTGTTTCATAGAAATCAGCTATTTCAGCAGGGTGATTAATAATGAGTCCAAGCAATTTAACAAGTGGTTTGTTTAAGTCATTTACCCAATACGCGTTCGCTCTGCCTCTCGCAGCGCAGGCTATTGAAATAGCAGCCGTTCCGGCAAAAGGTTCTACAAGTCTCGTGAATTTATTAGGAAAATATCGAAGAATAGTTGGTGCAAGAGTTCTTTTGCTTCCCTGATATTGTATTGGATGCGGAACTTTCATATCATCCCTTCCATTCACTTTTCAGGCTTTGATTATATTATACACACAATAAATGAATGAGCAACGATACAAGCTTTCTGCCG
>Ga0155418_1021_pt1 | contig 1668 bp, 2 predicted proteins | sample RifCSPhighO2_02_FD_106386 | JGI IMG/M metagenome (GOLD analysis project Ga0155418, IMG submission 106386) | Planctomycetes bacterium RIFCSPHIGHO2_02_FULL_52_58
CTATCGGGCAGGTAAAGGCAACTGGGAGGCCCTCTGGAAGGAGATTGACCAGACCATCCAGATATGCATCAAGGCCCACCTCCAGAAGAAAGAGTTCATTGCCAGGCTCATGTCCGGTCCGGAGATGCCCCTCTGGCAGATAGGGCGGAAGGCACTGGACGGGTACCCCTACGTGGACCTGCAGAAATCTACCTACATCGTAGGCATCCTCGGCCTCAACGAGTGCCTCCAGTACATGATGGACAAGGAACTCCATGAGGGAGAAGATCCCCTGCGGAAGGGGCTACAGGTCATAGCCTTCATGTACCAGAAGGTAAAAGAGGCAGGCAAGAAGTACGGGCTGAAGTTCTCCCTGGAAGAATCCCCGGCGGAGAGTGCCGCCAGGAGACTGGCTAAGATAGACGTAAAGAACTTCCCTCCTGCCAGGGAATTGGTGAAAGGGTACCTGGGGAAGGACGAGTACTATTACACTAACAGCGTCCATCTGAGGCCCGATGCCCCGGTAGACATGCTCTCCAGGATAATCCTCCAGAGCAAGTTCCACACCATGATAGAGTCCGGGGCCATTATCCACGCCTTCTGCGGGGAGGAGCGGCCCTCGCCCACCAGTATCATGAACCTGGTGAGAAAGACCTTTGAAAACACCCAGGCGGCACAGCTTACCATCTCCCCCGAGTTCACCATCTGTACCCGGTGTAGCCGCCTCACCCCCAGGCTTACGAACCACTGCGACCACTGCGGTGCCGCTAACGTCCTCGGGGTAGAAAGGGCTGACGGCTACCATCAACCACGCAATAACTGGTCTCCCTCTCGCCTGAGGGAGTTGATAGAACGGTATGGATCAGTCTCTAAGGTGGGTACCTAAATCTCTTAAGGACGGGTGGACCATCCGCCCCAGGCGGGGTCGCCCCTACCCAAAGGAGGAAGAGGCATGTGGGACCAAGGACTATTGGCGGAGGACCTTGAAATGATTAAAGAACTGGAGCGGAGGATTAACGAAAAGGAACCGGATTTTCTCATAGGGCTTCACCTGGAAGATTGCCTCCCCGAGGAGGCCGACGTGGAAGGGCTTGCCAGGATTTTTACCAATGCCCTCAGCGTCCTGCCCAAAAAGGCAGGGGCCCACTATAAGGTAAACCTAGACTCGCTGGGTCTAAAGGGTTTCGCTAACCTTTACTTTGTGGCCTCTGGCATGGGGGGCGTGTTCTCTTACAGCCATCCCCTCGCCTCGGAGGCGGACACAAAAAGCACGGTATGCCTGTAACCATAAAGGGTTTCATAGAAACTAGCCTGATAGAGTGGGAAGGGATGCTGGCCTCTATCCTCTTCCTCCCTGGTTGTAATTTCCGCTGTTCCTATTGCCACTCACCCCACCTGGTCTACTCCTCAGAGGATATGGAGACTATCCCCCTGGAGGTAATAATGGAATCTCTGCGGAAACGAAGGGGGTGGATAGACGGGGTAGTAATCTCCGGGGGCGAGCCTACCCTCCAGAAGGGGTTAAAAGAATTAATCAGACAGTTAAAAGCCCTGGGGCTGAAGGTCAAGCTGGACACCAACGGTTCTAACCCCGACGTACTGGCAGAACTCCTGGAGGAAGGACTACTGGACTGCATTGCCATGGACGTGAAGGCCCCCTTAAGGGAGGAGGAGTATGGCAAGGCCGCA
>Ga0155418_1100_pt2 | contig 1550 bp, 2 predicted proteins | sample RifCSPhighO2_02_FD_106386 | JGI IMG/M metagenome (GOLD analysis project Ga0155418, IMG submission 106386) | Planctomycetes bacterium RIFCSPHIGHO2_02_FULL_52_58
CGCTTTCAGCCGCTCAGCCACCTCTCCGCTCCAGGTAGATAAGCCCACAAGGGATTATATCTTCTGTAATTATAAGGGTCAATGAGAAATAGAGGGCGCTAGGTAAAGCCCAAATGTCAAAGCTCAAATACCAAAGAAATGTCAAAGCTCAAATGTCAAATTTGAACTTTGGATTTTGGGTTTTTATTTGTCATTTGGATTTTGACATTTAGATTTCTGCTTACTACCTAATGCTTACCACTTATTACCTCGCAGGCTAAAGCCTGCGGCTACGACTGCCTACTATGTCCTTTAGCCTCTAAACCCTTCAAAAGGAAAATAATCCGGGCTGAATCCTCCAGGGCAGAGGTATAGCAGAGGGCCTCCTCCAGTCCGCCTGAGGCGGACCCAACGGCAAAGCTGCCGTGTCCCTTAATCATCACTACCCTATACTCTTTAAGCAGTCTGGCTGCCATGATACCCACCTCCTTAGAGCCTACTACCTCCGTAGTCTCTATAATCGGTACCTCCTTGAGCAAGATAGCCCCTTCTGCGTCCCTGGGCCTTATGTCCTTCTCTACAAGGGACAGGGCAATGGCATGGGGAGGGTGGGCGTGGAGGACGGCCCCGGCCCCAGAGTGGAGGTATATCTCCCTGTGAACGGGCAGTTCAAAGGAGGCATTCTTGGTCGCAGGGCCTGTATCGTTTAGACCAAGTTTTATGACGTCCCCCCTCCCCAGACAGCCCAGCATACTGGCATGACGGGTGATAAAAATCTTATCACCCTTCCTTATACTGGCATTACCGCCGTGGGAGGTGATGAGGCCGAGTGAGATGAGTTGCTGGCCTACCTTTTGAAAGGTTTTTAGCATTACTAAGAGGTTCTATAAAGAATAAACGGCCATTGGGATTTCCTTCTCGGCCTTTTTACGGCTACGGATTACCGCCTCAATATTTTTAAGAACGCTTGACGAATAGTAGCGAGTGCCACACTCCTTGCACACACCGGTAGGGACATTTTTAATTAAAACGTATCTTTTGCCAACCTTTCTCGGCAAGTCTATTTTCTTCTCAACAATAATCCCTCCGCAATATTCACAGCATTCCTTATCCCAAAATCCTAAAATATATTTACCTCCTCTCACGTCCTTGTTTGTCCTCATAAACAGTAGGGTGTGTCAAGACGTACCTTACGGGCTGTCATTTTGGGCGTTTTTCAGAGGTTTCATCTAATTACCTTTGCGGCTCTATAATCACCTTTAAGGACTCATTGGCGCCAGCCACCAGCTGGAAGCCCTTACCTGTCTCTGCGAGGCCCAGGCGGTGGGTTATCATCTCGTGGACTGGCACCCTGCGGGAGCGGATGAGGTCCAGGGCTGCCGTAAGGTCCATCGGGGCGGCGCCGTAGGAGGGCATCAGGGTTATCCCATTCCGCCAGAAGTCATTGACCGGGACGGGCAGGTTGACGCCTGGCTCCGTAGGTGCGAAGAATAATACGGTACCTCCCTTATCAACAGATTGCAGTGCCTGGGTAAAGGCGGGGAGTGCACCCGTACAGACTATCACCAGGT
>Ga0155418_1109_pt2 | contig 1130 bp, 1 predicted proteins | sample RifCSPhighO2_02_FD_106386 | JGI IMG/M metagenome (GOLD analysis project Ga0155418, IMG submission 106386) | Planctomycetes bacterium RIFCSPHIGHO2_02_FULL_52_58
CGGCCGTTCCTTCGCTTAGCTCAAGGACAGGCCTTGAAGGGGGTGAGGGGTGTACTGCCGTTTAGTGGTAAGGTTAGAAGTAACTGTGAAGTAATGTTTAATAAATCATGAAAGAGATTAAGACAAACATACTTTTAGGTGATTGCAGAGAAATTTTAAAGACGCTTGATGATAATTCAATTGATTTAATCTTCACCTCACCACCTTATGCTGACCGTAGAATAAAAACCTATGGCGGCATTAAGCCTGAAGATTACGTTGAATGGTTTTTGCCTATTGGTGAACAGCTCTTGAGGGTTCTTAAACCTGATGGCACTTTCATTTTGAATATTAAAGAAAAGGCTGAAAGTGGTGAAAGACACATCTACGTTCTAGAATTAATTTTAGCCTTACGAAAACGGGGGTGGCTCTGGACAGAAGAATTCATCTGGCATAAGAAAAATTGTTATCCTGGTAAATGGCCCAATCGTTTTCGTGACGCATGGGAAAGACTTTTGCAATTCAATAAAACCAGGAAATTTAAGATGTATCAGGAAGAGGTAATGGTGCCAATTGGTGATTGGGCAGTGGATAGGCTAAAGAGATTAAGTGAAGTAGATAAAATAAGGGATAATTCTAAAAGCGGTAGCGGTTTTGGTAAAAATGTTTCTAACTGGTTAAGCAGGCAGCATGTTTATCCGACGAACGTGCTTCACTTATCAACAGAGTGTAACAATAAAAATCATAGTGCAGTCTTTCCAGAAGCATTGCCAGAGTGGTTTATGAAACTATTTACAAAAGAAAATGATTGGATTTTAGACCCATTCATGGGTTCTGGCACGACTATCAGGGTTGCCAAAAGAATGCATAGAAATTCGGTAGGCATTGAAATTGTACCTGAATACTACAAGATGGTGAAATCTGAATTTAATCCGGTAGAATATCTGCTGTATGAAGAACAGGAGAAATATGAAACCCATAAAAATAAACGAAGTGCAAAGTTATGTAGAAAGACACATAGGGGACTTTCACAAAAGGCGACTGCAAAAGCTCGAAGAACTACAACTTAGTCAGATTTTAGCGCGAAAGAACCCATATCTTTTTAAAGCCAAAAATATCCTCACTGCACAGGATTTGGTCAAGACCTTACT